>OIYT01000065.1_pt1 | contig 135212 bp, 128 predicted proteins | sample 1588201 | NCBI WGS metagenome assembly OIYT01 (sample SAMN03283260) | human gut metagenome | biome: human-associated habitat; material: feces | host: Homo sapiens | place: USA | collected 2013
GGTCAACGACAAGCGTTTGTTTGTCGGTTGCTAATCGGTTATATCCATAGGGAATAGAACCGCTGCAACGCTTTCCGTCTTTCATACGGGCATCAAACACAGCCTTGATTTTATTGCTTGTGTCTTTGGCGTACCACTCGTTCATAATATTCAAAAACGGGGCAAAGTCATTATCCGAAGCATTATTACTGTCAATGCTGTTGTTTATCGCAAGAAAACGGACATCTTTCTGCGGAAACAGAACTTCCGTATAAAAGCCGACTTGCAGATAGTTTCTCCCTAATCGGCTCATATCCTTAACAATAATCGTTGCGACATTTCCTGCTTCTACTTCCTTAATCAGTTCTTGAAAACTCGGACGATTGAAATTCACACCCGAAAAACCATCCGAAAAATCATCGTCAGTAAAATGACGAATATTTGTAAAACCATTTCTTCGGGCGTAATCTTCCAAATATTGCTTTTGGTTGGTGATTGAATTTGACTCACCATTGAGGTCATCATCTCTTGATAAACGCTCATAGAGTGCTGTAATCTTTGAAGTCCTTGACATTCTCTTAACCTCCTTTCCTTATGTAATCTGTTTAGTGTTAAAAGTATTACTCCCTCTACTAATAGGAGAAAATAGGGGTGCAAAGCGGAACTGTTTTTCAAAAGAAGTGAAAATTTTTCTTGAAGTTTCAAGACCGTTTTTGATAACCTATTTTCAATTTAGAAACGCATTATTTATCGTCCTACTAAAGTATAGCCCTCTGGGGCTAATTTCAGAGCCGTGACCGTTTCGCCAAAAGTAGAAGCCCAACTGTCAAAATGCTGCAAGCCGTTCCTTGCTAAAGTGTCATACTGCAAGTATCTCTGTACGGAATACATCTCCACCATTGAATTGGAGATAGGTGTTCCTGTTGCGAAAATCGTTCCTCGGCTGCCTGTGATTTCGTCCAGATAGCGGCATTTCATAAAGAGGTTGCTTGACCTCTGGGCTTCTGTCTGGGCAATACCGCCCACATTCCGCATCTTGGTGTAGAGGTACAGATTTTTGTAAAAATGGCTCTCGTCAATGAAAAGCCTGTCAACACCCAACTGCTCAAAGTCTATGACCGTATCCTTTCGTTTGGTATCGTTCAGTTTTTTGAGCTTATTTTCAATTCCTTTCCTTGTTTTCATGAGCTGCTTGACCATGAACTGCTCTCCGTGGGATTTCTGCACATCTTCAATGCCCATTTCAATATCATCAAGCTGCCGTTGTAGCTGTTCCCGTTGCCGTTCCACGCTCATCTGGATTTTCTCGAATTGCGAATAAATATGAGTCTATAACAGGCCTTGACAAATCGAGTTTTGTGTATGGAACAGGACGTAGGAAAAGCCTTTATCAGAAACAGTACGAAACCTTGTCTGGTTACTGCGAAAGACTTAAGAATTATGCTCGTCATATCGAAATCTGTGGTGAATCTAGAAATAGTTATTCCAAAACAGACCATGATGCAACCTTTATGAGAGTCAAATCTGATTACATGGGGAATGATCAACTGCTACCAGCTTATAATCTTCAGGCGGCTGTATGTGATGAATATATAGCGGTAATAGATGCAAAACCATATGCATCTGATATAGAGTGCTTTGTACCTCTTATGGAAAAATATAATGCTACGTATGGACACTATCCTAAATACCCAGTAGCAGATGCCGGTTATGGTTCATACAATAACTATCTTTACTGCGAAGAACATGGCATGGAAAAATATATGAAGTTTACTATGTATGACAAAGAAACCAAGGATAGTAAATATCACAATAATCCTTTTAGAGTGGATAACTTTAAACGCGATGAAAAAGGGAATCTCATATGTCCAAATGGAAAACGATTTTTATATAAATATGATAAGCATATCCGTGGAAATAAATATGGTAGGACAGAAGAAATCTATGAATGTGAAGATTGCACCAATTGCCCTTACAAAGGTGAATGTTGCAAGAGAACATCAGGAAATCGCACTGCCAGATTGAATAGAGAATTAACAGCAATTCACCATGAAGTAATAGACAATCTTGAATCTGTACACGGTGCACTTCTTAGGATGAATCGAAGTATTCAGGCCGAAGGAACATTTGGAGTAATCAAGTGGGACAGAACTTATAAAAGGCTATTTAGGCGGGGCGAAAAAGCCGTTATTTTGGAATTTACATTAATTTCGTGTGGTTTTAACCTGTACAAATACCATAATAAGATAAATCGTCAGACACTAGCCGCCTGATAAAAATAAGCTGAATATGGAGAAAATGCTCATTTTACGATGAGCCTATTCAGGTACTCTAAAATTCACAGTTTCCATATTTTTGAAGATAAAGATAGGGTCTCTGCCCACTTTCGTGAACAGATGCCCTATCTTATAGCTGTTTTTTTACAGCTCCTTAAATCTAACCTTTGACCCTGCCTGTTCATCGCTTCAAGCCGCATTTTGTAGGCAAAGGCTTTCTCGCTCGGCAGAATAACAGACCTTTGCAGGTTGCTTTCCACCATAACGATAATGGCTTCATCACGGGTAAGGTCTTTGACCTCGCATTTGAGTGTTTCAAGTCCTGCAAGCTCACAAGCCTTTTTTCTTCTATGGCCGTTGATAATCTCATACCGTCCGTCCTCTTTCAGCCGAACAGTAGCAGGTGTCATTACACCGTTTCTCTTAATGCTTTCGACAAGCTGTTCCATATCCCCGTCCATTAAAACCTTAAACGGGTGATCTGGAAACTCGTCAATCTCCGATATGGGAATGTCCCGTATCTTGGAGAGTTTTGCTTCTTCACGGCTTTCGTCCGTCTGGAACAGGTCATCGTAAGCGGTCAGCTCGATTTTGGTTTCTCTGTTTCTCGCCAAGCTCTGCCACCTCCTTTGAAAACTGCTCATACGCTGCGGCAACCTTACCGCTTTTGTCATAGGCAAAAATGCTCTTGCCCTCTGCGGTAGCTTCTACCTCACGAATGGAATGAGGAATCTCAGTATCAAACACCTTGATTTTCTGACCGTAAGCACTTTTGACCGTTGCCGTGATTTCTTTGGAAATGTTGGTACGGGGCATTACCATAGTCATCAAGATACCGTCAATCCTAAGTTTGGGGTTGATTTGCCGTTTGACCATTGATACAGAGCGAATCAACAGCTCTAAGCCTTTAGTAGAAAGATAGTGGGGCTGTGTCGGGATAACCACGCTGTCAGCCGCCGCCAGAGCGTTAATGGTTATCATTCCCAAGCTCGGCATACAGTCGATTACCACATAATCGTAATTCTTCTTAACCTCATTCACATAGGTTTTCAGAACACGCTCACGGCTCATGGCATTGATTAGCCTTACTTCATAGCCAGATAATTCAATATTTGACGGAAGCAGGTCAACGCCCTCGCCGTGGCGGATAATCCCCTGCGAAGCATCAAAAGATTTATCGTCTATGATGTTCTGCATTATGGTGGAGAGCGTGACGGGTAAATCGTCTGGTCGACTGTAGCCAAGAGCCATTGTGAGATTTGCCTGTGCATCGGCATCAATCAGCAGGACTTTTTTACCCTGCTGCACTAGGCCCACGCCCAGATTGACTGCTGTGGTTGTTTTTCCGACACCGCCTTTCTGATTAGTCAGAGCAATTACTTTGCAATTTGACATAGCTTCGTCCTCCTTTCGCATAAATTTAGCCACTTTGTCAAGGTGGCTATGTAACCGTATCAAAGAACGCAGAACGCAAAAAAGCCGCTTACTCTTAAAATCAATAAGAATAAGCGGCTTCGTGGTAATCTGCCTTAGACATATTCAATTTTCATTCTCTTTACGGGAGCGTTGCTGACTTTGAAAATAAGCTCGTCAACAGGGTCAGTATATCTGCCTTGTTGTATGAGCTGATTTTTCAGCTCCACAAGGCTATGTATCAAAAGTTTTCTTTCGTGGCTATCCAAATACAGATGATTAAGTTTCTCTATCATAAGCACACCTCCACTTCTTTGGCTTCATTATATATGAAAGAGAGGGAATGCTCAAACGTACAACATGAATTTACCAAGATACATTTCTAATTGCCTATCATTACTTGATGATTTTCTAACTCTTTCTTAGAAAGAAAAATTGTATTCGTAAATTTATATCTATCAACAGAATTTTGAATAACTGCTTGTGCATTATCTGTGAAATTTCCAGAAACAGCTATTATCATTTTAGAAATATACACAAGCTCTCCATTTACCAGTCTATATGGAACATTAAATCCCGTATTTATTTGATTAACAATCTCATTGATATTGGAAGTGGCTGTGCCGCTCATATTCCCTGCCTTAGCTTGAACTCCATAATACTCTGTTTTACCAAAAATATTTTTTGTAACTAAAATATAATCTTTTCCGAACTCCTTGTTTCCATGATTGAATATAATCTGTTCAAATCCAATTTTCTTAAAGAAAGGTGTTAAGTACAGCCTGCAAAATGCCATCTCATCTACTTCAAATATCCTATCCCAATAACACCCTTTAATCTTTCTTTCCACCAAAGTATCTAACTGGTCACAAAAATCATGACAATATTTATATACTTCTTCATAGTATTTGAACTCATCTATATCAAACAGAAAAGCAATAAAAAATGCTCTGAACGCAGGGTCATCATCTACATATTCATAATTACTTACCCAAACACCGTCCATATCTTCGCAGATTTCATACATAGTCTGCATATACTTTTTCATTGACCAGTCTTTATAAAAGCCATCGTAATCTCCTAATTTCTGAATTTCAACAAAAAGTGTATTTCCAAAACGACAGCTGTTTATTTGCTCAAAAAAGCCATCAAAACAATTACCACAAAAAACTGCATTTTCTTCAAAATCCATATTCAACTCAACTCTGTTGTTCTCATCTATATCTCCACATATCTCAATTATGCATTTTTCCATACATTGAAATGACCTTTGAGAATATTTTTCAATCTCTTCTTTGCTAAACATGGTTTTCATTTGTTTATATTCAACTCCTTATGCCGAAGCCACCTACTATTCAAGATAAGAAGGTGGCTACATAATCAAATAATTCCAAAATGTTTCAATGCATCCTTTATCGCTTCTACTTTCTCCGCCGTCGGATGCCTTCTCGGCTGTTTCAACTCTTCTACCATATTAGGTGCATCATACATCGGCAATCCTAAATTTCTTTTTACCTCTGCAATATATGCGGTATGTACTTTGAAGCCGTATTTAGCTTCTATGTACTCCTTTATCATTTTGTAGGTCACTCGCTCTTTGGGCTTGCATGTTTAGGCTCTTTTAGCGATGTTATCAAACGGAACTTTTCCCTCACCCTCACCAAACTCAACTTTTACGTTGATATGTCCGTCTGGCTTTTTGTGGGAAAGCAGTACTACCGTCTCCACATGCCCCGTCCCTGGGAACATATCCACGCAGCACACTTTCTTAACCTTGTAGCCTCTTGCCTCGAAAATCTCAATGTCCCTGGCAAGGCTTGTAGGCTTGCAGGAAACGTATACTATCTTGTTGACGCCAAAATCGATGATTTTGTCTATTGCCTTAGGGTGGATGCCATCCCTTGGAGGGTCAAGAACGATCATGTCGGGCTTGTCCTTGATATCGTCTATTACTTTAAGAACATCGCCGGCAATAAATTCGCAGTTGTCAAGACCGTTAAGGCGGGCGTTTTCCCTGGCGGCAACAACAGCCTCCTCAATGATTTCAACACCCACAACCTTTTTTGCGACCGGTGCAAGAATCTGGGCGATGGTGCCGGTACCGCTGTAAAGGTCGAATACAACCTGGTTGTCTATTTCTCCTACAAATTCCCTGGTTTTGGTGTAAAGCACCTCTGCTCCAAGAGAGTTTGTCTGGAAAAAAGAAAACGGTGTTATTTTGAACTTAAGACCGAGAAGTTCCTCGTATATGTAATCCTTGCCGTAAAGGACTTCCGTTCCCTCATTAATTACCGCGTCTGCAAGGGAATCGTTTACGGTGTGTAAAATTCCGTTAAGAGTGCCCTTGTAATCTGCTTTTTTCAAAAGTTCAACATACTCGGAAAGGTCAAAATCAATCTGTGTGGATGTGATGATATCAATGATTATCTCGCCTGTTTTGTATGCCTTGCGGACAAGAAGATTGCGAAGGTAGCCCTCGTGTGTCATTTTGTGATAAAAAGGAAGTTTCTTTTCATTAAAATAATCCACGGTAATCTTGAGAATTTTACTGTAATCCTCGTCTATATTTCTACAGCCGGTAACCGTTAAAATATCATAAAAACTGTTCTTTTTGTGAAGTCCCAAAGAAAGTGGACCGTCCTTAAACTCATCACCAAAAGTAAATTCCATTTTATTTCTGTAGGCTGTTGTTACAGGACTGCCTGTAATACCTAAAAACTCATAATCGGAACAGACATTGTCAATGAGTTTTTTAACCTGGCCTTCTTTGATTGCAAGCTGGTTCTCATAAGATACCGACTGATATGCACAACCGCCGCAGACACCGAAATGAGGGCAGATGTCCGTAACGGACTCAAGGGGTGATTTTTCAAGCACCTCCAACAATCTGCCTTCGTATTTGCCGCTTCTTTTTTTATTAATCATAAAACGGATATTCTGTCCGGGAATTACATTCTTGACAGTAACCGTACCATTTTCACATTCAACTTTTCCTTTATTAGGGAAATTAACTTCAGTTACTTTTCCCTCGTATATTTCACCTTTTTTCATTCATATCTCCTTTTTTGTCTTTTTTCTGTTTGAAAACAGGGCAAAAAATATAATGGCAGTTCCTCCAACAATGAGAATTAAATCCATTATCAATTCAAATGCTTTTATTTCTTTGACTATAATAATTGTCGTGTCAATAAAAAGAATTACTATTATCGTCATAACGCCGACAAACGAAATTATTTTGGACACTCTGAGTTTTGGCTTGATTATCATCATGATGATGCCAACGATAAGTGGAGATAATGCAACTAATCTCTGCCAGTTTCTCCATGTATCATTGCCTCCAAGGAATCCTGAGACAATCTTCGTCTTTGATACAATAAGAAAAATACCGGCAACAAGCATAACCAGACCGCTTATAACTTCTATCAGTTCATTTCTAGCTTTGTGATTCATTCGTCCTCCAATTGTTTATATAGTTAATGGGATAAATTCTATTATATAACGTGCAAAAAAAGAGGTGGCCGGATGTTCCACCTCTTTTCACTTTAGTAAAGATTATTCTTCTTCGTCTTCATCTTCGTAATCATCTTCAAAATCATCTTCATAATCTTCAAGATAATCAGGTTTAAAATATTTGCAAAGTGCAATTACGGCACCTGCAACTGCTGCAATTACTCCAATGATTGCGAAAACTTTTAATAATTTATTCTTAGATTTCTGTTCTTCCATAATCTAAACCTCCTATTAAATAGTATAGATAATATTATAGATATATTTTACCACTATTTTATACATATTTCTATAGTTAATTCCTTAAATTTTAACTAATTTTGCAAAACCGGCAAACATTTTCTTTCGACCTGCAGTATCAAAATCAACTGTTACCTCGTAGTCCCTGCCACCGTTAATCATATCCGCAACCGTTCCTTCACCGAATTTTATGTGGCGTACCCTGTCCCCTACGACATAATCAGGGGCAGAATCAGTCTTTTTATCAAAAACGGTATTGGAAATTGCCTCTCTTTGGTAGGAGTTAAATGCAACCTGTCCACGTTTTCTTACAGGCAGCTCCATGTGGTCTTTTCCCGTAATAGCGGAATATTCTGAATTTTTTTTCAACATCTGTGCACTTTCAGCAAGAAGTTCTTTAGGGATTTCTCTTACAAATCTTGATGTTCTGTTCATCTGGGTCTCGCCGCGCACAGTCCTCATCCTTGCAGCACTCATAATAAGTGTTTCTTTTGCTCTCGTAATTCCAACATAGCAGAGTCTTCTTTCTTCTTCAATGTCGGACTCGTCACCTGTGGAAATGCTCATATAGCTTGGGAAAAGCCCATCTTCCATTCCTGCCAGATATACTATAGGAAATTCAAGACCTTTTGCACTATGTATTGTCATAAGCGAAACCATATCATTATTTTCATCAAGGTTATCAATATCCGCAATGAGGGCAACTTCTTCAAGGAAACCTGAAAGTGACGGTTCATCAACCGTTTCTTCATACTGGACGGCTTTTGAAATCAGTTCGTCTATATTCTGGCGTCTTTCCGTTGCCTGTTCATCAGATTCGCTTTCGGCATCAATGTAGTCACTGTAACCCACGGTTTCGATTATCTCTTCAATTAATTTTCCCACACCAATATACTGGGATTTGGATTTTAAAACTTCTATCTGGGTTACGAAGCCTTCCACCTTCGATACGGCTCTTTGCAGGCCCGGTACTTCTTTTGCCTGTCTTAGAGCAACATAAAAAGTGATATCGTTTTCGTATGCGTAATCATCTACTTTTGCAACAGAGGCTGCCCCGATTCCACGTTTCGGTACATTAAGAATCCTTTTAACGGCAAGGTCATCCCTTGCATTGTCAATTGTCTTTAAATACGCAAGAATATCTTTTATCTCTCTTCTTGCGTAGAAATTTATGCCACCGTATATCCTGTATGGAATGTTTTTTTCTATAAGTTTTTCTTCCAGGGAACGTGATTGTGCATTGGTTCTGTAAAGTATGGCAAAATCACTGTAATCTTTTCTATCATGGAGATGTCTGTGGGCAATATCCTCTGCTATGCCTCTTGCCTCTTCATATCCATTTTCATAAACGTTAAAAATGACTTTTGTTCCGTCTTTAACTGATGTCCAAAGTCTCTTGTCTTTACGTCCCGCATTGTTTTTGATGACTTCGTTGGCTACATCGAGGATTTTCTGGGTTGATCGGTAATTCTGCTCCAGTTTGATGATTTTAGCGTCGTTAAAATATTTTTCAAAATCAAGGATATTATTTATATCCGCTCCTCTGAATTTGTAAATTGACTGGTCATCATCACCTACCACGCAGAGATTACCGTGACCTCCTGCCAGAAGTCTTATAAGGTTAAACTGTGCCCTGTTGGTATCCTGATACTCATCAACCATTATATATCTGAAGCGTTCCTGATAATATCTTAATACTTCTTTATCTTCGTTAAAAAGTTTTACCGTAAGGCCTATAATATCATCAAAATCCACCGCATTATTTTTCTTGAGCTGTTCCTGATATTCCCTGTAGATTTCTGCCGTTTTCATGGTATTGTAATTGCCGCCCGAGCTTTGATACATGTCATCCGGAGAAATAAGATTGTCCTTTGCATTGGAAATAACAGATAAAATAGTTCTGTCCTTGTACTGTTTAGGATCAAGGTTTTTTCTTTTTAAAATATCTTTTATGACGCTTTTCTGGTCATCCGTATCGTAAATGGTAAAATTATTGTCATATCCTATTCTGCATATATATCTTCGCAGAATCCTTACACAGGCAGCATGAAAAGTCATAATCCATGCTGAATCGGCGCCCATTCCCACCAGTCTGTCAACTCTTTCTTTCATCTCTTTTGCCGCTTTATTGGTAAAAGTTATCGCAAGGATATTGTAGGAGTTCACACCTAAATCATCTATAAGATGGGCAATCCTGTGGGTAAGCACACCCGTTTTTCCTGAGCCGGCACCCGCAAGAATCAGAACGGCACCTTCTGTTGTAAAAACGCCTTCTTTCTGTTGTTCGTTAAGCTTGTCATATATGCTCATATTTTACGTTCTCCTCGTAATCATCTTGCAGCGGCGAGTCGCTCCTCATCTCGCCTGGCGGCTCGATGATTAGCGGTCATCAAATGTAAAATGATACAAAGTCCTTAATTCAAGCATTGGGCTTTGTATCATTTTACATTTTACTCGTCGCCATAACAAAATGGGAGCCCGCCGGGCTCCCGATTCAAAGGCTGCTGCCTCTTAATTGATGTCTTATGTAATATAAACTACATTCCCATTTTAGCTTTAATAGCTGCTAATTCATCATCAACCGCAGGTGAAGAAACTGTGTATTTATCCTTAAGGTTCTCAACTGTATTGTCTCTGCCTGACTGATTAAGCTCTGCCATTGCGTTAGCTTCATCTAACATCTTATCTGCCTTAGCTTCAATCTTATCAAAAGCTGAAAGATTCTTATCTGCTCCGGCAACACTTGCTCCAATCTTATTGACTGTCTGCTGTGCCTTGGCAACTTTAATCTTAGCCTTGATTGTATCTCTTCTGGCATTAAGAGTGCTGATATCATTAACAAGCTTATCATGCATCTGACGCATCTTGTCAGCGTTGTCTGCCGCAAGATTGTATGTCTGCTGTAATGCCTGCTGCTTAGTTACAAGAGTCTGCTTCTGTTCAAGGAACTTCCTTGCATCCTCATCATTACCGGCAACTACTGCCTTCTCGGCATACTTCTGAAGTTCATCAATCTGTGCATTGCATGCATCCAGTTCTCTCTTGGCTCTCTGTTCATCAGCCATAACTGATGCTGTCTCCTGCTTAACCTTACCAAGGTCACTTTCGAGATTTCTGAGATACTGGTCTACCATCTTCTCAGGATCTTCCATCTTGTCAAGCAATGCATTAATGTTAGCTGACATAATATCTTTGAATCTTGAAATAATTCCCATCTAACTGTACCTCCACACATTAATTAGTTATTTCTGTTAAATTATAACCTATATAAAATAAAATGTCACTAAAAATTTATTAATGACCTGATTATGACCTGATTATTCGTCTTTTTTTTCTTCGTCAAGGCGTTTAAAAACCATATCATATCCGTCACAGCCATAATTAAGGGAACGATTTACCCTGCTTATAGTTGCAGTGGATGCTCCGGTAGCTTCCGCAATATCAATATATGTCCTGTTTTCCCTAAGCATCTTAGCTACTTCATATCGTTGCGAAATTGTCTCTATTTCCTTAACGGTACATATATCCTCAAAAAAAGCATAACATTCCGATTTATCTTTCAGGCAAAGTATAGCTTCATACAAATGATCTACCTGACTGGTTCTTACATTTCTGCTCATAATGTCCACCTGTTTCTAACTTTTTTACTACATCAGTTTAACACTTTAAAGCATTTTAGTCCAGTATAAATTTATGGATTACCTCTACGATACCATCCTCGTCATTTGTAGGAGCAACGTAATCTGCAGCTTCTTTTACCACATCTTTGGCATTGCCCATTGCAACACCAAGCCCTGCATATTCTACCATTGTTTTATCGTTATAACCATCTCCGAATGCCATAAGTTCATCCCTGTCTACCCCGAGAATGGCTAGCAGTGCTTCAAGAGCCTTTCCTTTATTAACATCCTTTGGCAGGATTTCAAGGAAAAAAGGTTCCGATCTGTATACGTCAAGATTATTGTGAAGCTTATCATATACATCTTTTTCAACCTCGGCAAGATAATCTCCGTCTCCTGTCATCAGAAACTTATTAACTTCAAAATCCAGATACTCATACAGATTGTCCACTTTCTTCTTAGGTAATCCGTTAAGTCTTGCTTCAATATCAAGATATTCGTCATCTATATCTTCAGAGATAACGGTCTCACCCTGATATGTCAGAAGATTAACGCCGTGTTTCTTAGAAAGTTCATATATTTCCTTGTAATATTTTTTTGGTACCTTTACATCATAAAGTACCTTTTCATCGGCACAGGACATTATATACCCTCCGTTTAACGAAAGAATATAACCGCCGTTTTCCTTAAGGTGAAGTTCCTCTGCATATCCTCTTAATCCCTTGACAGGACGGCCTGATGCGATAAGAACCTTGCAGCCTTTGTCCATTGCAGCAAAAATAGCTCTCTTGGTCTCTTCCGTAATTATTTTCTGAGAGTTGGTTAATGTACCGTCAATATCAAATGCCAGAATTTTGTATGCCATTATTTTTTCCTCATTACAATTTCATTTTTTTCAAATCCATATTCTATCAAATAAAATAAAATAATTCAAGTAAATGAGTGTTTACAAAATAAGCAAAAGGTTTATACTGTTATAAGATAAATATTAAGGAGGCAGAGTTATGCCCGGATTTGTAACACATCATATTTTTGGAATTAACGCATTTCATGGTTTACCTAAAGGAAATGCCAAGGATATTGTAAGAAAACACAATAAAGCTTATTCACTTGGGCTTCAGGGACCCGACCTGTTTTTTTACTTTCTTCCCACTTCATCAGGTCTTTTTCCTAATATTGCCAACAAAATGCATAAGGAAAATACAGGCGAATTTTTTAACCAGCTTATAATTGCCTGCTCAACAATAAAAGAACTTGAAGACTATGAGACCTGCAACGCATATATCCAAGGCTTTATAGGCCACTATCTGCTGGATTCGGCTATTCATCCTTATGTATACTGCAGGGTAACCACAAAGCCTGACAAAGAAGTTCTCGGTGTGCATTTCGGTCTTGAAACGGATATTGACCGGGAAGTCCTCATGCATTACAAAGGCATGAGCTTAACTGAACTGAATCACAAAAAAGCAATAGATATCACACCAAAAGAACAGGACGCCATTGCAAGGCTTCTTCACAAGGCAATTTTAGCTACATACGATATTGATATTTCCATAAGAATGATTAAAGCGGCCGTTATATCATTTAAGATTGAAAGCAGCATAATTATGGATAAAAAAGCCAATAAGCACAAGGTAATCAGTAAAATCGAGGATATGACGTTCCATCATCCATTTTTATCCCCTCTTCTGATTAACGATGTAACCCATTCTAAGGATTCCTGCAATGAAGCTCACGAAGAGTGGTATAACCCATGGGATGACACAATCACCTCCACCCAGTCCGTTTTTGATATTATGGATGGTAAAATCCCTAAATATGTGAATGCCATAGAGCTTATGGACTGTGCATTACTGAATTCCTACAACAGAATACCGGACAATTCTCCTGCGGTTCTTAAGGAACTTGGCAACCTTTCATATACTAGCGGTCTTGACTGCACTATCCCTTTAAAAAGATAAAAAATCACCGTGATAAGCCTCACAAAGACTAATCACGGTGTTATTTTTTACATATATTTTTTCATTGTATCATTGATAAGTGCGCCGTCTTCAAAATAATTAATTCTCATAGACGCTTTAACTTCTTTAAGTGTCTCTGCAGCTGCTTTCTGTGCTTCCTCGCTGCCTCTCTTTAAGATATCATACACCTCAGGAATATTCTTTTCCCAGTATTTTCTTCTCTCCCTTATCGGAGCCAGTTCTTCCTGCATTACATTATTAAGGAACTTCTTTACTTTGACATCTCCAAGTCCGCCTCTGCGGTAATGTGCCTTTAACTCATCAAGGTTGGCATAATCAGGTAAAAATTCCGCAAATTGCTCATCCTTACAGAAAGCATCAAGATAAGTAAATACCGTATTGCCTTCAACCTGTCCCGGATCTTCAACTTTAAGATGGTTAGGATCGGTATACATGGACATAACCTTCTTGCGTACATCTTCTTCTGTGTCTGCAAGATAAATACAGTTGCCCAGGGATTTACTCATCTTAGCCTTGCCGTCCGTACCCGGAAGTCTTAAACAAGCCTTGTTGTCAGGTAAAAGAATCTGTGGTTCGACAAGTGTCTCACCGTAAATTGTATTAAATTTATTAACGATTTCCCTTGCCTGCTCAAGCATAGGCATCTGGTCTTCTCCTACAGGAACCGTTGTTGCTTTAAATGCTGTAATATCAGAAGCCTGACTGATAGGATAGCATAAAAATCCGGCAGGAATTGTCCCACCAAAGCCTCTCATCTCTATCTCGCTCTTGATTGTAGGATTACGGTGAAGTCTTGCTTCCGTAACCAGATTCATATAATAAAAAGTTAATTCCGTAAGTTCCGGAACCATTGACTGTATAAATATAACTGATTTTTCAGGGTCAATACCACATGATAAATAATCAAGCGCTACTTCCACAATGTTCTCCCTGATTTTGTCCGGATTATCGTAATTATCTGTCAATGCCTGGGCATCTGCAATCATTATATAAATTTTATCATATTCTCCGGAGTTCTGTAATTCAACTCTTCTCTTAAGTGAACCAACGTAATGACCGATATGAAGTCTTCCGGTTGGTCTGTCACCTGTTAAAATAATCTTACTCATTGCCTGTTACCTCTAAAATATTTATAGTATTAATTTTATAGTATGTTAAAAAAAAGTCAAGCAAAAGAGCATTATGGTCTTGGCATTTCCTTATCATTGATTGCATGGACAAGAAAATATATCCAGATTACAGCAAATACAACATCCCATATATTTCTTATAATGTTAAAAACAATAATTCTAGGCAAAATATTCAGGAGAATACATATTGCAAGATTAATAACAAAAACTATTCCCTGATATAAAACAACCTGTCCTTTGTATATATTCTGTTTTACAAATGCAATTATCGAAGGTATAAATCCAATTATTATACTAAGTATTACTCCGAACGCATTCCATCCTATTAAACGTGACATCTCTATCCTCCGTATATAACAAGGGCCACATTGAAGTGGCCACATGCATATTATTCTGTTGTTGTAGATTTTGACTTGTAGTAGTCATCAAAAAGCTTATTAACCGCATCCAGTGTTTCACTGCAGATTGACGGAAGCTTACCGCCCCATGTCTTTTCTGCCTGTTCATAACCCTTCTTAACAGCCGCCTGCATTTCCTTCATCTTATCAACGTCATCACCTGCGAGAGCCATGGCAAAATCAAACATTCTCTCCGATGTCTGCTTGACTCCGTAATAACCGTCCTCGGAAATGTCAGCCTGTGCCTGTGCCTTAGTCTGTGCATCCACTGTGAACTTCCCACTTGAAAGCATCTTCCAGATACTGTCATAAGTAACACCCTGATTATTAAACATCTTCTGTACAAGACTTGTAAGCTGGTTCTGTCTGTCTTCCTGGTCCTGCTTAAGCTTCTGCACAAGAGCTGCTCTGTCGCTCTCACTCATCTTGCTTATTGAGTATGTAGCACTTGACTTAGCTTCTGATTTCTCATATACCGCAGCCTTATCTTCCTTAGACTCAGATGATTTCTTCTCTGCTGTCTTTGAAGAAGAATAGTCTGAATACGTACTTGTAGATGATACACTACCTGAAACATTAACGTCCATATATGACCTCCTTGTATTATGTGTGCAAATCCTTTTGCCTGTTATACTTTTTATATCGGTTCAGGTTAAGATTTAATTAACTCTATCTGTTATCAATTTTTTCGGGATACATATCATGGTTTGCCATTCTGTCTCCGGCAATCCTCTCCCACTTTGTTCCGGGCTTTCCGTAGTTGCAGTAAGGGTCAATGCTTATGCCTCCTCTTGGAGTAAATTTGCCCCACACTTCTATATATTTCGGTTCCATAAGTTTAATCAGGTCTTTCATGATTATATTAACACAGTCTTCATGAAAATCGCCGTGATTTCTGAAGCTGAAAAGATAAAGCTTCAATGATTTGCTTTCCACCATTCTTACATCAGGTACATAAGATATTGTTATGGTTGCAAAATCAGGCTGTCCCGTTATAGGACAAAGACTTGTAAATTCAGGACAGTTAAATTTGACAAAATAGTCATTGTCCTGATGTTTGTTAATAAAGGTTTCAAGCACCTCAGGTGCATAATTATCGGCATATTTTACCTTCTGGTTTCCTAAAAGGGTTACGCCTTCTGTTTCTTCTTTGCTTCTGCCACTCATATTCATTCTCCTAAAACCGGGTCTTTTACATTATTTGCTTCAAATGCTTTTATCCTGTCTATACATGTGCCGCACTTCATGCAAGGCTTATCCCCGCCCTCGTAACAGCTCCACGTAAGTTCATAAGGAACTTTAAGTTCCAATCCTTTTTTAACAACCGTTGCTTTATTCCATGTAACAAGGGGTGCCTCTATCTTAAGCTGCCTGCCGCTTCCTTCGTAAACAGCGGTATTCATGGCATTATAAAATACCTCACTGCAATCGGGATAAGCATTGCCCGCTGCGTCATCCGCATGTGCCCCGTAATATATAACATCACATTTTTTTGATAAAGCAATACTTGCCGCTGTTGCAAGAAAAAGTCCGTTTCTGAAAGGTACATAAGTTGACACAGGCTTTCCGTCAGTCTTTTCAAGCTGTTTAGCATAACTTTCATGTGGGATTTCTTCTGTTGAATGTGACAGAAGTGAACAATCGCTTTCCTTAAAAATAAGCGATAAATCTATTGCCATATGTTCAACTCCGTAATATTTGGCCACTTTTGTTGCAGCTTCAAGTTCTTTTGTATGTTTCTGTCCGTAAAATACAGATAAAGATACTACATTTTCTTTGCCGTATTTATCAACGGCCATGCCAAGGCATGTGGTAGAGTCAACTCCACCGCTTGATAATACCAATGCTCTCATAATTTCTCCTTTCTTAATCTGCAGGTCTGTTATTAATTCCCATAAGGAATTTCATCTGAAGTAGTTTATCCTTTGAAAATTCGCCTCTGAATGTTGTGGTAACGGTCTTACTGTTATTCTTTTTTATACCTCTTGCTGTCATGCAGCTGTGACAGCCTTCAATATACACGGCAATGTCTTCCGACTCCGTTACCGTTTCCATAATTTCTGCTATGTCGCTGCCAATCTTTTCCTGCAGCTGTAGACGTTTACCCACCATATCGGCAATTCTTGCGATTTTGCTTAAACCGATTACTTTACCGTTGGGAATATATGCTACGGAAACTTTCACATCATACATGAGGGCAAGATGATGTTCACAATAGCTGAAAATATCAATATCTTTTACCAATACCATATCTTTACTGTCGGTTATGGTATCAAGTCCCTGTTCAAAAGTCTTATTAAACATTTCTGCGATTTCTTTGTTGGAATAATTCATCCCCTCAAAGACCTCTTCATACATCTTTGCCACTCTTTCGGGTGTGTCCTTAAGGCCCTCCCTGTCCGGATCATCACCTAATGCAATAAGTATTCCTCTTATATGCTCTTTAATTGCTTCTCTATCAATAGCCATTTCTGCCTCTTTTCCTGTTACACGCCTTTTTTATCCGGATCCCAGATAAATTTATGGAGCTGCAGCTGTAACCTAACTTTATTCATTTTTCTTTCTTTCATAAATTCTACTATGTCAGCAGGATCTATATTCCCGAAAACAGGACTTATATATACTTTTGTTCTTTTGCAAAGGTCATATTTTTGTATGATTTCTTCTGCCTTTTCCAAATCCTTAATGCTTCCCGATACAAATTTGACGGTGTCAATGTTCCTTAATATTTCAAAATTTCCAAGGCACATCTGCTCCTCCATCCTGCTTGTTGGAAGTTTATAATCCATGGTAAAACTTATATTTTTGCACACCGGCAGGTAAGGTTTCAGGTCCACGCTTCCATTTGTCTCAATTTCGACGGATAATTCCCTATCGTTATCAAGCAGTTCCAACAATATTGCCATATCCTTACGGAACAACGGTTCTCCTCCTGTAATAGTTACATTACGGATTCCTGATTTTTTAATAAGGCCGTATATTTCATTTTCATCCATGATTTCAAAGGATGCATCTCCTTTATTTGCCCATTTGGTATCACAATAAGAGCAGTCAAGGTTACAGCCTTTAAGTCTTAAGAAAAATGCAAGTTCACCTGCTTTTCTTCCTTCACCATTAATACTTACAAATGTTTCAACAACTTTATATTCTGCCATATCATTCTCCGTATACGGCACAGTTGTTTGGTGTCTCATATACGGACACACATTTTACCTGATAACCTTTTTTACTTATTCTGTCATAAAAATATTTTGAAAAATTTTCTGCTGTTGAGCGGAAATCAAGTTCAACAATCCTGAAGCCTTCATCTTTAAGTGCATTATAGGTATTTTCTTTTAATGAATTTTTTTCTATTATCAGACAATGGTCAAAATAATCCACTTCTTTTTTTATTGTCTCTTTTAACTCATCAAAATCAATTAACATCCCTCTTGTGTGGCTGTCTTTTTTCAATGCATCACCTTGAATTTCCACAACTACTCTCCAACGATGTCCATGTATATTGCTGCATTTACCCTCATATCCTTTAAGGAAATGAGCTGCATCAAAACTGTGTTCAGATATTAACGAATACATATTTGCCTTCTTTCTTAATATTAAAACTATAAATAAAAGGGACAGCAGAGCTGTCCCTTTGGGAGCCCTGGTTTTATTTATAGACAGGATGGTACAAACGAACTGTCTTAAAATATATTAATTATAAATCTGTGAATCTGCTTTTGTGCGTGGTGCAAAACATCCCGCTGCCGTAAATACAAGTCCAAGACCTGCAACTATGGCAGTAAATAATGTAAATGTGGTAACTACAGAATCCTTAAATATGCTGACCAATGCAGCCAGGTTATGGTCAACACCCTTAATTGCTGACATTGAAACGGATGCGATTGAAAATGTTGTCACTGCACTTAACAGGCCTACAATAAGGAAAGGTATTCCGATATGTAATAAAAGTGCCTTGACATAATGTCTGTTTACAATAACAACTCCTATAATCATTAATGCCAGTATTACGGCTGTAATCATAAATGCAAGTGATGAAAAAACTTTACCTGCTATATCAAATTCCTCAAGAAGGGTTCCGTTGTTAATCTGCTCTATTGTGCTTTTAACATTACCATTCTCAAATGCACTTTCTATCACTGACATATCAGCATCGGAAAGCTTAATGTCTTCCATGCCTTCAACATGTGTATCTTCAAGTAAACCGGCTATATCCTGTGGTGTAAAGGATATATCGCCTTTTCCGTTAACAATTGCGTCTGCTGTATCCTCAAGCAATCCTTTAAAATATGGTGAAAGGTCTTTTTCCACAAATTCATCAAAAGTATCCCTCGGAATTTCTTTAATATCCTTCATCTCACCAATTTTTTCATAAAGATAATCAGACATTGACTCATCATCATCTGTACTTTCAAAAAGGATATCGGATGATAATTTACTAAAGTCAAGTCTTGATGCCATTTTCCTAATATTATCAGCTTTCATTAAATGTTTAAATGCTGACATTCCAAGAAGAATAAATAAAAAAACAGCAATGAAAAAACTGAGTATAACTGAACCGGCTATTTTTCCGCCTGACCTTTTAATATATCCCGGATTATAATATTGCCGGTTATCATTATTGTTTTCAGAATAATAGTCCATTCAATTCCTCCTCTATCTGACAAATTTTGCTCTCAGTCTGGCAACATTCTCGTCATATACTTTCTGCTGTTTTGCTCTTTTTGCAGCAGCTTTGACCTTGTCAGCCACCTGTTCAAAAGGCATAACACTTGCATCTTCCCTCTCATCCACTCTTATAAGATGATATCCGAATTTAGTCTTTACAGGTCCAAGAATCTTATTGAGTTCTCCGTTAAATGAAGCATCCTCAAATTCCTTTACCATCTGTCCTTTACCAAAAGTACCGAGACTTCCTCCGCTCTTTCCGGAAGGACATGTAGAATATTCTTTTGCCGCATCTTCAAAGCTCTTGCCGCCATTTTCAATTTCGGATTTAATTTCGTTACATCTGTCCTCAGAATCAACAAGAATGTGACTTGCACTTACAGAAGCCGGTCTTCCAAACTGTTCCTTATGGTTCTCATAATAATCTTTAACTTCTTCATCAGTGACATCCACATCATTGATTATCTCAGCCATTGCCAACTGTCCCAGCACGTCTCTTCTTACAACACTAAGTGTATTCTTATACTCTTCTGTCTCATCAAGGTGCTTTTCTTCACCCTCCATCGCAAAAAGAGAAATCTCTTCAAGTCGTGATTTTACCTGATCCCTGAATGCCGGAACGTCTTTATACATCTGCTGTTCAGGTGCAAGTGTTGCTATATACTGGTCAATTTCTTTATCTGTTATATTATAATTTCCTATCTGCATTATACCATTTCCTTATTCTTATTATAAAAGGTGTGCCCTGAGTTCTTCACCTGAAGCCTTACTTAAATAAGCAGGTGCTATATCAAAAACTGTCTTACAGCCGTTGACGCCTTCCTTATGGAGTCTGTTAATTGCTCTGGCGTATGCAACTATGACTGATGATGTAAATTCCGGATTGGAATCAAGTTTAAGGCTGTATTCTATAATGTGCTTATGTTCACCGTTCCATCCTGTTATGCCGCTTCTGAATACAAAACCTCCGTGTGGAATACCACTGTGGTTGGCCTTAAGTTCTTCTTCCGAAATAAAATGCACTGTCGTATCATAATCTGCAAAATAGTTAGGCATATTCTTGATTGTCTCTTCAATCTTATTAAGGTCAGCCCCTTCTTCTGCAACAACAAAACACTCTCTTATATGTTTCTGTCTTGTTGTAAGTTCAGGATTCTCGCCGTTACGGACTGCCTCAAGTGCTGCTTCAACAGGAATTGTATACTGCTTTCCGTCCTTAACGCCTTCAACTCTTCTTATTGCATCAGAATGTCCCTGGCTTACGCCCTTACCCCAGAAAGTATAATCCTTACCCTGTGGAAGAATCGCATTGGCGTATAATCTGTTAAGTGAAAACATTCCCGGATCCCATCCACACGAAATAAGTGCCGTGTGTCCGCTTTCCGTAGCTGCCTTATTAACATTGTCAAAATGTTCAGGTATTCTTGCATGTGTATCAAAACTATCTATTACATTAAAATATTTTGCATATTCCGGAGTCTGTACAGGTAAGTCCGTAGCGCTGCCTCCGCAAAGGATAAGTACGTCTATTTCATCTTTATGTTCCAAAATATCTGAAACCGGATATACCTTAACGCCTTCTGTCAATATTTTAACTGTATCCGGATTACGCCTTGTAAATACAGCTGCAAGTTCCATATCATCATTCTGCTTTACGGCACATTCTATTCCTCTTCCGAGATTGCCGTATCCAAGTATGCCTATTTTCATTGTAATGCTCCTTAAATCATATAATTAAATAATGAACCCGAATTGTAATTATTAGAAAAACTACCAACATTTGTATATGTATTAGCTTTGTTCATTTCACTCTTTATGGAAAATTCAATCATTGCCGAATTAACACTTAATGAATAACCATAGCTTCCTCTGTCATTTAATAAAGATTTTACTTTAGTCATATCGGATTTCATAAATGTATCTTTATTAACCGTAAGCATATTGTTATCGTCTGCCGTAATTCCGATTGACGCTAACATTTTGGAATTAATAACCGTATTGTTCATCATATTGGTAGCCGCTGTATTAACGGATGACGAGTCCGTATCCTTGGCTTCCTTAATAACACTGTTATAATTCTTAATAAAACCGCTTACTGCATTGTAAATCTTCTCTGTATCGTAATTTCCGTCCTTGTCTTTTGAAAAAACAGACTTGCTGCCGCTTTCTGTAAGTATATCAACTGACGCAGACAATGATTCAACATTCTCCTTAAGCTTGGAAAGTTTCTCCTTATCAGCTGTAGATGTGGAAATACTCTGCGAAACATCATTTAACTTACTCTTCGTATCACTGTCGGTACTCTTGGAATAATATCTCTTTGCAAGTTTATAAAAACTTCCCGAACGTATACTGTTATACTCTGTAAGGCTGTCAAAAATAGACTGTGTAGGACTATTCGTCTTAAGATTATTAAATAAATATGCTACCGAATTTCTTACCGGGAGATTAATACCTTTCATAAAATCATTCCTTTCTGTAAATACATATACCTAATTAACTTATAACACTTATCAGTCAAAAAGTAAAGTTTTCTATAGGTTTTGTGTAGGATTCCAGCCATTTTTTATCATCATCGCAAAGATAAGGTGATATTCTTTCATATACCTTCTTCTGATACCTGTTAAAGAGCATAATATCCCTGCTTGTCATAAGTTCTGGCAGAAGTGCCTCTTTGTCAAAAGGAACGTATGTAAGATTTTTAAAATAACACATTTTTCCATATTCCGTTTCCGGTAAATCGGCCTTAACAAGCAATAGATTCTCGTGTCGTATTCCGAATTTTCCGGTTTCGTAATACCCCGGTTCATCGGATATAACCATGCCCTCATCAAGCACCACATCATTATTTTTCCAGCTTATTCTCTGTGGTCCTTCATGCACGTTAAGAAGATATCCGACGCCATGCCCTGTTCCGTGTCTGAAATCCATTCCGTATTCCCACAAAGGTTCCCTTGCAATAATATCAAGCCCTCCGCCTGTAACTCCATATTTAAAAACCGTTGCGGCAAGGCGTAAATGACCCATAAGTACAAGAGTATATGCTTTCTTTTCTTCTTCTGTCAGTTTTCCAAGCGGAACTGTTCTGGTTATATCCGTTGTTCCCTGAAGATAGTGTCCGCCTGTATCAATAAGACAAAGGCCTACCGGTTTCATGGTAACATCCGTCTTTTTTGAAGCTTCATAATGGACAATTGCTCCATGCTCTTTATATGCAACGATAGGGGCAAAGCTTTGTCCGATGTAACCCTCTCCCATTTTTCTGAATTCGTCAAGTTTCTCTGCTGCCGACATTTCCGTTACAGTGCCTTTTTTAACGTTTTCTGTCAGCCACCGGACAAATTTAGTAACTGCCACACCGTCTTTTATGTGGGCACTTTCTATATTCTCGGTCTCTACAGGATTTTTTATCGCTTTCATAAGCTCAACAGGGCTTTCCGTCTCGTATGCAAAGCTGTTTATTTCAATATTTTCTTTTATAAAACAATTGGCACTTGAAGGGTCAATCATAATTTTCTCCGAGCTTATTCCTGCCAGATTGTCATATACTGACTCGTAATCCTTAATTATAATGCCATCATCGGCAAGCCCGCTAATAATATCATCGCTTAAAATACTGCGGCTTACATAAAGGACGCTTATTTTTTGGCTGATATACATAAAACTTAAAAATACGGGACAATATTCAATATCATCACCTCTTAAATTCAATAGCCATGCTATCTCATCAAGAGCAGTAAGCACCATGGCATCAGCCCCGTTTTTATCCATTATTTCAAAAAGGCGTCCAATCTTATCCTTTCTTGACATTCCGGTGTATTCATAATCCAGTTCCCATACTTTACGCGAAGACATTTCAGGTCTGTCTTTCCATATTGCATCTACAAGGTCTTTATCCATGGCGTAGGTAATTTTCTTACTGTCCAGCCTGTTTTTTAGTCTGTTAAAAAAATTACAATTCACGGTTCTTCCGTCAAATCCCACAACACTGTTTTCTTTTAATTTGTCATACAAAAAAACTTCTATTGAGGGGCAGTCCGCTTCTCCGCTCTTCATAAGTTCTATGCCTGTACCCGCCAGTTCTTCCTCTGCCTGCAAAAAATATCTTCCATCAGTCCATAGTCCGGCAAAATCAGTCATGACAAGAAGTGTTCCCGCCGAACCTGTAAACCCTGACATATACTCACGTTCTTTGAAATAATCTCCTACATATTCTGAGCCGTGGTAATCGTCAGTAACTATTATATAGGCGTCAATATTACTATCGCCCATGATTTTTCTCAAAGCATTTATTTTTTCCGTAACCTGCATTTTGTCACCTCGCCAAAAAAATCTCAAGGTAATTATACACCTTGAGATTTTTAATGTCAGTATACTATTATATTTTTATATTTTGAGAATTCTGCAGGACACAGATTGGTTACAATGGTTGCCTCTCTGAAAGATGCAAAAGTTACGGCACTTATTGTATTAAATTTTGAAGAATCACATACAATAAAGGACTTACTACATTTCTGCATCGCTGCTTTCTTAACAAGTGCCTCATTAATATCGGGCGTTGTATAGCCGGCTTTCGAAGATATGCCATTAGTTCCGAAAAAGCCCTTTGTAAAATGATATTTATCAAGTGTATTTACAGCTAATGTTCCAACAATTGCATCTGTAGATATCTTGACGTTGCCTCCCACAAGGACTACTTCATTGCCTTTTGACGCAAGTATTCTGGCATGTTCAATGCCATTCGTTACAATTCTTACGCCACTCATATTAAAATTGTCCGCAATATACTTTGTTGTAGTCCCTGCATCTATATATATAAAATCATCCGGAGTAATTAATTCAAGTGCCTTTTCTGCTGCCTTGCCTTTTTCAGTAGCATTAATATCCATTCTTTGTTCAAAACTATCTTCTTTGGTATCCACATCCTGCGGATCAAACATAGCTCCACCGTATACTTTTATAACTTTGCCGGTGTCAGCAAGGAAATTAATGTCGCGCCTTGCCGTTGATTCTGAGATGCCAAGTATCTTAGCCATCTCATTCGTGGTAATGCTACCTCTTTCTCTTATAATATTAACCATTTCTTCATGTCTTTGTTTTGTCAGCATTTTTTTTCGCCTTATAATCCTTAACATTTGTCTCAATAACAATCTTGCGAATAGGTAATACGCTTCCCGGTGACACCGATAATTCATCAACACCCATGGCAAGGAATTCTTTTGTAAGTGACTGGTCTGCACCAAGTTCTCCGCATATTCCTGCCCATATTCCCGCTTTATGTGCATTGTCAATAACCATTGATATCATCTTAAGCACTGCCGGATGATGTGAATCATAGAACATATCAAGTTCCGTATTCTGCCTGTCTATTGCAAGAGTATATTGTGTAAGGTCATTAGTTCCTATACTGAAAAAGTCAACTTCTTTTGCAAGTTCATCGCTTATCATTACCGCAGCAGGTGTCTCTATCATAATGCCCTGTTCGGGATTACCGTATAATATTCCCTGTTCATCAAGCTCTTTCCTTACTTCATCTGCAATTTCTTTGATTCTTTTCACTTCCCATACACTTGTTATCATCGGATACATAATGGCTATATTGCCATACGCACTCGCCCTGTAAAGTGCACGAAGCTGTGTCTTGAAAATCTCAGGCCTTGTGAGACAGATTCTTATGGCGCGGCATCCCATTGCAGGATTATCTTCATGTGCCATATTAAAATAATCACACTGTTTGTCTGCGCCTATGTCAAGAGTTCTTATAATGACCTTTTTGCCTGCCATTGTCTCAGCAACCTGTCTGTAAATCATGAACTGTTCTTCTTCCGTAGGGAAATCCTTGCTCTCAAGGTATATGAACTCACTTCTGAAAAGCCCGATTCCGCCAGCATCATTCTGAATAACTTTGGCAAGATCTTTTATATTGCCTATATTAGCATAAAGCATAATCTTTTGTCCATCGACAGTAATATTATCTTTGCCTTTAAGAGTCTGTAAAAGCACTCTTTTTTCATCTTCCTCTGCTTTACGCTTTTTCATTAGTTCCAGTGTCTCACAGTCAGGGTCAATATATATAACACCTTTAGTTCCGTCAACTACTGCCATTACGCCATCAATTTCTTCGTCAAGGGGCAAAGGTGTGTCGACAAGTGCAGGTATTGCCATAGTTCTTGCAAGAATTGCAGTATGTGAATTTAATGAACCATGAACCGTTACAAAGGATAAAACTTTATCCTTATCAAGCTGTACCGTCTCCGAAGGTGCAAGGTCATCCGCAACAATAATTGATGCTTCATCACCTGTATCATTGCCGCTGTTTTTTCCATTCAGAACAGATATCACTCTTTCAGAAATATCTTTTACATCTGCTGCTCTTTCTTTCATATATTCATCCTCCATGGATGAAAACATTTTGGAAAAATTGTCTCCTGTAGTCGCAACCGCATATTCGGCATTAACGCCCTGAGACTCAATTATATTACGGACTGATTCGTTATAATCCTCATCCTCAAGCATCATCTGATGGACCTCAAATATGGCGGCATTTGCTTCTCCTACTTCCTTAAGAGCCTTTTCATAAAGGCCCTTAAGTTCCGTCATACTTTTATTACGTGCTTCTTCATATCTTAGCAACTCAGCTTTAACATCTGTAACCTTATGTCTTTTTACCTGCTGTTCGCCCTTTAAATACAGTTTTATCTTACCAATGGCAATGCCATTGAATACGCTTTTACCTTCATACACCTTCATAAGTTTCTCTCCCTTTTAAAGATTTTCCTGCATAAACCTGCTTACTGTCTCGTAGGCCTTGTCTTCGTCTTCTCCGTCAAAAGTAAGTGTTACTTCATTGCCTTTTTTAACACCGAGTCCCATAATTCCGAATATAGCCTTACAGTTCATTGCTTTACCGTCTTTAGCTATTTTAATGTCACATGCAAAATCTTTTGTTGCTTTTACAAGGAGTCCTGCCGGACGTGCATGTATTCCCTCCGGATCAGTTATAACATACTTAAATTCTCTCATACCGTTTTTCTCCTTTCTAATTCGTCTGTTTTTTCTTTAAAATTCCTAAAAGAACTGTTGATACCGCAGTTCCTATTACAAGTGCCAGAAGATACATAAATTTATTGCCCATAACAGGTACTACGAAAATTCCGCCGTGAGGAGCCATGAGTGTACATTTAAATGCCATTGATAATGCACCCGCAACGCCTGAACCAACTACACATGCCGGAATAACCCTGAATGGATCTGCTGCCGCATACGGAATTGCTCCTTCTGTAATGAATGCAAGACCCATAATCAGGTTAGTAGGACCTGACTGTCTCTCCTGCTTTGAGAACTTGTTTTTGAAAATTATAGTTGCAAGAGCAATTGCGCAAGGTGGAACCATTCCGCCAATCATTACTGATGCCATTATATCATAATTGCCTGATGCAATGGAAGCTGTTCCGAATACATATGCTGCTTTATTGAAAGGTCCGCCCATATCAATTGCCATCATTCCGCCGAGGAGAAGTCCGAGAACAATTCTGCTTCCGCTTCCCATACTATTAAGTCCGTTGTTCATTGCCGTGTTAATATAACCCATTACAGGTTCAACCGCAAATTTCATCAGGAGACCCATTACCAGAATACCGACAACCGGATATATAAGTACAGGTGCTATCTTTTCCAGTGCATCCGGAAGTTTACTGCATAACTTAACAAGTAACAAAACAATATATCCTGCCGCAAAACCTGCTACAAGTGCTCCAAGGAATCCGGATGTTCCGTTGGCTGCCATCATGCCGCCTACGAATCCGACTGCAAGTGCCGGTCTGTCGCCTATTGCCATTGCTATAAATCCCGCCAGTACGGGGAGCATAAATTTAAAAGCTACATTACCTATTTCGTTAAAAAGTCTCGCTGCATCTGTTATGCTTCCGAAGCTGCTTCTTTCAGCAGCAGACAATGAATTGATATCTACCGCAAATCCATCAATAAGAAATGATAATGCAATAAGAATACCGCCGCCTACTACAAAAGGAAGCATATGTGAAACACCGTTCATAAGCTGTGTATAAATCTTATGTCCAATTCCTTTTTTTGTAGGTGTTGTCTCAACTTCATCGTCAGATCTGACTCCGCTCTTATATACAGGTGCCTCGCCTTTAATTGCAAGGTCAATAAGTTCATCCGCTTTATTGATTCCGTCCGAAACCTGTCGCTCAATAAGCTTCTTTCCGTCAAATCTTTCCATTGGGACTTTGGCATCTGCCGCAACAATGATAAAATCAGCTTCTTCAATATCTTTATCTGTAAGTACATTTTTGGCACCGCCGGAACCTCTTGTCTCTACCTTGATATAACAATTCTTTGCCTTTGCTGCTTTTTCAAGTCCCTCAGCCGCCATATAAGTATGGGCGATTCCTGTAGGACAGGATGTAACTGCAAGTATTTTTACCTGGCTATCGTCTGCTTTATTAATATCCGAAAGTCTTTCGTCCACACTTTTCTTTTCTTCATCAGCCTTATCTATTATTTCAAGAAACTCTTCTGCTGTTGATGCATTTCTTAAATTCTTTGTAAACTCTTCGTCCATAAGCATCATTGACAATTTGCTGAGTACGTCAAGATGGACATTATCCTTTGTGTCCGGTGCTGCTATAAGGAAAAGCAGTGTTACAGGTTCTCCGTCAAGTGATTCAAAATCCACTCCGTCTTTTATAACCATTGCTGCAAGTCCCGGTCTGTTGACCGCTGCACATTTTCCATGTGGTATTGCGATTCCTTCTCCTACACCTGTTGTACTCTCTTCTTCTCTTGCAAATACCTGCCTGCGATACCCTTCAGTATCGTTGATTTTTCCGCTTTCAGCCATAAGGGCAATAGCTTCGTTGAGTGCTTCTTCCTTGCTCTTAGGAGCTGCTGTAAGAGATATGCTTCTCTTATCAAGTAAATCAGTAATTCTCATACTTTTTCCTCCAATACTATAGTTTTATATACTTTTTCTATTTCTTCCTTTGTTGCCAGATTTTCCGAAAAAGCACTGGCACTTCCTGATGCTACTCCCATACAGAACGCATGGTTGTAATCGTGTCTTGCAAGATATCCTGCCATAAATCCGGCTACCATCGAATCTCCTGCGCCTACTCCGTTAATGAGCTTTCCCTCAGGTGCCGGTGTGTCAATCACCTGGCCATCATCCGATACCAATACCGCACCTTCTCCTGCCATTGAAACCAGAACATTTCTTGCGCCCATATTCTGCAGTTTCTTAGCGTACGGGATAACCGAACTTCTTGTTGTAAGCCTTACTCCGAATATCTCACCTAGTTCATAATTGTTAGGCTTAATCAGAAACGGTCCGTATGGAAGCGATTTCACAAGCAGTTCCTTCGTCGCATCCACAACAATCTTAATGTCCCTGCCCTTAAGCAGTTCCATTATATTCTTGTAGGCATCATCATCCATTCCCGCCGGAATGCTGCCTGACAGGAAAAGAACATCCCCGTCCTTAAGCTGTGATAATCTTTCCATAAGAAGTTCAACATTCTCTTTACTTATAACCGGTCCCTGTCCGTTAATTTCTGTTCCATCATTTGATTTAAGTTTGAGATTAATTCTTGAAAATCCATTTTCAAGCCTGATAAAACCGTTCTTAACGCCCATATTCTCAAGTCTTCTTACGATTTCATCTCCTGTAAAACCTGATACAAAACCAAGTGCTGTGTTATCAATTCCAAGATTCTTAAGAACTGTTGAAACATTAATTCCCTTTCCTCCGGGGAGAATCCGTTCATCACTTGTCCTGTTGGTTATTCCAAGCTTAAAATCCCTGACAGACACTATATAGTCCAAAGACGGATTAAAAGTTACTGTGTAAATCATTACCTTTCGCCTCCTTCTTTACTTTGTAGCCTCATTATAACTCCATACTGTTTTAAAGTCAATCATTTTCATTCATTTTCTTGCGTGTTTTTGACCGACTTTGACCGTTTGTATTAATTTATCTAAAAAAAGCATTTGCCACAACGGACAAATGCTCTTTCTTAAAGTACATTACAAAAATTTTCTTAATTTAACAGAAAGGTCTTCCTCTTCCTTAACGATATCATCAACAAGTCTTTTTATCTCAGCATCGGCAGCAGGATATTTATTAAAATACTTATATATGGACTTTATTCCCATATTGCACCCATCAATAATAAGCTCCGCGGCAGATACATCCGGATGCTCAGACATAAGCTTCACTTCTGACTTTACCTTGGCAAAAAATGATGCCATTGCCGCCGGCTCTTTGCCGTCATCACCATAGTTACCCAGTTTCTCGGCTATATCGCCCTTTAGCTTACAATGGATTTCCCTGCTTTTTTCAAGAATTTTTCTAAGCTCATCGCTTTCAACATCATCAATTACATTATCGAGAGACTTAATTCCCATCTCAACACCTGCGTCACATTCACGCAGAAGTTTTATTGTATCATCATTCACATTCATATACGCATCTCCTGTTTTTTTTATCAGTATGCGCATATCAGTATTATTTAATTCATAGTATTAATCATTCCTTGAACACTTTTCCGCATCCATTGCAAGCACAAATGCAAGAACAAGCAATGCATCCTGCGGATTTACAACATCTATGGAATATGTATCGGTAAAATTGATTACTTCCTTGTTGATGTTGGCAACAAGATTATTGTATCCGTCATAGATTTCATAATCCCATTCCATAAAATGTCCCTCAACATACCAGCCGTTAAAATCAAAATAGAATTTTGGTTTAAAAAAAGTTAGCTCTTTATGAATATTACCCACATATTCATCCCCGTAAAATATTTCAAACTGTGGCATAAAAGTAAATATTTTTTCTTTAACTGTGGCAAGATAACTGCCCGGGGCATCAAAAATTCTTAAAAGATGCCCCCATGCCGGTTCTCCCTTTACCTTAAAAGCCACACTGCCATCTTCATAATACACGTCATAGCTGTCAAACCACGAAAAAAATCTCTGTTTTAGTAATAATTTCATTTGAATCACTCCTGATTAAAAATATTTTTGCAGAAATTATAAAGTGAATTCTGCCACACCTTGTTTTCATGTTCACCATCCACGTCATAGAACACATGGTTTATGCCACGTTCTGTCATATATTCATGAAGTGCATAAGTTACATTCCCGCAGACATTATCGGATTTTCCTACACTCAGCATCAGAAATTCAAACTGTGACGAATCCAGTTTCAGTTCATCAAGAAGTGCCGGAATACCGCCGGAATGTCTTTCATCCGGAAGTGGCGAAACAGATGAAAAAGCTCCTATATATCCGAATTTATCCTGATTTTTGAATCCAATGGCAAGGGAGTTTCTTCCACCCATGGAATTACCTGCGATTGCCGTATTTTCCCTGCCTGTAAGTACATTAAAATGTTCTTCCACATAAGGCATAAGATTATCTATAATTTCTCTTTCTGTCAGGTCAAAATACCGGATTGTCTCGTAAAAACCGGCATCCCTGTCTTCTTCATTACGGCTTACAACGCAGTCCGGACATACTACAATCATTTCCGGAACATCTTCAAAATATATAAGATTCTGTATTATAATATGGGCATTTTTATTACGCCATGTGCTGTGTCTCCCACCGTATCCGTGCAAAAGATAGAGTACGGGATAGGATTTGTTTTCGCTATAACCTGCCGGCAGAAACACCATTGCTTTTCTTTCTGTCCCGGTTATATCTGAGTGATACCTGATAGTCCGTGGTATTTTATAAAAGTACCCCCATTGTCTTTTGGAATAATAAGGGTGATCAACGGAATCAATCAGCATTCCTTCTTCGTTATAAGTATTATTATGTGAAAAATAATATTTCTTTGATATTATTCTTCCCGCAAACCAGGAAATAATCAGCATTATTGCACCTGCCGCAATAACAGTCAGCACAAACGTTTTTCTTTTTTTCACATTAAAACTCCTTGTATTTACATTTTATTCTGATATTGTATGTTGCTTTAAAAACAATATACACGGAGTTTTAGAAACCTTCCTTCATTCGTGTTTTTCTAAGTTCGCTTCTTTTCTTTCCTGCTTCCCATTCAGCCTGTTCTCCAACAGATTCAACAATAAGTCTTGGTACTTCTTTTGATTTGCCATTCTTATCAACAGATACAAGGGTGAGATATGCCCTGTTCACAGGATGTCTCATGCCGTCGAGACTCTCAACATATGTATCCACCCTTACTTCCATAGAGGTTCTTCCCACATAAGTAACCCTGCCAATCAGAGCAACTATTTCATGTTGGTAAACTCCTCTTATAAATCTAAGGTTATCCACGGAAGCCGTCACTACCGTATTCTCCGCATATCTGAGACCTGTAATGCCTGCAACTTCATCAATCCACTGCATCAGTCTCCCGCCGAAAAGCCGGTCTGCGCCATTAAGGTCCTCAGGTCTTACTTCTCTCATCTGCTCCACAATTGTTTCTTCTACTCTTTTCTCTTTCATCCCATACACATCTTTCATATAATATTGTAATTAATTTATATTTTATAGCGAAACAGCAATTAATACAAGAACCACATAAAAAAAAGGAATGACTGCACGGACAATCATTCCTTTAAATATTTTATACCTAAATACTCTCGACCTTTATCAGATTGGTATTTCCGGAATTTCCGTCTACAAGGCCTCCTGTCAGCACTACATTATCACCTTTTACAAGATGAAATACTTCTTCCGCCTTAACAAGATCGTTGTTAAACATCTCTTCCATATTGTCATATTTTTCACAAAGTACAGGAGTTACGCCCCAGCTCATATTAAGCTTTCTGAAGCTCTTCCGTGATGTAGTCATTCCTATAATATCCACCGGGCAGCGGAACCTGCTTACCATTCTGGCAGTCTTTCCCGTAAGTGAATTAACAATTATACACTTGGCATTAACGTCTATCGCCATTGCACAGGTTGCGTGGGAAACAGCATCAATATTGCTCTTTATGGTAAATTCCGTTGTCTTAAACTGTTTCTCATAATCCATGTTTTTCTCGGTAAAAGACAATGTATCAACCATATTTTTCACTGCTGCCACAGGGTATTTTCCTGAAGCTGTTTCTCCGGAAAGCATTACAGCCGAAGTTCCGTCATAAACGGCATTAGCAACGTCTGAAAGCTCTGCTCTCGTAGGCCTTGGATTATAAATCATAGACTCAAGCATTTCCGTAGCAGTAATTACACGTTTGCCAAGAAGCCTGCATTTCTTAATGAGATATTTCTGGACAGAAGGAACCTCAATTGCAGGAATTTCCACGCCAAGATCGCCTCTTGCAATCATAATGCCGTCTGCAATTTCGCAGATATCTTCAATATTATCCACACCTGCCCTGTTCTCAATCTTCGCAATGATATCAATATCCGTACCACCGTTTTCATCAAGGAACTCACGCATCTCTTTTATATCTTTTTTACATGATACAAAAGATGCCGCAACAAAATCAACGTCATTTTTAATTCCAAACAAAAGATCTTCTTTGTCCTGATCGCTGAGAAAATCATGTTTCATAACCTTATCCGGAAAATTCATGCTTTTTTTGTTGCTTAGCTCTCCGCCTGCCAGAACTTTGCAATATGCATTACTTCCTTCTATTTTCTCAACTTCAAAAATAACAAGTCCGTTATTGACAAGGATTATGTCTCCAACGTTAAGATTCTCCATAAGTTTGTCATAATTGACAGAAACTCTTTTCTCATTACCCACAACATCATCAGTTGTAAATATAAAACTGTCTCCGTCATCCAGCTTAATTCTGCCATTTTCAAAAGTTCCTATTCTGTACTCCGGTCCCTTTGTGTCAAGCATAATAGCTATAGGCATATCAAGTTTCTCCCTTGTTGCCTTTATCAGATCTATTTTTTTCTGATGTTCCTCGTGGGATCCGTGTGAGAAATTGAGTCTCGCAACGTTCATTCCCGCATAGCACATCCCACTAAGCACATTGGCATCCTCACACGCCGGACCTATAGTACATATAACTTTAGTTTTTCTCATTTTCATTTTCCTCGTATGTGTCAATATTGTTTATGTCTTTTTTCTTATGAAAATATCCTTTATCCACGCAAAAGCACCACACTCCTGCAGCAAGCGCTATTGCTCCTATTATGCCTATAAAAATATTAAGTCCCATATAAAACCTCCGTTTAAGGCATACAAAGACAGGCATACCCATCTTGTATGCCGAATAATTATTATTTAATTATGATTGGAAATTTTCAGACTCTCTTCTTGCCGTCCGACTTGTGAATATAATTTGTGACAAGTTCCTCCTGACGGACATTATAATCTCTTCCGTCAGACAAACCTGCATAGAAAGGACGGACATTGTATCCGTTCCCATTATCCTGATAAAAATCTACGGTAATCCTGTACTCTCTCCTGCCTGAGGTACGCACATAATTATCCCTTAAAGTAACAGTTCTTCTGATACCAAGCATTTCCGATGTACATGCCTTGGAATTATCCGCAACCGAATCCACAGTTTCAATGCAGGCACCGGAAATATCCACAGAAGGGCATACGAAAACCGAATCTACTTTAACATCGCCAAAGTACATCCCTGTCACACAGATAAATAAAGTCACTATAAAACCAATTATTCTTCTATGTCCGGCTTTCATAATATGCCCCTTTCCTGTAATTATTTTTTATTATAATGCTCTTTAATCAATCTGACAACCTGAAATACAAAAGTCGGTAAAAAAGCAAGTATACCAATCATCAGCAGATTAAACCCGCTTAATGTTTCTACCATAAAAAGTGTATTAAATCCGGGAAGCATAAGTGCTGCAACCAACAACAAAGTTCCTGTAAAAAATGCCAGCACACTCCATTTGTTACTCTTTAATCCAATTTTAAAAATCGAATACCCGCTTCTGCAGGTAAAACCGTGAAAAAGTCTTGCAAGTGTAAGTGTGGCAAATGCCATCGTGCTTGCACTAGCCGCATTAACTTTCAATCCTATATAAAATGCTGTCTGTGTTACTGCTGCTATTGAAATTCCGTATGCCAGTAATTTCATAGAAAACTTTTTATTAAGAATACCTTCTTCAGGATTTCTTGGTTTGTTTTGCAAGAGCGATTTATCAGCAGGTTCCATACCGATTGCAAGTGCAGGAAGCGAATCCGTTAAAAGATTGATAAACAAAAGATGTACCGGAAGAAACGGAGTTGTAAGTGCCATTACAGAGCAGTAAAGCACCACAAAAATCGCAGCTAAATTTCCTGACAGCAAAAACTGTATTGAGTTCATAATATTCCTGTAAACATTTCTGCCGTTAAGTACAGCCTTGATTATCGTAGCAAAATTATCGTCGGATAAAACCATTGCTGCCGCATCTTTGGAAACTTCCGTTCCTGTGATTCCCATTGCAACACCCACATCGGCTTTCTTTAACGCAGGTGCATCATTAACCCCATCACCTGTCATAGCCACAATTTTACCTTTTTTCTGCCATGCATCCACAATTCTTATCTTATTCTCAGGCGACACCCTTGCATATACCGATACTTTTTCCAATATATCGCCAAGCTCTTTGTCTGATATATTATCAAGTTCAGCTCCGGTTAAAGCAATGTCTCCGTCATGATATATTCCAATCTGTTTTGCTATGGCCGTCGCCGTCACTTTATGGTCTCCTGTTATCATAACCGGCTTAATTCCTGCATTTATTGCGGATAAAACCGCTTCCTTGGATTCCTCTCTTGGTGGATCGACTATGGATGTAAGTCCGATGAATACATAGCCGTTCTCACTCTCTTTTGTAAGATGTTCACCTTTCTTACATTCCTTATATGCAAAAGCAAGGACTCTTGTTCCTTTTTCGGAAAAAATACGGTTCTGGTTAAGAATATTATCAATATCCGTTTTAGTAATTGTCCTGACAGTATCTCCATCCATAATGTACTCCGTTCTTGCAAGAAGTACATCCACGGCTCCTTTTGTAAAAACAGTAGGAATACCATGTACACTATATTTGCTGCTCATAAGTTTTCTGTCGGAGTCAAAAGGAATTTCTTCCTGTCTTTCCATCATGTCTCTTATGACTTCTTCTGAAATACCTTTATCACCAAGTCCTGCTTTTTCTGCCATTACAAGGAGGCAGGTTTCTGTAGGATCTCCTATTTCTTTACCCCCTGAAATGGAGGAGTCATTATTTAATATTGCATTATATAAAAGATATCTGTGTTGCCTGCTTCTTATGTCTATTTCTTCAGGCAGAATACACTTTCCATCAATATATACTTCCGTTACCGTCATTTTATTCTGTGTAAGCGTACCTGTCTTATCGGAGCAGATTACCGATACGGAGCCAAGACTTTCAACGGCTTTCAATTCTTTTATAATAGCATTATCTTTTGCCATTCTGCGTGTTCCCATTGCCTGAACAATGGTTACAATTGAACTTAATGCTTCGGGGATTGCTGCTACCGCCAGAGCCACAGCAAACATAAGCGAATCCAACACCGGTTCTTTCTGCCAGATTCTAAGCAAAAATACAACCACGCTTATTGCCATAATTATGATGGCAAGCTTTTTGCTGAAATTGTCAAGGCTTACCTGGAGAGGTGTTTTTTTGTCTCCCGTATTGTTCATAAGATTGGCGATTTTGCCTATCTCCGTATTCATTCCCGTTGATGTTACGACCACATTTGCGCGTCCATAAGTCACAAGGCTGCCGGAGTATACCATATTAATTCTGTCACCCAGCGCACATTCTTCAGGTATTTCCATATCTTTCTTTTCTACATTGGTAGATTCACCCGTTAGCGAGCTTTCATTTACCTGCAATGAATAACTTTCTACAATTCTTCCGTCCGCAGCTACAATATCTCCTGCTTCAAGCAAAAGCAGATCCCCCGGAACTATGTCCTTTGCCAGTATTTCTTTCTTCACGCCATCCCTCAAAACTTTTGCTTTCGGTGACGACAGTTCTTTTAAAGAATCCAATGATTTTTGTGCTTTTACATACTGGACCGTTCCCAATATTGCATTAAGAACAATTACTGCAATTATTACAATGGTGCTTTCCACATTACCCGATATCATTGATATAACAGAAGCTATAATCAAAATAATAACAAGCAGGTCCGCAAACTGGCTCAGAAAAATTTTAAAAATACTTTTCTTGCCCTTATCCATTAATTCATTTCTGCCATAGGTCTCAAGATTCTTTGCTGCCTGCTCTTCTGTCAGCCCCTTCATGCCGTACTGCTTTGCCAGTTCATCTTTTGTCATTCTGTAAACTTCTTTCATGCGCTGTCTCCTCTTTCTTGATTCTAATACGTAGATTATCTTTTGCACAAAAGAAAAAGACCTTTTGTGCATCAAAAAAATACACAAAAAGTCTCGTTTAACAAAATAGTCATCCGGCTTCCGGTCCTTGCGGACGTCCTGACGAAAACCGGAACATGCTTCGCATGCAACTACTCCCTTTTTGGATAGTGTTATCCTAACATATAGAATTGGTGGTGTCAATGGGGAAGTGAGGGGGATGGATAATTGTATTAATCAATGCTGTTTATGATATATTGATTCATCACATCATACGAGTTCCATATTTCATCATTTTTACATATTCCAATGTATGAAAACATACTCTTTATGTAATCCATTATTTTTTTTGCTGTAAATTTACCATCAAGCGCTTTCATTATCATCTCATCAGTTACTGATACTATTTCATGTGCTGCAATATTTCTTACTTTTTCTTCAACATTTCTAAGTTCCGTTACCATATCAATAATTACCCTGTCATACTCCTTTGAAGCATCAAGAAATCCACAGATAATCGCTTTAAGATTTGATGATGCAAGAGGCGTTTTATCTTTAAAACCATTTTTATATTCTTCATTTAGGATATTAAATATTTTCTGTCCATTCTCATTACTCCCTAATTTTTCTACTGATATTTTTCTGCTTTTTCCTTCTAGGTAATATTCCAAATTTACATTGCATTTCTTCTCAACAATCATTTCAAACAATATTGTTATCAAAGGAGATATTGCCCTTACAAAATCTCCATATTCTTTTCTTATTATTTTAATAATCAGACCTAATGCGTATTCAAATACTTTCTTATATTCTCCATTCTTTATCGGTATTAGGTCTGCACCAACTTCTCTTAATATTTTTTCGCAACCAGATAACTCCAGCTGTTGTCTCCTGACTGCCGCATTGATCAACAAAAAGCTCTCCCTTGTAAGATTTTCTTTTATCTCTTCTGCCACTCTTTGCGCCGCAGCATAATCATATTCTTTTATATGTTTCTTTATTATATTCTTTTTCAAAACAACACCTAAATTAGGGCATTCAACTTCTTTACATCTATTCTCATAATCTGTTTTATTATCCTGATTCACTTCCCAATAATACTCAACATCATAATCTTCATCTTTTCCTGAATGTTTATTAATTGATCTAATCGGAGTTGTAACCTGAACAGGAATTATCTTCCGCTCTGATAGTGTTGCTAGAAATAAAAGTGCACTCTTCATTGCAGGAGTTCCCGAAGCTACATTAAAAACAAAATCCGCGCCTGGAAATTTATCTGTTATTTCTCTCAATATGTTGCCAAAATCCTTATAATAATAGTCAAAATCCTGAACGTTAATAAGTTCTTCTCTATTAATACAATGCACGTTAAAATTGTGATTCATATATTCTCCCAATTTTGCAATACAGTATGTGTATCTATTATCCTTTAATTCCCTTTTATACATTTCACTAGACAAATATATATATACTTCATCTGGCATGTAAACTCTACAAATGTGAAGCATTGATCCGTCATGCTCTGTTATTGATGATATAGGGTCATTCCCTCCTATTGACGAAAAAAGTATTTTTTTACTCATATATGTTCTCCTTCTATTCTGATAATAAATGTTATTATATCATTGGCGGTTTCTTTCATAACTTCACATAATTCGCTATTAATGGAATTAATATCATTAAACTTCTTTTACTCCTGTGCATAGTTTTCATCGTAACTGCATCCAAAAATATTCTTATATCTTTCTAAGTCCCCTGCCGAGGTCTTTTTTATTTCATCTCAATTACAATGTATACCCTCGATAAAGCGAGGGAAATGTTTCCGTCCCCTGCCGGGGGCTTTTTTATTTCATCGCATTAAGTACAGCTATTACTACAGCTTTTGGCTACATGTTTCCATCCCCTGCCGGAGTCTTTTTTATTTCATCAGTCATCTTATATTGGATGTGGTGGTGCAGGATGTGTTTCCGTCCCCTGCCGGGGTCTTTTTTATTTCATCAAACTTGATTTATACTGCACAACGTTTTGATATGATGTTTCCGTCCCCTGCTGGGGTCTTTTTTATTTCATCACTAAAGAGGACGGCACACCAGATAAGCCGCATTTTCAGTTTCCGTCCCCTGCCGGGGTCTTTTTTATTTCATCTATTGCTTTTTCGTTTAATGAAAAAAGGTAGCTTGTTTCCGTCCCCTGCCGGGGCTTTTTTATTTCATCGGATGACAATGACCGGATTAATGAATATCTGGAAAAAGGTTTCCGTCCCCTGCCGGGGGCTTTTTTATTTCATCACAGGAACAACTTCATGGCTGAAAAGATTCACTATCAGTTTCCGTCCCCTGCCGGGGTCTTTTTTATTTCATCACAAGGCTTGAAACAGTAGAAAAAAGTGTATTTAAGTTTCCGTCCCCTGCCGGGGTCTTTTTTATTTCATCAATCACAGGATAGCGGCTAAATATTTTGAGCCAGAGTTTCCGTCCCCTGCTGGGGTCTTTTTTATTTCATCTCAACAAGGCTGTGCAATATTTTATTCATTTCAATGAGTTTCCGTCCCCTGCCGGGGGCTTTTTTATTTCATCTATCTGATGAAACTGACAATGATACTATATATACTAATGTTTCCGTCCCCTGCCGGGGTCTTTTTTATTTCATCTTTGTTATTATCTGGATTTTATGAAAGAGACTTATAAGTTTCCGTCCCCTGCCGGGGTCTTTTTTATTTCATCCAAACAATAGTAATGACTTGTATTTACAGTTTTTTGAGTTTCCGTCCCCTGCCGGGGTCTTTTTTATTTCATCTTTTTATTTTATGAATGAGTGCGACAGTGACTGCGAGTTTCCGTCCCCTGCCGGGGTCTTTTTTATTTCATCCTGAATGGCTCGAAACAGAGCTGGGTATCGAATGGAGTTTCCGTCCCCTGCCGGGGTCTTTTTTATTTCATCCCTTTGTGTGAGTATGGTAATATCCCATATACATATAACGTTTCCGTCCCCTGCCGGGGTCTTTTTTATTTCATCAGACAGGAGAAAATCAGATTACACAGTCTTACCGGTTTCCGTCCCCTGCCGGGGTCTTTTTTATTTCATCAATGGGTCTGTTTGAGCCTTCATTAACTGCTACAATTGTTTCCGTCCCCTGCCGGGGTCTTTTTTATTTCATCGGTGGTAATTAAAAATGAATAAAATGTATTATGCAATAATTGTTTCCGTCCCCTGCCGGGGTCTTTTTTATTTCATCAGTAAATACCAATGTTAATAATCGTGAGTTCAAGTTTCCGTCCCCTGCCGGGGTCTTTTTTATTTCATCCCTGTCCCTGATATCCCGGTATATATAAGGGGATATCAGTTAATTTGCGGAGTAAAAATTTAATTAGATATTTTTTATATGTTTATATACTATTTACCGTTAAAATACAGTGTTTACCTTATGCGGCTGAAAATTAATCCTACACATCCCAAATTGATACATTCTGCCATTATATCTCGTCACTTTTAATATATGCGGTGATACTCCCAATTTAATATCTCTGCTATGGTTATGCACACTTTGGACACCGGTTTTGTCAAATATATTCTTGATAATACTCACAGCTTCTCTATTGAATAATGGATATACAGTTGTTTTACTTGTGAATCCTACACCGCCTCCAAGCCATACAATGCCGTTTCCAGGAGTATCAATATCTGCCATGAATTTGTCGACAAAATTATCATAATATTGTGTAGCAAAATATGAAATAGCTTCTTCTATATATTTTACCGAATATTTGAAAATATTTCTATCTATTTTCAATCTAAACTTAACACTTGTTTCCGGCTTAATGCTTTCTCTAAGAATATTTATTGATTTCGTTTTTCCATTCGGAAAGCATTCAATTTTAGAACAAAGCGTCAAATCTTCCAATTTCAACGGCTCACTATCACTAATAATCATCCCTGACATAATATCATTTACAGCATCATACTTTTCCTTAGTTCTATCCAATTGATTAAATGATAAATGTTCTATTTCTCTGTTTTCTTTCGCTAAAATACTCTTTCTTACTCCACTGTTAATCCTTTCAAATGCATCTTTGACATCACAATATTTGTCTTTGTTTAAATGAATATCATATGAAAGCAAAATTGTTCTAAGCATACCCTTCAATGAGCTTCCAGGAATATATGGCAATCCATAGGCATCTTTAACAAATGACATAATTTGCAGTTTACTTCCTTTTTCAATAGAAGCGTCTTTTATTTGCAATCTATACCTAGTCCAGTCCTCCAACTTTTCTTCACTAATTCTTTGCATTTGCATCCATTCAATCAAATCAATTCTTGGATTCTGTATGTAATTTTCAAACGCTTTTTCCTTATTACTTTCGCACAAATAGCTATACATTTTTGGCACATCCAGCATTAACAATTCTTTCTTATACTTATTATGAACATACTCAAATTTTCTTATTTCCTGCCCATTTCCAATAAATACAGGACTAATTGTTTTAAGTTCTACGTCATATATTTCAAAAAAAGTATTCAATATTGCACCTCCATAAACAGTGGCTTAGCGTATCTGTAAACAGAATGGTTTCCCCCAACCGATACATCATATATATCACCGTCAAACTTTTTTCTTACACAACTTCCAGAAGCCAACACATATAAATCTTTCTTTTTAAGATATACTTCTGCATAATTCTCCGATTCAACAAAGCCGCTTCTCTTTACTAACGAATAGTTGGCATCCTCCAATACTAAATCCAATTCTTCATCTTTAGGTAACGCCACAGACATAAGTATGTATGTATTTCCCTCTTTACTCAATCTTTCTTCAAATTCTCCCGGTAATTTTTTTATCTTTCTTAGTGTAAAACGTCCATATCCTGAACTTCTTTTTCCACCAATGCCGGAAAATGACAATGATTCAAGCAATTCTTCCACAAATAAGACATCGTCTTTTTCTTCGTATCCGATTATAATATATAATCCGCTATCTTTTTCAAAAGCAAAACTACCAATGTGATATGGAACTGTTTCCTGTTTTTTTCTAATACTTGCCACATTTCTTGTATGAAAAACACCTATATTTTTTGAATAATTGTCATATAATGCTTCAACATCTGCTTTTCCATTTATAAAATCGTCCAATGCCTCAATTGGAACATAAGGAAGGTTTTTATTGGCTTTTTTCTCTTTTGAGTTACTTTCATTTTCTCTTTTTACCTTTAATAAAGGTTTAGGAACATATAATTTACTGCCTATATACGGAAATGCATCTGATATTTTTAACTTGTTACTTTTAACAAGTTTCAACAATCTATCTTCATACCCATTTTCATATTTCATCGCTTCTATATATAATGCTGAAAAAAGTGTATCCGCACCTATGTATATATTGCAGCTTTCCAATGTTCCATTTCCAAAATGAATTGAACTCATAAAATCTAATTTATACGCAACATAATTCATATATTACCCTCTACAAATTTTCTAATTTATCATTTATCATATCAATGATATCTTCATCTACTTCTCCAACTACTACATCTGCCCGCAAATCACTAAATTTAATTTGTCCATATCCTCTTGAGCCACTTCCACCTATATAATCATATTTAAGCAAATTAAATCCGGTAATAAGTGTTTCCATATCTTCAGGAAGTTCATCAAGATTGGCAGCCTCATATATAATATCCAAATCAAATTTTGAGCCTCTGATAACTCTCTCAATCTGTCTTGGATTAGCCACAGCAGTCTGACGGTTAATATTATTTTCAAATTTTACCTCAGTGATGCTGATTATATCATGCCTTCTAAGTTCTTCTTCATTATTAAGAACAGAATCTTTAAAAATCAATCTACTTGGCTTAACCTCACCAGTTTTTGCACTACCAAAAAGTCTTGTTATGCGTGGTACATCATTATCTGGTTCTACAACTGCATTATTGTATGCTTTAGCCAAAAGGCTCCTCATCTTTCCTTTTACCGAACTACCCGGTAACAACGGTAATCCGCTTTTAATATCTTTTATTACAGGAGAATCAACCGCTCCAATAGCTGAAAATGAAGCATTACCCCCTATGTGCATACCTGTTACTATTTCAATAGTCCCTGTAATCTGAATTTTTGAATACATATATAATTCCTCCTGCTAAAAAATCATTCATCTTTTTTTCCACATATTTTACGAAATGCCACTAGTGCTTCCATATACCTGCTAAACAATATATATCTTTGTCTGCTGTTTCCAATTTCCTTCAGAGCATCAAGTATCTGTGCTTCATCAATTAGATTTTTTACAGCACGTTCCCTACATTCATATATAAATTTAATCCTTAGGTACCCTATTCTTGATACAATGCTATCTGGCAATATATCTTCTGCACCTTGAACTTCATTATAGATATCTGCGGTCATAGCCAATAAATTCCTTATTTTAGATGTCGTTACCAATGCTTCTGGTTTTCCGTTTTTCCCTTTTCGCTTACAAAGTTCTCCTATAACGTTTTCTGCCTTATCTATATAATTTTTTTCTAATAATATCATTTAAGAATCCTCCTTACTACTTCTGGTAATGTACGCATAAATATTAATTGCTGTCTTTAACTGAATACTGTCACTCTCATTCTGAATCCACTGATACATCTTTCTGGCAAATATTTTGTATCGTTCATAATTTACCGAATTACGTTGTGGCTCCATTCTTGACAATAAATACACAAATCTTGCAAAATTAATCCTATCATCTTGATTTCTTATTAATTCCAAAAGATTATAAAGGAAATTTTTACCTTTAACCTTGTCTGTACCAAAGAAATCATATATTACCTTGTATTTATCTTTAATAACTTCATTAATAAATACATCCCATCTGTAAGTTCCATCATATACATCCTCGCCTTTCTCCTTGTGTCTTTTTCCATCCAAAAATAATGTTATTGCTTCTTTACCAGGATATCTCTTTGACATATTTTCCATACTACCAACTTCATCTGCCATTCTGCTTATCGGATATCCTGCAGCATACAATCCAATTCCACCTGAAATCTTTAAAGTCCCTTCAGTATACTTTTGAAAAGCGTTATTTATATCAATTGCTAGTTCTATTATATCATTCCATGCTCCAACAATAAAAAGGTCATCACCTCCAGAATATACTACAGTAGCATTTCTTTTTTTACTATCAGATAACAGCTCATTGCTTTCACCATTTTCCAAAATATCATTTATGTAATATTTAAAAAATAAAGATAACTGTCTTGATAAAGTTGCTGTACGCGAAAGTGTAGTATACTTCTTATCAAATCCCGCAACAATAGCCTGTCCAAGATTATCAACATCAGCACGTAGAACTCCGAGACGTTCTATTCCTTTTGCTTTTTTAATAAGTTGTTCAAATGTTGGCTGTGCGCTGTAATTTCCTACCCATATTTTTGATGCTACCTTAATTCCAGTATGAAAACTGTTTTTTGCATAAATTCTGACATATGAATCCGGGAATTTTTTTATTCTATTTAATAAATCTTCTTTTCTTTCAGCTATTATATAATTATCGCCGGGTAAAGGAACACCTTTTTCACCACTTTTATTAGTAATCGTGAAATAATCAGCTGATAGAATATTCGCAGATAAATTTTTTAACGCGGAGCACATCGGACAAACCCCATCCTCTGTCAATTTTCCTACATTCCTACATATTCTGCATTCTCTGCTATAATCATCCTTTTTATTATCATTAAGTTTTCTTATCTGTCCAGCATTATATCTATGAAGTTTTTTGTTGCTTATTTGTGAAGATATATCTCTATACATCTGTAAATAACTGCCTTCAGGAACATTCTTTAAATTATCCGGATTTGCTTCCACATATCCCATTGCGATATATAAAGAAATATCAAATTGTTTTAAAAGCCATTCATTCAGATATTTTTCATACTCATCAAGATAGTCTTTAACCAACCTTGTATTAGGCAGTAACATATAACAATGTCCACCACCGGAATAAATTAAATTAGCTCTGGACAAGCCCAGATGTTCCAGAATATCATCAACTATATGTTCCATCATTATTTCAAGATAAAAAGATCTTGAACGTAGCATTTTCAATGCATCCTCACTATGTATAGTATAGATAAACTTCTGTATTCCTGATACATCTATAGAAAAAAGGACAAAACAATTCTCTTTTTTAAAGTCTGCCTCTCCATCTAACAATACTTTTTTAAAATCATCTATTTCTTTTTCTGTCAAATAAAAATAAATGCATGATGCAATAGCCATCGTCATCTTTGAATGATCATATAACGAAATATCTGCCTTTTCGCCTTTTGCTGTGGATGACGGTAAGTAACTCATTGTAGCTTCAAGAATTTCAAGCAAAGAATTAATGTATCTGTCATTTAATTCAATGTTTTTAAGTGTTTCCGTAATTTTTAATTTAACACTCGTATAAAATCCTTCATCAAAATTCACCTTATCTTCTGTAGGAAAATTTATCTTAGAATCAAGCATTGATGGATGATAATACTTTCTCTGATTATTACCATTAAGAATATTAAACACTGGTTCTAAAGGTGAGGACATTTCAAATCCATAATTTCCTGTACTGTTATCACGTCTGTCAGCCGCTGATGCAATATTATCTGCAATATATGTAATATATGCCAATGATTTTTTACTAATATTGGCACTTCTTAACATTGAAGCATGATGATATAATACAGATTCCAATATATCAACGTCATCTATACCTATCTCCTCTTTGAGATAGCTATACCCACTACTACTATGATTATCATGACTACCTGTTCTATATATAACTTTGCCTATATCATGCAACAGACTTCCTATCATTAAATCAATTTCTTTTTTCTTCAATCAAATTACCTCCTCTTCCTTCATACGCATGTACACAGCCCATTCCCATAGCTGTTTTGATTCCAATTCCTGAATAATTTCCATATTTGAGTAACAGTCTTACAAAATTAATCATTGTTTGAGTTCCACTCACTTTTATTGTAATCCTACCCTTAAAGGAAGGAATCTTAACGCCTTCTAGATTGTATTTACAACTTTGTATTTTGTAAGAGACTATTTCTGTTGTATTATATATCTGCTCTAATGTTTCCTTACTAAACATTAATTCTCCGGCAGAATTAGCATCATATTTATTCATTAAGCTAAAAAAAATATTTCCTATGTCAGGCCAAAAGAAATATCTTCCATCCTTTTTAAATGCAGTAGGGGTTAAAAATTCGATTGTAAAAAATCTTTGTGAATTTAGTTCATAAAATTCTTTTATAAAATTCTTTTCGGATTCTTTTTTTAATTTTTTTTGAATTATCTTAACACAATTTTGATTATGATTTATACAGAATGAAGAGAACTCTTCTTTACACAGCGGTACTATTATATTTTCATAAGCCTCATCTGATAACGTTCTAATTGTCCATACAGCTTTATTATGATGAATGTCCAAAAGACTTTGAGAATATGGTTTTATTCCCTGATTATGTAACGTCGATGCATAATTACCATCAATTTGTTCCATTAACACACCCTGAAATAAAGATCCCATATTAACATTAAATTCCTCTGTACACTCAATTATAAGTCTTAAATCCGCTATCATATAATTTCCTCTCTCATGTAAAATTTACTATTTAATGACGTCATTATATCAAACCATAGTTCCAAATTCAACAAAATATTTATAAACAAAATTATTGCATATAATACATGCAGTGCTACCCTATACGGTAGGCGGTTAGCCTTCCCCGCAAGAGTTTCAGCATGCGTTTAATTAGAAATCCCCCGGAAATAACTCCGGGGGAAGTATATTCATTACAACTATTTATTTCTTCTGCTTGTAAGGAAGTTAGGAATCTTAATCTCCTTCTCCTCTACAGTAGGTTCAACCTTGCCCGGTCTTGTAAGTCCCGGAATCTCACGTCTTGCTGTATCAGTACCTGATGTAACAGGACGGTAAGATGGTGTTGAAGCCGGTCTCACAGGTGTTGAAGGTGTATAGTTAAACCCTGCCATTGCCTTAGCCGGACTTGGAACAACCTCCTCGTCAAGGCCTGTAGCGATTACTGTAATTGTAACCTGGTCAGGCATTGAGTCATCATACTTAGCACCAAAAATAATATTGGCTGTCTCGCCTGCAAGTTCCTGTATGTAATCTGCTGCTTCACTGGCTTCCATAAGTCCGATATCACCGCTTACATTGATGATAACATGTGAAGCACCCTCAATAGTAGTCTCAAGAAGTGGGCTGGCAACTGCCATCTTAACAGCTTCAATAGCCTTATCATCCCCCGTAGCCTGTCCTATACCGATATGGGCAATACCCTTATCCTTCATTACAGTCTGGACATCTGCGAAGTCAAGATTAATAAGACCGGGAACATTAATAAGGTCTGTAATTCCCTGTACTGCCTGCTGCAAAACTTCATCAGCCTTCTTAAGGGCATCAGGCAAAGTTGTCTTCTTGTCAATTATATCAAGGAGTCTGTCATTAGGGATAACAATTAATGTATCAACATTCTCCTTCAGTTTCTCAATTCCTGCCAAAGCATTAGTCATTCTTGTCTTGGCTTCAAACTTAAATGGCTTAGTAACAACGCCTACAGTAAGGATACCCATATCCTTAGCAATCTTGGCAACAATAGGTGCTGCACCTGTTCCGGTTCCGCCACCCATTCCACAGGTAACAAATACCATATCTGCTCCCTTGAGTGCTTCTGTAAGTTCTTCATAGCTTTCTTCGGCTGCCTTCTCACCAACTTCCGGCTTGGCTCCTGCGCCAAGACCCTTGGTAAGCTTCTCACCAATCTGGATTACAACAGGTGAATTACAAAGCTTAAGCACCTGCTTATCTGTATTAACGCCTACAAATTCAACGCCTACAATTTTCTCTTCTATCATTCTATTAACGGCATTATTACCTGCGCCGCCAACACCAACAACGATTATTCTTGCTGATGCATTAGTCTCATTAGTCACTATTTCTAACAAGGTCCTATCCTCCTCTAAACCAACATAATAATAATATAGTATTTTTTTCAAAAAATATCAATATAAAATTGTATTTTTTATTACTTTGTTTATTGCTTATCTTCCATTAAAATTACATATTTACTGTCCCTTGAATACTCTCTCATATCAAGAGTACCGCTTTTATCTCCAAATTTTGGAATCATACAGCTTAGTTCATAGATTTTTTCACTTAACATAACGCTGTCATTGCCAAGAAGGACTTTTATGTTCCCTATTTTAACTGAAAGCTGAAGCTCATCATCCACATCAATTTCATCAATATCGATACTATACTTGTCAAGATATTGTTTTAAATCCATTATAGCCCCGAACACTTCCGGAACATTAACATCCAGTTTCTCATTAAGAACTATATGATTGTAAGTGAGTCCCTTGATTTCAGGTATTCCATCAAGAAGCTCGTATGAGCTTTCCACCACCGTACCGTCTTTGTCGAAGTACATGTATGAACCATAGTAATATACATACCCTATTATGCTTTTTTCGTAAACCGTTATATTAATGGTAGAAGGCCACTTAATATCTATTACTGTTTTGGCAATAAAGGGAATTTCCGGCTTTGGGGCTTTCTTATCCGTGTATTTAAACAAAATCATATTTTTGTCATTACGGTCCTTGAAAATATAATTATAAAGTTCTTCGTATGTATACTTATCGCTTCCTGAAATATTAATTTCTTTTATACGGAAATATTTTTTCCCGTAAAAGAAAATTCCTGCTGCCGCAGCTAAAAGGATTATTATGGGAATCCACCATTTTTTTCTCTTTCTACGTTTTCTCATATTATTCACCACGTCTGTTATTGGTTGTATATACAGGAACTCTTATCTGTCTTGAGACATTTAATACAATTCCTATCTCCACAAGCAGAAAACATACGGAAGTTCCTCCGTAACTTATAAAAGGCAAGGAAATACCGGTATTCGGTATCGTATTAGTTACAACCGCTATATTAAGAATTACCTGGATGCCTATATGTGCAAGCACGCCTACTACAAGCAATGAGCCAAACAGATCCGGTGCATTATTGGCAACCACCATAAAACGATATATAAGAAGTATAAAAAGTATTATGATACAGATTGCGCCGAATAATCCAAGTTCTTCACATACAATAGAAAAAATCATATCATTATGGGCTTCCGGAATAAATCCAAGCTTCTGGATACTGTTGCCAAGTCCTTTTCCGAAGAAACCTCCTGAACCGATGGCATACATAGCCTGTATTGTCTGGTATCCCGTCTCTGATGCAAAATGCTCAGGGTCACGCCATGCAAAAAGTCTCTTAAAACGGAAATTAGAATCAGATGTGGGATCAAGGTTGTTAAACACATATACAAGAAGTGCTGCCACAGCCACAATGCCGATTACACTTACAATGTATATCCACCTCGGTCTCGGATTAGATACAATAAGCATAATATAGGCAATTCCAACCACGATTATTGCAGAGCTCAGGTTGTTGGTTATAACAAACAACAGTAATGCCGGTATCAGTGCTATTATCAGGAAAAAAATATTCTGTCTCATTTTTGCCATGTATTTACCACTGAAAGACGCAAATGCTGCAAGTATAATTATAGTTCCCAATTTGACCGCTTCTGCCGGCTGGAAAGATAACGGACCTATTTTAACCCATCTTGTCGCACCTTTTACATCAAGGCCAAGACCTGTTTTTACAAGGAAAACGGTCAAAATCGTAATCACATAAACAGGGACGGCAAATCTGTATATCTTCTGATATGGTATAAATGACATAATCATCATGGCTGCAAGTCCAAGAAGTGTTGCCATAAGCTGCTTCTTAAAATAAAATGCAGAATCTCCATATGTAGCTGCTGCACTGTACGAACTCGTACTGTAAATCATTACAAGTCCGAAAGCCAGAAGCACAAATACAATTATCAAGGTACTGTAGTCAAAAAACTGTCCTTTTTTGGTCAATTCAGGCTTTTTCATAAGTCCATCTCCCCATAATTTTATAAACTGTTGACATATTCTTTAAAGAGTTTTCCTCTTTCTTCATAATTTTTAAACATACCCCAGCTTGCACAGGCAGGTGAGAGCAATACTACATCTCCCGATACTGCATTTTCTGCACATATCTTTACCGCTTTTTCAAGGCTGTCTGTTTTTATAATATTGGTAAAACCGTGTCTGACAGCGGTTTCTTCTATCTTGTCTGCTGTCTGTCCAAGCAATACCATTAATTTTACTTTATTATCAAATGCTTCAATAAATTCATCAAATTCCGAATGTTTGTCATATCCTCCGGCTATAAGTATTGTCGGTCTTGACATTGCTTCAAGTGCTTTAATTGATGAGTCAGGGTTAGTTCCTTTTGAATCATTATAATATCTTACGCCGTTTTTGTCTCTTACATATTCAATTCTATGTTCAACACCCATAAAATCTTTAATAACATTTATGATAATATTAAGAGGTACTCCTGCTTCTATTGTCATTGCAATAGCCGCCATGACATTTTCATAATTATGGTTGCCGAAAAGATGCATATCATCTACCGACATCACTTCATAATCATCTTTACCGTCAAAATATCTTATAATTCTGCCGTCAAGATATGCTCCTTTGGAAGGTTTTTCTTTTCTTGAAAAATATACAGGGTTCTTTATTGTTTTACCAAATTCCCTAAGCACCTTATCATCATAATTAAGAACGCAGTAATCATCCTCCCTGACTTTCCACTGGTTCTTTGTAATTGATTCTTTCACCGCTGCATAATTTTCCATTGTATAGTGTCTGTTAAGGTGATCCGGCGTTATATTAAGAATTGCACTTCCTTTAGGTGCGAATTCCCTGATTGTCTCAAGCTGGAAGCTGCTGATTTCCGCAACGGTATAGCTGTCCTTAGTTGTCTTAAGAACTTCACTTGTATACGAATTGCCTATATTTCCTACAACAAATGTCTGATTGTTATATTTTTTCATTATCTCACCTACAAGTGTTGTGGTAGTGGTCTTTCCGTTAGTTCCGGTAATTGCAAAAACAGTTCCCTTCTCAAAGTTATAAGCAAGTTCTATTTCTCCCCATACCGGAACATTTTCTTTTTCAAATAATTTAACAATATCACTATCTATAGGAACTCCGGGGCTTATTACAAGTAAATCTGTCTCTTTGACAACTTCGTCAGGCATCTCACCGATTATAAGTCTTAAATCACAATCATCAGGAATCTTTTTAAGGATTTCATCCCTGTCTGCTTTATCATTGCCGTCATATAAAGTTATATCGGCAGAAGTCTCTGAAAGAAGCTTTACCGCTCCCATTCCGCTTACTCCAGTTCCTACTACAACTACTTTCTTATCTGTTAAATCCATCTTACATCTGTCCTTTCTCTATTCCAAGGTATGGAAGTATATTCTCAAATAATGATTTTACCACCGGTGCGGCAATTACGCCACCATAATGCATTCCCACAGGTTCGTCTATAATGCACATTGCTATTACCTGAGGATTCTCTGCCGGTGCGATTCCTATAAAGCTGGCAATGTATTTACCGTTGCCTCGCGGAAGTTTTTCGGAGGTTGCCGTCTTGCCCGCAATCGAATATCCTTCGATTCTGCAGTTAAGCCCGCCTCCAAGCTCAACAACATTCTTTAAGAGTCCACGCATTGTTTCGGTGGTTGACTGTTTTATTATAGTACCGCTTTCCTCATATTCCAATACCGAAATATTACCTTCCGTATCTATTTTTTTTACTCCGAAGTGGGGTGTAACAAGTTTACCGCCATTAACCACTGCGCTTACCGCTCTTAACAGCTGCAGCGGAGTAATCTGGAATGACTGTCCAAAAGACATTATTGCAAGGTCAAGCTCTTTAATATTCTCTGTCTTGTGTATGATGGAGCCTGCCTCGCCCGGAAGGTCCACACCGGTTTTACTGTATAAACCAAGACTTTCCATGTATTTTACCATATTATCTTTTCCTGTCATAAGTCCCCAGGTGATAAATGCTGGGTTACAGGAATTCTGGAGACTTTGCGCAAATGTCTGTGCACCATGTCCTCTTGCGTTGGCACATCTTACAAAGCGGTCCGCCACATGAATCCTGCCGCTGCAGGAATAATGATTATTAAGTGTAACGCTTCCGCTGTCAAGTGCAGCAGTTGCAGTTATAACTTTAAATGTAGAACCCGGTTCGTAAGTATCATTAATAATGGTATTTCGCCATATCCGGTTCATCTCTTCCATTGTCCCATCGGTAAATGGGTCATTAAGATTATATTCGGGATAATTTACCATTGCTAACATTTCACCATTATCAGGGTCCATAACAATTATGCTGACCGACTTTGCCTGATTGGAATAATATGCAGTTCTTGCAAGCTGGGTAGCATAAGACTGGATGTTATAATCTATACTTATATATAAATCATCACCTGCAACAGGCTCAACTCTTTTTACTTCTTTTTCTTCTATTTCTACGCCTGACGCATCAGTCAACGTAAGTATCTGTCCGTTGGTTCCCTTCAGAACATCATCATATTCTATCTCCAGTCCCAGTATTCCCTGATTATCGGCTCCGGTAAAACCAAGGATTTTTGAGGCGAGCTCCGAATAAGGGTAAATCCTTTTGCTGTCCTCATCAACCTTAACACCTGCAAGTTCATAGCTTCTTATGGCATCTCCTGTTTCTTTTGGCACATTTGATTTAATCTTTTCCATGGATGAAAATTTTTCCACATATTTTCTTACCTTTTCCTCATCCATATCAAGTTCTTCCGAAAGAATACTTATTACTCTTTCAGGGTCTTTTATCTGCGAATGGATAACCGACACGGTACATACTGTCTCGTTAGTGGCAAGCACCGTTCCGTCAGAACTGATTATCCTTCCCCGCCCTGCTTTTATTGCTCTTTCTCTTTCATGAAGTTCAGTTGCTTTTACCGTAAGCTCTTCACCTCTGAATACAACAACATACGTCATTCTCCCTATCAGTCCCGACATCATAAGGAAAACGGCGTATGCGATAAATTTAATTTTTGTTCTATGTTTTTTTAATACTTTCATAATATTATTTTATTATGGAAGTTTTAACTTTATGCACCATAATGTGCCTAGCCGGGAGTACTTTCCTCAGGCGGCGATTCATTCTCACCATCCGGTGTGCTTTCCTCAGGTGGGGATTCATTCTCATCAGGTTTCTCATTTTCTGATGATTCTTCTTCCTGTCCGTCCTCTTTTGATGCGGACTCTTCCTCATCAGGAAGATTAGCTCCTCCGTCAGGCTTAACTTCATCCACATCAACAGATGATGGCCTTTTTACTACAGGTTTAAGAGTCTTGGCATCAATATATACATCTCTATCGTAATCAGGATTATCTGCAGGTATTCCAAGATAAGGAACAAGTTTATGCATTATATCTGCCGCAACCATCTGTGCCGACCATGATGTATCATACTCTTCACAATCAGGAGTATCAATTACTACATATACAAGTACCTCCGGGTCTTCTGCAGGAGCAAATCCCATAAAAGATACCACATAGCTTTTTTTATCTCTCGGTATTTTTTCAGCCGCACCGGTTTTTCCACCGATTGAATATCCGTCCATATATACATAACCCGCAGTTCCGTAATCAACTACAGCTCTTAACATTGAACGCATAACCGCAGAGGTTTCTTCGGAAACTGTTTCTGTCACAAGTACAGGATTAATTGTTTCAACAAGTTCTCCCTGGCTGTCTCTTATTTCTTTGACAACATGAGGCTTGTAATACTTTCCTCCGTTAATTACAGATGAAAAAGCTGCCATCATCTGAATCATATTAACACTTAAATTTTGTCCAAATGAATTGGTTGCAAGGTCTACATCCATCATTCCGCTTTCTGATATAAGAAGTCCGGCTTCTTCAGAAGGTATATCAATATCTGTTTTTTGTCCGAATTTATATATATGAAGATATCTGTTAAACGTATCTTTGCCTAACATTTCACCATATTGCATAAGTGCGTCATTACAGGACCTGCAAAGTGCCCAGGTAGGAGTAACATCTCCATGTCCCTCACCGCCGTTGCAAAGAATTTTCGTACTGTCATACACACCGTATCCGTCACATTTTACTACATCCGTAAGTTTTATAAGATCTTCTTCAATAAGTTCACTAACGGTAAAAGTTTTAAAAACCGAACCAGGTTCATATATTTTACTGACGGCATTGTTTTTCCATAATGAATAATAAGCTTCAACTCTTTTATCTTCTTCCATGGCATCAAGTTCTTCATCCGTATACATTGATGAAACATCCCTTGGATTATTCAGGTCAAAAGTAGGATAATCCGCCATTCCGAGAACTTCCCCGTTTTTGGGATTCATAACAACTACTGTTGTTGACAATGAACCATATTCATCATTAAAAGATTTAATTGAATTTTCTATTATATTCTGGATACTGTAATCAATCGTGGATACTATCGTATTTCCGTTTTCAGCGGATATAACCTGTGACTTATATGAGCTGTCATTTATATATCCGTATATTCTTCCGTCAGTTCCCGAAAGATATGAATTATATGACTGCTCAATTCCGATTTCCCCGCTTCCGCCGTTGCTTGCAAATCCTATAAGATCTGCCGCAAGTGACTTAAAAGGATATGTCCTTTTATATTCTTCTTCAAACCATACGCCTTTTATATTGTCAGATTCAGACATTGCTGTCTTAAATTCGCTAATCTCATCCTCTGTCAACTCTTCAAGAAATTTTTTGTAAGCATTTTTATTTTCTTTTTGTGCATTTTCATCAAGAAACTCATTTAACTTATCCATATCAAGGTCCGGAAAATATTCTGCTAATGCATCTACCGTTGACTGTCTGTATTTTCCGTCAGATGACAGCATAACTTTTGAATCTATTATGAGATTATATACTCTTGTGGAATACGCAAGAACGGTTCCGTTACGGTCTGTTATGTCGCCTCTTCTTGCCGCAATAGCCCTGCTGTCATAGCCATAGTTATTGTATACTGCCTTTGAATAGCTTTTTCCTTCATTCAGATTAAGCCTGATTAAAGCATACGAAAGTCCCAAAAGCACAATTCCCGCAAGCAGGAAAATAACTAAAAGCTTTTTTTTCATTTTATTTGTAAATTTCTTGCTTTTCGGTTCTTTTTTTACTGACATTGCTGCTCCTTAGCACTATTCTCCTTTGGTAATATCTTTGTACTGAATAACATATTCGCTTTCACCGCTTTTATATTCTACAATCTGATTCTTACCCGCATGCACCATACCAAGTTCCTCAGTTGCTGTCTTATATATATAGTCAAAATCTATAGATGTGTCTATAGTAAGCTTCTTTAAATCGTTGGCTTCCTTTGCCTTTGAAAGCTGTTCGCTTAAAGTCTTTATTTTGTTATTGTTGGCTGTATTTCTGTTATATTCTTTAATAAAACCAACACTGGCAGCCATCGTCACTGCTACTGCAACAGCAATAAATAATGTATAGAGTCTGCCGAATCTGACTGCTCTTTCCCTGTTTGCTTCGGCATACCTGTCCACCTGTCTTTTTCTTATCTGTTCTTTGGTAAGAGGTGCCGTTCTTCTTGGATTTCTTACCGGTTCATCTATTATTCTTGCCGGTGCTGCGCTGCCGTTTATATAAAAATTTCTGTTCATAACTAAATAACCCTTTCAAATACCCTTAATTTTGAGCTTTTGGCTCTTTTATTAATTTCAATTTCTTCATCCGTTGGAACAATCGGTTTTCTTGTGATTATTACTCCTTTAGGTCTGTTGCCACATACGCACACCGGAAAATCCGGAGGGCATGTACATGTATTAACATTGTCCCTGAATTTATTCTTAACAATTCTGTCCTCAAGGGAATGAAATGTAATAATACATAACCTTCCTTTATCATTCAGCAGATCAATCATAGTATCTATGGATTCTTCCAGAACATAAAGTTCCCTGTTCACTTCTATTCTTATTGCCTGAAATGTCTTTTTCGCCGGATGTCCTCCGTTAACCCTGAATTTCATCGGTATCGCCGCCTTGATTATTTCGGTAAGGCGTCCCGTTGTGGTAATTCTTGATTTGTTTCTTTCTATACATATGTGTTTGGCAATATTTTTTGCAAACTGTTCTTCGCCGTAGTCCCTTATAACCCTGAAGAGTTCCATTTCGCTGTAATCATTCACAACATCTTGTGCTGTTATCCCTGACTGCCTGTCCATTCTCATATCAAGAGGTGCATCCTCTTCTTTATATGTAAATCCACGTTCAGCATTATCAAGCTGGTAAGAAGAGACCCCGATATCCAAAAGAATACCGTCAACTTTATCTATGCCAAGTGAGACAAGTACATTTTTAATGTTGCTGTAATTATCCTTAACAATTGTCACCCTGTCCTTAAATGGCTCAAGTCTTGTGGTGGCGGCACGTATCGCATCCTCATCCTGGTCAATGCCGATTAGACGTCCTTTTTTTGAAAGTCTCTCGCATATATGGTAAGAATGACCTGCTCCCCCGAGGGTTCCGTCAACATAAATCCCATCGGGCTTAATATTAAGATTTTCTATACACTCGTTCAAAAGAACCGATTTATGTGAAAATTCCATTGTGACCCCCTTCTAAAGTGTCCGCTTAAAGTGAAACGCCAAGTGCGTCAAGGTTAGCAGCTATTTCATCCATATTGCTGTCGCATTCATCGGTAAGGCTGTTCCACTTATCTTTACTCCAGAATTCAATACGTTTTGCTACGCCTATTATTACTACGTCCTTATCAAGTCCTGCAAAATCCCTTAATACGCCGGGTATAAGAGCTCTTCCCTGTTTATCAATTTCACAGTCGGCTGCCCCTGCGGTAAAGAATCTTACAAGTTTTCTTGATTCCATGTTGCTTGTGGAAAGTGATGAGAGCTTGTCCTCAAATTCCTGCCAGCTGTCATTCGGAAATCCGAATAAACATCCGTCAAGACCTTTTGTAACAACAAAAGATTCTCCTAACTGTTCCCTGAACTTAGCCGGTACGATAACACGTCCTTTACTGTCAATTGAGTGATTATATTCACCTTTGAACATGTTATCACCCCTTTCCGTCCGGTATTTTTCAAAGGATTAATTCTGCAAATCTACCACTTTCTAACACTTAGTAACTACTTTCTACCACGTTTTAGTCTATATTATTACTTTTGGGGGATTTTTTCAAGTATTTTTGCCTAAAAAACCGGTTTTTTTTGAGTGGTAGAATATGGTATTTTTACCCAAAAAAATACCGTAACGATATGTATACAACATATACGCTACGGTATTTTGCTAACTACAATATATTGATTTATTCTTCTGTAGTGTCTGTCTTCGCTGCTGCTACCTTTTCAGGGGTAGGGTCAAATATGCCCTCGGTTTTTCTTAATCTTATGTGCATAAATACGATGAAGAAAAGTCCAACTACAGCTATTGCGATTGAAACAATCTGTGAAACGGCGATTCCATTATGAAACTGGAGCTGGTCTGTTCGTAAGCCCTCCACAAAGAATCTTATAATTCCGTATCCAACACCATATCTGCAAAGTGTCTCTCCCTGGAACTTTTTCTTGTCCCTGAATACCAGTATCAGTATCAGCAGTAAAAGATTCAGTACACTTTCATAAAGAAATGTAGGATGTACCTGGACATAATCGGTTCCGAACACATCCACAATCATATTATCTGATATGGTTCCTACCGATACATCTTTAAGAGGTATCTGCATTGCAAGAATGTTATTCGTATATCCTCCGAAGGCTTCCCTGTTCACAAAATTACCCCATCTTCCGATAATCTGTCCTATCAGAAGTCCCGGGATAATGGTATCAGCCATCTTAAAAAAGCTTAATTTCTTAACTTTACTGAATATAATAAGAACGATTACGCCACCTATAATTGCACCGTATATTGCAATTCCGCCGCCACGGATATTAAAAATCTCCTTAAGGTTGTGTGAATAGTAATCCCATTCAAATGCCACATAATATATTCTTGCGCATATTATCGCACCGATTACGGCAAAAAAGGTAAAATCAATATAATCATCTACCTTCTGGCCCGTCTTTTTAGCTCCGTGATAAGCAAGAAGTGCACCTGCGATAAGTCCCAGTGCAAGAATTATTCCGTAAAATTTAATTTCAAAGCTGCCGATATAAAAACCTGTCGGCAAATCAATTTCAAATCCGAGATTAGGAAATCTTATTGCTCCCATATTTTATTTCTCCTTATATTTTTTTATAAGTATATTCCAATGTCATCAATTAATCAATCTATTTTTATGTTTCCATCTTGACATATTATATGGTATAATCAGATTTTAAGGAGGATTTTAGAAAATGAAACTTGGTATCGTAGGATTGCCTAACGTAGGTAAAAGTACACTTTTTAATTCATTGACAAAGGCAGGTGCAGAATCGGCTAATTATCCGTTCTGTACAATCGACCCTAATGTCGGTGTTGTTTCAGTACCTGACGAAAGGCTTCAGTTATTATCTGATTTATATAATTCGGCAAAAATAGTTCCCGCAGTTATAGAATTTGTTGACATTGCAGGACTTGTAAAAGGAGCTTCAAAAGGTGAGGGGCTTGGTAACCAGTTCCTTTCACATATAAGAGAAACCGATGCTATCGTCCATGTGGTAAGATGTTTTGAAAACAGCAACATCGTCCACGTTGACGGCTCTATCGACCCATTAAGGGACATTGATACAATTAATCTTGAACTTATCTTTTCTGATATTGATATTATTGACAGAAGAATTGCAAAAGTTTCCCGTGGTGCAAGAAATGATAAAGCCCTTGCAAAAGAACTTGAGCTTCTTGAAGAATTGAAAGCACATCTTGAAGACGGCAAGGCTGCCAGAAGTTTTGTCACGGATGATGATGACAAAAAAGCTCTTCTTAGTACATATGACTTATTGACATTCAAACCTGTTATATATGCTGCCAATGTTTCCGAAGATGACCTTGCGGATGACGGTGCAAGCAATGAGAATGTTGCAAAAGTAAGGGAATTTGCCGCTTCCGAGGGAAGTGAGGTATTCGTTGTATGTGCACAGATTGAAGAAGAAATTTCAGAACTTGAAGATGATGAGAAAAAGATGTTTCTTGAAGACCTCGGTCTTAAGGAATCAGGACTTGATAAATTAATCAAGGCAAGTTATAAACTCCTCGGTCTTATAAGTTTTCTTACCGCCGGTCCTACAGAAACAAGAGCATGGACCATCAAGGAAGGAACTAAAGCTCCCGGAGCTGCCGGAAAGATTCACAGCGATTTTGAACGTGGTTTCATTAAAGCCGAAGTTGTATACTACAAAGATCTGCTTGAATGTGGTTCTTATGCCGCTGCCAAAGAAAAAGGACTTGTAGGAATTGAGGGTAAGGATTACGTTGTAAAAGACGGAGATGTAATTTTATTCAGATTTAACGTCTGATGCTATAACAGCTATAAGGCAGCCTTCATCTATATGAATGGCTGCTTTTTTTTCTGATACTTCATTACTTACGCATCTGGTACTGCCGGGATTAAGGGTAAATTTTTCAACATTGTAGCGGAAGCCTTTAAGGGTAATTCCCTTCACAGCCCCTGAAAATGGGATGAAAGATACGTATTTTCCCACACCTTTTTCAAATTCATATTCTTTATCCACAAGAAAAATCCTGTTGTTTTCATCAATTATTTCCGCATGAAGTCCGGCATCCATGGCAATTTTCAAGGTATGTATGTTTCCGAGAAAATGGTCTGCCCTGCCTCCTGTTGCACACAATACATCTATCGGCTGATTTTTTATAACTGCCTGTTTCATTGCTATTTCCATATCCGTATCATCTTTTTCAGGCTTATATCTTCTGATTATTTTACTGTCATATCCTGATAAAATGCTGTTCCTGACTGAATCGAAATCTCCCACAATGAGGTCCGGAAACAGATTAAGACTTTCCGTATAGGAAAGTCCCTTATCTACCGCAATAATATAATTATAATCGTCAGGACATATATATTCTTTTACAAAATCTTCTTTATATATTCCGCCTGCAATTATCAACGTCTTCATAATTACCTCTTTAATATCTGCTTATTATCTCATTAAATTTCCTTACATTATCCGCAATATCGTCTTTAAATACAGCAGAACCCGCTACGATAATGTCTGCGCCGCATTTAAGGACTTTTTCCACATTATCAAGTTTAATTCCACCATCAACCTCAATAGCAAAAGAAAGTCCGAGGTCTTTTCTCATTCTGTCAAGTTCGCATATTCTCTCAAGGGACTCTTCAATAAATGACTGTCCTCCAAAGCCGGGATGAACACTCATCACAACAACTTCATCCACATACTGAAGATACGGCCTTAATGTATCCATAGGAGTCTCAGGATTAATTGCAATTGCAGGCTTTGCACCTGTTTCCCTTATTTTGAGCAATGTATCAATTATATTTTTACAGGCTTCAACATGAATGGATATAATATCTGCACCGCTTTTTCTCACAACCTCAATATATCTTTCAGGGTCAACTACCATCATATGTACGTCAAAAATCATATCGGTGCATGGCCTTATTGATTCAACTACAGGCATTCCAAAAGAAATACTGGGTACAAACATACCGTCCATTATATCTACATGCAGCATTTCATTGCCTGCATTTTCTATTATTTTTAACTGCTCTCCGACTTTTGTAAAATCAGCCGAAAGCATTGATGGTGATAAATACTTTTTCATTAATATTTCCTCTTGTTCTTTAATTCATTATACATATCGGTATATATTTTATACCTTAGTTCAGATATTTTGCCTTCAGTTACAGCGGCTTTAACCGCACAATCAGGCTCATTGACATGGACACAACCGTTAAAGCGGCATTTTCCTTCATACTCTGTAAATTCATTAAAATAAAATCTTAAGTCCTTATCTTCCACAACATCGTAATCAAGGGAAGTAAAGCCCGGTGTGTCAAGCACAAAGGTATCACCGGTTATGTTAAAAATCTCCGTATGTCTTGTGGTATGTTTACCTCTGTTAATCTTCCCGCTTATCTCTCCGGTTCTTGTTTCTGCCTCCGGGAAAACACTGTTAAGAATGGATGATTTACCGACTCCCGAAGGGCCTGCAAATGCAGTGGTTTTATTTTGTAAAACTTCTCTTATTTCATCAATTCCCTTATTCTTTGTAACGCTTGACGTAATAATCCTTGAACCGCATCCCGAAAAATCTTTTATCATTTTATCAAGAATACAGCTGTCCACCTGATCTGTCTTATTAAAACATATTACCGTATCTATTCTGTTATATTCCATCATCACTAAGAACCTGCTTAAAAGATTAAAATTAGGCTCCGGCGATAATGAGGCAAAAACAATCATTGCCTGGTCAATATTGGCAACTGCCGGTCTTATAAGTTCATTCTTTCTCGGAAGAATATCCGTGATATTTCCTGTATGTTCATTGTCACTGATAATATCTATCAGGACATTGTCGCCTACCAACGGTTTTATTTTTTTGTTACGGAAAACGCCCTTGGCTTTGCACTCATAAACGCCTGCCTCGCTGACATACACGTAATAAAACCCTGCTATTCCTTTTATAATTTTACCCTGCATATTCTCCATTATCTTTCCTGATAAAATAACCGCTTAGCTGTATCACTAAACGGTTATTTTACTATAATTTTATCCGATTACTACCGGAATATTGTCACTTGTTGCAGTAGCACTGTTTCCATCTGCCTTAGTATATTTTATGTTAACAACAATATATGCGTCTCCCGCTTTGGCATCCTTAATCTGTGTTGTAAAAAGATAGCTTCCAGTTACTTCACTTATATTATTATATTTTGCCGGAGTTCCAGCTTCTACCGATGCCTTATTGCCGTCATTATTGGTATAATGAACTGAGAAGGTAAGTTCAACTGCAGCTTCTGCATCACAATCCGAATTAACCTTGGCTGCTATTGTATCAAGATTAATTGTCTGTGTAACCGAAGGTACTACAGGTGCCGGTGTGGTAGTCTCCGGCTCCGGTTTAGCCCCGGTACTTATAACAACATCAATAGCTGTTCCTATTTTAACCGAATCATTAACCGAATATCCGTTAATCGAAATAATCTTACCGGCTTCAACCTTGTCATCATTCTTTTCTGTTACTTTTCCTAACTTAAGGGAATACTTGGCAAGAAGTTCTTCTGCTTCAGCCTTTGTCTTTCCTACAATATCAGGGATTATAGGCTTACCAAGACTGACAACAAGATTAATCTTGGCTGTAGAAGGTGTTTCCTCACCAACCTTAGGTCCGTTCTGTGTAATTACATTGCCTTCTTTTATTTCATTGTCATAAGTATATTCAACGCCTACGTTATTAATATCAAAACCAAGGTCTTCCAGTTCTTTCTTAGCGTCCGCTTCTGACTTATCTCTAAGATCAGGCATCTTAATATTCACTTCATTCTTGCCCTTATAAAGCACAACAGTTACCTGTGTTCCCACATTGACTTTAGTTCCTGCTACAGGGTCGGTTGATTTAACTTTACCAATGAGGGAATCATCTGTTGTCTCAACATACTGGAAAGTATATTTAAGTTCTGCCTTGATAATGGCTTCCTCTGCTTCGTTCTGTGTCTTGCCTATTACGTCTACCATATCAACAGTCTTAACGCCCTTACTGATATATACGGTTATTGTTGTGTTTTTATCTACAAAAGAACCGATTTCAGGATTGGTATCGTATACCTTGTCAACATCATCTTCTTTAGAATAACCATATTCATATTTAAAGCCGAGTCCTTCTTTATTAAGAGTCTTCTTTGCTTCTTCAAGAGTCATTCCAAGAACATCCGGAACTTTTACTTTATCTGATGTATCTTCAATGCTTGTTGTAGGATCATTTTTCTTACCGCTGCTTCCCGAACCGAAATTCTTGGCAATCTTGGTAATCAGAATTACAAGTATTGCAACAATGGCAACCGCAATGGATATGGCAAGTATTGTTATTACCTTATCAATTGTTTTCTTGTTTTCTGCTTCGTCTTCATCTAATTCTTCATCGTCACCATCAATATCATCAAGATTGTCATCGTCACCGTCTTCGTCAATGTCATCTTCCTCTGCAGCTTCACCAAGGCTGTTCTTTTTATTAACTTCACCGATTGGTGTTGCTTCAATATCCTCAACTTTGACAGCTGATGATTTTTCAGCTATTTCATTCACTTCATCAGGTGTGATAAGCTTTGTAGGTGCATCGGATGCCAATGGTGCTCCAATTGTAACAAAATCTTCATCAGGTGTTACAAGAGAGCGCTTAAGATCTGCAATAAGATCTGTCATATTCTGATAACGACGTTCTGTACGCTTCTGTGTACATTTAAGAACTATCTTCTCAACACTTACAGGTATCTCAGGAACATATTGTCTTGGTGAAACAATTTCATCCTGAATATGCTGAAGTGCAATTGCTACGGTAGTATCACCTTCAAAAGGTACTCTGCCCGTAAGCATTTCATAAAGTGTTATACCAAAAGAATATATATCACTCTTCTCATCACTGTATCCGCCTCTTGCCTGTTCAGGTGAAATATAGTGAACAGAACCCATAACCGATGAATTAATAGTGTTGGAAGAAGCAGCTCTTGCTATACCGAAATCGGTTACTTTAACTTTGCCTTCCTTAGAAATTATAATATTCTGTGGCTTAATGTCCCTGTGGACAATGTTATGCTTATGGGCAGCATCAATTCCCTGTGCTACCTGGATTGCAATGCTTACCGCTTCCCTTACGCCAAGAACACCTTTTTTTTCTATGTATTTCTTAAGCGTAATACCTTCCACAAGTTCCATTACAATGTAATATATGCCATTCTCTTCTCCTACATCGTATACATTAACGATATTGGCGTGCATAAGGCCTGCCGCAGCCTGTGCCTCAGCCTTGAATTTAGATACAAATGTCTTATCTTCGCTGTACTCAGGCTTGAGCACCTTGATTGCAACATAACGATTTAATTTGTGACATTTTGCTTTATATACATCAGACATTCCTCCCGAACCGATTCGTTCAAGAATTTCATATCTTTCTGCTATAAACATTCCTTTTCTTAACATATTTCCTCCTAAATTATGGTTCTATAATAATTACTGAAATATTATCTTTGCCACCATTCTGATTAGCCATCATAACAAGTTTATCTGCTTTATTCATAATATCATCATGGCCTGACATAACCGACTCAATTTCTTTATCGGTTACCATATTGGTAAGACCGTCTGTACACATAAGGATACGGCTGTTATCTTCTATCTCTATCTCAAAGAAATCCGGTATAACGTTCTCAGCTCCTCCAAGTGCTCTTGTTATGACATTTTTATATTCATTGGTTCTGGCATCCTCTCTGTTAAGTGTACCCATCTGAACCATCTCTTCTACATACGAATGATCTCTTGTTACCTGCTTTAATTCCCTGTCGGCAAGATAAAGCCTGCTGTCACCGATATTGGCAACATACATGGACCTGCCGTATATTACAGCCACAACAAAGGTAGTTCCCATTCCTCTGTAATCCTCTGATGTGGAGGCTAACTTTAACAACTCTTCATTTGTATGATTTATTGCATCGGACATTATCTGCACAGGCTTAGATGACACGGAATTCTTAACACAGTCAATAAATGTGTTGACGGAAAACTTAGAGGCAAGATCTCCTGCCTTATGTCCTCCCATTCCATCAGCAACTATAAACAGGTTCGGCAGGTTACCTACCGGTTTCACCGTTGAAAAAACATAGTCCTGATTCATATTTCTCTGTCTGCCCACATCCGTTAATGCGTATGCGTTCATTAATTAAGCTCCTTTATATTCGTCACTATGTTATTAAAATTGCATTTTATCCCATTCATTCTAACACAAGGATAAAAAAAGTACAACAAGTTAAATTTTAGCAGCATTATCGTCCATATATCTTTTGCGAAGCTGTCCGCAGGCTCCGTCTATATCTCTTCCCATCTCCCTGCGCACCGTAACCTGAATCCTGTTTTTTTCAAGGATATCTTTGAACTTCTTAATGCTCTTTGTATCCGACTGCCTGTAGTCTCTTTCCTTAATGGGATTAACAGGAATCAGATTTATGTGGCAGTTCATTCCTTTTACCAGGTCTGCCAGTATCAAAGCATGTTCGCTCCCATCATTTTCGCCTTTTACAAGACTGTATTCAAAAGTTATCCTTCTGCCTGTCTTTTCAATGTAATAACTGCAGGCATCCATAATTTCACTTATGGAATATTTATTGGCAACCGGCATTAATTTTTTGCGCATCTCATCCGTTGGGGAATGTAATGATATTGCTAACGTAATCTGCAGTCTCATATCAGCCAGTTCATATATTCTCGGAACAAGACCACAGGTTGATACTGTTAAATTTCTGGCACTGATATTAAGTCCGTTTTCATCTGTAAGGAGTTTTTCAAATTTAATAAAGTTATCAAAATTATCAAAAGGCTCCCCGGACCCCATTACAACAACGTTGGATACCCTGTTTCCCGTAAGTGACTGTATTCTGTATATCTGGTCAAGCATTTCCGACGGATACAGATTTCTGGCAAGTCCGTCAAGGGTTGAGGCACAGAACCGGCAGCCCATCCTGCAGCCAGCCTGTGATGAAATACATACGGAATCTCCATGGTGGTAGTGCATAAGCACACTCTCGATATAATTGCCGTCGTACAGCCTGAAAAGATATTTTGAGGTACCGTCTTCTTTGGATACCTGTACTCTTTCAGGATATAATGAAGCATAAAAAGTGTTTTCCTTTAACTTTGCTTTAAGCGAAGCGGGGATATTAGTCATCTCATCATATCCCGGAACAAGTCTGACATGCATCCATTCATAAAGCTGTTTTGCCCTGAATTTAGGCTCTCCAAGGCTTACAATGTATTCTGTTAATTCATCCAAATCAAGAGATTTGATATCTGTAAGTTCCACGTTATTTTCTCCTAAATAATGCTATGAAAAATCCGTCAAAATTATTATTTTCATCCGGTATTATTTCAAGTATTCCCTTTTTATAATATTTTTTCATATTATCAGGTACCCTGTCTTCAAAATCCACAAGGACATAATCACCGTATGAAAGTATATGTTCCACATTACCCATATTTTCTTCATAATTAAGTGTACATGTACTGAAGCAGAATTTCCCACCGTGTTTTACATATTCTTTTGAATTATCAAGGATCTTTTTCTGGAGTTCTGATAATTCATGGCATTTTTCTTCACTTGCGTGATACTTTATATCGGGCTTTTTATTAAGAATACCAAGTCCGGAACAAGGGAGGTCGGCTATCACCACATCTGCTTTTTCAACAGAATCTTCCCATTTTACCGTAGCATCCTTTACAACAGCTTTGATGTTGCAAAGATTAAGCCTGTCAATATTTTCGTTAATCATCATAACCTTATTGTCGGAAACATCCCTTGCCTCTACAAATCCGGTATTATCCATAAATTCCGCTATATGAAGGCTTTTGCCTCCCGGTGCAGCACACAAATCTATTACATAGCTGTCTTTTTCGGGATTAATTGCATAACATACCATCATTGAACTTAAATCCTGCACGAAAAAATCTCCGTCCGCAAAGGTATTTAATTTATTAAGGTAATCAAATCCCTCTATTTCCAAAGCACAGTCAGGTTCTTCTATTACTTTTGCACGGACATTTTCCGCTGTAAGTCTTTTAACAAGTTCTTCTCTCGTACAATGGCTAAAATTGCATCTGACTGTCAGCGGTCTTTTTGAATACTGTGCCTTAAGTATTGCTTCCGTATTCTCTTTACCGTATTCTTTCAGCCATTTATCAACAATCCATCCGGGAGTGGAATATTTTAACCACAATTCCTGTGGCATTTCAATTTTGTTCTTTTCTCTTGCGATGGTTCTCAAAACACCGTTTACAAAACCTTTAAGGGCAGTAAAGCCTTTCTTCACAGAAAGTCTGACTGCTTCGTTACATACAGCAAAATCTTTAACGCCTTCCATATATATAAGCTGATATGTGCTCATCCTCAAAATATTGCGTATAACAGGTTTCATTTTATTTACAGGTGTTTTTGAAAAAAGATTAATGATATAATCCAGAGTTATTTTTCTCTCAACCGTTCCAAGAATTGTCCTGCTTATAAAAGAACGGTCAATATTATCAAGATACTGATACTTTTTCAGAACCTCCGGTAAAACTATATGTGTAAATCTGTCTTTTTCGTTTATTTCAATCAATGCGTCAAGAATAATATTTCTGGTATTCACATTCTGGTTCATAATATCATTCCTTCTGTTACGGCTGTGCCTCTTAAAAAGCTTTCCGTATCCATTCTCTTTTTGCCCTCAAGCTGTAATTCAAGGACTTTTATTCCGCCATTACCACAGGCAATGGAAAAAGATTTTTTGGTAACATCATAAATTGTTCCCGGTTCAAGTCCGTCGCACTCACATACAGCGGCTTTCCATATCTTGAGTGTCCTGCCGTTATATACCGTATATGCGGACGGCCATGGATTAAGTCCTCTTATAAGTCTTTCAAGAGTAATGGCATCCTTTGTAAAATCAAGCTTTCCAAGCGATTTGTCAAGTTTACCCGCATAAGTAGAAACGCCCTCCTGCTTTACAGCCCTTGCGGTTCCGTTTTCAATTTCAGCAAGTGTTGATACAAGTGTCCCGGCACCAAGGTCAGCCAGTTTGTCAAAAAGACTGCCACCGGTTTCATCGGGAGCCAGCTCTATTTTTGCCACTTTAAGCATATCTCCCGTATCAAGGCCTTCATCCATCTGCATTATGGTAACTCCGGCTTCTTTTTCACCGTCAATTACTGCCCACTGGATAGGTGCGGCTCCTCTGTATTTTGGCAGAAGGGAAGCATGAACATTTACGCATCCGTACTTAGGAAGCTCAAGAATCTCTTTTGAAAGAATCTGTCCGTATGCCACTACCACTATTACATCAGGAGATATTTTTTTAAGTATATCCACAAATTCAGGATTTCTGACCTTTAAAGGCTGAAACACTTCAATATTGTGTTCTAAGGCTTTTACCTTGACGGGGCTCATTGATATTTCCTTGCCCCTGCCTTTTTGTTTGTCGGGCTGGGTTATTACTGCCGCTACTTCATGACCTGCCTGTATTATTGCTTCAAGCGTACTGACGGCAAAATCAGGGGTTCCCATAAATACAACTTTCATATATTACTCCTCGTCTTCGTCATTTACTACTTCCATGAGGCTTCCTTCAACGTGGTCGATATATAAATCGCCATCAAGATGTCCCAGTTCGTGGCATATTGCCCTTGCCAGAAGTTCTTCGCCCTCAATCGTATATTCATTCATCTGAAGGTCATAAGCTTTTGCTTTTACATAATTGGGTCTTGTAACAATTCCTGCTTTGCCGGGAATGCTAAGACAGCCTTCCTGTCCGGTCTGTGAACCTGAAGTTTCAAGGATTTCAGGGTTAATCATTATGATGGGTCCGTCACCAATATCAATTACAACTATTCTTTTTAAAATTCCTACCTGTGGTGCCGCAAGTCCCACGCCATTTGCCTCATACATTGTATCAAGCATATCTCCTACAAGTTCTTCCGTTTTTTTTGTAATCTCCTGTACAGGCTTACATACTTTTCTTAAAATAGGGTCATCATTAATTCTGATATTTCTTAATGCCATGTTTTTACTCCTTTTTTATCTGAAATCATATTGTATCTGACACTTTGAAAGATATTCGCTGTGTTCTTTCATAAAGTTATCAATCTCTTTTTTTATATTCTGAAGTCTTTGGTGTTCTTTATCCTTATAATATATCTGCCGGAAAAAAACATCCTTAACTTTATACACCGGGGCCTTGCCCGGTCCTATTATCTTAGTCCTGCTGTCTGCTTTGTCTGTAAGCTGTTTTATCTTTTCTGACAACTCAGCTGTCTTTTGTTCGTCCTCTGACGCAATCCTTACAGTCATAAAATTATATACCGGCGGATAATCCATAAGCTCCCTGAAAGCTATTTCTTCATTATAAAAACTCTCATAATCGTGATTGCAGGCATGCACAATACTGTAATGCTCCGGTGAATAGGTCTGTATTACGGCATTGCCCTCCTTATTGCCTCTTCCTGCTCTTCCCGCTGCCTGGGTTATAAGCTCAAAAGTTCTTTCTGCCGCCATATAATCCGGCGAATATAATGATACATCTGCAAGAAGGACTCCCACAAGGGTAACATTTGGGAAATCGTGGCCTTTCACAATCATCTGTGTGCCTATAAGAATATCGGCTTCATGGTTTTCAAACGCCTCTAATATCTTTGCATGCCCGTCCTTGTTACGCGTAGTATCGGCATCCATGCGTAAAACTTTATTATCAGGGAAAAGTTTTTTAATTTCCGATTCCACAAGTTCAGTTCCGGCTTTAAATCTTCCGATATGTTTTGAACCGCACTCCGGACATATTTTTATACCGGGTGTTTCATAACCGCAGTAATGACATACGAGCCTGCCATTCCCATGTTCGGTGAGGGATACCGCACAGTGAGGACATGTAATTACATGTCCGCAGTTACGGCAGCTTAGGAATCCAAGATATCCCCGTCTGTTAAGAAAAAGCATAACCTGTTCTTTCATTGACAGTTTTTCTTTCATAAGTTCCATAAGTCTGTTGCTGAACATCGTCCTGTTACCATTTCTCAGTTCTTCCCTTAAATCAACAATCTCTGCTGTGGGAAATCCCGCAAGGCCTGCCCTGTTATTTAATTCATAAAGTTTAAACCGCCCCGCTTTTGCATTATAATAGCTTTCAAGCGATGGAGTTGCAGAGCCTAAAACCACTTTGGCTCCTGTCATTTTTGCAAGTTCAATAGCTGTTTCCCTTGCATGATACCTTGGAACATTCTCGCTTTTGTATGCACTTTCGTGTTCCTCGTCGATTATTATAAGCGAAAGTCGGTTAAACGGTGTAAAGAGTGCTGACCGCGGTCCAATCATTATTCTTATCTTTCCCGATTTAGCCATTTCAAAACTGTCATATCTTTCGCCTTTTGACATTTTGGAATTTATAACAGAAACGATATCTCCGAATCTGTTATAAAACCTCATCACTGTCTGGTATGTAAGGGATATTTCCGGTATGAGGCATATTACATCGCCACCCCGGTTTATAACCCATTCAATCAGTTCCAGATACACTTCTGTCTTGCCGCTTCCTGTTACACCTTTTATAAGTGATGGCATCATATCTCCATTTTCCATGTCTTTGATTATAGATTCCGCAACGTAGCGTTGTTCTTCATTGAGGATAATTTTTTCTCCGGACTTTATGGTATTTTTTATGGTGTTTCTGAACATTGTATGTGTTGTTATCTCGATTATGCCTTTATTTTCCAAGGTTTTTACAGTTGTTAAATTTATATTTAATTTTTGGGTTAGCAGTGAATAATCAACAACAGGCGTCTTTGCAAGTGTTTCTAAAAGTCTCGCCCTTGCGGTATATCTTTTTCTTGCTGCTTCTTTTGCATATTCTTCTGCTTCTTCTTTTGAAATAAGAAGATGTATTGTCTTTTTCTCGATATTTCTGACTTTTTCTTTTACAGGCATTACAAGTTTAAGTGCCTGATTCATTGTGGAACCATAATGATTTTTTATCCAGTTGGCAAGTTTTATCATCCTTCCGTCTATTGTGACACTGTGTCCGCAAATCCCTGTAAGGGATTTCATTCTGGATATATCTATCTCCGGTTCATCACTTATATCTACGACATAACCGGTCCGTTTGGTTTTACCGAACGGTATCTGCACTTTCATCCCGATTTCAAGCTCCGGAAGCATTGTTTCCGGAATTATGTATTGAAATATTTTATCCAGTTGTTCATGGGATATATCAACAATTACTCCGGCAAACTTCACTTTATCCACCCTTTTCTATCTTGCTAAATCTTCCATTGCTTTCTGCACAAGTTCTTTATCTGTCTGATGATATCTTACGCCTTTTATTTCCTGATAATCTTCGTGTCCTTTTCCTGCAAGAACGATTATATCTCCCTTTTCTCCGTGTTCAATGGCATATTTAACCGCTTCACCACGGTCTTCAATCATAACATAACTGCCGGAAGTCTTTTTAATTCCGGTCTCAATATCCTGCATTATGAGGGCCGGGTCTTCATCTCTTGGATTATCGCTTGTAATTATGGTTAAATCTGCCATCCTGCCTGAAACCTCACCCATTTCAAAACGTCTGAGCTTAGAGCGGTTTCCGCCACATCCGAATAAACATACTATCCTGTTGGGATTATATTCCCTGAGCGTACTTAAAAGGCTCTCAAGACTCATTGCATTATGTGCATAATCTATCATCACTATGAAATCATCAGAAACCTTAACAGGTTCTACTCTCCCTGCTACTCTTGTATTATATAAAGCATCAAGCAGAAGTTTGTCATCCACATTGAAATGTTCGGATACGGCTATCGCGCAAAGAGAATTATATACGGAAAATTCTCCCGGTAGAGTAAGTTTTATATTAAGCTCTCTGGTTCCCGTAGTATTATATGAGGTGGTAATATTGCCGCCCTCATGGATATACCTGATATTTTCAGCTTTTAAATCGGCTTTGTTCTTAATTCCGTAAGTCTCAAGGGTACAGGTATGCCCTTCCATTATTTTATCAAAATATTCGCTGTCTGCATTGCCTATTCCATGTACACACTGTTTGAAAAGTCTGCTTTTGCACTCCATATATTCTTCAAAACTTGCATGTTCATTAGGTCCTATATGGTCAGGTTCAATATTGGTGAACACTCCTATATCAAACAAAATACCTGCTGTTCTGTTAAGCATGAGTGCCTGTGACGACACCTCCATAACAACACAACTGCAACCTGCCTCAACCATTTGGCTGAAATATTTCTGGATAAGAAATGATTCCGGTGTTGTATTTTTAGATGGGATATGCTCATCACCTATTATTGTTTCATTGGTTCCGATAAGTCCCGCTTTTATGTTACATTTTTCAAGGATATCACGAATCATAAAGGTTGTGGTGGTTTTGCCCTTTGTCCCTGTGATGCCTATTGTTTTAAGTTTTTTAGCAGGATAATCAAAAAATGCTGCCGACATAAGTGCAAGTGCATATCTTGTGTCCGCTGTCTTAATTAAAGTAATATCTTTAAGTTCCTCTGTAACTTCAATATCTTTCTGTACGACAATTGCCAAAACACCTTTTCCGGCCACATCACTTATATATGTATGCCCGTCCGAAACCGCACCTGTCACACATACAAACACATCCAAAGCTCCCGCTTTTCTCGAATCATATACAAGATTCTTAATGTCAATATCAACATTTCCGTTTAAAACTTCGTATTCAAGTTTTTCTAAAAGTTTTGATAATTTCACCTGCTTTACGCCTCCTGTTATTTCTGCAATTCCACCGAATGAACGCAGTTATTCATAAGCATTGCAATAGTCATAGGTCCGACCCCGCCCGGTACAGGTGTTATAGCCGATGCTATAGGGAATACATCATCATAATCCACATCACCGCAAAGAATGCTCTTGCCCGACTCACTTGTTCCCAGTCTGTGAATTCCTACATCAATTACAACAGCTCCTTCTTTTACATATTCTTTTGTAATAAATTTAGGCTTGCCGATTGCAACCACAAGAATATCCGCACGTTTTGTTACTTCCTTCAAATTCTTTGTTCTGCTATGTGCAATGGTTATGGTACCGTTTTCCCTCAAAAGAAGAAGTGCCATAGGTTTACCTACAATATTGCTTCTGCCAACAACAACGCACTCTTTTCCTTCTATCTCAATATTGCTTCTCTTTAAAAGTTCAACAATTCCCGCCGGTGTACATGAAACAAAACCCGGCTGGCCTATGCTTAACGCCCCTACGCTCTGTGGATGAAATCCATCCACATCCTTAGCCGGTGATATTGCCTTAATGACTTTATCTTCATTGATATGTGAAGGCAGCGGAAGCTGCACAAGTATTCCGTTTACCTTATTGTCTTTATTAAGTGTATCTATAAGTTCCAGCAATTGTTCCTCTGTGGTATTTTCTTCAAGTTCATAAGAAAGTGAGTTGATTCCAATGTATTCACATCCCTTTTTCTTATTACCGACATATACACTTGATGCAGGATCGTTTCCAACCTGGATTACCGCAAGTGTAATTTCAATCCCTTGTTCTTTATATGCTTTAACCTTTTCTTTTAATTCATCTTTTAATTCCTTAGAAATTAATTTACCATCTATAACTTTAGCCATTGTAATTCTCCTTTAAAAAATCAACACATTCGTTAAGTTTCATTCCTCTCGAACCTTTAAATAATATGGCATCACCGGATTTCAGGTTCTTAAGAAGATATTCGTTAATTTCTTCTCTCTTTTTAAATAACTTATAACTTCCGTTAAAACCATCTCCTATATTGGCCGCCATTGTTCCAAAAAGAATCAGTTCATCAATCTTTTTTTCTGCCATATATCCACCGACTTCTTTGTGATAATCCGCTGACTTATCTCCAAGTTCAAGCATATCTGCAAGAACGGCTATTTTACGTCCATTGTTATTGTAATCACACAAAACGTCAATACCGGCTTTCATTGAATCCGGACTTGCATTGTAGGAATCATCAATAATTGTAACTCCGTTAACATCTGTAATCTGCTGTCTCATTGAGACGCCTTCGTATCCTGCCAGTGCCTTAATGGCTTCCGTTACTTCAATGCCATGTCTTTCGGCTACTGCTATAGCTACAAGTGCATTTCTTACATTATGTTCTCCGAGAACGTTAAGCCTTGCATCATAAGAGCCTTTATTTTTTATATTAACGGTAAAATCAACACCACCGTTTTTTACTTTTATATTGGTTGCAAAATAGTCATTATCATTTCCGAGCCCGAAAGTAATTATCCTGTGTCTCAGTTCTGATTTGTGCTTATTTAAAATCGCATCATCACCATTAATAAATACAATTCCATCCTTTGCATGGATTGCATCCTGGATATGGAATTTTTCTTCACATATACCGTCTCTGGTCTTAAGCTGTTCTATGTGGGATACGCCTATATTGGTGATAACCGCGTCATCCAGTTCCACCAGTTCTGAAAGCCTTGACATCTCTCCACGCATGCTCATTCCCATCTCTATTACGGCAATCTGGTCATCAGGACTCATTTTCAGCAATGTAAGGGGTACACCAATCTGGCTGTTGCTGTTTCCGCTTGTCTTAAATACCTTATATCCTGCTGAAAGTGCACATGCTATCATTTCTTTGGTGGTAGTTTTACCGACACTGCCTGTTACACCGATTTTTGGCATAATCATAAGCTTACCGTAATATTTACCTATTTCCTGTAAAGCCATTGTAGTATTGCTGACCCTTATATATGGCACATTTCCTGTCATTTCGTCATGTTCGCTTGTCAATACCGCTACAGCTCCGTTGGCTATCGCAGAATCGATAAAAGTATGGGCATCCACTCTTTCTCCTATAATCGGTACAAAAAGTGAGTTTTCTTTTATCGAATTGGAATCTGTACTTACATTTTCAATCGGTATATTCATATCACCGCAAAGCACTTCACCCTTTGTGGCTTTTACGATATCTCTTACATAAAAATTCTGCATAATTCAACTCCTTTAAAGGTGAAAATTAAAATAGGCCTGTAATTTTACCTGTTGTTTCGTCAAAGTCAATATTATCAGCCGCCGGTACTTTAGGAAGACCCGGCATTGTCATTATAGAACCTGTAAGAATAACAACAAATCCTGCTCCTGCACTTACATAAGCATCCCTTACGTTAAGGGTAAAACCTTCAGGACGTCCAAGCTTAGTCTGGTCATCTGAAAGGGAATACTGTGTCTTTGCCATACATACAGGGAAATTTGCAAATCCCATTTTTTCTATCTTGTCAAGCATTTTGGAAGCTGCCAGTGCAAAACTTACATCCTTTGCTCCATAAATCTTAGTTGCTATGGCTTTAACTTTATCTTTAAGTCCCATATCATCTGAGTATGTCAATGTGAATGGTTTCTGTTCTTTTTCGATTGCTTTAAGAACCTTATTTGCAAGTTCAATTCCGCCTTCTCCACCCTTTTCCCATACTCTGGCAAGAGCAAATTCACAACCCATTCCTTCAACATGTTCTTTGATGAAGTTATGTTCTGCTTCTGTATCTGTTGCGAAAGCATTAAGTGTCACAACAACATTAAGTCCGAAGTTCTGCATATTCTCAATATGCTTATCAAGATTAACGATTCCTGCTTTAAGAGCTTCAAGATTTTCTTCAGAAAGATTCTCTTTCTTAACACCACCATTGTATTTTAATGCCTTAACAGTAGCTACTATAACTACCGCATCAGGACGTAAACCTGTCTTACGGCATTTAATATCAAGGAATTTTTCTGCTCCAAGGTCAGCACCAAAACCTGCCTCAGTTACAACATAGTCAGATAATTTAAGTGCCATTTTTGTAGCTCTTACAGAGTTGCATCCATGGGCAATATTGGCAAAAGGTCCTCCATGGATAATTGCAGGATTTCCCTCCAGTGTCTGTATTATATTAGGCTTAATTGCATCTTTTAAAAGTGCTGCCATCGCGCCTGTGGCATGTAAATCACCTGCTGTCACAGGTTCTCCTGCATAATTATATGCAACAATTATTTCCGAAAGTCTTTTCTTTAAATCAGCCATATCTGTTGCAAGACAGAGAATTGCCATAATTTCAGAGGCAACTGTTATTACAAAATGGTCTTCCCTTACCACTCCGTCAGCCTTTGCACCAAGTCCGACTACGATATTCCTGAGAACTCTGTCATTCATATCAAGACATCTTTTCCATACAACCTGTCTTGTATCTATCTGAAGTTCATTGCCCTGCTGGATGTGGTTGTCAAGAAGTGCTGCAAGAAGGTTATTGGCACTTGTTATTGCGTGAAAGTCACCTGTAAAATGAAGATTAAGATCTTCCATAGGTACTACCTGGGAATATCCTCCACCTGCGGCACCGCCTTTAATACCAAAACATGGTCCAAGGGATGGTTCACGAAGTGCCGCCATTGTCTTTTTGCCAAGCTTGTTAAGTGCTTCCGTAAGACCGATACTGATTGTTGTCTTGCCCTCTCCGGCCGGGGTTGGATTAATTGCAGTTACAAGAATAAGTTTGCCGTCTTTATTGCCTGCTACTCTTTTTTCAAGTTCATCGGTTAATTTTGCTTTGTACTTTCCGTAAAATTCAAGTTCGTCCTCTGCTATACCAAATCTGCCTGCAACATCACGTATATGTGACATCTTTGCTTCCTGTGCTATCTCTATGTCTGATTTAAACATTCCTTTTCCTCCATAATGTTAGTTATTCTTAAGATATTCTTCAAATTCTTCCATTGTCATCATAACTTTACGTGGCTTGGTACCCTCTTCAGGTCCTACCACACCGGCTTCCCCAAGCTGATCCATAATTCTTGCAGCCCTGTTAAAACCGATTTTAAATACCCTTTGCAGCATTCCTATCGATGCACGTTCTTTTTCTATGATAAATCTGCCCGCATCGGCAAAATACTGGTCCCTGTCACCGGAAAAAGCCTGGCTTTCTTCAAATTCAGGATTACTCAGGTGATTTTCTATTTCTTCACTGTATCCGGTCTCATTGCTATTTTCCTTAATAAAATCAACAACCGCCGATACCTCTTCGTCAGATACGAATGCGCCCTGTACTCTCGCCGGTTTCTGATAGCCTTGTGGATAAAATAGCATATCACCCTTACCGAGAAGTTTTTCTGCTCCTACCATATCAAGTATTGTTCTTGAGTCAACACCGGATGATACCGAAAAGGCAATTCTTGAAGGAACATTGGCTTTGATAAGACCTGTTATGACATTAACACTTGGTCTCTGGGTAGCAATAATAAGGTGGATACCTGCTGCTCTGGCAAGCTGTGCAAGTCTTACTATGGCATCCTCTACATCTCCTGATGCAACCATCATAAGGTCTGCAAGCTCATCAATGATTATAACAATCTGTGCCATAACCTCAGGAAGCTCTTTGCCTTCCTCAGGTTCCATTCCCGATATCTTTTCATTAAAGCCCTTCATATCCCTTACGCCGTAAGTTGCAAAAAGCTGATATCTTTTCATCATTTCCGCCACAGCCCAGTTAAGTGCCGCGGCTGCTTTTTTAGGGTCCGTTACAACAGGTGTAAGAAGATGAGGTATTCCGTTATATACGCTAAGTTCCACAACCTTTGGGTCAACCATTATAAGCTTTACCTCTTCAGGTCTTGCCTTAAAAAGAATACTCATAATAATAGTATTAATACATACCGATTTACCCGAGCCGGTTGCACCCGCAATAAGAAGGTGGGGCATCTTAGCAATATCTGCCATTACTATCTGGCCTGCGATGTCTTTACCTGCCGCAAAAGCAATTTTAGACTTGGCATCCCTGAATTCTTTGCTGGCAATAAGGTCTCCAAGCATTACGCCGGAATTTTCTTTATTAGGTACTTCAATTCCGACAGCTGCCTTTCCGGGGATTGGTGCTTCAATTCTTATGTCCGCCGCTGCAAGATTGAGCTTTATATCATCCGCAAGGGAAACTATTTTACTTACTTTAACGCCCTGTTCAGGCTGCAATTCATATCTTGTAACAGCAGGTCCCCGGCTTACATCCGTTATTGTAACGTTAACACCAAATGTAGCAAGTGTCTGCTGTAATTTGCCTGCTGTTGCCCTGAGTTCGTCCTTGCCGTCATTCCCTTTGGAAGTTCCGCTGCTTCTCTTTAAAAGGCTTACAGGAGGAAGTTTGTATTTATTGTTTTTAACTGTATGTGATGGTTTTACCGGTAATGCCTGTGCCTGCTCCGTCACATTACCGTGAACGGGCTCCGGTTTAACGTTTTTTTCCTTATCAGGCTTTAGAAGCTGTTCTTTCTCAAGTTCATTCTTTACCAGCTCCATATCAATGTAATCTTCTTCTGCCCTCTGCGGTTCTTCATTAACTATTGCTGTATTGGCAGCGGCAGTTTCCACAGTCCCGGAAGGAGGAAGTATCTCTTTAACATCCTCATAAGCCGGTTCAAAAGGAATACTCTGTTCATCCTGGAAATGTCTCATTGCATAATCTGTTGCATCAACAACATTGGCATACTCATTTTCATCAAAAGGCTTTATATCCTCTGCCTTTTCATATGAATATACATCTTCCCCTGTAGTCTCTGCATCCGCCTTTTCCATGCATGTATCCGTTGTTATTCCTTCAACTTTCACGGAAGAACGTTTTTTCTTAGGAGGCATCTTCTCACTTGCCCTAAGTTCTTCCATTCGTTCTTTTTCCTTACGCTTAACTGCTACGTCCGCTTTGTACGCTTCCATATCACGTTTTGCGGCGTTGTATACTTTTTTGCTATTCTTTTTAACACCGCCGATAAACGAATGTTCTGTTATGATAACCGCTGCTATAATTATTAGTACAACCGTAAAAATATATGCACCTGCATTACCAAACAGTTTACTAAAAAGCAGACACAGCATGCCACCAAAAAAACCACCGCCGTTCTTATGTGTGCTGGAATTTATGTAAAAATCACCGACATTCCATTCACCGCTGTGGCTTCCGGAAATCAGCTGTATCAGAGTACATAAAAAAATCAGTTCAAACAATACTGCAATAAGTTTGACTCTGGCAATCGAACTATTCTTATTGGACATTGCAAAAATTACCGCAGCAAACAGAAGAATCGGGAAAATATATGCAAGTATTCCGAATAGTCCGAAGAAAAATGCGCTTATACCTTTACCTACAATTCCTCCTACGCCGAAATTGGCAAGAAAAAATATAACGCAGAGTGCCATCAATATTAATAAAACTGCTTCTGTAATAAGTTTATCATTATATTTTTTTGCAGCGGGCTTTTTTCTGCCTGCCGGCTTCTTTTTCGTCTGTCCGTTTTTACTGCCTGTAGCCATAAAAAAGTTCAGCCTCCTGTTATTTTATAAATGAAAGGATTATTCCTGCCACACCGGCAATGATGCAGTAGATTGAGAATCCCTTGTAACTCTTATTTTTTATAAGTCTTAGCATAAATTTAATAGCAAAATATCCGCTTACTGCCGCTGTAATTGTTCCAAGAACATATCCCGGTAAATCAGCAGAACCGAATACAACATTCTTGTTGCCGGCAAGTTCCACTATAACAGCTCCAAGTACAGCCGGTATGGACATAAGGAATGAGTATTTAATCGCCAACTGTTTATTAAAGCCAAGCATCATTCCTGTTGCTATTGTTGCACCGGATCTTGAAATTCCCGGCAGTGTTGCAACACCCTGTGCGACACCGATAAAATAAGCATCCGAATATTTTGCCTTGTTAATTTTCATGGTATTATCGCTCTTCTTGTCTGCAAGCATAAGAATTCCGGATGTAATCATAAGACATATTCCCACAAACCACAGGGTATTTGTTGCAAGCTCGGTAAAATTCCTGCCGAGAAGTCCTATAAGTCCTGTGGGAATAGTTGAAATTATAATCATTAACACAAGTTTTTTATAATTGGAATTAACCACCTTAAAATATGTATACTTCGTATCCCCACGCCGTCTTTTTATAAAAACTATAAAATTAGCAAAGATAATAAGAAGCATCTGAAAAAACTCCTGAATCATATGCCATATATCCTCATGGAATACAATTATGATTGCAATCAGTGTTCCAAGATGAAGCAATACATTAAAATATATTTCCGAATCAAGATTTGTACCAAGAATCTTACCAAAAATTGCCAGATGTCCGGAACTGCTCACGGGTAAAAATTCCGTAAGTCCCTGAACCAATCCCAATAAAATTGACTTCAGTATATTCAAAGTTCATTCCTCCTATAAAGACATTCTCCTAATTATACCATTTCACCTTTATTTTGACAAATGAATTTCAATTTATTCCACGCTTTGTCAATACTGCCGTTTTCATCAATGAGTCCGGCTTCCACTGCTTCTTCCCCAACAAGAATAGTGCCTAAATCACTGGACATCATCGAAGTATCCATCATCATTTTTTCTATACTTTCTTCGCCGCATCTGCTGTGCTCCGATATGAAACGCACTATTCTGTCCTGTATGGATCTGAACTGCCTATAGGTCTGTCTGGTTCCTAATATTGTTCCCGTCATTCTTACAGGATGGATAACAACGGTTGCACTTTTCACTATAAATGAGTAATTCGCAGCCACCGCTATGGGTACTCCTATAGAATGGCTTTCTCCTATTACAAGGGACACCGTAGGCTTACTAAGCCCAGCTATCATTTCCGCAAGGGCAAGCCCCGCTGAAACATCTCCTCCCATAGTGTTAATAACAAATAAAACACCCTCAACATCATCATTATTTTCTATGGACACAAGCCTTGGAATTATTTCATCATATTTTGTGTTTTTATCAGAACTGCCTCCGTCGTGTCCTTCAATTTCTCCCAGAATATACACTGTTTCAAACATAAATGCCACCTCCGGCAATATTATTACCGAAGATGGCATATTTATTCACATTATACCGTTGTAGCTTTTAAAGCCTGTTCTATATCTGCAATGATATCCTCAACATTTTCTGTACCAACGGAGAATCTGATTAAGTCAGGATTAACGCCTGCTGCCTTAAGCTGTTCATCCGTAAGCTGTCTGTGTGTATGGCTTGCAGGATGTAAAACAGAGGTTCTGCTGTCCGCAACATGCGTAACGATTGCCGCAAGTTTAAGATTATCCATAAATTTTATGGCAACGTCCCTTCCGCCCTTAAGTCCGAAGGTTACAACACCACAGCTTCCGTTTGGCAGGTATTTTAACTGACGGTCATGATATTTGTCCCCTTCAAGGTCAGGATAATTAACCCATTCCACTTTTTCATTATTTTTAAGATATTTTGCAACCGCAAGCGCATTGGCACAATGACGTGGCATACGAAGGTGAAGGGTTTCAAGTCCGAGGTTAAGTAAAAAACAGTTATTTGGAGAAGGTATAGATCCTAAATCCCTCATAAGCTGTGTTGTACATTTTGTTATGTAAGCCATTTTCCCAAACTTCTCGGCATAAATAATTCCATGGTATGACTCATCTTTTGTTGTAAGTCCCGGGAATTTATCTTTATGTGCCATCCAGTCAAAGTTACCGCTGTCAACGATGCATCCGCCTACCTGTGTTGCGTGTCCATCCATATATTTTGTTGTGGAATGGACAACTATATCTGCACCAAATTCAAATGGTCTGCAGTTAATAGGTGTCGCAAAAGTATTGTCTACAACAAGAGGTATCCCATTTTTATGTGCAACCCTTGCAAAAAGCTCAATATCAAGAACTTCAAGTGTAGGATTGGAAATTGTCTCACCAAAGATAAGTTTTGTATTAGGTCTTATAGCTGCCTGTAACTCTGCCTCATCGGCCTCAGGTGATACAAAAGTACAATCAATTCCAAGTTTCTTCATTGTTGTTCCAAGAAGGTTATATGTTCCTCCGTAAATTGCGGAAGAAGCTACAATATGTCCACCTGCTTCACATATATTAAACATGGCATAAAAGTTAGCTGCCTGTCCTGAAGAAGTAAGCATCGCGCCTACACCGCCCTCAAGATCACATATCTTAGCGGCAACCGCATCATTGGTAGGATTCTGAAGCCTTGTGTAGAAATATCCTGTATCTTCAAGGTCAAACAACCTTCCCATCTGGTCACTTGTGTCATACTTAAATGTTGTGCTCTGATAAATAGGTAAAACTCTTGGTTCCCCTTTCTTTGGTGTGTATCCGCTCTGTATACACTTTGTTTCAATTTTGTAATTGCTCATCGTCAATACCTTCCTTTTTATCTATTTTTGTTATTTCTACTTTTCTGATTACATTACCTGTAACCTCCAGTATTTTAAAGCTGAATCCATATGCTTCAATAACCTCTGTCTCATTTTCAGATGCGATTCTGCCAAGTTTTGATATTAAAAATCCATTAAGTGTCTCAAAACCATCGCTTTCAATTTTAATTCCCAACAGACTGTTAATATCTTCTATATCTGTGAGACCATCCACCACGTAAGTATCGTCTCCTGCATATTCAACCACTTCTTCCTCATCGTCATATTCATCAAGGATATTGCCTACTATTTCTTCTATAATATCCTCCATTGATACGATTCCCGCTGTCTGTCCATACTCATCCACAACAATACCCATGTGGATTTTTTTCTCCTGCATATCCTTAAGCATATCGTCTATGTCCATTGTTTCCGGAACCATATATGGTTTTCTTAAAAGACCTTTTACATCCTTAAGCAGTTTCTTACGGTTAGGAATATTTCTGTAAAAAATAAGTGCGTCCCTTATATGTATTGTTCCTACAATATTATCAATATCGCCTTCATAAACGGGGAATCTTGAATATTTACCTTCTATATGGTTCTGGATAAAATCATCTAGTGTAATGGTACTTTCCACCGCTTCTATATTGCTTCTGTGTGTCATTATATCACCGGCATGTTTATCTCCAAGTTCAAAAATATTGGTAATCATTTCAGCCTCTCCGGCCTCCAAAACGCCCTGCTCCTGACCTTCATTAACCATTGTAATGATTTCTTCCTCTGTAACATTTTCCTCAGCATCAGGATTTTTAATGCCAAAAATTCTTAAGATTCCTTTTGCAATCATGGTTGTAACAAAAACAACCGGTGAAAGCACAAGCATAAGAAAACGCACGTACTTTACAAGTCTGATTGCTGTCCTTACAGGTTTGCGTCTTCCACACTTTTCGGGTATTATAACTCCAAATATTATAAAAACAAGTATCATGGCAACTGCAAGTACAATATATACCCACGTTTTGTCTCCGTTGACAGACTGAATAACTCTCCTTGCCAGGGAACCCAATATGTAACTTCCGGCAATGATGTTGGTAATATACACAATTATGTTCACTGTGTCATTAAATCGTGACGGAGATTCAAGAATCTTAGAAATCATCTCCCTGTATTTTGCCTTGCCTTCCTTGCTTTCGGCTATATCGTTGGGACTTAGCGTCCGTATTGCTGCGTTAAATGCATACAGAATAACATCAATTGTCAGAAAAAAAACAAATAAAACTATTCCAATACCAAAATGGCCATAGACCATAACAAATCTCCTTCTTATGTATTTTGTATCTCAAGGCTTGTTATAAGTGCCTCATTAACTTTTGTTATTATTTCATTATCAAGATGGCATACTTTATCCTTAAGTCTTGCCTTATCTATAGTTCGTAACTGTTCGAGTAAAATAACGGAATCTTTAATCATATCATACCTTTTTGAATCAATTTCAACATGCGTCGGAAGTTTATGTTTCATTCGTGAGGTAATTGCTGCTATTATCACAGTGGGACTGTGCCTGTTCCCTGTGTCATTCTGAACAATAAGTACGGGTCTTACACCACCCTGTTCAGAACCAACCACAGGTCTTAGGTCAGCATAAAAAATGTCTCCCCTTTTAATATTCAAGTAACACACGACCTTTCGTTTATGATATAAGCATTATCTCCAGTATCATGTGTGTTTATTCAATACTAAACGTATTTTCTCTCTACTCTTTCAGAAATATCACATACAAATTCATAATTAAATCTTCCTGAAAGTTCTCCTACTTCTTCAAATGTAATCTCTTCGCTGCCGTCTTTTCCGACAACCGTTACCACATCTTCAACATTAACATCCGGTATATCGGTTACATCAATCATCATCTGATCCATACATACCCTGCCGACAACCTTTGCCTTTTTTCCATGGATAAGTACATATCCTTTATTGGAAAGCGACCTTGGATAGCCGTCGGCATATCCAATCGCAACAGTTGCAATCCTCATCGGTCTGTCTGTCACAAAAGTTCTTCCATAGCTTATGCTTTCACCGGCACCAAGTTCTTTTACAAAAATAACATGGGTCTTAAGTTCAAGTGCAGGGTAATATTTCATTGATGCGTCCACTTCGTCACTTGGCTTAAGTCCGTATAAAATAATACCTTCCCTTACCATGTCAAGCTTATATTCCGGCAGATCGATTATTGCCGCACTGTTGGCACAATGTCGTATTTTGAATTGGATGCCTCTTTTTTCAAGTTTTGAGATAACATCCATAAACAATTCAAACTGATGCTTTGCATAACTTTTATCCGCGCTGTCCGCAGTTGCAAAATGCATGAAAATTCCTTCGCAGTCAAGTCCTTCATAACCTGTAAGTTCTGCTATATCATCTATAGCTTCTTCATTTACAGGAAAACCGATTCTGTTCATTCCGGTATTAATCTTAATATGGCACTTCGCTGTAATTCCTATCCTTACGGCACATTCTGATATATCTTTTGCCATATCCTTTGTAAGCATGGCAAAAATAATATTATTTCTTATGACAGATTCATATTCTGCTTTGCATACATATCCAAGTACAAGTATCGGATTGTCAACGCCGCTTTCCCTTAATGTAAGAGCTTCCCTTACGGTTGCAACGGCAAATCCGTATACTTTATCTTTAATTGCTCCTGCTACTTCCACAGCACCATGTCCGTAAGCGTTAGCTTTTACAATTGCCATTATTTTGGTGTCATTACCGACTCTTTTTTTTGCTTCTTCTATATTTTTGTATATCGAATCAAGATGAATAACCGAATATGTCCTTGTAAATTCTTTCATTTCAATTTTCCTTTACTATTTATTAACTGCCTTTCCCAGTATATTTACAACGTCTCCTGCCATAACAGAATGTGAACCCTGTTCTTCTTCCGCTATCTCACCGGCAATTCCGTGTAAATATACACCCATACAGGCTGCTGAAAATGGTTCTATCCTAAGAGAGAGCATTCCCGCAATAACACCGGTCAGTACATCGCCCATGCCTGCTTTAGACATTGCTCCTGTTCCTGAGGAATTTATATATGCCCTGCCATTTTCACAAGGCTCTGCGACAACAGTGACTGCGTTCTTCATAACAAGAATGACGTTAAATTCTTGTGCAAAACATTTTGCAGCTGCAACACTGTCCTTTAGAAGTTCTTCTTTGGTAAGCCCCGTAAGTCTCATAAATTCACCGATATGTGGTGTAATTATAGCAACATGGGAATAACTTTTCAATAATGATATATCTTCGGCAATAATATTTAACGCATCCGCATCTATAATAAGTGGGACTTCGCAGCGTTTAAGGACCTCTTCCGTTATATTATGTGCTGTTATATCTTTTGAAAGTCCGGGACCAAGAATAACGCATGTGGCTTTCTTTAAACTTTTTTCAAGCATGCAACAATAATTATCTTCGTTATAACCCGTTACAATTGCTTCCGGAATCAGTTTTTTAATTATATCCGTATTACTTTCATAGGTAAGAATCTCCACAAGTCCCGCACCTGTCCTATAGGCTGAAGCTCCGCTTAAATATGCAGCTCCACTCATATCACGGCTTCCTGCAATGACAAGAATTTTACCGTAGGTTCCTTTATTGGAATATGCTTTTCTGTCAGGTATTTTTCTTAAATCATCTTCTGTAAAATACATACATGGATTAAGTGTTTTGATTGCTTCCGGGCAGAAACCTATGTCTGCTACCGTGACTTCCCCGCTTAACTCTTTGCCGGGATATATCATATTACCGACCTTATTATAACCAAAAGTCACTGTGGCATCGGCTTTAACGGCTTTAGAAAGAACCGCTCCCGTTTCGGAATCTATGCCGGACGGAATGTCAACACTTACCACAACATTATTGGAACAGTTAATCAGATCTATCACATCAGCATATATTCCTTCGACATTCCTTGAAAGCCCTGTTCCAAAAATACCATCTATTATTATATCATATTCCGGTATGGCAGAAACGTTCACAAAGTTGAGACCACTGTTCCCGGCAATCGTCATTTGTGTGGCAAATTCTTCCGTTTTCTTTCTGTCATCGTCTATTACGGCAATATCAACAGCCACGCCCTGCCATGACAATATCCTTGCTGCGGCTACTGCATCAGCTCCGTTATTGCCTTTACCGCATACCGCCAATATTCTTACATTACGTCTGAAAAGAGCAACAATCTCTGCAACCTTCATAGCTGTACTGACTGCCGCTCTTTCCATAAGAACTAAAGACGGAACACCCATCTTATCAATTGTAAATCTATCAACTTCTTTTGACATTCTGCCTGTCAATGCATACTTCATAATTATCCCTTTTTATTATCAAATATTTCTATCATATCAGGACCTAAAAGGTCGTGCATATATGAATAAATTTCTGTGTTCTTCAGTTCTTTATCCTGTTTTATAAGAACCTTTTTCTTAAGCTCGACTCTCATCTCATTTATCCATTTTCCTAAGAGCTGGATATCGTCATAATTATTGTGTATACGCCTGTAACATTCATCTATTCCCTGAATTACAAGCTCAATATTTGCGTCCCTTATCCTGCCCGGAATTTCAATTTCTTCCTGTTCAAGCTTTTCTATCTTTTCTTTGGCTTCCAGAACAAGTTTCTGGTCACGCGCCATTATTTTGTTCCGTTTGGCATCAGTATCTCCTATATCCGCGGAATTATCAATTATTTCCTTCATAATGTCGCTTTTAATTTTTCTTAAAGCCTTTAAATCATTGGTTATCTGTCCCTGCCTTTTTAGCAGGGTGCCAAGATTTTTTTCAAGTCTTTTTACTTCAGGCGTCTTATCTTTTTCAGGAAAAAGCCTGTGCCACCGTTCATCAAGAATAACTATAGGCAATTGTTTATATGCAACATTTTTCTTTACATCTTCTATCGTTATTGACATTTATCTAGTGCAACCTCGTAATATTATAAGAAAGTGTCATAAGGCTCTCTGACAAATGTACATTTTCAACCACCACATTGTCAGGCACCTCTAAATCAATATGGGCAAAATTCCATATTCCTTTAATTCCTGCCTTAATCGCAGTCTGGACTACCTCCGTTGCACTTCCTTTTGGAATCGTCAGTGCAAGGATTTCAATATTATTATCTTTAATAAAAGCTTCCATTTCACTCATCGGTCTGATTACTGCGCCTCTGCATTCTTTACCGATAAGAGCTTCGTTGGTATCAAACATTGCTTTTACGACAAAACCTCTTTTTTCAAAATTAGCATAATTGGCAAGTGCTTTGCCAAGATTTCCGGCGCCTACGATTATTATACTGTGAATCTTGTCAATTCCGAGAATCTTTGCAATCTCACTGTGAAGATATTTTACATTATAACCGTAACCCTGCTGCCCGAAGCCTCCAAAATTATTAAGATCCTGCCTTATCTGTGAAGCTGTAACATTCATCCTGCGGCTTAACTCGCCTGATGAAATTCTTTCCACGCCGCTGTCAATAAGTTCTTCAAGATATCTGAAATACCTTGGAAGTCTTTTGATAACAGCAAGTGATATTTCGTTTTCTTCCAACACAATCCCTCCATACTGTCAGACTATAAACTTATTTTCTTTTTTAACATATATGATACAAACAGATAACTGCCTGCAATAAGGCACAATCTAAATAAATAAACATAAATATTACCTGCAAGATATTGTAAAAATGTATCTCCGTAATCCATTACCGGAATCCTGCCTGCTATAAACGATGTCAATATAACTATCACAAAAAAGAATACTATAGATAAAAAAGCTTTGCCTTTTCTGTTCGCAAGAATAGTTGTACTGAGAGTTATGGCAACATATGCACAGCTCACGCTGAATAAAAAACTTATCATCATAGTAACAAGTGTTGCCAGAAAAGAAGCTATATATGAACCCGTATTAAATCCAAATGCCCTCCCAAGCTCATCAAGTTCTGAGGTAATTATATGTATTTCCTTATATCTGTCTGTTATGAGCTTTATATTAAGTCCGAGAAAAAGACTGAATATCAATGTGCCTGCCACAGTAACAATAAGGAGTGACAGATATTTGGCTCCCACAATCTTATATGTTGAATTAGGTGTCATGAAAGTCATATAACTGTACTTTGAGTTGATTTCCTTAGAATATGACACAGCTCCGCTGATCATAAGTGCCAGAATACCGAATGACCCTCCAAGTTCGGCCAGAACAAGTGCCAGTACCATATGATTATCGCTTTTAAGTAAAAAGCTTATAAGAAAATATACCTCGGTAACCACAAGAATACCAAACAATGTAAGGTATGTGCCGGAATCCTTACGGAATTCATATTTAATAAGTTTGCCCATTATACATACCTCCATAAATTTCCTTATATAATTCGACAAGGGATTTGTTATCATTATAACTTCTGATATCTTCCGTATTGCCAGCCATAACAACTCTGCCGTCTTTTATAAAAACAGCTCCGCCTGCCGCATGCTCAAGTTCATCAACAAGATGGCTTGATACAATAATTATTTTATCTTCGTTGTTATATCCGGTTATTGTATTCATAACCTGTTCTCTCGCAATTATATCTATACCGTTCAATGGTTCATCAAGAAGAATAACTCTTGAATTTCTTGCCATTGCTACCGCTAATTTAAGCTTTGCAAGCATACCGGTTGACATATTTCTTACCTTGCCATCAAAATGTAATTCCATTCTGTCAAGCAATCCATACATCCTGTCCTCGTCAAAATCATTATAAAAGTCTTTGTAAAAGGATGCTATATCCTTAATTCTCATATAATTGTAGAAATAATTTTCTGTTGGCATATATGTAATTCTAGCTCTTGTCTTGTCTGAGATTTCTTCCCCATCAAGATAGATTTTTCCCTCTGTAGGTTTAATAAGTCCGACCACCATCTTCATAAAAGTCGACTTACCGCTTCCGTTCGGACCGAGAAGTGCATATATCCTTCCCGCATCAAGTTCCAGGTTAAGTCCATCCACGGCTCTGCAGCCGGAATACACCTTAACGAGATTCTCACATTTTAACACGTCATTATACCTCGCAAAAAATATTTTCATAAATTATACCACTGTTTTTATGTTTCTTGCAATCCTTTGTTATCTAAGATATAATTTAACGATATAAGCGTCATAAGTCAGAATTACGATTGTGCTTGCACAAGTGAGTAATTCTGACCTATGACGCAACGGACACCGAAAACGGAATAAAATGCTGTGCATACAGTATTTTATGGGAGTTTGAGGTGGCGGGAATTGCAATAATTGCGCAGCAATGGAGCAATTCCTTTATATCGTTTTCTAACGAAGTCAGAATTACGATTGTGCTTGCACGAATGAGTAATTCTGACCTATGACGCAACGGACACCGAAAACGGAATAAAATGCTGTGCATACAGTATTTTATGGGAGTTTGAGGTGGCGGGAATTGCAATAATTGCGCAGCAATGGAGCAGCAATGGAGCAATTCCTTTATATTATTTTGTGACGGAGGATTACACATGGAAAATATTATTGATGTTATCAACAATGCTGCTGAATATATAGCAGATTCAATTAAATTTACACCGGAAATTGCTATAATACTCGGTTCAGGTCTTGGTCCTTTAGCTGACGAGGTCCAGGCCCCTGTTGTTATTAAATACAGCGATATTCCGGGATTTCACGCCTCAACGGTTAAGGGACATGCCGGAGAGCTTGTATGCGGTATGATTTCAGATAAAAAAGTAATCGTTATGAGTGGCAGATTCCACTATTATGAGGGACATGATATGAACGCCGTTACTCTTCCTATAAGGGTATTTGCGAAGCTTGGTATCAAAAAACTTATTGTTACCAATGCAGCAGGCGGTATAAAGTCAAGTCTTAATCCCGGCTCAATAATGCTTATCACAGATCATTTAAGCTATATGTGTCCGTCTCCTCTCCGTGGGCCTAACCTTGATGAATTCGGTCCGCGTTTTAAGGATATGACAGAAGTATATACAAAAGAATACATTGAGGCTGCCAGAATGACGGCAAAAGAACACAATATTCCCGTAGATGAAGGTGTCTACTGTTTTTTCAGAGGTCCCCAGTATGAAACTCCTGCCGAGATAAGAGGCATTGCCATTCTTGGTGCAGATGCGGCCGGTATGTCAACTGTTCCCGAAGCAATCGTGGCAAGGCATTGCGGTATGAAAATACTTGGTATATCTTTAATAACCAATAAGGCAGCCGGTCTGTCTTCCACAGAATTATCCCATAGTGAAGTCACAGCCATAGCAAAAAAAGCAGAATTTAATATGGTTACTCTGGTAAAAAACACAATAAGCAGGTTATAGAAATGATTTTAAATTGCAGCAACATAAGTAAAACTTTTATAGATGACACGATTCTAAATAACGTATCCTTTCACATTGAGGATGGTGAAAAGGCAGCTATTGTAGGTGCCAACGGCGTAGGTAAATCCACCCTTTTAAAAATTATAATAGGTGAGCTCGCTCCCGATGACGGTTCCGTTACAATCAGTAAGGACAAAACAATGGGATATCTTGCCCAACATCAGAGCATCGACGGCAATAACACCATTTATGAAGAAGTTCTTTCAGTAAAACAGGACGTAATGTCGTTAGAACTTTCCATAAGGCAGTTGGAAACAGATATGAAGAATGCCAAGGACGATGTTCTCAATGAAATGCTCGAAAAATATACAAGATTAAACCACGAATTTGAGCAGCAGAACGGATACGCAGTAAGAAGTGAAATAGCAGGAGTCATAAAAGGACTCGGCTTTACAGAGGATGAATTTGATAAAAAGATATCTTCCCTTTCAGGAGGTCAGAAAACCCGTGTTGCACTATGCCGCCTTCTTTTAACAAAGCCAGACATACTGCTTCTTGATGAGCCAACGAACCACCTGGATCTTCCATCAATAAGCTGGCTTGAAACATACCTTAAAAATTATCAGGGCAGCGTAATCATTGTGTCCCACGACCGTTATTTTCTTGATAAGATTGTTACAAAAGTAATTGAAATTGACAGGGGCAGTGTCACTGTTTTTTCAGGTTCATATTCCGACTATTCTGTTAAAAAAGCTGCTTTAAGGGACGCTGAAATGAAAGCCTACCTTAATAATCAGCGTGAAATCAAACACCAGCAGCAAGTTATTGACAAGTTAAAGCAGTTTAACCGTGAAAAATCCATAAAGCGTGCGGAAAGCCGTGAAAAACTTCTGTCTAAAATGGAAGTTATTGACAAACCTTTAGCGGAATCCTCCGGCATGCGTATTGATTTAGAGCCTTCAGTTGTAAGCGGTAATGATGTTCTTACGGTTTCCCACCTGTCAAAAAGTTTTGGCAGTAACCACTTATTTGATGACATCAGTTTTGAGATCAAACGTGGTGAGCGTGTTGCCCTGATTGGCGCCAACGGTACCGGCAAAACAACCATTCTAAAAATAATAAACGGAATAATTGATGCAGATTCCGGAACCTGCCGTCTCGGTGCCAATGTTACCTGCGGTTATTATGACCAGGAACATCAGGTACTTGATATGAACAAAACAATTTTTGATGAAATTCAGGACACTTACCCTGACATGAATAATACTAAGGTGCGGAACGTACTGGCTGCCTTTCTTTTTACCGATGATGACGTATTCAAGCGTATCGGTGAATTAAGCGGCGGAGAAAGAGGCCGTGTCCTCTTAGCAAAGCTAATGCTTTCCAATGCTAATTTTCTGCTCCTTGATGAGCCAACAAATCACCTTGATATGGCATCAAAGGAAATCCTTGAAAGTGCACTTAATAAATACACCGGAACATGTTTTTTTGTATCCCATGACCGATATTTTATTAACACGGTAGCCACAAGAATATTGGATTTGAGAAACAACACAATTACCAATTACATAGGTAATTATGACTATTATCTGGAAAAAAATGTACAGGCCCCCGCTTCTGTTTCTTCCAAAGCTGCAGTTACCGTCTCCGTTTCCAAAGAGGACCGTATACTTCAGAAAGAAGAACAGGCAAAAGAACGCCGTCGCAAAAATGAAATTGAAAAATGTGAAAAAGAAATTTCGGAAATTGATGAAGAACTTTCGGAAATTGATTCAATGCTGACAAAAGAAGAAATATACACTGACATAAATAAACTTACGGAATTAAGCAACCGTAAATCAGAACTTGAACAGAAGCAGAACGAATTATATGAAAAATGGGAATCACTTATGTAGTCTGTGATTCCCTGTCACCATCTTTATTTTTATCGATATATATAATCATACCCGGACCCAGCTTGTCCGTAGGTCTTGCGGTAAAACCGTTGTCTATATAGAACTTTTCCCTGCCTTTGGCACACATGAGACATAGCATCATCCGGCTTCCCGGCTCAGTGATTTCTTCCACAAATTTCTTCAACCTTAAAAGTATCTGTCTTCCTACTCCTTTTTTCTGTGCCTCAGGTATAACAACGAGGTCCTGGATATAGGATATTACGGCTCCGTCACCTATTACCCTGCCCATTCCCACAGGTTTACCGTCAAGGTATGCACACACAGTAAACAGGCTGTTATTAACAGCCTGTTCTGCCTGTTTATCTGTAAGCTTTATCCAGCCTACTTTTTTTCTAAGATATAGATATGTATCCGTATCAAGAACATTTTCTTTTAGTTCTAACATTACTGTTCCTCGTATCCGTTTTCCTCAAAGCAGTCCTTACAGATATAGCGTTCTTCAACTTTTCCTGTATCTTCGTATTCTACCTCATATTTTTCACTGTATTTTATCTTGTTACAGTCATCACATCTGAATTTAATAGGAAGTGGTGATTTAACAGGTGTAATAAGTAAAACAACTGCCGCTGCGATTATTGCCACAAGTACAACAAGTGTAACAATAAGTCCTGTCTTTTTCTTCTTAACTTTAACAGGCTTTGACGATACAGGTTCTGTATATGAACCCGATGCAATATTCTGTTCTCCATAGGAATATACCGGTTGCTGCACAGGTTCGGCCGTATTCTGTTCGGTTTTCTCATCCGGTTCTTTGCTTGCTGCCATATCCACACTGCCATAAACAAAAGATGAAGTTTCTGCCGGCTTATCACCGCTTACAGGCTTTGATGCAGTATCTGATGACACTTTCTGTGGTACACTGTTCTCTGTTCCACAGTTGGCACAGAAAAACTTTTCCATAGTCTCCTCAATTTCATTAGCTGTTCCACATTTTTTACAATAATATGTTTTCATTTAATGAATCCTCCACAATTAAATCCTCCAGGCTTATACCTGTAAGATTTAATTTATATTTATTTTATGCTAATGTCAAGAAAGATTTACAACATTGTATCGTGTTTGTCCGGCATCATTCCAAGAGAAATATTAAGATTGCCGTTTCTGCACCTGATTTCATCGATAAATGCTTTTTCATCCATATCTTTTTTTGCCGTTACAAGATACTGCAGTTCAAACATTGAACCCATATTGGTTGTTTTGACATTCTTCATTTCGTAATAATCCAGATATTTATCAAAAATATCTTTAAAAGTATCTTTATAATTAAGGCTTTCAGGAATCAATATTCTTAATAATTTCTCTTCGCTCTTATTTTCCCCAAAACCGGATACCGAAAGAATCACGATAACCAGAACGATAAGTACTGTTCCCATCACACCGAAAGCTATGTATCCAAGTCCTGTGGCAAGTCCTATGGCCATAGTAAGAAATACTACCGCAATATCTTTTGAATTGCCGGGAATACTTCTGAATCTTACAAGTGCAAATGCCCCTGCAATAGAAAATGCCCTGGCAACATTACTTCCTACAAGAATGATTACGATTGCAACAACAGCGGGAAGAATTGTAAGTGCTATGGCAAAATCCTTTGTATAACTTCCTTTTTTCTGGGTACACATGTAGCATATAGAAATAACAAGTCCAAGTATAAGTGCTGTTCCCATACAGATAAGTGCCTGGGGCATCGGTATTATAGACACGTCTGTCGTCTTTAAAATTGTTTCAAACATAAGTTATGTCTCCTTTATAATTTGTAAAATAGTTTCTGTATTCTGTTCCGTATTTTGAAAACGATATAGGATAAATCCCATATTCCGACAAAACCGGCAGAAACCACATCGGCATTCCGCCTGATGTTTTGACCTCCATAAGCAATTTATCCGTATCAAGAATCGGTTCACCAAAAGACCCTTTTCTAAGGTCAAGTTCATCTCTTCTTGCAATAATATTGTCATCAAACGTCACTCTGAAGCTGTCATCTTCAATTCCGTAAAGCGCACTTCTTTCATATGATATATATACTTTTGGTGACACCTTGTAATAATCCAGAAAATAACGTATTTCACTAAGCACCTGTCTGTTGACTTCAGGTGAATCCGGAATCATCCCTTTATATATGAAATTTTCAGCCTCTTTAAGGGTCATTGTGGTTCTTCTTTTATTAACGATACCTTTGTATTTTTTCTTAATTTCAATAAATGCTTCGCTGTCATCAGACGGAGTACCATATGAACGCAGCCTCAATTTCTCTTTGTAGACCGGTTTATCAATGGATCGTCTTATCAGTTCATCCGTATCCGTATCAAAATATATATTACATATTGTATATTTCTTTCCATCAACGCAATATCTGTCCGGCTTCATGTAATCGGTAAGGTATCCGGTAATTGCTTCATATACGGATTTGTCAATCATATATTTCTTTTCATACCGGTTAAAAATTTCTATTGCCATACCTCCACCCACCTTTCTTTACCTATATTTTACATCATAGTAAATATATTTGGCAATTGTGATATTTGTGTGTAGAGAATTTGTATTGTTTCTGAAATGTATGCTTTTGTTCAATAATTGTCTGATTATTGCCACCACAATATATTGTGTAATAAATTGTATTTTTTAAAAACATTCAACAAAATATAGTGACATAGTATATATCAGGTGCTATAATATGCCATGTGGACTTGATTCCGCTTTACAGGTTTTGGGAGGAAACTTATATGAAGGTTATTAAAAGAGATGGGCGAGAAGTAACTTATGACCGCGGTAAAATAATAATCGCAATACATAAGGCTAACGATGAAGTGCCTATAAGTGAACGAATTTCAGACGAGAAGATTCACGGAATTGTGGCATCTATTGAAAAATTAGGTGTCAACACATTACAGGTTGAAGAGATTCAGGATATTATCGAACAGAAACTCATGGCAGAACGTAAATTCGTTTTAGCCAAGACGTACATTATTTATCGATATCAGAGACAGATGATTCGTAAATCCAACACAACAGACGAATCTATCCTCGGTCTTATACAGCAGACCAACAAATATGCCATGGAGGAGAATTCCAATAAGAATGCCGCTGTTGCTTCAACACAGCGTGACCTTATTGCAGGTGAGGTATCAAGAGACCTTACTAACCGTCTTCTTCTTCCGGAGAAAATATCGAAGGCGCATGAGGAAGGTATTCTTCACTTTCATGACGCTGATTATTTTGTGCAGTCGATTTTTAACTGCTGTCTTATCAACATAAGTGATATGCTTGATAACGGAACAGTTATGAACGGTAAGATGATTGAAAGTCCTAAGAGCTTTCAGGTTGCATGTACCGTTATGACACAGATTATCGCCGCTGTTGCAAGCAGCCAGTACGGCGGACAGTCTGTTGACATCAGCCACCTTGGCAAGTATTTAAGAAAAACCAAAGAGAAATTTCTTAGAAATTATAAAGAAAAATTTGCTGATATTCTTTCTGACGAAGCTATCGAAAAATTAGCTGCCGACAGAACTATGGATGAACTGAAATCAGGTGTCCAGACAATCCAGTATCAGATTAATACATTAATGACAACAAATGGACAGTCTCCTTTTGTTACCCTTTTCCTTAATCTCAAGGAGGACGATCCTTACAAGGATGAGGTTGCTTTAATTATAGAAGAAATTCTCAAGCAGAGAATTCAAGGTATTAAAAATGAAGCAGGTGTATATATCACTCCTGCATTTCCAAAGCTTATTTACGTTCTTGACGAACATAACTGTTTAAAGGGTGGTAAATATGATTATCTTACCAAATTAGCGGTTGAGTGTTCTTCAAAAAGAATGTACCCTGACTACATTTCCGCTAAAAAGATGCGTGAAAACTACGAGGGCGAAGTTTTCTCATGTATGGGATGCCGTTCTTTCTTAAGTCCTTGGAAAGACGAAAACGGAAATTACAAATGGGAAGGTCGTTTCAATCAGGGTGTTGTCAGCATTAACCTTCCTCAGATGGGTATTATTGCCAACGGCAATGAAGAGCTTTTCTGGGAATTAATGGAAGAAAGACTTTCTTTATGTTTTGAAGCACTTATGTGCAGACATAAAGCACTTGAAGGTACATTATCCGATGTCAGCCCTATTCACTGGCAGTATGGTGCCATCGCAAGATTAAAGCCGGGTGAAACAATAGATCCGCTTTTACATAACGGCTACTCTACCATCTCACTTGGCTATATCGGACTTTACGAAGTTACCAAGCTTATGACCGGTGTAAGCCACACAGACCCTAAGGGAACAGCTTTTGCCCTTAAAGTAATGAACAGACTCCGTGAAGCCTGCGATACATGGAAACGTAATACAGGCCTAGGTTTCGGTCTTTACGGAACACCTGCAGAAAGCCTCTGCTACCGTTTTGCCGAAATTGACAAACGTAAATTCGGCGTTATAAAAGATGTTACGGATAAGGGTTACTACACTAACTCATATCATGTTGACGTCCGCGAAAAGATTGACGCTTTTTCTAAGTTCAAATTTGAGAGCCAGTTCCAGACTATTTCTTCAGGCGGTGCTATCTCCTACGTTGAGATACCTAACTTAAGACATAACCTTCCTGCTCTTGAAGAACTTGTTAAATACATATATGACAATATCCAGTATGCCGAGTTCAATACCAAATCAGATTACTGCCAGGTATGCGGATATGATGGTGAAATCATAATCAACGATAATCTTGAATGGGAATGTCCTCAGTGCCACAATAAAGACCACAATAAAATGAACGTTACAAGAAGAACCTGTGGTTATCTTGGCGAGAATTTTTGGAACGTAGGTAAGACAAAAGAAATTAATTCAAGAGTATTACATATCTAAGAGGACGTTATGAATTATGCAGATATAAAATGCAATGATGCTGCTAATGGTCCGGGAGTGAGAATTTCTCTTTTTGTAAGCGGATGCACCCACCATTGCAAAGGTTGTTTTAATGAGGTTACATGGGATTTCAATTACGGAAATCCCTTTACCCAAAAAGAAATTGATATGATAATAAAAGACCTTGAGCCACCTTATATTTCCGGTCTTACAATTCTTGGCGGTGAGCCGATGGAGCCTGCCAACCAGCCCGGAATTCTTCCTCTTATCCGCAAGGTAAGGGAAGTTTACGGTTCAGGCAAAACAATATGGATATACAGCGGTTATCTTTTTGACAGGGATATACTTGGCCGCATGGTTAATGAAATTCCGGAAACAAAGGAGATTCTTTCTGGCATTGATGTTCTTATGGATGGTCCTTACGTTGAAGAATTAAAAGATTTATCCGCATATTTCCGTGGTTCAAGCAACCAGAGGGCTATTGATGTTCCCGCCACCCTTCAAAACGGCGGTGATATTGTTATCTGGGAACCTGTCAAACCACAGTATAACTACCCTTCTAAATAGTTACACATATTACGGAGGAAAAGAACATGACAACAATTAATGTAAAGAAAATTAACGATAAAGCTATTCTGCCTACTTACGGTTCGGAATATGCTGCCGGAGCGGACTTATATGCATGTCTTGACGAACCGCTTACCATTAAGCCTCATGAAACCGTCATGGTACACACAGGTCTTGCAATGGAAATCCCCGCAGGTTATGCCGGTCTTATATATCCGCGAAGCGGTCTTGCTTCAAAAAGAGGTCTTGCCCCTGCTAATAAAGTTGGTGTTGTAGACCCTGACTACAGAGGCGAATTTATGATAGCTCTTCATAACCACTCTGATTTGGAACAGACAATAGAACCTGCCGAGCGTGTTGCCCAACTTGTAATTACCCCTTTTATTACGGCTGATTTCAATCTTACCGATTCTCTCAGCGAGACTGTAAGAGGTGAGGGCGGCTTCGGCTCAACAGGGACGAAATAAGACGTTATTTAAAGCGGGTAAGGTGTCCATAATAGCGGACACCTTACCCGCTTTTTGCATATTATGCTGGATTTATTGGGATTTCTCTACCCTTTTCACCAGTTTTACGTTATTTGGGTAGAGAAATGTGACCGGGGGAACTTGGAATCTCTACCATTTCGACGGGTTTCAATATTCTCTGCTCCCTAAAACTCATACTTCCTTATTTCACAATTTCTTATTCCAAAATCGGCATACTCCTCATTGCTCATGTCATGGAAATAAGAATTAATTACCCTTGAAATTCCGTTATGGGCTACAAGGAGATATACCTTGTCACCAGGTTCGTTTTTAATGTCATCTATGAGGTTGTAGATTCGCTGTGCAAGGTGAAGCATTGTCTCACCGCCGTCATAGCTGTCGATAAAATTCCTCTTTGAGACTCTGAAATCTGCACCGTTACGTGGTGTTCCCTCATATTTTCCAAATGCCTGTTCCTTAAGGCGTGATTCTTCCTTTGCGGGTATTCCTGTAATTTCTGAAATGTATAAGGCTGTCTCTTTTGCCCTTACAAGAGGTGAATAAAGGATTTCATCAATATGGATATTCTCATCAAGAATTTTATTGCCCAGTTCCCTGGCCTGATTGATGCCCTTTTCAGTGAGTGATACATCACTTACACCACATATTTTATTTTCAACATTCCATATTGTCTGACCATGTCTTGTATAATAAAAATATTTCATTGCATTTCTCCAAATCTATTCTTTTTTCTTATTATGATATAACAGATAACATGGGCTATGATTGTAACAAGCCACGTTATGGGATAAGATAAATATACTGTGTTAATCGTATGGAATTTCGGGATTCTGAAAACTGTAGCAAGCCACACAAGTCTCAATGCACAGGCTCCGATAAGGGATACGATTGTCGGGAGTACAGTATAGCCGATTCCCCTTATTGCACCAACCATTACATCCATAATTCCGCATAAAGTATAAGTTCCGGTTATTATATAAAGTCTTGTCATTCCGGCACTTATTGCGGCGCCGTCATTAGTATATATGGATAAAAGATTTCTGCCAAACAGTATTACCGTTCCGCCAAAACCGGCGCCAAACAATATGGCGAGACATAATCCGTTTTTAAGTATTTTGCCAAGTCTGTCATATTTTTTTGCACCAATATTCTGGCTGGTAAAAGATAAAGTTGCATGGTGGAAAGCATTCATTGAAAAGTATACAAACCCTTCAAGGTTCTGTGCCGCAGAGTTGCCCTTTACCACAACCGGACCGAAAATATTAACCGATGACTGGATAACTACGTTGGAAAGCGAAAAAATAGAACCCTGTAACCCGGCAGGCAGACCTATTCTTAAAATGGCACCAATCTTACCCCGGCTGAATCTGAGTTTTTTAAGCTCCAGCTTTATATCTCCGTTGCTTTTCGCAAGGCATCTGATAATCAATATCGCAGATACGGTCTGGGATATAACGGTTGCTATTCCCACACCTTTAACGTCAAGTCTGAATACCACAACAAGAAGAATATTGAGAATAATATTAATCACACCTGCTGCCGCAAGAAAATACAACGGACGTTTGGTATCGCCTATCGCCCTTAAAATCGCACTTCCGAAGTTATAAATCATCATCGCCGGCATACCGAGAAAATATATCTTGAGATATGTAGTTGCAAGATCCAGTATCTCTGCCGGAGTTTTCATCCATATAAGGAAATATCTTGCAAATATTACGCCGGTAACTGTCAGTATAAGTCCTGAAATAAGGCTTAAAAGCATAGCAGTATGAACAGTTTCATTAAGTTCTTCTCCGTTTTTTGCACCGTAAAACCTTGCCACAAGTACGTTAGCACCGATTGACAAACCGATAAAAAGATTGGTTAAAAGATTTATAAGTGCCGTGTTTGAACCAACTGCCGCTAAAGAATGTTCACTTCCGAATTTACCTACGGTAATTATGTCCGCAGCGTTGAATAAAAGCTGCAGCATGCTTGACAACATTAACGGCAATGCAAAACGAAGCATTTTTCCCGTAATTGGTCCGTTACACATATCAATTTCATAATTTTTTTTCATAAATCACACCTGCTAAAGATTGTGCATATTTCTCACATCATCTTTTGTCACATTATCACGGCCGTATCTCGCCTTTTCATACATTTCAACAAAATCTCTGCTTACCTCATATCCTTCGGATATTTTTTTGTTGCGCTGTTCATGAGGGGTCTTGCTTACAAGGTCATCATTTCTTCTGCCCCTGCCCTTTTTGATACGGACTTTGTAAATACGTCTTATTGCCTTTCTGTAACTGTCTGTTCTCTCTCTTTTTTTGAGTTTCTTCTTTTCTTTTATCTGCTTTACCTCTGTTTTTACACCAAGGTCAGGCATATATACCCTGTTTTTTATTGAAGTTCTTATCCTGTCCACAATAAGGAAAATAAGATACAGCATTATAACGGTAAAACCAACAATTCCTATAATACGCCATGCCGGATGGACAGGTGTTACAGGCTCCTCATTTACCTCAATGTTTTCTTCAGGAATACCTACGTCATCCGAAGGGTATGTTGCCTCCCCGGTTTTAAAGCTTTTGACAATATCAAAAGTCCTGTTAAATATTTTAAAAATTTTATTACAAATCATTGAAAAAAACGGTATCCTGCCTATTAAACCAATAAGCATGCATAAAATATAAAGTATCATATGTGACACAAAAGTTACTTTGCTGCTTTCGGAATACAGCTCTTTTTCATTCATAACCGAATAAGAAGACATTGTTTTTATATTTTCTTCCTGCCTTTTGGCGGTCTGCTGCATATAATGAAGCATTATAAAAGTAGCTTCCATAAAGTACAATATAAGCATACCGGTTGTTCCGTGAATGAATGCAATTAAATATACTACCACGGAAATAAATATATATCCACCGTTCATATCACTTATAAAATCTTTATCAGAAAAAGATGCTGCAATAGACAGGATAATAAAAATAATCCACATAATGAATAATGGTGCCCTGTAAAGTATCATTCCGAATTCGGCTAAACCGAAAAGTGTCATGACAACAAAATGCAGGAAAAATTTTGCTGTTTTATTCTGCATCATCCTTATCATATAACAAAGCATAAAAATAAGCATTGCAACACCCATTGATATTCCAAGATTCCATGATGAATCGGTAAACGAATATAAAATATATGTAAGCATTGACCAAAACAAAAGGCCTGTAACCGGTTTAGTTATATTGGAAAGTTTCATCGTCCCACCTCCGGATATGTTACATGTATATTTCCTGCCTGTATATTTCTCCCGTCTTTTGATGAGATCGGACATATCCATTCGCCTTCATTACATCCAAGGTATTCCCTGTATGCGTCAATCATGGCTTTCGACTGGTCTACGGAAAGAAGAATACTAAGCTCATCGTTTTTTGCCTTATTCAGGGTAAAATAGGATGTCAGTCTCTCTGTCTGTTTATTAATATCGATTGTTGCCATCTTTTTAAGACATTTTTCCACATAAGCACCATCGGAACCGCCCTCAAAAACTACAGGCTCGTTATGAATACCATCTATTCCATTGGTGATTATTTCAACAGGAATATGGTTTCTTATAAAGGTTTCCATATAATTTCTGGTAATTCTTATACATTCTTCAAGCTGGTCATCCCTTTTCCATATCTGGTCATTAACAATATCAAGGAAAATAACTGCATGGCGGCTTGTTGTATCATAGTAATTATTAACTTTAAGGCTTCCGGTTCTGGCTGAAGCTCCCCAGTTAATTTTTTTCATAGGTTCTGTTCCCGTATAATCCCTTATGCCTTTAAATTCAAAAGGGTCCTCATAGAGATATTTATTCTTAATTGCTTCACCCATAACTTTTGAATAGGGTGCAATAATTTCTTTGTGCCTGCTGTATGACGGATATACATAAATAAGGGATTCCTGCTCATACTTTTCTGAATAACTGTACACACCAAATATGTCTTTGGTACTTAATACAGGGTTCTGGATTTTGTAAACACCACGCTTTGAGAATAAAACCTCAAATTCCCTTTTATATGCCCTTTTTGCCTTCACTGACATGGAATCGTTTCTGTACTGTCTGTCAGACACGGTAACATTGCTCTTATCCATGTAGGAAATGCTTTTATCAAGCTCAAACTTTACACTTACAACAGGAATAGGGAGAGCACTCTTATTGTAAATTTCTTCAATTATATGTCCTTTTTTTCCTTCATCTACTGCGCCTTCAAGGAAACCGACTTTTATGCCAAGACCTTTATTCCATGATTTTTCATATAACCTTATAAACACTTTTTCAAAAATAACAAGTGCAATAAATAAAAAAATCAATGTCATATTATTTACTCCAATCTTCTGTCGGTACAGCAATCTCCTCAAGTATGGCTTTTATCCTGTCTTCATAAGACTTACGTCCCGCAAAACCCTCAAACAGTACAAGTCTGTGTGCCAGCACAGGAATTGCAAGGGCCTTGACGTCTTCGGGAACAACATAATTTCTGTTATGTATATATGCGTAGCTTCTTGCAGCCTTCATAAGGGCTATTGCCCCTCTTGGGCTTACCCCGGCCGTTATATCCGTCTTTTCCCTTGTAGCCTCACATATACTGCAGATGTAGTCAATAAGTTCATAATGCACATATACGTTTTCTGCTTCTTTCTGCATCTCAATTATATCCTGTCTGGTACATACGGCTTCAATATTATTGATTACTTCGCCCTTTGCTTTCTGCTTTAAAAGTTCTCTTTCCTCTTTTTTGCCAATCATTCCCATGGAAAGTCTCATAAGAAAACGGTCAAGCTGTGCTTCCGGAAGTGGAAATGTGCCTGCAGTCTCAATAGGATTTTCAGTTGCTATTACGAAAAACGGTGCTTCAAGCTGTCTTGTTTCCCTGTCAATAGTCACCTGTTTTTCCTCCATACATTCAAGGAGGCTTGACTGTGTCCTCGGAGTTGCCCTGTTAATCTCATCCCCGAGAAGAATATTACAAAAAACAGGTCCTTTATAAAAAACAAATTCTCCTGTTTTCTGGTTATATACATTAAGTCCGGTTATATCAGATGGCAGAAGGTCGGGTGTAAACTGGACTCGTCCGAAGTTTGCATCAACCGATTTAGCCAATGCCTTACAAAGCATTGTCTTACCAGTTCCCGGCATATCCTCTATAAGCACATGTCCGCCTGTTATAAGTGATGTGACTACAAGCTCCACTACATCATTTTTTCCTACAATTACTTTATTGATATTATTAATTAAGTCTTCTGCCTTTGACATAATTATCACCCTTTCTTATGCTCTTAACTTAGTTCCTTTACCGTCTCTTTTAGCTGTCTTTAATTTCTTAAGGGATACTTCTTTTCCTTTGTAATCAATGGAAATATCAGCATTTTCAGGTATGAGGTATACTTCTGCGATTTTATCCTCTTTTTCAAGCTTAATGCCTCTTACACCTGCTGCCGATTTCTTCTTTTCAGGAATCTCATTCAACGGAAACTTAAGAAAATATCCGTTTTCTGTCTGTAAAACAACGGTCTGGCTGCTGATTATAGTGCCGTCACTCTCCAATGTAATCTCAGATACTGCGTCCGTAACATGAATCATAGCTATGCTGTCACCAATATTTAATTTGGTTGATGCAACAGTCTTCTTTGATGCATCAAATTCACTTCCGTCCACAAGTTTCATCATGCCCTGTTTTGTAACAAACAAGAACTTTCTGCCTTCAAGCTGTTTTGACGCACAAAGATATATAATTTCTTCTCCTGCACTGTTGTAATTACCAAGATTATCTATAGGAGTTCCTTTATCACGGAATTTGGTAAAAGGTATATTCACTACTTTTACCTGGTGAAGATTGCCATTATCCGTAAAAATACATATTTTCTCTGTGTTCAGACATTTGAAAACATATTTATTTTCGGCATATATTGTCTCCTTGTTACGTTCAAAAGATGCAGTATCAATGGTCTTTGCATAACCGAAACGGTCCATTATGAATACAACTTCCTGCTCTACAAACTTTGGTTCCTCATATACAGCCACTTCGCCGTCCTCTATTACCGTAAGGCGTTCCATTCCATATTCTTTTTTAATTCTTTCAAGGTCTTTTTTTATAGTCTTTTTCATGACCTTTTTACTGCCGAGAATTTCCTCATATTCGGCTATCCTTGCGAGAGTCTCCTCGTATTCTTTTTCGAGAGCCTCTATTTCAAGTCCAATGAGTTTATAAAGTCTTAATTCAAGAATTGCCGTTGCCTGTCTCTCCGTAAAATGAAGTTTTTTAGCATCTTTTTCGGACTTGTCAGACTTAAATCTGATTCCCTCGGTATCGCCTGAAATAAGGCAGTTTTTTGCCTGTTTAAGGTTGGTGCTTCCTCTTAAAATCTCTATAATAAGGTCAATGATATTGCATGCCTTTATAAGGCCTTCTTTAATTTCTTTATTGTCATATTCTTTTTTAAGAAGGGTTGTATATTTCCTTGTGTTAATTTCATACTGGAATTCCACGTTGTATCTGATTATGTCCCTGAGTCCAAGAACCTCCGGTCTGCCGTCGGCTATTGTAAGCATATTAACACCAAAAGTATCTTCTAATTTAGTCTTCTTGTATAAAAGATGTTCAAGTTTCTTAACGTCCGCATTTTTCTTCAGTTCAAGTACAATTCTTATGCCCTCTTTAGAGGATTCGTTAGAAATATCGGTGATATCCTGTGTCTTTTTTGTCTCTATAAGGTCTACAACATCTGATATAAACTTACCGATTCCGGTGCCAATCATTGTATAAGGAATTTCCGTTATGACAAGCTTGTCTTTATCGGTTTTCTTTTTACCGGGCTCAAATACAACTTTGCCTCGTATCTTAACCTTGCCCACGCCGCTTTCATATATATCAGCTAATTCGCTTTTATTAATTACAATCCCGCCGGTTGGGAAATCGGGGCCCGGAATATATTCCATAAGTTCGGTGGTTGTAATATCTTCATTGTCAAGATATGCCTCCACACCATTAATTACTTCCGTAAGATTATGTGTAGGAATACTCGTAGTCATACCTACGGCAATTCCCTCCGCTCCGTTAATAAGCAGGTTGGGAACTCTTACAGGAAGTACGGAAGGTTCTTTTTCCGTCTCATCAAAATTAGGAACAAAATCAACCACATCTTTGTCAAGGTCTTTAAGATATACGTCCTGTGTAAACTTCTTAAGTCTTGCCTCCGTATATCGCATTGCAGCGGCTACGTCACCTTCTATTGAACCAAAGTTACCGTGTCCGTCCACAAGTGCCATACCTTTTTTAAAATCCTGTTCAAGTACAACAAGGGTCTCATAAATTGAACTGTCACCGTGTGGATGATATTTACCCATGGCGTCACCTACGATACGTGCCGACTTTCTGTGAGGCTTGTCGTAGTTAAGTCCCAGCTCATTCATGGCATATAATACACGCCTCTGGACAGGTTTTAACCCGTCCCTTACATCCGGAACTGCTCTTGCGGTAATAACGCTCATGGAATAATCTATATATGATTTCTGCATTACATCAGAATATTCTGTTTTTAAAATTGTCTCAGCCATATTTTAAAATATTCTCCTTCTAAATATCCAGTTCCGCATCATGGGCATGAGTGTGTATAAATTCACGTCTCGGAGGTACATCCGTACCCATAAGCATTGAGGTAATATCCGACGCCATCTTGGCATCTTCAATTTCTATCTGTTTCAAAATTCTTGTCTCCGGATTAAGTGTTGTCTCCCAAAGCTGGTCCGCATCCATTTCTCCAAGACCTTTGTATCTTTGGAGTGTAAAACTGCTGCCTTCATGTTCTTTACGGTATTTTTCAAGTGCCTTGTCATCGTAAAGGTATCGTCCTTGTCCTTTTTTAGGAACCACCTTATAAAGAGGAGGTGTAGCAAGATATATATGCCCTTCCCTTATGAGGTCAGGCATAAACCTGTAGAAAAATGTAAGCAGTAAAGTATCTATATGCGCCCCGTCAACGTCCGCATCCGTCATAAATATAATTTTGTTATATCTTAACTTACTGATATCAAAATCATTGCCGTAGCCCTCGGAAAAACCGCAGCCGAAAGCCGTTATCATTGTCTTGATTTCGGCATTGGCAAGAACTTTGTCCATAGATGCTTTCTCTACATTAAGAATCTTGCCTCTGATTGGAAGAATGGCCTGCGTCTTACGGTTTCTTGCTGTTTTGGCAGAGCCTCCCGCTGAATCTCCCTCTACTATAAATATCTCACATTCTTCCGGATTACGGCTCTCACAGTTGGCAAGTTTGCCATTGGTATCGCAGGAGAATTTCTGCTTGGTTAAAAGATTGGTCTTGGCTTTTTCCTCCTGTTTACGAATTTTGGCTGCCTTTTCCGCACATGCAATTACTGATTTAAGTGTCTCAAGGTTTCTGTCAAAAAACCTTACCAGCTCCGCTGCCGTAATGTCCGCAACAACCTTGCCCGCATCCTGGTTATCAAGCTTCGTCTTAGTCTGCCCTTCAAAACGTGGTTCAGGATGTTTTACCGCAACAATCGCCGTCATTCCGTTTCTTACATCGCTTCCCGTAAAATTAACGTCTTTTTCTTTGAGTATTCCAAGCTCTCTTGCGTACTTATTAATAACCGTCGTAAACTGGGTCTTAAAACCTGTAAGGTGGGTTCCGCCCTCTGCGGTATAGATATTATTGCAAAAACCGAGTATCTGTTCCTGAAATTCGTCAACATACTGGAATGCACATTCAACTTCTATTCCGTCCCTGCTGCCCTTATAATATGCTACATCATGTACTGCCTCTTTGTTCTCGTTAAGAGCTTTTACATAAGCGGTTATACCCTCTTCTTCATGGAAAGTTACCTTTTTTTCTTCACCTTTTCTTGCATTTTCAAACACAATAGTAAGACCGGGATTAAGATATGCCGTTTCATGGAGACGGTTTTCTATGCTCTCAGCCTTAAATTCAGTCTTTTCAAATATTGTGTTATCAGGTAAAAAGGTTACACTTGTACCCGTGTCGTTCTTACGGCAGGTACCGCACTCACGCAGTTTATATACAGCCTTGCCTCTTTCGTAACGCTGTTCATATACAATTCCGCCCTGTTTAATTCTTACCTCCAACCACTCTGAAAGTGCATTAACAACAGAAGCACCTACACCGTGAAGTCCTCCCGATATCTTATAGCCTCCGTCTCCGAACTTTCCGCCGGCATGAAGTACGGTAAATACTACTTCCACTGCGGGAATTCCTGCCTTTGGATGAATACCTGTTGGAATTCCTCGTCCGTTGTCCGTTATCGTAGCTGTTCCGTCATTATTAAGCGTTACATATATCGTATCGCAATATCCTGCCAGATGTTCGTCCACGGAGTTATCCGCTATTTCATAAATAAGATGATTAAGTCCCTTTGTTGACACGCTTCCTATATACATTCCCGGTCTTTTTCTTACTGCTTCAAGACCTTCAAGAATAGAAATAGATGACGCATCATACACGTTATTGACCTTCGTTGCCATTAATAATTCCTCGCTATACAAAATATAGAATCATTTTAGCACTTTTTCATGAAATATTCTACTTTTATTATTTTTCGGTGATTTCACCGTCCTCAATTCTCACTATACGGTCTGCATATCCTGAAATAAATTCATCATGGGTTACAAGAATTATTGTTTTGTGCTGTTCTTTTAACTTATCAAATATGTCCATTATATTTTTTCCGTTAGTCTTATCAAGGGAACCTGTAGGCTCGTCTGCAAGGATTATGTCATTATCTGCCACAAGTGCCCTCGCTATGGCACATCTTTGTTTTTCACCGCCTGAGATTTCTGACGGGGTTTTCTTCGCCAAATCGATAATTCCCACATCCGTAAGGGCTTTCTCCACCATGCTTTTACGTTCTTTTTTTCTGATGCCTCTGGCTATAAGGGGCACCTCCGTATTTTCGTATACGGTATAAAAATTCATTAATGCGTAATTCTGGAATATGAAGCTTATATGTTCTTTTCTGAACCTGTTAAGTTCCTTATTATTCATTGCTCCAACATTAATGTCATTATAAAAATATGTACCCTGGGATATCTTATCAAGTCCTCCGAGAATATTTAACAGAGTAGATTTACCTGAGCCGGAAGCACCCATTACGGCAACATATTCGCCGTCCTCTATCCTTAGATTGACATTTTTCAGTGCACTTGTTACAACTTTCCCGGAATTGTAATCTTTCTTTATATTTTTTAATTCTATCATTTAAAGTATACCTCCACGAAGATAATCTACCGTCTGTTTTTTATTAAATATAATCACCGGAGCGGCTGATGAAATCACAGAAACAGCCAATGAAATTAATACGGCAGGAGCCAGAACTTTCTTTGTGAAAACTTCATTGATTATCATATGGTTTATCATATTGGTGCAGTAAAATTTATGCCATAAAGCCATCATGAGTACGGACGCAAGTATTACTGAAATTACCGCTGAATACAAATTCTTCAAAAAGATTATTGTATTAACATCTTTTTTATCAAGTCCGTTTGCCATCCATATTCCATAAGTTCCCGACTGCCTGATACAACTGCAGGTCTGGTTAAAACTAAGTGAAACAACCATAAAAAGTACAAATACAACAGCGACTTCAAAAAGTCCTTTGGTGCTTTTTTTACTTTCTCTATCCATATAATTTATAACCGATGATATCTTAATAACTCTTACTATGTCGTCATTTAATGCGGCTGATGTCTCAATCTTATCTGATACAGCTTCACAATCTTTGGGTTCACAATAAACATACATTCCATCAGAATTTACTGTGGGTACAACTTCAACAATTCCGTATTTAAGGGAATAACTTCCCTTTTTTTCGCTGTTGCCTGTGGAATATATCATACTGTCTATGATTGCCGATTTCTTATTGAGAAAACCCGCTACAACATATCTCCTGACGGTCTCGCCTTTAATATTTTGTTGTTCAAAAGTATCTCCACAGGATATTTTTCCCCGATATACCTCACTCAAATATATAAGGGTATCATTTCCCAAAGTATCATATTCTGATGGTTTTTTACCTTCTGTAAGCTTCAGATTCATGACATCCCACATGCCTTTTGACATTACTACCGTTTCAACACCTTCGTATTCCTCATATTCCTTTCGTGAATAATACGTCTGATGCCCTTCCTGGATCTCCCTTAACTGTTTAAGTACCGGCGTACTGTTCATACCTGCAAAATATACGTTTCCGTAGTTTTCAATCTCCGGAATTGATTCTATAATTTCTTTGCCATTGACAGCCTCTGATTTAAACTCCACATATAAAAGCCCTTCTATATCTTTTGAAAGTGCCATATTGACTCTGGATTTGTAAATGCCGGACGTTGACGACATATAGATAATCTGCATTACAATACACAAAAATGCCACGGTAGTAATAAGCGCTGCTCTGAATTTCCATTTATCGTTAATACACATATCCAGTGCAACTTTTAATTTAGATTTAAACTTCATTATATGCTTCCCTCCCTGTTAATTTTATTGATAATCTTATCTGATTTACAATAATAGATAAGGGACGTTATTAACAAAATAAATATGATTAAAATAAATGATGCGCCCGTTGAAAACATTGTGTATTTCATTACGGATATTTTTTCATATCCTAAAACCAGATAATCAACTATGTACTGGAATATAAATGAAATTACCGATCCGGAAATCCACGAAATCAATGCAACAATGTACATTGGAAAATATATCCGGGTTATGCTGATTCCATATATTTTTTTAATGATTATCGTTTCTTTTTCCCTGTCTATAAACCATAACATCGTCTGTACCAATAGTCCGAAACATGCCATTGACAGCAAGACAAACAAAATAGGTTTAAAAATTCTGTTGGTAACATCGTGACTGTAAACAATCATGCCATCTTCTGCCTGGTCATCTTCTTCTTTCAAAACCATGTTATATTTCTCTGCATCAGTTCTAATAAGTTCTTTTATATTACTGTCTGCCGAAAAGATTGTGAAGGAATTATTTCCGCTTGACGAAACCGTCTGCTCCACAATATAAGCTGCTATTTGTTCCTTTGAAACCTCAGAAAAATCCCCGTATCTGGCATATATCATCGAATTTTTCTCAAATCCGTCACTGTCAAGGTATCCCGATACATCAAACTCCTCTGAATATATTTTTATCTTGTTGTTTTCACAATAATATTTTATATCATTGCCTACATACACGCCTTTGCCCTGATTAAAATATTCACTATCCTCTTTTGTCCCAAGGTACAACCTGCACAATACATTATCGCCTTCGGCTGCCTCTACCGCCACAGGATATACCCATATCTCACAGTCCGACTTTGACATTTCATCAAAAAAAGCTTTAACACTTTTCTTGGCACTGTCTAAATACTCCTGATATTCTATATCTCTGTCCGTATAATCATTAACGGCTACATAATACATCTCATCCTGTGAAGCACTACCGCCTTTTTGAGTATAAAAAGCTACTGCTGCCCAGACATTGGTAAGGGCTGCAGTAGCTATAGTTATTTCAAATATTAAAATTAGAATTACAGGAAACATTCTGGAATATAATTTTGTCATTTCCAATTCCCCTTTTTGTCTTTATTTAATTCCCAGTATATCCTTAACAACAGCTTTCATTTCTGTCTTATCGCACACTCTGTCATGGAGAACAGGTGCTGTCCTGATATCTTCGATTGCCTGTGGAACTGCAACATTGGCAATTCTGCTAAGTTCGTCAACAAGTTCAAAATCTGTCATCTTGTCATATTTTGCCTTATCAATAGCGTCCATTACGCTTCTTGTAAATTTGAATGGGCTTGCTGTTGATGCAATTACAGTCTTAGTCTCATCGGATGTCTCTGCAACGTATTTCTTATATACGCTTGCGGCAACTGCTGTATGTGTATCGATTACATAGCCTGTGTTGTAGTAAATAGACTTAATAGCTTCCGCTGTCTCTGCTTCACTTGCATAGTTGCCGTAGAAATCTTCAAGCTTGGCTCTCATATCATCAGTAATTGTATATCTGCCGTCTTTCTTAAGGCTGTCCATAAGCTCTTTATTAGCGTTGGCATCATCACCTGCTATTCTGTAGATAAGTCTTTCAAGGTTGCTTGAAATAAGAATATCCATAGATGGAGAAGATGTAAGAACAAATTCCCTGTTTCTGTCATAAGTTCCTGTTTTGAAGAAATCAAAAAGGACTTTATTTTCATTGGATGCACAGATAAGCTTTGCAATTGGAAGTCCCATATTCTTAGCATAATATGCGGCAAGAATGTTACCGAAATTACCTGTAGGAACTACAACATTGATTCTGTCACCGTTCTTAATCTCGTTATTGGCAAGAAGTCTTGTATAAGCATATACATAATATACAACCTGTGGAACAAGTCTTCCTATATTGATAGAGTTAGCTGATGAGAACTGGAATCCGTTAGCATCAAGTTCTTTAGCTAATTCGCTGTCTCCGAACATTGTCTTAACACCTGTCTGGGCATCGTCAAAATTACCTTCAATTCCTACAACGTATGTATTATCGCCCTTCTGGGTAACCATCTGCTTCTCCTGAATTGGGCTTACACCGTGCTTTGGATAAAATACGATTATCTTGGTTCCCTTAACATCGGCAAATCCTGCAAGGGCAGCCTTACCTGTATCACCTGATGTAGCTGTAAGAATTACGATATCATTCTTAATATTGTTCTTTCTGGCACTTGTTGTTAAAAGATGTGGAAGAATAGATAATGCCATATCCTTAAAAGCTATTGTTGCACCATGGAACAATTCAAGGAAATATGCGCCGTCTGCATTAACAAGCGGTGCTATCTCATCTGTATCAAATTTACTGTCATATGCTTTATTAATACAATTCTTAAGTTCTTCCTCTGTAAAGTCAGTAATAAATAATTTCATTACTTCATAAGCTACTTCTCTGTAATCCATTCCTGCAAGTTCTTCAAGAGAAACGTCCAATGCCGGAATTGATTCAGGTACATACAACCCTCCATCAGCTGCAAGACCTTTCAAAATTGCCTGAGAGGCAGTTACTTTAACATCAGCACTTCTTGTACTTCTATATAACAGACTCATTACCATACCATCCTTTATGTTTATCTTTAAATTTCATCATATTATACCATAACTAAAAATGGTCTTCAATCATTTTTTGAAGACCATTTCATTAACCGTTAAAATGTAAAATATACATGTCCGCCATACTCGAACAATCTTGTAAGTGCCGACACATGCCATGCTCCGGCATTAACACTGTAATTCGATGCAAAGAAAAGTGCTCCCATGGAGTAATCCTCACCGTACAATGCTCTCTGAACCGCCTCAACGGTTTCGTTTGTTACATAAACCGAATAGAATCTTCCGTCCGCCACAGGCTGGAACTGCTCACCGTTTCCCTGAAAAATAACTTCAGTAATAGTATTAGGGAATCTTGAACTTCTTACTCTGTTAATAATAACATCCGCAACCATTATCTTTGACATTATATCTCCTCCGGTTGCTTCTGCCTCTACTATTTTTAAAAAATTATTATAATCTTCATCCGTACACGGAATTACATAAGATGGTGCTGCTGCCTCCTGTGTCTCTTCTTCAACAGGTGTTTCTGTTTCCTCAACCGTCTGTTCTTCCGATACTGCTGTTTCTGTCTCTTCTTCCTGTGGTATTTCCACATCTGTAAATCTTACCGTATTAAAACTATCCATTACAAGATTAAGTCTATTGTCTTCAGTAATCATTACCGAAACAGGTGTTTCAGGAGTTGAATTATCGTTATCTGATTTCTTACCCGGTGCAAATGCCAGGGTTATTCCAGATATCATCAACATAGCAATGATAATAATATTTTTTTTCAAAAATTTAATCATACAATATCTCTTTCCTTTTTTATTTTTAACACACGGTGATTATAATTTGATTTTTTTCAGGGTGTCAACAAAACACCCTTTTTTTGGTAAAAAGTACCTCTGTAACAATTTTGTAATAATTATGTCCGTCATTTTATATAAATTTTTTCGATTTAAAATGAAATTATTGTGCATATTTTATTGTATAATTAATTTATGTTCATACTTAGTTCACAAAAGAATGGTTATTTTCTGCAATCCCGTCCCATTTTTTAGCCTGAAAAAGTATAAAAAGTGGTATGTGTCACCACTTTTTGCATGATTTTCTGCTGTTTTTTTATCATTGTGCAAGGTAAAATGTAAGAAAATCTTCTTTCTTACATTTTTCTCATTATATATTGTCATCCACATATCATTCCTGTATACTTAAATTATTACATAATACAAGGAGGATATATGAGCGAATTACCCGGTGTATATACCACCAGACTAAAAGACGGAACCGCAAGTTACCGCGCAGGAATAACAGTTAAATCAAAGCATATAAGTCTCGGAAGTTTTGATAATCCGGATGACGCTTCAGGTGCATATAGGGATGCTTTGTATACCCTTAAAAGCGACTGCACCATTGAGGATTACGAAAAAATATCCATCCATCTTCCTTTTAAAAAATATGTCATACTTATTAATCTCAGGGACAACGGCATATATTTTAATACGCCGATTTATATGTACAAAAAATATTTCCTGTATTATGTGGACAGAAAGACAATCCTTACTTTTGACGTTGATGACCTTTTTTATTTTTCGGATAAATCAATTATGAAGCGGGGCAACCACCTTTTTGTTGCGGAATACGGGATGCAGACCAATATTTTAAGCCGTTACGGAATACGGGATCATGCCGTTCCCGGACGGGATTACTATTTTTCCAACGGCAATCCCTACGATTTCAGATATGGCAACGTCAACATTGTGAATAGATATTACGGCGTCCAAAAGATAATCAAAAAAGGACAGCCCCGTTATAAAACGGTTATACATATTAAAGGCAATTTTGTTGTGGGAACATATAAGACGGAGGAAGAAGCTGCCATCGCCTACAATAAAGCAGTCCATTGTCTTAAGAAAAACGGATGCAAAAAAAACTTCCCGGAAAATTATCCGGAAAGTCTCTCTGCTATCTCCTATGCGTCCATATATCATTCAGTCAAAATTTCTGATAAAATACGAACTTATAAATTCTTATAGATTTCCGGTCTGAAGTCATTTCTTACCGGAAATTTTTTTCTGTATTCATACTCTTCCTCTTTATCAATATCGGCAATGATTATGTCCTCTTTTTCTCCTGCCATTGAAATCACATCACCCTTAGGTGATACCGCCATGGAGTGTCCCATATAATAAGTAGAAACATCTTCACCGGCTCTGTTAATTCCCGCAATATAAGTCTGGTTCTCAATGGCTCTCGCTTTTAAAAGCACCTGCCAGTGTCCATCCCTTGGTCCGCCGAAATTAGCTGCAACCGTAATCAGGTCAGCTTTCTTTGAGGCTTTGATAAAAAGCTCCGGAAACCGCAAATCATAGCATATTAACGGGCATACCGTAATATCATCAATCCGGCCAAAAGAAAGGCTGCTGCCCTTTTCATAGACCCTGTCTTCTCCTGCATAAGTAAACGGATGAATCTTGTCATAGCTGCATATTATTTTTCCAAGATTATCAATAATAACATAAGTGTTATAATATCCGCTATTTTTGCGGCTTATATAACCATAACCGATATAAATATTATATTTTGAGGCGAGTTTTGCCATTACGGAATACGTCCGTCCTTTTTCATCTTCATAAAAGCACTCCGGCTTCATGGTAAAACCTGTCATGCTCATTTCAGGAAAAAGGGCAAGCCTGACCTTACTGTCAGACACTGCTTTTATATATTTTTCCGCTGCATTGAGGTTACGTTCTTTATCCTCAAAAAAAATATCTGTCTGACATATTCCTATTCTCATGGCCGTCTCCTTTATTTATTGTTGATGTAATTAATAAGTCCTTCTGCCGCAATTATTTTCTGCATGAAAGGAGGGAACGCCTGGCCTTTAAATTCAGTGCCCTTTGTTCTGTTGTAGATGATACCGCTGTCAAAATCCACTTCTACATCATCACCGTTTTCGATTCCCTTTGACGCCTCAGGACATTCAATAATAGGAAGTCCGATATTAATTGCATTTCTATAAAAAATTCTTGCAAATGTCTCTGCAATTACGCAGCTTACGCCTGCTGCCTTAATGGCTATAGGTGCATGTTCCCTCGAAGAACCGCATCCGAAGTTCTTATCTGCAACAATGATGTCACCTTTTTTTACATTCTTAACAAAGTCCTTATCAATATCTTCCATACAGTGTGTTGCAAGTTCCGCAGGGTCTGATGAATTAAGATATCTTGCAGGAATTATTACGTCCGTATCTACGTTGTCGCCATATTTAAATACTGTTCCATGTGCTTTCATTTTACATTACCTCCTCAGGTGATGAAATCTTACCCGTAATTGCCGAAGCTGCCGCAACCGCCGGGCTTGCAAGGTATACTTCTGATTCAACGTGTCCCATTCGTCCTACAAAGTTACGGTTAGTAGTTGATATACAACGTTCTCCCTTTGCAAGGATTCCCATGTAACCGCCAAGACATGGACCGCATGTAGGAGTGCTCACAACTGCTCCTGCCTCAATAAATGTCTTAATAAGGCCTTCTTCGATAGCCTGAAGATAAATCTTCTGTGTTGCAGGAATTATAATTGTCCTGATTCCTTTTTTAACCTTATGTCCTTTAAGGATCTCTGCTGCAATTCTAAGGTCGTCAAGTCTTCCGTTAGTACATGAACCGATTACTACCTGGTCGATTGCTATGTCAAAACCTTCGTCAATGGTATGTGTATTCTCAGGAAGATGTGGGAAAGCAACTGTTGGCTTTAATGTTGAAAGGTCGATTACATATTCTGCATCATACTCTGCATCTTCATCTGCTTCATATACAGTGTATTCTTTTGTGGAATGTTCTTTCATGTACTCGATTGTAAGGTCATCCACAGGGAAAATACCATTCTTTCCGCCGGCCTCAATTGCCATGTTGGCGATTGTAAATCTGTCATCCATAGAAAGGTATTTTATACCGTCGCCTACAAATTCCATTGATTTGTATAAAGCACCGTCTACGCCGATCATTCCGATTATGTGAAGAATAATGTCTTTACCGCTTATCCACTTGGCAGGTTTGCCTGTAAGTATGAATTTAATTGCTGAAGGAACTTTGAACCATGCAAGTCCCGTAGCCATTCCGGCTGCCATATCTGTTGAACCTACACCTGTCGAAAATGCACCGAGTGCTCCGTATGTGCAAGTGTGTGAATCCGCACCGATAATAACGTTACCTGCTACCGTAAGTCCTTTTTCAGGCAAAAGAGCATGTTCGATACCCATTTCACCAACTTCAAAATAGTTGGTAATGTCGTGCTTTTTTGCAAAATTTCTTACACACATACAATGTTCTGCCGATTTAATATCCTTGTTAGGAACAAAATGGTCAGGAACGAGTGCGATTTTATCTTTGTCAAATACTGTTTTGGTATTCATCTTCTCCATCTCATGGATTGCCACAGGTGAAGTGATGTCATTACCAAGTACAAGGTCTAACTTAGCTTCTATAAGCTGACCTGCCGATACTTCAGGAAGACCTGCATGAGCTGCAAGAATCTTCTGTGTCATTGTCATTCCCATAATAAAAATCTCCTTTTTTTATTCTGGTTGTATTTTAGCATATTTTTTATTATAATAAAAATACATATTATATATATTTATTATAACGTGAGGTTATATAATGAACAATAATTTATCTTTATACAATATATTTCTTGCCGTTGCCGAAGCCGGAAGCACCCTTGGCGCAGCTAAGACTCTCTTTATAAGCCAGCCTGCCGTAAGTAAAGCAATTTCCAAATTGGAGGCGTCCCTTGAAGTCAGTCTTTTTGTAAGAAGCAAAAAAGGTGTCCGCCTTACAGATGACGGACTTATTCTTTATGACCGTATAAAAAATGCTTTTGAATATATCGATGAGGGCGAGTCGGTTATCAGAGAGCGTAACAGCCTTGGCACGGGACATATTAAAATCGGTGTCAGCAGTACCTTATGCAAATATATTCTTCTGCCCTATCTTTCCCTATACACCAAGGACCACCCTCACATACGCATTTCAATAGAATGTCACTCTTCAAGAGAAACAACTGATATTCTCCAACAGAACCACGTTGACCTAGGTCTGATTGCCAAGCCTGATAATTCAACCCTTTCCTGCTTAAGTCTCGGATATATGCACGATACCTTTGTTGCCACCAGGGAATATCTCTCCAATATGGCAAAAAGAAATGATGCCAACCTTATGATGCTTAATAAGGAAAATCTTACCAGGCAATATGTGGACAGGTATATTCCTGCCAGATTTTATGAAAAATTCAATCTTATGGAAACCGACAATATGGAACTTCTTATAGAATTTGCCAAAACAGGCATCGGTATCGGCTGTGTTATCAAGGAATTTGTTAAAAAAGAACTTGGTAACGGACTGTTAGTGGAATACAATACAGGTCTCCCCGAAATAGAAAAACGTGAGGTGTGCTTCGCCTATTCCTATAGGCGCATGCCCAATCCTCACGTTATGGATTTTCTCGATTATGTGAATGAAAAAAAATCCGATAAGAAATTTAACGTATTGGTGTAGATTAGTTTCAAATACAAAATGCAGCATATAGAGGAACAATCTTCTTATTATCCTCAGAACCAAAGTTTTTGGAAGATAGTTTAATGGCATAATCAGGTTTGTAAGTGTCCATATATACTTTTAAGCTCTTAGCTCTGGTATTGTCAGCAGATTTTACTTCAATAGGTATAAGTCTGCCATCCCGCTGAATAATAAAATCAATTTCAGCCCCACGCTCCGACTCCCAATAGTAAGTATTGTAGCCATTAATTGTAAGCTGCACATTAACATAGTTTTCAGCCATACCGCCCTTAAAATCATTGATTTCCTCAACCATATAAAGAATATCATTCGCTGCCAAATCTTTTTTTGCACAAAGCAAACCTAAATCCGATACATATATCTTAAATGCATCAATATTGCGGTAATTTTCCAAAGGTTTTTTAACCTGCTCAACCTTGTAAACCTGCGATACAATTCCTGACAAGCAAAGCCATTCAATGGCATTTTCAAATTCAGAAGCCCTTCCGCCTTTTTTAATCAGTTTATATTGGAAACGGGTATTCTTTTTTGATAGCTGGACAGTAATGTTATCATAGGCAAGTCTGGTTTTTTTGATTTCATTAAGGTTGTTATACTTACTCATATCATTAAGGTAACTTGCAAGTATCGTATCCTGGGTATGACGTACGAGGATATAATCTTTTGTTTCGGCAAATTGCATCACACACTCCGGCATACCACCTACTACGAGATACTGGCGGTAGAGCTGCATTGCGGCATCATGTAAAGCTGACGGCAATGGTGTATCTGTGTTGAAACACTTTTTTATCTGTTCTGTTAAATCTTTTTCACCGAGTGCCAGCATAAATTCTTCCATATCCATAGGATAAAGTGTTTTCATATCAACCTTTCCTACAGGGAAAGAGAATTTAGTCCTATTAACAGCAACTCCCAACAGACTTCCCGCAACAATTATATGATAATCAGGAGCATCTTCGCAAAAATATTTGAGTGAAGTCAATGCTCTTTCGCAAAGCTGCACTTCGTCAAATACTATCAGTGTCTTTTCTTTTACAATAGTCTGACCTGCAATATGTGACAAAATTGGTATCAGATAATCAGGGCTGATATTCTCCTCAAAGGTATCACCAAGCTTCGGATTGGTCTCAAAATTGAAATATGCCACATTTTCATAATCAGTACGTCCGAACTCCAGAATGGAATATGTCTTTCCTACCTGTCTTGCTCCCTGTAAAATAAGAGGCTTACGATGTTCGCTTTCTTTCCATTCTTTCAAAAATCCCATAATTTTCCTATACATAATCCACCCTCCTTAAAGGTACTAAGTATAGTATGGCAGATATTCGTGTAAAAATCAACGTGTTTTTATTGTTTTTTTACATTATAAAGCACGAATATTTTTTCAAAAATCACAAAAAAAGACAGTTCCCTAATCAGGGAACTGCCTGTGTCAGTCTTTTATTATATTTCCAAGAATTAGTTATTAACTAACTTATCTTCTTCGTTATTCCAGCTGTAAAGTTTACGAACTTCTTCGCCAACCTTCTCTGATGGATGTTCAGCAGCAAGCTTTCTCATAGCCTTGAAGTGAACCTGACGTCCTGCTGGAGACATATCTAATAAGAATTCCTTAGCAAATGTTCCGTCCTGGATATCTGAAAGAATCTTCTTCATAGCCTTCTTAGTATCTTCTGTAACGATCTTAGGACCTGTTACATAATCGCCGTATTCAGCAGTATTGGAAATTGAATATCTCATTCCTGCAAAACCTGACTGGTAAATTAAGTCAACGATAAGCTTCATTTCATGGATACATTCAAAGTAAGCATTTCTTGGATCATATCCTGCTTCGCAAAGTGTTTCAAAACCTGCCTGCATTAATGCACAAACACCACCGCAAAGAACTGCCTGCTCACCAAAAAGGTCTGTTTCTGTTTCTGTTCTGAATGTTGTCTCAAGAACACCTGCTCTTGCTCCACCGATTGCTAAAGCGTAAGCTAATGCGATATCAAGTGCCTTACCTGTTGCGTTCTGTTCAACAGCTACTAAACAAGGAACACCCTTACCTGCAAGGTATTCTGAACGTACTGTATGTCCAGGTCCCTTAGGAGCTATCATAGTAACATCAACGTCTGCCGGTGGCTTAATACATCCAAAGTGGATATTGAAACCATGAGCGAACATAAGCATGTTGCCTGGTTCAAGGTTAGGCTCGATATCTTTCTTGTACATATCTGCCTGTAATTCATCATTAATAAGAATCATGATGATGTCTGCTCTCTTTGCAGCTTCTGCTGCTGTATATACTTCAAAGCCCTGTTTCTCAGCCTTTGCCCATGACTTACTGCCTTTGTAAAGACCGATAATAACGTTACATCCTGATTCCTTCGCATTCAATGCGTGAGCATGTCCCTGGCTGCCATAGCCGATAACTGCAATTGTCTTACCATCTAATGCTGATAAGTTACAGTCTTCCTGATAAAAAATCTTTGCTTCTGACATTTTAAAAAATTCCTCCTGTTATAACTTAAGTTAAGTATTTCATCTGGGGTATCCCAGCTAAAACCATATTACTGATTTCTCTTATTGCCTCTTCTAAGGCCTGTAAGACCGGTTCTTGCAATCTCAAGAATCTGATATCCTACTAAAAGTTCAAGGAACGCATCTATCTTGGACTTATCACCTGTCAGTTCAAGCACCATAGAATCCATAGACACATCAATTACCTTAGCTCTGAAAATATCTGCAACAGATACAATTTCCGGACGCTGAATTTCGTTAACGGCAACTCTGACAAGAATAAGTTCCCTGCATACCGAATCCTCACGCTTAAGTTCCTTGATGTCAATAACATCCTCAAGCTTTGAAAGCTGCTTGATAACCTGCTCATGCACATTCTCATCGCCTTCAACAACAACTGTGATTCTTGATATATTCTTATCGCCTGTCACGCCTGCTGTAATGCTGTCAATATTGTATCCTCTTCTGGTAAACAAACCTGAAATTCTGCTTGTTACACCCGCTTCATTATTAACTAATAAGGATAAAACCATCTGTCTCATTATTGTTCTACCTCATACATAATATTAGGCAACCGCCCATCTGTTATATTTTAGCACAATTAATATTCTTGTCAATCAGTTTAGATTAACCATATACTTTTTTCAGCCTGTCATATTCTATATTAATTGCATGAATTACTGAATCGTCGCCGTCCTGATTATCAGGATGAAATATTTTCATCAGTTCCCTATAACGCTTCTTTAATGCGACCTCGCTTCTCACTCCTTTAAAAAGAATATCCATACCGCTGTATGTGACCGTTGAAGTCCTCTTGTTTTTTCTGATTGTTTCAAAAGTACTTCGTTCTTCTGCCAGCTTATTTTTTTCAATGGCAAGATGTACATATTCTTCTTCAAGCGCCGCCAATTTCTTTTCAACAAGTTTAGTAGCTTCATCAAGCTGCACTATCTTCAATTTCGCAATGGATATTTTTTTATCCAATGTATCATGTTTTATTCTGAATTCATGCTCAAGTTTACGTCTATCCTCAAATATACGTTCTTTTTCTTCTGCAAGCCGTACATTTTCCCTGAAAAACCATTCTTTTGTATCTGCAAGTTCTTTATCACCGGCTATTTCAAATTCTTTGTTAAGCACCTGTTATGACACCTCTTCTTTTTGCTTTTTGTCTGAAAAGAGCAGTTTCAACAAAATCGGAGTTATCACCGAAGATACTATGATAAGTAAAATTACAGGTGCAAAATATTCCGGTTTAACAAGTCCTGAATCAAGTCCCTTCTGTGTGACAACAAGTGCAACTTCTCCTCTTGTCATCATACCGACTCCTGCAATTAATGACTCTTTCCATGTGTGTTTTGTAACTTTTGCCGCAAAGCCGCAACCCACTATCTTACCTGCGATTGCACCTACAATAAATAAGCCGCTGAAAGCAAGAAGACCTAAAGTCATACTCGATAAATCTGTCTTAAGTCCTATGCTTGCAAAAAACAACGGACCGAAAAACATATACGAACCGATATTGACACGCCTGTCAACATACTCAGAATCTTCAATATTGCAAAGGATAACACCTGCTATAAAAGCACCTGTGATTTCGGCAACGCCAAATACTTTTTCCGCAACATAAGAAAGTGCAAAACAGAATACTATACTTAAAATGACAATTCTTCTTCTATGTGGCCATCTTTTATCAATCCATGAAAACAGTTTGTAAAGAAGGAAGCCAAAGCAACCTGATGCTACAAAGAATAATACTGTTTTAAGAATAACCATTCCTATTGGTTCATCTGAACCACCCGCTGCTCCAAGTACTATTGAAAGCACCATAATTCCGATTACATCATCCACAATTGCCGCACTGACAATTGTAGTTCCGAGCTCTGTATCAACTTTTCCCAGCTCCTTAAGTGTCTGCACCGTAATACTTACGGATGTTGCCGTCATTATTACACCGATAAATACTGCCTGGAAAAACTTGGCTGTCCCGATTGCTTCAACTCCATACCAGAAATATCCTATAATTGTACCAAAAATCAAAGGCATAAGTACACCCATAAATGCCATAAATACAGCTACAGGACCTGTTTTTACAAGTGTCTTTAAATTAGTCTCAAGTCCTGCCGAGAACATAAGAAGTACAACTCCCACTTCAGCAAATATCTGAATATATGATGTATTGCTGGCCCATCCAAGTATCGGTCCTACAAGCAATCCTGCAAGTATCTGTCCCACAACCTGGGGAAGTTTAAGTTTACGTGCTACCAATCCAAAAAGCTCTGCTGCGGCAAGTATAATTGCCAGGTCCTTTAAATTTTCATACATAACTATCACCATTTCCTTTTTTCTAAATTATATTTTATCCCTAAAACCGTATATTGCAAGCATTTTTTTAATAAGTGGTTATATATGCGTCTTTATATCCAAGTGCTTTCATCTTTTCCATCATTATGACAGCATTAATATGGATGGTGTATGCGCCTACCTGAACTCTGTAATGCATTCCATATTTTTTTACTATTGCCTGATATCCTGATTTTCGCATATGTTCCACAAGACGTTTCGCATTATTCTCCGATAAAAAAGAACCTATCTGTACCCTCTCATACTTTTCCTCCCCTATAGGAAGACCGGTATTAAGGTATGGTTCAGGATCAATGAATCCAAAATAGTCTTTATTATGAAGATTTATGTTTTCCAATGACCTGTTATATTTTCTTATCTCGAAATGAAGATGTGCACCGTAACTTATTCCTGTGTTGCCCATATATCCTATAACAGTTCCCTGCTTTATTTCCTGTCCCTCATTAACTGTGACATGTTCAAGATGTCCGTACAATGTGACAAGATTGCCTTTGTGAAGCACCATAACGTAATTACCGTATCCCATTCCTTCTTTATCCAGTATTTTGTTGGTTCCGTCAAGGTAATTAACGGCCTTAATAACTTTTCCGGCAGTATGAACCGTTATTTTTTCCAATCTGTTCTCAAATCTTACAATATCTATACCCTTTGACCAACCCCCATGTTTACCAAAAGGCCACGTTATCTGATTATCACCTGATAATAAAACCCTGCTCATAATAATCCCCTTTTTACCTATATATTTATAATATTCCCTTATTGAGAAATTGATAATTCTGGGTTATAATTACACTAAAAATGATGAAAAGGAACGATAATTATGACTTTTCATTCTTAAGGTAAAAAGTATATATGTCTCAATGGAAGGATAAATTCCAATTACATATTTATCTTATTATAAGTCTCATCAAGGATATTACCTTTGATAATGTAAATATCTTTATCATCATCTTCAGGATAACATATATAGTCTCCTATATTTCCAAGCATATATGTCTCATAATCCCATTTTGTAAACACTTTTGCTGCTTTTGTAAGCTTTTTGGCATATATTCTGGAACTGTTATTGCTGAAACATTCTTTTGAATGCGGCATAAGTTCCTCTGAGGTATTGGTCAAAAGATTAATTATCGACGGAGAATACTCAAATTCCATGCAGTATGTTTTGTCTCCCGCAGTGTATTTTCTTTCAAAAATCTCTTTTTCAATCGGATACGCACCGCCTTCATGACCTATCATTATGTAAATTCTGTCATCTGCCACAACAAAAACATCGCCTTCGTAAGTTCTTACCTTACACTCTGTTCCTGTCTCAAACATATCTGTTGTTTTGACAAAGCCATACGTCAGATTTTTCTTTTCATACAGCTCAAAGTCTGAATGGTCCTTGATACCATCTTTTGCATTAATTACATCAAAACTGTCATAAAATTCGCTTACTTTATCAAAGAAATACGTGTCTATTCCTTCATCACCATATTTTTCCCTGAATTTCTTCTTACTGATATATCCGCCGGCTTTATCATTGTGTCCGCCACCATTTCCGATGTCTTTGGTAAGAAAAGCGGCAAAATCATTGGCTGCCACTTCTACGGCACAGCTTCTTATGGATAACTTATAGCCATCCTGGCAATCATTATATATAATACTTACATCAACGCTGTCAACCTGCAATACCATATCCCCGATAACCCCTAGTATATTAGGGTCACATGGTTTTGAATTAATTATGGTAAGCCTTTTATTTTCATCATAACTGTATCTTAACAAGGCAATTCCGGCTGTCTCTAATTCACTAAGTGTAAAATTGGTATGGCATAATCTTTTAATAAGACTCTTATTAATCTTGAGGAAGTCAATCATATCACGTTCGAGAGGATGTCTTATTTCTGCAAAACCATTACTGTCCATAAACATTCCGTAATAAAGCGCCGTTGCCATATCAATATCGGAATTAATATCCACCCCTGATTTTCTCAGCATATCATAACAAATGGTACTGCAGCTTACAAGGTGGCTCCGTATCTCACTCATATCATCGGATAGTCTGCCTGTATTGTGATGATCTATCATGGCTATATTTTCAGCATCAAACTTCTGGACATTACCCTCTCCATACTGGCAGTCCACCGTCAATAAAAGTTCAGGCACATAATCAAGTTCTGTTACATTTTCCGCGGGAATATTCATAGAATCAAGCAATAAAACAATATTGCTTTTGGTAATTTTCAAATTACCTCCATATATGAGTCTGACATTTTTTCCAATGCTTTTAAAATATTTATACAAAGCAAAACCTGAACCCACCGCATCTGCGTCCGGGTTATTGTGCATCTGTATTACAATTTCATTGTATTTGTTAAGATTTGATAATTTCATTACTTTTCCTCCGTATATTTCCAAAGAGCTGCAATATCAACTGTTATTGCCGGTCTTATTCCAAAGCTTTCAACATTAACCGACCTCGCTGCAAACATATCCTGTTCATAACCACTTGTTACAAAATAGCATTTATAAGGTGTTCCTTCCACAGGTTCTCTTAACCACCAGTAGTATTCATCCATATGTAACATATCTTTATATTCCTTGTAATAACTGCTTTCGTTATTCTTAACAGCTGCATCAGTAGGTGAAGCATATATACTTATGCCGGCTTTTTCAAAATCATCGATATCCGCTTTGGTAAGAAGGTATACCTTATCTTTAGAAACAATTTCTTTACCATTGGTTTTATAATATTCTTTTGTCTTATTTCCGACCTCTGTCAGAAGATTTTTTTCATCATCCGTAAATCCATATAAAAAACCAGGCTCTGTATTATAACCGTTCATTCTGTCTGCCATTGCCTTTGACACCGGAATTCCGTCTTTGTATTCTACAACCTTGCTGTCACTGTTAAGCCAGGTTCTTATATTAGAGGTGCTCCAGTCATTGTTGCCCTGTGTCTGTACCAGAAGTTCAAAATCATCAGCATTGGCAGCGGATGGCAGATAAGTCTCTCCATTGTACTCGTAGGAAGCCCCGCTTTCAGAAGCATCATATGCCTTAAATGTGAGAATTTTATCCGCAACAAGGACTGCTGTACCATCAGTATTAATCCTCAAAACACTCCAAGCTATTTTTTCATCATTATATGTTCCAATTTCAAATGTATCTCCGGTTTTTATTCCATAATCTACATCATTATTTATATTTGGGGACGGTGCATCATTATTCTTAGGACGGCATATAAAAAATACCACTAATCCGACAATAATTATTCCTAGCACCATCCCGATAATTACAGGTGCTTTTTTTCTTTTTTTTATATCATTTTCCACAGGCTTAACGCTACCGGTATTACCGTCTGAAAATCCGCATACGCTTTCATATATTCTTTCATAATCCATGCTGTCTTTAGCATCCATCCACTGATGTGTCATGAGAAAATATTCCAATGATTTGGAAAGGGTTACATTCTCCATTTTATATACAATAACGGGAATATTTTTGCTTATCGCACGTTCTATTTCCCTTAAAACATGTGGAGAAGTATTGGATTTTTCTGAAAGCATCAAAATAACAACATAAGAATTATCTATGCCATCAAGCAGTTCCTCGGCATATTCATGTCCTGAGCGTATATCTCTTGGTGCTATGAAGCATTTTTTATTTCTTTTTTCAAGATAGCCGCACAAAGCCTCCGCTTTCTTTGCATCTGATGACGAATGTGATATAAAAATGTGATTTCCCATAATGTCTCCTGAAATTAAATGTCTTTTACCTGTTCCTGTATTTCATTGCTTAAAGTCTGGATACTTTCAGACTGGGCTGAGATTTCCTCCGTAGTTGCCGCTATATTAGTAATTCGGTTATTCATCTCATCAATTGATGATAAAAGGCTGACAATTGATTCTATGCTTGCCTTTATTTTTGGCACCGTATTTTCTGCCTGTACCCTGTTCTGTTCAATAAGTTTCTTGGTAGTATCTGCAAGTTCCCTTATACTGCCGGCAACAACAGCAAATCCTTTTCCTGCCTCTCCGGCTCCTGCTGCTTCAATAGATGCATTCAGACTTAACAGATTAGTCTGGTTAGCAATATCGTTTATCTCTTTATTGCTTTCATTATATGCCTTGATAAAATCAGAGAATATGGTAAGCCGGTTTCTGATTGCATTACATTCATCAGATATATCTGTTACAACCTGGGTAATGCTTGTGGCATCCTGTGCCGTAAGTTCATTTGCTTCTGCAAGTTCAGACACGCCAGAACTAAGATGTCCGAATTTTTCAATTATATCTTTAAGTTTCTCATTATGCAGTCTCTGTTCTTCAAGATTATTTTTATGTAACTCTTCAACTTCAAGCTTTTCAATTTCAGCAACTTTCTTATTATAATAAATGCAATTTTCTTTTTTGTTAACACCGTTATATATTGCATAAGCCATAGATTCACAAGAATCATATCCGCAGCAGCCACAGTCAATTTTTCTTTCTTCATCAGTCTGTTTATGCATGGATGCGTATATATTTTCTAATTCTTTTGGTGAAGGCTTAGTAGCTTCAATTGATTTGTCTGTGTATTTTCTGCTAAAATCCTCAGGATTAAGTTTTGAAAACTGTCTGTCAAAAGCATCCCATCTTTCTTTATATGTCAGGCTGCTGTTCCATGGATTGATGTTCCTTTTACCCAACATCTTTTTCTTAACCGGTTCATTTGAGACAACATCTTTCATTTTATTGATTGCAATTTCAATATCCAGTTCACTTATGCTTTCATCAGTTCCGGTTCCTCTGACACAGCCTTTCTGACAATTCAATATGTCTACCATAAAAGCTTTTTCTGCAGATTCCTTGTTATATTCCTTTAAAAACTTATATACTTCCTGCTCTCCCTCTACCTGAATAACCGGAACGTTTCCAAGGAAAAATTCAACATTTTCCTTGAGTCCTCCCGGATGTGGATATCTGATTCCAAGCCCATACTTAACTATCTCATCATATTCTTCACAATCTTCATACCTGCCTTTAATTGCCTCGATCAATTTTTTGAAAGTAACATTATATTTTACAAGTCCATGTGTATTATTATCGCTAATTTCATCTTTTTTGGCTATACATGGACTCAGAAATACAAGTTCTTCTTTTACTTTCATATATTTCTTCAGATATATTGCCTCACACATCATCGGACTTTGAACCGGCATAAGCAGATTGATAAGTTCAGGCTTATAATGTTCAATATAATTTACGATAGCAGGGCATGGTTGTGAAATAAGTCCCTTTCTTCCTGTTTTATTAATATATCTTATATATGCCCATGTGGTTATGTCTGCGCCGAATGCCACAGGGTAAATTTCCACTACTCCTTTTTTCTTAAGGTATCCAAAGATTCTCTTATATTCTTTAGGATAATTTGCAATAAATGCCGGCGCAACGATAACTGAATATTTTTTTCCTTTTTCAATATCCGAAAGGAACATTTCTGTATCATCCTCATAATCTCTCGCCCCATGTCTGCAATTATCAAAACAACCTCCACATGAAATACATGCGTCCGCGTTAACCTCAATACGTTCCCCCTCTGCTACATTTGCCAGTTCAGCAGGGCAGCTTCTTATACATTTATTACATCCAATACATTCACTATTAGTAAAAACCATAATTCATTATCTCCTTATCATCAAAGCCATAAAAAAACAAGTCTTACCATAATAATATTATTTATTATGGTAAGACCCACAAAACCTGTAAACAGGTCTTTCTTATAATTTAAATTAGAATTTACCAGCCTGTGCTGCTTCTTCGATAGAAACGGCAACTGCAACTGTCATACCAACCATTGGGTTGTTACCGGCACCGATAAGGCCCATCATTTCTACATGGGCAGGAACTGATGATGAACCTGCGAACTGTGCATCTGAATGCATACGTCCGAGTGTATCTGTCATACCGTATGAAGCAGGACCTGCTGCCATATTATCAGGATGAAGTGTTCTACCTGTTCCACCGCCTGAAGCTACTGAGAAGTATTTCTTGCCTGCTTCAAGTCTTTCCTTCTTGTAAGTACCTGCAACAGGATGCTGGAATCTTGTAGGGTTAGTTGAGTTACCTGTGATAGATACGTCAACATTCTCTTTCCACATGATTGCAACACCTTCCGGAACTGAGTTAGCGCCGTAGCAGTTTACTTTAGAACGGAGTCCGTCTGAATATGCGATTCTTTCTACTTCTTTAACTGTATTTGTGTATGGATCGTACTCTGTCTCTACAAAAGTAAATCCGTTAATTCTTGAAATAATCTTAGCTGCGTCTTTACCAAGTCCGTTAAGAATAACTCTTAAAGGTTTCTGACGTACTTTGTTAGCCTTTTCAGCAATACCGATAGCACCTTCAGCGGCTGCGAATGACTCATGACCTGCTAAGAATGCGAAACATTCTGTCTCTTCTTCAAGTAACATCTTACCAAGGTTACCATGTCCAAGACCTACTTTACGTGTATCTGCAACTGAACCAGGAATACAGAATGACTGAAGTCCTTCTCCGATTGCTGCTGCTGCGTCAGCGGCTTTTCTGCAGCCTTTCTTAATTGCGATTGCTGCACCTACGATGTAAGCCCAACATGCATTTTCAAAACAAATTGGCTGAATCTTCTTGATCTGGTTATACACATCAAGTCCAGCATCCTTTGTAATCTTCTCTGCTTCTTCAATAGAAGAAATTCCATAGCTGTTTAAAGCTGCGTTAATCTGGTTAATTCTTCTTTCATATGATTCAAATAATGCCATCTGTCGTTACCTCCTATTCCTGTCTTGGGTCAATGATCTTAACTGCATCATCAACACGGCCATACTGACCCTTTGCTTTTTCCCAAGCTACGTTTGGTTCATCACCCTTCTTAACGAAATCTGTGAACTTACCAAGTGAAACGAACTGATAACCGATGATTTCATCATTAGCATCAAGAGCAATTCCAGTTACATAACCTTCTGCCATTTCAAGGTAACGAGGACCTTTTTCAAGTGTTCCGTACATTGTACCAACCTGTGAACGAAGTCCCTTTCCTAAATCTTCAAGACCTGCACCGATTGCAAGACCGTCTTCTGAGAATGCTGACTGTGTTCTTCCGTAGATAATCTGAAGAGCAAGTTCTCTCATTGCTGTATTAATTGCGTCACATACCAAGTCAGTGTTCATTGCTTCAAGAACAGTAAGACCCGGAAGAATCTCTGCTGCCATAGCTGCTGAATGTGTCATACCTGAGCATCCGATTGTCTCAACTAAAGCTTCCTGGATAACTCCGTTCTTTACGTTAAGAGAAAGCTTGCAGGCTCCCTGCTGTGGTGCACACCAGCCAATACCATGTGTAAAGCCTGAAATGTCTTTGATTTCCTTGTACTGAACCCAGTTACCTTCTGTAGGACAAGGTGCAGCGCCATGATGAACGCCCTGTGCTACTGGGCACATATTCTTGATTTCCTGTGTGTAAATCATTATGTAACTCCTTTCGAATTGTAAAAAATCACTTTGCGGAGCACTTTAGTATCTGCCATAATACAGCTCCACAATTAGTCTTATAATCTCATATTCAGACAAAAATTTCAAGTGTTATATTGTATATAATTTTATTCAGTTACTTCGATTTTACGAATTGCCTTTGTACGGATTTCTTCACAAATATCGTTAATAAACTGTTCCAGCGGTTTCTGTCCTTCGTCTCCTAAAAATCTGCTTCTAACGGAAACTGCTCCTGTTTCCTGCTCTTTTTCTCCAACTACAAGAATATATGGAACTCTTGCAAGTCTTGCATCACGAATCTTATAACCAAGCTTTTCAGCTCTGTGATCTGCCTCTACATATATCTTGTGTTCACGAATCTTTGCGGCAACAGAATCTGCATAATCTGCATACTTATCAGATATAGGAAGCACTCTTACCTGTTCAGGGCAAAGCCATGTTGGGAACATTCCGGCATATTTTTCAATAAGCCATGCAAGTGTTCTTTCATAGCATCCCATACTTGTCCTGTGAATGATGTAAGGTCTTACTTTATCGCCCTTTTCATCTATATAATACATATCAAATTGTTCGGCAAGGAGAGCATCCCACTGGATTGTTATCATTGTGTCTTCTTTGCCGTATACATTCTTGGCATTAATATCCACCTTAGGACCATAGAACGCAGCTTCACCGATATCTTCAACAAACGGAATTTCAAGTTCATTAAGAACATTCCTGATGTGCTGTTCTGTATCTTCCCATACTTCAGGCTTGCCAATGTACTTATTGCCAGGGTTCGCAGGGTCCCATCTTGAAAGGTGGTATGTTACATCTTCCTCAACTCCAAGTGTTCTTAAACAATACTGTGCAAGTGCGATACAATCCTTAAATTCCTTAACCATCTGGTCAGGTCTTACAATAAGATGTCCTTCTGAAATAGTGAACTGACGTACTCTTGTAAGTCCGTGCATCTCACCTGAATCTTCATTTCTGAAAAGTGTGGATGTCTCACCATATCTTAAAGGAAGATCTCTGTAGCTCTTCTGGCTTGCCTTATATACATAATACTGGAATGGGCATGTCATAGGTCTTAAAGCAAAAACTTCTTTGTCTTTTTCCTCATCACCCAGTACAAACATTCCGTCTTTGTAATGATCCCAATGTCCTGATATTTTGTATAAATCACTCTTTGCCATAAGAGGTGTCTTAGTTCTTACATATCCTCTTGAGTCTTCTTCGTCTTCAATCCATCTTTGAAGTGTACGGATGATTCTTTCACCCTTAGGCATTATAAGAGGAAGTCCCTGACCGATAACATCTACTGTTGTAAAAAGTTCCATCTCACGTCCCAGCTTATTGTGGTCACGTCTCTTAACATCTTCAAGGTGCTCAAGGTATGCTTTAAGGTCATCATTTTTGGTAAACGAAATACCATAAATTCTTGTAAGTACCTTATTGTTGCTGTTGCCTCTCCAATATGCTGCAGATGAAGCTGTCAGTTTCACTGCTTTAATTGCTTTGGTGCTCATAAGATGTGGTCCCGCACAAAGGTCAACAAAGTCGCCCTGACGGTAGAATGATATTACGGCATCTTCCGGAAGATCATTAATAAGTTCAACCTTATATGGTTCTCCTCTGTCTTCCATGAACTTAATTGCTTCTTCTCTTGGGAGTTCAAATCTTTCAAGTGATGCTCCTTCTTTTATAATCTTCTTCATCTCTGCTTCAAGGTTATCAAGGGCTGCTCTGTCAAATGCAGGGCAGTCAAAGTCATAATAAAAGCCTTCGTCAATGGATGGTCCGATTGTAAGCTTTGCATCAGGGTAAAGTCTCTTAACAGCCTCTGCAAGTACATGGGAGGTTGTATGCCAGTATGCCTTTTTACCTGCTTCATCATTAAATGTCAGAATATTAAGGTTGCAGTCTTCTGAAACAACTGTTCTTAAATCAACGACCTTACCGTCAATTTCTCCTGCACAGGCGTTTCTCGCAAGTCCTTCACTGATATCTTTCGCAATATCGATTACCGACATTGCTTCACTGTACTCTTTCTTAGATCCATCTTTTAATGTTACTATCATTTCTATGCCTCTTCTTTCTCTTCTTCATCACCAAAATCATATGAAAAACACTGATTGTATTTCTTTACAGTATTTTTGCTGGTGGTTGTTTTTCCAATAAAAAATCCGATTATTATTCCGACAAAAGTACATACTGCGGCTGCAATGATTAACTCTTTGTTGGTTCTTGTCTGTTCTGCTTCGATAAGCTCTGCTACTTTTTTTGTTCCTTCTTTGATTTTGCTCATAAAAATTGCCTCCTTAGATACTAATATGTATAATGTGCTTTTTGTGCCTGTGTTATACAAAAAAACCCCTTGCTAAATGCAAGGGGCAATAATTATCGCGGTTCCACCCAAGGTTCGCCTTAACACAGGCATCTCTTATGATTATAACGGAATCACCGGGCAGGATTGGTGCCACTCCGAGGTAGTCTTCACATAACATCCGTAAAGCCTCACACCACCCGGCTTCTCTCTGACACTTCATATTATGCTACTCGTCTCATCAACGTTTTATCTATATGCGTTAATTATAAACATATAAAAAAAATTAGTCAATAAATTTTTCTAAAATCTCACCGGCTTTTGCAAGAAGTTCTTCCCTTGCCACAGGTTTAACAAGATACCCTGCCGGTTTCTTGTCCATACACTCTTTAATAAGGTGTTTGTTCGTAACTCCCGTAAGGAATATCACGGGTATTTTATCGCATCCATCCATACCTTTTATTATATCAAAAGTTGCCGGTCCGTCTAATCCCGGCATCTTATAATCAAGAATAATCAGGTCAGGTTTATGATTTTTCAAAAATTCAATTGCTATGCTACCGCCTTTTGCGGAACACACCTTGTAAACCGGTGCCAGATACATATTTAAAAGCTTTAACATCCTACTGTCATCATCAACTACTAATATTGTCTTCATAATTTGCATATCCTACCTAATTCCATTTCAATAGTCAAAAAAATACGAATCTTCCATATAGACAATACCACATATTGTCTGGAAATGGAATATCCGTATTTAATTCAAAATGCAACCCTGTTCTTCTGTTTACTGTTAAGCCTCAATATTCTGTCTTTAATTGTATCTTTCACAATTTATCACACTAATATTGTAGTGAATACTTTCACAATATTAAATTACCAAAAATTACATATACTTAAATATATGGAATGCCATTGTTTTATTACGTTTAGCAGGAGATGAAGTATGTTAAGTTACAAACCACTTTTTGACTTTATAAATAGAAATCATATTTCAACATACTACCTTTTACAACATGGTATAGATAACCGTACTCTCCACAACTTAAAGCATAACCAGAATATTACAATGCTTACCGCAGAAAAAATATGCAATATTCTTAATTGTACTATTTCTGACATCGTTGTATTCATTGAGGAATAATCGTTACTCTCCCCCCGTCACTATTGAAATTCTCCTTTCTTATATGTTATAATCCGAAGTATTCGGGAATTGCAGAGATTGTGCAGCAATGGAGCAATTCAGTCATATCTATGAAAACGAGGAAATTACATTGGCTAATTTAAATGAAGAAATTAAAAGGCGACGTACATTCGCTATAATATCCCATCCGGATGCAGGTAAAACCACATTAACCGAAAAGTTTCTTTTATATGGCGGTGCCATTAATCTTGCAGGTTCCGTTAAAGGAAAAAAAACAGCAAAGCATGCTGTTTCAGATTGGATGGAAATTGAAAAGGAACGTGGTATTTCCGTTACCTCTTCAGTATTACAGTTTAACTATGATAATTATTGTATTAACATACTTGATACGCCGGGTCATGAAGACTTCTCAGAGGATACCTACCGTACACTCATGGCTGCTGATTCAGCGGTAATGGTTATAGATGGTTCCAAAGGTGTTGAAAAGCAGACAATCAAACTTTTCAAGGTCTGTGTAATGCGTCATATCCCTATTTTTACCTTTATTAATAAAATGGACAGGGATGCCAACGACCCTTTTGAACTCTGTGATGAGATAGAAAGTATTCTCGGCATCAAAACATGTCCTATTAACTGGCCTATCGGTTCAGGTAAAGAATTTAAAGGTGTATATGACAGAAACACTAAAATAGTGTCTACATTTACAGCCGCAATGAACGGACAAAAGGAAGTTGCCGAGCGTGACCTCCACATTGATTCCGATGAGCTTATTGGGGAAATCGGTACCCATTTCAAGGATAAATTAATAGAAGATGTTGAGCTTTTAGATGGTGCAAGTGCTGAATTTAATATGGATGAAGTCAATGCCGGTACACTTACTCCCGTATTTTTCGGTTCTGCCTTAACTAACTTCGGTGTTGAGACTTTCCTAAAGCATTTCCTTAAGATGACCTCATCTCCTTTGCCTCGTAATTCCAACGAAGGGATTATTGATCCATTTACTGAAGATTTTTCAGCATTTGTATTTAAAATACAGGCAAATATGAACAAAGCCCACCGTGACAGAATTGCATTTATGAGAATCTGCTCCGGAAAATTTGAATCCGGAATGGAAGTTAATCATGTGCAGGGTGGACGTAAGGTTAAGCTTTCCCAGCCACAACAGTTAATGGCTGATGAGCGTAAGATAATCGAAGAAGCTTATGCAGGAGACATTATCGGTGTATTTGACCCAGGTATTTTCTCAATCGGTGATACATTAGAACTTTCCAATAAAAAATTTGCTTTTGAAGGTATTCCGACTTTCGCTCCTGAGCATTTTGCCAGAGTCCGTCAGATTGATACCATGAAGCGTAAACAGTTTATCAAGGGAATTAACCAGATTGCACAGGAAGGTGCTATCCAGATTTTTCAGGAATATAACACTGGCATGGAAGAAATTATTGTCGGTGTAGTAGGTGTTCTCCAGTTTGATGTTCTAAAATATCGTCTGGAATCGGAATACAATGTTGAAATAAGGCTTGAAACTCTGCCTTATGAATATATCAGATGGATTGGAAATCCTACAGAAATTGATCTTGACAGGATTGTCGGAACTTCTGATATGAAGAAGATAAAAGACCTTAAAGACCGTCCTCTCCTCTTATTTGTAAATGAATGGAGTATCGGAATGGTGCTTGACAGAAATAAAGGTCTTATCCTTAACGATTTTGCAAAATAAAAATTGAGTAGATAAGGTGTTATTCACCATCTGGGTAGAGATTTCTAGGCCGCGAGCTTGGAATTCTCTACCTTTTTTGCACATTTCCGTTGTTTGGGTAGAGATTTGCAACCGGCAGCACTGGGAATCTCTACCCTTTCGACCGATTTCCGTTGTTTGGGTAGAGATTTTGTTCCACACCCCATTTATGAGAAAGCAATATGAAGTCAGCCTTATTGCCATGTATGTTTTTATATAAAAAAAATACCTACCGAGGAATTTACTCTACGATAGGTATTATCTAAAGATTATCTCTCTTTATGTTCCTTCAAAACCACATACTAAAAACTTTTCTGAAA
>OIYT01000069.1_pt1 | contig 130875 bp, 116 predicted proteins | sample 1588201 | NCBI WGS metagenome assembly OIYT01 (sample SAMN03283260) | human gut metagenome | biome: human-associated habitat; material: feces | host: Homo sapiens | place: USA | collected 2013
GCTGCCCGCGGTTACCCCCATCTTGCCCTTTCAGGGCAAAATCCTTAAGTTAGTGACATTGAGATGTCTTTTGAGCCTAAGTTAGTGGCTTGAGCTTCCACTCGACCCCTTCTGCTACGAAGGAGATGACCCTGCAGATATATAAAAGGCATGGTCGTACCGGTTTAGGTACAACCATGCCTTTTATTTTACCACTTACATATTTTTACATCAGAAAGGGAGGTCGTCGCTCGGATCAGCTGACAAGTCGGGAGCGGCAGGAGCCGGCGGGAACGGAGCGGCACCGGGGAAATCCTGCGCAACCTGATTTACAGGAGCGCCCTGAGCCTGTCCGGCAGGCTCAACCTTCCAACCGCTGATTGATGTAAACCAACGACCATTATATTCACGGCTGTTTATATCGAAGCTAAGACGTATCTCATCACCTACATTGAGGGGATACTGGTCAGCTTTCTGTCCAAATAAATCAAAATGAACCTTACGGGGATATGATTCATGAGTTTCAAGCACATATTCGCGCTTCTTCCATTCATTTCCGGCTTTTGATGTACCTGATTGCTCAGGCAGCGCAAGTATGATTCTACCTTCTATTTCCATTATACTTATCTAATTTATATTATTTTATTCAAAGATAGGCAATCATTAAAGGATAGCCAAATTTTACTCCAAGAATTTTTCTACACTTTCCACTTTATTATGCTTATGGGATTTTCCGCCCTTAGGTTTATGTTTCACGAGATAACGGTAAAGTGCCTTTACCTCAGGCTCGTCACCAAGCAGATGACGCGCACGGAAAAAGCACACACCGCTGACACCCTTACGTGACAAAGCTTTCTCTATCTGCGACACCACTATATCCGACGACCATCCCCCTTCAAGCATCTTATACGGTGCAAGACCCACAATAATATTCTTACCTGAAGCGAAATTTACCCAGGTATCCAGATGATCGGAAAATCCGAATTTCTCATCCCAATACATCTGTGGGATTATCAAGTCGTGATGTCCCGACTCTATCCATTGCACGGGGTCTTGCTGAAACGTATCGAATGCAGTAGAGTTACCGTAATTCTTCACATTTTTATATGTACCTATCGGTGCCGAACCAACTGTCATTCCCGGGCGCACAGACTTTACCATGTCATACAACTCCGCGACAAAGGTGTTGATATTGTCACGGCGCCAGTCATCTTTATTCAGTTTACCGGGATTATATTTGCGGAAAGAAGCTCCGTCAGGAAACGCTTTGCCCGGATAACGCGTATAGTCGAGATTGATTCCGTCAAAGTCATATTTCTCCACAAGTTCGCGGTAGAGCGCCAAAAGATACTCGCGTGTCGCGGGATTTCCCGGGTCAAGATAATATGAACCGTTGAATTTCAGACATAATCCGGATTTGGAGCGCACGGGATGCTTCACCTTATTTGACGCATATTTAGCAGAATTTGCCGGGCTGCCGAGGCGGAACGGCACAACCCATGCATGGCACTCCATATCGCGCTTGTGACATTCATCAATCACAAAACGGCACAGGTCATATCCGAGACTCTTTGACCCGTCACCGGTCAATGCAACCATAGCTGGTTGAAAAGAGGAATCCCAGGCGACATCACCGTTTGCCTGCACCTGAAACAGTATCATGTTGAAATGGGCGCGCTGAAGCCTGTCAAGCATGTCGCGCAACAGCTTTTTCTGTTCTTTCTCATCATACACATTACCGGGCCAGTCAAGACCGCTGTTGGTGGTAAGCCACACCGCCCTCACCTCACGAGCCGGGAGAGAAAGCACCGCAAGAATAAGAAATAATGCGACTGATAACAGATGTTTCATATAAAATGAGTAAATTTCGGAAAATATTTAATGATAAGATTATGAAAATAGGTAACGACTGGTGGACATCACCTACCGAGAGTGAGTCAGGCGCACTTGTGATGGTCACAGGTAGAAGAGGCGTCGAGCAGGCTCGCGAAAGCGGAAAATATAAAATACGGGTAGAGATTACATGGAAATATCCCGGTAACAGCGCAGGAATGCCCGATGAACCGACATCTATGGTGATGGAAGCCGTACAGGAGGCACTGACCTCTACCTTTGACAAGGACCCGGTGGCAATCCTGACAGGCATCTATACCGGCGACAACGAGCGCAACTGGATATTTTACACCACATCGGTCCACATTTTCGAGAAGAAAATCAATGTGGCACTCGCGCCTTTTGACCTCTTGCCGATTACCATCTACACCGAAAACGACCCTGATTGGCTGGAGTATGACGAAATGCGTGAAGCATCGGAAATCGCCCCGGCAGACGACTGAGCGAGACATCATATTACATATTGCCAATACGGCGCAAGCTGATGTGAGCTATGCCACACATGCTTGCGCCGCAATGCGTTGTCCGGTAAAATAACCGTTTTATACGTATCCGCGTATTATACCTCTCTTGGCGTTACGCACGAAAAGTATTATCTCGTCACGTTCCTTTGTCGCGGGCAGTTCAGCCTCAATGCGCTCAACCGCCTCGCTCACGTTAAGACCTGACAAGTACAGATAACGGTATATCTCCTGGATGTCACGTATCTGCTCGTTTGTGAAATTGCGGCGGCGCAATCCGATAGAGTTCACACCGGCATAGGCGATAGGATCACGGGCAGCCTTTACATAAGGAGGTATATCCTTGTTGACGAGCGCGCCGCCCTGCACCATGACATGAGGTCCGATATGACAGAACTGATGCACGAGTGTGCCTCCGCCGATTACAGCGAAATTGTCGACCACAACTTCTCCGGCAAGCTGGGTGGCGTTTGACATGATTACATTATCGCCGACCACACAGTCATGTGCCACATGGCAGTAAGCCATTATAAGACAGTTGTTGCCTACCACGGTCTTGCCTTTTGCCGCAGTACCGCGATTGATAGTCACACACTCGCGTATGGTAGTATTATCACCAACTATTGCCAGAGTCTCCTCGCCACGGAATTTCAAGTCCTGGGGTATCGCCCCGATTACCGCACCCGGGAAAATCACGCAGTTCTTTCCGATGCGGGCGCCTTCCATAATAGTAACATTGCTTCCGATACGGGTACCTTCGCCAATCTCAACATTTTGGTCAATAGTCACAAATGGGTCAATGACCACGTTTGAGGCGATTTTCGCCGCCGGATGAACGTATGCTAAAGGTTGTTTCATATTATACGTCGTATAGATTTACTTATTTTTTACAATTTGAGCCATGAACTCACATTCAGTCACAATCTTCTCTCCAACAAATGCGTATCCCTTCATGATGGCACATCCGCGACGAAGCGGGGTCATAAACGATACATGGAAAATGAGTGTATCGCCGGGCACAACCTTGTTACGGAACTTCACGTTGTCAATCTTCATGAAGTAAGTGGAGTATTTCTCAGGGTCATCCACAGTGCTGAGCACAAGCAGACCGCCGGTCTGAGCCATCGCCTCGACCTGAAGCACACCGGGCATTACCGGCTCCTGGGGGAAATGTCCTTGGAAGAAAGGCTCATTTCCGGTCACATTCTTCAGACCGACGATATAATTCTCGCCTTTATCTATTACTTTGTCGACAAGAAGGAATGGATAGCGGTGAGGAAGCAGCTCGCGGATACGGTTGACATCCATCAGCGGCTCTACCGAAGGATTATACACCGGAGCCTGAATTTCCTGATGCTTTATCTCCTTGCGTATCTTCTTGGCAAAAGTGGTATTGATGGAATGACCGGGACGGGTGGCAATCACTTTGCCCTTCAGCGGACGACCGATAAGCGCGATATCACCGAGCACGTCAAGAAGCTTATGACGAGCCGGCTCATTCTCGGCAAACAAGGGGAAATCATTTATATAACCAAATTCGGTCACATTCTTGTGGGGCACACCCATCAGGTCGGCAAGACGGTCAAGCTCGGTCTGCTCCATAGGGCTGTCATAAATCACGATTGCATTGTCAAGGTCTCCGCCCTTGATAAGATTGCCCTTTACAAGAGGCTCTACCTCGCGTACAAATACAAACGTGCGGCTTGCGCCAATCTCACGGGAGAAGTCATCAAGATGGTCAAGCGATGCAAACTGATTGGAAAGCACCGGGGAGTCAAACGCCACCATGGTATCGATGCTGAACTCATCATCCGGAAGCACCACGATTGAAGAACCGGTCGTGTCGTCACGCACCTCGATTTTCTGCTTTACCACGTAAAAATCCTTGTCAGCCGACTGTTCATCCAGACCCGACGCAATGATTTTTTCGCAATATTCCTTGGCACTTCCGTCAAGTATGGGAAGCTCTGGAGCATTGAGCTTTATAAGGCAGTTGTCGATGCCAAACGCATACAGCGCGGCAAGCGCATGCTCTATAGTGCTTATTTTTATATCGCCTTTGCTTATCACAGTGCCACGTGTAGTGGCAGTGACATTTTCCGCAAGCGCATCAATCACAGGCTCTCCTTCGAGGTCAAGGCGCTGGAACTTGTAACCATGATTGTCAGGAGCGGGACAGAATTCCGCGTCTATCATCAATCCTGTATGCAGTCCTTTTCCATGAACCTTAAAGGACTCCTTGAGTGTACGTTGTTTCATATCTGTTGTATGATGATTGTGTTATTTATTGTTGTCTAATTCCTTCTTTATACGGCGCACATCGTCATAGAGCTTGCCGAGATTCTTTATATGTACGGTCTGACATGCGAAATCCTTTATGTTCACCGCCGGATAACCCATGATACGGCTGCCGGAGGCAACATCCTTGTTCAAGCCCGACTGCGCGCCTATCTGCACATTGTCACCTATATGTATATGACCGGCAAAACCTGTCTGACCGCCCACCATGCAGTTGGCACCGATTTTAGTGGAACCTGCGACTCCTGCCTGAGCAGCCATCACGGTGTTTTCACCGATCTCGCAGTTGTGGGCAACCTGAATAAGATTGTCGAGTTTCACACCCTTCTTTATGCGCGTACATCCCATCGTGGCACGATCCACAGTTGTGTTGGCACCGATTTCAACATCATCCTCCACTATCACTATACCGATCTGTGGTATCTTGTTGTATGCCCCGTTGACAGGAGCAAAACCGAAGCCGTCAGCACCTATCACCACTCCGGAGTGTAATATACAGTTGGACCCTATCTTACATCCATGATATATCTTCACGCCCGGATAAAGTATAGTATTGTCTCCGATAACAACACCGGGACCTATGTAACACTGCGGATAAACTTTCACGCCCGAGCCAAGCTTGACACCATCAGCGATATACGAGAACGCACCGACATATACGTCATCGCCTTTCTCAACACCGGCTCCTATATGACACGGCTCCTCGAGTCCGACAGGATGAGGCGCCATCATTTTACTGACCATGTCAAGCAATTGAGCCACCGTTGCATAGGGATCATCAACCCTTATCAAGGTAGCTTTTACCGGATGTTCAAGCTCGAAATCGCGTCGTATCAACACTACCGAGCTGTCGGTATCATATAGGAAATGATTGTATTTTGGGTTTGCGAGAAACGAGATGGCTCCGGGATGGCCCTCTTCAATTTTGGCAAAAGTATTCACCTTGGCATCGCCGTTTCCTTCTACGGTGCCGTTGACAAGAGCTGCTATTTGGGTTGCAGAAAACTCCATTGCATTTATATGATTAAGGTCAATTTGTACATTACAATATGCAAAGTTGCGTAAAATTTTTCAAAACACCACGCTTATGAGATGGAAAATATGTGTAATAGGGGTATTATTTATCTATTTTTCCATCTTTTTGACAGATTGGATGGCATTTTTATATATCTTTGTGTAACATTTATACCGAAATTTCATGGAGTGTCTGACGAAATATTTTAACCTGTCCGACCGACAGAAAGAGCAATTCCAAATGCTCGGCGAACTATATCCCGAATGGAATGAGAAAATCAATGTCATCTCGCGAAAAGACATTGACAATCTCTATGTAAACCACATATTGCACTCGCTTGCCATAGCAAAATTTTTCACCCCTGTACCCGGCACCACATTTCTTGACATGGGCACCGGAGGCGGATTCCCCGGCATACCGCTTGCTATATTATGGAGCGACTGCAAGTTTCATCTTATTGACCGTATCGGGAAAAAACTGCGAGTTGCCGAGGATATCGCCAACAAAATAGGGCTTGACAATGTTACATTTCAGCATGGCGACATCGGCGAGTGTCATAACCGTTACGATTTCGTAGTGAGCCGGGCAGTGATGCGTCTTGACGAACTTGTGCCGCTGATTCGGAAAAACATATCCAAGGAGTCGAAAAACGGTTATCCTAACGGACTTATATGTCTGAAAGGGGGTAATCTCGCGGAAGAGTCGGCAAAAGTGCATTACCCGATTATCGAGGAAGATGTGAGCAAATATTTCAGCGAGCCTTTCTTCGATACTAAAAAACTGGTATATGTTCAAATCTGATAATATGACACACTATGTTGAAGATTAAGCAATTTACATTTAATATGTTCGGGATTAACACCTATGTTGTATGGAATCCCGAGACAGGAAATGCTGCCGTGATAGACCCCGGCATGATTAATGACAAGGAACAGGCGCAGATTGACCGTTTCATATCTGAAAACGGACTGGTTGTACACAACCTCATCAACACCCACATGCACGTCGACCATATATTCGGCGACCTTTATATAAAAGATAAATATGGTGTGGACATCGCTGCATCTCCCGATGATAATTTTCTTGGCGAGCGGGCGGCAATGCAATGCCGCATGTTCGGTCTGCCGGATGATATGGCGGCTGTAAGAATTGACCGGGAACTAAAGGAAGGCGACACACTCGAAATCGGCGGTGAAAAGGTTGAAATTCTCTCTGTACCCGGACATTCGCCCGGTAGCCTCGTGCTTTACTTCCCTCAATCAAAATGGGCAATTACCGGCGACGTACTGTTTCGTCGCAGCATAGGTCGCACCGACCTCGTTGCAGGAAACCACAAACAGCTCATCGACGGAATAACGCGCAAGCTGTTCGCCCTACCCGATGACACTGTAGTATATCCCGGACATGGCGACCCGACAACAATCGGCAAAGAGAAAAAGGAAAATCCATTTATCTGACTTTTATCAGAATTAAACATAATTTCTTATTTTTTGCGCGATTTTGTTGCAGAATTAAAAGAAATGACTTACTTTTGTAGCGTTAAACAGCAAAAACGATTATTAATGACTCGATTTTACGCATATTACTTTTCTTACTTTTATTTCGCAAGAAATTGAAGCGGGTAAGCATGTGTAATTATTGAACTCATATAAAACAACAATAACATCAAAGTCCCGCTCCTTTTCGAGGTCGGGACTTTGATTTTTTAAAGAGATTATGATGAAAAAACGCGTGACCATACAAGGCGTTGCCGGTTGCTATCATGATGCTGCCGCGAGACTCTATTTCGGCGATGAGGAGATTGAGACCGTTCCTTGTGACTCTTTCCCTGAAATGTTCGATATGCTTGCCGACGATGCCTCGATGATTGGTGTAGTCGCCATTGAGAACACAATAGCGGGCTCGCTTCTCCAGAATCATGAATTGCTCCGCAAAAGCCACACACAGATTGTCGGGGAGTTCAAGATGCGTATATCCCACACGCTTGCCGCGCTACCCGGACAGACAATCGACGAGCTTACTGAAGTAAACTCTCATCCCATGGCTCTGCGCCAGTGTGAACAGTTTCTTCACCGTCATCCCAACTTGAGAATCATAGAGAAATTCGACACCGCGGGAAGTGCCAAGGAGATTGCCGAACAGAATCTCACCGGTCATGCTGCAGTGTGCGGCGAATATGCCGCCAATCTATACGGGCTCAATATACTTTGCCGGGAGATCGAGACTAACAAGCGTAATTTCACGCGCTTCCTCATAATAGCCGACCCGCTTATTGCATCGGAGATGATGCCGGCGGAAGGAGAGATTGACAAGGCTTCGATAGTGTTTACCCTTCCCCACACCAAGGGTGCTCTATCCAAAATACTGACCATACTGTCGTTCTACGACATCAATCTGTCAAAAATACAGTCGATGCCTATTGTCGGCAGAGAATGGGAATACCGATTTTACGCCGACCTTACATTTGACAGCTTCGCGCGCTACCGCCAGTCAATTGACGCTGTACGCCCGCTGCTCAACGATCTGCGAATATTAGGAGAATATAAAGCTTGTAAAAATGAAATCTGAAAAACTATCAATCACTCCCGCCGACCGTGTGCTGGAGGTAAAAGAATATTACTTTTCGCGTCGTCTGCGCGAGATTGCTGAACTTAACGCCAAAGGCGCCGACATCATATCACTGGGCATCGGCGGTCCCGACCGTCCGCCACATCCCGAAGTCATAGCCACCCTTTCGGAAGAAGCGGCAAAACCGGGCAATCACAGCTATCAGCCTTACGTCGGGCTGCCGGCTTTGCGTAAGGCTATGGCTGACTGGTATGAGAAATGGTATGGAGTGACGCTGAATCCCGATACCGAAATCCAGCCGCTTATAGGGTCTAAGGAAGGTATTCTGCATGTGTCCCTGGCTTTTCTGAATCCCGGCGATGGTGTGCTTGTGCCAAACCCGGGCTATCCCACCTATTCATCGGTGAGCAGACTCGCGCAGGCACAGCTTTACAATTACGACCTGACCGAAGAAAACGGATGGCTCCCCGACTTTGAAGCCCTTGAAAAGCTGCCTCTCGACAAGATAAAACTCATGTGGATTAACTACCCCCACATGCCAACAGGCACACCTGCCACTATGGAATTGTTTGAAAAGATTGTCGCTTTTGGCAAAAAGCACAACATCGTCATAGCCCACGACAATCCCTACAGCTTCATTCTCAACGACAAGCCTTTGAGCCTCCTGCAGGTCGATGGGGCGAAAGATATCGCCATAGAGATGAACTCGATGAGTAAGTCACACAATATGGCGGGGTGGCGTATAGGAATGCTTGCCTCCAATCCACAGTTCATCAATTGGATTCTGAAAGTAAAGTCCAATATCGATTCCGGACAGTTCAAGCCGATAATGCTTGCCGCAGCAAAAGGGCTTGCCGCCGGAAAGGAATGGTACGACGAGGTTAACAGCGTTTATGCGTCACGCCGTAAAGTCGCCGAGGAAATTATGGAAGCACTCGGGTGTACTTTCAATCCGTCGCAGAAAGGACTGTTTCTCTGGGGTCGCATACCCGACAGTTGCGAATCAAGCGAGGCTCTTGCCGACAAGGTGCTATACGATGCATCGGTGTTCGTAACACCCGGATTCATATTCGGTAGCAACGGTGACCGATATATCCGCATATCGCTGTGTGCGACTGAAGAAAATATGCGCCGGGCACTCGACCGCATAAACAAAATGAAAAAAGAAAAATAAAAAACATACATATTATGACTGATTTGCAACCACTTCTTAAAGGAGAACTCAACGGACTGCATCCCATAATCATAGCGGGACCATGCAGCGCCGAGACTGAAGAACAAGTAATGACCACGGCAAGAGACCTTGCTAAAAACGGCATAAAGATATTCCGCGCCGGAATATGGAAACCGCGCACAAAACCGGGCGGATTCGAGGGTATCGGTGTCGAGGGACTCCAGTGGCTCAAACGTGTCAAGGAAGAGACCGGGATGTTGACATCGACCGAGGTGGCGACACGCCAGCATGTCGAGGCTGCGCTTGAAGCCGGAGTCGACATCTTGTGGATTGGCGCCCGCACATCGGCAAACCCTTTTGCCATGCAGGAAATCGCCGATGCGCTTTGCGATGCCGCCGTGGATATTCCTGTTTTGGTTAAAAACCCTGTTAATCCTGACCTGGAACTCTGGATAGGAGCCTTACAGCGACTTTATAATGCGGGTATTCACCGTCTCGGAGCCATCCACCGCGGGTTCAGCTCTTACGGGAAACATCTCTACCGTAACCTCCCCCAATGGCACATTCCAATCGAACTTCGCCGCCGTTTCCCCAACCTTCCGCTCATTTCCGACCCGAGCCACATCGGCGGCAAGCGCGAACTGGTGGCACCGCTGTCGCAACAGGCACTTGACATGGGCTTCGACGGATTGATTATCGAAAGCCACTGCGAGCCTGACTGCGCGTGGAGCGACAAGGCACAGCAGGTGACTCCCGATGTGCTTAATTTCATACTCAACACTCTCGTGTTACGTGATTCATCGGTCACTACCGAAAGTCTGACTCTCCTCCGCCAGCAAATTGACGAGCTTGACAACGAACTGCTCGAAGTGCTGAACAAGCGTATGAGAGTATCACGCGAGATCGGACAGTACAAGAAGGAACACCGTATGCCTGTCCTGCAGATCGGCCGTCATGATGAAATCATGCAGTCACGAGCAAAACTTGCTGAAGAAATGGGCATGAGCGGCGAGTTCATGCGCCGTGTGCTTGCGGCAATCCACGAGGAGTCAGTGCGACAGCAGATTGAAGTGTTTAACGACCGTACCCGTTAATACGCCGAGTTATGAAAATTCTTATCATAGGAGCAGGCAAGATGGGGTCGTTTTTCTGCGACCTGCTAAGCCAGAAACATGACGTCGCAATATTCGACACCGACCCGAAGCGATTACTGTTCAGCTACATGTGCCGCCGTTTCAGCGACCTGTCGGAAGTAGATGAGTTTGAGCCTGACATGGTTATCAATGCCGCGACCGTAAAATATACCCTTGATGCGTTTAAGTCTGTGCTGCCACATCTTCCCGAGCGGTGCATACTGAGCGATATCGCGTCGGTGAAAACCGGCTTGCCTGAATTTTACGCGTCATGCGGTCAGCCTTTCGTGTCAACTCACCCGATGTTCGGACCTACATTTGCCTCACTGAGCAACCTGAGCAATGAAAATGCCATCATCATCTCCGAAGGTGACCATCTCGGAAAGGTATTTTTCAAGGACCTTTACAGCAGCCTCAACCTCCATATAGAGGAATACACGTTCAGTCAGCACGACGAGACTATAGCCTACTCCCTGTCGATTCCGTTTGCATCCACACTTGTATTCGCGGGCTGCATGAAGCATCAGGATGCTCCCGGCACGACGTTCAAGCGCCACAAGGCTATTGCCGACGGACTAATGAGTGAGGATGACTATCTGCTGAGCGAAATTCTTTTCAACCCGAATACATCGGGACAGCTTGAAAAGATACAGCAGAAACTCGCAGAGTTGCAGGATATTGTAGATAAGCGCGACTCCGAGGCGATGCAGGCATATCTTGACAAGGTACGTCAAAATCTAAAGTAACGTAAATTAATGATTTATCCCAATTCATTCGAGAATAAGATAGGATTCAGTGCAATACGCTCACTTCTAAAGGAACGATGTCAATCGTCGGCAGGAGCGGAATATTGCGATTTAATGGCTTTCTCTACCGATTTTGAGGTAGTGAAAGCCTCACTTATATCTACGTCGGAGCTTGTCGCCATTCTTGATTCCGGCGAGGAATTCCCGCTTTCGGGTATAGCCGACATATCGCGGCTGCTCGCCACTATCAGGATACCGGGCACAATGATTCCGGCATCGGAACTTATACAAGTGCGCAAAGGGCTGGAAACCATCAGTGCGCTTGTATCGTTTTTCAGCTCCAAACGTCACGAAGACGGGTCGGAATACCCCTATCTTGACGAGAAAGCACTGCGCCTTGTGTCGTTTCCCGAGATAGTCAGGATGATTGACCGCATCATCGACCGTTTCGGCAACATCAAGGACAACGCATCGCCCGAACTTGCCGCGATACGTTCACAGCTTGCCTCGACCGCCGGGGCGATAAACTCGATGATGCGTAAAGTCATATCCCGTGCCGCACAAGCCGGATACATCGATACTGACACCACCCCCTCGGTGAGAGACGGCAGACTCGTGATACCGGTTCCTCCCATGAACAAGCGGCGCATCAACGGTATCGTGCATGACGAGTCGGCATCGGGGAAGACGGTATTTATCGAGCCGGCGGAAATCGTCGAAGCAAATAACCGCGTGAGGGAACTGCAGCTTGAGGAGCGACGCGAGATAGCCCGAATACTCACCCTGCTTGCCGATGACATACGCCCCCATATCGATGACATCACCGCAAGCATGGCAATCGTGGGCGAACTGGACTTCATCCACGCCAAGGCACTTTTTGCCCGTGAGATTGACGCACATCTGCCCGTATTGGAGCCTACACCCGAAATCGAGTGGTATCACGCCGTTCATCCGGGATTGCTTCTCTCCCTGCGCCGACAGGGAAAAGAAATTGTACCGCTTGACATCACCCTCACAAAAAATGAACGCATACTCATAATATCCGGACCGAATGCCGGCGGAAAATCGGTGTGCCTCAAGACGGTCGGTATAGTGCAATACATGGCGCAATGCGGTATGCTCCCGCCGGTATATGAAAATTCCCATATCGGCATATTCGGCGACATATTTGTAGACATTGGCGATGACCAGTCAATCGAAGATGACCTGAGTACCTATAGCTCCCACCTCAAGAACATGAAATATTTCCTCGCCCGTGGCAATCAGGCGACACTTGTGCTGATTGACGAATTTGGCGGAGGAACGGAACCGCAGATAGGAGGTGCAATCGCCCAGGCTATATTGAAGCAGTTCAACGAGAAAAAAATGTGGGGTGTCATCACCACTCACTTCCAGAACCTGAAGCATTTCGCCGAAGACACCGACGGACTTGTAAACGGGTCGATGCTGTATGACCGTCATCTGATGCAGCCGATGTTCCGGCTCTCCATCGGCAATCCGGGAAGCTCGTTTGCCGTGGAGATTGCCCGCAAAATCGGTCTGCCCGACTATATTATCGCCGATGCCGAGGAAATAGTAGGCAGCGATTATATCAACATGGACAAATATCTGCTTGACATAGCGCGCGACCGCCGCTATTGGGAAAATAAGCGCATGTCGATACGTCAGAAAGAGAAAAAGCTCGAGACGCAGCTTGCACGTTATGAAGACGAGGCACAACAGTTGCGCGACAGCCGCAAGGCTATATTGAGTGAGGCGAAGGAGGAGGCGCGCAAGATACTCGAAGGCAGTAATGCCTCTATAGAGCGGACAATCCACGAAATCAAGCTCGCGCAGGCTGAAAAGGAAAAGACCCAGGAGGCGCGCCGAAAACTACAGGATGAAAAAGAACGCCTGATGAACGGCAATGACCGCGAACATCCGCTGCTTCAAAAAGCGCCAAAGCGCAAAAAGCCGAAACCGACAAATGACGCGAAGAAGACCGACCGCCCGATACGTGTAGGCGACAATGTGAAACTTGACGGACAAGGCACTGTAGGCGAAGTACTCGCTGTAGAAGGGAAAAACGCCACGGTGGCATTCGGCGTGTTGAAAACCAACGTGAAGCTTGACCGCCTGCAGCTCACCATCGCACAGGCACAGTCAGGAGCAGGCAGAACAACCGTGCTTGGAGGCGCGACTTCCGATGCGCAGCGCGAGCATCAGCTTAATTTCAAACAGGAAATCGACGTGCGTGGCATGAGGGTCGATGAGGCAGTACAGGCTCTCACTTACTACATCGATGACGCGATAAGATTTAATGCAAAGACAGTGAGAATACTTCACGGCACCGGTACAGGCGCATTGCGCCAATACCTGCGGCAGTATCTCGACACTGTGCCCGGCGTGAAGTCGTACCGCGACGAGCATGTACAGTTTGGCGGCGCGGGCATCACCGTCGTGGAGCTGGACTAAACATCAAAGAGGATGAATCGGTTTTGATTCATCCTCTTTAATATAAGTTGTATTAGGGTAATCAGAAGAGTTTCGCCGGATATGTGCCGTTGTTATGTAGTTCGGCAAATTTCTCGACCACACCGGGACGATCGGCTGCGTATGTGACGCCAAACCACTTTGAATCGGTATCAAGCACCTTAACGGTTGCCTCGCCGGAATTGATGAGCGTGTCAACCACCAGCGGAATGAAAAATTCAGCCTTGGGAGTGTTAAGGTCCTTTTCAAGGAACTTGACAAACTCACGCTCGCTATAGTCGAAATAGTCGGGAGTGAAGCCCCAGAGATTCATCGACACGGGAGTGGTAGGCTCAAGATGACATTCGACACCGTTCTCATCGTTGAACACGATGTCATGGTTGGCATCATAGCTGATCGCGGTGCGCTCGACGATTGATGAAAGGAGTCCGTCTTTTGTAGCACATACGCCACGTGCCACGGAGCCGTTTTCAGTCATGGTGTTGCCCACGCGGAAACCGACCATGCAGTAGTCACCTTTCTTGTCACGCTCACGCATAAGTTCCTTAGCCATCACGGCAAATGCGTCACGACCGTAAAAGTCGTCGGCGTTGATAACGGCAAACGGCTCCTTTATTACATCCTTGCCCATAAGCACGGCGTGATTTGTGCCCCAGGGTTTAGTGCGGTCGGCGGGACAGGTAAATCCTTCAGGGAGTGCGTCGGTCGACTGGAAAACGACTTCCACGGGTATGTGACCCTCATATTTTGACAGAATCTTGTTGCGGAAATCTTCCTCAAAATCCTTGCGTATCACAAACACCACCTTGCCGAATCCTGCCTGCATGGCATCGTAGATGGAGTAATCCATGATGGTCTCACCATTAGGTCCGAGCGGATCGAGCTGCTTGAGACCTCCGTAGCGGCTTCCCATACCTGCCGCGAGTACAAATAATGTAGGTTTCATCCTCTATTACTTATTACTTTGTTGAAAATTTATATATGATAGTCTGCTCGTAATGTTCGCCGGGACCGAGAAGCTGACATGGGAAATTGCGGTGATTGGGCGCGTCGGGAAATCCCTGGCACTCGATTGCCACGCCGTCATAGTCATTGTAGGTGTGACCGTTTTTCCCTGCGGGACATCCGCTCAGCCAGTTGCCGGTATATACCTGTGCGCCGGGCTGCGTGGTCAATACCTCAAGCACCCTGCCACTCTTATCCGACACAAGGCGCGCAGCTTTTATAAGAGTGTGCTTGTGCCAGTTGTCGAGCACCCAGCAGTGGTCATATCCCTTGCCTATCTTGAGAGCCTCGAAATCGGCGTTTATCTCCTCACCGATTCTCTTGCCGGCGGTGAAATCCATAGGCGTACCATTTACCTCGGCGATATCGCCAAGCGGTATCTGGGTGTCGTCGGTAGGAAGCCAATGGGAGGCAAACAGCCGGAGATTGTGGTCAAGCACAGTGCCGCTCCCCTCGCCGTCAAGGTTGAAATAAGCATGGTTGGTGAGATTGATGACCGTCTTCTTGTCAGTCTCGGCTGAAAATTCTATTTTCAGTTCATTATCATCGCTCCATGAATAAACCACGGTGGCATCGAGTGTGCCGGGATATCCCTCCTCGCCGTCAACCGATTTATATGTAAACTTGACGTGGCTGCCCTTCGCCTCTGAATCCCATATACGGTTCATGAATCCTTCAGGACCGCCATGTAGGGCATTGGGACCGTTGTTGATGGCGAGCTGATATTCCTTGTCGCCGATTTTAAATTTACCCTTGGCGATACGGTTGGCATAGCGTCCGGGGGTCTTGCCTGCACATGGACCGTCGCCGAAATAATCGGCGGGATTGGCATAACCGAGTGTCACGTCGGCAAGGTTTCCATCCTTGTCGGGTACAATGACGCTGACTATTCCGGCACCAAGGCTTGAAACGGCGACAGAAGCACCCGACTTGTTGGTCATCGTATAAATTGTGATATCGCCCTTGGGCGATGCCACCACTTTCTTGTCTATAGTCATATCTGTTATAATTTTCTTGCTCCGTCAGAAACAATCACTTCATATACCTGCGGCTCATGACCGTATTTCTCCGCAAATTTCTTCTTTGCCGTGGCGATGAAATTGTCATACAGTTCATCTTTTACAAGGTTAATGGTGCAGCCGCCGAAACCGCCGCCCATGATGCGTGAGCCGGTCACGCCACACTCCTTGGCAATATCATTGAGATAGTCAAGCTCCACGCAGCTCACCTCGTAAAGCTTCGACATTCCCTCGTGGGTCTTGTACATGCGGTCGCCGACTGTCTCATAGTCGCCGCGCTGAAGAGCGTCGCATACATCCAGCACACGCTGCTTCTCCTCGATTACATATTTTGCACGGTTGTAGTCTTCTTCCGAGATGCTGTCTTTTACCTTCTCAAGGTCGGCAAGCTCTGCATCGCGGAGCGTCTCGACACCGAGCACCTTTGCGACATGCTCGCATGATGCGCGACGCTTGTTGTAAGGAGAGTCGACAAGTTCGTGCTTTACCTTGGAATCGACAAGCACCAGTTTGTAGCCATCAAGCTTGAAAGGGAAATATTCATATTCGAGCGAACGGCAGTCAAGACGGATAAGATGATCCTTCTTACCGAATACCGAGGCAAACTGATCCATGATGCCGCAGTTGACACCGCAATAGTTGTGTTCGGTCGACTGACCAATCTTGGCGAGTTCAAACTTGTCAATCTTATTGTCGTTAAACAGGTCGTTGAGCGCAAACGCAAAGCAGCTTTCCAATGCAGCCGATGACGACAGTCCGGCACCTAAAGGCACATTCCCGGCAAAAACGGCGTCAAAACCGCCTACCTTGCCGCCACGCTTGATTATCTCGCGGCATACTCCGAATATATATCGCGCCCACTGCTGACGGGGAGCATCCTCTTCTTTCAATCCAAATTCGGCATACTCGTCGATATCGACCGAATATACGCGTACTTTATCGGTACCGGTCGGCTTGATTTCAGCCATAATCACCTTGTCGATAGCACCGGGGAATACAAATCCGCCGTTATAGTCAGTGTGTTCTCCGATAAGGTTTATACGACCGGCTGAAGCATATAATGTACCTTCAGCCCCAAAGCGTTCGGCGAAGTTCCGCTTGATTGTCTCTTTCATGTTCATAATAGTTATAATTATTTCAGGTTAAGATTATATGGCAAAATTAATGAATTATTTCGACAATTCAACTTTCGCAATCGCGAAAGTTGAAGGTTACTCGGTTATAGGGTTAACAGGTTAACATAGATTGAAGCATTTTTAGATAAACACAACAAAGGGATGAGCAAATTTTTTACCCATCCCTTTGCCTGTAATAGGGAAACCGTGATTAGTTTATCACGACTTTATAAGTCGCGTCATTCACGAGTATAATATACAACCCTCTTACGAGAGTGTAGCTTTCGCGGTTGTTGCCGGAATAAATCACCGCGCCATCCTGACGGCCTATTGTCACTTTGTCTTCGGAAGTCGCTCCCTTGATTGTCAATTCGTTGCCGTTGACAACGATATTAATATCGTCGGCTGAGACAAAAACAATACCTGATATTTTTTCAACGATTACTCGACAACTTGTGGATATTTCGCCGCAGGTCGCGGTGATGACGGCTTCACCCACTGAGATTGCTGTGACATTACCTTCGGTATCGACTGTGGCGATTGCTGCATCGGAGGTAGACCAGGTGACGGTCTTGTCGGTGACATCCTCTGGAAGGACGGTGGCGGTCAGTTTCTCGCTCGCTCCGATTGTCAGCGTAAGCTCGGTCTTGTCAAGAGTGATGCTCGCAGCGAGTATCGGGTTGACTGTAACCTTGCAGGTCGCTGTCCTATCGCCACAAGTCGCGGTGATGGTAGCTTCACCCACTGAGATTGCGGTGACATTGCCTTCGGTATCGACTGTGGCGATTGCAGCATCTGAGGTCGACCAGGTGACGGTCTTGTCGGTGACCTCTTCGGGGAGGACGATCGCAGTCAGTTTCTCACTCGCGCCGATGGTGAGCGTCAGTTCGGTCTTGTCAAGAGTGATGCTTTCGGCGAGTATCGGGTTGACTGTAACCTTACAGGTCGCAGACTTGTCACCACAAGTTGCCGTGATGGTAGCTTCACCGACAGATATTGCTTTCACATTACCCTCTGCATCGACCGTGGCGATTGACGCATCGGAGGTCGACCAGGTGACGGTCTTGTCGGTGACATCCTCGGGAAGGAGTGTTGCTGTCAGTTTCTCGGTTGCGCCTATGGTTAGAGTCAGTTCGGTCTTGTCAAGGGTGATGCTTTCTGCAAGTATCGGGTTGACGGTAACCTTACAGGTCGCGGACTTGTCGCCGCAAGTCGCGGTGATGGTAGCTTCGCCTATTGAGACTGCAGTGACTTTGCCCTCATTGTCGACTGTGGCTATTGCAGCATCGGAGGTTGACCAGGTGACGGTTTTGTCAGTTACCTCCTCGGGAAGGACGGTCGCGGTCAATTTCTCGCTCGCGCCGATGGTGAGCGTAAGCTCGGTCTTGTCAAGGGTGATACTTTCGGCGAGTATCGGGTTGACTGTAACCTTACAGGTCGCGGACTTGTCATCGCAGGTCGCGGTGATGACGGCTTCGCCTACTGAGATTGCGGTGACATTGCCTTCGGTGTCGACAGTGGCGATTGACGCATCAGAGGTCGACCAGCTTACGGTCTTGTCGGTGACATTCTCGGGGAGGACGGTCGCGGTCAATTTCTCGCTCGCGCCGATGGTTAGAGTCAGTTCGGTCTTGTCAAGGGTGATGCTTTCGGCGAGTATCGGACTGACTGTAACCTTACACGTCGCGGACTTATCGCCGCAAGTCGCGGTGATGGTTGCTTCACCGACTGCAACAGCGGTGACATTACCATCAGCGTCGACCGTGGCGATTGACGCATCGGAGGTCGACCAAGTGACGGTCTTGTCGGTGACATCTTCCGGAAGGACGGTAGCGGTCAGTTTGTCGCTCGCGCCGATGGTGAGCGTAAGCTCGGTCTTGTCAAGGGCGATGCTCTCAGCAAGTATCGGGTTGACTGTAACCCTACAAGTCGCAGACTTGTCACCGCAGGTCGCGGTGATGGTAGCTTCACCGACAGAGACGGCGGTGACATTGCCCTCATTGTCGACAGTGGCGATTGACGCATCGGAGGTCGACCAAGTGACGGTCTTGTCGGTGACATCCTCGGGGAGGACTGTTGCTGTCAGTTTCTCACTCGCGCCGATGGTGAGCGTCAGTTCGGTCTTGTCAAGGGCGATGCTCTCCGCAAGGATGGGATTGACAGTCACCTTGCAGGTCGCGGACTTGTCGCCGCAAGTCGCGGTGATGGTTGCTTCGCCTATTGAGACTGCAGTGACTTTGCCCTCATTGTCGACTGTGGCTATTGCAGCAACGGAGGTCGACCATGTGACGGTCTTGTCGGTGACATCCTCAGGAAGGACGGTCGCGGTCAATTTCTCGCTCGCGCCGATGGTTAGAGTCAGTTCGGTCTTGTCAAGGGTGATGCTTTCTGCAAGTATCGGGTTGACGGTAACCTTACAGGTCGCGGACTTGTCGCCGCAAGTCGAGGTGATGGTTGCTTCGCCGACTGAAACGGCTGTGACATTGCCCTCGGTGCCGACCGTGGCGATTGCAGCATCGGAGGTCGACCATGTGACAGTCTTGTCAGTTACATCTTCGGGGAGGACTGTCGCGGTCAGCTTCTCGCTCGCGCCGATGGTCAGGCTCAACTCGGTTTTGTCAAGGGTGATGCTCTCCGCGAGTATTGGATTGACGGTAACCTTGCAGGTCGCAGACTTGTCGCCGCAGGTCGCAGTGATGGTTGCTTCGCCTACGGAGATTGCTTTCACATTGCCCTCATTGTCGACTGTGGCGATTGACGCATCGGAGGTCGACCAAGTTACGGTATTGTCAGTTACATCCTCGGGACGGACGGTTGCTGTCAGTTTTTCAGTTTCACCGATTGTCATGGTAAGCTCGGTCTTGTCAAGGGTGATGCTTTCGGCAAGGATGGGATTGACTGTAACCTTGCAGGTCGCAGACTTATCGCCGCAAGTCGCAGTGATGGTAGTTTCGCCCACTGAGATTGCAGTGACTTTACCCTCATTATCGACTGTGGCGATTGCTGCGTTGGAGGTAGACCATTGTATATTATTGAATGTTGCATTAGTCGGTGAAATTATCGCTTTCAAATGAGTTATCTCGTTAATTTTGAGTGCAACTTGGGACTGATCTATCGTTATGGACTCAGGGAAAACAGGCTCTTTAAAATCTTCTTCCTTTATTGTTTTAAAAGCTTTCCACCCTTCCACATTCCTATAAACATCTAAACTCCCAATAGGTACATGGAGAGTGGCAGTTAAATAAGTTAGGGGTGAAAATGAGTATGTATTTAATTCAAATGGAGTTAAAGAGCTAACATATATGTCTTTTACGTTTTGAGTTCTAAAAAAATTACCATTTATGCTATTTACTTTAAAGTTTACTCCATTAAAATCAACACAGTCAGGTATGTATATAACATCCGACTCTTCAGATTTTAGAGAATAGAGTCCAACGGTATTTTTACTCCCATTTAATGTTATCATATAATTATTTCCATCTGTGTATGAGAATACATGCCCTGAGTTTGCTATATCTTGTTCATTAGAAAATTCTTGAATATACTGAAATCGCCAATCAAGCATTTTCTCTGTATAATACTGAGACATTCCCTCTGGAACTGATAAAACATATACAGGGTAGGACGTATTATCGTCTCCATTTACAAATGGATTTTCAGTAATAATTGTTCCATGACCCCCTTTTTCATAATGTGAGCCTTGAATCGTCACTTCCTTTTCAGATTTAAGTATAAGGATATCTGGTTTACAATCATAAAAGGAAGCAGCATATACCGAAGAGACAGAAGAATCCAAAATAATCTTCTTTAACTCCTCACATAGCATAAATGCACCATCAGAGATTAGTTCTACTCCATTTACATGCAGGTATTCAAGATTAGAATTCATTGCAAAACATTCATGTCCCAATTCCAGATTTTCGCAATCAATTACTAATGAAGTGCTTCCAATGCCGTCCATTCCATATGTATCTATTTTCTTCAAATTATATGGGAGCGTGAAATCCTTCAAATTAGAACAAACAGCAAAAGCGTTGACACCTATATATTCAAGAGTAGATGGAAAATCAACTCTTTCCAAATTAGTATTCCATGAAAAACACCCTTCACCTATAGATTTAATCTGTTTGGGTAGTACTATGGTTTTAAATCCAGTTGTAGATCCACCTCCCATATTATTGAAAAGGCGTTTGCCCAATGATTTAATAGCAAATTGCACCCCTTGATATTCCACAAAATCCGGTAAAACTAATGTTTCAGGAATATCCGTAATAATATATGAACACATCTCAACAGATGGATCTTCCATATCTATAATCTTATAGCCGATTTCGTCGACTATAAAATCATAATCGGAAGCAAATACGTTATCTCCCAATAATAAAATACCGATAAGAAGTAGCAGCAATGGTTTTGGTTTCATATGTTTACTTGTGCCGCGGGCCTCCTCTCGTTGGCATGATTGGTTTATACAAAAAAAGCGCAGGAGTCTGTATCGGTTGCCATCCTACGAATAGAGGCTTCTCGCATTGCCCTTTAGAAGTCGGATGGCAACGCAGAAGCCCACGCTTGTATATGCAATCAGTGCCTCCGACCACATCTCTCACAAGACATAGTGCCGGAGCATATATTACATACCACGGGCATCTACCGTTGCTCAATCCCTGACTTCTAAATGAAATTTTGCGAGAATTTCTATTCGTCAAGAATCAGCGCGGATAAACGCTTTCAAAAATTTAAACTGCATCCCGACCCGCTTTACCCCGGACCGGGGCTTCCGCAAGACGGTCTGCAATCGCAAAGTTATGAATATTTTAAAATAAAGTGGCAGATAATCAGAATTTTTTATTCATTATTAATGAAAAGGCGCAAAGCGATAGCTATGCAGCGATTCAAATCTACCGGTTACAGATATGTCGCAGGGAAGGTTCCCCCTGACGGGAATAGGCGTTGCATAAATTTGTAATTCAGCGATGCGGGACAGTGGAGATAGCTGAAGCAAAGAGGGGGTAATTTCGGCGGGGTATTGATTTTGGCGGCGATTATGAGTAAATTTGCAGCGTATTTATTGCATGTTACGATATGTGTGCGAAAAAAATCATAATGGTTACCGGCGGTCAGAGGTCGGGTAAAAGTGAATTTGCGGAACACACCGCCCTTCACCTTTCCACCACACCGGTCTATCTTGCCACGGCACAGCCTCTTGACGATGAGTTCCGTCATCGCGTCAAGCTCCATCAGCTGCGGCGCGGACCGGAATGGACCAATATCGAGGAGCAACTTTACCCCGCCGACCATGAACTGTCGTCGCGCACGGTGCTTGTCGACTGCGTGACCATGTGGGCTACCAATATCTTCTTCCACTGTGACGAGGATATCGACCGGTCGCTTGAGATGTTCCGCAACGAATTTGACCGTCTCATAGCCATAGACGCGACATTTATCTTCGTCACCAACGAGATAGGGCTTGGCGGCACAAGCCAAAACGCCATGCAGCGACGGTTTACCGACCTGCTCGGATTTGTCAACCGGCATGTCGCGCAACATGCCGACGACGTGCATTTTCTTATTTCAGGAATCGACTTAAAAATAAAATAAAGCGATGCGACCATTCAACATTATCACACCCGACAATTCAATACGCCGACAGCTTGTCGACAAGATAGACAATCTCACCAAACCGAAAGGCTCTCTCGGAAGACTCGAAGAACTGGCTCTGCAGATAGGACTCATCCAGCAAACCCTCTCACCGGAGCTGCGTAATCCGTGCAACATACTTTTCGCAGCCGATCACGGCATAATCGAGGAAGGGGTGAGCGTGTCGCCCAAAGAGGTGACATGGCAGCAGCTCGGTCACTTCGCCAAGGGAGGTGCGGGAATTAATTTCCTCTGCGAGCAACATGGATTCCGCCTCGTACTCGTGGATGCCGGCGTTGACTATGACATCCCGGCAGGTCACGGTATAATCGACAAAAAAATACGCAAGTCGACCCGCAACTTCCTCCACGGTCCCGCCATGACCCTTGATGAGCTTGACCGGTGTATCGAGGCAGGAGCGGAGATTGTCGACATGGTACACGGGGAAGGTTGCAACGTGGTAAGCTTCGGCGAAATGGGCAGCGGCAACACATCGCCGTCGTCAATGTGGATGCATCTGTTCACCGGCATACCCCTCGACCGCTGCATAGGAGCGGGAGCGGGACTTGACAATTCAGGTATAAGACATAAGCTTGACGTACTCACCCGTGCTCTCGCCAACTATACCGGGGGCGACAGCGTGGAAGAGAAGATGGCATGGTTCGGCGGTTATGAACTTGCCATGGCTACCGGCGGAATGCTCCGCGCAGCCGAACTCGGCATGACCATCATCGTCGACGGATTCATCATGAGCAGCTGCATCCTCGCCGCATCGCGGCTCTATCCCGAGGTAATGCATTACGCGGTGTTCGGACATCAGGGCGACGAGTCGGGTCATCGGCTGCTTCTTGAGGCAATGGGAGCAAGACCGATACTCCATCTCCACCTGCGCCTCGGCGAGGGCTCTGGAGCGGTGTGCGCCTATCCTATCCTGCAGTCGGCAGTAAGGATGATCAACCGCATGGACTCCTTTGCCGATGTAAATGTGACAAAATATTTTGACTGATGAAGCATATCTTCGCCGCACTCACATTTTTCACGCGACTCCCTTTCTGGCGGCTCGGAAGCGTCGATAAACGCTACTACAAGTCGGTGGTGCCCTACTGGCCTTATACTGGCTGGCTGACAGGAGGGATAATGTGTCTCACGCTCTGGCTTGCAGCGCAGGCGCTCCCCTACTTTGCGGCAATCATCATGGCACTCATTGCAAGATTGCTCGTCACCGGCGCACTTCATGAAGACGGTCTCGCCGACTTTTTTGACGGAATGGGAGGCGGCACTACCCGCGAGCGCACACTCTCCATAATGAAAGACAGCCACATAGGCACTTACGGAGTAATCGCCCTGATATCATACTTCCTGCTTGCAACATCGCTACTGCTTGCCTTCCCTGTTCTGACGGCTTGCTGCATACTCTTTGCAGGCGATGCGTGGAGCAAGCTGTGTGCATCACAGATAATCAATTTCCTGCCCTACGCCCGAAATGAAGAGGAAGCGAAAAATAAGCTTGTCTACGACCGCATGACCGGCAAACAGCTAATCGCCGCAATCATTGGAGGCGCATTGCCGCTCGTGTACATGCCGCTCCCACTGCTCGGTGCGGCGATATTCCCGGTGGTCACAGTGACAGGACTGATATTGTTCATGAGGCGGCGCATCCACGGCTATACCGGCGACTGCTGCGGCGCGACTTTCCTTCTCGCCGAACTGTCATTTTACCTCGGTGCGTCAATATTATACCGGTTATGGCAATGAAGTTACTATTTATACGCCACACCTCGGTAAACGTGGAAAGAGGCATCTGCTACGGACACTCTGACGTGGATGTCGCCGATACCTTCCCGGGAGAGGCAGCAGCGGTAAAATCCGCGCTGTCAGGATACACTTTCGACAAAGTGTATTGCAGTCCCCTGTCGCGATGCAGAAAACTCGCGGCGGAATGTGGATACCCGTCACCGGTAATCGACCAGAGACTTCTTGAGATGAACTTCGGGGCATGGGAGATGGAGCGTTACGACGACATCACCGACCCGAGGCTTCAGGAGTGGTTTGACGACTACATAAATGTCGCCCCCACCGGAGGCGAGTCATTCATGGAGCAACAGGCACGATTTCTCTCGCTGCTTGAGGACCTGAGGAAAAGCGGTGACAAATGCGTGGCGCTTTTCACACATTGCGGCATACTGGTACAGGCACTCGTCACGCTACGCGGCATGACACCGGCAGATGCATTCACCAATCCCCCCGCTTATGGCTCGATACTTGAAATAGATATTGACTGAACCGACACCACATGATTCACTTAAACATAGCAAAAGGGCTCAAACGCCAGCTTGCATCGCTGACCGGGCCTATATTCATCGAGACACTGCTCATCATGACCCTCGGCGCGGTCGACACTGTGATGTTGTCGCGCCACAGCGACGCCTCGGTCGCTGCTGTAGGCGTGGTCAACCAGATTGTGATGCTTTGCTTTCTAGTATTTGAGGTAATCAATCTCGGAACATCGGTGCTTGTGAGCCAGTATATCGGCGCACGCCTCAACGACCGTGTGGAAAAGGTTGTGGGTGTCTCGCTGCTCGTCAATCTGGTAATCGGACTCGCCATAAGCGCCATGCTCTATTTCGGTGCGACAACGATTCTCAGGCTAATGGGACTCAACGACCTTCTGCTTGGAGAAGGCAGAGGATACATGCGCATCGTAGGCGCATTCGCTTTCTTCCAGGCACTCTCGCTCACGGCATCGGCAGCCCTGCGGGCATCCAACCGCGCCATATATCCGATGGTCGTGGTCGGGATAGTCAACATACTTAATATAGCCGGCAATTATATCCTCATATTCGGACGGTTCGGCGCGCCCGCACTCGGTGCAGAGGGAGCGGCGATATCCACCGCCACGAGCAGGGCGATAGCAATGGTGATACTCAACATCATCCTGTTCCATACGGTAATAAAACGGTTTCCCTGGGAGATATTCCGTCGGTTTCCCACCCGTGAGTTCTCCAATCTGTTGAAAATAGGACTCCCCTCTGCAGGCGAGCAGTTCAGCTACAGTTCCGCGCAGATAGTCATGACCTTTTTCATCAACATGCTCGGCGTAGAAGTGCTTGCCGCGCGCACATACGTGGTCAATATCACGATGTTCGGCTATCTTTTCTGTATCGCCGTGTCGCAGGGCGGTGCCATCACTATAGGTCATCTTGTGGGCAAAGGGAAGATACACGGGGCATTCATACTCGGAAAATATGTCATGCGTCTGGCACTCGTAATCACCGTCACCCTTTCAATTGCCATAGCCTCGTGCGGTCATAGCCTGATGTCGCTTCTCACCGACAACCCTGAAATCATCTCCATAGGAGCAGCGCTTCTATGGTTTGACGTACTGGTGGAAATCGGGCGTCCGGTAAACATATTCGCCACCAACGCGCTCCGCGCCACGGGCGATGTCAATTACCCGTTTTATGTGGGGCTTATAGTGATGTGGTCACTGCAGGTCGCAGGCGGCTATCTATGCGGCATATATTTCGGGCTCGGCATCTATGCCCTCTGGCTCATGATAGCTTCTGACGAGATAACCCGTGGCATAATCTTCACACGCCGCTGGTGGAGCATGAAATGGGCAGGCAAGAGCTTTGTCACCCAATAAACAGTATCTCAGAACAGCAGTGCGACATTGTAGACAAGCCATGCCACAAGCCACGCCACGATTGTATTGTAAACCACTGAGAACGCGCCATATTTCCATGAGCCTGTCTCCCTCACGATTGCCGTAACGGTAGCCATACACGGGAAATAAAGCAACACGAACACCATAAGACTCAACGCGGAGGCAGGGGTAAAGTCAGGTTTACCGGTGACCGGGTTAGGCGATGTAAGACGCGCCGAGAGTGACTTGTCATCAATCTCCTCGTCGCCGGTATAAAGCACACCGAGCGTCGATACAACGATTTCCTTCGCGGGTGCTCCGGCTATTGCGGCGACAGTCGATCGCCAATGGAAGCCAAGCGGCTCCATGACGGGATTGACCGCCTTTCCCATCATTTCAAGATAAGAATCGCGCGATGTGTCGATTTTCGAGTCATCACTCATCATCATAGCCTCGGTAGCCGGGGTGCTCGACTCCTCGTTATGAAGCGGGAAATAATTCAGTGCCCACACTATTATACTTGCCACAAGGATAATACCTCCCATCTTTTTGAGATACTGCTCTCCCTTCCCCCACATGTGACGCAACGAAGCTTTCATGGTCGGGATACGGTAAGGAGGAAGCTCCATGACAAACGGTGTCTCGTCGGTCTTAAACCAGAATCTTCTGAGAAGTCGCGCGGTAAGCACGGCAACAAGGATTCCAAGAAGATACAGGCCAAGAAACACAAGACTTGCATGGCGGCTGAAGAATGTGCCTACAAGCAGCACATATACCGGCAGTCGTGCCGAACATGACATGAACGGGTTAATCAGTATGGTGATGATGCGGCTGCTCCGGCTCTCGATAGCGCGCGCCGCCATGATGGCGGGCACATTACATCCGAAGCCCATCACAAGAGGAATGAACGACTTTCCGTGAAGCCCTATCTTGTGCATAATCTTATCCATGATGAAAGCGGCACGTGCCATATAGCCCGAATCTTCCATAAAGGATATAAAGAAGTAGAGTATAAGGATATTGGGAAGGAACACAATCACGCCTCCCACTCCACCGATTATACCATCGGCGACAAGGTCTTTCAACGGTCCTTCCGGCATGGTCGACTGCACGACCCCGGCAATCCAGTTGACTGCTGCCTCTATCCACTCCATCGGATAGGAACCGATTTCAAACGTACACCAGAATATAAACAACATTATAATCAGGAAAATCGGGAAGCCGAAGAGCTTGTTGGTCACAAAGGCATCGATTATACGCGTTGTCTTCGCCGTCTCCTTTGTCGACTCGGTAAGAGTCTCGGCAAGTGCGCCTGTTATGAAGCCATATTTTTCATTGGCGATAAGCGATGTTATGTCATCGTTGTTGCGCTTTTCTATAAGCCCCACCTCCTCGTCGCGCAGCTCAAACAGTTTTTTATGGTCGGGCGAATGGCTCACCATGTCATCTACCTCGCGGTCGTGTTCCAGCATCTTTATGGCAAGATAACGCGGAGAAAAATGGGCGCCTATCGAACCGTCTTTCTTGATTTCGTCTTTAATCACCTTTACACCCGCCTCTATCTCCTTGCCGAGATTGACATGAATATGGCGGACTGCCTTGTCGCGTCCCTCATAAACGCTTATCACGGTGTCAAACAGTTCATTGACACCCTCGCCTGTACGCGACACGGTAGGAACCATAGGCACACCTATCATCTCGCCAAGCAACTTATAGTCGAGTACCGCTCCGCTACGTTCAAGCTCGTCGTACATGTTGAGGGCTATCACCATCGAGCGGTCCATGTCGATAAGCTCGGTCGTGAGGTAGAGATTGCGCTCAAGGTTGGAAGCGACCACGACGTTGATTATCACATCGGGCATCTCGTTGCGCAGATAACGGCGCACATAAAGCTCCTCCGGTGAATATGACGACAATGAATAGGTGCCGGGCAAATCAACGATGTTGAACCTGTAGCCTCCATACTCGAAATGACCTTTCTTGGCATCGACAGTCACACCGCTGTAATTGCCCACGTGTTCCTTTGAACCTGATGCGATATTAAAAAGAGAGGTCTTTCCGCAGTTTGGATTACCGATAAGCGCCACATTGATGGTTTTCATGCTTCCTTCCACATCATGATGGATATCAGCGATCCGGTTATCCTCTTTTGGCAAACCCGACTGAGCGCCATCACTCCCGCTATCTTCCGCATTCAGAGGGAGCACCTCCACCATATCAGCCTCGCTGCGGCGCAACGATAGCTCGTAACCCATTATACTGTATTTGATTGGATCTTTCAGAGGTGCATTGAGCAACACTTTTATCACCTGCCCTTTTACAAACCCCATTTCAATGACACGTTTGCGGAAAGCCCCGTGTCCCAATATCTTGACTATTATTCCTGACTCGCCTGTCTTAAGTTCCGAGAGTCTCATAATATGCTTGAATTTATCAGTTAATATTTTTCAGTGCAAATATCACAATTTTATAACAAATTACGAAACAAATGCGGCATTAATTTAAAATGATTTTAAATAAGGTAGATCACCGACACCAAAATATGCCGGACACGTCAGGCTCAACTATCACACCGGTTATTTCGTATCTTTACCTGCGGTATTGATGCGGTCAATCAGGCGTTGTACGGATGGGAGAACGGGCAGCGCATTGTCCGGGATACGGAATTCCAGTTTATTATGCTCTTTGCGCTGTTCCTTGTATTCATCGACCGTGAGATAATTTATCTCGACCGGATATACCTCTACATTGCTGTCAATTTCAACCGGATTTTTTGTCTTGAAAGCTTTCTTTATCCATTTACCGCGCCCGAGGATATTTGCCGAAGATATCTCATATAAAAAGTCATGGATATTGTACTTACCCGAAGGATTTGCCTTGTAAGCAAAAGAAAGATTCATCTCCCTGATATCAATAGTCAATCCAAAAAATTTATAAACATTGGGTGAATAAACATGATTTTTGTAATTGCTTAACATATCAAGAGAGGTGACAAAAAATTCAGGCGTTTTCTTATAAAAAATACCGGGGGAATAACGTCCTTGCACAGTATCAGTCAATGCTCCATTCTTAATTGTGTCAGGTTCTTCAAACACATCAACCGGCAAAGAGACAAGAAAATTCATAAATGATATATATTCGTCATCTTCAGGAGTTGCCACGCTATCGCGACCGTCAGCTCCTGTATAATGTGCAAACCGCCTCTCAGTCCTTGTTTTAGGCACAAAATCATATTTATGATATCCCTTCACCTTTGTGCCTTCATCTATGTGATATGACTCAACCATATATTCGGAATACATCTTCAGGGTGTCACGATCAGTGGCTCCCGTACTGTATTCCCTTACATAACAGACCACGCGGGTTATAGGACGTTCACCCGGCATGACTGTGACGGGAGGCAGATCGTATGCAGCGGCATTCATCATCAACGTATCGCCCGGTGTAGCGGCAATACCTTCCTTATACCCAAGCGAATGTATAGTCAATGGGTATGACGCCTCATTCACATCCGGCGTGTTACCATCGGCATCGGTAGCCCCGAGAATCAATCCGGATGAAGAAAACACTGTAGCACCTATGACCGGACTGCCGTCAGAGCCATCCACTACAATAACACGCCCGGCAATCATAGCCGGAATAAATAGCACAGAGAACGCAATAAATGTGATTAACTTTTTCATACGAGTAATAAAATTTCAAATTTTCAGCAATATTATGAAAAAGTATTAAATAACACTATGTAAAAAATTACAAAAAGTATTTAATCATTTTAACGCGATGAAAAATGGCTCATTGCTTCTCGGTAAGGTATTTCCAGAATCTTACCGGCATATCCTGACGCTGCTTGCGCGGATTACTACGCTCATTGATGGCGATAGCCTTGAAATAGGTGCGCCACATATCCTGTAGCAGCAACTCATCCTTATCCATCATTTCGGGCGCAAGACGACCGGTGGCGATATGAGGCAGTTCCTCAGGGAGCGTGACATGACGCGTAACCTTACCGTCATAATAGCAACCGAAGCCTCGCCGCTTGTCATAGAGCAAAAACTTCATGGTTGAAAAGCGGTCGACAAAATGCGGTACCGCAAGGGCAAGCACGTTGTAAAGCGGTTCGATAATCCCGAAATAAGAGCCGTCGGCAGCTTTCTGAAAGCGCACAAACTGCTTCACTCTCTGCGCCTCGCCGCGTACGCGCCTTACCATGCGCGTCATCTCGACGACATCGGGATCGCTGAAATCGGTCTCGATGCTTACCGAGGAGTCAATAGTCTTGCGAAGATAACGGAACAATACCGTATCATAATCGGGAAGCTCGCAAAGGAAGCTCGCCACTACAGCCGACAAAGCCTCACGTGACAGTTTCTTTTCAATTGCGCGCCACACGCGCCCCGACTTCTCTTCATCAGTAATCACCTCGAAGCTGTCATCATAAAACATTGGCAACACCTCGCCTTCCCTGACAAGAACATCAGGAAAACAACGTCGTGCGTAGGCATCAAAAACAGCAGTCAGCAATCCATCGAAAGTGCCGTCAAATATATATAGTGTCATTCTCCAAAATCCAGTGTCATCTGTAATGGATTGTCGCCTTTAAGAGCCTTACGCGGCTGTGCGGTAAGCTGATTGCGCACATACTCCGGCGAAACATCGGCGACACACGATGCCTCGAGCTCTCCACAGGTGATGAAATATTTCGCGCGCTTCATGACCACGCCTATCTTGCGAAGATGGTCGGATGTAAGACGCCTGAACCGTCGGGCGTTTACAATCATAGTTGCCGATTTCACTCCCACACCCGGAATACGGAGTATCATCTCATAATCAGCTCGGTTGACATCAACCGGAAAAGCCTCGGGATGGCGCAACGCCCATGACAGTTTGGGGTCTATTTCAAGTTCGAGGTCGGGATGGGAGTCACCGGCTATCTCATCGGCGGTAAAATGATAAAAACGCATAAGCCAGTCAGCCTGATATAACCGGTTTTCCCTCACCAGCGGAGGTTGTTTCAAAGCCGGAAGACGCGGGTCGTAAGTATTCACAGGCACATATCCCGAATAATATACACGCCTCATGGTTGGAGTGGCATACAGCGCCGACGACAGACGCAGGATATCTCGGTCATGCTCCGGTGACGCGCCTACAATCATCTGTGTGCTCTGACCGGCGGGAACGAAACGCGGCACATGGCGCATACGCTTGCGGTCCTCGACATTTTCGAGCACACCCCGGCGTATGTAACCCATCGGTTCATACACGCTTTTGAAATCTTTCTCCGGAGCGAGATATTTAAGCGACGTTTCATTCGGAATCTCGATATTCACACTCATGCGGTCGGCATACCGACCGGCGAGATTAACAAGTTCCTGCGATGCCCCGGGGATGCTTTTCAGATGGATATACCCGTTAAACCGATGTACGGTACGCAAGTCCTGCGCCACCCTCACGAGACGCTCCATGGTGTAGTCGGGATTACGCACCACACCTGAACTTAGAAACAATCCCTCTATATAGTTACGCCTGTAAAATTCCATCGTTATGTCGACCAACTCCGACACCGACAAAGTGGCTCGCGGTATATCGTTGCTGCGCCTGTTGATGCAATAAGCGCAATCATACATGCACACATTGGTCAGCATCACCTTCAAGAGTGAGATACAGCGGCCGTCATCAGCAAAACTATGGCATATACCCACTCCTCCGACAGTGTTGCCTACACCGTCACCTTTCTTTCCACGGCGCACAGTGCCGCTCGACGAGCATGACACGTCGTATTTAGCCGACTCGGCAAGTATCTTAAGTCTTCGGAGTGTATCTTCTGTCATAGTCGCGATTCAACTTTAACAAGCAAGAGTTGAATATACAAATTTACACATTCCCCGTCATATTGCAAAATCACAAGTATCATATATCAGGATTATTTGCTAATTTTGCAATAGATAATATGGAAGATTATATAAGCAAATTAAATAAGCAGCAACAAGATGCCGTGCTCTACACCGGCGGCCCGCAACTTGTGATAGCCGGAGCCGGGTCAGGCAAGACACGTGTGCTCACCTACAAGATAGTACACCTGCTCACACAAGGTTACGAGCCGTGGCGTATCCTGGCGCTGACGTTTACCAACAAGGCGGCAAAAGAGATGCGCGAGCGCATAAAAAGTGTTGTCGGCGAAGCTACGGCGTCAAAGCTATGGATGGGCACATTTCACTCCATCTTTGCCAGGATATTGCGCAGCAACGCGCAGCTCATAGGATTCAAAAGCAATTTTACCATATATGATGCCGCCGACTCCAAGTCATTGTTAAAGTCAATTATAAAAGACCTCAACCTTGACGATAAAATATACAAGCCGGGGGTCGTTGCTTCGGCAATCTCATCAGCAAAAAATGCCTTGATATCACCTGACCGCTATGCACTTTCCCACGATATCATGGAAGCTGACCGAAGGGCAAAGCGTCCGCGGCTGTACGAGATATACCGTATCTACCGTGACCGTTGTTTCGTGGCAGGTGCAATGGATTTCGACGACCTTCTGTATTATACCAATGTGTTGTTGCGCGACAATCCTCAGGTGCTCCATCACTATAATGAATTTTTCCGTTACGTGCTCGTCGATGAGTATCAGGACACCAATTTCGCCCAGCATCTCATAGTATCAAAACTCTGTGAGGCAAGTAAAAACCTGTGTGTGGTCGGAGATGACGCGCAGAGCATTTACTCATTCCGAGGTGCGAACATACGCAACATACTCAACATGAAAAATGCGTATCCCGACCTGCGGATATTCAAACTCGAACAAAATTACCGTTCGACACAAAACATCATCAATGCAGCAAACTCGCTCATTGCCAAGAACAAAGAGCAGATACGCAAAAACGTGTTCTCGCGCAATGATATAGGGTCGCGCATAGAAGTAGTGCAAAGTTACAGCGACTACGAGGAGGCGTATCTAATATCCAACCGCATTTCACAGCTGAAGATGCGGCAACAGGACAGCTACGAGGAATATGCCATACTTTACCGTACTAACGCACAATCGCGCATACTTGAAGAATCGCTTCGCAAGCGTAATATTCCCTACCGCATATACGGAGGGTTGTCATTTTACCAGCGCAAGGAAATCAAGGATGCGATAGCTTATTTCCGACTGTCGGTCAATCCAGATGACGACGAGGCACTGAAACGCGTCATAAATTTCCCGGCGAGGGGCATCGGTGACACCACACTCAACAAAGTGCTACGTTGCGCCATAGAAAATAATGTAAGCGCATGGCAGGTAATCAGCAATCTTGACAAGTATGATACAGGTGTAAATTCGGGCACAGCAAAGAAACTTATGGGATTCCGCGACCTGATTCAGGAATTTATCGACAAAAATTCCACGGGAGAAGACGCGGAGAGCGTGGCACGGTATATCATAACGCGTACACAGCTTCTCAGTATGCTGCTGACCGACCGTACACCGGAAAGTGTGTCAAAACAGGAAAACCTTCAGGAACTCCTTAACGGAGTAAAGGAATTTGTAGCAAACAAAATCGAAGAGGGCGTAGAGGGAACTTCTCTCACGGATTTTCTCGGAGAAGTTTCGCTTGCCACCGACCAGGATGACACCGACACCGGTGAGGCATCCATCACGCTCATGACCGTACACGCCGCCAAGGGTCTGGAATTTAACAATGTATTTATCGTCGGTGTGGAGGAAGAACTGTTCCCGTCGGCTATGAGTTGCGACTCACCGGCTGAGATTGAAGAGGAGCGACGGCTGCTTTATGTGGCAATCACCCGCGCGAAAACGAATTGTACCATAAGCTACGCGTCTTCACGGTTCCGCAACGGACAGACCAAGACATGTCAGCCGTCGAGATTCCTAAAAGATATAGACAGGAGCTATCTGCATCTCGCCACCGGAAATGACTTTGTACATCCCGACACGTTCATAAACCCCATCGACAATTACCGGGCATCCATGACACCACCCAACCGTCATACGTTCAGTCATCCGCTTGTCGACTCTTCCACCGTTACAGCTCCGAAACAACCGGCGCCATCGTCAGGCGCAACAGCCGAGGGACAACATGCAGTGGGAGAACTTCAAGAGGGTATGCGCATCGAACACAGCCGATTCGGCAAGGGCACCATACTCGCTGTTGACACCGATGCGACCGATGCGCGTATCGAAGTAAAATTTGATACTGTCGGGAGCAAGAAGCTCCTGTTAAAATTTGCTCGTTTTAAAATCATTGAATAATGAAAGCCAACGATATCCCTACCCCGTTTTATATAGTATATGAAGACAAACTCCGTCACAATCTTGAATTGATAAGCAAGGTTAAGCGCGAAGCCGGAGTTAACATAATAATGGCGTTTAAGGCTAATGCCCTTTGGAAGACATTTCCCATCATCCGCGAGTATGTGACCGACTCCACGGCAAGCTCCCTAAACGAGATGCAGCTCGGCAACGAAGAGCTGCGCGGTAATGTCCACAGCTATTGCCCTGCATATACGCCCGACACTATCGGTCAGTTCATCGCCGGAAGCAGTCATATAACTTTCAATTCCATAAACCAGTGGAAACGGTTCAAAGCCGATATTGAGGCGTGGAACGGCGTGGATGGCAACCATCATGTGTCACCGGGATTGCGTGTTAATCCGCAATGCTCGGTCATCGAGACCGACATCTATAATCCGGCTCTCCCCGGCTCACGATTCGGGGTGACGGCCGACATGATAGGCGACTCCCTGCCTGAAGGCATTGAGGGGCTGCATTTCCATTCGCTTTGTGAATCGGACTCCCACGCGCTTGCAAAGGTGCTCGATGCCTTTGAGCAACAATTCGGCAAATACCTGCCACAGGTAAAATGGGTAAACATGGGGGGCGGACATCTCATGACCCGCGAAGGCTATGATGTGAATCACTTGATTCAGCTGCTCAAAGATTTCAAGTCGCGCTACCCGTGGCTTGAAGTGATAATGGAACCGGGAAGCGCCTTCACATGGCAGACCGGCGACCTTGTGACATCGGTAATTGATGTCGTGGAAAACCAAGGGGTAAAAACGGCAATCATAGATGCATCATTTGCTTGCCACATGCCCGACTGCCTTGAAATGCCATATCAACCGGCGATAGCTGAAAGTTGTGAGGAAGCGACTGACACCATCGCCTACCGTCTCGGAGGAAATTCGTGTCTCAGCGGCGACTACGTAGGCGACTGGTATTTCAGAAAGCCACTCACCACAGGCGACAGGCTTACGCTGAAAGACATGAACCACTACACGACCGTAAAGACCACGATGTTTAACGGCATACAGCATCCGGCAATAGTATTTTGCGATAAAACGGGCGAGTGCACCTATCTGCGCCGATTCGATTACAATGATTACAAAACCCGCATGAGCTGATGAAATATTCCATAATAGTGCCCGTATATAACAGGCTTGACGAGGTTGAGGATCTTCTCGCCAGTCTTTCACGACAGACATTCAAGGATTTCGAGACAGTGATTGTGGAGGACGGCTCCACGGCTCCATGCAAAGATGCCGTAGACCGTTATGCCGACAAAATCGACATAAAATATTACATGAAGCCTAACGAAGGACGCTCCATTGCGCGAAACTACGGGCTTGAACGTGCCAAGGGCGACTATTTCATATTTTTCGACTCTGACTGCGTGATTCCTGAACAATATTTTGAAAAACTCGACAAAGCACTTGCCGAGCATCCGGCAGACTGTTTCGGCGGACCCGATGCGGCACATGAATCATTTTCCGACACTCAGAAAGCCATAAATTACTCGATGACCTCATTTCTCACCACCGGCGGCATCCGCGGAGGCAAGGTGAGTCTTGAAAAATTTACCCCGCGCACTTTCAACATGGGTTTCAGTCGCGATGTATATAATAATGTAGGTGGATTCAGGGAAATGTTTTCAGAAGATATCGACATGAGCACCCGCATAAAGAATGCCGGACACTCTATCACCCTTATCCGCGAAGCATACGTGTACCATAAACGGCGTGTGGACTTCAAGAAATTTTTCCGTCAGGTACATGTGTTCGGCATGTCACGCATCACCCTCAAACTGCTATATCCCGGCTCGATGAAACTCGTACATTGGCTGCCGGCAATAGCGGTCATCGGTGGAGTGACCCTGATTGTACTCGCACTCACAGTCAGTCCGTGGTTCTGGCTTCCGCTCGCACTGTACCTGATTGCCGTATGGCTCACGGCACTGTTCTCCACCAAGAGCGTCAAGATAGCCACCCTTGCCATCCCCGCCGCCATCATCCAACTCGGCGGCTACGGCACAGGATTCATAAAGGCATACGTGACCAAAATCATATTTGGCAAAGGGCGCGACATCAACGAGGAAATTCTCATCCGCAAAGGAAAATAACCATAATATACAATAAAGGCGCACCATAAACGATGCGCCTTTATTTATGCTTTCTTTGTTTAGAAGAGCGGGAAAGTCGAGGTCGTGTAGACGTACTTGCGCTCAAACTCCTGTTGTGACATGGTAAACATCAGTATTCCCTGAATAAGCCAGATAATAGAAGGAATACCGCACGTACATAGAGAAACTATCAAAGAAATTATACCTGCAGTACTCTTTCCAAGATAAAAATACTGAATACCGAGACTGCCGAGGAAAATAGCAAGGAGTGCCGCAACTCCACGGCTTCTTCCGGACGGTCCGGGAGAAAATACGTTATCCGGATAAGGAGGAGGGCAACTGTTAGGATTGGTTTGCTGATTCATATCATTTAAATTTATGAGTTTTCTTTTAACAGATTGCAAAGTAAATAAATAAATCCGGTTAATCGACAATATAACGATAAAAAACTACCGTTTGTCGACATTTCCTTCAAAAAAGTTTATATATGCCTTGTTCACAAGCCTTATACCGCCCGGTGTAGGATAATCGCCCGAAAAATACCAGTCGCCCGCGCATGAAGGCACAGCCTCATGTAATCCTTCAAGTGTCTGATAAATTATCTCTACCTCGGCTTTTGTGTCGGGAGGGGTAAGCATTTCAGCGATTTTTGCCGAAATGCGTTCTTCTGAGAACGGAGCATAAATAGCCTTGACACAGTTGACAAGTTCATCGTCAGGCACATTTTCCTGCGCAAGACATTTCTTATAGACATCTTCGAGAAGATGCTCCATGCCATTCTCCTTAATCAACTCCACTGCGGCACGGAATGCGCAGAACTCTCCCATACGTGACATATCGATGCCGTAATAGTCGGGATAGCGAACCTGCGGTGACGAACTTACCACGACAATCTTTTTCGGATGCAGCCTGTCGAGCATCCTGATTATCGACTGGCGCAGTGTGGTGCCGCGTACAATCGAGTCATCAATCACGACAAGTGTGTCACGGTCATTCTCCACAATACCGTAAGTGACATCATACACGTGGGCTGCAAGGTCATTGCGCGACTCACCCTCGGCGATGAATGTGCGGAGCTTGATATCCTTGATCGCCACTTTCTCTATGCGCAACTTTGTGCGCATAATGTCAAATAGCGCGTCACGCGACAAGGCATCGTTCTGCGACAATTCATATATCCGGTCAGCCTTGGCACGGTCCAGATATTTTTCAAGACCTTCAACCATACCTATAAACGCCACTTCCGCGGTATTCGGGATGAAGGAGAACACCGCATGTTTTAAGTCGTATCCTACACCTTTAAGTATCTTGTCGACAAGATTTCTGCCGAGTGCCTTACGCTCGCGGTAGATATCGGCATCGCTTCCACGTGAAAAATAGATGCGCTCAAACGAGCAACGCTCATTTTTACCCTCTCCAAGTATATCTTCCACGCTTACATCGCCCTTTTTGTTGACAATCACGGCACTTCCCGGAGCGAGTTCATGCACGGCGCGGCGCGGAACATTCAACACAGTCTGGATTACAGGGCGCTCCGATGCCACGACAACTATCTCGTCATCGGCATAGTAAAATGCAGGACGTATGCCATGCGGGTCACGCAACGCCCACATATCGCCTGAGCCGAGGGCACCACATATCACATAACCGCCGTCCCATCCGGGCGCCGTCTGCGACAATACCTCGCGGATATCAAGATTATCCTCGATAGCCACTGCGCGCTCGATGCCGTCAAGACCTTTCCCTGTAAATTCATGATAAAGCCGGTTGTTTTCCTTGTCAAGGGCATAACCGAGCTGCTCAAGTATGATGACCGTATCGGAGTATATGCGCGGATGCTGCCCTTTCTCCACAACTGACCTGAATATGCTGTCGACATTGGTCATGTTAAAGTTGCCGCACAGCATAAGCGAACGCGAACACCAGTTGTTACGCCTCAAAAAGGGATGTACGTAACTGATGCCGCTGCGCCCTGTGGTCGAGTAGCGCAGATGCCCCATATAGACTTCTCCGATAAACGGGGCATAGGCATCGACCCACCCGGCATCATGTTCGTTCACATGAGCCTGATCTACCTGACGGTTTATAGTTGAAAAAATTTCCTGTATGGCATTGGGACCGAGAGCCCTCTCGCGGAACACATATTCGTGTCCCGCGGGAGAATTCATCTTTATGACTCCGGCACCGGCACCCTCCTGCCCCCTGTTGTGCTGCTTCTCCATAAGCAGATACAGTTTATTGAGTCCGTACAGATAAGTGCCATATTTTTCTTTATAAAATTCAAGCGGTTTCAGCAGGCGTATCATAGCCACGCCACACTCATGCTTAAGTTGTTCCATTATTTTGATTTAAGAAATGCGTCAATTCCTTTTGCGGCATTGCGACCGGAAGCGATACAGCGCACCACCAATGAAGCACCTGTGGAAGCATCGCCCGCGGCAAACACCTTCTCAACGCTGCTCTGTTGTGAGGCGTTGACTTTTACATTGCCACGGGCATCTTTTTCCACACCAAGCTGCTCAAGCAATCCTTCAGCTACCGGATTGGTGAAACCCATTGCCAGAAGTACAAGTTGCGCGGGGATACGCTCGATTTTCCCGGTGTGGATAAGAGTCATTTTTCCTGTCTGCGGATCTTTTTCCCAGTTCACTTCCTCAACCTCCACCTCATCAACCTTGCCATCCTTCCCGATAAACTTCTTGGTATCGAGAAGCCAACGACGCTCGCATCCTTCAAGATGAGAACTTGATGTCTTCAAAATCATCGGCATATTGGGCCACGGAGTATCGGGATTCTCGCCTACAGGAGGCTTCGGCATGATTTCAATCTGGGTAACAGAGAGTGCGCCCTGACGATTAGCCGTACCGACGCAGTCACTGCCGGTGTCACCGCCGCCGATTACGAGCACATGTTTCCCTTTGGCGGAAATACGCTTGTCACGCGGAATCTCCACTCCGGCGTTCACACGATTCTGCTGCTGGAGGAGTTCGAGGGCAAAATGCACTCCGTCAAGGTCGCGCCCCTCGACTTTAAGATCGCGCGGCACTTCAGAACCGATTGCCACACATACTGCATCGTAACCGTCAAGGAGTTCCTGAGCTTTTATGTCGACACCAACCTTGATGCCGGTCTTGAACTCGATACCTTCCTCTTTGAGCAGTGCCAGACGACGGTCAATCACGCTCTTGTTGAGTTTGAAATCCGGAATACCCAGGCGCAGCAAGCCGCCGACAGCCTCGTTTTTCTCAAATACAGTAACCGAATGACCTTTCTGGTTAAGCTGATTGGCGCAAGCAAGTCCGGCAGGACCCGAACCTATAACGGCAACCTTCTTACCGGTGCGGTGTTTCGGAGGACGTGCATGCACATAGCCTTCATTATAGGCGCGCTCCACGATTGCGGCCTCATTCTCTCGTATCGTGACAGGCTCATGCTGCTTATTGAGCACACACCCTTTCTCACAACCTGCGGGACATACCCTTCCAGTAAATTCGGGAAAGTCGTCAGTGGCGATAAGCAACGCATAAGCTCCTTTTATATCATTCTTATAGAGGCGGTCCTGCCATTCCGCCTGACGGTTGCCGAGCGGACAGTTCCAATGACAGAACGGCACACCGCATTCCATGCAACGGGATGCCTGCAGGCGGCGGTCCTCGGGATTAAGAGTCTGTTCAACTTCTCCATAGTCGCGCACACGGTCGCTTACCGGACGATAGCCGGCTTCCTTACGGGGAACAGTCAAAAACGCTTTAGGATTTCCCATATATATTGTAATATTAAGCGGTTCAAATTAAATTGTTATCAATCACGCTCTACACTGGCAAGACGCTGCTGCAGACGAGCCATCTTCTCATCATGAAGCACTTTCTTGTACTCGATGGGAATCACCTTTATAAACTGCTCCACATATTCCTGCCAATTGTCAAGCATCCTTCCGGCAAGCGGACTGTGGGTGTGTTTATAATGGTTGCCGATGAGACGGTAAAGCTCACGGTTATCAGCCATATCCTCGATAAGTGACAGCTCGACCATCTCCATATTACAGAAATAATCGAAGTTGCCGTCGGGATTCCACACATAGGCGACACCTCCGCTCATACCGGCGGCAAAGTTACGACCCGTAGTGCCAAGCACAACTGTTCTTCCTCCGGTCATATACTCGCAGCAATGGTCGCCGACTCCCTCCACCACAGCGGTAGCACCGGAGTTTCTTACACAGAAACGCTCGCCCACGCGACCGTTGATGTAGATTTCACCTGCAGTCGCACCGTAAAGAATCGTATTGCCGGCAATGATATTATCTTGCGGTGCAAATATACTGCCTGCAGGAGGCACGATAACAATCTTACCGCCGGAAAGTCCCTTACCCACATAATCGTTTGCATCGCCTTCAAGACGGAAAGAGATACCGTGAGCGAGGAACGCACCGAAGCTCTGACCGGCAGAACCGTGGAATGTGCAGGCAATCGTGTCATCGGGCAACCCGGCATCACCGTAACGCTTTGCGACTACCCCGGAGAGCATGGCTCCTACCGACCGGTCAGTATTGGCAATCGGGAACTCAAGCCCGACAGGCATTTTTGACTCGATAGCCGGGAATGAACGACTGATAAGCTTGCGGTCGAGCACATTGGCGATATCATGCTTCTGGTCAACCACATTCAATATGGCATTGGTCTTAGCCTCGGCAGGCATATACAGAATCTTGGAGAAATCAAGATGAGAGGTCTTGGGCGTATCATGGGAGGGCTTGACAAAAAGCATGTCGGTACGACCGATAATTTCGTCAAGTCGACGTACACCAATTTCAGCAAGAGTCTCGCGAATCTCCTGGGCAAGAAACTTGAAGAAGTTGATTACATATTCGGAACGGCCTACAAAACGCTTGCGAAGCTCCTCATTCTGAGTGGCAACTCCAACAGGACATGTGTTAAGGTGACACTTACGCATCATCACACATCCAAGCACAATAAGCGCACTTGTTGCGAAGCCGTATTCCTCAGCCCCGAGCATAGCCATGATGATTACGTCACGCGCTGTCTTTAACTGTCCGTCGGCCTGCAATTTTACCTGTCCGCGAAGATTATTCAAGACAAGTGTCTGCTGAGTCTCTGACAGACCGATTTCCACAGGCAATCCGGCATACCGGATTGAACTTGCCGGTGACGCGCCCGTACCGCCGTCGCTTCCGCTGATGGTGATAAGGTCGCTTTTTGCCTTCGCCACACCGGCAGCAATAGTACCCACGCCGCTCTCCGACACAAGTTTCACACTCACCTTTGCATCGGGATTGACATTTTTCAGGTCAAATATAAGTTGCGCGAGATCCTCTATCGAATAAATATCATGATGTGGTGGAGGTGATATAAGAGATATGCCCGGAATCGAGTGACGCGTCTTGGCGATAATCTTGTCAACCTTGAAGCCGGGGAGCTGACCGCCTTCACCGGGCTTGGCGCCCTGGGCAATCTTAATCTGGATTTCATCGGCATTCACAAGATACTCGGCAGTGACACCGAAACGACCCGACGCTACCTGCTTAATCGCAGAGCGAGCCGAAGAGCCGTCTTCACGAGGCTTGAAACGCTCCGAATCCTCACCCCCTTCGCCGGTATTGCTTCGCGCACCTATTGCATTCATTGCGATACCGAGTGCTTCGTGCGCCTCACGGCTGATAGAGCCAAACGACATGGCACCGGTAACAAAACGGCGCATTATATCCTCTACCGGCTCGACTTCATCGACAGGGACAGGTGTACCCTTCTTGAAATCAAGGAAGTCACGTATAAATATCGGTTCAGGCTTGTTGTCGACAAGCGATGTAAACTCTTTGAACTTCTTATAGCTGCCGAGACGCGTAGCAAGCTGGAGCGTGGTAATGGTCAACGGATTCCAGGCATGTGACTCGCCATCTTTCCTGAAAGCATACTGACCGAGGTGACGCAACGGCAATTCGCTGTCGAAATCCTCAGAGAAAGCTTCAGAATGAGATTTCAGTATATCACGGCAGAGGTCGTCAAGATCGATACCGGAAATCTTACTTACGGTATTTCCAAAATAACGCTTCACGAGCTCATCCGATACTCCGATAGCCTCGAATAGCTGCGCCCCCTTGTAACTGGTAATGGTAGATATACCCATCTTCGACATCACCTTAAGCAATCCCTTATCGATAGCCTTGATATAGTTTTTCTCAGCTGTATGGAAGTCAAGCTGTATCTCCTTGCGGTCAACCAGGTCATTTATCACGGCGAAAGCGAGGTAGGGATTGATGGCACTCGCCCCGTAACCTGACAGGAGGGCGAAATGCATCACCTCACGCGCATCGGCAGTCTCGACTATAAGAGCGGTCTGAACACGCTTCTTGCAGTCGATAAGATGATGATGAACCGCAGAAGTAGCAAGCAACGAAGGTATCGGCGCACGGTCAGCACTGACCCCACGGTCGCTCAATACTATATAATTGCACCCCTCGTCAACCGCAGTTTCAGCATCACGGCACAGACGGTCGATAGCATCGGCAAGACCCTGTGTACCCTCTGCAACGGGGAATGTCATGTCAAGTTTACGGGTATTGAAGCCCTTGTAACGGAGATTACAGAGGAGATCAAGCTCGCGGTTGGTGATGATAGGACGTTTCAGAAGCACCATCTTGCACAGTTCCGGATTCGGTTCGAGCAGATTAAGGTCAATCGCACCGATATAACTGTCAAGACTCATCACAAGCTCCTCACGCAGCGGGTCGATAGGCGGGTTGGTCACCTGTGCGAAATGCTGACGGAAATAGTTGTAAAGCAACTGCGGCTCTTTGGACAGTACGGCAAGTGGAGTGTCGCACCCCATCGAATTGACGGGTTCCTTTGCCTCCACCACCATCTGAGTGATGATTTTCTCCACTTCCTCACGATGATAGAAGAATGCATGAAGCAGACGCTCAAAATCCTCAACATTATATGCGACCTTACGTCCGCTGCTTATTTTATCAAGAATAATGCGGTTACGCGACAGCCAGTCGCGGTAAGGGAACTCCGACGCGAGTTTTTCCTTCAACTCGGCATCGTGATATATCACACCCTTTTCCATGTCGACCATCAGCATCTTTCCCGGTCGCAACCTACCCTTTTCCTTCACCTCCGATGATTCAAACGGGAGCACACCCATCTCGGATGCCACCACCATAGTGTCATTGTTGGTAATGAGATAACGCGCCGGGCGCAGACCGTTGCGGTCAAGCATACCGCCGGCATATCTGCCGTCGCTGAAAAGAAGTGTTGCCGGACCGTCCCACGCCTCCATGAGGATTGAATGGAACTCATAGAACGCCTTGAGTTCAGGCGATATAGGATTTTTATCGTTAAATGATTCCGGCACAAGCATGGCGAGAGCGTGAGGAAGCGACATGCCGCTCATCACGAAAAACTCAAGCACATTGTCGAGCGAAGCGGAATCGCTCATGCCCGGCTGTATTATAGGAGTGAGGTCGGCACCGCCGAATTTGGTAGGATGAAGCACACATTCACGAGCTTTCATCCACATACGGTTACCTTGTATCGTGTTGATTTCACCATTATGCCCGAGCATACGGAAAGGCTGTGCAAGCGCCCATGTCGGGAATGTATTGGTACTGAAACGCGAGTGTACAAGCGCCATACCGGTAGTGAAATGGGGATTCATCAAGTCAGGGAAATAATAGCGAAGCTGCAGACTTGACAACATGCCTTTATAGACGATTACACGTGATGAGAGTGACACGATATAGAACGCCTCCTTTCCGGGAAGAGTCGAGGCGGCAATTTTTTTCTCAACCTTGCGACGAAGCACATACAGACGCGGCTCAATCTCGTCATTAGTTTTTTCATCGGCGATAAAAATCTGCTTTATCGCCGGTTCAGCCTCACGCGCCACGACACCGAGCTGCTCGTTGTTAACAGGTACGTCACGCACCGCTATCAATGACAGACCGAGTTCAATCGCCTCACGCTCGATGATGTCAAGCATGATCTGCTGCGTATCCTCATCTTTAGGCATAAAGACAAGACCGCTGCCGTAACGCCCCTTTTCAGGGACGGCGATACCTTGCAACAGAATAAATTCATGGGGAATCTGCACCATAATGCCGGCACCGTCACCGGTCTTGGGGTCGGCGCCCTCCGCGCCACGGTGTACCATGTGTTCAAGAACCTGTAAACCTTGCTCCACGAGCTGATGGGACTTTATACCCCTGATGTTTACAAGCAGACCAACTCCACACGCGTCATGTTCAAATCGCGGGTCGTAGAGTCCTTCAGGTTTAAGAATCGGACTTCTCATACGTAATAAACTTCCATAAAAAAACAGACCGGCACGCGATGTCATCGCTATACGACACCACGTGCCGGTTAAATATATAAATATTTCAATTAACGGATGAACAGCAGTTCACGATATTTGGGCAACGGCCACATCTCGTCGTCAATCATAAGCTCAAGCTTGTCGATATGATAACGGATGACATCCATGCAAGGCACAACTGTATCATGGTATGCGATAGCCTTCTCACGCTCGTTTTCGATACGGTTAGCCGACTTGCGCGCATTTACCATCTTCTTCACTTCTTCCATGATAGTAGCCATGTGAGCCGACATGCGCTCGATAGTGTCGAGGTCAAGCTGTGCGAGCTTGTCACCCTTTTCGTTGGGGAACAGAGTCTTCAGCTTGAATACATTGTCGGTAAGCACTGACTGATAACGGATAGCCACGGGGATTACATGATTTACGGCAAGGTCACCGAGCACACGAGCCTCAATCTGAATCTTCTTCGTGTACATCTCCCACTTAACCTCGTTACGTGCCTCAAGTTCAACCTTTGTAAAGACACCGGTCGACTTGAACATATCGATAGACGACTTGCTAAGATAAGCATCAAAAATCTTCGGCACACTTGTCTCACAGTCAAGACCGCGGCGCGCAGCCTCCTCTTTCCACTCATCGCTATAGCCGTTGCCGTCGAAATGAATCGGCTTGGAGTATTTGATAAGCTCTTTTATCTCAGCGAGAAGAGCGTGAGTAAGATCACCGCCGGTGGCGAGACGCGCGTCAACCTTCTTCTTGAAATCGGAAAGCTGTTCTGCAACTGCGGCGTTAAGGGCTATCATTGCCGATGCACAGTTGGCTGAAGAGCCGACGGCACGGAACTCAAAGCGGTTGCCTGTGAAAGCAAAGGGCGATGTACGGTTACGGTCGGTGTTATCGACAATAATTTCCGGAATCTGATCTACATCGAGTTTAAGCCCCTTCTTGCCGGCGAGATTGAGAAGGTCACTGTTGTCACTTGACTCAAGCTTTTCAAGAATTTCGGCAAGCTGCGTACCTACGAAAATAGAGATGATTGCAGGCGGTGCCTCGTTGGCTCCGAGACGATGGGCGTTGGTAGCCGATGCGATAGATGCTTTCAGAAGCCCGTTATGGCGATATACGGCAGCCATCACATTTGCCACGAAAGTGATAAACTGGAGGTTGTCTTTGGGAGTCTTGCCCGGACCGAAAAGCAGTACGCCCTTGTCGGTACCGAGACTCCAGTTATTATGTTTACCGGAACCATTAATGCCGGAGAAAGGTTTCTCATGAAGCAGCACACGGAAATTATGACGACGTGCGACTTCAGCCATAAGTGACATCAGCAACAGGTTATGGTCATTGGCAAGATTGGTCTCCTCAAATATCGGGGCAAGCTCAAACTGATTGGGGGCAACCTCGTTGTGACGTGTCTTTGCAGGGATACCGAGTTTATGACATTCAATCTCAAGGTCAAGCATGAATGCCTCGACGCGCGAAGGGATAGCTCCGAAATAGTGGTCTTCAAGCTGCTGGTTCTTTGCACTCTCATGCCCCATCAGTGTGCGACCTGTCATCACAAGGTCGGGACGTGCAGAATACAGCGCCTCGTCAACAAGAAAATATTCCTGCTCCCATCCAAGATAAGAGTTGACGTGCTTCACTTCCGGGTCAAAATACTGAGCCACAGCAGTGGCAGCCTTATCAACACTGTTCAGGGCACGCAAAAGAGGTGTCTTGTAGTCGAGTGACTCACCGGTATAAGAGATAAAAATGGTAGGGATACAAAGCGTCTTGTCCATAATGAACGCAGGCGACGAAATGTCCCATGCCGAATATCCACGCGCCTCAAATGTGTTGCGGATACCACCGTTAGGGAAGCTCGAAGCGTCAGGCTCCTGCTGCACGAGTAATTTGCCGGTGAACTCTTCAACTACACCGCCTTTTCCGTCATGCTCGATAAATGCGTCATGCTTCTCTGCCGTGCCGTCGGTAAGCGGATGAAACCAGTGGGTGTAATGGCGCGCCCCATTATCGATAGCCCATTGCTTCATTCCGGCAGCCACGCTGTCGGCGACTTCACGGGGCAGCGGCTTTTTGTTGTCGATAGCATCAACCAGCACATCGTAAGTATTCTTCGGCAGGTACTCAAACATCTTCTGACGATTGAACACATACTTTCCGTAATACTCTACCGGACGAGCCGCCGGTATATCCACCGGCATAGCCTTGCGGTCAAATGCTTCTTCTACAACTTTAAATCTCAACTTTGACATAAATAATTTTAATTATATGATGAATATTATGCTGTTTTCAAAATTTCAGTTTTTTCAGTCTTTCGACTGCCTCAACCGTATTTTCATACCGCCCGAATGCAGTAAGCCTGAAATAGCCCTCGCCTGACGGACCGAATCCCGAGCCGGGGGTACCCGCCACATTACATTCCGACAAGAGCAAGTCAAAGAAATCCCACGATGACATTCCGCCGGGAGTCTTAATCCAAATATACGGGGCATTGACACCACCATACACGTCAAGACCCGCTTCAGCCAGCCCATCGCGCAACACCTTGGCATTACGCATATAGTAACCAATTGTCTCCTTTACCTGACGCTGTCCTTTGGGTGAATACAGAGCCTCTGCGGCACGTTGCACAACGTAGCTCGCACCGTTGAATTTGGTACATTGACGGCGATTCCACAGAGCGTTGAGCAACACCTCGTTACCTTCGGAGTCAACCCCTTTCAAGGCTTTCGGCACGACAGTATAGCCGCAGCGCAGCCCGGTGAATCCCGCCGTCTTTGAATAACTGCGGAATTCTATGGCGACTTTTTCGGCACCCGGAATCTCATATATGCTGTGGGGCACGTCATCCTCAGTGATATAAGCCTCATAGGCTGAATCAAACATGATGAGCGCATTGTGGGCAAGCGCGTACTCAACCCACTTGGCAAGCTGCTCGTGATTCAATGTAGTACCCGTAGGATTATTTGGGTAGCAGAGATATATCACATCGGGATTTCCAACAGGAAGAGCCGGTATAAAATCGTTTTCAGCCGTGCACGGCAGATACTCGATATGATCCCACCGACCGCCGCAAAGATCACCTGCACGACCGCTCATGACATTGGTGTCGACATAAACGGGATATACGGGGTCAGTAACCGCTATCTTACAATCCACAGAAAGGATATCTCCGATATTTCCCGTGTCGCTTTTAGCTCCGTCGCTGATAAATATCTCATCAATACCGATATTCACCCCGCGGCTTTTATAATCGTATTCCGAAATCTTTTCACGCAAGAAAGAATATCCCTGTTCCGGACCATAACCGTGGAACGTGAACTCTGACAACTGGTCATCGGCAGCACGGTGCATGGCATCCACAGCCGCCTGACAAATCGGACATGTCACATCGCCTATACCCATACGTATTATGTCGGCTTCCGGATGTGCCTTACGGTAAGCATCGATGCGACGGGCGACCTCTGAAAAGAGATATGCCGCAGGGAGCTTGCAAAAATTATCATTAACCTTTATCATCGCTAAAACAATCTTTCTTTATCTTAAAACCTAATACCGTCTTTCATAAGTACCTTCAAAAACCGTGGTCGCTCCACCCGTCATATAAACATGGTTGTCATCGGGGCGCCACTCGATAGTCAAGTCGCCGCCCCGCAAATGGACTGTGACCGTTCTACCGGTCAATCCGTTCAAGACGGCGGCAACGACGGTGGCACATGCACCCGTCCCGCAAGCCATGGTCTCGCCACTGCCTCTCTCCCACACTCTCATCTTGATTTCAGAAGGGGACAGTATCGATGCAAACTCTATGTTTGCCCTGTCACGCCACATCGGGTGACATTCCAGAGCCGAACCGATATTTTCAAGCTGGAGCGTATCAGGGTCACCGCCAAAAATCACTCCGTGAGGATTACCCATCGACACAGCGGTCAGACGATAGCCGGTGCCTTCTGAAACGACAGGCGCGTCTATCATCGAATCGCCATCAAAACTTACAGGTATCTCGGGAGGGAATAACACAGGCTCACCCATATCTACCGTTACAATATCGACCATACCGTCGCGCAGATGAAGGTCAAGCACCTTCACTCCGGAAAGAGTCTCGAGAGTAACGCGGGTCTTATCGGTAAGACCCTTGTCATATACATATTTTCCGACACAACGGCTACCGTTGCCACACATCTTTGCCTCAGAGCCGTCGGCATTGAATATACGCATTTTAAAATCGGCGATTTCAGAGGGACAAATGAGAATGATACCGTCGCCTCCTACTCCTGTGTGACGATCACTCATCTCGATTGATAACTGCGGCGGGCAATCGGGCTGACCATTCATACAGTTAATGTATATATAGTCGTTACTGATGCCGTGCATCTTGGTGAATCTAATCGGGTTCATCGACATGATCGTAATCGTATTTCGATGCAAAGATATACATTTTGTCATTAACTACAATATTTTTTGAAAATTTTTCTTCAAAAAACTGAATTATTTTGACAAATAGCATTTCTGACCATCAAAACGATTGAATATTGCCACCAATAAGCGCACTTTTAAAGCATATTGTCACTATACCTTCAACATTTTCCCTTTCCCGACATTTACGGGCAACGCACCGAGAAGAGAATAAGTCTCCTGCACCACACCGTCAACTGCACTGCGGTCAATATGACGCTGCTGCATCACTTCATCAAGTGCCGCTGCATAATCACGCTTATGTGAAGCGTTAAGCTCAGTCCAGTTTATATCCTTAAAAAGCTCGGCAATATTTCTGTCGAGAGGAAGACGACCCTGCAGCATCAACACAGCAATCACCGGATATCCGGCATAACCTTGCCAGTAGGTAGCATTGTCATTGGAGGTATAATCTTCCCCTTGCCATGTGACGGTATATGTCTTCTTACCGTCGGATGATGTAACTTTTGCGACACCCTGCGCTGTAGGCATCAGACAGCCTTCCTCAGTGATGAATTTAACTCTGTTATCGGCTATGGCACTTAATGCCTCATAAATCTTCTCAACCGGTCCAATTTTCATAATTTCCAAATTTTAGTCAATGAAATAACATCATGACAGCATGAATTGTTCCATCACGGGAGATTACTATCGGGCAAGATTGAGATTGAAAGTAAGTCCGTAACTGCTGTTGGTAGTAGGGAACGCACTCGATGAAATCAACGGCGTATTAATCTGATGGTCGAAGAAAGCGCCGAGTGTCACGCGACGGCTCATTATGTATTGAGCCGTGACATTAACGCTTATCGAGCGTGTGCCGGAAGTCGCCTGGGCGTAGTTGCTTTCAATGCGTCGTATCAGTGCATGGCTCTGTGCAAGCGAGAAGTCGGCATTTACAGTTAGGTCGTTGCTTATGCCCCTGCCCGAACCTTTCATCTTAAGCACGGTGTTAAACCCGACAAACTTGTAACCTGCGCCGACGGTGATATTACGGGTCTGCGCCTCTACAAGCTGACCTGCATCAGAATTAAGGGTAAGTGTGCGACTGTCGCGGTACTCCGCATTAAGTTTCAAATCGTTTTTAAGAGTAACCTGCACACCGAATAGAGGCGCAAATTTCTCAGTTATCGCAACCGATGATATATTGTATGGCGACGATGGCACAGGAGCACCGGTGAGTTCATCAATCGTGAATCCGAGATCACCGTCTACCTCCATCCAATTAAGGAATGAAGAGTAACTCCCCACTGAATATGTACACTGATAGGCGTGGGTAAGCGTGATATTCTTAAATATGTTGCTGAGATTACCCATGCGTATCAAGCCATCGTAAGTCACTCTCCAGTTAGGAAGCATCTGGGCGAGCGAGGGGAATGGAGTAAGATATATCTTTGACGCATCCACTCCGGTATATGCAGCAAGGAATGCCGGAATAAGCACATCACTGCCCGCGCGGTTGACAGTCCCTACCTCCGGATCAAACGGGCGACCGGCATTCGGATTATCCTTCATGAAGCCGCCTGTAGGATAGTTCAGACCTCTATACCTGCTTTCTATACGGTCGGCGATTACCGGTATATTGGCAAGGAACTGATCAAACGCGGCACTGTGATATCCGTCATCAGCCTTGGCTGTGCGGAGTGCGGTGGCAATCGCACAATGAGTCTTTGTATAGCTACCGCTCCGGGTCACGGGCATGTTGTCATACATGAACTGTGTCTGTGAATTTCTGTTGTCGGTGCGGTTGTTAGTCAGTTTTATCTTCAATCCTCTTATCGGTTCAAGATCGACCTCAAAATTAAATTCATTGGTATTGGACCATATTGAAGGTGATGTCTGAGTGTCATTACAGATAAGCCAGCCCCTTTCCTTAGCTTTTTCAACATATCCTTCGCCCACAAAGCCGAATGCAAAGTCAAGTCCGGGCGCTAGGGGTCCGTAGCTGCGCGTCTGACCGAATCCGTCGCCTATTTCAGGAGCAAAGAGGGGTATTGAGAGCGAATGTGATGTGCGGAAACGCACATTGACGCTCCTTACAAGCATGGCAAAGCGTGTGGCATGTTCCCCTATCTCGCGCCAAGTGGACTTCTCCTCTTTAAGCTGCTCGGTTATGGTAAACTTTATATTCTGGTCGCCGCGTGTAAGCACCTCGACAGTGTTGTTGTCCTTGACGACAGTCTTGACAGCAAACGGCTTTCCATCGGTGGTAGTCGCAGAGACCTTAACTTTCTTATTGCGGAGATTGTGCTTGATTACAAGCGATGTGTCGGGCAACAACTTGAATGTACGCTCAAACTTTTTCGGCTTTGTCGCGGCAGTGGGACGACGTGTAGAGCTGAAGCGCTGGTTGACCTTCTTAAGGTAACTGAACTTATTATAAAGCCCCTCGAGATTTATCCTTCCGTCGACATTCCATGATGCCTGATTGGCGATAGTGTTACCTATATTCACGCCATCGACGGTCGCGCCACGGTCCCAGCGATAAGTGGCGTTATAGCTTACCGACCCTGAAAGGAAGTCGACAACCGGAATACGGTTGAACGGCGCACGATATGACGCGACAAAACTCTGGTTGTAAGCCCACGGAGTACCGAGATGTAATATGCTGTTGAGCACAGTATCTTTCCATTCCTTATATTTATCAGGGAACAGTTTACGATTTACCGCGCCAATCGGTTCCTCGATGCGCGCCGACGTATTGGATGTAAACGATACATTCAGCGACTTGGTGAGATTCCATGACAGGTTCAGCTGGCGGTCCCAGATAAAGTTTTTAGATACCGATACCGGCAGCTTGAACATCTGGTCAATCTCGCTGCGAGTCTGCTGCTCGTAGTAGTAACGCGACATCGTGGTAAGGAATGAGATGTTGGCGGGAAGATAATTGATTTCCCACTCCTTCAGGAATTTCGCATTCTTAGACTTGGATTTCACCCAACCGAATGGCTTGACACCTTTCACATAGGGAGTCCAGGAATACTGGAACGACCCTCTATAGTCATTGGTATTCTCGTATTCGGTGGTAGGATTCATCTCGTTGCGCTTATTAAACGAGAAATTAAATGTAAAGTTAGCCGGATCCCATGGCATAGGATTGGCACTTTGAATATCAAAACGCAGTCCGGAGATACTGAAACTCTGCACAGTCGACCGGTCAACAGAATAATTGGATATCGAGTCACGCTCCTGCTTGGTTGCCGCCTCGTCAAGAGCATCTTTCAATAGCACATCCTGGTCGAGCGGATTATATTTCGGAGAGGTCTTTTCCTTTGAAATTGAATAATATATAGGAGCCTTGAGTTTCGCCTTTTCCGGGATAAAACGTCCTAAATCTGCCTGTACGGCAAAATTATACTGCTCATAGTCATCCATACGGCGCGCGTTAAGCGGCTGGTCAACTCCTCCGAAACCGGCAGTCTCCTTATGCACTCCGAAATTAAGCGTGGCGATATCCGACACGCCGAGATTTACGTTTGCTTTGGCTGCCCATCCGCCGCTCTCATCGAAATCGGTGACCTTCAATTCATTGACCCATACTATACCGTCACGCGTCGAACTGGTGTTGTTACGCACACCTATGAGCATCACCCTGACATCACTCAGCGACGGATTTCCCATAACCGCCATGCGGTTCTGTTCATTGTCAGGGTCACGACCGGTATATAAGGTGGTGAAGCTGACAGTGGAATTTGCCTGATGACGCTCCATGTTACGCTCCTTTTTCAAGTTGACAAGATTCTGCAAGGCAAAGTCAAGACGATTGGACAACGGCCACACCTTATACTGGTCCTCGCCTGTGTCATGATATTTGTTAGCTGAAGTAATATGGGGTGTGAGCGTGAGCGGTATCTCATACTCGTAGTAGTTGTTCTTTATGTCAGTACCAAGACGGATAAATAGCGACAGCTCACCCGACTTGAGATTGGTGGCATCATCAATAAGACTCTCGGCGTGTACCCACATCTGCATGCGCTTGTAGTTGCGAAGGTCATGGGAAGTGTTTCGGTACACACCCCGTGCATCTCCTGCATGAAGTCCTGTAACCTTCAGCGACATCGACTGCTCGTTTAGCTGGGTTATCTGCGACTGTCCCGGGTCGGTGATTCGAGTCACGCCCGGAGGCAACACATAGTTAACCGGTTCCCTGCCGGCATTTTCCTCGATGTTCACCACCGAAACATCAAGCTGCCCTTCGGCAGGAGCGTCACCACGACTGTTAAGGTTGAAATCATAAGGACGCCATTCGCCTCTCACCAGTTCAAGCGTGGCGAAACGGAGATGTGTCACCTGCTTGAATCCGGTCATGAACATTCGTGCAAAACGTATCGTCGAGAAATCGTTGATTGAACCGACTACACGCTCATAATCATCCAAAGGTATCTTAAACTGATACCACTCTACTTCCTGGTCGCTTCCGTCACGGGTCCTTACAAGCGACACCTGCTTGTCGGTAATGTAGTTCTTTCCCACGACAAGATCCTCGGGACGTATCGACACCTTATATTGGAAATAACGCTCATACTCGTTGAGGGTGTTGTCTTGATTTATATCCTCCACATCAGGCGATGTGCGTGCCGACTGATACAGCGGGTCGGGAGCATCATCGGGAGACAGGGAGTTACCCTCGACACCATTGTAATGCTTGTAGCGTTCAAGTATGGAAAGCCGCTCTTCGTCGTAGTCATATCCGCGATAGAAATGGTAATTATCGCCCGCCGGGTCATTGAATGGAGAAAATTGGTCAGCCTGCATACGCTCGATAGCTGACGGAGCAAGTTTATTACGCAGCTGGTCAAGATAGTTGGAATATGAATCAAAATGAAACTCCTCGTCATTCTTCAACCCGTCAAGACCGACATCCTGCACAAGACGCGCCCCGGCATTGTTATCGAAAGCGTAGGTCAAAGAATTCTGATTGGAAACCCTACCCCATATAGTTTCGGTAAGGAACTGGTCGTTGCCGTCATAAGGAATACCGTTTTCATACGACTTCAATCCGTCTTTCAGGATATCCTCGCTTATCTCTCCGAAATTGAGGTAAAGATCGCCTCCGTCGTAATTGGGATTCTCCGGGTCAAGGAAAGGATTCATCATCCAGAACTGCACATATTCAATATTAGCCTGCTCGAAGTTGGTGTTGTCCATCTTCCTCATGATACCACCCCACCGCGATTCGGGGTTAAGCAATTCACCCTGGTCGTTTATGTTTACGGCATCAAGGTTGTAAGGTCCGCGCTCCGTCGGGTAATATGAAAGATTAAGGGTCTGGATTATATTGGACTCTCCATAAGCGAGCTGACGGTCAGGGAAAATCTCTGTGGATGTCACCTCTCTCACATAGGGATTGGAAAGCTGGGCGAGATCCGCGCTGATATAGCCTGGAGCAAGCGATGAATTACGCTGGGTAAACATCCTGTCGATATAATACCATGATAGCAACGCACGATTTTTACCGTAGTCCACATTATTGGAAAGAGCCGCTTCGGGGAAAAGGGCGTTTTTACCCGATTCATAAGGCGTGGAGGCAAGCACCCACGCATAGGGTGAACGTAGGTCTATACCGGTCTGTGTAGACTCGAAATCATCAATGTAGGAGCTGCCCTTATTTGAACCGCTTTTCTGTTTGTGCGGCACAAGCTGCGCAAATTCAGCCTGAACACTGAACGTCGACGGCTGTGTCGCATTCACTGTAGGTATCTTGTTGACAAGATTGGTGAGCCACATAAACTGGGTGTTATATGCGAGGTTAACGCCCCACATGGTATTGTTTATAAGCTCATTGCCTATGTTGACTTTTTCCGTAAGCGCTTTTTCCGAGAAGTGCATTATCGTGGCACCGATATTGAAATCCTTGTTAAACTTGTAGTTAAGGTCGAGTCCGAGCAATGTCTTTCGCTGGGTGCTGAACATCGACTGGTTTTCCAGTGTCACGCTTATGCTCTGTCCTGAATCGATAATGCTCTGATTGGTAATCGTGACGATACCCATCGAATAATCGACCGTGTAATCGCTGTTTTCAACCAGGCGCACACCGCCTGCCATAACCACTACCGAACCACGCGGCACATTCATAGCGTTCAGGCGTATCTGCGAGCCGCTCGACGCCTGATACTCACCGGTAAGTATGAACTTGTTTTTATCGGCAAACTGACGGGCTATGACAAGCGTGGAGTCATATAACTCCTGATAGAGATACTTGTCTCTTACAGCCGCATCGGGAATCACTTTTGCAAGATGAGAGCCAAACGGCTCGACAACCGGGAATATCACCTTTCCGGTCGACGACAGTATCGTATAACCTTCTATGAAGTCAAAAAATCCGTCGGGATTAGAGTTCTCGCTGGCATCAATACGGTCAAGGTTCATCACCTGAAGCAATGACTTGTCGGAAAGTCCGGCAATAGGCAGATAATTTATCTGAGTACCTGTAGTGTCGTTGAGATACTTTATGTTAAGACGGAAATTGGATTTCTGTATCTGATATGCTCCGAGCGAATACACATTTTTCATCATAAGGTCCCACATCGGGAGCTTCGGCGCGACAGTGGTGCTTTTAAGCATCTTGACATAAAGCGACTGGTCGGTTGTGGTGATGTCGGCAGAGAACTCGCCTACCTGATAGACCTGTCCGCGATATGTGTATTCGTATGCCACACCAAGCACCTCGTCGGCATTCAGGGCAGTCTTGATGGAAATGTAGCCGAGAGTTGAGTTAAGGGTGTATTCCGATGACTGCAGCAAGCGGGCGCTCTCCACTTTCTCATAGTCCTTGCCGCCTTCTATACCATACGCAGCGAGAGGTTCGAGTGCTTGTGTTACCGTATTGATGTTACGTGCACCGGGATAATCATTTTTTATTACCGACAACAGGTTATTGGAACTGTTGCTCGGATTGGCATTTGCCTGATTGGGAATCCAATAATCATTAGCAAGCACACGGTTTTCGCCAAGGTCCATGAACGCCACGATGTTACGCGACTGATTGTAGTTGCCGCTCTTGTTGGTGACCCAAACCTCCACACGCGTTATATTCACGCCCGAACTAACATAGGGTAGTTTAGACGCAAATGAATCATAATTATCCCTGAAGAAATGACCGAGAAAATAATGGCGGTTCTGGTCATATTCATCGGCATTGATACTGAAATCGGTGGTCTGCACACCACCCTTGGTATTGACAGTACGCGACTCACTGTTTTGCTGTGACACAAGTGCCGTAGCCGTCAACTTGCCAAACTGTAGCTGAGACTTTATACCAAAAAGTGCCGTGCTTCCTCTTATGAGCGAGGAACCGGTAGTCATGCTCACGTTACCCGCCTCGATACTCTTGACTATATCATCCTCAGTACCCTCATATTGCAGCTTGATATTCTTAGAGTCAAAATCAAAGGTGGCATCGGTGTTATACGACATGTTAAATTTCATCCTGTCGCCTACCGAGGCATTGATAGTTGCCTGTATTTTCTGGTCGAAATCAAAATATGTCTTGCGACGCGCGGTAAGCGACAGTGCCGGGTTATCGGTCTTGTTACTTTTAACACCTGCCGAAATCTGAACGGAGCCTTGTGTCTTCAACTGGACACCTCCGGGGCCGAATATCTTTTCAAGCGGGCCAAGGGCAAAATTCATGTCAAGCACATTGAACGGCTCCTTGTCTTTCTCGCCTTGGAGCAGCTCGGAATTACGCTTGTTAAAATAGGTGCGCATCGATTTGCGCAACTCCATGTTGCCATACTGTTCCGGAGTGAGCATGAAAGGAGTTGCCACCTCAAAGTCGCCGACTTTTGTACGGATAATGTAACACCCCGATTCTATATCATATTCCGCTTCGGTGCGCACGTTATCAGGCGTCGAGAGATCGGCGGCAAGCTCATCTTCGGCAAGAGCCTCATAATCCGGTGGTATGGTTGGCTGAACCGGGAATGGCGAGCCTGTGGAATCCTGAACCACGACAGGTCCTCCCGGAGGAGGCGGGGGCGGCATCAGACTTGATTCATGATACTGCGCACGTACAAAAAAACCGTTAGCCGAACCTAAAATGAAGCCCGGGACAACAGCACATAGCAATATCTTTGTAAGTCTACGCCTAATTCGTAACATCGCAAGTGGATTACCACCAAAACTCTCACCGCGACATCCCGCGACTCGACGGCTAAAGCATCGACAGCGCTTTTTTTATGGCGGTCTCGACCTTTAAAGCCGGGTCAGCATCAAAGAGCTTTTTAAGCACTTTCTGCGACTGCGGGCGCGGAAACCCGAGCATCATCAAGGCGGCAAGCGCCTCGTCAAACGACTCGTTGGTAACCGGCGGCTGAATTAGTAACGCGTCATCACCCGGTTTTATTTTATCCTTCAGGTCAACAATTATTCTTTGTGCGGTTTTTATGCCTATACCTTTCACATTTTTCAACCGCGCATGGTCGCCTGAGGTTATCACGATTTCAAGTTCCGCGACAGGAATCGATGACAAAATTATACGCGCAGTGTTTGCCCCGACACCCGACACTCCTATCAACAACCGAAACAAACTGCGTTCACGCTCGTCAATGAAACCGAACAGTATATGTGCATCCTCGCGTATGACCTCATGGACAAGTAGCTTGACATTCCCTGTGCTACCCTCCAGTGCAGTGTAGGTTGTGAGGGATATCTCGAGAAGATAACCGATACCGGAAGTCTCTATCACGGCATCGGTAGGGGTCAGCGACGCAAGCTGACCTTTTATATATTCAATCATCGTATTCTATATTTATTTTGTTGTAAAATTATTTGTTTCTATGACCGGCGCGGTCTTTCAATATTGCCGCCATATTCTCTTTTGCCCACCCGATTAGTGAATTGATGTGAGGAAACAACGAACGTGTCCGTTCGGTAATGCTGTATTCCACTCTCGGAGGCACTTCGGCATAAACGGTGCGCGTCACCAACCCGTCATCTTCAAGCGTACGAAGCGTATTGGTGAGCATCTTCTGTGAAATGTCAGGTATCTCCCGTCGCAGTGTATTGAAACGCATAGTCGGCTGAAGATTCAGCGTGTAGAGCACCAGCAACGACCATTTGTCGCTGAAACGCGCAAGGATATTGCGTATAGGACATTCGGGATATAATTCTTCGTTCATAACATCATGTCACTTAAATTACTCTACAAAGGTAACTAACATTCCGGAAGTATGCAATATATATTTTTGGCTCCAGTTAAAAATCGTTAATTCAAATTTTATAAATAATTGGTTCACTACATTACTAACCTCGATGAAACTATCTGTCATTCAAGTGCCTTCTTGACTTTCGGGTTTTTCAGATGTTATCTTTGCAACAAGAAAATCAAAAAATATTGATAATATGAAGAAAACAGCACTCATCGGCGCAAGCGGTTTCGTAGGCAGCGCCATCCTGAAAGAACTCCTTTCACGTGGTTATGAAGTAGAAGCTCTGGTTCGTAATCCTGAAAATGTAAAGGTTAATAATCCACATCTTACAGTGAAAAAGGTAGATGTTGCCGACACCAAGGCTCTCGCAGCCGACCTCAAAGGATATGACACTATAATAAGTGCCTATAATCCCGGTTGGACAAATCCCAACATCTATAATCTTACCCTACAGAATTATCCGCGTATTCTTGAAGCCGCCAAAGAGGCGGGAGTAAAGCGGCTGCTTATAGTCGGAGGTGCCGGCACCCTTTTCTGCGCCCCGGGACTCCGCGTGGTTGACAGCGGCGCAATCCCTGCGGAAATCATGGGCGGAGTGAAATCTCTCGGAAAATTCTATCTCGAAACCCTCAACAATGAAAAGGATATTGACTGGGTATTTTTCTCGCCTGCAGGAGTGCTTGAGCCCGGTGAAGCAACCGGCACATACCGCCTCGGCAAGGATGATCTAATTGTCGACAGCAATGGTAACAGCCATATCACCGTAGGCGATTATGCCAAGGCGATGGTGGATGAACTTGATACGCCTTCCCATCATAAGGAGCGCTTCACGATAGGATACTAATCCTACCATAACAGACAAACTCGCATTCCCGCCGGTCACCATAACCCGACGGGGATGAATTTTTATACTTTGAATAATATCCGCGTATTTATCTATGCAGTAATTTTCGGTTTTATAATGATATTGACCCGGAGAATGAATGGACTAATCACCGTTTAAGCATGAATCAATCGAATTAAATTCCGAACGCATCCGAATATCTGACCGTGCCTTCAGGCAATGGTGGATTTAATGGATATACCATATAAAATTGTGGTGGAACGTCAAAAGGCGACATGATACCAAATGTTGAGGCGGGAAGATAACCGCTCTTACTGTAATATCCCGGAGAGCCAAGTACTACCGAGCAACAATAGCCCATCTCTTTGGCTCGTCTATGCGCGGTCATTATAAGCGTCTGTCCGATGCCTTTATTTTGAAAAGATGGAATTACCGCCACTGGAGCCATCGCCAAAGCGCAGACATTTCCAATGGATATTCGTGAGAACATTATGTGTCCGACAATCATTCCATCGACTTCGGCGACAAGCGACAACTCCGGAATGTATTCATCAGTAATACGCAGTCGGTCAACAAGATTATGTTCGTCGCCGTCAGTATGTTCCGCGCCTGCAAAAGCCGCTTTGACAACATTTCTAATCGCATCGAAATCCCTCTCTTCTTCTTGCCTGATAGTTACTAAATCATTCATATCCACAACGTCATTTGTCTTAATAATGCCTACAATTCAATAAATCTGCATTTTCCCGTCTTCCACGACCGACAATACTCCTTTAATGCCGTCGTAATACTTTGTCGCCTCCTGTATTGTTTTACCATCGGGGACAGTCACGGCAATACCGTTGATATTTTTATAAACATACAAGACATCAGAGCCATATTTTTTCGCAGCTTCAATCAATTCACCATTGCCGCCTTGAGGGTCATAATATATTATGAGATTTTCATGCCCTAAGATTTTCTGCGTCGATTTAGTTGTACTGCAACCAAGCATTGACATAATAATTATAAGCGCAAGCAAATTGGCAACAAATAGTCTGATATTCATAAATTTATCCGTATAGATTATCTCTATTTATATATGATTATTCGTAGTCGATTCGCTCGATTTTGAAGATTACGGGACGCGTACCGTCGTTGCAACAGGTAATCATAGTGTTCTCGTCGCGCATCCATCCTTTCATTATAGAGCCTCCCTGCAACCCCGTGTAGATATAACGCGATATGGCATCCCAAGCCTCGGAGCAGAAAGGTTTCTTCGGGCCACCGGCAATCTCATCAGGATTACAGTCGGTTTTTATGAGGGTGTTTAGTCCGCAGTGCCAGAAATCATCACGCTCATCGTCGCGATAAAATATAAACTCATCACCCTTGTTATATACCGGACATTTCCCTGAACAAGGATTGGCGCAATACTGCTGCTGGTATTCAGGATATAATTTGGTGTCAAGCACCGTCACTTTCACTTTATGCTTCATATTTCGTCCAAGCTTATTAATGCAAATATACCGGTATATTGGAAAGAGATGACGTTAGTATCTGTTAAATTTATAAAATTGAAGTATAATTTTGTGGCTACGCCAGAGAGCTTTACTACTTTTGTTTAAATTTTATATAATCACGTTGCAACTTTTTTACGGGTTTACGCATCTAACCCATAAAAAAGCAGGAAAAGTAAAGCTATGATACATCTTTCCGACATAAACAAGACCTATCCCGGTGCAGTGCCGCTGCACGTATTGAAAGGTATCAACCTTGACATTGACAAAGGCGAACTTGTGTCAATCATGGGAGCGTCAGGCTCTGGAAAATCCACCCTACTTAACATATTGGGCATACTCGACTCATACGACACAGGTGAGTACGTACTTGACGGCACCCTGATAAAAAATCTAAGTGAAAACAGGGCGGCGGAACTTCGCAACAAGCTCATAGGATTTGTGTTCCAGTCTTTCAACCTCATCAATTATAAGGATGCGATGGAAAATGTTGCGTTACCGCTATTCTATCAAGGTGTGCCGCGACGCAAACGCAATAAACTGGCACTTGAGCAGCTTGACAGAATGGGGCTGAAAGAGTGGTCCCACCATCTGCCGAGCGAACTGTCGGGTGGTCAGAAGCAGCGTGTGGCGATAGCACGTGCCCTCATCACCAATCCGGCAATTATCCTTGCCGACGAGCCGACAGGCGCACTTGACAGCAAGACTTCGGTTGAGGTCATGAAGATATTCCGTCAGCTCAACGACGAAGGCATGACCACGGTGATAGTGACCCACGACCCTAATGTGGGCGCACAGACCAACCGCATTATCAGGATTTCCGACGGACTTATAATGGATTGACCGATGCTCGACCTTATAAATGAAATATGGCAGACGATGCGCACTAACAAACTGCGCACGATACTGACCGGCATCTCCGTCGCCTGGGGCATATTCATGCTCATCATGCTCGTTGGGCTCGCCAAAGGTGTATTGAACTCCTTTGAGGATGGAGACTTTGCCAAACGCGCCAACATAATACAGGTGTGGCCGGGATATGCCTCGTTGCCCTATAAAGGATTAAAAGAGGGACGCGTGATAAATATCCGCAACACCGATCTTGAGAAAATCGAACGCGAAAATGCCGATATGGTCGATTATGCCGCCGCGCAATTAAGCATGCCGTCAGCCAACATATCCACATCACGCGATTACGTGAACAAGTCTTATACCGGTGTGTTTCCGGAAGCACAGGAGCAGCTTGTCATGAGTCACGGGCGTTTCATCAACGACCATGACCTTGAGACGCAACGAAAAGCCATCGTTCTCGACAAGAAAAGTGCGGAAACACTTTTCGGCAGCGCGGATAAGGCGGTAGGCAACATAGTCAACATGACCGGGCTGTCGTTTACGGTAGTAGGAGTATATGACCACCAATGGCAAAGCAGCATCTATATTCCCTACACCACGGCAAGAGCGTTGAAGGGATACGACGATAAACTCAGCACCCTGCGTGTATCCGCTTCCGGCATCAACACGCTTGAAAAAGCTGACGAACTTGAGAAAAAAGTACGCGCGACATTGGGCAAATCCGAATCGTTCGATCCCGATGACTCCAGTGCCGTGTGGGTCTGGAACCGCTTTTCCAACTATATAAGCAATCTAAAGGTAACCGACATATTAAACACTGTGATGTGGGTAATCGGACTGCTGACACTGATAACGGGTATCGTCGGCGTAAGCAACATCATGTTTGTATCGGTAAGAGAACGTACCCATGAAATAGGGATACGTCGCGCCATTGGTGCAAAACCGGCGCGCATACTTAAGCAAGTGATATTGGAAAGCGTGGCGATGACAACCGTATTCGGCTATTTCGGCATACTTCTCGGCACAATAGGTACAGAGATTCTTTCACGTATGTTTGCCGGTTCGGATTTCATAAAAGACCCGACGGTCAGTATATCACTCGCCCTTGAGGTGACGCTGGTATTGATTGTTGCCGGAGCACTTGCCGGACTCTTTCCGGCGCTCCGGGCTTTAAAGATACGCCCGGTAGAGGCATTAAGGACAGAATAAAGAATGGCGCAATATGAAAAATCCCGTATTCGACATAGACAACTGGAAAGAAATCACCGCCACACTCGGCAGAAACAAGACGCGCACCTTCCTGACCGCGTTCGGTATATTCTGGGGCACGGCTATGCTTGCGATGCTGTGGGGAGGAGCACAAGGTTTTCAAGATCTGCTGCGAAGAAATTTCGCTGGATTCTCGACAAACACCGCTCTCGTGTTTGCCGGCAACACAAGCATACCATACAAAGGATTCAGTAAAGGGATGTGGTGGTCCCTGACCCAGACCGACATAGACAACATGCGTAAGAGCATTCCGGAGATACGCGCGTCATCGGCAGTCACTACCTATTCGACCACGGCTATCCATGGCGACAAGAGCTATGCTACCCAGATACAAGGCATCGAGAGCCAATATCCTCTTATCAACAAGCCTGTCATATATGAGGGCAGGTTTATCAACGACTCCGACGGCAGCAATGACCGTAAGGTTTGTGTACTCGGCAAACGGGTTGCGGCAGAACTGTTCGGCACAGGTTCTCCGATAGGAAAATTCGTTGCACTCGACAACATCTATTATCGTGTTGTCGGAGTTGCCGGACAGACTTCCGAAATAAACATAAACGGTAAAATTGATGAGATGGTACTCGTGCCCCATTCCACTATGCAGCGCGCCTATAACATAGGGCAGAATGTGGGCATGGTAATCCTTTCATGCAAAAACGGGACAACCCCCACATCCATCCGTCCGCGAATAGAGCGCATCATCAGGGCAAGCCATCCTATCCATCCCGAAGACACCCAGGCGATAGAATTCTGGGATGTCTCGGAGGAATTTGCAATGGTGGAGAATGTATTCAGCGGTGTTGACATCCTTGTTCTGTTTGTAGGCTTCGGGTCCCTTTTAGCGGGAATAATCGGAGTTGGTAACATAATGTGGATTATTGTCAAGGAGCGTACCCAGGAGATAGGTGTAAGACGCGCCATAGGCGCCAAACCGCGCGACATAATCATGCAGATTCTTTCAGAAAGTATCGTGCTGACAACTGTGGCTGGTATCGCAGGTATATGTTTTGCCGTGATAGTGCTCCACATTGTTGCGATAATGACAACCGAAGACGGCAATACGCCCGGATTCCAGCTCACTTTCATGAACGCGATGACCATACTTGTCGTATTCCTGACCCTGGGGTCGGCGGCCGGTATCGTACCCGCAATCAAAGCAATGAGAATAAAACCTATCGAGGCTCTTAACGATAAATAAACAAAACTTCATCACAATAATGAAAAAGGTAATTCGCATTTTAATCTGGACTCTTGTAGCCCTGTTGTTTTTAGGCACATTTGTCTATCTGTTCTACAATTCGAGGTCAAAGACCACAGTTTATGAGATTGTGACACCGGAGATAGGCAACATCGAGCGTCGCACAGTACTTACCGGCAAAATCGAGCCGAGAGATGAAATAGAGATCAAACCTCAGATTTCAGGCATTATCTCGGAAATAAACGTCGAGCCGGGCGACCTGGTAAAAGAGGGCGACATCATTGCCAAAATCAAAGTGATTCCCGAGGAGTCGCAACTGTCATCGGCACAAAACCGCGTGGAAGTGGCACGAATTTCGATGAATCAGGCACAAATCGAACACGATCGCACAAAGTCGCTTTACGACAAAAAGTTTGTAAGTCGTGAAGAATATGAGCAGTCAGGTGTCACACTTGAGAAAGCGCGCGCCGAATATGAATCGGCTGTCGATGCGCTCTCAATCGTAAGAGACGGTATATCGACAAGCAACGCCCAGCAGAGTAACACCCTTGTACGTGCCACAATCGATGGTCTTATCCTTGAAGTGCCTGTCAAGGTAGGTACTTCCGTAATCCAGGCAAACACAATGAACGATGGAACCACGGTGGCAAAAATTGCCGACATGACCAATCTTATATTCAAGGGTAAGGTGGATGAAACCGAAGTGGGATTGCTCGAGCCCGGCATGACTACCACAATATCTATCGGAGCGCTTCCCGGAGTATCGCCCAACGCAGTGATTGAATACATCGCCCCGAAAAGCACGGAGGAAAACGGCTCAAACACATTTGAGCTCAAAGCTGCAATCGAAGTGCCCGACACAGTGCAGTTGCGCGCAGGCTACAGTGCGAATGCCTCAATACGCCTGAATCATGCCGATAGTGTGCTTACCATCCCGGAAGGAGTCATCGAGTGGGCAGGCGACAGCACGTTTGTATATTGCCTGACCGCCGAAGAACCGGCACAGCAGTTTGAGCGCCGCAGCATTGTCACCGGACTATCCGACGGCATCAACATAGAGGTAAAGTCGGGTATTGACAAGACCACCCGCCTCAGAGGTAATGAGAAAAATGATTGATAAATCCATTTTACGACTGTCATGAAGCATCTGTTACTATATCCGGCACTGTTATTGGGCACGCTCCCTGCCATTGCCGAGACCTGGGATCTCGACCGGTGTATAAGCTATGCCGTAGAAAATAATATCACAATCAAGTCGCGGCAAAACGATGTCGCATCCTCGCAGCAAAATGTCACCGACGCTAAATCACGCTATCTTCCGACTCTCTCGGCTAATGCCGGGCAGTCATGGAACATCGGGCGTGGACTTACAGCTGAGAACACATATGCCGACCGCAACACATCCAATTTCCAGTGGGGCGCATCTTTCAATCTGCCCATATTCTCAGGTCTGTCGACAACGCGTCAGGTAGCGTATGCCAAGGCAAATCTCGCCACAGTCACCGAGCAATATGAAGCGGCAAAAGAGGATATCTCGCTCAATGTAATCACTGCATACCTTCAGGTGCTCTACTGCAAGGAGCTTAATGAAGTGGCGATAGGGCAGGTCGAACTGTCGGAATACGAGCTTGAACGACGCTCGGCACTGCTCGAAGCCGGTAAAATACCGGAAATCGACATGCTTGAAGCGAAGTCACAGCTCGCCCAGGATGAACTGAACCGGACACAGACCGCAAACGACATACGCCTCGCCCTCGTGGATCTCGCACAACTACTTGAACTTGACGACATCGACGGTTTCGACGTAAGCCCGCTTGATGACGACTCCACACTTCTTACATTGACGCCTGAAGATGTTTACGACGCGGCGTTGCAGCATAATCATACGATACTTGCGGCACGTAACGGTATCATCGCTTCAGATAAAAACATTTCGCTTGCCAAGACCGGCTACATACCCACTGTAAATTTCAACGCCGGTCTCGGAAGTTCCTACTACAAGATATCAGGTATGCCCAATGACCCGTTTGGCAAACAGATGAAAAACAATTACAGCACCTATTTCGGATTTTCACTGAACATACCGATATTCGACGCACTTAATACACGCAATTCGGTAAACCGGGCAAAAGTACAGAGTGTGACCGCGCGCCTTCAATACGATGATGCATGCCAGCGGCTTTTCAAGTCAATCCAGCAGGCGTATTACCAGGCTGATGGTGCCCGACATAAGCTGAAGGCAAGTGAAGTGGCGGAAGATGCAGCACAAAAAGCGTTTGAAGCAATGAGGGAGAAATATAACCTCGGAAGAGCGACACCGAGCGAATATGAGCAAAGCAAGACAAAAGCACTAAGGGCAACCGCCGAGCGCATACAGGCAGGCTACGAGCTTATACTGCGCACCCGTCTGCTCGAATTTTATGCTACGCCTCACTGATTAGTATCGCCGTATTGCTCGAGGTACGCCTCACATGCCGTGACAAGCTCGTCGTACCATTCTTTGCCGAAATAACTTGTAAGAGGGTCCTTAAGGAATTGATAAAGCCTTATGCCCTCTTTTTTTCCGAGTATCTCGGCAGCCTTGCATATTTTCCAGCGGTGATAATTGACAGCCGTAAATGAGGGATATTTGGTAAGCCTAACAGGGTACAGATAACATGACGCGGGCTTCCTGAAATCGGCTATCCTTCCTTCCCGATAAGCCTTTTCGATGGCACAGTGGCACATGCCTCCCGGCTCGTAGCAGGTAAATACACAGTTCCTGCCGTCGACAATGGAGGTAACAAGGTCGCCTTCCTCGTCGATATACCCTACTCCGTGCTCGTCAATCTCTCGTTGTGCCGCCGGTGTAAGATCATCGTACACTACAGGGAGTATCTCTTTCAACTTGTCATACTCCTCACGGGTGATTGGCGCCCCCGCATCGCCTTCGATGCAACATTCGCCAAGACATTTGTCTAAATCGCAGCAAAAAAAGCGCTCGATAAGGTCAAGCGACACGAGCGCATCCTGTATCTGTAACATAATTTCTTCCGTTTCCATTTATTTACCTGAAAATAATACAGTGGTGCCGAGTAGACGGTCATACCGACCACCCGGTTCACGGTAATACACCTGTATCAGATATTCATTGACCGTAGGATAAAAATCGCCCTCCACTATTCCGGTCATACCGGTCATTGTTCCAGCCGGGACGGCAAGATACTGATAATTATAAGAACCCTGCTTTAACAGCATGGACGCCTTATAGGAATTGTCGGTATAATCGTAGTGCATGCGGCTTTCAGGATTAAAGCGACGGTTGGTGAGATCACCGTCGATAAAGATGTCATAACCCATCATGGGCGGTGTATTGAGTTTGAAATGCACCACCACGTAATCAGCCGCCACATCGCTGTAATCGGAGTTGTATTCGCGTATTTTGAATCGTCCGTTCTGGGTCATATCGTAGACAAACTGCGTGTTGACACGCGGCACGTCGTCATAGAGCCTGAGATGATAGAACGGATCGGCATACACAATCTCTGCGACATTCATTCCCGGATAGTTGACCGATACCGTCTCGAAGCGGCGATATTCGTTGCCGGCGGGATATATCAGATTGCGCAGATGCTCATAATATGCCGTTGTGCCCGACACCCGCTGAGGCGCTGATATCATCTGCCGGTTGTCATTCCTGCCATTCTGGGTGATGACAACTTTCAGGTCGGTGTAGATATTATGTATCGGCTCGCGGTCGACGTCAACCATAAAGTTCAGTTGCTGGTGACGGTCATTATAATCGATATCAGTGCGCGATGTCGCCTCACCGGCTATTTTCACGACATTCTCATTTACCGAGAACCGCGCCTGAAGCAATGTCTTGTCGGGATTATCTTCGCGGTAGACACGCAAGAGATAATTGCCGGAGACGGTGAAACGCATCTGCTCGTTAGGCAACACGATGCGATAATGCACGTAATTGACAGTTGTAGCGTCGGAATACTCGTAATCCTCGACATCTCCCTGATTAAACCCATCTAAAAACTCGCTTTCCACGAGTCCGGACGGACGCCACATGGCATCGCAGTGAACGAGCGAATAACGCAGATAGCTGCGCTCGCTTGCCAATTCATCAAAACTGATAACTATGCGGTCGTTGCTTCCAAGTATCAATATAGGCTGCTGCATCTCATAGCCCTCGACCTTTACCTCCAAGGTACGGAAGGCGGGGTCAAAGATACCGCTTTGCGTATTATCGGAAAAAGCACTTATTACGCAAAAAAGGCATGAGAAAAACAGCACCAGTCTACTCTTCATCAATGTGACGGTGAAGTATGGTGATTGAATCCACGATATATTCCATGCAGGGCTTGCGGCGAGGAGTGTCGGCAAGGAGTTCGGCGCATACAATCGAGCCGTTTTGGGCGGCAAACTCCGCGCAGCAGCTCTTTATAAACGAATACACCGGAATCTTGCTTTTTGGATTGCCGTCATATATCAAATCTCCCGCGACAAGGGAGAGAGCCGATACAGTGCCGCATACGTTATGCTGCCCTCCGACTCCGCCTCCAAGACCACACGACACGGCTGCAGCTTTTTCCGGAGAAAGACCGTGTATGTCATCAAATACCATATATACGCACTGAGAGCAGGTATGGCCCTCTTTTCGCAACTGCCGCGCACGTTCAATGCGCGATTCAAGTGTCACACTGTTTTTCATCGCCAGTCAATCGGTGTTTCGTTATGTTCTTTCAAGTAAGCGTTTGCACGGCTGAACGGTTTTGAGCCGAAAAAGCCACGATAAACGGAGAGAGGCGAAGGATGAGGCGAGGTAATCACGCAATGACGGCTACGGTCAATAAACGCCCCCTTCTTTATTGCATAGGACCCCCACAAAATAAACACAAGATGTTCGCGGTCATTATTCAGACGCATAATCACTTCATCGGTAAATGTCTCCCACCCTCTACCCTGATGGGAGCCTGCCTGATGTGCCTGCACGGTAAGAGTCGAGTTAAGTAACAACACACCCTGACGAGCCCACCGGGAAAGGTCGCCGTCAGTAGGACACGTGTCAAGTCCGAGGTCATCCTGCACCTCCTTGAATATATTTATCAGCGACGGAGGCAGCGGCACACCGGCACCTACCGAAAAGCACAGACCATTGGCTTGACCGGGACCATGATAAGGGTCCTGACCTAAAATCACCACTTTGACCTTATCGAAAGGACACTCATCAAATGCAGCAAATATCTTAGCTGCAGGGGGATATACCGGATGAGTCCTGTCTCTATATTGCCGACGCACAAAATCGGTCAATGTCACGAAATAGGGCTTCTCCCATTCCGCAGCAAGCTCATCGCGCCAGGTAGCATCTATTTTTACATTCATTTATGATTGTTCCTATACTTACATTTGCAAAACTACAAAAAACTTTGTACTTTTGCACACGAATCATCCAGAAATGTGCCCGTAGTTCAATGGATAGAATTACGGATTCCGGTTCCGTCGATTGGGGTTCGACTCCCCACGGGCATACTGAGCGGCTTCCACGCCGCTTTTCTTATACCCCTACCCCACAGGCACTTACACGTCATAATGTCATATCAATGGCGCATTGCGCTCGCTTTTTTGTAAAAGCTAATATAAATCCTTATTAGGCATCGGAGAAAGTCGTTTTTTCAGCAGACTAACATTCCACTCAATATACCCTTTGGAAATCATGAACTCAATAACTTCATCTATTTCGTGGTAATTAAGTTCAGGAAAAGCAACATTTATGTCTCTTTTTATTTCCTCTATTGTTACCCCCGCAGGATTTCTCATGATAGTTTCCATTATCTTATCTCTCACCTCTCCTCCTTTTGTCGGTTCAATAGAAGGATGATTTTGTTGTGATTCCATCGTTCTATAAATTAAATATTAATTATAATATATCAGTATTCTCATTGAAAAAACAGAATCGAACATGTCCATACGGATATCTGTTTCAGCAATCTTCGTCTGGTCTGGGCCAGCCATAGAGGATTGCGTTCGGATTCGCGTTGTTATGCTCCAAAATTAATTTGTCATATAGACCTGGTTCGATTTGATAACCATTCCTTTTTATAAACGACTCATTTTCTGAAGGAATATCTGCGGTAGAACAAATACGCACATTTACTCTTTTTTGTTGCAGAATGCAGACATTTCTCTCTATCCGGTTTATCACAGCAGGTCTTAGATCCCGCATTTCATCATATAGACGATTGTCTTTGATTATAAAGATACTTTCCATGTTCAATCACTTTATTTATATGTTACAATAAGGAGCAGATTTCTACTCTCTGAAAAATCCAATTAAAATAATGAATAATCAGATTAATCTGCCTTTTGCAAATATATCAGATTTATGGGAAATATTCAAAAATACATAGGTGATTTATCATATTATATCATATTTCCACCCCTCTAAGACGCACGGCAAAAAATATTTCATGACCTTTGGGCAAAGGTCATGTATTAAAGGCTAAAATCCAATCAGATGCAAATTTAGGTATGTAACTTTGGGATAAATGACAGAACTTATCCCATGGGCTTGCAAAGAGAAAACATATCGTTAGAACTGCTTTTCAATAATGAAGGGCAGATTCCCGGACTGCCAAGGAATCCCCGCCTTATCAATAAGAGGAGATTCAAGAAACTATGCCGTTCCATAAAGTCACTTCCGGAAATGACGGAAGCACGTGACCTCTTAGTATATCCCTACGGTGACGGTTACGTCGTCATCGGGGGCAACATGCGCTTGAAGGCTTACCGTGAACTTGGATGGCGACAGGCACCATGCTGTATATTGCCGGAACACACGCCGGTTGACAAGCTCCGGGAAATCCTCATTCAGGACAACAACCCTTTCGGCGAAAATGACAGCCGTCTGCTCGCCGAGGAATGGAACAGCGTGGAACTGGAGGAATGGGGGTTTGACGTGTGGCAGGACTGCGAGGATGACAATGCACCCACTACCCGGAAACAAAAAGATACAGACAAGGAGACAAAGCCTGTTGAATCCGATTTCTTTACCATGATGCTTGGTGACAGGATATACGAGAGCAACAACGATTTCGACATTCCCACCCTGCGCATGGATGAGCAGCCGGTATCGGGATTGCTGTTGCCTTTCTCCGCATGGGGAGCTGACACCCGCCTGAAAAAAGATGTGCAAACCTATCATTTCTATGTGGAGGATTACCGCTTTGAGGCGATATGGAAAGACCCCACCGTGGTACTCAATAGCGGATGTGATGCCGTTATAGAGCCTAACCTGTCATTGTTCGACACAACGCCCGTAGCTTACGGGTTGCAACAGATATACAAGAAGCGTTGGATTGCCCGCTACTTTCAAGAATGCGGCGTGAAAGTGTATGCCGACCTGAACGTGGCGCGCAAGTTTTACAAGTACAACCGCATGGGCATCCCTGACGGGTACAACGCCTTTGCCACGCGCGGATATGCCGACCGTCAGGAATACCTGACGGCGGAGATACAGATTGCCCGTGAAATATCAGGGAAAGACACCCCCAACATGATAGTCTACGGTGGCGGCGAGAAGATAAAGGAGCTGTGCGTACAGAACAATGTGCTCTATGTGGAGCATTTCATGGCAAACAGAGTTAAGAAAATCAAGAAAGGGGACGATAATGGCTAAGACAGCAGGTGGAGTAAGAAACTATCTGACAAATTCACCGGCATACAACAAACGCCGCACAGAGTTCAATACCCTGATGGCGACAGGTGATTACAAAACTGAAGCTTCAAGGTTATATAGGGGCGGAGGTTTTGTCGTAACGCACAAGGAGCATAATATTGCGAAACGTGACGGGAATGGAAAATTGATAGACAAGTCCGACGAAGCAGCGAGGAAATTGGCAAGAAAAGGGTTTAGGGTGTATCTGAACAGCGAAAAAAGCAGAGAATTAAAAGTCTCTACCCCTGACGGCAAAATAGAAAAATTGACCATGGATATAAAAACCGTCAGTAAGGCTGGACGATATACAATTAAGTCCACTTTGGAAAAAGCATCCAAACAAGGTTCACGGGCAGTCATACTGATGCAAGGCACGAAAAGAATGACACGAAAACATGTAGAAAGTCAGATATCCATGTTTCAGCAGAAATCTCCAGCCAAGGTAAGGGAAAAGTTGGAATATGTGATTGTTGTCGGGAAAAGCGGCAATGTGCATCGCCATAAACTAAAATGAGCAGCACAGGTATGTCTGTCTGCTCCGGCGTCACCCCTTTCGGCGAATACAAATAGTTATCATACACCCAAGTGTTGGCTCTCGCATTGCAAAGGTACAAACAAAAAAATGACATAAGCAATAAATCAAGCGAAAATAACAAAAATATAAAAAATGGCTAAGACATCCGGTAATGTACGTGGGGCTAACATAAATCATGAAGCCATCGACAAGGCGAGGTCAATACTGAAACACTTCGACTTCCACTGGCAGATGGTTGAATAAGGGTATTCCGAGGCGAGAGACCGTGCGCGTTCACAGATGCGTGAGTTCGCCCGGTATGCCCGTATGGCGGGGTCAAAGAAAATAACGCGCCAGCTGCGCAAGGAATGGGTCCAGAAATACGAGGCGGCACGAGATATGAGAAGAATGTTTTGAGTATGGCTAAGACATCAGGTGGAGTAAGAAATTCCCATTGGAAAGGTAATATCTATACGGTGGGTGGAATTAGAAAAGAGTATTATGAACTGAATGAAGAACGAAAGACCGTTATACGCTCTATGAGTAAGGAGGTGGCAAAGGAGATGTGGAGGAATCTGCATGGAAAGTCTGTCGTGCTTGATGCTGGTGGGAGCAGGATAAATGTCCAGTTCACTAAGAGCGGAATTGACCATGTGGCTCGCGATGCAATGATTGTATTAAGTGGAAAGTACATGAGTCACAACTCAATGATTCACATAGACGGAATACTTGCAAAATCTGAGTATGTACCTACAAGTCACAGCCTTTACAAAGGGAGAAAAGATGGAAAAGAATTATTTTTCAGATATAGAGACAACGATGGAAGGGGTATTTACTTTAAGGTAGCTTATGACAGGAAAGAAAGCAATGCTGGACGACACTATCTTTATTCTGTTACAGACAGGTAATAAAAAACCCGCAAAGCCGATCCGGACTATCTGCCGGAGTTTTGCGGGAATAAAGACACGCGCGGTAGTACGAGCGTGTTATCAGGGAGAGCAATGTCGTACAACATCATCAAACGGGGGCCACCCTTACTCCGACCCGCGCATCCTACAAATACAAAAGTACGAATAATATTTGGAACAATGTATAAATCGGTTGAAAATCGGTTGAAATGGCAGGTAAAAAGGACATATACAAGTATGGGAAGAATACCCAGTTTCAAGCAAGAACCAATCGAGGAATAGCGGCAGGAAGCCAAAGCTATATACCATTGCCAGGAAAATGTTTAATAAGTAAAAATAGAGTAAATATAGACAATTTGTGTGAGGAACAGATTTGATTTTGTTAGATTATTTTTATATCTTTACGGAGGTTAACCTCAATCTGTCCTTACCATGCGCGATTACATACTCATAGAAGACCTTGCCACCGACGACCGCCCACGTGAAAAGGCGTTGCGCAACGGCATAAACTCACTGAGCAATGCCGAGCTAATAGCCATCATATTTGGCAATGGCATCAAAGGCAAGTCAGTGCTCACTATGAGTCAGGAATTGCTTGCGCGCAACAACGGCAGGTTGTCGGATATCGCCCGTAAGGGCATCCGCGAGATTGTAAAGGAAAATCCGGGAATAGGACCCGCGAAAGCCATATCACTCGCAGCAGCCATCGAACTTGGCATGCGCTGTCAAGCAGAAACACCGACCGAGCGAATAAGAATCGCCGGAAGCCAATCGGTCTACGACATGATGCGCTCCAAGCTACAGTTACTCAATCATGAAGAGTTCTGGATTGTTTTGCTCAGTCGTGCCAATCTTGTGATAGACACCATGCGGCTAAGCCAAGGAGGAAGTGCCGGTACCGTCGTAGACACAAAACTGCTCTTCAAGAGAGTATTGGAGTATGGCGATGTAGTCGCGGGAATAATCTTAGTACATAATCACCCGTCTGGTACTTGCCACCCAAGCCGGGAAGACGACATGCTCACCCGACGAATAAAAAACGGTGGCGAGCTACTTGACATCAGAGTGCTCGACCACCTTATAATAACCCCGTCGTCATACTACTCCTACAACGACGAAGGACGGATGACATAGCCTGTCAGACGGTGACAGCAACCGGCTCTTTCCATAGCGCACTGGCAACCTCAAGCAGAAGCCTTATCTTATCCCATTGCGACTGCCAGGTAAGTGCCAAAGCCTCGTCGCTGTGAAATCCGCACCGCGGACTTATGCCAAGCTTGTCGTAATCCACATATCTTGATGCCTCCGCTATGCTTTCGGCAAGCATCTGCGGACTTTCCATCTGAGGATAATGAGAGGCAAGAAGACCAAGCACCACTTCGGTACCGGCAGGTATATACCGTAACGGGGCAAAGTTGTTGTCAAGAGTTATATCAAACTCGACAAGAAAACGGTCGACATGCAACCCGGCAAACAACGCCGGCGCAACAAACTCGTAATCACCGGCAGGACTCCATGCCGTATGGTGATTTCCGCGACAAATGTGGCAAGCCACAAACATATCACCCGGAAGCGCATCAATGACCCGGTTGTTAATATCAACAAGCCGACCTATGACAGCCGTGACATCCTCACCATCGACAATCAGACGGTCAAGAGAATCAGGATCACAAAATCTGCCCCAGCAGTTGTCGTCAAACTGGATGTGGCGGCATCCAAGCTCATAAAAACGGTTCAACGTCATCACGTAGGCATCGACAATATCATGAATCAAATCATTGTCAGAGCCATAGTAATGCAATATATTGCCATTGTGGGACTTTAGGGTCATAAACAGCTGAGAAGGTGCGGGCACTGTCTGCTTCACCTTACTGTCACCGGCTATTCTGCTTACAAACTCAAAATGGCTGAAAAAGGGATGAGCGGGATTGTAACGCACTTTCCCGGAGAGCAACGCGAGGTCGCACATCACCTCCTGCGGCTGATACAGATGCCCCTCGGTGATTGTCACCTTTTCTATACCCTCAAGCCCGTAAAAGAAATCATTAGCCCAATGACTACGACGGTATTCCCCGTCAGTAATCACGGTAAGACCTGCAGCTTTCTGCTGCCGGACAAGCCCGGTGACACATTCATCCTCGATTATGCGCAGCTGTTGACTGTCAATATTTCCGGAAACATGCTGCGCTCTCGCTTCCTTCAATCGTTCAGGCAGTATATAACTGCCAATTATCTCGGCGTGACTCAACGCCGAAGTAAAATTATGAAAAGTTTTTTTCATGACAAATTACTGTTTGTCAATTGAAAAATATTTTCGTATCGTGCATCTAACCCACGAGAATTACACGACCTTTAAGAAAAGGCAGGTCTTCTGACTTGTTCCGGAGTGGTAAATCCTTCCCAAACATCAATTCATTCAGTGGATATTTCTCACCATCCTGTGATAGAACATACAGCAGCGGGACTGTCCGGGATTCTCACCCGGTTCCCTATTAATGCCGTCAAGGCAACCTTTTCTGTCTGCAAAATTATATAATCCGCAAGAAAGCCCCGTCAACTAATCGCAAAAATTAGTTAACAGGGCTTCCGTGATATAAAATTTGGATTTATGTCTTATAGACATGTGGCTGAATGGAGAATCTCGGAAAGCGACGGATGGGCATGGATAGTTGAGGCAATCGCATCGACAGGAAGTGCCGATGACATGGCAAGTGCCGCTTCCTGAACCAGGTCGGCGGCGTGTGCCCCACAAACATGGCATCCAAGAATAAGACGGGTGTCGGCATCGACTATAAGTTTCAGCAGACCGTCAGTCTCCCCCATCGCCTGTGCCTTTCCATTTGCACGGAAAAGCGATTTCGTAACCTTGTAATTCAGCCCGGCTTCCTTGCACTGCTCTTCGGTAAGACCGACCATCGCACATTCCGGCAAAGTGAATGCCACAGCAGGCACGACACCAAGATTGACATCAGCACCCATGACCGTCGCACCTTGTGCCGACGCCACATGAGCAAGCATCATGCGGGCATTTACATCGCCTATGGCATACACGCCGGGAACAGACGTGGCAAAGGTATCATCGACAACTATCGCACCACGGCTAAGGGAGATGCCTATTTGTTCCGCACCTTCTGGAATTACCGGGCGACGACCGACAGCCATCAGCACTTCATCTGCCTCAACGGAAGCCGGCTTTCCCTTTACAATGTATTCCACACGCTTTTCCAGTGTTATCTCCGTGACCTGCGCGCCCGTGATTATCTGCATGCCCTCACGACTAAGTGAGGTACGGAGACGTTTCGCTATATCGCGGTCAAAGTTTGGCAAAATCTCCTTGCAATACTCGATTACCGTCACGTCCACGCCGAAAGCCGAAAGGATGCAGGCAAATTCCATGCCTATCACACCGCCTCCTATTATCGCTATTGATGCCGGCAACCTATCCATCGCCAGTAATCTGTCGCTGTCTATCGCAAGAGCAGCACCGGGAATATCGAGCGACGCGGGTCGTGACCCAGTGGCTATCACGATACGCGGTGCCGTGTAAACCTCACCGTTTACCTCAACCGTATCAGACGCAGTAAAACGCGCCTCACCGGTCACTATTTCGGCATTGGAAAGCATCAGCGCCACATTATCACGCAGAGCCGCAACAACGGCATCCTTACGTTCAGCCGCTTTCGCGTAGTCGAGACAAACCGAGCCGACGCTCACGCCAAATTCCGAAGTACCGTCAACCAGGCGCATTATCTCGGCTGAGCGGCACAAAGCCTTTGTAGGGATACATCCACGGTTAAGACACGTGCCACCGAGGCGGTCACGCTCTATCACCGTCACGGAAAGCCCCTGCTTCAAGGCACGGGAAGCAACTTCCATGCCTCCCGGACCGGAGCCTATGACTATAATATCACTCTTGTGCATTTTCCTTCAATTCTTTATACGTGACCACAGGATGCAGGGCAGCCGCAGTATCATCGGGGTGACGCACAGGCGTATTATGGGGTGCATCTTTAACCAACTCCGGAGTTTCTGCCGCCTCACGCGCTATCTTGTGCATGACAGATATAAAATCATCAAGCGTCTCTTTGCTTTCAGTCTCAGTAGGCTCGATCATGAGCGATTCGTGGAAAAGCAGAGGGAAATAGATTGTCGGGGCATGGTAGCCGTAATCGAGCAAGCGTTTTGCCACATTGAGCGTAGTGACACCTGTAGACTTATCGGCAAGACCGTCAAATACAAACTCATGCTTGCACACCACGTCGACGGGTAGCAGATAGTCGTCACGCAACGACTCTTTCACATAATTGGCATTAAGCGTGGCAAGAGGACCCACCATCTTCAGTCCATCCCTACCAAGCGACAGAATATAGCATAGAGCGCGCATCGCCACAGCAAAATTACCGAGTGTACCGGTAACCTGACCGAGTGACGCATCGGAATAAACGATGTCAAATGTACCGTCATCTTTCTTTACGACACGCGGATTGGGCAGCAGATGTTCAAGACCCTTGCGTACCCCGACCGGACCGGCACCAGGACCGCCCCCGCCATGTGGGGTTGAAAAGGTCTTATGCAGATTTATGTGCATGACATCGAATCCCATGTCGCCGGGTCGTGCCACCCCGACAAGCGGGTTTAGATTTGCCCCGTCATAATATAATAATGCTCCTGCATCATGCACCAGAGAAGCTATTTCCGGGATGTTGCGTTCAAATATTCCGAGGGTATTGGGATTGGTCATCATCACAGCCGCCACAGTGTCATCAAGCAGAGGGCGCAGGTCATCGACATCCACGGTGCCATCCTCGCGGCTTTTCACCTCCACCACCTTAAGTCCGGCAACAGCTGCACTGGCGGGGTTGGTGCCGTGAGCAGAATCAGGCACAATTACTTTTACACGCTTGTCATCACCGCGTTCGGCATGATATGCGCGTATCACCATCAATCCCGTAAGTTCACCGTGTGCACCCGCGTATGGATTAAGTGTGAACTCGCTCATGCCGCCAATCTCGGCAAGCATCTGCTGAAGCGTATAATAAAGTTCAAGCGCACCTTGAACGGTTGATGCAGGCTGATAAGGATGAAGCGATGCAATCACAGTGTCGGAGGCAATTTCCTCGTTAATCTTGGGATTATACTTCATTGTGCATGACCCGAGAGGATAGAAGCCTGTATCCACACCAAAATTATTGGTGCTCATATTATTATAGTGGCGCACGACAGCCGGTTCGTCAACCTCAGGCAGCTCCGGAGCATCCCCACGAAGCAAAGCCTCCGGCAACTCATCGATAGACGCGGTACATCCGTTTGAGGGCAACCGATATCCCCCACGCCCTTTTCGTGAGAGTTCAAAAATCAGTTTGCCGTAGTATTCTCTATTCATAACAGTAATGACTTTCGTAATTAATTATCTGTGGTTTCGCCCGACAGCGATGAAACAATCTCAACATAACGGTCAAGGTCGGCGCGCGACTGCATCTCGGTAACGGCAATCAATATCTCATGGTCACCGAGTTTTATACCGGGGAGAATCCCTTCAGCCACTCCGGCAGCAATTATATCATCCACTTTGTCGACAGTGGTCATTACAAATTCATTGAGAAAACTTGTACCCGGATAGGTCAATCTCATCCTGCCCGTAGAGGCAAGCCGTTCGGCAAGATAGTGCGCTCCGGCATATCCTATCCGGTTTACCTCCTTAAGCCCCCCGGGACCGAGCAACGACAGATACACGCTTACAAAGAGAGCCATCAACCCCTGATTGGAACAGATGTTACTTGTGGCTTTTTCACGGCGTATATGTTGCTCACGTGCCTGTAGGGTGAGCACAAACACGCGTTGCCCGCGGTCATCGACAGTAGCTCCGACTATACGACCCGGCATCTTCCTCATGAGCGCCTTGGTTGCGCAAAGATAGCCAAGATACGGACCTCCGAAATCAAGCGGCATTCCGAGCGACTGTGCATCACCCGCAGCAATATCGGCACCCCACTCTCCCGGCGACTTTATTACTCCAAGAGCGGAAGCGGGCGAGTTCATTACCAAAAGAGCCTTGGCTGAATGTACCGCATCGGCTACCCCCGAGAAATCCTCAAGTATGCCGAAACGATTTGGAGAAGCCACAATCACTCCTGCAACGTCGCCTTCGGCAAGCATTACGTCGAGATGTTCGCGCGAAGTTGCGCCGTAACATTCCGGAATCAAGTCAAGCCTGACCCCGTGATAACGCGCATAGGTGGCGACAACAGCCTTCACCTGGGGAAGCACTGTGTCGGATATCAGCACACGATTGCGCTTACGTGAAGCAGCCACAGTCATGAGCATCGCCTCGGCTGTGGCGGTGGCACCGTCATACATCGAGGCATTTGAGACATCAAGTCCCGTAAGCGACGCCATCATTGACTGGTATTCAAATATATATTGAAGCGTACCTTGCGATATTTCCGGCTGATAAGGCGTGTAGGCGGTAAGAAATTCCGACCGAGCCAACACCGACTTCACCACAGCCGGCGTATAGTGGTCATAATAACCGGCACCGGCAAAACAGGTCAAACGGCGGTTATTGTCGGCGAGAGACCGGAAAAAATCACGCACCTCCTTCTCGCTCATTTCATCGGGGAGGTCGTAGTCACGCTTCAGGAGCAGTTGTTCCGGGACATCGGAATACAGCTCGTCAAGCGATTTCATGCCACACTTGTCAAGCATGGCAGTGATATCCTCAGTCGTATGAGGCAAATAACGATGTAGCATAATTCTACCCGAAATTATAAGATCTCACCTGAAGAATCAATGACATATTTCGGCGTATGCCGCCTCGTCAAGAAGGGCGTCAAGCTCGGCAGGATCGTCAATGCTTACCTTTATAATCCAATTAGCCATCGGATCCTTATTGATAAGTCCCGGCTCGTCGACGAGGGCGAAATTCACCTCCTCAACCTTACCGGTGACAGGGGAAATGAGATCGCTTGCCGCCTTCACACTCTCGATAGCGCCGAAATCCTCGCCGGCAGTTACATCGTCGTCAACTTCAGGTAAATCGACATACACTACATTGCCAAGCTGTTTCTGTGCATAGTCGGTGATGCCGACAAAACCTGATGTGCCTTCTACTCTGATATATTCATGACTGGGGGAATAATAAATCTTGCTCATTGTAATATGTATTAATTTTTATAACTCTTTTTGTAAAATTTCTTCTTGACAACCTTTGCCGGAAAAGTCTTGCGACGTATGCGCACCTGAAGCGGGGTGTCAATCACCGAATATGCCGCCTCGACCAGGGCGAGCGCAATACTCTTGTCGACCGATATGGCATGGTAACCGGTGGTGACAACGCCTACAGGTTCACCGTCGGCATTCAGCACTTCGTAGCCATGACGCGGAATCGCACGGTCAAGCAGCTCAATGCCCACAAGTTTGCGTTTCACTCCATCCTGCTTGAGTGCCATCACCGCATCCTTGCCGATAAACTCGTCCTTGTCAAGCTTGACAAAAACACCGAGTCCCGCTTCAAGCGGTGATATGTCATCGCCAAGTTCATTGCCATAAAGGGGCAGTCCTACCTCAAAACGCAGGGTATCGCGACATCCGAGTCCGCAAGGCTCCACTTTTCCGGAGGAAAGAAGTTTATCCCATAACGTGTTTATCAAATCGGGCGATGCATATATCTCGAAACCGTCTTCCCCGGTATATCCGGTACGACTGACAATCACGCTCTCGCCGCTGATATCAAGGGTCTTGAATGTATAGAATGTGAGTTCGGCGCAATCCAGCCCCAATACACCAGTCATGACTTCCTCCGAAAGCGGGCCCTGCACCGCAAGTTCACCGAGACAGTCACTCATGTTGTCGACCATCACATCGTAACCTTCGGCACATGAGCGTATCCACGCCACATCTTTATCTATGTTGGAGGCATTGATGACAAGGAAAAAATCATCGTCATCTCTCTTATATACGAGAAGGTCGTCGACCACACCTCCTGCAGGATTGAGCATCATGCCGTAAAAGCATTTCCCCACGGGACCATCAGTCACATCGTTGGTAAAAATATGATTGACAAATTTCTCGGCGTCGGCACCTGTCACCGACACTTCTCCCATGTGGGACACATCAAACACACCACATCCATGACGCACTGCGTTATGTTCCTCCACTATCCCTTTATACTGTATCGGCATCACAAATCCGCCGAAAGGACTCATCTGCGCCCCGAGAGCGACATGCTTGTCATAAAGACAGGTCCTTTTTTCATTTTCCATTATTATCAGGTATTATAATATTTAAAAGTTGTTGTCTTTTTAGAGAAGCAATTACTTTAGAGGGGTCAATGCCGTCCAGAGCCTTTTCCACTGCCTCGCGGGTATATGTCACACCACGCAACGGCTCTATTATCTCCTTATCTACATCGCCCACCGGGAAATAATCGCCGGCAAGATTGAGATCAATAATCCTGTCACCTTTCAATTCAATCTCCGCCCAAAATTCACCCGTGCCTTCCACTCGCAATGAATGGCTGCGCGAGCATTGCGGATTCTTGCCATAAATCCATTTGTCAGTGAAATAAGGGCGCGACATTTCTTCAATTCTTGCAATATCCGCAGCGTCAAGGATTATTTCACCGTCACACATCGAAGCCCGTACGTGATGCTTAAACTCGTCAAGCGACATATCTGTATGCTCACGTAACACTGTTATGTGGCTTTTAACCGAGTCCACCCCTTTGGAACGGAGCTTCGCCCCCGAAGGAGAAATCGCTGCCGACATGTGGGCGATATCAGTATCGTATAGCATGGTGCCATGCACGATACTTCGCCCGGGGATATGATAAAACGCATTGCCCGACACTTTTTTGCCATCTATCGTAACATCATTTCTGCCACTGCTTTTTGCGTCAATGCCTATTTCCCGGAGCATCAGAGCCACTCTTTCAGTATAATCCGAGAAAGTAGTCACCACGTTATCACTTGAGACAATGTAACTGAACATAATATTGTCCATATCGGCATATACACATCCGCCTCCGCTCTTTCGGCGATAAAACGAAATGTTGTGTTCACGGCAATAAGAGAGATTTACCTCATTGTCTATGAGCTGGTTTCTGCCAAATATTACAGTGGGCTTAACCTGCCACATGAAAAAAAGCTCATCAGGAAAGCGACGAGCCACATATTCCTCCATCGTGAGATAAAAAGGAAGAGGCCTCACGTCATTATCCGGCAAGGAAACGTATTTCATGGGCAAACGTGTTTTCTTGGTTAATTTTAACTTTTCCAAAGATAGGTAATGTTTTTGACATTTTCAATATCCGAAGCAAAATATATTCATATAAAACGAAAATCCGGATACGCTCTCGCGCCGCCGGATTTCAAACCTATGATTCACTTATTTGTTGTTGCTTCGTTATTTACAAATCAATATCACTTTTCCAGTCACCCTCCGGCAACCGGGAAAACTTATTCGGAATGTAATTCGGAATGTGTTTTATCGGCATCGGATAGGTTGACGCAAATATAGCTTCTGCATTTTAAAATTACAAACGCAGAAGCTATATTTAATAAATTTTAACTAAATTTTTATTTAGTGCCGAGTTCTTTGATTGCTCCGGTCACAGAATTAAGCAGCAGATAAGCAGGTGCTTTCTTATCGGTAAACATCTTGGGGTCAAGCCCGAATGTTATCCCATACTGTGCAGCATCAATGCTTCCTTCCCAGAATGTCTTGCCATTATAATCAATCTCCAATGACGCAGTCCCGGGGATACAATAGGCTACTCCACCCTTGGGAAACTCTTTCTCCTCCCCCTTGTCATTCAACGGCATTTTACCGCGGGAAGTGATGTCAAGCGTCAACATTACCGGATCACCGGAAAGGTCGGAAGCATCAACAATACCATCCAGAGCCGAAACTCGTGCGATAACATGATTCTTCACCTCGTCACCCGGCACGTATGTAAATGTGCGTACGGTCGTGGAATGTTGCTCCGTACCGACAAACATCGCGGTAAGCGCGGCTTCCTGTGCGGTAATCTGATCCATGACAAGCTGCATCGCCGTGCCATCCGGAGGCATCTGGTCAGCTTGACCTGTGATAAGGTCGTTGCGACTCTGACGCAACTCATATATACGTTGGGCGGCAAGTTCGGCGCGTTTTGCCGACGACTGGCTTTGCAACATTTCCTCGTTCACTACCTGACGTGCCGCAGAAGTCTCCAATGGCGTAGGAAGCGGTTTCACCGGTTCGGGAAGCACCGGTGACTCCGGCAACTCCACCTCTTCATAATTAATCGCAAGTGGAAGATTGTTCTCATCCATTATAAGAAACGGCGAGAAACCGCCCTTGAATTCCATCAGATAACGCTTGTCATCGTCAGCGACACCGCGCGCGTTGACAACTACCTGTTTAACTGACCATGATTCTGACGGTTCAGTCACAGGATTATCCACATTCAGGTATTTTTTGGCATATTTATAAAACTCACCGGGTTTCTTCACTACCCGTTCTGCCTCAATGGTAATATCAAGCACGGTTACAGGCAAAGAGTAGACCAGCCCGTAGTCGTTAGCTTTCGTAGCAGTGAATTTCTGGGTTGTCTGCGCAGTGACAGCCGAGGCAAAAGCCACAGAGCAAGCAAGCATCAATACAGTTTTTTTCATAATCGGCAATTTATCATTTGCTGTAGTTATTTCTATCTCATTATATCGCGCAACGCCATGCCTACGCAATCAGCGACATCTGATGCCAAAACACCATATTCGCCATGAATCTCAGCGGCAAGCGAACCTGCATATCCATGAATATACGCGCCAAGCGTGGCGGCGAGATCGGGCGAATATCCCTGGGCAAGCAACCCGGTAATAATACCCGTAAGCACGTCACCGCTTCCCGGAGTGGCAAGAGCCGGAGTTCCGCTTGCAGTGAAGAACAGGCGGTGGTCAGGGCGTACAATGGTCGTATAATGACCTTTGAGGAGTATTACAATATTATAAGTCTGAGCTTTCTGCATCGCAGTGACAATACGCGCTTCATGTGATAAATGTTCACCGAACAACCGGTCAAATTCCCCGGCATGAGGTGTAATCACCGACATCGGCGGTATCATGTCAAGTATCATGGGACGCTGCGCGATGCAGTTCAACCCATCGGCATCGATAAGCAACGGTTTTGTCGAATGGTTGACAAAAGTCTCAACAGCCCGGACAGTGAGGTCATGCGTTCCAAGGCCCGGACCGAGAGCAATCGCATCATATTCATGACGCAGATTAATCTCCGTAATACCGCTGTCATTGTGGTCAACCTGCACCATAGCTTCGGGGACAGAGGTCTGCATGACGGTGAATCCGCATCGGGGTACATGTACTGTCAGCTTTCCGAGTCCGGCACGTAACGCGCCGCGAGCCGCAAGCTGTGCCGCACCGAGCATCCCGAAACTGCCCCCTACAATCATTGCCGAGCCATAATCGGCTTTTGAGGTGAACTCGCCGCGTGGATGTAACAATCTGCGTGCGTCATGCTTCTCAAGCAGGAAATATTGCGTGACGGTATTTTTAATTTCTGTCGAGCTCAGCCCTATGTCAAGCACCTTCCATTCGCCAAGGAACTCGGCGTTATCGGATATAAAGAAAGAAAGACGCGGGAACTGTACGGCAAGAGTGAGGTCGGCATGAATGATGTTGCGGCGCAAATTATCTTCATTCCATTCGGCGAAAAGCCCTGACGGCACATCAATCGATACAATCTTTGCCTTTGAATTATTGATATAATCGACAAGCGAACGGAATCCGCCGGTAAGCGCCTCTCTCAGCCCGGATCCAAAAAGTCCGTCAACGACAACAGCCCCGGGAGTTATCACCGGAGGAGTGAAATCGCCTGTAACTTCAATAAAATTGACATCACCGAGGTCGAGAAGACGTTTACGCGCATAGGCACATCCATCGCTCAACCGATTAAACACATTGAAGAGCAAGGTTTCAACAGTATAGCCACGTTCGACAAGCATACGCGCCACGACAAGCGCGTCAGCACCGTTGTTACCGTGACCGGCAAATACCCATACCTTTTTGTCGGGACGCCACCTTGCCGTAATCTCCGCCATCATCGCAGCGGCAGCCCGTTCGATGAGTTCATTAGACGACACCCCCTCTTTCTCTATTGTATATTGCTCGATAGCTCTTATCTGGTCGTTAGTAAATATTTTCATCTCCGATAAAGAATATTTAAATGGTTCATGCGAAGCCAGCCACAAATTTACAAAAATATATGGCGAGAAATGGCAAAAAATACGTAAATTTGCGCAAACAAAAAGAACGATGGATAAAGTGACCTACAACGGCTTGACATTTGAGCCTTATATCACTCATGAAACTATACAGTGCCGTATCAACGAAATAGCGGCACAGATTACCAAGGATTATGCCGGAAAACGGCCTCTGTTTCTCTGTGTGCTGACAGGTGCGTTCCCGTTTGCCGCCGACCTCTTCCGGTCGATAGACATTGATGCCGAGATATCTTTCATCCGCCTTAAAAGCTATGACGGGACATCGACATCAGGCAAGGTGAAAGAGGTCATGGGGCTTACTGAAGACCTCACCGGACGTGACATCATCATCGTGGAGGATATCATCGACACGGGTACCACCATCAAAAAGCTAACCGAAGATCTCCGGGCAAAGAATCCGGCGTCAATCAAGGTAGCCACCCTGTTGCTGAAGCCGGAGTCGCTGCAACACAAGCTTGCGCCGGACTATGTAGGATTCACGATAGAGCCGAAATTCATAATCGGATTCGGTCTCGACCTCGACGGACTTGCCCGCAATCTACGCGACATATATCAGCTGAAGCAGTAATAACCGAAACCGAACCTATGTTTTTCTCAACTAAAAATTGAGATTATCTATTCAATATATTTTTAATTCTTGTCATGTTTAATATTGTAATTTTCGGTGCCCCCGGGAGTGGAAAAGGCACCCAAAGTGAACGTCTGATTGACGAATACGGATTATATCACATTTCCACCGGGGAAGTACTCCGCGACCATATCGCCCGCGGCACCGACCTCGGCAAAGTCGCCGAAACCTATATCTCACAAGGGCAGCTCATACCCGACGACCTTATGGTTGATATACTCGCCCATGTACTCGACAACAACCCGGAAACTTCCAAAGGCGTTATTTTTGATGGATTTCCCCGCACTATCCCGCAGGCAAAGGCTTTGAAGAAAATGCTTGCCGACCGCAATTCCAAAGTACATGCCGTAGTAGGACTTGAAGTCGATGACAAAGAGCTTGTCGACCGTCTTATCAAGCGCGGACAGGAATCAGGTCGCAGCGATGACAACCTCGACACAATTAACCGCCGCCTCGAAGTGTATCACAACCAGACCTCACCACTGCGTGAATATTACCAAAGCGAAGGTAAATACCACGCAATCCCTGGTAGCGGCAAGGTAGACGAAATTTTTGACACAATCAAAAGCTCCTTGAAAAAGGTGCAGGAATAAAAATAAGATTCATCATGGAAGAAAGTCCGGTCAACGCTGCAATTTCAGGCATATATTCAGCCTTGTCACGCAATGAGCTCGTCGAAGCGTCAATGCTTGCGGAGGAAGTGCTGGGCGACATCTTCCGTCAATGGCAAAAGCACAAAGGCGACAACGAGGCGTGTGAACTCGTTGCCGCCACTTGTGCGTATGTCGCGGTCATGACGGCAATGCAACGCCATCAGGAGGCATACGCCGCTTGCATGACGGCATTTGCCTATACCGCGCCATACAAAGTCGAGCCCGCGGGACTCCTGTCACTATGCCTCATGACATGGAATATCCTCGAACAGACCCTTAATTCGACGCGTCCTGCCGACAACACCGCGGCGCGTGACCATGTATCGGCAATCACAACATGCTTAGGCAGCCTTATGTATAAATATTATTATGCGACAGGAAATGACAATCCCGATGATCCCGCACTTCCTGACGCTTATCATGCCTTGCGCGTAATCACCGGGCTTGTCAACATAGACCCTGCTCTCGCCGACACTAAAAAGGCGATCAGCGACCTGCTGCGCCACAGCGAGGCAATAGGGCTTATACAATAACAGCTGTCATTTTTTCAGATTTTCCATTATCCACCTGTAGTGACCGCGTTCGGTTTCTTCCGATGTCCAATGCTCATTTACAGGAGTGAGCAGACACTCCTTGGGCGATGGTATGATATTGTAGACAATGTAGCTTGTCGAAGGCGGACATGTATTGTCGTTGTAACCCCACGTCATTCTTACAGGACATTTAAGATTACGGGCGAAATTAACCACATCATAATACTGATAGGTACGCAACAATTCCGGAGTGGCAAGCGACGGGTCTTTGCGGATATGATGAGGATAGCCACCGGCTTGACCGCTGACATAGCGTGACATATCGGAGAGTGCGGGATGATTTGCGGCACAACCCGTGACACGCGAATCGAGCATTGCAGTGGTTATGGCAAGTGCACCGCCCTGACTGCCCCCCTGGGTAAAAAGATTTTTCCCGTCCCACTGAGGAAGTGATGTAAGAAGATCAAGAAAACGGCGACATCCGAGATATACATCTTTCATATAGAATGAATCGGGATGTTCGACCCCGGTCATCAGATACTCACCTATCTCTTTGCGGTGGGCGGCAAACTGTTCTTCAGAAAGTTCGGGGTGAAGTCCGTGAATCTCAATTTCAAGACGTATCGCCCCTCCTTCACCATAATAGCGATGACGCATCGGTTCCTTGATTGTCTTCACTCCGGCGCCCGGAGGAGTAAGCACCGCAGGATACCTCCCGTCACCTTTAGGGATAAACAGATACCCGTACATGGCGCGACCTTCAGGATTTAATTGAAGTTTGACAAGACTGCATGACATTTTATCGGTAGAGTATTTCTCGACAGGCGCGGAAGTGTATGTCAGCGGAAATTCTTTATCTTTCGCTACCGCATCACTCCAGTATTCAAGGAAATCATCAGGCTGCTGAGTGTATGGAACAAGTCGCTCCGGTGAAAAGCCAACCTTGACATGATGGGAGGTACGTGCGCCGTCAATAATCGCAGAAAGACGCAAATCACGGAAACCGGGCTCGGTTAATGTGCCTATATCAAGTACCCCTTTACCATTCTCGATAAAAACAGTTCCGGATGTGTCGGCAGGCATTTCGTCATCGCCGATGGCGTAATCTATGGTAAGCGTGTCTACCGGTATTCCATAACGGTATAATTGAATGTCGATGACAGCATTTTCTCCTGTTTCATAAAGCCAGTCGGGATGGTCGGGCGTTGTCACCCACAGCATGTCATCACGATAAGGATAATTTTCGGCATTTGCTTCAATCGCGGCAAACAGCGACAGTGTGATTAATGAAGTTTTCAACAGATTCATGGTCAAAAGATTATAGCGATTATAATAAAAACATAAGGACACGCACCCACGTGCATGTCCTTATTTATGATATCATTTTATTAGAATAGATAAGCTGCGGTAATAGTCCAGAAACGGTCATTTCCTTTTACTCCGGCATTACCCATTTCGGAATCAACATATTTTACAGCATCATTTATACCAAAGCCATAGCTTGCAGCGACTTGAAGATGTTTGAGAAGTTCAACTCCAAGACCAAAGTTCCACGACACATCACACTTTTTATTCTCCATGTCTTTTACAACACTTTTACTACAAAGGAAATCAAATTCAGGTCCGGTAGTAATAAACGGAGTAATTATATGACTTACAACAGGTACATTGATTTTCCACTTCAAATTAATCGGAATACCGACATAATCACGATTGTTTTTAAACGCGTCACCGTTTCCATCCACACCTTCTCCGGTACGACGTACATACATTACAGAGGCATCAAGACCGACACCAATAACAGGCACAGTAAATTCAGCCATAAGACCTCCGGTAAAACCTGCACGATTATCCCCATCAAATGTTTTCATATCCAGATGTAAATCATTTACAGCCACACCTGCGCGGACACCAAAACGGAACTGGGCGGCAGCCGGAAGAGACATACCTGCTACCATGACGATAGCCAATAAAAGAGTCTTAATAGTCTTCATAATATAAACTAAATTGATTATAATTGATGATTATGATAAGTCTTTTCTAAACAATGACACGACCGCCCGCTTTTATAGGGGCGATCGCGCCATGATAAGTTTTGAAGATTTCTAACAAATGAATAGGAGCTCCCGATTAATTGAGCTTATTAGAGATCTCGGCACCCGGCTTAAACTTAACAACTTTACGTGCCGGAATGTTGATTGTTTCTTTAGTGCGGGGGTTGATTCCGGTACGGGCTGCCTTTTCACTGACAGAGAAAGTACCGAAACCGATAAGGGCTACTTTGTCATTGTTTTCCAATGCGCCGGCAATAGCTTCAAGGCAAGCGTCAAGGGCGTTTTTAGCATCTACTTTTGTCAGGTTTGCCTTTTCAGCAATTGCATTGACGAGGTCTGTTTTGTTCATAACTGTGTTTTTAAAAATAGATTTACGTTGTGTTAATTGTCACAAATATAGATGTAAATTTTTAAATAAAAGTATTTTTCTTAAAAAAAATGCGAATTTTCTTGTGAAAAAGGCTCAAAATAGATATGACACGGCAAATAACGGGATATTTTGAGTAAATTTGCACCCAGTAAATAACCAAACAAGGAATTAGATGATACGAAACAGCGGCTCATTTTTTAGCGCGATACCTCCGGTAACAAAAAATCTCATCATTATCAATTTCATAGTATGGTTGGCAATGATGCTGATGCCGGGAAGTATCGGAGCCAATTTCACCGAATATGGCGGACTTCATTACATCGGGGCATCGGATTTCAATATCGCCCAGATTGTCACGTATATGTTCATTCATTCGACCAACGGGATAGCCCACCTGTTTTTCAACATGTTCACCCTGTTCATGTTCGGTATCACACTTGAAAGGGTACTTGGAGGAAAACGGTTTCTGTTTTATTACCTGTCGTGTGGTATCGGGGCAGCTATAATCCAGGAAGCGACCTGGGCGATGATGATTAATTCGTTTGTCAACGACAATCTTGAGATGACAATAGCCAATTTTGCTCATGCCAACAATCTCAGTATGGAGCAGGCTTATCACTATGTCAGCCCGTCGCAACTTTCGGCACTGCGCTCTTCGATTGAAAACGCGCTCGTGACAGTCGGTGCGTCGGGTGCAATCTACGGAGTGCTTCTCGCTTTCGGAATGATATTCCCCAACCGCCCGCTATATCTCATGTTCGTGCCTGTGCCAATCAAGGCAAAATGGATGGTGATAGGTTACGGTCTTATCGAACTTGCTCTCGGTCTCGGTTCGGCAAAAGACGGTATAGCCCACTTCGCACATCTCGGCGGAATGATATTCGGTGTATTCATGATACTTTACTGGAAACATAAAGGAATAATCAACAAGAATGGGTATTATTGACAAGCTGAAATATCAGTGGATGACAGGTTCAATGTTGGTGAAACTGATTTTCATCAACATAGCCGTCTTTGTGCTCCTACACCTTACCACTCTCATATTGATGTTTACCGGCATTGATGCAGGCACGGTGCTCACCGAAGTGGAACTGCCATCCGACATGACGGCATTGCTCCGCCGCCCGTGGACACTGTTAACATACATGTTTGCGCAGTATGATTTCTTCCATATCCTGTTCAATATGCTGTGGCTTTATTGGTTTGGAGTCATTTTCCTGCTTGCCGATACATCAAAGCGTATGCTCGCCCTTTACATATATTGCGGACTTGGGGGCGCACTACTCTTCATGGCGTATTACAATCTCATGAACATGTACGGGCTTCTCATAGGGTCATCGGCATCTGTAATCGGCATCGTCACGGCAACAGCGATTAGACACCCCGATTATAAGATGGGGCTTCTCTTTATCGGTGAAATTTCTCTTAAATGGCTGGCGGTCATTACTATCGCCATCGACATGTTCAGCATCGGCGGCAGTAATGGTGGCGGACATGTAGCTCACATAGGGGGTGCTGTTACAGGAGCTCTATATGCTGTGGCTCAGAAAAAAGGGGTCGATATCACGCGACCGTTCAATGCATTGATTGACAGCATTGTCAACCTTTGGCGCCGTATCACCACCAAACAGGCTAAAACGCCGCGCCAGTCACAGCACTACAACAAGAAAGGGACGAGTCCGGCTGACGAATCGACTCTTGACGAGATACTTGACAAAGTAAAAAAATCAGGCTACGGTGCTCTCACCAAAGAAGAAAAGCAAAAATTATTTGACATAAGCAGAAAAATAAAGTAAATGAACAAAGTGTTGCACATAGGCAGAACGACATTCCGCAGCATTTGGCTTACCATCAATGTGGCCGTTGCTGCAATGACGGCAGTGTCCGCCTACTGTGGCTATATAAATCCCGACCGGCTTGCAATAGCACAGGTAGCAAACATGCTTTATCCCGCCTGGGTGCTCCTCTCTGTCATACTTTTTGCGGCAGACTTTTTCATCTTACGCAAGAGCATGTGGATTGCGGCAGCCGGCATATTGCTCGGCACCGGTCCGCTACTTGATTTTTTCCCTTTGAATGCAAGAAGCGTAAAACTTTCGCCGGCTGAAGAGTTACGCACATTCAGCGTCTTGACCTACAACACCTATGCTTTTGAAGACAATCAGGGAATCAACCCCGAATGGGGCAACCGCACATTGTCAAATATACTCTCCTCTGAAGCCGACATAGTGTGTCTTCAAGAAGGAAATAACATCACCGGTAAAAGGCATGGCATCGGGAGCCCCGCACAGCGCGACTCAATACGCGAACGCTATCCTTATATAATAGACACCCCTGAGCTCGCCAACGAAATGCTGCTGTCGAGATATCCGGCGCGTCAGGTTCCGACTCCGCAACCCGATTGGGGGACGGGGAAATATGCCGCATATATCCTTGACATAGATGGTCACGAATTGCTCGTCATCAACTGTCACCTCCAGTCAATAGGACTTACTCCCGATGACAAGGAGGCTTATCGCGAACTCACCGATAAAGAGCTTCGTCCTACCCGCAAAGAGTTGTCACAGGTAAAGAGCGATGTAATGCCGAAATTACTTAGTGCATTTAAGACACGCGCACAACAAGCGCGACATATAAAACAGTTTATTGACAGCATGAGCATTAAAAATGTATTGCTTATGGGCGATTTTAACGATGTCGCAGGCAGTTATGCCTACCGCACAATCAGAAGTTGCGGCCTTAAAGACGCTTATGCGCAGACAGCTTTCGGCCCGACAATCACCTATAATGCCAGTCGCTTTTATTTCCATATCGACCAGATATTTTATCGCGGAGACCTGCGTGCCGTGTCGATATGGCGTGGAAAATCACGCAGTTCCGACCACTATCCCGTTTCTGCGACTTTCCTGTGGGATGACAACACGGATGAATAAAATTCAATTACATCATATCATTTAAATACCAATGAACCATCATTTTCTAAAATTCGCAGCAGCCACATTGCTTGTCACAGGCTTAGCGGCAACACAATCTTGCAAAATGGAAAAAGAACATCAGAATCCATTTATCAGCGAGTATGACACCCCGTATGACATACCGCCATTTGACAAAATCACGTATGACGACTACATTCCTGCTTTGAAAGCGGGTATTGAACAGCAGAAAGAAGCAGTCGAGGCTATAGTGAACAATCCGGCAGAACCGACACTGGAAAATACGATTATCGCACTTGACCACAGCGGACCGATACTTGAACGGGTATGCAACGTGTTCTTTAACCTTGACGAGTCTAATTCCACTCCGGAAATGACCAAAATCGGAGAGGAATTCTATCCACTTTACTCGGCACATACCGATGAGATTTCGATGAACCCGAAACTTTTTGAGCGTGTGAAGAAGCTGTACGACAATCGTGACAACATGAACTATACCACCGCGCAGAAGCTTATGATTGAAAAATCTTATGAAAGCTTTGTACGCAACGGTGCCCTGCTTGACGATGCGAAAAAAGAGGAACTCAAAAACATCAACGGCAAACTCGCCGACCTCTATCAGAAGTTCAACAAAAACCTGTTGAACGCCACCAATGCGTTTGAGCTTGTTGTCGACGACGAGTCGCAGCTCTCCGGACTTCCTGCCACAAGTATTGCTGTAGCGGCAGAAGAGGCAAAGACACGCGGCAAAGAAGGCAAATGGGTGTTCACACTCCATGCGCCGAGCCGCCTTCCGTTGCTTCAGTATGCCGACAACCGCGACTTGCGTGAGAAAATGTATAAAGGCTACACCACCCTTGCATCATCGGGTGAATACAACAACTATCCTGTGATAGCAGAAATACTGAAGGCACGTGTAGAGAAAGCAAAACTGCTGGGATATGACAACTACGCCGCTTACATGACAGCTAACGTAATGGCAAAAAATGTCGAAAATGCCGAAGAGCTGTTGATGCAGATATGGAAACCGGCAATCGCGCGTGTAGGTGAAGAAGTGGCTGAAATGCAGGCATTGAGCAACAAGGAAGGCAACACCTTTACCATCGAGCCGTGGGATTATTACTATTATGCAGAAAAAGTGCGTAAGGATAAATATAATCTTGACGAAGACGAAGTGCGCCAGTATTTCCACGTCGACAGTGTGCGCAACGGAGTGTTCGAGATGGCTCGCCGCCTCTATGGAGTGACATTTACAGAAATGCCTGACGCGCCCAAATATGATCCGGAAGTGACCGTATATGATGTAAAAGACGAGGCAGGCAATCATGTCGCCGTATTCATGACCGACTATTTCACCCGTGCGAGCAAGCGTCAGGGTGCATGGATGAGCGAGTTCAAGGGGTCAGGCTCCGATTATGAGAAGGTTGAGCGACCGGTGATATTCAATGTGTGCAATTTCACCCATCCTACCGCCGACAGCCCCTCTCTTCTTACACTTGACGAGGTAGAGACCATGTTCCATGAGTTCGGTCACGGACTCCACGGCATGCTCAGCCGCGCAAAATACAAGAGCCAGGCAGGTACAAATGTAGACCGTGATTTCGTAGAACTTCCGTCACAGATTCACGAACACTGGGCAATGGAGCCTGAAATGCTGAAGATGTTTGCCCACCATTATAAGACCGGCGAGGCAATGCCCGACTCTCTCATCGAGAAACTACAGGCAGCGTCGACACACAATCAGGGATTCACAACCACAGAACTTGTGGGCGCGGCGCTTCTTGACCTGCAATGGGGTCAGCTCACTGACACGACCAATATCGACGTGGAAGGCTTTGAAAAGGCAGTTGCCGCCAAACTCAATATGCCGAAAGAAGTGCAGTACCGCTACCGCAGCCCCTACTTCAAGCATATCTTCGGAAGCGACGGTTATGCATCAGGCTATTATACCTACCTTTGGGCAGAAGTACTTGATGCCGACGGATTTGAGCTATTCAAGGAGAAAGGTATCTTTGACCCGGCGACGGCAAAGTCATTTAAGGAGAATGTGCTTGAGGCTGGAGGAAGTGCCGACCCGATGGACCTTTATGTAAAGTTCCGTGGAAGGAAGCCCACTCCCGAGGCATTGCTCCGCAACCGTGGGCTCATCAACCAGCCTGCGAAGCCGGGCAAAATCAATATTCCGGAAAGCAAATAATATGACTGTCAGATGACTGAACCACAAAATGAGCGCTATTGCCGGCAGATAATGTTGCCGACATTAGGTCTTGAGGGACAGGAAAAAATCAGCAAGGCAAAAATACTTGTAATAGGTACCGGGGGGCTTGGCTCCCCGGCTCTTTTCTATCTTGCTGCTGCAGGTGTAGGCACAATCGGTCTGGTCGACGATGACACAGTGAGTCTAAGCAATCTAAACCGACAGATACTTCATACAACCCCCGGGATTGGCAAATTGAAAACCGCGTCGGCAGCTGAAAAGTTAGGGCTGCTTAATCCGGATGTCAAGTTGAATGCATACCCATTCCGGTTGACCGCCGACAATGGCGTTGAATTGATAAAAGATTATGACTTCATAATCGACGCCACCGACAACATCAGGACAAAATATCTTATAAATGACCTTTGCGTCAAAGAAAAGAAAGCATTTTCTCATGGCGCGATATGCGGTATGAAAGGTCATACATTCACATACGTGCCCGGTGCCCCATGCTACCGTTGTCTGTTTGGAATGAATGACGGCATACCGGAAAATGGTGCTCCTGTCGGTGTGCTGGGAACAATAGCAGGTATCATCGGCGCAATCCAGGCGACAGAAGCTATAAAATATATCACAGGCATCAATGGACTTCTCACCGGCAAACTATTACAATTTGACGCGCTAACTATGGAGAGCAAAATCATCGGTTTTGCACAAAGCGCGACTTGTCGCTGCCGGCACTGAACAACATTCACCAATCATGACAAAGGGCGGAACACATCATGTGTCCCGCCCTTTGTGATACTGTCAGATAGCACTACTTTTTCACCACTGGTTCCAACATGACAAGATATTTACCATCCTGTACTACCGTCGTATCGGCAGCTGCATACTGGGATTCAGTCACTTGAGGCGTCTCCGCCTTAAAAGCCTCAATTGCGTGTGTGTGATTAAGCACAGCCAATACACCGGGAAGCATATAGACCATGCCTACTAAAATAATTGAAATTCTCTTCATAAAGATATCGGTTGAATTTTTCAAATCAAACATTTTTAATTAGACACAATCATCATTCATAATGACAAATCTATCTGTAAACATCCAACCGCCGAGCGAAGCGAATTGTTCACTCTGCCGGGCGAAATAATCATATTGACATTTATAATAAAATGATTAAATAGTGTCATATATGTAAATTTACTATTATTTGTGTGTGCATCATCTAACCTCTTAGGAAAGCAGCAATCGCAAATTTAAGAAACTTTTTCGTAAAAACAGTAAAAAACAGAAGATAATATGTTAAAAAATAAATTTATGGAAGATTTGTCTCCCGAGAGGCACTGTCATAAACTCGGAATCAGGAATTGAAATCACGCAAATCATATGTGACCACATTACTCTAACGAGTTTAATTCTAAGTTGGATTTTTAAGATTCACAGAATTTATCAAATCTCTACATAAGAGATTTGTTAAATCTGTATCTCCCTATAGTCCAGCGTATTGACTTGCCTTACCAAACCGTTTTGCTAAGCAATGGCACATTTACACTTACTTTAAAAGACGCTTTTGTCACTTTTATTAAGCTGTTTTCCGCTATGGTTCGGATTTTTTTCGTACTTTTGCACAAGATTAAGTATCTCTTATGTAGAGATGCCTATTTAAACAGAGATCTTCCTAAACCTTTATGGTTGGTCTGAGCCATAACACCACATCTTGCAAACCCCTGAATTCAAGGCATATCGACGAATCAGGGGGTCGGTAAGAGCACTCCTGACTTTCCATAAAGTTAAATGTCACAGAAATCATTGATGACTGAGACAGAGCTACATAGCACACACGACTTAATTGAGTTTTTCCAATCACGCGTTGACGGGATACACTCTTCGACACGGCAGTCTTATCATAAAGCACTCGCTACGTTCGAGACATTTCTGACAAATCGCAGCGTCGACCCTGCACATATCTCCGACACCTTACTTGATGATTGGCTTGTCGACATGTGTCTTCGCGGCATGACTTTCAAGACTGCATCCCATTATTTCGACATAATGGCGAGCATGTATAATGCCGCCGCCAATGAAGGGCTATTTGCCGACAGCAGTCTCTTTAAACATCTGAAAGAGAAACTTAAATCATTGCCGCCGACATCATGGGCAGTAGCTGTAACCGATGCCGAATTCAAGCGCATGGAAAATGTCACCCGATCTGCCACTTATCAGACCGGCGACACGGCAACCGCCACCGACATGCTCCTCTTTTCTCTGCTTAACGGCGCCATGAACATCTATGCCGTGGCTCGGCTCCGCTGCGATGCCCCGTCGAAATACAATGCCGAATCCACCGACATAATCCGGCGGAATATCGCGATAAAGCGCCGATATGTGTTCAATCTCCATCAGTCTATGCAGACTCCGCGCCAGCTCGACCGCAACGTCAACGAGCAGATGCTCTCCCTGCTGCACCTCCGCAATCTCCCCATATTCGGCACAATCAACGACACAATCGAAACATACTGGGCATACGCCGCGCTTAGTTGCGGATATCCAGGAGGCGACATCACAGCCGCGCTCGGTCACGCACCAAAAGGCATCCCGGTACTATCACTGTGCAGAAAAACGGATTTGACACAGCAAAGCCGCGATGACATCAGGGAAGCAGTGTCACGCCTCTTTGTCGCCAACCCTATGCGATGGTATGCCATGCGACTGCGCCCCGCCGTGAAATTTGACGACCTCCACGCCCGGTTTCAATATCTCAAAGATGAGCTGCAGCAACCCGAGATGTTCTACCCCTGCGATGAGATAGTGCGCCGCACCGGCAAAAAAATCATCTCCGAGCGTCGCCCGGTCATCGCCGACGTGGTATTCTTTCACTGTCGCGTAACCGACATATTCCCGATGTTCTGCAAAATCGGCGACCTCGCATGGTGTTACACCACCGGCGCGACAACCGGCACGGCATACGCATCAATTCCGGAAAATGATTTTCGCAACTTCCAGCTCGCAATCGGGCAGTTCACGCCCCAATTTGAGGTGGCACCAATCGGAGGTTTCACCCCAAAAGAAGGCGACCGCATAGTAGTGGTCGGCGGCATGATTCCCGGACAGACCGGCGACATCGCAAAAATAGAGTCCGACCACTCCGAAAACATCATCTACCGTATAAAATTCGGTACACAAAACGGCTTCAAATGGGACTTCGGCGTAGACGCCCGGATTACCCGCGCCGGAACCACATCATAATCACATGACCTGTCAACTACCTGACATCTCGCAGGTTGACTTCACCTGCGCCGCCGATATCGAAGGCAGCGCATCGCTGATATTCACCCTCGCCAACCGTCTGCAAATATTCCTGCCGGCAGCCTCACGCGCCGGCGAGAAAGCGGAATTGCGCCGACAGGCAAAAACATGGGTCAACAACGTCGAGCGTCACCTCAGCTCCCTCACCATAGGCGACTCACTCACCGCATTAGACTATTACGACCTAATCCACCGCATAGCATTCAATGCACCCGCCGACAGCGGTTACCTCAACCGCCACAAGCTCAACGCATTCGATTCATACATGCGGGGCGACACCACCGTAAACGCCTACACGCTGCAACACACCGTGGCGCAAGAGATACGCCGGCGCAACCGCGCCTTCTTCGGGCGCCCCCTCCGATGGGAAAGCGTATGTCTTGACCGCTGGCACAAGCAGTTCCCGGGCGGCTGCAGCATCACGCCACTCAACGACTACGACACCCTCCAGCGCGTCACCCTGCTCCTCTCCGCCGACCTTTGGGCATTTGAGACACATAACGAGGCAGCTTACAAACGCCGTCTCTTCGACTCCCACGCCCGCTACCTCGACCACACCGACACGATGGACACTCCAACTCTCTCCGCCCTCAACCGCTTCCTCTCCGCCGGCGCCCCCTACCTCACCTCTTCCGACTTCCTCGCCAGCGAAGCCACCATCGCCCGCTCCCTCCTCACGCGCCCCGACCTCAACCACTACACCCGCGCCGCCCTCACCACCCAAACCCACTTACAAATTACCAATTAAAAATCAATGGCAGAAAATTTAAAAAAAGAAACTGTAACTGGTGTTGCGTGGAGCGGAATTGACAAGATTACAAATGGCGGGATTCAATTTTTAGCCAATATCATATTGGCAAGATTATTGACACCCAAGGATTTCGGTCTGTTGGCAATAATTGCGATTTTCATACAAATATCCCAGACATTTATAGATAGTGGATTCAGCAACGCGCTTATTCAAAAAAAAGACCGTTCCCAAACTGATTATAGCACAGTCTTCTTTTTTAATCTTACTATATCAATCGGAATCTATTCCCTATTATTTATTGGATCTCCTCTAATCGCCATTTTTTTTGAAAATTCCAAATTAATATATTTAACAAGGGTAATTGGCTTAAATCTAGTCATAGGAGCATTCATCTCTGTTCATAAAACTTGGCTGACAATACAACTAAAATTTAAAATACAAGCTCTAATATCTTTAATCTCTTCAAGTATTTCTGCCATAGCATCAATAGTTATGGCATATTTGGGCTTTGGGGTATGGTCATTGGTGGCTTTGACCTTAATAAACACGACATTACAGACAATACTAATTTCCATCCTTATCAAATGGACACCATCAAGGATATTTTCTATAACCGCATTTGAAACACTATTTTCCTATAGCTCCAAGCTCTTAGGAGCATCATTAATACATGTATTATATCGAAACATTTATCCAATTATAATCGGCAAAAAATTTTCGCCTATTGACTTAGGTTTTTTTAACCGAGCTGACACTTTTGCGATGTACACTCCTTATACTATTGGACAAATAGTAACAAGAGTTGCATTTCCAATTTTTAGCAAAATACAAGATGATGATATCAGATTACGAAATGCATATTCAAAATACATTATATTTACATCTTTAATCATATTTCCAATAATGATTGGAATCATAGTTTTAGCAAAACCGCTTACCCTGTTTGTTCTAAAAGAACAATGGCTCCCTATGGTTCCGATGCTCCAGATTTTATGCTTAGATTGGATGACAGATCATCTATGTGTCATAAATCTTAATATTTTATATGTAAAAGGTCGATCGGATTTAGCTCTTAAACTCGAAATTGCGAAAAAGACATTAGCTATAACAATTTTTGTCATTAGCTTGTATTGGGGTATAATCGGAGTTTGTTGGGGACGCGTTATTTACAGCACGATTGCTGTTTATTTAAACTCCTACTACACAAAACGGCTAATTGGTATTAGCCTTTTTCAACAACTTAAAGACATCGCAATTCCGCTTGGGCAAGCTATCCTTATGGGAATAATATTGATTGCCTTTCTTCATCTAACCATCTTTACATTAGGAGTTAAGATACTATGTACCATTCTAATTGGAGCAATTTCGTATTACTATATAATTTTTATATCTAAAAAAGAATATCTTATAGAAATTAGACTTTTGCTTTCATCTCTAACAAAAAAAATCTAATATTCAATCAACTTTCCATTAACATCAAAATTCTTATAGAATTTTAATCTAAAATATTGTGAAAAAGGTAGCTATTATAATTCCGTATTTTGGTAAATGGCCAGAATGGTTTGAACTGTATTTAACATCGTTAAGTAAGAATCCGCAATTGGATGTAATATTTTATACTGATATACCTACTTATGAGATTAAAATTGATATACCGTCAAATGCTATATTCCATAAGATATCTTTTAATTCCTTTTGTGAATTAGTTTCTAAGAAATTAAACATTGATTTTTCCCCTCAAATGCCATATAAATTATGCGATCTAAAACCTTTCTATCCTACAATTTTTCAAAATGAGTTGAATAAGTACGATTATGTTGGCTGGGGAGACATCGACTTAGTTTATGGGGATTTAGATGCATTTCTTTATGATAAATTTGATAAATATGATGTAATCTCAACTCATTGTGATCGATTTTCAGGTCATTTTTGCCTATTAAAAAATGATAATGACTTAATAAAAAAAGTTTTTAATATTCCAAATTGGCAAAACATATTAGTAGATCACAAACATCATGGAATCGATGAAACACTATTGACGGACATTTTTCTGCCGGATATGAATATCCCAAGGCGTATATTTCATAAAATGGGTGGATATAGCGGTTTTTTAGGGGGAATAATCTGTTGGCTTTTAGGGAATTTAGTTCATAAATATCATCCAAACATTTATATGAAAGAAATGTGGACAACACCAAAGCCACCAAGAGGTACATATATATGGGATGGAATAAAGCTATATGACAATCATAAAAAAGAATTACCTTATCTACATTTCCTATTTTTTAAAAAAACTCAATATCTCAAAAACAATAATCGCTATTGGCATAACAAATTTTATCATTTAACCTACAATGATATAATTCTTAATAAACCAGTTAAAATTACTGCAGATGGAATTAACGTCTTATAAACTACTGAGATATAAGCTTATCAAATGTGAAATTTAATGGGATTATCATTTCACGCCACAAAGACATAACAATATTACGTAATTAAATTTAATAATGACGAAAACTTTAAGCAAATCAAACTTCCTACACGATATTATTCAAAAAGATTTTCAAAGGTATCAAGACCATAGCAGCGCTAAAATAATGGGGGGGGTAAGTAGCTTTTAGTCAACGCCTTGATTGTAAAAAACCATAGACTTGCATGGTCATTTTGGTTTCGTATATTACAGAATAGACCAAACATAATAGTGAAGATAATTGCAAAAATTATGTTTAGGAAGATATCGAGCAAGTATGGCATACAGATTCCAGTAGAGACGCAGATTGGTCCTGGTCTTTATATAGGGCACGGCATAGGCATCATAATAAACGGGAAGACTAAAATAGGTAAAAACTGTAACATTAGTCAGTTTTTGACCATAGGTAGCAATAAAAGTACACCGGCGACAATAGGCGACAATGTATATATCGGTCCTGGAGTATGTATAGTCGAGGATGTAAAGATAGGCAATAACGTGAAAATAGGAGCTGGGACAGTCGTGGTTCATGATGTACCTGACAACGCCACAACTGTTGGCAATCCGAACAGAATAATATTGAAATAAACATTATATGGAAAACAGGATACCGAAAGTAATTCATTACTGTTGGTTTGGCGGCAATCCTCTGCCTCCACTCGCTGAAAAATGTATCGCTTCTTGGAAAAAATTTTTTCCGGATTATGAAATAAAGCGATGGGATGAATCAAATTTTAATGTAAGCATGATTCCATACACATCACAAGCTTATGAAGCTAAAAAATATGCTTTTGTAAGTGACTACGCGCGTTTTTGGATTCTTTATAATTACGGCGGTTTATATTTTGACACGGATGTCGAGGTCATACGCCCTATGGATGACATTATAGCGGCAGGACCGTTTATGGGCTGCGAAAGCCAATCTACAAAAGGACAAACACCATCAAAACTAAATGTCAATCCAGGTTTGGGTTTAGCGACAGGACCAAATAACACAATATTAGGCAATCTTCTTGACTTATATAAAAACCTAAAATTCAAGCTTGAAGACAATACATTAAATACAACTACTATTGTCACATATACATCCAACTATCTGAGTAAATATGGATTAAAAAACATTCCAGAGAAACAAACTATAGATGATATAACGATATATCCAAAAGATTTCTTTTGCCCGATGGATTATGTAACATCTTTACTTTACATCACAGACAATACCCGAACCATACATCATTATTCTGCAAGCTGGCACGGCAAAAGAGAAAAACTTTACTTATTTGCCAAACGACTATTAGGTAAATCATTTGCACAATATTGCTCTAAACTTGAAAAAGAGCTGAAAAAGATTATAGGTAAATAACGCCGTCATAACATAATGACCGTAATATGGTCTATTTCATTTTCTTACTAATTACATTAATCTATTCTTATAGGATAGGGCAACTCGCCACCCATTATAGATATTCTCCTTCTGCACAACTTTTCAGCTATTTCCCTCTAATAATTGTAGCTGTTATAATTTGTGGAGGTCAATATTATGTAGGAACAGATTATCCATCCTACATCCGTTTTTTTAATGGATCAGGCTTAGAGCACTATGTCAATACAGGTGAAGTCGGATTTGTCTATTCCATAAAATCGCTATTATATTTAGGAATAAGAGGAAATGGTATATATGCGTTTTTTTACTTCGTTGGATTCTTGCTTTTAGCATTCTTCATCCGGGGTTCAAGACTGCCAAGTCAATTCATATTCATATTTTTATTGCTATTTATAGGATTTACAGGACTATTCAATAATCAGCTCAATGTCATAAGACAAGCCATAGCCATATATATAGGTTCAATGGGAGCATTAGAAATAATTAAGCGAAAATGGATGTATGGAATATTCCTGATAGTCATCAGTTCAACATTTCATGCTGCCGCTATAATATATTTAATCTTTTTATTTTCCCCTTTAGTAGAAAAACTATCAAATTCGATGCTATACGGGTTAATAATTTTAGGAGGGATTTCCGGTCTAGTTTTATCGTCTGATTTTCTAAATATCATCCTCCCATTCCTCCCTCCGACTTATGCATGGCACATAGAAGGAGGGGCCATTGGCGAAAGAGAAGGATTGCAGATAATCACCAAATATATATTCATACCTCTCTTTATTTTTTCCATAAAAGAACGTAAAAAATATAATCTTTCAACAATTCATGAAAAATTATTTAAATGGGGAATAATAGGATTCAGTTTAAAAATTGGATTATTAGGTCTAACTATAATTAGTCGAGTTTCTGACTATTGGCTCATTTTTTCTATTTTCCCGCTTTTTTTCTATTTAGTGTGGTTATGGAAGAGCAATAAACAAAAAAAAATTTATTCACATCTTTTAATGCTGCTCATTGTTGGCTTCTACTTTATAAAGACATGTGTATTTCCATCATTTGAATATAAATATCAATCAATATACCAATTCTATTTTTAGTAATGAAAATAGCTGTACTATTATCATGTATGCATCAAACAGACTTTTCAATAATAGAAAAGTGCAATATCCAATGCGATGTAGTTGTAGTCAACCAATGCGACAAGGAGGAACGCCACGAGTTTTCATTTCAAAACAAACAATTCAGAGAATGTCACGCCGTATTTATCTCAACAAAAGAACGCGGACTATCCCGTTCAAGGAATATGGCGCTCAGAAATTCTAATGCTGATATTTGTATAATCAGTGATGATGATATGTTTTATCCAGATGACTTAATTGATATTGTTTCGTCTGAATATAAAAAATGTATTAGTGACGTGATTCTTTTCTCTCTTGAAAGAAAAGACAGCAGTAAAAAATATCCAAACAAAAGAATTGCTAATGTTGGCTTGAAACACATCTTAAAAACGAGTTCACCTCAAATTACTTTTTTGCGTGAAAAAATAATTGATTCCTCTATCTCTTTCGATGAAAGAATGGGAAGCGGAACAGGGAACGGAGGAGGAGAAGAGGTGAAATTTTTATTAGATTGCCAAAAACACAAATTTAAAATTAACTATACTCCTACGGTTCTAGGTACAATGATGCCAAGTCAAGGACAATGGTTCAATGGTTTCACAAAAGAATATATGTACAATCTTGGTTGGACTTCACGACGAATGCTAGGCAACTTTTTGGGATACATATATATTTGGTATCAAGTTATTACTAAATATCCTAAATACCGAAATTATGGCTCTTTTCTTAGAATGGTGATTTTGACACATAAAGGATATCTTTCTAAGAGATAATTTTTCACATAAGACTAAACAAAAAAACGACACGATAATGCAATCGCTTGTTTCCATAATAATACCGGTTTATAATTGTGGAAAATATGTTTCTCAATGTATAAACTCCATTTTCGCCCAGTCCTATACCAATCTCGAAATCATAGCAATAGACGATGGCTCTACTGACACTTCAGGGCTTATCCTTGACGAGCTTTCCAAATGCGACACGCGATTGCATGTAATTCACAATCATAACACAGGTGTCAGCAATTCTCGAAATATAGGGATTAAGACATCAAAAGGGAAATACTGCGTATTTATTGATGCAGATGATTTTATACATGAAGATTACATATCATATCTTGTACAATTAATTGAATCTGCCAATGTTAATATTGCTATCTCTTCAAAATGCAAAACAAAGTCTAAAGAAAAAAATGACGATTATGACCAAATTAGAATCCTGAAGCCAGATGAAGCCCTTGCTCTTTTCCTCTCACCAAAACTTATAGTCGGTTGCTGGAATAAGATATTTCAAAAGGACTTTCTTATTGAGAATAACATACGATTTAACTCAGAACTTTTCTATGGTGAAGGATTGCACTTTATCTGTATGGCAGCGCAAGCATCGAACGGAGTAGTTGTTGGTACAAAAAAATATTATAATTATAGACGAAACAATGACAGTTCAGCAACAACACAGTTTAATATATCCAAACTAATTAACGGACAGCAATCATTAGACACCATATCTTCCAATATAAAAACAAGGACAAAAAGGGTTGAAGAAATGCTAAATTGGCATATCTGTCAATTTAACATGGGCTCTGTCGTAAAAATTAGAGAGAGCAAAAAACAGTCTGAATATAGAGAGTACTATACGAAATGTCTGAAATATGTACGAAAAAACATATGGAAAATCATATGCATCAGAGATATTTCATTGTATAAAAAGGGGTTATTGATTGGATGTATAATCTCACCAACTATATTAACTACTCTCTTTTCCATTAGAAAAAATATCATCAAGCACAATAGTGTAAATTAAATATGCCCGACATTATGAAAAGAATTGGCATCATTACAATTTTAGATATAACGAATTTTGGAAGTATCCTCCAAGCATATGCATTAGGTACGATTATTGAATCTTTCGGATATAAAGTCGTTTTTATAAATTATTGGAGACAAGCTTTCACGACAATGAATAAAGTGAGAACATTTTTAAAAGATGGTTCTTTAGGTAACATATTCAAGAGATCATTATATGCTATTTCTGCATTAACCTTTTATGCAGCTTTACGTATTCGTATTAGACATATTTTAAGAAACCGTTTCTCCTTTACTAGAAAATTCACGTCATTTGATGAACTAAAAAGACATTCTCCCCATCTTGACGTAGCAATCAGTGGAAGTGACCAGATTTGGAATAGTTCTTATAATGAGGGGATTGATTATGCCTTCTTTCTTGATTTTGTCAAGTGTCCTCGTATTGCATATGCAGCTTCCTCTGGAGTATATAAATTTGATGATTCTGAATTAGACGAAATCAAGACTCTACTAAATAAATACTCGGCAATATCAGTTAGAGAATCACAAACTACTGACTATCTTAGGTCAATTGGATTTCCGAATACGACACATGTACTTGACCCATCACTACTACTCTCTGCTGATGAATGGAGACGATTATTAAAGATAAAAACCATGAACGAAACAAGCAATAAATATTTATTAATATATTCAGTTGAAAGATTCAACAATGATTTCATTTTTAGTCAAGCAAAAAAACTTGCCAAAGAAATGAACCTAAAGGTATATGTTGTTTGTGCCACATACCCCGTTAATGTCAACAAATTTAAATTTGACAAAATATATAGTCTTGCCTCAATAACAACCTTTTTAAATTTATTAAATAACGCATCATTCGTAGTAGTCAGTTCTTTTCATGGCACTGCGTTCTCAATCAATTTCAATAAGGATTTCATTTCAATTTCTCCTAATAAATTTAATATTAGGATGAATAGTATTATGAAACAGTTTGATTTAGAAGAAAGAATTATAGGAGAAACATTTATCTCTAATGACCACCTAAATCCAATCAACTGGAATGCTGTTAATAATAATCTTGACTTATATCGTCAAGAGTCAATTAATTTTGTACGTAATTCCATTTCTGCAGTTTTGAAAGAGTCATAAATCCGATTATAATTTAAATTGCATTTAGACACATCTTATCAGAAATATACCAGGCATTAATTTAAAGTTTTGGATAAATAAATTTATGGCAAAAAAAATGCTGTTTATCTCGTCGCGCCCTATTTTTCCGATAACAGGCGGCGACCAGATACGTACGGCTCAGCAACTTGAATTGTTGTGCCAACATTTCGATGTCGATGTATTATATCTTACCCCTAATCAGGAAGATGTTGCTGTAGAGAAATATGTCCCCGCCGTGGGGCGTACATATCGCTTCCCTGTAAACAGATTCACACATTATGCCATGACTATGCGTTTTCTGTTCAACAAGCTTCCGCTTCAGGTCAATTATTACTATTTGCCAAGTGTCACAAAAAAAATTGATTCAATCATAGGGAATTATGACGCTGTATTCTGTAACAATATCCGTACTGCTGAATATGCACGACGTTACCCAATCGTAAAATATCTTGATTTCGTTGATGCCATATCCATGAACTACGACAAGGCGCGGCAGAAAGCACATGGCATTAAACGTCTGATTTATTCAATCGACTACAAGAGATGCCGCAGTTACGAGCAGAAATGTCTGGATGCGTTCAGTAGCTGCGCGATTATATCGGAAGTTGACAATAAGTATATAAAATCATGCGCAAAATAATCCATACAGTAGGGAATATGGTGAAAATCCCGCCCGAAGAAGAAGTGTGCACACATACATCATCATCGGACATAATCTTTGTGGGCAAGATGAGCTATGACCCTAACATCGTGGCTGTAACCTTTTTCGTAAACGAGATATTCCCCCGGCTGCGCAATTCATATCCGGATATCAAGTTTACTATTATCGGAGCCAACCCGACGGAACAGGTCAAAAAACTGGCTGAAACCGACGGGGTGAAAGTGACCGGTTTTGTCGACAGTATAGTCCCATACTTCATGAACTCGACAATCGTCATAGCCCCGATGCTGACCGGAGCCGGGATACAGAATAAGATAATTCAGGCGATGTCGCATGGATGTTGTGTCGCAACAACACCGACTGGTGCCGAGGGGCTTACAATCTCCAATGATGAGATTGCCATTTACCGTACTTCTGATGAATGGATTGACGGACTAAATGAACTGCTTGGCACTCACAGCTTACGTGTCGAAATGGGTAAACGGGCGCGGGAATACGTAATCGAAAATCTGTCCCCACAGATTATTTCTCGCCAATTCTGGGACTTCATCAAAAGCGGCGGCATAGAATAATCCGTTTCGAGTAAAAAAGACATAAAAGCCTGAGAGAAAATTCTTACTCAGGCTTTTTATATATGCTTGTCGGTCAAATAGGTCAGAGCGATAATCTCAAAATTCGCTTAGGTAAAAGCCACGCTTTTTCAATTGGCTGTCCGGAGAAGTAGCTTCTGATAGATTGTATAAGTCGTGCGTCCATAAGCTTTTTTTACAAAAAAAGATTCTTTATTTTCATAAACAAATAATCGACAATAAAATATCACCGGTGCAGGGCATTCTCTATCAAATGGCATTAGCGATGTAGGCGGTTCTCGGAATCGTCTTGACCGATAAACATTTACAGTTAGCAGTGGCGGCGGGGGAAGAGGCGGCGAATGGCGGTGAGATGGGGAGCGATGCTTCCGCCGACAATCACAAGGGTGACGGCGGTGATAATAAGGACAAGCCCACACACGTCACGGACTGTAAGCTGCTCATGAAATACCGTGACCCCGATTACGACAGCGGTCAGCGGCTCCATCGCCCCGAGTATCGCCGTCGGTGTCGAGCCTATATAAGTGATGGCAAGCGTGGTGCAGAGAAATGACACCGCCGTAGGCAGCAACGCCAACGCGCATATACGACTCCACTGCCCCACCCCCGCAGGCACGGAAAGATGCCCACTTATAAGAATGTTTGCCACAAATATCAGCAATCCGAAAGTAAGCACATAGAAGGTCACTGTCAATGTAGGCACCCGCGCAAGCTCCGTCTTATTGATTCCAACGATGTAAAGCGCATAGGAGAGTGCCGACAGCATCACAAGCGCCGTGCCGGCAACGCTCAATGTCGCCCCACCCTCTCCCTTGTAGAGCAGACCGATGCCGACCAACGCCGTGGCAAGACTGAATATGGTGACGGGCTTTAGCCGTTCATGAAACACCGCCGACATTATAATCGCCACCATGAGCGGATAGACAAACAACAGTGTCGATGCAATCCCGGCATCCATATACCGGTATGCTTCAAACAGCGTGACCGACGACAGTCCGACAAGCAGACCGAACACAAGCAGCAACCACGCCTGACGCCATGTCACTTTAAACGATTTACCGCGCGCGACCATCATCAGCGCCATTATCGGGATGGCAAACAGATAGCGGAAAAACAGTATCGACGGCGTATCCATTCCGTCAGCCATCAATGGCAACGCAAACAGCGGGTTAAGCCCGTAAGTCGCAGCCGCTATAAATCCGAGGGCATATCCCTGTATCTTTCGTGAATCCATCTTTCTATTTTCGGGTAATAACTTTCTTTATACGCAATATCGACACAGTGCAAGCCGCGACAAATATCACTCCCATAGCGGCATAAGACACTATCGTATCGGGAATATAGGAACAGAGGAAAGCCCCTCCTCCCGCCGCAACAGCAAACAGCGCCGACTTTACGGTAGTTCGGTCATATCCGTAACCATAGAGCCGACGGTTGATGATATAGTAAATCAGATAAGCAATCAGGCTGCTCGCCACAAGGCTCATGCCAAGACCGATAAGACCGAAGAAATAGTATGCCACACAGCTAAGCGCAAGATTGAGCGCATTGCCAAACACCCCTTCAAGCCAGAAAAACAGCCGCTTGTTATCCTTCGCAAATGCTATGTAACCCATCGGATAATTCAGTCCCTTGAGCAATATCCCGAATCCAAACCACCTCATCAGCGGCATCACGCTCATAAACGACTCCGTGAGCAGCAATCTTATTATCATCGGTGACGTAAGTATCAGTCCTATAACAAGCGGAGTGAGTATCAGACTCACAATTTCCGTCTGCCGGTTGACCACCCCACGCATCTTTACATTGTCGCCCGCAATCGCGGTAAGTCGCGGGAAAAAGTCAAGTGACATAGCACTGAACACGACCCCGACATATTGATTGGTAATCGAATTTGCCGCCTGATACAGACCGACATTATCCACCGAACCGAAACTGCGCACAAAAAGGTTGATAAGATAATTGGTAAATGTACCGATAAGCGATCCCGCCATCAACACAAGTCCCAGTCCTATCAGCTTCATTATCAACGGTCGGTGAGTCGGCCACACAAACCTCACCTTGTCAACTGCGATGCTCTTCCTTACCGAATAGAAATAAAATACAAACATGGACAGTGAAAGCACAATCATCGCCGGCACAATACCGGCAGTCCCGAAAAAATAGTAGAGCGGAACACCGACAAAAAGTCCTGTAACACCTCCGACAATCGATGCCTTTGAAAGACGCTTCACCGCATGCAATCCTTGAAGCAACGACATTTCCCCCGCCGATGATATTGCGAAAAACACCATAACGGCAAGCAGCATGAAGCCGAACGTGTGGGCATCATCACCAAAAGTCCACCGACTGAGAAGCGGAGAAAGCAACAGGCACACCGCAGCACCCAGCAATGCACTCATAATTATCAACCGACGGGCGACAGCAAATACGGTCGACATTTTCTCATGCTCATCGCGGTTAGCCGCCACCTCTTTCACTATCGCCAGATTAAGCCCAAGCGAGGCAAACTGCTGAAGAGTGTTTGCTGCAGTAGTGTACAGTGCCGCGACACCCATTCCCGCCGGGCCGAGCAATATGGCGACAAACTTCCCGCGGATAAGAGCCAGAAGTATCTGAAACACCTGTACGCCGCCAAAAGCCGACGTACCCTTCAAAATACTCTTATAGCTATTTTCTTCCTTTGACGCTGCCATAAACCATCATTGCAAATTTAAGCGGACCGATTCCTGTTCTCAACAATATTGATTTTATACGACTCACTTTCCCTTCGATAAGTTGCCAGTCGATTGAACATCGTGTACGCTCTATCAAGGAGTTTATTTCAACCTCATGCCCTTTAAGGCAATCCCGGTGCTTCATCATGAAAGAAATCATCCCCGCCGTATCATTGAAAAGCTGTACATTTATAAGTGTACGTGATTCATCACCTGAGATATAATTATCATATATAAGTTCTTTCAGCCTTATATCCGTATATAATATATCAAAACGACTGTGACTTATCTTACATGAAACCGAGTCAGAATTCACCCGGTAGCGATACTCCGCGTCACAAAACGCAATCTTCGGAGCAGCAATCATAAGTTGACGAGACAATAATTCGTCATCGTTCATGCAGTTGCCGGCAGCCGCATACTTTTTCATAGTGTCCACGTATAGCCTACGCTCCACACATCCGTTAGGCGCGATTTTCCATCCTCCTATAGTGTGCTGCAATAAATCGCGCCCCCTATATACAGCGGATATATCAAATCCCTGTACAGGCAAAATCATGTCACCGTGCACAAGACGGCAATATACCGTATCAGCACCCGTATCAGCAATACGTGAGTATATTTTTTCGAGAAAACATGCTTCAAAAGCATCATCAGCATCCAGCGGCACTATATATCTTCCCTCCGACAAAATAATCGCCTCTTTTCGCGGCGTGTAGGCACTTCCGCTATTGCTGTCTCTTTTATATAGCCTTATGTTATTGTGACATCCGGCATACCGGGATGCTATATCCCGGGTATTATCAGTCGAGCAATCATCCACAATGACCAGTTCCCAGTCATCAAATGACTGTGCAAGCACACTCTCAATAGCCTCGCCGATAAAAGGTTCTGCATTATATGCAGGCATGACTATTGAAAAAAACGGGAGCTTTTTAATAGTACTGTCACTCATAGATGCTGCTTCATTGTTGACCAAAACAAAGTTAGCTCAAATACTCCGATTATACAACAGTGGACTAAACTGAACCTGTTACCAATATCCTGAGAGGAATAATTTCATCGCTGCAGGATGACGAGCGTGGGGGTCTCGTCAGGCGTCACCGCAAGATTGCGCATGATTACGTAACGGCTTATACGTTTTATAGCCGTCTCAATAAGCTCGGCACGACCAAGAATATGCTTCATCTGATCAATATTGACAGTGGTTATCCGCTGCTCCGGCGCTACCACAATAATGCCCGATACAAATATCGTCGAATGAATCTCCCCGTCAAAACGACTAACTGCGACACGTGTGCCGTCAAGCTCCACAATAGACTGCCGGTAAACTTTTCCGCCATGCATCACAGCGTGGGCAAGATATTTCACCATATTAATCCTCGCTCTCCTTTTTCCCGTTGGAATAATGCTTGACCAATCCGCGCTTATATGAGTCAGGGCTAAAACGTGTACGCACAAGGGTTATACTATCGACATAGGCGATTTCGCCACGCTTCGGATTAAGTTCCATCATGCCATATACATACCGTAAAGTCCGGGCGGTATCAGCTGGAAACTCCACTTCGTTCCAGCCGTCGGAAGTGATGGTGGTAGTGATGTAATCGGTTGTACCGTCATTATAGTCCGCTCCGATGGTGACACGCAGCGACGACTGACGATTGCTGACAAACATACGCCAAGTATATACATCGCCTTCCTCCCAGTTTTCGTCACGGCGAAATGAGAATTTTAAGTTGTCAGCCGGAGACCCATAGGCAAACCGGCGGTAACGGGTATCATTCCATGCATCCACGGAGTCTCCTATTGCAGCAAGCTGCACTTTCTCGCCTGCAGCAGCCACATCGGCATCTTTCAACTCTTTCTCAAGCTGCTCAATCACCTTGTCGTAGACTTCGATATATTTCTCTATGTTGTGTCCATACCATTCAAGGGATGTGTCCACCTGTTCAGCCGTAACTCCATGACGCATATAAATCGATTGCTTAAGCACTTTTCGCGCCGAGTCATTACGATAAGCCGAACTGTTCAAATCCACCACCCCTTCTCCCTTATGTATATCCACAAGCAGCGATGCCATGTCGTCAGGTTTGATAACATAGTCGGGAGTACGGTCGCATGATGAAAACATCAACGATGCAGCCGCATAAACAACAGGCAAGACCAACAGTCCTCTCATATTCATTTTTCCTCTCCGGAAGCTGCGTCACCGCCATTCTCCCTGACAGGCAACGACAGATATTTAGAGTAGAATATTATCAGCACAAGTATGCCGACCGTGATTGCCGCATCGGCAATATTAAATATGGGCTGAAAAAACAGGAAATAGTCGCCACCGACAAAAGGCACCCAATCAGGCCAGTAAAAACTGAACAGCGGGAAATAGAGCATGTCCACTACCCTGCCATGAAAAACGGGCGCATATCCCCCCTCCGGAGGAAACATCACGGCAACCTCCGGAGGATAAGGATTATTGAATATCATCCCGTAAAAAACCGAATCGATTATATTGCCGGCTGCTCCGGCAGTAATCAACGCGCAGCATACAATGTAGCCGGTTTTTATATCGGTGCGGTTCTTGATGCGACAAATATAATATATGAGCAATCCTACAGCTACAATACGGAACATTGTGAGAAACAGCTTGCTGCCAAGCTCCATACCGAATGCCATGCCGTTATTCTCGATAAAATATATCCTGAACCAATCGGTGATTACAAATTCCTGACCCAGATACATATGGGTCTTCACCCAAATCTTGACAATCTGGTCGATAATAAGCACACCGAGAATGATAATCGTGGCAATCGCGCCCTTGGATAACTTCATTTATTGCTCAATTACGGTAATATAAATGTCACTTTACGGTAAAAATCATTTCTTTTTGCCGCTTTCCTTTGCCTCTACACTTAGAGTGGCATGAGGCACGGCAAGCAGTCGTTCACGTGGAATCAGTTTGCCGGTCTGACGGCAGATACCGTAGGTCTTGTTCTCGATTCTTACAAGAGCGCCCTGCAGATGCTGGATAAATTTCATCTGACGTTGTGCGAGCTGACCTGCCTCCTCCTTGCTGAGAGTGCTCGCACCCTCTTCAAGGACCTTAAAAGTTGGAGACGTATCGGCTGTGTCATTACCGTCGCTATTCATCACGTTAGCCTTAAGCAACTCGTAGTCGCGCTGTGCCTTGTCAAGTTTCTGGAGTATCAATTCCTTGAACTCCTGCAGCTCCTCATCTGTGTAACGTGTCTTTTCACTCATAACAGTACTGTTTTAGGTTATATGTCAGGGTTTAATAAGTTCAATGACAGTCTTGACTTCCACACCGTCAAGGTCAAGAGTCTCCACTAAGGCATCGGCAGCCAAGGGAGCCACGTTGATGGATGTGGCGAGTACCTGGCGCGCCATGTAGTCGCTGTATGCCTTAATCGCCTCGTCGGTAGCGGCATTGGGTTCAAAGGTTATGGATATCTTGTCTACGATATCATACCCTCTGCCTTTGCGGATATTCTGTACACGGTTCACGATATCGCGGGCTATGCCCTCACGGCGAAGATCGTCGGTAAGAGTAACGTCGAGTGCCACGGTCAGATTACCATCGTTTGCAACCTGCCATCCGGGGATATCTTCCGATATAATCTCAACATCGCCAAGCTCTATTGTCGCGTCGACTCCATCGACATTGAATGTAAACGAGCCGTCGCGCTCAAGCTCCATTATATCATGCTGCTCCATCTTTGCCACCTGCGCGGCGAGAGCCTTCATTATCTTACCATACTTCGGGCCAAGCTTCTTGAAATCAGGCTTGACACGCTTTACAAGCACACCCTCGTCATTACCGACAAATTTGATATCCTTGACATTCACCTCGCTCAATATAAGGTCAGCCATCGACTCGATCATGGCTTTCTGACGGTCGTCAAGCACCGGTATCATGAGTGTGCCGAGCGGCTGACGCACCTTGATATTGACCTTACGGCGGAGAGCAAGAACCATTGAAGTTATGTCCTGGGCAAGTTTCATGCGCTCCTCAAGCTCCTTGTCGCTTTCACCGGCGACCGGGAAGAGGGCAAGATGCACCGAGGTAGTGTCGCCGGTAGTAGCCGAACGCAGGTCGGTATATAGACGGTCGGAGAAGAAAGGCGAGATTGGCGCCATAAGCAATGCCACTGTCTCCAGACAGGTATAGAGAGTCTGGTAGGCAGCAAGTTTATCTTTGTCCATTTCTCCACCCCAGAAACGCTTACGGTTAAGACGTACATACCAGTTGCTTAGATTGTCATTGACAAAATCATTGATGGCACGTGCCGCCTTTGTAGGCTCATAATCGTCGAGTGCCTCCTCTACCTCACGTATAAGAGTATTGAGCAATGACAATATCCAGCGGTCAATCTCGGGACGCTCTGCAACAGGAACTTGCGGAGCACTGTTATCAAATCCGTCGACATTGGCATAAAGTGCAAAGAAAGAATATGTATTGTAAAGTGTCGCAAAGAGTTTACGCGAAGTTTCCCTGACACCCTCCGGATCATATTTCAGATTATCCCATGGCGACGAGTTGGCAATCATGTACCAACGCAAGGGATCGGAACCAAACTCATTGATTGCCTCAAACGGATTGACGGCATTACCCAGTCGCTTTGACATCTTGTTGCCGAAACGGTCAAGCACAAGACCGTTGGAGATAACGGCTTTATATGCCACCGAGTCAAAAACCATGCCGGCGATGGCATGTAGAGTAAAGAACCATCCGCGTGTCTGGTCGACACCCTCTGCAATGAAGTCGGCGGGATAAAGTTCGCCCGAATCAAGACCTTCCTTGTTTTCAAACGGGTAATGAATCTGTGCGTATGGCATCGCACCTGAGTCAAACCACACATCTATAAGGTCAAGTTCTCGGTGCATGGGAAGCCCCTTCGACGACACAAGCACTATATCATCAACATAAGGGCGGTGCAAGTCGATTTTCTCATAGTTTGCCTTTGAGTAATCACCCGGGACAAAGCCTTTTTCCTTATAAGGATTAGCCTTCATAACGCCGGCAGCTACCGCCTTTTCGATTTCGTTATATAATGTCTCAACGCTATCTATACACAGTTCCTCGGTGCCGTCTTCTGTGCGCCAGATAGGAAGCGGAGTGCCCCAGTAACGGCTACGCGAGAGATTCCAGTCCTGCAGATTCTCCAACCATTTGCCAAATCGTCCTGTACCTGTCGATTGAGGTTTCCACTTTATTGTCTCATTCTTTTCCATGAGACGCTCACGGGCGGCTGTCGTACGGATAAACCAGCTGTCAAGGGGATAATAGAGCACAGGCTTGTCGGTACGCCAGCAGTGCGGATAGTTGTGCACATGCTTCTCTATCTTGAACGCTTCGCCTGCCTGCTTCATTTCAAGGACGATAACCACATTGAGGTCCTCGCTCTTTTCGGCAGCCTTTTCGTCATATTTTCCGCCTTCGTTAAATTTCGGGTCATAGGCGTTTTTCACATAATCACCGGCATGTTTCTCGTAAAGGGGCACATTGACACATGCCTTCACAAACTCGGGGGCACACTCGTCAATGGTATAATATTTACCTGTAAGGTCTACCATCGGACGTGTCTCACCCTTCTTGTTTATCATGAAAAGCGAAGGTATACCGGCAGCTTTTGCCACACGCGCATCATCCGCACCGAAAGTCGGAGCGATGTGCACGATACCCGTACCATCATCGGTTGTCACATAATCGCCGGGGATAACGCGGAAAGCCTCATCGGCAAGTTCGACAAACTTGTCTTTACCAACTTCAAACACTTTATCGGGAGCAGCCGAAGCATAATCAGTCACAAATGCCGGAGAGTTGACGCTGACCTTTTCACACGGCTTCACCCACGGCATAAGCTGCTGATACTTTATGCCTACGAGGTCGTTGCCGGTATATGTGGCGACAATACGGTAAGGCACCACCTTGTCACCGGGTTTGTACTCATCAAGCGGCAACTCGGCGCCCTCGGGCTTAAGGTAAGCGTTTAGACGGTCCTTGGCAAGAATGGCGGTTACTTTCTCAGCTGTATAGGGATTATATGTGCGTACGGCGACATACTCGTATTTCGGACCTACACAGAGGGCAGTGTTTGAAGGCAATGTCCAGGGAGTAGTGGTCCATGCGAGGAAACAAGGTGTACCCCATCCTTCCAATTCGGGGAAAGGAGCGATGATCTTGAATATCGCGGTCACGGTAGTATCCTTCACATCGCGATAACAACCGGGCTGATTCAGCTCATGAGTGCTAAGTCCCGTTCCGGCAGCCGGTGAGTAAGGCTGTATCGTATAACCCTTGTAAAGATATCCTTTATTGTAAAGCTGATTCAACAGCCACCATACCGACTCGATATAGCGGTTATCGTATGTGATATAAGGGTCATTCATGTCAACCCAGTATCCCATTGAGTTGGTCAGGTTTTCCCACTCTTTAGTGTACTTCATCACCTCACGGCGACATGCCGCGTTATAGTCATCGACCGAAATTTTCTTTCCGATATCTTCCTTTGTTATGCCGAGTGCCTTCTCCACCCCAAGCTCAACCGGGAGTCCGTGGGTATCCCAGCCTGCCTTACGCTTCACATGGAAGCCTTTCATGGTCTTGTAACGGCAAAATATATCCTTGATAGTACGTGCCATAACATGATGGATGCCGGGCATACCGTTTGCCGATGGCGGTCCCTCATAAAACACGAACGACGGGGCGCCCTCACGCACTTTCATGCTCTGCTCGAAAAGATTGTCAGCATTCCAACGCTGAAGCACTTCCCTGTTAATCTCGGAAAGATTGAATTTATCGTACTCGTTGAATTTCTTTTTCATTTCAATGACTGGATTTGTCGTACTTAAAAAATTTTTGCAAAGTTACAACAAAATAGTCAGAAACGAGCCACAAATGCGCTAAAAATCATTTTACGTCAGAGAGCATACGGAAAAACTCATCCCGGAGTGCCGGATTTTCCGCAAATTCACCTGTATATTCAATCGTCGAAGTACTTGAATCCTGTTTTTCCACTCCCCGCATCTTCATGCACAGGTGCTGAGCATTGCACACCACTATCACGCCCTTGTTTTTCAGCGATGAATCCACAGTGTTACATATCTCGGCAGTAAGACGCTCCTGTACCTGCAACCTGCGGGCATGGACATTCACGGCACGGGCAAGTTTAGACAGTCCTACCATCTCGCCGTCAGGCAGATACCCGATTGACACTCTGCCAAAAAAAGGAAGTATATGATGTTCACAGAATGAATAAAACTCGATATCTTTCACTATCACCATGCGCGAACCGGCATAATCAAATATAGCCGACTTTATTATGTCGCCTGCATTTTGCCGGTAACCTTGCGTGGCATAATAGAGTGCTTTTGCCGCGCGCACCGGTGTCTTTTCGAGTCCCGGACGGGTTGGGTCATCACCTAACAGGCGTATTATACTCTCGTAATGATTTGCAATTTCGGCGATTACCTGTTCTTGTTCCATTGTCACCTTTTTTCTAATCACCTATCACCACCCGGTCACGCACCACCCTTATCTCTTTGCTATAACGCGGGAACGCCTCTTTCAGCTCATGTGCCGCCTGGTTTGCTTCATCCTGGGTACGGAAATTGCCGACACGCAAACGCCAATATGGCGAACTGTAGACTACGTATGTGGGATACTGCGGAAACTGTGCGCTGATATTTCTGGCACGTGTACGGGCTTCCGATTTCGCGGTACGGGCATTATTATCGGAAAATACCTGAATGCGGTATCCCCCCATCTTACCGGTAAGGGGCTTGACATCTTCCTTTTCAGCGACATATTGAACGCGATTGAGAAGGGCATCAGGCATTTCAATGGCAATCTTGCCGCTCTCCTCTATATGGTCTATAATCGTCGGACGTTCTTCCGGCACGTCGGGTGACTGCGCCACTGATGAGAAAGCCATCATGACCACCGCCATTGCTGTAATATATCGACGTAGTTCCACTTATGTAGACAATTTTGATTAACAATACAGGCATTTCAAGACATGTGTCTTAAAATAAAAAAATCCTGTAAGTGAACTATCTACAGGATTTTAATTGAAACCTTGGCGGAGAGGACGAGATTCGAACTCGTGGTAGGATTGCTCCTACGTCAGTTTAGCAAACTGGTGGTTTCAGCCACTCACCCACCTCTCCTTTGCGAGGGTCATTTCTGACTTAGCGGTGCAAAGTTAGGCATAGTTTTCGATACTTGCAAATTTTTCTCATGTTTTATCAAAGAAAGTTTGAATTTAGGTGAGATAATTCTCAGGTAATGAAAATGCATCTTCAATAGTAATATCCTGACTTAAACTGCATTAAATCATTTTATCGTTTTAACTTCTTTTCAAGCATCTTGATATAATACCCTCCTACTACCGAACGCGCCTGAAAACCTTTCTTGTCAGCACGGTCGGTAAATATCCAGTCACTCATAGGCACACGTTGCGGAGTTTCATTCATGAATCTGTGTACCGGACTTATGAATTCCATAAATGTAGCTTTATCCGGAGCCATTGTTGCCGTCCACATAATCCAGTCGGTTTTAGAATATGTCTCGCGATTGTCAAGAGGAAGCCCATATTCATTCTGCTTGCTGAGATAATACGGAATCTCCTTACTCATTATTACAGGTGAGAATATGTTGTAGCCAAGAAGCTTGTCCCACACAAGATTATATTTTTGACTCCATGTGCCCGGCTTATCGAATGTAAGCCTGTAATGATCGCCGTCATCAGCAATTTTTTCCCATTCCGCAGCCATTTCACGAGCTTTTGCAAAATACTTTTCAGCTACACTTTTTTTACCAAGCATTTCAGCGAGCCTTGCGTATGAAGCAATGCCAAGTATAGCCTTGATGGAAAGGTTGGCATTATGGGCGAAGTGTCCGGCGAAGTCGTCAGTACACAACTGGTTTTCAGGGTCAAGTCCATTTTGAGCCAGATAATCAGCCCAGGTTGATAGAACATTCCAGTGCTTTTCGGCATAATTCGCATTTCCTTCCACTGCAGCGAGGGCACCACATAGTATAAGTATGTTCCCCGACTCTTCTATCGGCATGTCACCATTATAAGTCTGCCCGTTAGCCAGCGGATATGTGCCGACATCATGAGCGGCAAAAGGCTTGGTCCATCGACCGCTCTCAGAATAATAAAATATATGATTCATCATTCCTTTGACGAGCTCGGGATTGTAAAAGAGATAGAGCGGCGATGAAGGATATGTTATATCAACCGTCCCGATTGAACCGTTACTGAAGTTTTCCTTCGAGAGCCAAAGTAAATCACCTTGAGGCGACTCCACCAGCTTATGAGCGGCAATCGACTGCCGATAAGCCAACGCACAAAGTTCAGCATACTCTTCGCCACCGACGGCACAAGCATCTGACATGAGACCACGGTCAAACTCGAGTGTTGCTTTCATCACTCCATCATAATCGTATGCAGCAAGTTTCAACTGGGCGATAATGTCGGAATTACCCTCGCGGTTCCAGTACGGGCGAAGATTTTGATTGAAATACTGGATAGGATTGATATCATCGTAAGCAATCATTATATATCCGGAAGCATTTTTGCATTTTCCTTCCGAAATTACAAGACCCGCTCCGAGGGCATCGGGGACGGATTTTACTTTAGCATGGGAAACAAACGACTTCCGTGCACTCTTCGGATCAGCAGTCCATGCCTTGCATTTATCTGACACGGAAGCCATATAGAATGTACCCCAATCAATGCGGATACCGTCACCACTTTTGCCAAGCACATTCTGGTCAACACTTGACATAGTCGCCGCCACGACCCCATCAATATCGACCACTGAAGCGACCGACTTCTGCGACACATCGTCTATACACCATTCACGACCCGCCTCAAAGTACAGACTTACATCGTGAGACTTTCCGTCTGTGCTGGCGAGTTTGTAACTTATATAGTTGACGGGGCGACTCAGCAGGTCAAGGTTATCAAGAAAAACAGGAGCCGTGAAACTTAGATTAAGCGCGACAGGACCACATTCAAAAGTATAGTCAGTATTCATAGGAAATACTGTACACGACATCTGCCGGGCGCAACCGGCGAGTTGACGGGAAGCAGTATCCTCTATTTCAAGTCCGAAGTCAAGGAAAGCGACTCCGCCACGATCACGACACCAGGCAGCAATCAGATTCTTGCCTGGGCGCAACGATTTACGCGCTTCACCGGAGAGCAGCAGACGCACACCTTTATGCCACTCATTGCCGGTGTCCACGACTTTTATACCATTAATATATATTATCGCATCATCATCGTGAGAATAATTTAGATAAATTGGTTTGTCGCCAAGTTTCGAAGGAAGTGTCACCTCCCGTCTCACCCAAATTTCGTCTGTATTCCACAAAGTTTTTGCCAACGGCTTTTCAGAGGCACTTCCGAAACCGCCTGAGGCTGTTTTCCACGAAGATGCGTCAAATGAGGGTTCAAACCAATCGACCGACGGCTCCGATGTAGTGTATTGCGCAAGCCACGCCTCGGCATTAGCCGTCGGGGCAAGAGGCAACAACACCGGCACTTCCCTTCCCATAAACCGATATTCATCACCATCGACACTTACCACCCCTATAAGGGGAAACTCTGTCCCTGTCCAATGACGCGTGACATCATCATAAAGGTTGTCTGCCATCGACCAGCAACTTGAATAAGGGTCAAGAGTCACAAGTGGTACTGCGGGAGCACGTAATTCAGCAGAGACAGAATTTGCGGCAAGCAAAGCTGTCGCCGTCAGATAAAAATATAGCAATTTATTATTCATAATGTGTTGATTTTAGATTCAGTTTTCATTGTTTTTTCTCATGGCTTTGGGCGTAACGCCAAACCGCGACTTAAACAAACGGTTAAAATATGTCACATTTGCAAAGCCGATATCATAGGCTATCTCCGCAATATTGTCATCGGTATGCCGTAACCGTTCGAGAGCCTTTTCAAGACGATAGCCGTTGACATATTCCGAAAATGATTTTCCGCAATGACGCCGCATAAACGTACAGAATGCCGACTTGTTCATCCCTGCATAGGCTGCAATCTCATCAAGCGTGATGTCGCGGGAATAATTGCAGGAACAGAACACGCGTATCCTCTCCATACGCCGTTCCGACTTACCAAGATTACAATTCGTGCCGACAGTACGGCAACCTGCCGTATTTGCAGCCATCATAATCAATTCAATCATCATCGGTAGCCGCGCTTCCTGACTGATATCGCGCATCGACCATAACAACCCGGATATGCGTTCACGGATCTCACCGGCGTAAGCAATAGCCCCGGCGAGAGATTTCAACCGGTCAACAGCCGGCTTTGACTCAGGAAAAATGAGTTTCATACCATCGAGTACCGACGGGGCAAAGAACACTGCGATATTAATTATATTACCGTCGATATCAACCGTAGACGAATCAAAATTCCACTCGTGAGGTATGCCGGGAGGTATCAGGATGACTTCACCCTCAGCCATCGGCTCTGTCTCATCTCCTACAGTACGGCTGCCGGCACCACATATCACATAAGCCAACTCCCATGCGTGATGTGAATGTCTTTCGATCTGCCTGCCGGGAGGCAAACACACATAATCGTATGTAAATGCCGCTTTCATGTAGCAAATATAGCCTAAATATTTCAAATCAGCCTTGATAAAGCGCAACAACATAACACTAAACACTTTTATATTTACCATTTTTACGGATTATGGCACGGGGGCTTGCGGGATGAAAAAATTTGTTACTAACTTTGTATCAAAACGAAATCGCCTCATGGAAAATATCTCCCGACTTAAATCAATTGATGAGTATAACAGGATATTAGGTACGCGCACTCAGCATCCATTGGTATCGGTTGCCGATTTTTCAGAAATCGAGCGTATTCCTCACGTATGCAAGGAGTTCAGTTTTTACTGCATATTTTTCAAAGAGCTGGAATGTGGCACATTCCAATACGGACGCAGTCAATATGACTATCAGGAAGGGACATTGCTGTTCATCTCTCCGGGACAGATTGCAGGGGTCAACGACGGTGGCTACACTTATAATCCCAAAGGGCTTGCACTGATGTTTCATCCCGATTTCCTGTACGGCACTCCCCTCGCCAACCGGATGAAAGACTATTCGTTTTTTTCCTATGCGTCCAATGAAGCGCTCCACATGTCTGACCGTGAAAAGGAGATCATAACAGGCTGCTTCAAGCAGATACGTGAAGAGCTCGACCATACTATTGACAAGCATACGAAGCAAATTATATCTTCTTACATCGAATCGATGTTGAACCATTGTGAACGCTTCTACGATCGTCAATTTATCACCAGGGAAGTCAGCAACCGCAGTGTCATCAGTAAATTTGAACGATATATTTCCGACTATTTCAACTCTGCCCTGCCTGCCTCCGACGGAATTCCGTCGGTACAACAATGTGCGGCTCACGTGTGCCTGTCACCCAACTATTTTGGTGACCTTATAAAACGCGAAACGGGTATCACACCGCAGGAGTATATACATAAATATATTATAAGCCTCGCCAAACATCGGCTCTCGGAGGGTGAACTGAACGTAAGTGAAATAGCCTACGAACTTGGATTCAAATACCCTCATCACCTCACCCGCATGTTCAAGAAGATGACGGGGATGACACCTAATGAATTCCGGAATTCAACTTTCGTAAGCGAAAGTTGAGGGTTATCGGGTTATGGGATGTTATAGACACAATGTCACTAACTTAAGTATTTTGCCCGGAATGGGCAAGATAAAGTTAACCGCGGGTAGCCTCGAATGTGGCACCCGTGGAAAGCAAGACCACAACAACGACGCAACCCTGAAACGGGTTACATAAATATATGTTAATCAGGCAGCTATGCAACCAGCCCGGGGTTGGTTCAAGGAGAAGGGCACTTGAGCCACGGGTATGCCTTCGGCATTACCCGCGGTTACCGGGATGAATCCCCTTGCAGGGATTTATTGCCTTTTCGCTTAGGTTAGTGACATTGTGCCAAAGGCACGTCGCTACGTCTTGGCGATAAACCCCAAACCTTAAACCATAAACTATAAATAGAAACTTAAATAACTAAGATTTATGTCAAAGAAAGTATTGATTTTATCAGGAAGTCCGCGCCATAGGGGCAACTCCGACATTCTTTGCGACCAATTTATGAAAGGTGCGCTTGAAGCGGGCAATGAAGTGGAAAAATTCTTTATCGCCGACCATAATATCGGATATTGCTCGGCATGTTACTACTGCCGTCATCATGACGGGGAATGTTGCAAAAAAGACGATATGCGTCTTCTGATGCCTAAACTGCTTGAAGCCGACGTGATTGTACTCGCCACGCCGGTCTACATGTACTCCCTCTCCGCTCAGCTCAAGGCTGTAATCGACCGCGCGGTAGCACAATATGAAGTAATCCAAGACAAAGAGATGTATTACATCATGACAGCTGCCGAAGACGAGCCTAACACAATGGACACCACACTCGGCTGTCTGCGCGGATGGGCTGACTGCATCCCCGGTTCAAAGGAGATGGGCGTGATATATGGCAAAGGCGTTTACGAAAAAGGCGAAGTCCTCTCCACCCCTGCCTTCAACGAAGCATACGAAATGGGCAAATCCGTCAAGTGACTTGAATGATTTGCCGACTGTTATGTGAGGAAGCGGAGACTCGCCCACAGCATAAAGACAAAGAAAGAGACTGTTTGGTAAGATTTACTAAACAGTCTCTTCTTTTATAAGACCACACCAAAGGATGCGATGAAACTCCGAATGACAGGATTTGAGCGCTCGCCAACCTTTGTAATCCGCCTGGGTTATTAGCCACCGCTCCGGAGAGCGGTCGGGGCCCGCCATCAGTCGACTAAGCTTGTCTCGGTATTTCACGTAAATTTGATGAGTTTCCCAATCTACTTTGATGTGGTAAATCGTCGGCTCTCTTGCCTTTGTTCTTATAACACAAAGATACTTCTTATTGTTGAATTTTGCAACTTTCCAAGCGATTTTTTTGCAATCGGGTGCGCCGTAGATACTTCCGAAGAGCTGAATATATCTCAGCAGGAGGGACATCGCTTTGCGATGTGTGATTAACACCCGCACACAGCGCGCAGGCAACTCTCTACCTCGCTGACACCCTTTCGGCCGCGCAACAGCAACGCGATGCTTTCAATGCGGGAAAACGGCTGCACCATGGTACAGCCCTACCATTGGATGCTCTCAAAACAACTCTGTTCCTTTTTACCTTCTGTCCCTCTGTATCTCTGTACAACATCTGACGACAACTGACGACTCCAAAATAAATTTGGCATTACGCCCGGCTTATTTGTATCTTTGCGGCATATTAAACATTTATATCTATCGTATGAATTTGTTTCTCAATATCATCTGGATTGTCTTTGGAGGATTTTTTGTGGCAGTTGAATATGTAGTGTCGAGCCTGGCGATGATGCTGACAATTATCGGTATTCCTTTCGGATTGCAGACATTGAAACTCGCAGGCGTAGCATTGGTGCCGTTCGGAACAAAGGTACTCGACAGTCCTACTTCCAACGGTTGCCTGAATCTTATAATGAATGTAATCTGGTGGTTTGTAGGTGGAATACCTATCGCCTTGACTCATGTCGGATTCGGAATACTGTTCTGTATCACCATCATAGGTATCCCATTCGGTGTCCAGCATTTCAAACTTGCAGGACTCGCCTTTATGCCATTCGGCAAGACTCTCGTCTAATCGGCGGCAGAGTTGTAGCGCACATGATTCAAGGCGCGGAGCACATTGCACAATATGCGACTCCAGTAAGCCCCGAAATCTTCCTTGACAGCGGCAAGACCCATTAATATCAGCTCTTCCGGCACATCTTTCACCGTATCAAGGAAATTGTACAACACCTGAAATATGTCGGCAAGACCTTCAGATATCGATGCGGCGATAGGCGTGTCGGAATATTTCATATCTTCCTCAAACACTTCAAGATACGTATCGTCGGGACCAAGCAGATTCTCGACACTGCGGCGCACTGAATCATAATAGTCTTCCTCCAGCGTTCCCGCTATGTAGGATTCCTCGACTACCGCAGCATCGGCGTTGACATCGGTCGCCGATATGTAGATACGCGGCAACAGGCGCAGCATGGTGGCTACAAAATCATCGCGTTCCATCTCGCGGGCATTTTCAAGTGCCTGGCAATACTCATTGCACAATGCCATAAAGGCAAGCGCATTATTATTTATCATTGAACTGCTCATAACTCAGATTGATAAAGATGATGTTGACATATATATTTATATACCTCCGGCGGCAAGAAATAGTTCATATCCTTCCCACGCGCTATGCTATCCCTTATAAAGGTTGATGATATATCTATCATAGGGGCATCTATGACCTCAACTCTTGGATCAGTAACATCACCCATAGGATAATCTCTTCTGGGATAGACTATGACACCGAAGCGGTCAAGTATCTCTTCCGATGCGCGCCACCGGTTGAATATCGCCCAGTTGTCACTGCCGATTATTAGCTTATAATGTATATCCTGATTACATTCATGAAGGCGTTTCAGGGTATCAATCGTATATGAGGGGCGCGGCATCGATAATTCCGTATCGTCGGCATCGACAACCGCCGACGTTTCACAGGCAAGCCGAAGCATATTAAAACGATCGGCATCAGAAGCCATTGCCCTGTCACGCTTCAACGGATTGCAAGGCGACAGCATCATTTTCACAGCATCCACGGGACCGAATTGAGCGATATAGGAAGCGAGCATCAGATGACCCGAATGGACAGGATTAAATGACCCTCCCAGAACGCCTATAATCTTCTTGTCATGTGTCACTTTGACAAAAATTCGGTTATAATCCTGTGAGTTTCTTCAACTGCCACGGCAAGATTATCGTTCACGACCGTGACATCATATCTGGGAGCAAACTCAAGCTCGAAAGCCGCCTTTCTGACTCTTTCGTCAATAACCTCAGGCGCGTCAGTCGCCCTGCCTTCAAGACGCCGACGCAACTCATCGATTGACGGGGGCATGATAAACAATGCGAGCGACCTGTCACCGTAAATACGCTTTACGTTCATGGCTCCTTTCACGTCAATGTCAAGCACCACATTATGCCCGTCGGAGGTGATACGGTCTATCTCACTCTTCAATGTGCCGTAGAAACGCCCGGCATACACCTCTTCATATTCCACAAACTCGTCACGGGAAATACGGGCACGGAATTCATCCTCTGTAAGGAAATAATAATGTACGCCGTGCTTTTCCTCTCCACGCGGCTTACGACTGGTCGCCGACACGGAAAACTGCAAGTCAATGTCGCCCCGCTCAAGCAATGCGTTTATTATGGTCGATTTACCACATCCGGATGGAGCCGACACTATGATTATCTTGCCTGCCATAATCTACAATTACATCACGTTAAGCACCTGCTCTTTAATCTGCTCAAGCTCGTCTTTCATCTTGACGACAATCTTCTGCATCTCAGCGTGATTGGATTTTGAGCCGAGGGTGTTTATCTCGCGACCCATCTCCTGACTGATAAATCCGAGTTTCTTTCCCTGACCCGGAGCACCGTCCATCGTCTCCATGAAATAATTCAAGTGTTGGGCGAGACGCTGTTTCTCCTCGTTGACATCAAGCTTTTCAATATAAAATATCATCTCCTGCTCCAGGCGGTTTTTGTCAAATGAAACACCGTCAATCTTCGAGAGATTCTCCTCTATGCGAGCGCGAATCTTTGCCACACGTTCCTTCTCGTAAGGCTCGACACCGGCAAGCAAGGCACGTATATTCTCAATACGGCGCGTAAAAAATTCCGTAAGTTTGACCCCTTCCTTCGCACGGAATTGCATAAGCCCGTCAATCGCTTCGCTGACCGCCGCCATCAAGATAGCGGAATCTTCCTCTGAAAGGGCAGCCGGCAATTCACTCTTCACCGTCTCCGGAAACCGGAGCAAAACGCTATACCAGTCATCAGGCCATGCAAGCCCGAGCTGCCGCGCCATCTCCTCGACCTGCGCCTTGTAAGCCGCCATCAGAGGTATATTAAGGGAAACTGTTGTCTCAACGCCTACCGACTCGGCATATATCTGGAAATCCACCTTTCCGCGTTCCAGACGGGAAGCGATAAGATTACGAAATTCAAGCTCTTTCTCGCGGAAAGCGGCAGGCACGCGCGACGATATGTCAAGCTGCTTGCTGTTCAGCGATTTAATCTCCACTGTGATTTTCTTGTTTGGGATTTGGGCAACCGATTTGCCGAATCCGGTCATTGATAGTAACATGGACAGATATTTTCTTACAAAATTACAAAATCTCCCGTTAATACGTATGTTTAACACAAAAAATCGTATCTTTGTATAATAAAAAATGTCACGCAATGGCGGTAATACTTAATATAGAGACTTCTACCAATGTATGTTCGACAGCCCTCACCTACGACGGGCATGTAATAACCCAACGCGAAGACTATCGTGGTCACAACCATGCTACTCTTCTCAGCGGCTATATAAAGGATTGTCTTGACGAGGCAAAAGCCAAGGACTTGAAAATCGACGCCGTGGCAGTAAGCATTGGTCCGGGCAGTTACACAGGTCTTCGTATCGGTCTTTCCGAGGCGAAAGGTCTTGCTTATGCGCTCGATGTGCCGTTAATCGGCATCGACACCCTTCAGATTATGACTGTCGCCGTAATGTTCAGCGACTTCTTTGACGAGGACGTGATGTTTGCGCCGATGATTGACGCGCGACGCATGGAAGTGTTCACTGCAGTGTATGACTATGCCCTGCACCCGCTTCTTGCCCCTACCCCCCTCATTCTGACCGACGATAGTTACCGCGAGTTTCTTGACAAGGGACCGGTGATATTTTTCGGCAACGGTAGCGATAAGGCGCATGAGCTTCTCTCACGACATCATAATGCCAATTTTATCACTGAAATTCATCCTACAGCCGCCAATATGATGGCTCTTGCCGACAAGGCTTATCTGAACAAGGATTTCCTTGATATCGCCTACTCCACACCGGCATACCTCAAAGAATTTCAGGCAACGGTAGCGAAGTCAAAACTGGGCGTTTAACTCTTTTATTATTATATGTATTCTGTCAATGAAAGTCACCGATTTGATAAAAGCCAACGGCAAGACCGGCTTCTCTTTTGAAGTGCTTCCACCTTTAAAAGGCAAGGGAATCTCGCAACTGTTTCGTAACATTGATATACTTAAAGAATTTAAACCGCTATATATCAACATCACCACTCATCGCAGCGAGATGGTGTACAAGAACACGCCCGACGGGCTTTACCAGAAAGTAAGCGAGCGCAGCCGCCCCGGCACTGTTGCGGTAGCGGCGGCTATTCAGCAGAAATATGGCATACCCGCCGTGCCTCATATCATCTGCAGTGGTTTTTCGCGCATAGAAACAGAGTATGCGCTTATCGACCTCAATTTTCTTGGCATCACCAACCTGCTTATATTAAGAGGCGACAAGGCAAAACATGAAAACCGCTTTATCCCCAACGATAACGGATATTCCCACGCCACAGAGCTTCAGTTGCAGATTAATGAGTTTAACCGTGGCTATTTCATTGACGGCACCAAGATGGATATCGTGACCGGAGAACCCTTTTCATACGGTGTCGCCGGATATCCCGAAAAGCACGAGGAAGCACCCAATATCGACATTGACATCCAGTATGCCCGACAGAAGGTTGACAATGGAGCTGAATATATCGTGACACAAATGTTTTTTGACAACAAAAAGTATTACGATTTTGTGGACCGCTGCCGCCGCGCAGGCATCAATGTCCCGATTATCGCAGGGTTGAAACCTATTACCACAATGAGCCAGCTTAACCTGCTCCCGAAGGTGTTTCATGTAGACCTGCCAATGGAACTTGCCACAGAGTTGATGAAATGCCATACCGATGCCGAAGCCAAGCAGGTAGGTGTCGAATGGTGCCGGATGCAGGCTGCCGACCTTATCGCCCACAATATACCAAGCATCCACTTCTATTCGCTCAATGCCACACGTAGCGTCGAGCAAGTGGCAAGAGATGTATATTAATATCTAATCATTTCTTCCAATATGAAATTTGCCGACATCCCATACCACGAACATGCCAAAGAGCGGTTACGGTCAATGATTGACAGCGACCGCATACCCCACGCGTTGCTTATCGAAGGTCCGGCGGGTATCGGCAAATTTGCACTTGCGCGCGCCGCCGCGCAATATATCCATTGTGAAAACCGCAGCGGAGGTGACAGTTGCGGAGTGTGCCCGTCATGCCTGCAGCATCAGTCATTCAACCACATCGATACCCATTTCGCATTCCCTATCATAAAGAAAAAAAGTGACCGTGCGTCATATTGTGACGACTTTATCGGTGAGTGGCGTGACTACATGTCGGCAAATCCGTATATGGATTTTCAGAAATGGGTGATTGCCCTCGGGTCCCCCACTACCCAACCCCAGATATATGCCGATGAAGCCGATGCGCTTATACGTAAGCTAAGCTTCACATCCCATAGTTCCCGCTATAAGATTGCGATAATGTGGCTTCCGGAAAGGCTTAATGTGACAGGTGCCAATAAGCTGTTGAAACAAATCGAGGAACCCTACCCCGACACTATCTTCATATTAGTGAGCAATAAGCCCGCGGAAATACTTCCGACCATATATTCCCGCACACAGAGATTACAGCTAAAACGCCTTCCCGACCATATTGTCGCCCGCTATCTCAGTGATAATTTCTCTGTCGACATCACCGATGCGACGGCTCTTGCACATATCGCCGAAGGAAACATGATAAGCGCCGTCAACAGCCTAAGCCTGAGCAAGGAAAATCAGAGTTATCTGGACAGTTTCATGTCGCTCATGCGTCTTGCATATCAGCGCAATGTGAAAGAGCTTAGAGAGTGGGCGTCGGAGGTAGCGGCAC
>OIYT01000071.1_pt1 | contig 129975 bp, 112 predicted proteins | sample 1588201 | NCBI WGS metagenome assembly OIYT01 (sample SAMN03283260) | human gut metagenome | biome: human-associated habitat; material: feces | host: Homo sapiens | place: USA | collected 2013
AGGGGTTTACACGCTTTCCAGGCGTGCCTCTTCAACCACTCGAGCATCTCTCCAAAAACGAGCTACCGCTTCTCTAAAACGGGTGCAAAATACGAAAAAAATCGCATATCCAAACGTTTCAGTGCACAAATCTATAGTTTTTGCCTGACATATACACAATATCTGGTGGATAAATTTTGAATACGCGCGAAAATATCTCACGATATTGGTTTATTCTCGATTTTAAATAGTTTTAGAGCATTTATCCGTGTTGTTTCAACGGTCTCTTCGAGTGTCAGTCCATAGGTCTGGGCTACTTTTTCAGCCGTTTTCCAGATATAGGCCGGCTCGTTCCTTTTTCCTCTGTAGGGAACAGGGGCGAGATAGGGGGCGTCTGTCTCCAATACTATTTTTCGGATGTCTGTCTGCCGGATGATTTCCGACAGCCTGGAGTTTTTAAATGTAATGACTCCATTTATCCCGATTTTGAAATTATTTAATTTTTTAATCTCTTCCAATTCGGCTTCATTACCGGTAAAACTATGAAAGACTCCGGTGAGCGTGTCGGCTCCTACCTTATATAGAGAATCGAAAACTTCCGGGTATGCTTCGCGGGTATGAATGGCGACCGGCAGGTTGAGGTCGATGCTCCATCTGAGCTGTTCCTCGAATACTTCTTTCTGCTCCTTCAGGTATGTTTTGTCCCAATACAGGTCTATACCTATTTCCCCGATTCCGCAATAAACACGTTTACCGAGCCATGACTCTGTTTCCTTCAGATTTTTTGCATAATGCTCGTCAACGCTGGTCGGATGCAGTCCCATCATCGGATAGGCGAAATCCGGATAACGGTCGCATAAGTCATGCATCCGCCTGATGGTGCTCGTGTCGACATTCGGAAGTAGCAGGGTGTCTATGCCCGACTCTTTTGCGATTGTGACCAGTTGATCCTGTTCCGGATCAAAATCCTCTAAGTACAGATGGTTGTGTGTGTCGATCAGTTTCATTTTAAGACTGGCGGTTCATTAAACGGGCGCTGACTTCTTTCAGTATGTTTAGCCTTTCGGGAGCTACGTTTAATGAGGTTAGACAGTTCATTGCCTGATTATAATATGCGTGTATTTTTTCTTCGGACAACTCTTTTAACCGCAATTGATCATAGATGGCTGTTACGGCGGCGATTTTCTCTGCCGGATCGAATGTCTTTTTACCTATCCAACTGTTCAGTTCCGCTTTTTGAGTATTTGAAGCAAGGCGTAAAGCGTTGATCAGCATGAATGTCTTTTTGTTGCAGAGTATGTCTCCTCCAATATTTTTGCCGAAAGTGGCCGTGTCTCCGTAGACATCCAACAGGTCATCCTGCAATTGGAAGGCCAGTCCGATGTTGATGCCGAACTGATACAGCGTTTCGGCATCGGCTTTCGGAGCGTTCCCCATGATGGCTCCCATCTTCAGGGCACAGGCTAGCAATACGGCCGTTTTCAGTCGGATCATTTCGATATATTCCTCTTCCGTTACATCGGTTCTCGATTCGAACTCCATGTCGTACTGCTGCCCGCCGCATATTTCAAGCGCCGTACGGGTAAACAGGTCTAATATTTCTTTTAATGATTCGGATTCTGTTTCGCCGATCAGTTGATAGGCTGCGATCAGCATGGCATCGCCGGATAGGATGGCTGTGTTGGCATTCCATACTTTATGGACGGTCGGTTTGTTTCTTCTTTTATCGGCATCGTCCATCAGGTCGTCGTGCAAAAGGGTGAAGTTATGGAATACTTCAAGCCCTAACGCCGGATTGACGGCTGTATCTACGTTTTCCTTATATAAGTTACATGCCATCAGTACGAGTGCCGGACGGATTCTTTTTCCACCGAGTGAAAGTATGTACTCGATTGGGTCGTATAAGCTTTTGGGCGGATAGGTGAATTGGAGCCGGGTAATTTCCTGCTCTATTTTCTGTAGGATGTCATTGAAAGCGAACATAGATTATTTGTTTAAATAAAAAAGGCTGCGATAGAAGCAGCCTTTTTGTACTATTTACATGTTATTATTGCAGTCTGAATGTAACAGGCACTGTGTATTTAACACGTACGGGTTTACCTCTCTGTTTGCCCGGTGACCATTTCGGCATGCTGTTGATCACACGGAGAGCCTCTTTATCCAGTGACGGGTCAACACCACGGATAACTTCTGCGTCTACGATAGAACCGTCTTTGTTAACCACAAACGAGCAGGATACACGACCCTGGATACCGTTTTCCTGAGCAATAACCGGATACTTGATTGATTTTGCCAGGTATTGTAACAAAGCTCCTTGTCCGCCGGGGAATTCAGGCATTGTTTCTACAACAGTAAAGATCTGCTGTGAAGATTCCTCTTCTTCTTCAACTACTGCGGGAGGAGTATAAGCTTCAACCTGTGCAGAAGCGGCATCGTCTTCGGATGATACGATTTCGACGTCGTCCAACTTGACGTCATCTTCTACAACGGTTAATACTTCTGCCACAGCAGGTGCGGGAGGTGGCGGTGGAGGGGGAGGAGTGTCCTCCGGTCTCGTAATTTCAACTTCTTCTTCTGCGATGATATCAGCAACGCCCTGATCTTGGACGATTGTGATTTCACGGTCGCTCCATTCGAAGCCCACGAACAGTACTGCAAGTCCGACGATCATACCCATCAGGATACCCATCGTCTTACCTTTTTCCAGGTCCGCTTTCGGTGATTTCTTAACTTCCATATCTCTTAGTGTTTAAAGATGTGTTTTTCTTCTGCGACAAATATACGGAGTTATTTTTTAAATCCGAACAATTCGTATTAAATATACGCTATTTTTACTTTTTTTTTGACTGAGAATAAAAATAATAGCTCCCAATATACCTTTTTCGGCTTTTTCCCGTTTCTGTAAGTGGGGTGTATGTACCCGTTTTATTTATCTTTGTATGCATTTTACCAGAGAAATATGAGAAATATTCTATTTATATTCTTCTTTTCCTTCTTGTTACGGGCTGTTGTCGCGCAAACCGGCGACACCGGATATACTTTTCTTCGCTATCCTTCTTCGGCAAGAGCCAATGCGATGGGAGGCAATACGATGTCTCTGGTCGAAAGGGATCCTTCCCTGATTTTTCATAACCCGGCTTTATTGGGAGCCGAGATGGACCAGATGGTTAATCTGAATTACCTGAACTATATATCGGATATCAATGTCGGGAGCGCTCTTTTTACCAAGGCGTATAAAGAAAAAGGAGCTTGGGGTGTGGGAGCCTCGTTCTTCAGTCAGGGAAAGATACGGGGAATGTCGGAAGAAGGTCTTCCGACGGGAGATTTTACGGCAAAGGACATCAGTGTGAACGGTTTCTTCTCGTATGACCTTTCCGAGCGCTGGCGTGGCGGGGCTTCGTTGAAGTTTTTATATTCGGGTATCGGCGATTATACTTCGATCGGCATGGTGGTCGATGCCGGTTTGAGTTATTATGATTCTGAAAAAGGATTTTCTTTCGGTTTTGCTTTTAAAAATATCGGAGCCCAATTGAAAGCCTATGAAGATGAGCGCCAGAAGATGCCCTGGGATATCCAGTTGGGGATCACCAAACAGATGGCCCATGCGCCGATCCGTTTGTCGCTGACTGCACAGTATCTGACGAAATGGAAGGTTGAGTATGTAGACGATTACGATAGGGAGTATACAGGAGATAATTTTTTCAAGTCTTTTGTGAAGCATCTGGTGATCGGTGTTGATTATATCCCTTCCGACAACTTCTGGCTCGGTATCGGGTATAACCCCAAGACGGCGTTGGACATGAAATTGCAGGGAAGTAACGCTCTTGCCGGTTTTTCCGGTGGTGCTGGTGTGCGGATCAAGATGTTCGACGTCGGTGTTTCCGTAGCCAAATACCATCCTTCAGCTCTTTCCATGATGCTGAGCATCTCCACTACGATCAGCGATTTCTAAGTAAATTCGGTTTTTCGTTCTCCTTTACGATAGGACCTTTTGCCAATGGATTACTGGTCCGTTGGCTTCTTTGTCGTATCTCATAGATCGTCCGCTTGGTTGCGAACGGTTTCCGGATTATATGGAAAACAATAAAATATAAGGATGAATAGGATAATTTATAAGGAAGGGAGCGATAAACTGTTGTATATTTGCATTTCCTTTACATTAATATATGTAGTGATGAAAAAGATAATTATAGCGATAGACGGTGTCTCTTCTACCGGGAAGAGCACGATGGCAAAAGATTTGGCAAGGGAGCTGGGATATACCTATATCGATACAGGGGCGATGTACCGGGCTGTCACTTTGTACAGTTTGCAGCACGGTTTCTTTACAAGCGGCGGTATCGATGAACAGAAGTTGCAGGATGCCATGAACGATATCGATATCTCTTTCCGCTTTAACCCGGAAACCGGACGTCCGGATACCTATCTGAACGGCGTGAAAGTGGAGAAAGAAATACGGGGGATGGAAGTGGCCAACCGCGTGAGTCCGATTGCTGCTTTAGGTTTTGTACGCCGTGCGATGGTCGCCAAGCAACAGGAAATGGGGAAGGCGAAAGGGATCGTGATGGATGGTCGCGATATCGGTACGGTTGTCTTTCCGGATGCGGAACTGAAGATTTATGTGACAGCCAGCCCGGAAGTGCGTGCCCAACGGCGTTTGGACGAACTGAAAGCCAAAGGCGAGGTTGCTTCTTTTGAGGAAGTCCTTGAAAATGTGAAGACGCGTGACCATATCGATATGACTCGTGTAGAGAGTCCGCTTCGTAAAGCTGATGATGCGCTGGAGCTGGATAACTCGCATTTGACGATTGCCGAGCAGAAGGCTTGGCTCTTGGAACAGTATGAAAAGGTCGTTACATCAGACTAGCCATGATAGAAGTCGAGATAGATAAGGGTTCCGGCTTTTGTTTTGGCGTGGTAACGGCTATCGAGAGTGCAGAACGCGAACTGAAAAATACGAATACGTTGTATTGCCTCGGAGATATCGTACACAATAGCTTGGAAGTGGAACGGTTGGAAAAGTTGGGACTGCGGACGATCGGGCACGACGAGTTTACCCGTTTGAAGGGAGAAAAGGTGTTGCTTCGGGCGCATGGGGAACCGCCTTCGACCTACGAGATCGCCCGGCGGAACAACATCACGATCGTGGATGCGACCTGTCCGGTGGTGCTCCAGTTACAACGTAAGATCCATAAATGCTACGTGGCTACGCGCGATAGTCATACGCAGGTCGTGATCTATGGAAAGAAAGGGCATGCCGAAGTAAATGGTCTGGTCGGGCAAACGGAAGGGACGGCCATCGTTATCGAGAAGGTACAGGACCTTGGCCGGTTGGATTTTAGCCGGAATATCTGCCTCTTCTCGCAAACGACCAAGTCGCTTGACGGGTTTCGTGAAGTCGTGGCTGAGATCCGGCGGCGTATTGCAGATGGGGTACAATTCGAGTATTTCGATACGATCTGCCGCCAGGTGGCCAACCGTTTACCGAACATCAAGGCGTTTGCTTCCAAGCATGATTGGGTGTATTTCGTTGCTGGAAAGAAGAGTTCAAATGGCAAGATGCTGCTGGAGGAATGTCGGAAGGCAAACCCGAACACGGTCTTTATCTCGGAGGTAAAGGAGATTACCGAGCCGTTGCCTGAAGATGTGGGGAGTGTCGGGGTGTGCGGGGCCACATCCACTCCGAAGTGGCTGATGGAAGAGGTGGCTGTGCGTATTCGTGAATTGAATGCCAGCCGTTGACTTTTAGGGGTAAGATTTGATGAAGTTTTGGAAAATAGACAGGTTTTTGGCAAATAATTATTACTTTTGCCGCGAACATATAAAATATAAGACGCTATGTCTACAGTTAAGTGTATTGGCATTTTAACGTCCGGAGGTGATGCTCCCGGAATGAACGCTGCCATTCGCGCAGTGACACGTTCCGCTATTTATAACGGAATGTCCGTTAAGGGTATCTATCGTGGATACAAGGGTTTGATAACCGACGAAATTGAAGATTTCAAGACTCAGAATGTAAGTAATATTATTCAGCGTGGCGGTACTATCCTGAAGACGGCCCGTTGTGCGGAATTCAAGACGCCGGAAGGCCGTAAGCAGGCTTACGACAAACTGATGGAGCATGGTATCGATGCTTTGGTCGCCATCGGTGGTGACGGAACGCTGACGGGGGCTCGCATCTTTGCACAGGAGTTCAATTATCCGATTGTCGGCCTGCCTGGTACGATTGATAATGACCTGTATGGCACGGATATCACGATCGGCTACGACACGGCTTTGAATACGATCATGGAATGTGTCGATAAAATCCGTGACACGGCAACCTCCCATGACCGTCTGTTCTTTATCGAAGTGATGGGGCGTGATGCCGGATTTCTGGCTCTTAACGGAGCGATTGCATCGGGAGCTGAAGCGGCTATCATTCCGGAGATATCGATGGAGAAAGACCAACTGGCCGAGATGATCGAAACTGGTTTCCGTAAGTCCAAGAACAGCAGTATCGTCCTTGTTGCGGAAAGTGAGGTGACCGGTGGTGCGATGGGCGTGGCTGAACGTGTAAAGAAGGAATATCCGCAGTTTGACGTACGTGTTTCAATTTTGGGACACTTGCAGCGCGGTGGTTCACCGACTGCACAAGATCGTATCTTGGCAACCCGGATGGGAGTGGCTGCCGTCGACGCGTTGTTGGATGACCAGCGTAACGTGATGATGGGTATCCAGAATGATGAGATTGTTTACGTTCCTTTCTCCAAAGCGATCAAGAACGACAAACCGATCAATCGTGATTTGTTGAATACGCTTCGTATTTCTTCTATTTGATCTGTTATTGGCAAGTATATGAAAAGCCCCGCGGATATTTTTCATTCGCGGGGCTTTTTGCATATAGAGTTCAGCTCTGTTTACTCGTTGCATTTGAAAGCATAGACATTGCCTCCGAAATCGGTTGCGAAGATCATGTTGCCGTTTGTTGACAGAGTGGAGAATAGCGGAGCTCCCGTTTTATGTTTCCATGTCGTTTGCCCGCTTTCCTTATCTATGCCATAGATGATGCCGTCGGATGCTCCGAAGTAAATCGTATCTCCGATGAGTAGGGGGCTCGTTTCGACCGTGGCAGCCGGATGGCGGGAATAGGGAGCCGTATAAACCAGAGCTGGAGATGTCCGGGCTTTCCATCTGACCTCGAATGTCTCACGGTCGAGTGCGACCAGGCCATCAGTCTGCGTCCCGAAAACAATCAGTTTATCCGTGACCAACGGGGTCGAATTGACTTGGACATTGAATGGTAACTCTTTACGGACAATGACTTCCCCCGAATGGCAGTCGATGATAAATAAAGACTGGCGCGAAGTAACATAAAGCAGATTACCGTCATATGCCGGTGTTGCGCCTCTATCCGTAATTCCGTCTTTATCGAGTTTCCAAAGCAACTCTCCCGTTTGTGCGTCGTTGCCGTAGAAGCCTCGCCAGTTGGCGCCTGAAATAACTACTCCGTTTGCCAGCAGAGGAGTCGATGTCGTGGCTTCTCCTTGCGGCCAGCCTTTGTTCAGCCAGACTGCGTCACCCGTTTTACCGTTGTATGCTCCGAATGCCTTTCCACTTCCGGCATAGACAATGCCATTGGCGGCTGTCAGCCCGTCCACAAGGACAGGAAGGCCGGCGACATCCATCTTTTTGTCCCATTTTAGTTTGCCAGTCTGTGAGTCGATGGCGTATAAATAACCTTCCGCATCTTGTGCGAAGACGGTTCCTTCGTCTACGGCAATCGTGTTTTTGATGGAGTTGCGAACCGGATATCTCCATTGTAATTCACCAGTCTTTGCATCCAGAGCGAAGATTGCACCTTCTCCCTTCAAATCTTCATCGAGAGAAGCGACGTACACTTTACCGCCGGCAACGACCGGAGAAGAGAAATACAGGTTGGCATTTACGTTACGGGTCCATGCCAGTCGGGGTGTTTTGCCGATCTCTTCCGGCTGGTATACGAATGAGGAACGGCTGATTGCTGTTTCCCCATTGTTGAACAATGCTTTGGCTGTAATGAAAATCCGTTTGCCTTTACAGTCTGCCGGGAGTTTGGCCATTCCGGACCAATTCCAGTCTGTATTTTGAGTAAGCTGTGTTTCCGGTAGGACAGTATTGCCGTCTACGACGCAACTGTAAGTGACACGTATGGCAGGAGCAACTGCATTGTAGGTGTTGACCGATACCGGAATCTTTTCGTCTGACGTCATTGTACATGCATCATTCGCGATAGAGGCGGTTTCGATGGACTTGTTTATATAGGTATAGCGGAGCATAGTCTGGACATCTCCTTTTTGATCCACGTCTACCACACGGAAGGCGGAAGTCGAGTGGTCGATTCCCCCTTTGTCGAGTGTTGCGGTCGAGATTGTCAGGACATCTCCTTGTTTCCGCACGAAATGATTATGCCAATGGCCGTACAGCCACGCTTTCAGGTTATGTTCGTTCAGGTTAATCTTCTCGTTATCGTCAATACCGAAAACAAACTCGTTCCCGGAAGTCAGCAGGTCATGGTTAAAGACGATGATCGGTTTTCCTGTCGGTACTTGCGCCAGGTCATTCTTTAACCAGCGGTATACATCTTCTTTTGTATAGCCGGGCTGATGATCTCCTCCTGCCATTGGTGTAACGACGTAGTGGACATTTCCGAAGTCGAAGGAATAATAAACCGGACCGTAAACATTTTCAAAAACCTCTTCTCCATATTTCCCTTTTACAAGGTCATGGTTACCGATACAGTAGAACATCGGGCAGTCCATGTTTGACGTGTTCATCAGATGGATATGGTTCTTCAATCCATTTTCATAGCAGATATCACCGGTATGGATGATAAATGAGATATTCTCGTTAGCCGCATAATCCCGGATGTTATTCGCCCAGTCTTCTTGGTTTTCCGTATTGAATATCTCGGTATCGGAAATATGGATGAACCTGTGACTGCCATTCGGCTTGATGCGTCCTTTCCAGGGTTGCAGGCCGAAATCGTATGTTTGCCCTGTGCCGTTGATCCGCCGGTAATATTGATTGTCTGTCCTATAGCCGGAAGGAGTGGTGATGAAGATAAATCGTTCTCGTTTGTGTCCGGGAAGTGTATATACTCCTTCGGCATTCGTTTTGACAACGTTCAACCCGTCGGAAACCCGGATGCCTTTTAAGACTTTCTCTCCTTTGTCGTAGATTCCGTTCCGGTTGGAGTCTACATATACGTGGCCTTGATAGGCAGCATGAGCCTCCGTGATTACCGCGCAACTTAGTAATAGCAGTATAAGTTTTTTCTTTTCCATTTATTTATTTCTTTGCAGACAGATTTTCCAAGAACAGGTCCATCATCCGTTTGGCTGCAACGAACGAACTGATCTCGTTATTCAATACCTGCTGCTCCGTGAAGTTCAACATTTTTTCTACCGCCGGATTGTGGTAGAACGTTTCGCGGAGTGTGTCGTTGATACTTTCGTACATCCAATATTTGGCTTGTTCGTTGCGCTTGTAGTTGAAGTAGCCGTTCTTTTGAGTGAATTCCATATATTCTCCGACCATATCCCAGATTTCTTTAATCCCCAGATTGTAATAACCGGAATAAGTCAATACTTTCGGGCTCCAACCGGATTCGGGGGCCGGAAACAGGTGCAAGGCGTTGCGGAATTGTGCCGCTGCCAGTTTTGCTTTTTCGAGGTTGTCACCATCCGCCTTATTGATGATGATCCCGTCCGCCATCTCCATGATCCCGCGCTTGATGCCTTGCAATTCGTCTCCAGTACCGGCAAGTTGGATCAACAGGAAGAAATCGACCATCGAGTGGACAGCCGTCTCGCTTTGTCCGACACCGACCGTTTCGACAAATATCGTATCGAATCCGGCAGCTTCGCAAAGAACGATCGTTTCACGTGTTTTACGGGCAACGCCACCTAAGGAACCTGCTGATGGCGAAGGACGGATGAAAGCGTTCTTTTCACGGGACAAGGCCTCCATACGAGTTTTGTCGCCGAGGATGCTGCCTTTCGAGCGTTCGCTGCTGGGGTCGATTGCCAGCACAGCCAGTTTACGTCCTTGCCTTATCAAGTGCATGCCGAACGCATCGATCGAGGTGCTCTTACCTGCTCCCGGTACTCCGGTGATGCCGATACGGACAGACTTTCCTGCATGCGGCAGGCATTTTTCGATAATTTCCTGTGCTACTTGCTGGTGTTCGTATTTGGAGCTTTCCACCAGTGTTACCGCCTGGCTGAGGATCGTAATGTTTCCTTTCAGGATACCTTCTACAAATTCGGCAGGCGTATATTCTTTGCGTTGAATCCTTTTTTTTAGATAAGGATTTACGGTCGGTACATCGGCTACTCCCTTGTTCACCTTTAATCCTTTGTACAGATCGTCGTTTTCGGGATGTTCCATAATTTAGTTGAAAGTTGAAAGGTGAAGGTTGAAAGGTGGAAGAGGAAGCTGTTTTAACTTTCACCTTTCGACTTTCACCTGGTTATTTATTGGCTGTCACCTTCACAAGCCGTACCGGACCGTTCGGGTCGTTGCATACGAAATTGATGAGGGCTTCCAGTTTTGTTTTTATCTCTTTCGGGCGTACTGTCACTTTGAAAGTGGCTGTCGTGCCCGGCTTTATTTCTCTTTTGCCACCGGAAACAGCTACGCGTTCGTCTTCGCAGGTCACACTATAGATGACAAGTGGTGATTTTCCTGAGTTGGTAATTTCGATCGTGCCGCTCACCCGACCGCCGACCAGTGGGATGAAACTGCTTTTGTCAGGTAGTTTGCCGAAGTCGAGCAAGGTACCCGATAGCTGGGCTACCGGAGCTTTCGCCTTCTCCGAGGCAGTCAGTTTGCTGAAGTCGTCTATGATATTGGCTGCAACATGTAGTTTGCCTTCTGTTCCTTTCTTCTGACCGATACTTTCGACCGTTACCGGAATTTCGGCTGTCATGCGGCCTTTCCGTTTTGCCTCTTTCGCATTCATGAGGATGGATATTTCGCCTGTTTCACCCGGAGCCAGTTTTGTAGGATTGGCTACGACGTTCAGATAATGAGGCGTCTTTCCTAAATGAATGTTCAGAGATGTCTTTCCTTCATTGATTATGTTGATCTTCTCTCCCAATGTTTCTTCCGGACGGACTGTGCTATAGAGGACATTCTTGGTTTGCAACTTCAAGTCGCCGATGCTATACGGATAAATCAGTATGGGTTGAGCTTCTTTAGGGGTTACGTTTCCTTTGATACCTAAGGAGAAACTGCCTTTTTTCCCGTTACTGTAGATCGCTATAGTTTTGTAAAAAGGGCCGGGACGTCCTTTCGGGTTGTAGGTTACTTTTACTTCTCCGGTCTTTCCCGGAGCGATGGGCTCTTTGGTCCATTCGGGCTGCGTACAGCCGCAGGATGCTGTGATCCTCGTGATGACAAGCGGACCGTTACCTGTGTTTTTGATCGTAAATATGTGACTTGCCAATCCATCGGATTCTCCAATCGTACCGAAGTTATAGATCAGCTCATCTGCACTGATTCGGGCGTTATTTTGTGCCGATATACTGCTTATTGCAAACAGTATACCGGCAAGAATAAAGACTAGTTTGTTTCTGTTCAACATTCTTTATCGTTCAGTTTTCCTGTTATTATTCTACTTCTCCCCGGATCGTCAGGATAAAACTACCGGTTTTACCATTACTGTATACGGAAATAGTCTTGACAAAAGGACCGGGGCGGTCTTTCGGATTATAAGTGATTTTGATATCACCTGTTTTACCCGGAGCTATCGGTTCCTTTGTCCATTCCGGCGTCGTACAACCGCAAGAGGCGATGACACGAGTCAAGACCAACGGTGCTTCGCCTGAGTTCTTTATTTTAAAAGTGTGCGACACATTGCCGTTCGCTTCCTTGATCGTTCCGAAATCGAAAGAGGTTTCATCTGCCGAGATTACAGCTTTGTTTTGAGCTGAAGCTATTCCTGTTGCCAGCAGGATTGCCATAAAAATAAAAATAATCTGTTTCATCTTCTCTTTTTATTTAGCTATTGTTTAAAATGCAAAGATAATGTTTACTACTGAATTAGTTTCTTTAAAAAATAAAATTCTGCTTCCATCGCGAGTCGGGGATACCGGATTTGTGTGCACTTGCCATCGCTGGGAGTCTCACTCAATCTACCTTGATGATGTTTCCTTCCGTATGCGATACGAATTCGGGTGCGTACAGGCATTGGATCGTACTGATTCCTCCTGCATATTCACCGGTACGTGACACGTATACGGCATATTCCAGTACAAAAGTCCCCTGGGGCAGGCGTTCGAAGAAGAAATTCTCCGAAACATCCGTCGGCGACTGGTAATACCAGACCCCGTCCCTATAGATAGAACCGGAAAGTTGGTCTGCCGGTTCAAAACATCCGGCTCGGAGGTCTTTCAGGAAGACGTAATCCATTTCGCGATCGGTACGGACCACAAGGCGGACGACCACTTTGTCGCCGACACTGAGCGGTTCATCCGGGGTGACCGGACGAAGTTGCCGCTCAGTCCCGTTATTGGTTTCTACGAATAGCAGCTTTTCTACGTTCAGGACGCCTTTCTGTTTTTTTACCTCGTTGATGTTCTGGAAGTATTGCTCGTAGACAGCTCCCCATGCAGGCGCCGAGCCTTCTTTCCGGATAGAGATGGAGGTTCCTTCGGATGAGGTCGCTTTTTCATCCGATATGGTTACTTTCAGATAGCCGGTGGCCAATTCGCCGCTTGTCGTGCTATAGGTTTGCTTGCCCCATTGGGCGGTGCAAGTGTTGGCAGTGTCCAACCAGTTGCTGCCTGTCAGAAGCAAAGTATAAATAGCGTTGACCGTTGCCGGTACGGATTTCCAGTTCTGCGTCTGTTTCTGGTTGAGTAACCATTGTTTCATACGGTCTGTTTCTTGTTTGTCGGGCGAAACTTCATTGAAGAAAGCCATCAGCAGGCAATGGGTGTCGATCGGAGAGGCAAAGGCGTTTGCTCTGCTCCGGTTGTTCGCCCAATACATACCTTTGTCCGGAGAGGTCGAAGCTGTTTTACGCAGCCAAGTGATAATCTTTCCGGCAATCTCTTTATTTCCATTCCTCCACATGAGCCACCCTATTTCTCCTTTGCCGTGGATGGATTGTTTGTCCCACTGCTTTTCCGCCAGGTTCGTATAGTAGCGGATTGCTTCACGGGCCGAACCCAACTCCGGAATGTCTCGGTAATTGCTGCGGACAAACAGATATTCGATTTCCAATGGAGAAATTTCGTTTTTCTGCCAGTTCTTGATCTTTTGTAATGCCTCATAATCGGACTGGATTTGTTTGTCAACGAATTTGAGTGCTTTCATCTGCATCTCTTTTTCCTGCTGGTTATATTCGACTGCATTCAACTCCGTCAGTTGGCTCATCCCTTTCAGAATATAGAGTGTGATCTCCTGGCTCGGATACATGCCTTTGAACCAACCCCAACCTCCATCCGGCGTTTGCAGGTCGAGAAGATGTCGGAGGGCGGTTTCCCGCTGTCCTGCTGCCCGGTTCATATCGAAAAGGAGGGACAAACGCTGTTTTTGTTCCGTTTCATTGTCTGCTTCCAATACCCAGGGTGTTTCCTGTAGAAGGATGTTTTTCAGTTCTGCATTTTTTTCCAGGTTAGAATAGAGCGTGGAGGCGTTTCCGCCCTGTGCTTTCCACTGGCTGATGACCTGCTGGATACGCGGGTGGGCGGTGGCGATGTAGCTCGCCAAAGTGTTACTGTAATAAGAGGCGAACCAGGAAATGACGTTGTCGTTTTCCGGTTGGGATAGGGTCGGCAATGCCTGTACGGCATACCAGATAGGGTTGGCAGTCAGCTCCAGTGTCGTGCGGAACGGACGGATATTTTTGTTGTCTTTCGGGCGGATCACTTCTTCGTTCTTGTCGAACAGGTAGAACGGAGTGCTTTCCGTTATCAATATCTCGTTCGATAGAACCGGGATCAGATGCTGTTCGCCGTCGCTTCCCTTGTCTGAGTCGGCAATGATACGGCAACCGATAACACCGTCCGAAGAGGCCGGAACCTTGAATGACCAGTTGACAGTCGTGGTGCTGTCAACCCCCAAGGTGAAAGGCTTCTGCGATTTGGTGAGGCAGATCACCGGCTGGCCGTTGCCCGGATCGAACAGTTCCAGGCTGGCGCGTCCGTCCATAGTGGCAGACGACTGGTTGCTGATTTGCGCCGTGATGGTCACTTCATCGCCCTGGCGCAGGAAGCGCGGAAGGTTAGGGGTTACCATCAACGGTTTGCTGGTGATGATTTCGCGGGACAGGTAGCCGTATTTCAGGTCTTCCGTCTGGGCCAGCAGTTGCAGTTTCCAAGTCGTGTTGCTTTCGGGCATCGTGAAGCTGAACGCTACATCGCCTGCTTCGTCGGTCACTAAGGCCGGATAGAAGAATGCGGTTTCGGCAAAGTTTTCACGAAGTTCGACCGGTTTGTTCGGGAAGAACGGTGTTCCATTTTCTTCCACTTCTTCTTCTGCTATGATATTAGCGACACCCTGGTACGCTTTTACTGCCGGTTCTTCTAGTGGCATACTGTCTTCGGTGATGTTGAGAACTTCGGTTATTGCCGGTGCTGTCCCTGATTTCATGACGGCTCCGGTTGCATAGCGTCGTTCGCTTTGTTCATATTGCCAACCGATTCTCAGTACGTCCTGCCAGTCGAGTCGGTCGTATTGGAACTGTGGGACGTTCAATCTTTTCCGATCTCCTGTTTCGTACCTGCTGCTGTTAGTGAATGCTGTCCCTTCAGAAAAACGAGGAGCATACAGATAAACATATCTTTTAGGAGAGAAAGACCAGCTGAAAGGCAATAACTTGTCCAATGAAGCATCGTACATGCCAGCCAAAACTTCAGCGGAGACGGTCAAGGAATCAGCATCCGTAATACGGAATTTCCAATTTTCCTTGCTTCCCGGCAGCAGGTGGTCACGGAATGTCTTTGCCTGGATATTCAATCTCCGATCCGGTTGCCGGCGTTGAACCGGAACTTGTTTCACATACATCTTGCCGTCTTTGACAAATGTGAAAGACACGGTGAAACCTTCCCCATCCGTTTCTTTGAACGGGATGCGGAATGTCCGGTTTTCATCGCTCAACTGGATCAGTTTGCGTTCCGTGCATTTATTGTCTGCTGTATAAATTTCATATAATATATGTGTGTCTTTGTCGGATGTTCCGAAAATAAATGCGGCCTCTTCTCCCGGCGCACAGGTCGTGTGCTCATTAACCAGCCAGGTATGCATAAATACGGGCGGCCGTTTATCCCGGCGGTTGTACAAGATGAAATCTTGATTGGCGGAAACTTCTTTTCCGTTGGAGTCGGTCGATTTCACTTCCAGGCGATAGCGTCCGGCGGGAAGTTCGCGGAATACGGCAGGTGATATTTCGTATCCCGTTATGAAAGTTCCAACAGTCACCAGTTTATTGATTTTGTACCGGTCTGCACCGAACATATCCTTTTCTGGCTTTTCGTCCGACAGTGAATAAATCGTGTAACTTCCTTCCGCAGATGTTTTTTGCCTATTCACGGTATAGGCCGTTACCACAGCCTTGGCGGAATCATTTTCCATTTCCTCTCCGGGCATTTGGATATCCAACAGGATACCTGTATCGCCGACGGAGAAGGTATAGCTTGCCTCTTGTGTCTCTCCTTTGCTGTCGGTCAGGGTTGCCGTTACTTCGTAGCTCTGGAAGGCAGGGCGCATATCTGATGTTTCCGGCCGTTCGGGTATGAAGGAGATCGTGAAGTTTCCTTTATTGTCAATTTTTGCCGTTCCGTTAGCCACCTGCTTGTATGTAAAATCGAACGGGTCCGGCATATAAAAACGTGCCCAGAACGGGCGGCGGGTGATCGTCCAGTTTATCTCACCTTCCTGCAAGTTTATACCGGAGAAAGTTTGTGCTTCGCCTGTCAACTTCACCGGATGGCCGAAAGACACCTCTTCCTTGAGCGGCAGGAAACTGACTTTGAAAGTCGGGCGTTTGTATTCTTCTACCCGGATATTCGTACGAGACCTTTCTGTGACAAGCGTGAAGTTCCCGCTCAAAGTCTGTGCCGGGATGGTGAACTCTCCGTTGAAGGAACCGAACCGGTCGGTCTTGAATTCTTTGCTGGCTACATCCTTGTAGTTGGCATCCCGCAGGGTGACGGTATAGGTGCGTCCGGCCACGACATGCGGGTTGTCCGTATCTTTCACATAAGCGATCCCTTTGAAGAATACGTTTTGCCCCGGCCGGTAGATGCCCCGGTCCGTAAAGAGTGACAAACCGACTGTCTCCTTTTCCTGTCCGGAGCGGGAAGTGCCGTAAGGATATATATTTGTGATGATGGAAGAGGAGTCTTCGCGAAGTACCGGACGTATGTGCTCGATTTTCTTTTTGGCCGGGAGGATGGCGATTCCCAACCGGTCTGTTTTGACTTCTCCCTGGCGTTGGATGGTTCCGTTCATCATATTGGTTTTGTAATAGATGACGGTTGCCCCTTCGATCGGTTTGCCGCTTTCGAGGTCGGTGACAAGTACTTCCGGGTTGTTTGTCTGGCTACGGGTGAGGGCTGCCAGACGGCTGACGCTAAAACGGTTGGAGACTGTCAGCTGCTTGCCGGGAACCGTGATCACATATTCGTATAATCCCAACCTGTCCATCGGAATGGCCAGCGTGGAATCGGCTTCGGTGTATGAGTTGGCGAGATTCATCTTGAATGTGACCTCTTTTACCAGTTCTCCCCGCATGCTTTTACTGTTCTTGCCGTAATTCCGCCAGGCATCTTCCGGCTGGCGAAGGCTTTTGTAGATGCGCACAACTAACCGGGGTGTGTTGACATACTTGATTTGCAATGTAAGGTCCTTGCCCGGATACACATTGTTGTCGGATTGGATATTCAGGACCGGCGTTTCCATTTCGTTTAACTGGTTCTTGAAAACGTTTATGCGGTCGTATTTGGGATATTGCGCGATACTTTCTTTGCAGAGCGAATAAATGAGCGCCTGGACGGAGTCTTGGTGAGCCTTGTTGCCTTGATAACGTTCCCGTTGGAGAAGATTCATCTCGGCAATGCGTATTTCGGCGGCAAACGGCTCTTTGCCGTATACATTATACAAACTGTCCAACGTGTTTCTGTAGTCGTTGGTGTTTGTAGACTGGCTGTCGTATTTATATTGCCAGTAGTCCAGTTCGTCCAGTAATAAGGCTTTTTTCTCCGGTTGTGTACGGCGGAAGTCGATCACATCTTCATACCATTTATCCGACGGCTGTATGTCGATCGCCCGGAAAGCCAGGAAATCATATAGAGTAGGGCGAAGTTGAGGCGTGTCTTTCCCTTTTTTCAGGATCAGGTTATACTGGCTGACCGGTGTTTGTTGCAGCAACCGAGCCGGTTGGAGAGATAGCGTCAGTTCCTGTTTGATCTTTTCTCTGAACAGATTGGAGGTCCATTCCCGGATATCATCGGGAACATAGCCTGCCAGTTCGGTCCGCTGGTTGACGTTCCAACGGTTTTGCATATAATAGTTGTTATACATCTCCGCGATCATGGAGTGGAGTATGGCTACAGATGCGGAGTCGGGACATGTACCGGCATAAGTTTCCACCTCTTTGATCAGTTCGGGGAATGTATTGACGTCTTTTTCCAGCTGATTTTTCATCCGGGTGATAAGCGCCTGGATCAATGCCGGAGTGTTTTTCGTTTGGATGGCTTCTATGATAGCCTTTTCGTTGGTGGATACCTGATTTGCTTTCACGTAGAAGATCGTGGATACTATTCCGCATACGATCAGGGCTAAAACAATAATTGCTCTTATCTTCATATCTTTCAGATTTATGATTTCGGATTTATGAAGTATGACTGATAAATCATAAATCCGAACCCGTTTCTTAGATATAGATACAAAGAAAGAGCAAAAAGTTGTAAAATTACCGTTAATTAGGAGTAATTTTATTTTTTACGGACGTAGGTCAGGAATGTGTAAGGATACGGATTTTTCTCGTCAGCGGGAAATTCCTGTCGTTCCACCTCTTCCCACAGATCCCAGTTGACAACCGGGAAAAATGCGTCTGCATCCGGAAACTCCCCGTGAATACGGGTCAGATACATCTTGTCGGCAATCCCTAATCCTTGTCTGTAAACCAGAGAACCTCCGATGATGAAGATGTTTTCTTCCTTTTCGCAGATATCCAGTGCGTCATGCATGGATTCGCAGGCAAAGCAATTGATGAAACCTGCTTCAGGCATCGTCGTCAGCACGACATTTTTACGGTTGGGCAATCCGCCTTTTGGCAAAGATTCGAAAGTTTTACGCCCCATTATTACGGCGTGTCCTGTTGTCAGGTCTTTAAAACGCTTCATGTCTGCCGGCATGTGCCAGAGCAGACCCAGATTCTTCCCGATCGCATTGTTGTCGGAAATCGCTGCTACAATTGAAATAGTACTCATTGCCATTTATGATTTATTATTTATAATTTATGATTTATGATTTCAAGTTTATGGTTTATGAGGTCTGACTATATGCAGTTCATGAATCATAAATCTGAAATCATAAATCTCTTATACGGCCACTTCTCCCTTGATATGAGGATGAGGGTCGTATCCCGTTAGGTTGAAATCCTCGTACTGGAAACCGAATATATCTTTTACATCCGGGTTGATTTCCATCCGGGGAAGAGGCCGTGGATCGCGTGTCAGTTGCAACTTTACCTGTTCAAGATGGTTCGTGTAAATATGTGCGTCACCAAGCGTATGGACAAAATCTCCAGCTTTCAGTCCGGTTACCTGTGCCATCATCTGTAATAACAGGGCATACGAGGCAATATTAAAAGGTACGCCTAAGAAAATATCGGCACTGCGCTGGTACATTTGCAGGCTCAGGCGGCCGTTTGCCACATAAAACTGGAAAAAAGCGTGGCAGGGAGGCAGATTCATATTGTCCAGGTCTGCTACATTCCAGGCGCTGACGATGATACGGCGTGAATCCGGATTATGCTTGATTGTCTCTACCGCTTCACTGATCTGATCGATATTGCCGCCTTTATAGTCCGGCCATGAGCGCCATTGGAAGCCGTAGATATGTCCTAAGTTTCCATCCGGATCTGCCCACTCGTTCCAAATCCTCACTCCATGTTCCTGCAGGTATTTTGCATTTGTATCGCCCTGAAGAAACCAAAGTAATTCGTATATAATGGATTTCAAATGCAGTTTCTTTGTTGTGAGCAGAGGAAAACCGTCTTCAAGGTTGAAGCGCATCTGATGTCCGAATACACTGTATGTACCGGTTCCTGTCCGATCTTCTTTCTTGACTCCTTCGCGGAGGACACGATCGAGTAATTCTAAATACTGTTTCATTTTTCTCTATTATGACAGACAAATGTACGAAAGTGATTTGTATTAAGCAACATTATTCTACAGCATCGTTTGTTTTTGATAATAATAGCGTATATTTGTTGCCTATCTAACAAACATTAATTTATTAGTATCGAAAATGAAGAGACTATGTATGGCTGTCATGGCAATGTGTGTTTTGTTGTCATGCACTGAGAAAAAAGAGGAAGCCACTCTTTCTGGACTGATGAAATCTAATTTCGTATCAGAAGTACAGGGAAAACCGACTGCATTATATGTGTTGAAGAACCAGAATGGTGCAGAGGCCTGTGTGACAAACTGGGGCGGGCGCCTGGTATCGGTTATGGTTCCTGACAAGAATGGCAAAATGACGGATGTCGTCCTGGGATACGATAATATCCAACAGTATGTGGACAATCCAAACAATAACTACGGCGGGTTGATCGGTCGTTATGGAAACCGTATTGCAAATGGCAAGTTTACGCTGGATGGTGTTGAGTACCAGCTTCCGCAGAATAACAACGGACATTGCCTGCATGGTGGTCCGGAAGGTTACCATACGGTTGTTTGGGATGCCAAACAGGTAAATGACCAAAGTGTGGAATTGACGTATCTCTCCAAAGATGGTGAAGCCGGTTTCCCCGGAAATCTGAACCTGAAAGTCACATACACATTGACGAATGACAATGCCGTCGATATCAAATACGAAGCTACAACGGACAAACCGACTGTCGTGAACTTGACGAACCATAGCTATTTCAACCTTTCCGGTGTTCCGGGTTCTCAGATCTTGGATCATTCTATTATGATTGCTGCAGATACTTATGTTCCGGTTGATGAAACATTGATCCCGACCGGCACGCTTGATCCGGTAGAAGGAACTCCGATGGATTTGCGTACGGCTGTTGCCGTAGGCGCACATATCGATGATCCGTTCGATCAGTTGGTAAGAGGCAAAGGCTATGATCATAACTGGGTGTTGAATAATAATTGCGACATCAATGTGTTGGCTGCAAAGGCTGTTTCTGCAAAGAGCGGTATCGGCCTTGAAGTGTACACAAACGAGCCGGGTATCCAGTTCTATGCCGGAAACGCAATGACGAAGGATGGAGATAAAGGAAAGTTAGGTGTGATTTATCCGCATCGCGGTGCTTTGTGTCTCGAAACACAACATTATCCCGATTCTCCCAACCAGCCGAGCTTCCCAAGTGTGGTGCTGCGTCCGGGCGAAAAGTATTTCAGCGAGTGTATATATAAATTCACGGTTGAAAAGTAGGATACGTATTATTTTTAGGGAAACTTTCCGGTAATCGGAATGCTTGGAGGGGCGGCAGTAAAAGGCCGCCCTTTTTTTGTTTCCAAAAATCTTTGATTTATATCTGTTAATGTTTCTTCGTAAACAATATGGTTTGCCGTTTTTCACTATCTTTGCGATTGACATAGGATTGTCGAAGCTTTGACTTTTCGGCTGTTCTGTCGATGGATAACGTTAAGCGTTTAAGATATTATCTTTGGAACTGAAAATCGCCAACTTTCCAGTCGGACAAAGATAATAGACAACTGGACGCTCACGCTTGTTATATATACTTGTGTATATAGAATAAAGCGTGGGCTGTTGTTTATTATTTGTCCGATGGGTGTTTGGCGATACCTCAGTTTCAAAATAGTAGATTAACAGTTCCCACGCTTTTTAATTAATATAGATGCCAAACATAGGGGAGCAGGGCGGCACCATAATTTGAGTATGAGCTCAGAAGAATCGGAAAGAATTGCAATCTGTTGCGTATTATTGGATATTGTGGAAGCTATGGGCACAAGTGCCGACATAAAGGGCTGCCGACATTATCAATCGTTGAGAGATAAAACGGATATTACCGATTCTGACTTTGAAGGGGCACGCTCCGTTTCGGTATTGTCCAGTTTGGTTACTTTGAAGGGGATGCATTATAATAAAAAGATGTTGCTTGCATTGACTGTATGTGATCTTTATTCCGGACACACCCCTGTGTCTCTTAATTTAAGGATTGCATTCGAAACATTGATGAATGCAATCGAATGGCCGATATCGTTTTCCGAGATATTGACGATCAGCCGGACGGAATAACTCTATTCATGTTTGGATGATACATATAGTCTTTTCTTGTCGGATAAGTATCTTAATTACAATTAGTCAGTATGAAAAGACTCTGTGCATCCGGGTGTAGCCGTCCCGAACATCCGGATGTAGAGAGTGGCTACATCCGGGTGTAGAAAGCCGGAAGATGGGGGTGTTTCTGAACATTTCTGCTTGCTTTCCGCTCTTTTCCTGCTTGTTTTCAATTAAAAAGTATCTTATGTTGACGAAATAACCTTCTTGCAAATGTATATTGACATGTTTCCTTCCGTGTTTGAAACAATACCGGCTATCTGTTTCAATGTCAGGGAGAGTGATACAAGTGTGACATAGGAGTGATACATGGATCAGGCATGTATCACTCTTGCTCTTATTGTTTATCAATGCTTACGAAGCAAAATGTGATAGAGTGATAGAGAATCTTGGAAAAACGATAAAAAGGAATCGGCCGTTTTTAGTCGTATTCAACATATTGCGGTCGGAATCAACAGCAATCATATAATGGGGATGGGGAAATGTCCGGATACAAAAAAGGCTGATGAATCTGATTCACCAGCCTTTTTGTATATCCAATATAATAGTTAAAACATCCCTTTTTCCAAATCAGCAGCTTTTACGCGGAAGATGTATCCGTTGCGCGAGAAGACTAATTCACCGTCTTCTTTCTTTTTCTGGTTTACTAATCGCTGGAATGCGATATTGGCACCTTTAACTATATTCTCTTCAAATTCTCTAACTTCTTGTTCACTCATGATGCTCAAGTTTTGTATAAATATCCGAATTATATATCTCTTTTTTATCACTCCTGAAACCTTTGGCGATTACTTCCATCGGTGACATGGAGTTGTCTGCAATCATCCAATAATCACAAATGGGGATATATAGTTCAAAGAGATTGTGAATACCTGCCTCGTAACGACGGCGGATAGTACTCTCCGGAATGTTATGTCCTCCGGCGGCCACTCTCATTTTTACTCGCTCCACTGCCAGATCCGGTGTGTTCAGCCAGAAATATAACAATGTCACATAATACCCTTCCCTTTGTGCTTCCCGAATCAGGTTTGCGCCTGAACGGGTGGCCAGTGTAGTTTCCATAGCAAACGTTTCGCCTGAAGCGATTAGTTCTTTAATGCGTTTATACATAATACGACTGGCTTCAACGGCTACCGCGATACTATCAGAATTAAAAGGGGAAAGCCCCTTGGCAATCTCGTCGGAATTTACGAACTCTTTACACTTCAACATCTCTGGAAGAATTGTGAAGGAAGCTGTCGTTTTTCCTGCTCCGTTGCATCCCGATATTATGTATAGATATGGCACTACTTACTGTCTTTTGTTGGGGCAAATATAGATAATAGTTTAATATGTTGGTTAATTTTATTCTCAAAAATAGTAAAAATGTGCAGAAAATGTACGGATAACCCCTCAGTTCGTTGTAAAAACAGGCGGTTTGGTGTAATTTAATGGCTTTGTCAAATGTCTGCAGCATACCTTTATACCCATAAAAGGTCGCTCATTATGCCGTCTGAGATGAAAATGCCTTTTTTCGAGAGGGTTAAAGTGTCGTTTTCACGGATAAGCAACCCTTGACGCAAATAGGTAGCTGCCTGCTGTTCGAGATAGGTTTGCTTTTCTTCTCCGAACCGCTCCCGGATATCAGCTGTCCGGATTCCCCACATTGTGCGTAGTCCGGTGATGATGAAGTCGTTGTATTTTGTGTTGATGTCCAATTCTTCTATCTCTATATCGGGAATGCCTGCCTTGATCCCTTGTAAGTAGCGGGGAAGGGAAGATATGTTCCATTGCCGGCTTTCTCCATCATAGGAATGGGCGGAAGGTCCGATGCCTATATATTTCGTGCCGGTCCAATAGGAACTGTTGTGCCGGGAAAAATAACCGGGACGGCCAAAATTGGAAATCTCGTAATGGAGATATCCGGCTTCGGTCAGCCGATTGATTAAAGTGGAGAAAAGGGTGACGCTCAAGTCTTCTTCTATAGGAGTCACTTTCCCGGCTTCCATCAATTTATATAGGGCTGTCCCTTCTTCATATATTAAGTGGTAGGCTGATATATGGGGAATTTCCAGACGGATCGCGTCATCCAGATTCTCTTGCCACTCTTCCAAGGTCTGTCCGGGCAACCCGTATATCAAGTCGATGCTTATGTTTTGGATGCCGTTTTCTTTGCAAAGCCCGACTGCGCGCAAAGCCTGTTCGCGGTTATGGCGCCGGTTCAGGAAACGGAGGTCTTTTTCTTTGAAACTTTGTACTCCCATACTGATCCGGTTGAAGGGCAGGTTGCGGAGGGAGGCGACGTATTCCGGTGTCATATCGTCAGGATTGGCTTCCAGCGTAATTTCTGTGCATGAGCTTGTGCCGAACAAGCGGTCCGCAGCCTCGAATATCCGTTCGAAGTCGGCCTGTTGAAGTTGGGAGGGCGTACCGCCTCCGAAATAAATGGTGTCAAGAGGTTCCCCTCCTATATATTCCTGACGTAATTCCATCTCCCGGATAGCTGCATCGATATACGGCTCTTTGAACTTCATATCCGTATTGGAAAAGAAGTCGCAATACAGGCACCGTTTGGCGCAAAAAGGAATATGGATATATAAACCTGCCACTTAGTTCTGCTTTTTAACGATACAAAGATAGCAACATTTTATCTCTATCTGTCTTTCTTTCCGCTCTTTATCTTTGAACTGTTAAACAACATAGTTCTCAAACACCGGGTTTGAAATTGTTTTTCTCCTTTACAATCTCTAATTTGCGGTCCCGTGAATGAAAAGGGTTTTCGGGGCAATCTTTATTGTTAAACACAAATTAATACCTTGATATCATGAAAGTATACCAAACAAACGAAATTAAGAACATCTCTATCTTGGGAAGTTCGGGCTCTGGGAAAACCACTCTCGCTGAAGCAATGCTTTACGAGGGTGGAGTTATAAAACGTCGCGGAAGTGTGGAGTCTGGAAACACTGTGAGCGATTATTTCCCGGTTGAGAAGGAGTATGGTTACTCGGTATTCTCGACCGTTTTCAGTGTAGAATGGCAGGACAGAAAGTTGAATTTCATTGATTGTCCGGGTTCAGACGATTTTATCGGCGGTGCAGTTTCCGCTCTGAACGTGACAGACACGGCACTGATGGTACTGAATGCCCAGTACGGCGTGGAAGTCGGTACAATCAACCAGTTCCGGTATACAGAACAATTTCATAAGCCGGTTATCTTTGTTGTGAACCAACTGGATAACGATAAAGCTGATTATGATGGGACAATCGCCCAGCTGCGTGAACAATGGGGAGGTAAGGTTGTTCCTATCCAGTATCCGGTTTCTACGGGTTCGTCTTTCAATGCGGTTGTCGATGTGTTGAAAATGAAGATGTATCGTTGGAAACCTGAAGGTGGTGTTCCCGAAGTGTTGGAAATTCCGGCAGAAGAAATGGATAAGGCGATGGAACTTCACAAGGCATTGGTCGAATCGGCTGCCGAACATGACGATATGTTGATGGAAAAATTCTTTGAAGAAGGTACATTGAGTGAAGACGATATGCGTGCCGGTATTCGCGCCGGTCTCGTTATCCGGGGGATGTTCCCCGTATTCTGCGTATGCGCGGGCCGTGACATGTGCGTTCGTCGTACACTTGAATTCTTAGGTAATGTCGTTCCTTGTACGGATAAGATGCCTCGCCCGGTTACGACAGAGGGTGTGGAAGTGACTCCCGACTCCAACGGACCGACCAGTTTGTTCTTCTTCAAGACGACTGTAGAGCCGCATATCGGTCAGGTTTCTTATTTTAAGGTGATATCAGGTAAGGTAAAAGAAGGTGACGATTTGTTGAATGCCGATCGTGGTTCGAAGGAGCGTATCGCGCAGTTGTTCTCTGTTGCCGGACAAACCCGTAACGCCGTGACCGAAATGGTTGCCGGAGATATCGGTGCTACCGTTAAGCTGAAGGATGTTCGTCGTGGTAACACATTGAATGGTAAGGGATGCGATTATCGTTTCGACTTTATCAAATATCCGGACCCGAAATATCGTCGTGCCGTGAAGCCGGTTAATGAAGCAGATGCTGAAAAAATGATGGAAATCTTGATGCGTATGCGTGAAGAGGATCCGACGTGGATGATCGAACAGTCCAAGGAATTGAAGCAGACGATCGTTTCCGGCCAGGGAGAATTCCATCTTCGTACGTTGAAATGGAGAATCGAGAACAATGATAAATTGCCGATCGAATTCTACGAACCGAAAATCCCGTATCGTGAAACCATCACGAAAGCAGCCCGTGCGGACTACCGCCATAAAAAACAGTCAGGTGGTGCGGGGCAGTTCGGTGAAGTTCATCTGATCGTCGAACCGTACTACGAAGGTATGCCGGCACCGGATACATATCGTTTTGGCGGACAAGAGTATAAAATCAGCGTACGTGATACGCAGACTATAGATTTGGACTGGGGTGGAAAGCTGGTGTTTGTTAACAGTATCGTTGGTGGAGCCATCGATGCCCGTTTCCTGCCGGCTATCTTGAAAGGTATTATGGCTCGTATGGAGCAGGGACCGTTGACCGGGTCGTATGCCCGTGACGTGCGCATCATCGTCTATGACGGAAAGATGCACCCGGTAGACAGTAATGAAATTTCTTTCATGCTGGCAGGCCGTAATGCTTTCAGTACCGCATTTAAAGAAGCCGGTCCTAAGATCCTGGAACCTGTTTATGATGTAGAAGTATCGGTTCCGGCTGATTATCTGGGCGACGTGATGAGTGACCTGCAGGGACGTCGCGCCATCATTATGGGTATGAATAGTGAAAAAGGCTACGAAAAGCTATTGGCAAAAGTGCCTTTGAAAGAGATGTCTTCGTACTCGACATCTTTGAGTTCCATCACAGGTGGACGTGCTTCATTTACCATGAAGTTCTCCAGCTATGAACTGGTTCCGTCGGATGTCCAGGACAAGCTGTTAAAAGCTTACGAGGCAACTCAGGCAGAAGATTGATTTGGATTTTCTATAAATTGTATGAAGGCTGCCCCTGTGAAGGAGTGGCCTTCATTGTTTTTTCATATGGCTGTTGCAATGCCGTAATATGAAGTACGTTTTTTTGTATCGTGTTAATAGAAACAACATGAAACTAAGAAAGTATTATCCAACCATTGTCCTGTCGGACATTCACCTGTTTGGTATGGGGATATCCATTATCTGAATTCCGGTGATTGGGTGGAAAGCCTTACGGCTTTTGTCGAAAATGAACAAGGTGAATAGAATATTGTTTTTTATAATAAGGAGGGATACACAGCGGATGAAATGCAACCTTCCTGTTTACACTATGCCGAAGTGATATGAAAATATTGTTTATCATACAGGGTGAAGGCCGGGGACATCTGACTCAGGCACTTTCTCTCCGTCAGAAGCTGACGGACGAAGGCCATCAGGTGGTTGGTGTCCTGGTTGGCAAAAGTCCTGCCCGCCGTCTTCCAGATTTCTTTAGCAAGAAGATCGAAGCGCCTGTCTATCCGTTTGAAAGTCCCAACTTCCTGCCTTCCGCCCAAAATAAACAGGTCAACCTGGTCAAAAGCGTAGCTTATAATGTTTTCCGGTTGCACAAATATATGTCGAGTATCCGGTATATCAACCGGATGATAAAGGAGACAGGAGCAGATGTGGTCATAAACTTTTATGAGCTGTTGACCGGACTTACTTACCTGTTTTGCCGGCCGAAAGCTGTCATGGTCTGCATTGCGCACCAGTACTTATTCCTGCATCCGGACTTTACTTTTCCGAAAGAAAATCGTCTGTCGCTTGCTTCCTTGAAGTTCTTTACCCGCATTACGGCTATCGGAGCTGCTAAGAAGTTGGCGTTATCTTTCCGTAAGATGCGGGAGGTTCCGGCCGACGGGATCGTGGTGGTTCCTCCTCTTTTGCGTAAGGAGGTTTTAGAAATGACACCGACAAAAGGGGATTATCTGCATGGCTATTTATTGAATAGTGGATTTGGTGAAGAGATATGTTCCTGGCATAAGGTACATCCGAGTGTCGAACTGCATATCTTTTGGGATAAAAAAGAGGTGCTTCCTGAAGTGAAAGTTGATTCCCGTCTTTCTTTCCATCAATTGAATGATACACTGTTTGTCCGTTATATGGCAGGAGCGAGGGCGTATGCCACGACTGCTGGGTTCGAGTCTGTTTGTGAAGCGATGTATTTGGGTAAGCCTGTTTTGATGGTTCCGACGCATATCGAACAAGCTTGTAATGCTTTTGATGCCGTTCATGCCGGGGCCGGCGTTATTGCGGATCGGTTCGATCTGGATGCTTTGTTGCAACTGTCGCAAACGCATCAGCCGGATCTTGCTTTTTCTCATTGGGTGAAGCAGGCGGATTGGTTAATCCTGCGTGAGTTCCGCCCGGACTTATTGATGGAGGAAACACCTGCTTCCCTATGGCATCGCTTGTCTACCCGTTGGATATACCGGTTTGGAAAATCGTTATCGATTTGATGGCGGTTTTTTGATTCATGATTTGACAGATTTGAAACATGAAAAAAGATCTATCGGTGAATTAACAGACAAGGCGCAGCCTTGTCTGTTAATTCACCGATAGATCTTTATTTTAAGGTTCAAATATTCTTATATACTATTTCAACGCCTGCTCGATATCCGCAATGATGTCGTTTGCATTTTCGATGCCGACAGACAGGCGGATCAGGTCGGGAGCTACGCCTGCTTCGATCAGCTGTTCGTCCGTCAACTGGCGGTGTGTATGGCTGGCGGGGTGGAGGACACAGGTACGGGCGTCCGCTACGTGGGTCACGATGCAGATCATCTTCAGGTTATCCATAAAGCGGATCGCATCTTCGCGGGAACCTTTCAGGCCGAAAGCGATCACGCCACAAGTCCCGTTCGGCATGTATTTTTGTGCCAGCTCGTAATATTTGTTGCTCTTTAATCCGGGGAAGTTCACCCAAGCGACCTGCTCGTTTGCTTCGAGCCATTCGGCAACCTGTTGGGCGTTCTTGCAATGTTGAGGCATACGCAGGTGCAAGGTTTCGAGTCCTAAATTCAAGAGGAAGGCGTTCATCGGAGCCTGGATGGAACCTAAGTCACGCATCAACTGTGCCGTTGCCTTTGTCATATAAGCCATCTTGCCGAAAGCTTTTGTGTAGGTCAGGCCGTGATAGGATTCGTCCGGGGTTGTCAGGCCGGGGAATTTGTCGGCATGTGCATCCCAGTCGAAATTGCCGCTGTCCACAACCGCACCGCCTACGCTTGTCGCATGGCCGTCCATATACTTGGTTGTAGAATGCGTCACGATATCGGCTCCCCATTCGAACGGGCGGCAGTTGATCGGCGTAGCGAATGTGTTATCCACGATCAGAGGCACACCATGACTGTGGGCGATACGGGCAAACTTTTCGATATCGAGCACACTCATGCCCGGATTGGACAAGGTTTCGCCAAACAAAGCCTTTGTGTTCGGACGGAAAGCAGCCGATATTTCTTCTTCCGAAGCATCAGGGTCGACGAATGTCACTTCGATGCCTAACTTCTTCATTGTCACGCCGAACAGGTTGAACGTTCCACCGTAGATCGTGGACGAGCAAACCATATGGTCTCCGGCCTGGCAGATGTTGAATACGGCATAGAAATTGGCTGCCTGTCCGGAAGATGTCAGCATGGCGCCTACGCCACCTTCCAAAGCGGCGATCTTGGCTGCGACAGCATCGTTTGTCGGGTTTTGCAGGCGGGTATAGAAATATCCGCTCTCTTCCAAGTCGAACAGTTTGGCCATCTGTTCACTGGTGTCATACTTGAATGTCGTGCTCTGATAGATGGGCAGGACGCGCGGTTCTCCCTTTTTCGGTTGCCAGCCTCCCTGCACGCAGAGGGTTTCCGGCTTTAATGAATTGTTCATTATGATAATGTTTTACTATGTATTTGTTATTATCCGGCAAAAATAAGGAATAGTTTGTTTGTATCACAATATCTTCTTCTGTAAAATACGGAACCAAATGAATGCGACGATCCCTTTCAGCATACTGGAAATGCTGATTGCCCACCAGACACCGGTAATGCCCAGCCCCATTGCTGTCAACCCGATCGCCATTGGGATACGAAGGCTGTTGAACGTGATGCTGATGATGGCGGGTGGGAGCGTGCGGCCCGTACCGTAGAATAATCCCTGCATTGTTATTTCCAGCATCATGAACAACATAGAGTAGCCGTCGATGCGAAGGAAAACGCCTCCTGCCTCATAAGCGGCCTTTTCGGGTATGATCAGTGAGAATACTTCGCTGCCGAAGAACACGAAAAGCAACGTACAGAAGATTCCGAACAGGGCAGTCATTTTCAGTGTCGTATGGTAAGCACCCAGGACACGTTCTTTTTTCCGGGCGGCAAAGTTTTGCGCCACGAACGTGCTTAGAGCCGTGCTGAATCCTTGCGAGGTATTCCAGGCGATCGCTTCGATCTGTCCGCCGGCTGTCATCGTCATCAGTCCGATATGTCCGCCATAGGTGGAGGCCGTGCGTGCCATCATCAGGTTGATAACGGCAAACAGACTGTTTAGCAGTGCTACGGGAAGCCCCAACTGAAAGATTCGTCTGCTGTAGCGGCTTTTCAACCGGATGAGGAAAGGGAATCCTCCGAACAGCCGTTTTTTCTTTTTCAGGTAATAGATAAAGATGGCCAGTACGGTCGCTTCCGACAACCAAGTCGCACAAGCCGCTCCGTTTGTTCCCATTCCAAACCCGAATATAAACAACGGATCGAGTACCATATTCATGATCAATCCGCTACCGCTGACATAGAACGGGATTTTACTTAGTCCAGCCGCATTATAAATTCCGGTACAGGCGGCTGCCAAGAAAATGAACGGAAACCCGGTTGCCACGATCTTGAGATAAGATACTGCTGTGCCGGAAATTTCTGTGTCGAGCTTGAAGAAACTGATGATCGGATTTGCCAGGACGAACAGCAGAAATCCCCAACAGACGGAAATCATAAGGGCGATCGTCAGGTTGTGGGAGGCAAAGGCGCGGGCATCATCTTCCTCACGGGCTCCGATGCTTTGTGCCACGCTGACTTCCGAACCCACTTTATTCAGATAGGAGATCGAAGTCGTCATCCACGTCAGGATACCGACAGCTCCGATAGCGGCTACCGCTTCGCTACCCAGACGCCCTACCCAGGCCATATCGGTGATACTGTAGGCCATTTGTATAAACGAGGTTCCCATGATGGGAAGCGCCAGGTTGAACAGTTGCTTTTTAATAGGCCCTTCTGTCAGATTTTTTGTTCCTTGCATGTTTGTTTATTTAATTCGGGGACAAAGATACGATGTTTTCCGCTGAAAAGATGTCGGCATGCAGCATGCCGGGGAGCTTTTGCCTGAAAACAGCCTCTACATGCCTCATGCCGGGATGTTTTTGTTGGAAAACAGCCTCGCATGTTTCATGCCAGCTTCTCTATAAACAAAAACAGCCTGTCGCGAGTGGCGGCAGGCTGTACGGATAAAAATTAGTATCAGAAATTGATGTTTACCCCGATCATCGCGCTGAAACTCTGCATCGGATAGCCGTAATAGAGTTCGTATTTCTGGAACAGGACGTTGTTCAGTTTCAGATACAGCCCGAAGGTGTCATTTAGGGTGTAAGTTCCGGTCAGGTTGAGTTCGTTGATGTTTTTCATCTTTTCACCTTCCGATCTTCCTAAGAACGTCTTGCGGCCGGTTGCTAAATAATAATCCAAAGAAGCAGTTACTTGGCTGATCGGACGGACGGTGATGCCGGCTGTCAATTCCATTTCGGGTTTGCCGTAAGCATCTTCGATATCGTCGACGTTCCAACTATTGTAGACACCTTTCAGGTTGATGTCGAATAATTGCTGATAGCTATATTTCAGATTGACACCGCCGAACGCATGTTTTGCATTTGCTTGCAAAGCTCTACTGGTATTGGCAAAAATATCGCCTTGCACACTTGGAGCAAGGAGCGTCGGAGCAAAGAAAACTTCATCACTCGTGATCTTATATCCCCCGAATACATCGAACCAGAAACCGGGAGCGATACCGCTTCTGATACCGACCGTCCCATCCAGATAGTTACGGGAAGGAAGCAGCTCCATCGTCGGGTTGATATAGCGGTTGACCTGCGAAATTTCGTACATGCTGTTTGAGTAGAGTTTGCCACCGGCAACCAGGTAAAGCTCGGTTTTATCGGCAACTTCCACGTCAGCCGTAATATTCGGGGAGGCCATGAATTTGCTGTTGTCACCGGTCACGAACATGATGTTCGCACCTAACTTCAAATTCCAATTGTCTCCCGACACTTTGTAATAAGGCGAAAGAGTTGCTTCGGCATGGTTTTCAAATTCCAGATATTCCTGTCCGCCCATTGTCGGCAGGCTGTAATTGAAGTATTCTACGTTTCCTCCTAATCCGATGCGCTGTTCACCGCCGAAACGGGCGTTCAAATCAAACTTTACGTCGAACGTATGTTCCGTAGGTCCGTCCTGCTCCTTGCTTAACGCATATTTATGGGAGAAGTTGGTATATCCGAGATCTAACAGATAGCCGACAGGAGCGTCTTCTTTCGATTCGACTCCGATCTTTGCCTGGATAGTCTGGTTTACCTGATTGGTCTCACGGTCGAAATTTTCCGGAACTAATGTTACTGATGATTCGGGACTGTAAACCGGTAGCCCGTAGTAATTGAATGCGGAGTATCCGTATTTGATCCCCATGTCCAACGATAGTTTTTCAAATGCGTGTTTGAAGTTGAGTCCACCTAAGTTATCATTCAATTTGGCCTTAACCTTGTCGAAGTCCGTATCGATATATTTCACCTTCCCGTTCGTCGAACGATGGGAGAACCAGATATTCAGCTTATCCTTGTCCGTGCTCAGGATGTGGTAGCCTAAGTCGCCGTTCAGGTTCAGATACGTACCGCCGCCGAAGTTGAAATAACCGCGGCGTTTGTTGTACTGGATATCCGTCATGATATTGCCTGAAGGCAGGAGGCTGATCTCCTTCTCCGGATCGGCGGGGACGGTGAAAGTCGCGTAGTCGATCGCCATCTTCTTGACAACCGGTTCTTTGATGACCGGCAATGTGTTCACTTTGCTGGCATCCTGTACGGTCGGGTCATATTCGCGTTCAAGCGTCATTTCCCGGTTCAGGTTTTTTTCCTTCGTTTTGTCTTCCTGTGCGCTGACGGTTGCGACACTCCCTAACAGGGCCATCACACACAGTGCTTTGATGTTGTATATTGTCTTCATCACTTTTTCTTAGTTCTTAAGTTTACCCAATCTATTTTCTATCATACCGGCGATATCGTCGTCACCTTTATAATTGTTCTGCAGGCTGGTGAGGTATTGACGAGCCTGGAAGTCATCACCCTGGCGGATATAGATGTCGGCCAGCAGGATAAATCCGCGAGCCAGCCAGTATTGGTGAGGCGTACCGTTCTCAATGAAGTTCATGAGCACCTTTTCGGCATTCTTGTCATCGTTGGTATCGTAATATAGTTGGGCCAACAGATATTTGGCCTCCGCACCGTGTACCGTACGGGTATCTTTGCTCAATTCTTTCAGGTCGGCAAGCGCCTTGTTCGCCTGTTTTTGGGCGATATAGGCTTTAGCACGTACGTAACGGGCTTCGGCTTCCAGTTCGGGAGAGAGCTTCGGTTCTTTCAGCAATTCGTCTGCCGCCAGAAGGGCATCCTTTTGCTGTCCCGTCTGCAAGGCGCAGCGCATGATGCCTAAACGGGCGGCCTGTCTGTTCTCCGGATTCTCGGCTACGATCTGCAAGCGTTTGAAGCTTTCCAATGCGGCCGGATAATCTTTGCTCAGGTATTCGATTTCGGCCGTGCGGGCAACCGATTCTTCGAGGAACTTGGTGTCGCCGCTGGCAATGACCGATTTGAACCGTTGGATGGCTTCGTCGAACTCTTTCTTGGCAAAAGCGATGCTACCTAAGTAGAAGTTGGCATTCGAACTGAACGCCCCTTCGGGGAATGTTTGCAGGTAGTTGATCAGGCTACGGCGAGCACCGTCGTTGTCACCGCGCATGAAGAGTTTTTCGGCGGCGATATAGGTCAGCGAATCCTGTTCGCCTACTTCCAAGCGGATGTTGCCGCCTATGGAGTTCACATAGCTGGCATAAGCATTGATATCGTTGAGGTCGATATAAACAGACTTCAAATCCTGCAATGCGATTTTAGCTTCTTCGCTACCCGGATAATTGCTGATCACCTGCTTGTAGGCGGCGAGCGCCTTTTCCGGCTGGTTGTCGTTGTAGTATAGTAAACCGAGCTGGATGCCTGCTTTACGTGCCAGGCTGCTCAGAGGAAATTCGCGGATCAGCTTTTCGAACGCCTGTGCGGCGGAAGAGCTGTTTTCGAGCAAGACATAAGAGCGTCCTTTCTCGAACAACGCATCGTCTACATATTGCGATTCCGGATATTCGCTGATCAGGCGGTCCATTGCGCTGATCTTGCCTTTATAGTCTTTCTGCAACCCTAACAGGAATCCTTTCTGGTAGATCGAGTAATCGCCAGCGGAAGGAGACAACTGGGCTGCACGTGAATAGTTTTCTTCTGCCAGACTGAACTGGCGGTTCTGATACAGGCAATCGCCGATACGGTTGTAAGCGTCAGCCAAAGAAGCGGCCTGCCGATTACTTTCCAGGTCGACATATTGGCGGAAACGGTTCAGGGCCGCACTGTAATCCCTCAGTTTGAAATAGCTGTAACCTAAGTTATAATAAGCCAGAGCATACATGTCCGTATTGCGCTGGCGCGTATTGTTCAGATACGTGCGATAGTCCGATATCGCGTTTTCATATTCTCCCATGCGGTAGTAGGATTCGCCACGCCAGAAATAGGCGTCGTTGCGGGCTTCCATATTATAAGAACCGAGCTGGATTGCCTGGCTGAACAAACTAACGGCGTCATCCAGCTTGACATTGGCAAAAGCCTGTGTTCCGAGTTGGAAAAGGATGTCCTGTTTGGCTTCCAGTATCTTGGTGCTCGGATGTTTGATCTTGTTGATTGATTTCAAAGCGGCTTCGTAGTTTTTGGTAGTCAGGTAGACTTCGACCAGATAGTCGTTCACCTTGTCTGCGTATTGCGAGTTAGGAAAATCGTTCAGGAAGTCTTCGAAGATCGTCACCGACTCGCCGAACCCTGTAAATGCCGTTTCGTGGATGAGCAATGCGTAGTTGTACATGGCGACTTCCTTTATCTGTTTGTCGAATGAAGAGGTGGCAGCAGCCTCGAATGCCATGCGGGCATTGTTTTTGTCGCCTAACTTCAGGTAAGACTGTCCGAGATAGAGATAGGCGTTCTGTGTCAGCTCGTCGTTCTGGCGTACGGTCCGGCTCAGGGCGTTGACCGTATTGCTGTAATTCCCTTTATTGAAGTAGCATACACCTAAAATGTACAGATCGCTGCGGAGCGGGTTTTCCGTAGATGAAACATATTTGCTCAACATCCGGATCGCTTTTTCCTGGTCGCCTAAATGATAATATGAATCACCGACGATCCGGTACATCTCGCTGTTGTTCTTGCTATCGGGATATAGAGAGAGAAGCTCTTCACCTTCTTTCACTACCTTTTCGTATTTGCTCTGGATAAAATAAATCTGTGCGATGTAGTATTGTGACTGCTCGCGGTATTTCGGGCTCTCTTTCAGACGGGAAAACTCGATCAGAGCATTGTTGTAATTCCCCATCGCGTAGTCGATGTAGGCGACATAATAGGTCGAGGCTTCCTTATATTTGTCTCCGACCTGCTCGATCCGTGCGAAGTAGCCGCGGGCTTTTTCCATCTCACCAGTCTGCAACAGCGAATAAGCCAGACGGAAAGAATAAGCCTCCTGCTGTTCGGGACTTAACATGTCGATATCGGCTTCGTTGAACCAGAAAATAGCTTTTTCATATTCACCGCGTTTGAAATGTACGGAACCGATCATGTAACCGATCTCGTCGCTATGGCGGGAAGCTGGATATTCTTCCAGATAGTCTTTTAGCAACTCGTCTGCATTAGGGCGTCCCTGTTCATAAGCGGCATAGACCAGCATATAGTCTGCCTCTTGGATCAGGTCGGCATTCGTGGAATGCTGTTTGTAAGCCTCCAACTTGTCAATGCAACCGGCATAATTTTTTAAACTAAACAACTCTTTCCCTTCTACAAATAGGCGATCCGGTGCATCAAACTGGTACGACCGCTGCCCGTATGCGACATGACTCCCCACCACTATGCACAGTGGAATAAGTATTCTTTTCATCACTCCTTAGCTTTTATAATACAGATATATATATAAATATAACGGTATATGTTGGTTCTAAGTTGCAAATATAAGAAATATATTACTTTATATAGCGGTCTACTGCTTTTTTGATAGATTGCAATCCGAAATCGTCCGAATTCAACTGGTTGGCTGGCAGAATAATGATCTCGGCTGCATCGTCTTCAGCTTTTGCTCCGTCGAAGGATTCGGTCAGACATTCGAAGAACATATCGACCGTATGTACCTCGAAGCCGGAATAGGGATAAAGATTGGGAATGGAAAAGAGATAACGGCAGCCGGCGATGTCAAGTCCCGTTTCCTCTTTCACTTCCCGGTGGGCTGCATCTTCGGCTGATTCATACATATCGACAAAGCCTCCCGGCAAGTCGAGTGTCCCTTTAGCGGGTTCTTTGGCACGACGTACCAACAGCAGTTCTCCTTTTGAATTGCGGATGAAGCAGGCGACAGCCGAGGAAGGATTGAAATAATAGACGAACCCACAAGTTGTGCATTGTTTGGCTTTCTCGTTGCGTTCCACAAATGTCCTGGCTCCGCATTTCGGACAATACGTAAATTGATGTAAAGGATGGGACATGATATTTTATATTTAATAGTCAGGCACGGATTACACGGATTTCACTGTTCTAACAAACTGTGCAATCCGCGAAATCCGTGCCTGAAATAGCTTTGTGTTTTTATTACTTCACTTCCCAACCCAGTGCGCTTGCGCCCAATACGGCTGCATCGCTTTCTTTCAATTGGGAGAATAATAATTTTGTCTTGCCTTCGAACACTTTCAACATGTTCTTTTCCATTGAACGTTTGATCGGATTCATAATCAGATCTCCGGCTTTAGTTAGGCCTCCGAACAGGATGATCGCTTCTGGGCTGGAGAATGCAACGAAATCAGCGAATGCTTCACCCAGGATGTTACCTGTGAATTCGAAGATTTCCAAAGCCAGCTTGTCATTCTTCATTGCTGCGTCATACACGTCTTTGGATGTGATTTCGTCCGGATCCAATTCGCGAAGCAAGCTGTCATCCTTACGGATTTCCAGAAATTCGCGTGCCGTACGGGCAACTCCTGTAGCAGAAGCATATGCTTCCAAACAACCTTGACGACCACAACCACAAGGACGTCCGTTATTACGACGCATGATCACGTGACCTAGCTCGCCTGCAAATCCATCATGCCCGTAAACCAGGTTACCGCCGATTACGATGCCGCTCCCGACACCTGTACCTAATGTGATCACGATAAAGTCTTTCATACCGCGGGCAGCACCATACGTCATTTCACCGATAGCAGCTGCATTCGCATCATTTGTCAATGCCACGGGCACACCACCCACCTTTTCGCTGATTAACTGAGCCAAAGGAATTTTACCTTTCCAAGGAAGGTTTGGTGCAAATTCGATACAACCGTTAAAGAAGTTACCGTTCGGAGCTCCTACACCTATACCTTTTATTTTATCTACACCGCCTGCCTGGTCGATCACTAATTTCAGGCCATTTGCAAGTTCGCTGACATAATCGTCGACATCAGTATACTTTCCGGTTTTAATTGAACTACTGTACAAGATCGTTCCTCTTGCATCTACTACGCCAAAAACAGTATTGGTACCACCTATATCGATACCTACTACATAAGGCTTCTCCATGATTTTATATTTTAGATTAATAATGCTTTTTCTGGAAAGCAAATATAAGAGGAATCTGGTAAGGTACAATGATTTTATTCAAAAAAAACCGAAATGGACGTGAATATGTTACCCGATATGTTATTTAGCAGGTAAAATTTCAATCCAATAATCGTCTGGATCATTGATGAAATACAAGCCCATCTCGTTATTTTCGAAACAGATGTATCCGAGTTCTCGGTGATATTCGCGTACCTTGTCATAATCGCCGGCTACACGGAAACAGAGATGGCTTTCATTGTCTCCCAATTCGTATGCTTCTTTCCGGTCGCGAAGCCAGGTCAGTTCCAACAGAAATCCTGTCTCGTTGTCTGTCAGATAAACCAAGGTGAACGAACCGTCTGTCGCTTCCTTGCGGTGATGTTCTTTCAAACCAAGCGCTTTTCCATAAAACGCAATACTTCTGTCCAGATCCAAGACATTGATATTAAAATGATCAAATCTGCTCTTTATTTCCATTTTCTCTCTATTTTTTTATTTTCTATTTTCAAATGTCTGTCCCTTCTCCCGGAACGGATATCAACGCATACCGGCAACCACGCAATTCCGCGTAAGGTCTGAAAGCAACCACCTCCGCCGGACGATCCCAAAAATGCATCGGTACAAAGATATTGGTTTTGATATGATCTACAAACTGTTGTGCACCGCGCATGAAGTCGGTCCCGATACGCGGATCGACCGGAAACATGGTAGCATCTAGCTTGTCGGTCGCCTTTGCCAAATCACCTAATTCTTTCAGATAATTTTGTTCTGCTTCTGCGACTTCTTCGGGAGTCGATTCGTCTTTCCAGTGCCAGTTATTTAGGTCGCCGGCATGGAAAAGGCGTTTCCCTTCGGCTTCGATCAGGAAGGATATGCCGGAGTCTGTTGATCCGAATGCCTTGATCCACAGGTTATGATCTTCATAAGAATCTTCTTTTTTGAGATAGATCGCATCTTCTTTCCCTGCCCGGTTCCTTTTCAAAATATCTTTGCCGAAAAGATAGACGATATCTTTTTTGTATGTTTTCCATCTCAAAACCTCCGGATTGAAATGATCCGGATGGAAATGGGATGACAATACATATAATGTACCCGCACGATTCAATAGTTTCTCATGCACGAAACCTTTTTCCGGTGACCTCCCTGTGTCTTTATAATAATCGATCAAAATGGCAAATTCGTCTGCCTCGATAGCAAAACCACTATGGTAGATATAAGTAAGTCTCATGTATATTTTCCTTTCTTTTTATAAACAAAACACGGAAGGTCGCATTCTTGTTGTGCAAATCAGCGTTCGTTTGCGTCCGGTCAATGCTGATTACGATATTACAACTTTATTTCCAGTTGCTCCATCATCACCCCTGTCTTTCGGCGTGCATCGGCCACATCCAATCCGCGTGCCAGCAGCACTGCCATACGGCGATGTCCGTGGACTTCCGGTTTACCGAAGAAGCGCATTTGGGTGTCCGGCTGTTCCAAGACCTTATCCAGGTTGCCTAATGAAAGTTGGTTGCTGTCCCCTTCGACCACAACAGCACGCGAAGCGCCTGCACCGTGAAAAGCTATGTTCGGGATCGGTAGGCCTAATATAGCACGGGCATGCAAAGCGAACTGCGAAAGATCCTGCGTGATCATTGTGACCATTCCTGTGTCATGCGGACGGGGAGAGACTTCGCTGAAAATGACATCTTCGCCCTTAACAAACAATTCGACCCCGAAAATACCGCGGCCGCCGAGCGCCTCCGTGATTTTGCCTGCAATTTCGCGTGCCTTTTCTTTGGCAACCGGGTTCATTGCCTGTGGTTGCCAGGATTCACGATAGTCGCCGTCAACCTGTACGTGTCCGACCGGTTCTAGGAATGATGTGCCTCCAATATGACGGACGGTCAACTGGGTGATTTCGTAATCGAAATCGACAAACCCTTCCACGATCACTTTTCCGGCGCCGGCACGTCCGCCTTCCTGTGCATAGTGCCAGGAGCGGTCGATATCTTCTTCTTTACGGATAATGCTTTGTCCGTGTCCGCTCGAGCTCATGATCGGCTTGACGACACATGGCATTCCGATAACTTTGACAGCCTCGATAAATTCTTCTTCTGTCTCGGCAAAACGATAAGGAGAGGTCGGCAAACCCAATTCCTCGGCAGCCAGACGGCGGATGCCTTCGCGATTCATAGTCAACCAGGTGGCACGGGCTGTCGGGATGACATGGAATCCTTCTTTTTCCAGTTCCATCAACGTCTGTGTTGCGATGGCCTCCACTTCGGGAACGATATAATCTGGTTTTTCTTTTTCTACAATCTCGCGCAAAGCGTCTCCGTCCAACATCGATACGACATACGAACGGTGGGCGACTTGCATGGCCGGAGCATCTGCATATTTGTCCAAAGCGATTACTTCCACTCCATAACGCTGTAATTCAATTACAAATTCTTTGCCTAATTCGCCAGAACCGCAGAGCAAAACTTTCGTTGCGGTAGCCGACTTCGGTGTTCCTATTGTTACCATATTTATTGAATGTATTATATTTCTTTTGTTCATAGGTGCAAAGGTACAGTAATATTGGCAATTGACAAGTGGTTCTCAATAGGGGATTTCCGAATGGATACAAGTGTAATCTGTTTTCGACATTGTAGAAAATAAAATAGATGCAAATCTGATTAGGTTTCCATGCAGATGTAAATGTCGTTTTCTACAAAGAAATATATACCTATGTGAGGTTAATTTGGGTTAAATATAAGTACCTTGTGATACAAGGTATCTTGGTAAAGCATATATTTGTGGCAGTTAATGACAAAATATTTTTCTATTTATGTAACGATTTCGCAAAATGTTCGTCTAATAGATAAAAGTAACAACAAATATGATGATTCATCTGGAAGGAATTAACAAAACGTATTTCAACGGTGCGCCGCTGCACGTTTTGAAAGGCATAGACCTGGATATAGAGAAGGGAGAGATGGTGTCTATTATGGGCGCGTCCGGATCGGGAAAATCCACACTGCTGAATATCTTGGGAATACTGGATACATACGATACGGGCACTTACACCCTGAACGGGCAGTTGATCCGCAATCTGAGCGAAACCCGCGCGGCGGAACTGCGTAACCGGATGATCGGTTTCATCTTCCAGTCCTTTAATCTGATTTCATTCAAAAATGCGATGGAAAATGTTGCCTTGCCCCTGTATTACCAGGGTATAAGCCGGAAGAAACGGAATGCTATGGCGTTGGAATATTTAGATATGGTCGGGCTGAAAGACTGGGCGGAACATATGCCGAACGAAATGTCCGGCGGGCAGAAACAGCGTGTTGCCATTGCCCGCGCCCTGATTGCCAAGCCGCAGGTGATCCTGGCGGATGAGCCGACCGGAGCGTTGGACAGCAAGACGACGGTCGAGGTGATGGAGCTGCTTCGGAAAGTAAACCTCGAAGGGCTGACGATGGTGATCGTGACGCACGAACCTTCCGTGGCCGAGGCAACCGACCGCATTATCCGCGTGAAAGACGGTCTGATAGAAACAATAGAAAAAGGATTGGGACATGTTTGACTTTGATAATTTCCGAGAAATATGGAGTACGATCCAAAAGAATAAACTCCGTACCTTCCTGACCGGCTTTTCCGTAGCATGGGGGATTTTCATGTTGATTGTCCTCTTGGGGGCAGGAAACGGGATGAAGAACGGGATCATGTCGAACTTTCGCAACTTTAGCCTGAATCGGGTGGAGACATGGCCGCGCTACACGAGCAAGCCGTACAAGGGAATGCAGATGAACCGGAGGATCGAATACAAAGATGAAGATCTGATTGCCATCCCTCGCGAAAATCCCGAAGTGGATTTGATCACGGCGAGTATCAGCCGGAGCGATACGCTTTCCTACGGAGACGAATATAATGCCTATTCCCTGAACGGAGTGCACCCTTCGAAGGCGGTGATTGACAATATCGAAATGACGGTAGGAAACGGCCGTTTTATCAATGATATAGATGTAAAGGAAAAAAGGAAGGTGATTGTCTTGAGTCCCCGCATGAAAGAAGTACTTTTCAAAGGCGAGGACCCGTTGGGCAAATATGTGAATGCCGGAAGTGTCGCATACCAGGTTATCGGTGTCTATAAGGCGGAGGACAACGACAACAACGCGCCGGCCTATATCCCTTTCAGTACGGCGCAGACCTTGTATAACGCCGGCTACGGACTGGATGAGATCATCTTTACGGTGAAAGGTATTTCCACGCAGGAAGAATTTGACGCTTTCGAGAAACGTTTCCGCCAGCAGATGGGAGCGCGGCATAAGTTCGACCCCGAAGACCGGCGGGCGATCGGTATGTGGAGCACGCTCGAAAACTTCATGATGCTGAATGGGATGATGAACGGTATCGCCCTCTTTATCTGGGTGATCGGCATCGGGACACTGACTGCCGGGATCGTAGGCGTGAGCAACATCATGCTGATAACGGTACGTGAGCGGACGAGGGAGTTCGGCATCCGGAAGGCGATAGGGGCGACTCCGTTCTCCATCCTGAAACTGATCATTGTCGAATCGATCCTGATCACGGCGGTGTTCGGTTATTTGGGGATGATCTTAGGAATCGGGTTGACGGAAGGAATCAATTCGGTCATGGAGATGATGAATGCCGGAAAGAATGTTTCACAGGATGACATGAGTATCTTCCTGAACCCGACGGTGAACCTCAGTGTGGCGTTGTCTGCTACGGCCTTGATCATCGGAGCAGGTGTGTTGGCAGGCTATTTCCCTGCCCGCAAGGCGGTCAAGATCACGGCGATCGAGGCCATGCGCAATGAATAATTGGTAATTGAAAATAGAAAGATTATGTTCATATTTGATATAGATCGCTGGGTGGAAATATGGGTGACGATCACCCGTAATAAAACCCGTAGCCTGCTGACCGGCTTCGGTGTATTCTGGGGCATCCTGATGCTGGTGATCCTGTTGGGTTCCGGCAACGGTTTTAAGAATGGCGTGTTGAAGAACGTCGACGGTTTTTCGACGAACTCCGCATTCTTCTTTTCCGAACGGACCGGCGAACCCTACAAAGGGTATAAGAAAGGGCGTTACTGGCAGATGCGCAACCGCGACTTGGAGACGATCCGCCAGCGTGTGAAAGGAGTGCGCTATCTTTCGCCGATGATTATGCAATGGGGCGGACAGAATAATGTAGTGAGAGGACAGAAAGCTGGTACATATAACGTGCGTGGCGTCTATTCTGAATATTTCAATATCGAAACGCAGCATATCTTGGCGGGACGCTTGTTAAATGAAATCGACATGATCGAAAAGCGTAAGGTGTGCCTGATCGGTAATATCGTGCGCGAAGTCCTTTTTGCCCCGGATGAAGATCCGATCGGACAGTACATACGGGTGAATGGCATCTATTACCAGGTAGTCGGTGTGATCAAGCCGAAGCCCCGTGCCCAGATTGGCGGGCGTACGGAGGAAAGCGTAATGATCCCGTTTAAGACGCTCCAGCAGGCTTCCAACCAGGGAGACAAGTTCTGGTTCCTCTGTGCGACGGCCGACGACGGTTATTCCTGTGATAAGATGGTGGAAGACATAAAGACGGTCCTGCGTTCGCAGAACGAAATTTCCCCGACGGACGAACATGCTATCAGCAGCTTTACGATAGCCAAACAGTTCGAAACATTCGATATGTTGTTCACCGGTATTAATATTCTGGTTTGGCTTGTCGGTATCGGAACTCTGCTGGCTGGTATTATTGGGGTTAGTAATATTATGATGGTGACAGTTCGGGAGCGGACACGCGAGATCGGAGTGCGCCGTGCGATCGGTGCGAAGCCTTTCGATATTATATCGCAGATCATGAGTGAGAGCCTGCTGTTGACATCCCTTGCCGGGTTGATCGGGCTTAGCGTGGGGGTATTCCTGCTCGATGTGGTGAACAATGCGATGGCAAGCGACGGAGATGTGTCTAACGACACGTTTTTTTCCAATCCCGAAATCCATATCGGGACAGCGGTGGCAGCTACCGTAATTCTGTTGTTCAGCGGTCTCCTTGCCGGATTGATCCCGGCCTGGCGTGCCATGCAGATCAAGGCGATAGATGCTATCAGGGAAGAGTGAATTGGATTTCAGATTTATGATTTATAATTTGTGTCTACGTATAAATCATAAATATTTCCATTGTCAATTAATAAAAAAGTATAGTTATGAAGAATCGTATCGTAAAAAAAGTCCTGCGGATCATCTTTTTGGTATTTGTGGGAGTTGCTGTTGTCGGCACTTTCTATTTCTTGTGGAAGAAAGCGCAACCTGTCATTACCCTCTATGAGTTGGTTACCCCTGCACGTGACACGATTGAGACGAAGACCGTGGCGACCGGAAAGGTCGAACCTCGTGATGAAGTCCTTATCAAACCGCAAATGTCGGGTATCATCTCCGAATTGCTGAAAGAAGCTGGACAGATGGTGAAAGAAGGGGAGATCATTGCTCGTATCAAGGTTATTCCTGAAATGGTTCAGTTGAATAGTGCCGAATCGCGTGTACGGGTGGCGAAGATCAACCTCGAACAGATCAGTGCTACCTTCAAGCGGGATAAAGAGTTGCATAAACAGGGGGTTATCTCCAAAGAAGATTACGAAACATCTCTTGCCAACTATAAAAAGGCGCAGGAAGAGGCAGAGAACGCTCAGGATGCTCTTGAGATTATCCGTGAAGGTATCTCTAAACGGTCTGCCGCTTCCAGTACGACACAGGTTCGTTCTACTATCACCGGTATGATCTTGGATGTGCCTATCAAGGTCGGTAACTCGGTGATCCAATCGAATACTTTCAACGACGGTACGACGATCGCTACTGTTGCCGATATGAGCAATATGATCTTTAGGGGGAAAGTAGACGAGACGGAAGTCGGCCGTATCCATGAAGGAATGCCGATCAAATTGACGGTTGGCGCTATGGAAAGCCGCACGTTCGATGCTGAACTGGAGTATGTGGCTCCTAAAGGTGTGGAAGAGAACGGGGCTGTGCTGTTTGAGGTGAAGGCAGCCGTGCATATGCCAGGCGATGCCTTTATCCGTGCCGGCTACAGTGCCAACGCCGAGATTGTGTTGAAGCGTGCGGAGAATGTATTGTCCGTACCCGAAAGCTGTGTCGAGTTTAGCGGTGATTCTACTTTCGTACAGGTAGTAAAAGCGGAAAAGCCGGAACAGAAGTTTGAAAAGCGTGCCGTTAAGGTAGGTTTGTCCGATGGTATCAAGATCGAGATTAAGGAAGGTCTTGCCGAAAACGAAAAGGTACGCGGGGCGATTGTCGATCCGAATAAGAAATAATTGTAAACGATAAAATGATGAGAAGCCAATTAATAATAGCTACGACTTTGTTTCTTTCCGGTACTTTTGCTTGGGGGCAGGAACTCTCCAAACGATGGTCTTTGGAAGAATGCATCCGTTATGCAATTGAGCATAACATCGATCTGAAGCAAAAAGAGCAGGATCAGGAAAGCCGGAGAGTAGAATTGCATACCAGCAAGTTCAGTTGGTTGCCCGATCTGAATGCCAATGTCGGACAGAACTTCGACTTTGGACGTTCTCCTTCCAAATCAGGTGTGATTGTGGATCAGAACTCGGCTAATACTTCGGCATCTGTCTCTTTGAGCATGCCGATATTCGACGGCTTGCGTATTCCCAACGATATCGCTGCCCGCAAGCTGGACTTGAAAGCGGCTGTCGAGACTTTGAATAAGGCGAAGGAAGACTTGTCGATTAATGTTGCTTCCTACTATTTGCAGGTTTTGTATAATAAGGAAGTCCAAAAGATTGCCGAGTTGCAGGTTGCGCTGAGCAATGAGCAGGTCGTGAAAACCGAAGCATTGGTAAAGAACGGGAAGGTTCCCCTTTCCCAGTTATACGATATGAAAGCGCAGCTAGCGAAGGACGAAGTCTCGCTGACCGAAGCGCGTAACAATGTGAAACTGGCATTGCTCGACTTGACGCAAAGCCTCGAACTGGAACGCGACGGTGAAAATTTCGATATCGTAGTCCCTGAAATAGAAGATGCGGTTGAACAGTATATGGGCAGCATCCTTCCTCCGGACAATGTCTATGATCATGCTGTCGCTTTCAAGCCGCAGATCAAGGAGCAGGAATTTCTCTTGGAAAGCCAGAAGAAAATGCTGAAAGTGGCTCGGGCAGGTTATTATCCGAAACTGAATTTCGGCGCCAGCTACAGCAACGGCTATTACCATTATTCCGGTGATGGCGAATATACGAATCTTCCTTTCAGCGACCAGTTGAAGAATAACGGGCGTAAGACGATCGGGTTCAGCTTGAGTATCCCGCTGTTCAACCGCTTTCAGGTTCGTAACAGTGTCCGCTCCGCCCGTATCAATATCCGGAACCGGGAGTTGATGATGGAGAATACGAAGAAGGTGTTGTATAAAGAAATCCAGCAAGCCTACTACAATGCGACTGCTGCCCAGGAGAAATATACCGCATCCGACAAATCTGTCCTCGCTAGCAAGGAGGCTTTCTCTTATGCCGAAGATCGTTATGCCGCCGGTAAGAGTACGGTTTTTGAATACAGCGAAGCCAAAACGAAGTATGCCCAGAGCTTGTCCGAACAGGCTCAGGCCAAGTATGACTTCATTTTCCGCACCAAAATCTTGGACTTCTATAACGGCACACCAATAACACTATAACATATTTAGGTTAGACACATTTGTTTAAGAAAAAGAAGGTCTCTGCGATGGAAACCTTCTTTTTGTTCTTATATTTGTCCGAGAGATTATGATTTACAATTCAAGGACCATGAAAGTATAATCGTTTAATGGAGTGGATCTAATATTAATACCTAGAAAAACATATTATGAATGCAAGATTTGTGACATTAGTTTTGCTGCTATTCGTTTGGCTGGAGGGGGACAGCGTTTGGGCCCAATATCTTCCCAAACTTTATCAGGTTTTCTCTCCCGACAAAAAGTTGAAGATGGCTATTCAGCGACATAACGACGGTTTGCTGACCTACACTTTTGCAGCTAATAGAGAAATATTGATCAAAGAATCTCCGCTGGGTTTCAAATTGGAATCACAGGAGACGGTTCCTTCTTCCGGTTGGAAAATAGAGAAAGTATCCGACCGGAAAGTACGGGATGAATGGAAACCGCTTTGGGGTAAACGGGCTGTGGTTGAAGATCATTTTAATGAATTGGTGATCGATTTGGTGAATCCGGCCGGACAACCGGAGCGGATGCAGTTGGTTGTCCGTGGATATAATGACGGCTTTGCATTCTGTTATAAAATACCGGATGGAAAAGGACCGTGTGTAAATGTGCAGTCCGAATTGACGGCCTATAACTTTGCAGGAGATTATACGGCATGGTTCTATAATGGCGAAAATCATAATATAGGACCCGAAAAGTTGACGGAAACAGATGGAACCCGTTTGCCGGTGATGACCGTGAAGGCGGGTGATAAACATTATATGGCAATCCATGAAGCCTGCCTGGAAACAGGAGCACCTCTTGTTTTACAATCTAAGGGGGGGGAATCGCTCTTTTCGGTCGCTTCCAAGCCGACCAGTCTGTCGCCGGGATATACATCAGCCTGGCGTGTCGTTTTGTATGGGACGACACCTGGCGTGTTGACCGATTCCCATTTGTTGGAGTTGCTGAATCCGGATCCCGACTCTCGTTATGATTTTTCGTGGGTGAAACCGGGGTTGGCTGTCTGGGACTGGCGTATCAACGGAGCTGTGTGGGATGGATTTACATACGGGATGTCTTATCCTTCCTGGGTACGAATGGTCGATTTCGCTGCCGAGCAGGGTTTCAAATACCTGGTGTTGGATGCCAATTGGTATGGACCGGAATTCGAATCGGATTCCGATCCGGTTAAAGGAGAAAAAGCGCAGGATGTGCAACGGCTGTTGAAATATGGAAAAGAGAAAGGTGTCGGAATCTGGCTTTATCTGAATGATGTCGGAGGTCGGAAATATCCGATAGAAAAGACCTTGAAACAGTATGGGGATTGGGGAGCAGCCGGGGTTAAATACGGTTTTATGAGCGGAACACAAGAAGAAAAGAACCGGTGGACGAAAAAGATCACGGAGCTTTGTGCTCAAAATCACTTGTTGGTCGATTTCCATGACGGTCCGGTTCATCCATACGGACAAATGCGTACTTGGCCGAACGCTGTGACACGCGAATATTGCCATGCCCAGTTGGACGGACATCATGTGTTCGAGCCTAAAACATTTGTGACGACCGTTTTCGTCAATATGGTTGCCGGTCCGATCGATATGAACAACGGAATGTTTGACCTTCGCCAAGGGCATACGACACGTGTGGACGAGAGTCAGCCGGTTCCTTCCACACTGGTTTCGGAAGCTGCCCGTACGTTGATTGCTTTTTCTGGCGTGACTATTTTGCCGGATATTCCAGAATACTACCGGAAGTACCCGGCTTTGTTGAACTTCCTGTCTGCCCAAAAGATGCCGTGGAAAGAGAGCCGTACCCTGGCCGGTGAAATCGGGGAGTATATCGTGATGATGCGTGAAACGGAGGATGCCTACTTAGTCGGTGCGGCCACGAATGAGTCCGGAAGGACGATAGATCTGCCTCTTTCTTTCTTGGAAAAAGGAAAATATACTGTTGAAGTCATCGAAGACGGCGACGATGCCCACTATCTGACAAACCGGGAAAGCTTGAAAGTTACGACTTGGCAACTGACAAACAATGATAAACTGGCATTGAAGTTGGCACCGGGCGGTGGTGCGTGTCTTGTTATTAAGAAAACTCCGTCCATGCGTGTTGGTGAGCAAGCGGCTTTTCCGCTTGTCAGCCCTTCCTGGAAAATTGGTCGAGAATAATTACTTCATACTTAATCTGAACGAACCTAATCAGATTGCGAACACTAGCTGGATCAAGCCCGGACAGGTAATTCGTGAAGTTACATTGACAACGGCTGGCAGTATGGCTTGTATTGATTTTGCCGCAGAAAACAATATAGCCTATGTGCTGTTTGATGCCGGTTGGTATGGGGCGGAAGAAGATGTGAAATCGGATGCGACCACCGTTACGGTTGATCCGGCCCGTTCGAAAGGACCGCTTGATTTGCCTAAAGTAATAGAATATGCCAATTCAAAAGGAGTTGGAATACTGGTTTATGTGAATAAAAAGGCACTGCATCAGCAACTGGATGAAATTCTGCCTTTATATAAGAAATGGGGGATCAAAGGTGTAAAATATGGTTTTGTGAATGTGGGCGACCAATACGCTACGGCATGGTTGCATCAGGCAGTACGCAAAGCAGCCAAATATGAATTGATAGTTGATATCCACGACGAATATCGTCCGACGGGTTATTCACGCACGTATCCGAATTTATTGACTCAGGAAGGTATCCGCGGTGACGAAGAAAGCCCGTCGCTAGACCAAGCCATCTATACATTATATAATCGCATGATTTGTGGAGCTGGTGATTATACCAATTGTTATTTTGCGGAAAGAGTCACGGAAAAGATGGGAGGACGTGCTGCCCAGTTGGCTAAATTGGTCGCTATTTATAGTCCTTGGCAGTTTGTCTATTGGTATGACCGCCCCGAAAAATCACCGAGGCGAGCCGGTGGCGCAGGCTCTGCCGAATCTGTGATCAAAACAGATGCCGCAACTCGTTTTTATAATTCTATTCCGACCGTATGGGGCGAAACCCGCTTCTTGGATGGAGAAATGGGCAAATATGTTGTGGTCGCCCGCCGTTCGGGGTCCGATTGGTATGTAAGCATGTTGAATGCCGGAGACAAGAAACAAATCTCCTTACCCCTTGATTTTCTGAAAAACAGAAAGGGCTATACCGCCACACTCTATTATCAGGCTTCCGAGGAGAAAAAGGATGTCGTCGATACCAAGAAAATCAGGTTGGAGAACCGCAATGAGGTTATCATTGATTTGGTCGGTAATAGCGGCTGTGTGCTGCATTTTTCGATTCTTAATTTCCAATAGATTTATTTCAAATTACGTGGTAAGCCGGAGGAAATGTTCCTTCTCCGGCTTTCTTTTTATTTATCTGTTATCGGCTTCTTTTTTCCGATAAGAGGAAGGAGATATTCCCATGACTTTGGTGAAGACACGGGAAAAATAGGCCTGCTCCTCGAATCCGAGCCGCATCGCAATTTCGTTCAGTTTCATATCCGTAAGTTCGATATACTGACAGGCTTTCTGTATTTTTAGGCGTGTAAAGTAATTGATGGGGGAAGTACCCGTTTCTTTCTGGAATAAGGTGGAAAAGTGAGATTCCGAATATTTGAAATATTCCGCTAAATCTTTTAAGGTCAGATTGGTTTCCACGTGTTCTTGTAAGTAATAGATAACTCGCATCGAGAATGAATTTTCTTTGTGGGTCGGAAGATCGATATGGCGGAACTGTTCCTGAAAAATGAAAGTTGAGAGAAACGTATATAAGCACATGGATGAATAAGCCAGATATTCTTTTATGTAACCTCTGGCAAAACTACTGTATATCTCTTCGAATAGACGGATGCGGACGAGTTGCCGTACATGTTCGTCTGCTAATATTTCTTGAGGAGCGGGGTTGGGAGAAAGGAATGATTCGGTTAGCTTACCACAGAAATGAATCCAATAGATTGTCCAAGGATCATGGCTATCCGCCTCAAATGAATAAGGGACATGGGGGAGGTACGATGATATACTGATTTTTCTGTACGGGACTTCTCCCGCCGGGCCTTTTACCTATATGGAGAACAGTCCGGTTTCTTATAAACCGACCGGTTTTATCGGAGGGGCGGGACATGGTTGTATCTTTACGGCCGGTAGTGAGAACTATTGGAAAGCCGCGACCAATTCAATTTCCGTCCGGCATATGTTTGAACGCAGGGTCTCTTTCTATCCGTCCGGCTTTGATAAAGACGGCTATTTGTTTACGAACACCTATTTAGGAGATTACCCGATGTTCCTGCCCGGAGGAAAGGAACAGATCGCCGGTGAATATCAACCCGGGTGGATGTTGCTTTCGTATGGAAAAAAAGTGAGCGTATCTTCTTCGCTGGAAGGTTATCCGGCAGAAAATATAGTGGATGAGGACGCCCGTACGGCTTGGGTCGCCCAATCGAACCGTGACATGGAGTGGGCACAAGTAGATTTGCAACGGCTTTCGTCTATCCATGCTATTCAGGTGAATTTCGATGAATACGGGGCTAATCAAAAAGGTGCTGTCTCCGGAGTTTACCAGAGCTATCTGATTTACGCTTCGGTAAATGGCGAAGATTGGTCTTTGGTGGTGGACTATGGTACAAAGAAAACAGACACTCCTCATGATTATATCGAGTTTGAAGAACCGTTCAAAGCCCGGTATATCAAGTTGCAAAACAAGGAGTATATGGTGTCGGAAAATTTTTCCGTACGCGATTTGAGAATTTTTGGAAAAGGTCAGGGGAGTACTCCGCGTGCCGTAAATGATTTCACGGTGGAAAGGGATGAGGCCGATCCGTGCAAGGCGCGTCTTTGTTGGGAGGCTATTCCGGATGCTCAGGGGTATATTGTTCGCTACGGAATAGCCGGAGACAAATTGTATAATAATTTCCAGGTGATGGGAGAAAATACATTGGAAATCGGAAGTCTGAATAAAGGGGTTGCTTATTATTTTACGATAGATGCCTATAATGAGAACGGTATTACCCGGACTTCCCGGATAAAAGTTTGCCGTTAATCAACAGACTTCTTTTTACCTCTTCAGCTTTCCCACAAACATCAGGTTATTGTCGTTCTCATGGAGCGTAGCAGCCAATTCTTTCAGTTGGGCTTTCGCTTCGGGAGGACATTTGCCGGAGGCGAGATGGGCTTCGATCATATCCTGAAGTGCAGCCGGTTCGACATTGAAAATGAATCTGCCCTTGTTGAAGTGGTTGTTCGGATTGGGAATCGGGAGATTCCCGTAGAAGTCGTTGACCAGGTGATATTGGGAAGATGACATTTTCATCTTATCTACCAGTATGTCTCCTCCGGGTGTGAACCGGCCTTTATCCCAAGTGTAGTAGTGGATGAGGATATGATTAGGCAGTTCCGTGTAGATATGGATAGGTTTTTGAGCAAAACCGGTGAAGTTCATCGTGAAACGGGGGATCAGCTTGTTTGCTTCCGTATCGTATGTGAAAGTCGTGTCGATGCCGGTATAAAAGAAGTCGAATGTCCCGGTATTCCGGTAGGAAAATATCTCATTGTCGAAATTTCCTGCCAACATATAGTCGAGTGCCGGTATTTGTGATAGGATGTTCCCGTTCGTGTCCATCCGGAAAGCGATCGGCGTCCCTTCTTCAAAAGGCATGTGTACGACCGAGAGCGTACCGTCGGCATTGACCTCGATTTTCGGTTTGTTGATTTGTCTGGGAAGATTGATATCTTTTATCCATTTCCCGTCAAGGCCGTACATCATGATTTTCTTCCCATAAAAGAGAGAGAGGAATATATGGCCGCCTCGTTCGTCGATACTCCCGTCGTAGATAGTCACCGGATACTCGCCCGGTCCGTTTCCCATTGCACCTATGTTGCAGAGGAATTTTCCGTCCTTGTCGTATAGCTTGACCACGTTGGATTGCTGTCGTACGCAAATGTAGTTATCGCTCACCTCGATCCACCAGGCCTTGAACAGGGCCTCGTCGGAGGTTTCAAAACGCACGATCCGGCAATCTTCGACCAGTTCGCTAAGTGGGATATCAATCGTATCGCCTGCCGCTTTCAGGTCGCAGATGTAAAGCGGGCCGTCCGGGTTTTCGATTATCCTGACACTGCCGTCGTCAGTTACCAACGATTTCGGAACGGAGGAATTACAACTTGCAAGGCTTGCCAGAAGGAAAACGATAGCGGGAAGGAATGCTTTTGTTTTCATATTCACGTAGATTTAAGTGATTATAAAAACAAAAGTATGAATAATTCGTAGATACGAACTATTCATACTTATATAATAATTAAATGATTAATGTAAATTAACGGATGAACAACAGTTCCCTATATTTCGGCAGCGGCCACATCTGGTTATCGACCATCAGCTCCAGGTCGTCGATGTGGCTACGGATTTCGTCCAGATAGGGAGCGACGGTATCATGGTAAGCGATCGCTTTGGTACGCAAATCCGTGATACGGTTTGCTTTTTTGCGGGCTTCCACCATTTCGTCCACCATGCGAGTGACGGAACAGATATGTCCGGCAATCTTGCGAACCAGGCGTCGGGGCTCTTCCGACATATCGTCATATTCCGGATATCCGCCGAAAGTCTCTTTCAGTTTGGCGATGTTGTCCAATAGCAATGACTGGTAGCGGACGGCAACCGGGATGATATGGTTGAGCGATAGGTCGCCAAGGACACGAGCTTCGATCTGTACCTTTTTGATATAGATTTCCCATTTCACTTCGTTGCGGGCTTCCAATTCCTTTTCGCTCAGTACACCCGTTTCTTTGAACATCCGGATAACTTCCGGTTTCAGGTAAGCATCGTATTGTAATGGAACGCTGTTTTCGCAATCCAGGCCGCGGCGGGCAGCTTCTTCCTTCCATTCGTCGCCGTAGCCGTTCCCGTCGAAACGGATCGGTTTGGATTCCTTGATATAGGCTTTCAGCACTTCGAAGATGGCGGCCTCCTTGCTCTTGCCTTCGGCACGCAAGGCTTCGACATCCTGTTTGAACTGGCGGAGCTGGTAGGCTACGGCAGAGTTCAGTGCCAACATCGCCGAACCGCAGTTGGCCGACGATCCCAATGCACGGAATTCGAAACGGTTTCCGGTGAAAGCAAAAGGAGAGGTGCGGTTACGGTCCGTATTGTCTAACAGCAGTTCGGGGATCTGTCCGAAGCCGAGATGCAGGCGTTTCTTGTCGTCCACCTCGATAGCGTCTTCGATGGAACAGTTCTCGAACTTATCCAGAATTTCGGTGATCTGTGTTCCTAAGAAGGATGAGATGATGGCGGGAGGCGCTTCGTTGGCGCCCAGGCGGTGCGCGTTGGTAGCCGAAGCGATACTGGCTTTCAGCAAGGCGTTGTATTTATAAACGGCCATCAGCGAGTTGACCACGAATGTGATGAAACGCAGGTTGTCTTCCCGGTCCTTTCCCGGAGAGAAGAGGTTGATGCCCGTATCGGTTCCCATCGACCAGTTGCAGTGCTTACCCGAACCGTTCACACCCATAAAAGGCTTTTCGTGGAGCAGCACGCGGAAGTTGTGGCGGCGGGAAACACGTTTCATCACCGACATCAACAACTGGTTATGGTCGTTGGCGAGGTTGCATTCCTCGTAAATAGGCGCTAGCTCGAACTGGTTCGGGGCAACCTCGTTATGGCGTGTCTTGACCGGGATGCCCAACTTGTAGCATTCAGTTTCCAGGTCTTTCATAAACTCCTGTACACGGGAGGGAATGGCTCCGAAATAGTGGTCGTCCAATTGCTGGTTCTTTGCGCTTTCGTGTCCCAACAGGGTACGTTCCGTCAGCGACAGGTCGGGACGGGCGGAATAGAGGTCTTCGTCTACCAGGAAATACTCCTGTTCCCAGCCTAAATAGGTGATGACTTTATTGACGTCTTCGTTGAAATAATGGCAAACATCTTTGGCTGCCTTGTTCAAGGCTTCGATGGAGCGGATCAGCGGGGTCTTGTAGTCCAGCGCTTCACCGGTATAGGCGATGAATACGGTCGGGATACACAAGGTGTCGTCTACGATAAACGCAGGTGAGGAGGGGTCCCAGGCCGAATAGCCGCGGGCTTCGAACGTGTTGCGCAATCCGCCGTTGGGGAAGCTGGATGCGTCCGGCTCCTGTTGTGCGAGCAGCTTGCCGCTGAATTCTTCGATCATGCCGCCGCCGCCGTCATGTTCGACGAATGCGTCGTGCTTTTCGGCTGTCCCGTCGGTAAGAGGCTGGAACCAGTGTGTGTAATGTGTGACTCCTTTTTCCAGTGCCCACATGCGCATGCCGGCAGCCACATGATTGGCTATTTCGCGGTCGATAGGGGTTCCGTTGTCGATGGCATGGGTCAGGGCTTTGTAGGTTTCCTTGGAGAGATACTTTTGCATTGCCTTCCGGTTGAAGACGTTCTCACCATAATATTCGGATACTTTCTGATTGGGAGTAATGGCTTCCACTGCCTTTCGGTTGGATGCTTTCTCCACTGCATTGAAGCGTGAGATTGACATACAGATTGTTTTTATGTTATACCGGCTGCAAAGATACATGCAATTCTCCATGAATGCTTTCATCCGGTAGTTAAAAATAGATGAGTAGGAAACGATTTGTCCCGGCGCATCCCGTTTGGCAATGCACCAGCTTCTCTAAAGCTATGCATTAGGTTGCGTAACCCATAGCTTTAGCCTTCATAAAGCATAGCTTTACGGTAGCCTTTTTGGGGTGTCTGTCCTTTCGAATGAGGGCGTAAATGAAGATTCAAACATTTCATCGCGTGGGATAAATAAAAAAGGTGTATTAAGAAATGCTATTATTGATTATCAGTGATTTATGGTGATAGGTGATAGGTAAACCCCCGTTTCTGTAAAAGTTTAGGAAAAATGAATTAAAAAACGCCGCCTTTAAGGTGACGTTTTTTAATTCAAACTCAGAAAAGTTTTACAAAAAGGCCTTTTCACCTATCACCTATCACCCGATCAGAACAAACTCCAGGCTACTGTCAATCCTGCCATGACGATCGCTACCATGCTCATCAGCTTGATCAGGATGTTGAGGCTGGGACCGGAGGTGTCTTTGAACGGGTCGCCGACCGTATCGCCTACGACTGTCGCCTTATGGGCTTCGCTGCCCTTGCCGCCGTGGTTTCCTTCTTCGATATGTTTCTTGGCGTTGTCCCAGGCGCCTCCCGAATTGGCCATGAAGATCGCCAGTACGAACCCGGTGCTCAGGCCGCCGATCAGCAGTCCGACCACTCCTGTCACTCCGAATATCAGACCGGTGAGGATCGGTGCGATGATGGCTAACAGGGAAGGGGTCACCATCTCATGTTGTGCCCCTTTTGTCGAGATGGCCACGCAACGGGCGTAATCGGGTTCGGCTTTTCCTGTTAGTATTCCGGGGATTTCACGGAACTGGCGGCGTACTTCCTCCACCATGTGTCCGGCTGCCCGTCCGACTGCATTCATTGTCAACCCGCAGAACATGAAAGCCATCATGGAGCCGAGGAACATCCCCGCCAACACCTTCGGGTTCATAAGTGTGACATCATAATAGATCATAAAGTCGGAGAAAGAGGCTTTTGATACCTCGATGGCTTTGCCGTCGGAAAATGTCAGGACTGTTTCGCCCAACCGGAGCAAGCCTATTTTAATCTCTTCCACGTAAGAAGCCAGCAAAGCCAAGCCAGTCAAGGCTGCCGAGCCGATCGCAAACCCTTTGCCTGTTGCGGCGGTCGTGTTGCCTAAGGAGTCGAGCGCATCCGTACGTTTGCGTACTTCTTTGCCCAAGCCGGACATTTCCGCATTGCCGCCGGCATTGTCGGCAATCGGCCCGTAAGCGTCCGTAGCCAAAGTGATCCCTAATGTCGAGAGCATCCCGACGGCGGCGATGCCGATGCCGTACAACCCCATCCCTACATTGTTGAAATCGAAGCCGGAAGCAAAAAGGAACGAACAGATGATCCCGGCTACTACGGCCAGTACCGGAATGGCGGTCGATAGCATGCCAAGCCCCAAGCCGGAGATAATCACCGTTGCCGGTCCGGTCAGTCCGGCCTCTGAAACCCGCTGGGTGGGCTTATAAGACTGGGAAGTATAGTATTCCGTCGATTGGCCGATCACGATCCCTACCAACAATCCGATTATGACCGAACAACTGATCCAGAACCAATTGTCCAACTCTAACAAATAAAGAATGCCGAAAGTGGAGAGGGCGATCAACACGGAACTTAGGTTTGTCCCTATGGCAAGCGCTTTCAGCAGCTCACGTATAGTCGCATTTTCCTTCGTGCGGACGGCGAAGATGCCGATGATCGACAATACGATCCCGACCGCGGCGATCAGCATCGGCGCCACGACCGCCTTGTATTGCATCTCTACGTCGCCGGACGCCACGAATGCGGCAGCACCCAATGCGGAGGTTGCCAGAATGGAACCGCAATATGATTCGTACAAATCCGCCCCCATGCCGGCCACATCTCCGACGTTGTCTCCCACATTGTCGGCAATGGTTGCCGGGTTGCGCGGGTCGTCTTCGGGGATGCCGGCTTCGACTTTGCCGACCAGGTCGGCTCCGACATCGGCTGCTTTTGTGTAGATACCACCGCCGACACGGGCGAAGAGTGCCTGTGTGGAAGCTCCCATACCGAAGGTCAGCATGGTGGTGGTGATGATGGTCAGTTTATGTGTGGCATCCATCGTTTCTGCCGGAATGCAGATATTCAATAATATGTACCAGAACGAAATGTCCAGCAAGCCGAGGCCGACGACAACCAGCCCCATTACGGCACCGCTCCTGAAAGCAACCTGCAAGCCGCTATTCAAAGACGACCGGGCGGCATTGGCGGTACGGGCGGATGCGTAAGTAGCCGTCTTCATTCCTAAGAAACCGGCAAGGCCAGAGAAGAAACCGCCGGTCAGGAAAGCGATCGGAACCCATTCGTTTTGTACTCCGAATCCATACGCCATGATGGAGAACAAAACCACCAGGGCGAGAAACACCGAAGCGACAACCTTGTATTGTTGTTTCAGGTATGACATAGCCCCTTTGCGTACGTGCCGGGCTATTTTTGCCATTAACTCCGTCCCTTCACTCTCTTTCATCATCTGCCTGAAGAAGAACCAAGCAAATACCAGTGCCAGGATGGAGGCTACCGGTATGATCCAAAAAATAGGTGTAATCATAGCAATGAGATTTAAAATTAATACGAATTTAATCGTTTTGACACTTAGCGTCTTACGATCCTTTATTGTTCATCTGTAAATATAACAAAAATAAAGAAGTAGAGAAACTTTTTCGTAAATAATAATGTTTCATTCTAAAAAAAACAGCATATTTGTCACAGAATAAGAATGAAAACGCAAATGACGGAAGAAACGAACCATAATGCCTATAAATTAGGCTTGGCTCTGAGCGGAGGAGGAGCGAAAGGTTTCGCTCATATCGGAGTTTTTAGATTACTGGAAGAATGCGGTCTGAAGCCGGATATCATCGTTGGTACGAGTGTCGGTTCGTTGATGGGTGCTTTGTTTGCCGATGGCTATACGTCCGACGAAATTAAAGAACTCTTTACCGGTCGTGAGTTCTCCGAATTCGCCCAGTTGCAAATCCCGAAATCGGGATTGTTCGACAGCAAGCGGTTCCGCTATTTTCTTCGTCGTCATTTGAGGGCTAAAACGTTTGAAGAGCTGAAAACTCCTCTGGTTGTCGTGGCGACCGATCTTGACAATGGCGAGAGCCATGAGTTTCGTAGCGGTCCCATCGTAGAGGCGGTGACCGCTTCCTGTAGTATTCCGATTATCTTTAGCCCGGTCGTGATAAACGGAGTGCATTATGTTGACGGAGGTCTTTTCCATAATTTCCCGGTTTCGATCATCCGTGAAGAGTGTGAGCGTATCATCGGTGTGAATGTCAGTCCCCTTGTCCCGCAAAAGTACAAGCAGACGATTTTCCATATCGCGGAACGTTCCTACCACTATATGTTCCGGGCGAACACGTTGGAGGACCGCGAGATGTGCGATGTCCTGATCGAGGCGGAGGAGTTCGGTATGTATAAGACATTCGATCTGGAAAATGTGGATGAGATCGCGAGTATCGGATATGCTGCGGCGATCCGGGCATTCGAGGTCGTGATAAAAGAAAATAAATATGAAACCTTGGTGAACGCTATTATGGCAAGAAGAAACAACGCCTTGATGCCATAGTTTTTTCCGGAAGTTCCGGTGTTCACCCCAAATATTAACTAAGTTGGCAAATAACGCGATGAAACAGGCAAATAAGATGGTAATATATCAGGTCTTTCCACGTTGGTTTGGAAATATGAAATCATCCCTGGTGAAGAATGGAAGTAAAGTTGAAAACGGAGTAGGAAAGTTTTCGGACTTTACGCCGGTTGCTTTGTCCAAGATTAAGGAGTTGGGAACCACCCATATCTGGTATACCGGAGTGATCGAACATGCAACGAATACTGATTATACGGCTTACCAGATACGAAGAGACCATGCGGCAGTCGTAAAGGGGAATGCCGGCTCGCCTTATGCGATCAAAGATTATTATGATATAGACCCGGACCTGGCCGATAATGTGCCTGACCGTATGAAAGAATTCGAATCGCTGGTCAGAAGGACGCATGAAGCCGGAATGAAAGTAATCATCGATTTCGTACCTAATCATGTGGCCCGCCAGTATTATTCGGATGCCAAGATGGCATATGTGGAAGACTTGGGGCAAAAAGACAATACTTCGAAAGCTTTCGATCCTAATAATAATTTCTATTATATACCGGGGCAGACTTTGTGTCTGCAATTCGGTGCTCAGCAGGAAGATTTTGAATATAGTGAATTTCCGGCGAAAGTCACGGGGAATGATTGCTTCAGTACCTGTCCCGGACAAAACGACTGGTATGAGACGGTCAAGTTGAATTATGGTGTTGATTATGTGAACGGCCGTACCCTGCATTTTGATCCGGTTCCCAATACATGGGCGAAGATGCTGGATATCCTGCTTTTCTGGGCGGAAAAAGGGATAGACGGTTTCCGGTGCGATATGGCGGAAATGGTTCCGGTTGAATTCTGGAACTGGGTGATCCCGAAGGTGAAACAGGCTTATGATGTTTGTTTTATTGCCGAAGTTTATAATCCGGCAGAATATCGCAATTATATCTGGAACGGACATTTTGATTATTTGTATGATAAGGTCGGACTGTACGATACGGTACGGGCGGTCATGTGTAACCAGGCTCCGGCAAGCAATATCTCCGGATGCTGGCAGTCACTCGAAGGCATCCAGCATAATATGTTGAACTTCCTTGAAAACCATGACGAGCAGCGTATCGCTTCTTACTTCTTTGCCGGTGATCCGCGTCCGGGAATTCCGGGGATGATCGTGTCGGCTATGATGAATACCAATCCGGTGATGATCTACAGCGGACAGGAGTTAGGAGAGCCGGGAATGGACGATGAAGGGTTCAGCGGACGTGATGGGCGCACGACGATTTTTGATTACTGGAGTCTTGCCAGCTTGCGTAACTGGATAAACGAGGGAGCTTTCGATGGCGGCAAACTGACTGCCGAACAACGGCAGTTGCGCGAGGTGTACGCAAAGATCTTGAATATATCAAAGTCCGAACGGGTTATCACGGAAGGAGTTTTCTATGATTTGATGTATGCAAACCTGAGCAATCCGTATTTTAATTCACACCGTCAATTCGTGTTCATGCGTAAATATCAGAATGAAGTGTTGTTAGTGGTGGTCAACTTTGACAAGGCAGAGCAGACGGTACGCATCCAAATTCCTGACGAGGCATTCAAGGCACTTGATTTCGGGGACAACAAAGCTGCCGTACAGACCGATCTGATGACTGGAGAGAACTGTATCAGCACATTGACGGCTGCTTGGCCCTATCAGGTCGTTATACCTGCTTATTCCGGTCGTTTACTGAAGTTTACATATTGATTTATGATTTATGGTTTGTGATTTATGATCTGCTCTGACCGATGTGTTTGGTAATAAATCATAAATCATAAATCATAAATCATAATTGTTTTGTACCTTTGCACTCACAATTCAAATCTATTTACTTAAGATAAATATTCGGAATAATGAGTGCACAAACTCCTTTCTTGGTGTTTTCGGGAACTAACTCCCGGTATCTTGCAGAGAAAATTTGCAATAGTCTTGGTTGTCCGCTGGGACAGATGAACATTCAACACTTTGCCGATGGTGAATTTGCCGTCTCTTATGAAGAGTCGATTCGCGGTCGCGATGTATTCCTGGTACAATCAACGTTTCCTAACTCTGATAATCTGATGGAGCTTCTCCTGATGATCGATGCTGCCAAGCGTGCTTCAGCACACTCTGTAATCGCAGTTATTCCTTATTTCGGTTGGGCACGTCAGGATAGAAAAGATAAACCGCGTGTTTCTATCGGGGCCAAACTGATCGCAGACATGCTGAGTACTGCCGGTATCGACCGCTTGATTACGATGGACCTGCATGCCGATCAGATTCAGGGATTCTTTAATGTTCCGGTCGACCACTTGTATGCTTCTTCCATTTTCCTGGATTACATCAAAACATCATTGCCTCTGGATAACCTGTGTATCGCTACACCGGATGTTGGAGGAACTAAACGTGCCAGCAGTTATTCCAAATACCTGGGTTTGCCGATGGTTATTTGCCACAAGTCACGTCTGCGTGCCAATGAAGTGGCCGAAATGCGTATCATCGGTGATGTGAAAGGTTTGGATGTACTTTTGATCGACGATATGGTGGATACGGCCGGTACTATTACGAAGGCTGCCAACCTGATGCTCGAAAACGGTGCTAAATCCGTGCGTGCCATCGCCAGTCATGCCGTTATGTCCGACCCGGCTTCTACACGTGTAGACCAGTCTGCTTTGACTGAAATGATCTTTACGGATTCTATCCCTTATGCAAAGAAATGCGAAAAGGTGAAAGTGTTGTCTGTTGCCGATATGTTTGCCGAAGCCATCCGTCGTGTTTGTAGCGGTGAATCTATCAGTTCTCTGTATACTATTTAATTAATGCATATATCAAGGAAAGGCTGCAATCCTGCGGGATGAGCAGCCTTTTTATTTCCATATAATTCTTAACTTTGTCTGCATGAAAAAGAGCGAGAACCTTCTCGCTTGATATGATTAAGATGAATTATTGGTTTAATCTATAGGTCAGAATGGATCAGCATGCGTACCGGTATCGGTAAAAAGGAGTATAAGCTCTGTTTCGTTTTGGCTCCAGACTAATAACCGGTCTGATTATATAATGGCACTCCCATAGACCGTCATACTTATGTTTTTACCGTTTCTTTTTTACTTGTTGCCTCCATCTTTACTTAATTTGAATATTACGGCCAAAAATAATAATTAGCAATTTGCCTATTTCTCTTCATCAATAATCATGCCACTGCCGAGGCAAAGACGATGGTCTTTGTCGTAGACTACTCCGTACTGTCCGGGGGCGATTCCTTGGATTTTGTTGTCGGATTCGATGCGGTATAAGTCTCCGATGCGACGGATGCGGCCGTGTGTGAAGTCCGGTGTGTGACGGATCTTGAAAGTGATCTCTTTCTCGTCCGCAAATTCTCCCCATGGGTCTTCGGTGATAAAGTCGAAGCCGTGCATGTTGATAATCTTGCCGTACTGTGTTTCCGGATCATAACCGTTGGAAACATAGATAATGTTCCGCTTGATGTCCTTTTTGATAACGAACCACGGTCCTCCGCTCAAGCCTAAACCCTTACGCTGTCCGATGGTGTGGAACCAGTAGCCGTTGTGTTTGCCTAACACCTTGCCTGTTTCCAGTTCGACGATCTTTCCGGTTCGTTTGCCCAGGTAGCGTTCGATGAAATCATTATAGTTGATCTTGCCTAAGAAGCAGATTCCCTGGCTGTCTTTCCGTTTGGCACTCGGCAGTTTTTGTTGTTCGGCTATAGCTCGGACTTCGCTTTTCATGAGATGTCCGATCGGGAACATTAATTTCTGTATTTGCAAACGAGTGATTTGGCCGAGGAAGTCGGTCTGATCTTTTACCGGATCCTTGGCGGTGGAAAGCCATACTTTACCGTCTATCTCGGTTGTCGTGGCGTAATGACCGGTCGCTATTTTATCGAAATCCTTTCCCCATTTCTCTTCGAAGCAGCCGAATTTGATATATTTATTGCACATCATATCCGGGTTGGGGGTGAGTCCGCGTTTTACGGAATCAATGGTGTAGCTCACGACACGATCCCAATATTCGTCGTGCAAGGAGACGATTTCAAACCGGCAACCGTACTTCTTGGCGATATAAGAGGTGATTTCAATATCTTCTTCGGCAGGGCAGTCTATATATCCGTCTTTATCTTCCATGCCGATACGGATATAGAAAATGGTAGGATCGTATCCTGCCTCTTTCAACTGGTGGACGACTACGGAGCTATCTACTCCTCCCGAAACTAATGCTGCGATTTCCATATTTTTACAGTGAATAAGAATTGTACAAAGGTACGGTAAATTTTTCAATTAAAACAGGAGAGATACTTTGGGTGCATCGATTACCGATAAGATACATGTCGGAACGACGAAAAATTATTGGCAGTATCTTTCGGAAATGTTGGGTTTGGAACTGCTCGATTACGGTATTATATCTAGCCGGACGAATCTTATTCTAACTGAAGGGATAGTAGTGACGATTTGATAGAATTGAAAGAGCGATTCTTGTTGGGATACTTTTAACCTGCAAAACATTTTTCATCTCATCGGAATTGCTTATTTTCGCATCCATAATAGTTCTCTTTTATGAATGTAGACATAACAGATTTAAAGACGGTCCGTTTGAGTCAGGACGGGAGTGCTGTGATTATCTTGGACCAGACCTGCTTGCCGGGATCTGAAGTCTATGTTTCCCTTTCTTCTGCAGAAGAGATTTGGGAGGCTATATATAGATTAAAGGTGCGCGGGGCGCCGGCTATCGGGATAGCTGCTGCCTATGGCATTTATGTTTGTAGCCGACAGATTGCGGCAAACACTTATGGTGGTTTTTGCAGTGAGTTTCTCCGAATCAAGGATTATCTGGCATCTTCTCGCCCTACTGCGGTCAACTTGGTTGCGGCTTTGGACCGGATGGAAAAAGTTGTGGTCGCCCATTCTGTGAATCCTGTTCCGGAAATAGTGGAACTGTTGCGTGTCGAGGCGGAGGCGATCCGGGCGGAAGATGCGGCTGCTTGCCGTAAGATAGGAGAGAACTGCTTGTCCTTGTTGCGCCCGGGAATGGGAATCCTGACACATTGCAATGCCGGTCATTTGGCGGTATCGGAATATGGAACGGCTCTCGCTCCGGTTTATTTAGGAGAAGAACGTGGATATGGCTTTAAGGTGTTTGCCGATGAAACGCGTCCGCTGTTGCAGGGTGCACGCCTGACGGCCTACGAATTGCAGAAGGTGGGTGTGGATGTTACCTTGATTTGTGATAATATGGCGTCGACCGTCATGCGGAAAGGCTGGGTACAGGCTGTCGTGGTCGGTTGCGACCGGGTCGCGGCAAATGGCGATACGGCTAATAAGATCGGGACTTCGGGAGTGGCGATCCTGGCTCGTTATTACGGTATTCCTTTTTATGTGTTAGGTCCGACATCCACTATTGATTTGAATTGTCCGGATGGGGATTCGATCGTGATAGAAGAACGGAATCCCAAGGAAATTACGGATATGTGGTATGCTTCGCGGATGGCTCCTGAAGGGGTGAAAGCTTATAATCCGGCTTTTGATGTAACTCCTCACGACTTGATAACTGCGATTATAACCGAAAAAGGTATTGCTTATCCTCCTTTCCGTCTGGAGGATTTCTGAAAAATATTTACGGAAAGTTTTGCTAATCCCGAAACAATCAGTAATTTTGCTGCCCAATTTGTGGATATAGTAATTAAACAATATAATAAATTAAATTATGATCGTAGTTCCATTAAAAGAAGGCGAAAACATTGAAAAAGCGCTGAAGAAATTCAAAAGAAAGTTCGAAAAAACAGGTGTAGTAAAAGAATTGAGAAACCGTCAGGCTTTCGAAAAACCCTCTGTAGCAAAGAGAAAACAAACTATGCGTGCTGTTTACGTTCAGCAATTACAGCAGGTAGAAGAATAAAAATACAAAATCTATCTGCCAGGCTTGTTTTATTGGATTCTTATTCTTATTTTCGTTGCATAAAAGTTGATGCAACGTGAATGTGCTGATTGATTCATTTTTAGATTATCTTCGGTATGAGCGGAATTATTCCGAATATACGATTAATGCTTATTTCAAAGATTTACAGCAGTTTGAAGATTTTGTAAAAGAGAAGAAGGAAGGCATATTTGTGCCGGAGGAAGTTGATACGGATATTGTACGGAATTGGATTATATCTTTGTTGGATAATAAGATTTCGCCCGTATCTGTCAACCGGAAGTTGAGTTCTTTGAAATCTTTTTTTAAATTCCTTATGAAGCAGGGATTCGTTTCTGTAAACCCGTTACGGTTTGTGACCGGTCCGAAAACAAAGAAACCGTTACCTACTTTTGTAAAAGAAAAGGATATGGAAGAGTTGTTGGATGGAGACGGGTTTGATGAGGATTTTGAAGGGGTGAGGGATCGTCTGGTACTTGAAATGCTGTATGATACCGGGGTGAGACGTTCGGAGTTGGTCGGTTTACAAGATACCGATATAGACTACGATGCTATGCTGATCAGGGTGACAGGTAAGCGTAACAAGCAGCGGCTGATTCCTTTTGCAGAAAGATTAAAAAACTTGATGCTTGCATACACTGAAGTCCGAAATCGTGAAGTTGACGCAGGATGCGGATGGTTCTTTGTCCGGAAGAATGGAGAACAATTGTCTACGGGTATTCTTTATACGATAGTAAAAAAGAGGCTTTCGGACATTCCGACATTGGCAAAATGCAGTCCCCACGTATTAAGACATTCGTTTGCAACAAGTATGTTGAATAATGGAGCGGAGTTGAACGCCGTGAAAGAGTTACTCGGTCATAGCAGTCTGGCTTCTACCAGTATTTACACACATACAACCTTTGAGGAATTAAAAAAAGTGTATCATGCTCATCCAAGAGCACAAAAAGAAGGAGGTTTATTATGAACATTAGAATTCAAGCAATCCATTTTGATGCAACTGATCAATTAGAAGCGTTTATTCAGAAGAAAGTGGCTAAGTTGGAACAGTATTTCGACGGCATTATATCGGCAGAAGTTAGTTTGAAGGTTGTAAAACCAGAATCTGCAAAGAATAAAGAAGCTGCTATTCGGTTGATTATTAAAAACGGAGATTGTTTTGCCGAAAAGGTAAATGATACCTTTGAAGAATCAATTGACGAATGCGTAGAAGCATTGGAGAAACAGTTAGTTAAATTCAAAGAAAAAATCAGAGCCAAATAAAAAAACGGTAGATAAATTTGGTATATAAGAAATAATGCCTAAATTTGCAGCCGTTTCGCCTTGGTGACGAAATGGCTGCTTTTTGAAGCAGATTGCCTCTTTAGCTCAGTTGGCCAGAGCACGTGATTTGTAATCTCGGGGTCGTTGGTTCGAATCCGACAAGAGGCTCAAAATAGTTGATAGTGGAAAGTTGACAGTTGACAGTTTATGTCACTTTCCAGTTTTATCTGTCAACTATCAATTTTCAACTGTCAACTTATTGGGCAGTTACCAGAGTGGCCAAATGGGGCTGACTGTAACTCAGCTGTCTTTCGACTTCGGTGGTTCGAATCCATCACTGCCCACAAAATAAAACAATTTATAAAAGAATTGGTTTGTTTGAAATTGCGGAAGTAGCTCAGTTGATAGAGCATTAGCCTTCCAAGCTGAGGGTCGCGGGTTTGAGTCCCGTCTTCCGCTCTTATTTATTGCCTGTGTAGCTCAGCGGTAGAGCACTTCCTTGGTAAGGAAGAGGTCCCGAGTTCAAGTCTCGGTAACAGCTCAGATGAGCATTAGATTATTCATTAATTAAATAAAAAGGAAAAAGCTATGGCTAAAGAGAAGTTTGAGCGTACCAAACCTCATGTAAACATTGGTACTATCGGTCACGTAGACCACGGAAAGACTACTTTGACTGCTGCTATTACTACAGTATTGGCAAAGAAGGGTTTGTCAGAAGTAAAATCGTTTGATCAGATTGATAACGCTCCCGAAGAAAAAGAGCGTGGTATTACTATCAATACATCACACGTTGAGTATGAAACTGCAAACCGTCACTATGCACACGTTGACTGCCCGGGACATGCCGACTATGTAAAGAACATGGTAACTGGTGCTGCGCAGATGGATGGTGCAATCATCGTGGTTGCTGCAACTGATGGTCCGATGCCTCAGACTCGTGAGCACATCTTGTTGGCTCGTCAGGTAAACGTTCCGCGTTTGGTCGTATTCTTGAACAAGTGCGATATGGTTGATGACGAAGAAATGTTGGAACTCGTTGAGATGGAGATGCGTGAACTGTTGGCAGCTTATGACTTCGAAGAAGATACTCCGATTATCCGTGGTTCTGCTTTGGGTGCATTGAATGGTGTACCTGAATGGGAAGATAAGGTAATGGAACTTATGGACGCTTGTGATACTTGGATTCAGGAGCCTGTTCGTGATGTTGAAAAGCCTTTCTTGATGCCGGTTGAGGACGTATTCTCTATTACTGGTCGTGGTACTGTAGCAACTGGTCGTATCGAGACTGGTGTTGTGAAAGTAGGTGATGAAGTTCAGATTCTCGGTTTGGGCGAAGACAAGAAGTCTGTGATTACCGGTGTAGAAATGTTCCGTAAGTTGTTGGACGAAGGTGAAGCTGGTGATAACGTTGGTTTGTTGCTTCGTGGTATCGATAAAACAGAAATCAAGCGTGGTATGGTAATTACTCATCCGGGGTCTATTACTCCTCACTCTGGTTTCAAGGCTTCTATCTACGTTTTGAAGAAAGAAGAAGGTGGACGCCATACTCCGTTCGGAAACAAATACCGTCCTCAATTCTATTTGCGTACTATGGACTGTACAGGTGAAATTCACTTGCCAGAAGGTACAGAAATGGTAATGCCGGGTGATAACGTGGAAATTACAGTAAACTTGATTTATCCGGTAGCCTTGAACGTAGGTTTGCGTTTCGCTATCCGTGAAGGTGGACGTACGGTAGGTTCTGGTCAGATTACTGAAGTTTTTGACTAATTTAAGGTCATCATAGGCTCTCCCCTAAGAGAGAGCCATTTACGGGAGTAGCTCAGTTGGTAGAGCACCGGTCTCCAAAACCGGGTGTCGGGAGTTCGAGCCTCTCCTCCCGTGCTAATAATAAAGAGTATGTTTAAGAAGATCTTTAAATATTGTAAGGAATCTTATGATGAGCTTGTCCATAAAACAACTTGGCCGACTCGTTCAGAACTTACTAACAGTGCAGTCGTAGTATTATCTGCTTCCCTACTCATTGCACTGGTTGTTTTTGCTATGGACTTCGTATTCCAGAGCGCAATGGAAGTTATTTATCCTAATTAAGTAGAGAGATGGCTGATACTGAAATGAAATGGTACGTTATGCGTGCCGTGAGTGGAAAGGAAAGCAAGGTGAAGGAGTACATTGATGCCGAAATTAAAAAAGGTGACTTTGGAAAATTCGTCTCTCAGGTGTTGATACCGACAGAAAAAGTAGTTCAGGTTCGTAATGGTAAACGTATCGTTAAGGAACGTAATCATTTACCGGGTTATGTGTTGGTAGAGGCGGCTTTAGTGGGTGAGATACCTGTATTGTTGCGTAATACGCCGAACGTATTGGGCTTTTTGGGTGAATCTAATAGTAACCCTACTCCGTTGCGTCAATCTGAGGTTAATCGTCTTTTAGGTGCTGTTGACGAAATGCAAGATGTACCTGAAGAAGTGTTGATACCTTATGCTGAAGGGGAAACGGTTAAGGTAACAGAAGGACCTTTTAGTGGCTTTTCTGCCGTAATCGAAGAAGTGAATAACGAAAAGAAGAAGCTGAAAGTAATGGTTAAGATTTTCGGCCGTAAGACGCCGTTGGAATTAGGTTTTATGCAAGTGGAGAAAGAATGATGCGTTTTGTTACGCGTATTGTTCTTGAATATCAAATTCAATAAATAACAAAAAAATGGCTAAAGAAGTTGCTGGATTAATCAAATTACAGATTAAAGGAGGCGCTGCAAATCCATCACCCCCAGTAGGTCCTGCTTTGGGTTCCAAGGGTATCAATATCATGGATTTCTGTAAAGCATTCAACGCCAGAACGCAGGAGAAAGCCGGTAAGGTGCTCCCGGTGGTAATCACCTATTATACTGATAAGTCATATGACTTTATCGTCAAGACTCCTCCCGTAGCAGTACAGTTGATGGAGATTGCGAAGTTAAAAGGTGGTTCTGCTGAACCGAACCGTAAAAAGATTGCTGAAATCTCTTGGGAGCAAGTGCGTACGATTGCTCAGGATAAAATGCCTGATTTGAATTGCTTTACAATAGAAGCTGCGATGAAATTGGTTGCAGGAACAGCAAGAAGTATGGGTATCACTGTAAAAGGAGACTTCCCGGGTTAATAATTAAAATCTTCAATTAAAATGAGTAAACTGACAAAAAACCAGAAGTTGGTCGCTGACAAGATTGAAGCAGGGAAAGCATACTCTTTGAAAGAAGCTTCTCAGTTGGTTAAGGATATCACGACAACCAAGTTTGATGCTTCCGTGGACATTGATGTACGTTTAGGTGTGGATCCCCGTAAAGCCAATCAGATGGTGAGAGGTGTTGTGTCTCTGCCAAATGGTACGGGTAAAGTTACGCGGGTTCTTTGCTTGTGTACTCCAGATGCTGAAGCTGCTGCTAAGGAAGCAGGCGCTGACTATGTAGGTCTTGATGAATATATCGAGAAGATAAAGGGCGGTTGGACTGACGTGGATGTCATTATCACTATGCCTTCAATAATGGGAAAAATCGGTGCCCTCGGTCGTGTACTCGGTCCTCGCGGATTGATGCCTAACCCGAAGAGTGGTACTGTAACTATGGATGTGGCCAAGGCTGTAAAAGAAGTGAAACAAGGTAAGATAGACTTTAAAGTAGATAAATCTGGTATTGTACACACTTCTATAGGTAAGGTTTCTTTTACTGCTGAGCAAATTGCACAGAATGCGAAAGAGTTTATTTCAACTATCAATAAGTTGAAACCTGCAGCCGCTAAGGGTACCTATATTAAGAGTATTTATCTTTCAAGTACGATGAGCCGCGGTATCAAGATTGACCCGAAGGCTGTTGAGGAAATTTAAAAAGTAATTGAATCATGAGAAAGGAAGATAAAGGTAATATTATAGCCCAACTTGGCGAAGTCTTGAATGAGTATGCTCATTTCTATCTGGTTGATGTGACGGGGTTAAATGCCGCAACGACCAGTGCGATGAGAAGAAAATGTTTTCAGTCTGAAATTAAAATGGTAGTTGTGAAGAATACATTACTTCACAAAGCTTTGGAAGCAGCTGAAACGGATTATACTCCTTTGTACGATTGCTTAAAGGGCACGACTGCTGTGTTGTTTGCAAATACGGCAAATGCTCCAGCAAAGTTGTTGAAAGATTTTGCTAAGGATGGAATGCCTGCATTGAAAGCGGCTTATGCTGAAGAAGGTTTCTATGTGGGTGCAGACCAACTCGAAGCTCTCACGGCTATCAAGAGTAAGGATGAAGTTATTGCCGAGATTGTGGCTTTGTTGCAATCACCGGCGAAGAATGTACTTTCTGCTCTTCAATCAGGTGGAAACACTATTCATGGAGTTCTCAAGACTCTCGGTGAAAGACCCGAATAATTTAAATTAGTATCAAACAAATAAAAAATAGAATAAAAATGGCAGATTTGAAAGCTATTGCTGAAGAATTGGTAAATTTGACAGTTAAGGAAGTTAATGAATTGGCAACTATCCTGAAGGATGAGTATGGAATTGAACCTGCTGCTGCAGCTGTTGCTGTTGCTGCTGGTCCTGCTGTTGGCGGTGCTGAAGCTGCTGCTGCAAAGGATTCTTTCGATGTTGTATTGAAGAGTGCAGGTGCAGCTAAGTTGCAGGTAGTTAAGGCTGTGAAAGAAGCTTGTGGCCTTGGCTTGAAAGAAGCAAAAGAAATGGTTGACGGTGCTCCTAGCGTGCTGAAGGAAGGAATGCCGAAAGCTGATGCTGAAGCTTTGAAGAAGACTCTCGAAGAAGCTGGTGCTGAAATCGAGTTGAAGTAATTAAAAAGCCTGTATTAGCAGGTTTGTCGGTAAAGAATCCTCTGGTAGAGGGTTCTTTACCTTTTTGTGTCTAAAACTATCAACAAGTTCAACTAATAATAATATAGATGTCTTCTAATCTTGTAAATCAGAGAGTTAACTTTGCAACAGTTAAGAGTCCGATGCCTTATCCGGATTTTCTTGATGTGCAATTGAAGTCGTTTAAGGACTTCCTGCAGTTGGATACTCCTCCTGAGAAACGTAAAAACGACGGCTTGTATAAAGTCTTCTCAGAGATTTTTCCAATTGCCGATACGCGTAATAACTTCGTTTTGGAGTTCCTTGATTATTATATTGATCCGCCGCGCTATACTATAGAAGAGTGTTTAGAGCGGGGACTCACCTATAGTGTGCCGCTCAAGGCCAAATTGAAGTTGTACTGTACCGATCCGGACCACGAAGACTTTGACACGGTTATTCAGGATGTGTTCTTAGGTCCTATTCCCTATATGACCGATAATGGAACTTTTATTATTAACGGTGCTGAACGAGTTGTAGTTTCTCAGTTACATCGTTCTCCAGGTGTTTTCTTCGGTTCAAGTATTCACGCGAATGGGACGCAACTGTATTCGGCACGAATCATTCCATTCAAAGGTTCATGGATTGAATTTGCTACAGACATCAATAATGTCATGTATGCGTATATCGACCGCAAGAAGAAATTGCCTGTTACGACTTTGTTGCGTGCCATAGGTTTCGAGGACGACAAGGATATTTTGGAGATATTCAACTTGGCAGAAGAAGTCAAAGCGACGAAAACCAATTTAAAGAAATACATAGGTAAGAAGTTAGCTGCGCGCGTACTGAAGAGTTGGATTGAAGATTTCGTGGATGAAGATACCGGTGAGGTGGTTTCAATAGAGCGTAATGAAGTCATCTTAGACCGTGAGGCTATATTGGACGAAGACAATATTTGTATCATTTTGGATAGCGGTGTCCAAAGTGTGTTGTTGCATAAGGAAGAGATAAATACGTCTGATTATTCTATCATTTTCAATACACTTCAGAAAGACCCGAGTAATTCTGAGAAGGAGGCTGTATTATACATTTACCGTCAGTTGCGTAATGCCGACCCCGCAGATGATGCCAGTGCACGTGAAGTTATCAATAACTTGTTCTTTTCAGAGAAACGTTATGATTTGGGCGAAGTGGGACGATACCGTATCAATAGAAAACTGAATCTTTCTACGGATATGGACGTCCGCGTATTGACGAAAGAAGATATTATCGAGATTATCAAGTATTTGATAGAGTTGATAAACTCGAAGGCACTTGTGGATGACATTGACCATTTGAGCAATCGTCGTGTAAGGACTGTGGGCGAACAATTAAGCAATCAGTTTGCTATTGGTTTGGCTCGCATGAGTCGTACGATTCGGGAACGTATGAATGTACGTGATAACGAAGTCTTTACTCCGACGGACCTGATTAATGCGAAGACCATTTCTTCCGTGATTAATTCTTTCTTCGGGACCAATGCCCTTTCGCAATTCATGGACCAGACCAACCCTTTGGCAGAGGTAACGCACAAACGTCGTTTGTCTGCCCTCGGTCCTGGCGGTTTGTCTCGTGAACGTGCCGGTTTTGAGGTGCGTGACGTACACTATACACACTATGGCCGCCTGTGTCCTATCGAATCTCCTGAAGGACCGAACATCGGTTTGATTTCTTCTTTGTGTGTATATGCCAAGATTAACGACCTCGGTTTCATCGAAACCCCCTACCGTAAGGTGCAAGACGGAGTGGTTGATTTATCATTGGAAACCGGTATTGAATATTTGACAGCAGAAGAGGAAGAAGGCAAGATTATCGGACAGGGTAATGCGCCGTTGAATGATGACGGTACGTTTATCCGTAAGAAAGTAAAGTGTCGTCAGGATGACGATTATCCAGTTGTTCCCCCTTCTGATGTGAATCTGATGGACGTGGCTCCGCAGCAGATTGCTTCTATTGCCGCATCTTTGATTCCGTTCTTGGAGCATGACGATGCGCACCGTGCGTTGATGGGTTCAAACATGATGCGCCAGGCGGTGCCTTTGTTGCGTAGCGAATCTCCGATTGTAGGTACCGGTATAGAAAAGCAGGTATGTGAGGATTCCCGTACGATGATTACAGCCGAGGGTGATGGTGTGATAGAGTATGTGGACGCTACGACCATTCGTATTTTGTACGACCGTACGGAAGAAGAAGAGTTCGTAAGTTTCGAGCCAGCGTTGAAAGAATACCGTATTCCGAAGTTCCGTCGTACAAACCAGAATATGACGATAGACCTGCGTCCTATCTGCGATAAAGGTCAACGCGTAAAAGCCGGAGACATCTTGACGGAAGGTTATTCTACCCAACAAGGAGAACTGGCGTTGGGTAAGAACCTTTTGGTGGCTTACATGCCATGGAAAGGCTATAACTATGAAGATGCCATTGTGCTGAACGAACGCGTGGTACGCGAAGATATTTTGACTTCTATCCATGTGGAAGAATTCTCGTTGGAAGTGCGTGAAACGAAACGTGGAGTGGAAGAGTTGACGGCCGACATTCCGAATGTAAGCGAAGAAGCTACTAAAGATTTGGATGAAAATGGTATTGTCCGCGTCGGTGCCCGCATTCAGCCAGGTGATATTATGATTGGTAAGATTACTCCGAAGGGTGAGAGCGATCCTTCGCCCGAAGAGAAGCTGCTGCGTGCCATTTTCGGTGATAAAGCCGGTGATGTGAAGGATGCTTCTTTGAAAGCTTCTCCGTCATTGAATGGTGTGGTGATAGATAAGAAGTTGTTCTCCCGTGCCATCAAGACACGTGCTGCCAAGGCTGCGGACAAGCTGATCCTTCCGAAAATAGATGAGGAATTCAACAGTAAGGTTGAAGATCTGAAGGCCATCTTGATAGACAAATTGTTGGAACTGACGAAAGACAAGGTTTCACAAGGCGTGAAAGATTATATGGGTAGCGATGTGATTGCTTCGGGACGTAAGTTTGCGGCTTCCGCTTTGGAAGGACTCGATTTTACGACGATACAGTTAAGTGGCTGGACGGACGACGAGCATCTGAACGGATTGATATCTCAACTGATTATAAACTTCCTGAAGAAATACAAGTTGCTTGATGCCGAACTGAAACGTAAGAAGTTTGCGATTACGATTGGCGATGAGTTGCCTTCAGGTATCATTCAGATGGCTAAGGTTTATATCGCCAAGAAACGTAAGATCGGTGTCGGCGACAAGATGGCCGGACGTCACGGAAACAAGGGTATCGTATCAAAAATCGTACGTCAGGAAGACATGCCGTTCTTGGCTGACGGAACGCCGGTCGATATCGTTTTGAATCCGTTGGGTGTGCCTTCTCGTATGAACATCGGTCAGATTTTCGAGACTGTTTTAGGGGCTGCCGGAAAAGAACTTGGAGTGAAGTTTGCGACTCCGATTTTCGATGGTGCTACGTTGGATGACTTGTGTGAATGGACGGATAAGGCCGGTTTGCCGCGCTATTGCTCTACGCAGTTGTATGATGGCGAGACCGGTGAGAAGTTCGACCAGTTGGCCACTGTCGGTATTGCTTATATGTTGAAGTTAGGCCACATGGTAGAAGACAAGATGCACGCCCGTTCCATCGGTCCGTATTCATTGATTACCCAACAGCCGCTCGGTGGTAAGGCACAGTTCGGTGGTCAGCGTTTCGGAGAAATGGAAGTCTGGGCCATCGAGGCGTTCGGTGCATCTCATGTGCTACAGGAAATCTTGACTATCAAGTCGGACGATGTGGTAGGCCGTTCGAAAGCATACGAAGCGATTGTCAAGGGCGAGCCGATGCCGACTCCGGGTATCCCGGAATCACTGAATGTGTTGCTCCACGAGTTGAGAGGCTTGGGGTTGAGCATTACGCTTGAATAACAGTTGAACTCTTTTATTAATAACAGAATATGGCTTTTAGAAAAGAATCTAAAATAAAGAGTAACTTTACGAAGATTACCATCGGATTGGCTTCGCCCGAAGAAATCCTGGAAAATTCGTATGGTGAGGTTTTGAAACCCGAAACCATTAACTATCGTACCTATAAACCCGAACGTGACGGTTTGTTCTGCGAGCGTATTTTTGGTCCGACGAAGGATTATGAATGCCATTGCGGAAAGTACAAGCGGATTCGTTATAAAGGAATCGTTTGCGATCGTTGTGGCGTGGAAGTGACAGAAAAGAAGGTACGTCGCGAACGTTCAGGACACATTGCGTTGGTGGTGCCTGTGGCTCATATCTGGTATTTTCGTTCGTTACCGAACAAAATCGGTTATCTGTTGGGAATACCGACAAAGAAGTTGGATGCAGTCATTTACTACGAACGTTATATAGTCATTCAGCCGGGTGTGTTGGCCGAAGAAGGAATCGCAGCCAATGACTTGTTGACCGAAGATGAATATTTGGATTATCTGGAGAAACTTCCCAAAGAGAACCAGTATTTGGATGATTCGGATCCTAATAAGTTCATAGCCAAGATGGGTGCAGAGGCCATTTATGACCTTTTGCTCCGTTTGGATTTGGATAAATTGTCATACGAATTGCGTGACAGTGCCAATGCCGATACGGCCCAGCAGCGTAAGACCGAAGCCCTGAAGCGATTGCAGGTGGTTGAGTCATTCCGTGCCAGCCGGGGACGCAATAAGCCCGAATGGATGATTATGAAAATCCTTCCGGTGATTCCGCCCGAACTGCGTCCGTTGGTTCCGTTGGATGGCGGCCGTTTTGCCACTTCCGACTTGAACGACTTGTATCGCCGTGTCATTATCCGTAACAACCGTCTGAAGCGACTGATTGAAATCAAAGCTCCCGAGGTGATTTTGCGTAATGAGAAACGTATGTTGCAAGAGGCCGTGGACAGCTTGTTCGACAACTCCCGCAAATCCAGTGCGGTAAAGACGGATGCCAACCGTCCTTTGAAGTCCCTTTCCGATTCGTTGAAAGGTAAGCAAGGCCGTTTCCGTCAGAACCTGTTGGGTAAGCGTGTGGACTATTCAGCCCGTTCGGTAATCGTTGTAGGACCGGAGTTGAAGATGGGAGAATGCGGTCTGCCTAAATTGATGGCCGCAGAACTTTATAAGCCGTTCATCATCCGTAAGCTCATAGAACGCGGTATCGTGAAGACCGTGAAGTCTGCCAAGAAGATTGTAGACCGCAAGGAACCCGTGATTTGGGATATTTTGGAATACGTAATGAAAGGTCATCCGGTGTTGTTGAACCGTGCCCCGACATTGCACCGCTTGGGTATCCAGGCTTTCCAACCCAAGATGATAGAAGGTAAGGCTATCCAGTTGCACCCGTTGGCATGTACGGCGTTCAATGCCGATTTCGACGGTGACCAGATGGCTGTGCATTTGCCTTTGAGCAACGAAGCGATTCTGGAAGCGCAGATTCTGATGTTGCAGTCTCACAATATTCTGAATCCGGCAAACGGTGCGCCGATTACGGTGCCTTCTCAGGATATGGTGTTGGGCCTCTACTATATTACCAAGCTCCGTCCCGGTTCTAAGGGCGAAGGTTTGACATTCTATGGTCCCGAAGAGGCTATCATTGCTTACAATGAGAAGCGTGTGGACATTCATGCGCCTATTAAAGTTGTGGTAAAAGACCTGAATGCGAATGGCGAGTTGGAAAAGAAGATGGTGGAAACGTCTGTAGGTCGTGTGATTGTCAACGAGATTATACCGGAAGAAGTCGGATATTTCAATGACATCATTTCCAAAAAGACCTTGCGCGGCATCATTACCGACGTGATCAAGACGGTAGGTGTGGCTCGTGCCTGCGAATTCCTGGACGGTATCAAGAATCTGGGTTATCGCATGGCATACGTGGGCGGTTTGTCTTTCAACTTGGGGGATATTATCATTCCGGAAGAAAAAGAGGAACTGGTTCGTCGCGGAAACGAAGAAGTGGAACGTATTGCCAATGATTATGGTATGGGTTTCATTACGGACAACGAACGTTATAACCAGGTCATCGATACTTGGACACACGTCAATAACGACCTTTCCAAGGTCTTGATGAAGACCATGAAAGAAGCCGATCAGGGTTTCAATGCCGTATATATGATGTTGGATTCCGGAGCCCGTGGTTCTGCCGGACAGATCAGCCAGCTTTCCGGTATGCGTGGTTTGATGGCCAAGCCCCAGAAAGCCGGAGCCGAAGGCGCCCAGATTATCGAAAACCCGATTCTTTCCAACTTCAAGGAAGGCATGAGTGTGTTGGAGTACTTCATTTCTACCCACGGTGCCCGTAAGGGTCTGGCCGATACGGCCTTGAAGACAGCCGATGCCGGTTACTTGACGCGTCGTCTTGTGGACGTATCCCACGATGTGATTATCACGGAAGAGGATTGCGGTACGTTGCGCGGTCTGGTATGTACGGCTTTGAAGAACGGCGATGAAGTCATTTCTTCACTTTACGAACGTATCCTCGGACGTGTGTCCGTGCATGATATTATCAATCCTACGACGGGTAAGTTGATTGTTTCCGCCGGGGAGGAAATCACGGAAGACAAGGCACAGGAAATCGAAGACTCTCCGATTGAGAGTGTGGAAATCCGTTCCGTATTGACTTGCGAGAGCCGTAAGGGAGTCTGCATGAAGTGCTATGGCCGCAACTTGGCTACGAGCCGGATGGTACAGAAAGGCGAGGCGGTCGGTGTGATTGCCGCCCAGTCCATCGGTGAGCCGGGTACACAGTTGACGTTGCGTACGTTCCATGCCGGTGGTGTGGCTTCGAATGCGGCAGCCAATGCGTCTATCGTCGCGAAGTACGATTCGAAGGTAGAGTTTGAAGAGTTGCGTACGGTAGACATTACCGATGAGACCGGAAATGCAGCCAAGATGGTGGTAGGACGTTTGGCCGAGGTCCGCTTCGTCGACGTGAATACCGATATTGTCCTCTTCACGCAAAATGTGCCTTACGGTTCTACTTTGTATGTGAACGAAGGAGATAAAGTAGAGAAAGGCAAGCTGATAGCCAAGTGGGATCCGTTTAACGCGGTTATCGTGACGGAAACTCCGGGTAAGATTCAGTTTGAAGACGTGATAGAAGGTGTGACTTATCGTGTGGAAGCCGACGAGACGACGGGTCTGCGCGAGATGATTATCATAGAGTCAAAAGACAGGACGAAGGTTCCTTCGGCTCATATCTTGGACGAGAACGGAGAGCTGATTCGTACGTATAACTTCCCCATCGGCGGACACTTGGCTATTGAGGACAATCAGATTGTCAAAGCCGGAGACGTATTGGTGAAGATTCCGCGTGCCGTAGGTAAAGCCGGCGACATCACGGGAGGTCTTCCGCGTGTGACGGAGTTGTTCGAAGCGCGTAATCCGTCCAATCCCGCAGTGGTTTCGGAAATCGACGGTGAAATCACGATGGGTAAACTGAAACGCGGTAACCGTGAGATTATCGTCACTTCCAAGTTGGGTGAAGTGAAGAAGTATCTCGTGCCGTTGTCCAAACAGATTCTGGTACAAGAGAACGACTATGTACGTGCTGGTACTCCGTTGTCTGACGGTGCCACTACGCCTGCCGACATTTTGGCCATTAAAGGTCCAACGGCGGTGCAGGAGTATATCGTGAACGAGATACAGGACGTGTACCGTCTGCAGGGTGTGAAGATTAACGATAAGCACTTTGAGGTGATTGTCCGCCAGATGATGCGCAAAGTGCAGATTGACGAACCGGGCGACACGCGGTTCTTGGAACAGCAGATTGTAGACAAACTCGATTTCGCAGAAGAGAACGACCGCATTTGGGGCAAGAAAGTCGTGGTGGATGCCGGTGACTCGGAAACGATGCAGAAAGGTATGATTGTGACGGCCCGTAAGTTGCGTGACGAGAATTCTACGTTGAAACGTAAGGATTTGAAGTTAGTGCAGGTACGTGACGCCATGCCGGCCACTTCAATCCAGATTCTGCAAGGTATTACCCGTGCGGCACTGCAGACTTCGAGCTTCATGTCGGCAGCTTCCTTCCAGGAAACGACGAAGGTGCTGAATGACGCGGCCATCAATGGAAAGACCGATAAACTCGAAGGTATGAAGGAGAACGTGATTTGCGGTCATCTGATACCGGCGGGTACGGGGCTTCGTGAGTTCGGTAAGATTGTCGTAGGTTGTCAGGAGGAATACGATCGCCTGATGGCCAATCGTAAGTCCATACTTGATTTTGACAAGTAGATAAATCTTGTAAAGGAGTGTTGACAAGACCGCTTCCGGATATATTCCGGGGCGGTTTTTTTGTAGTGTAACGAATCGTTTGTTTGGTGTTACATTTTATATATTCCTATTGTTTGGTCGGTTTATTTTATCCACCTTTATAGTGAAATAAATATGTATAATTCTTGTGAGGCTTTTTTATGATAGGACTTATTAGAAAATGGGATAACTTGAAATCCTTGATTACATTATCTTTCCTTTTCGGGTGGTGTTGCCAAACCTTGGCCCAAACGGTATGCGCTCCGTCTGCATTGGACAGCCTTTTAGGATGCATGACCCGTGTGGTGTCCGCGACACGTCGTATGGTCCAGGAGAAGGTCTACCTCCATTTCGACAACACGGGTTACTTCATGGGCGAGAAGATGTGGTTCACGGCCTATGTGGTCCGTGCAGACGGGCACCGTCCCGGCGTCCGTAGCCGCGTGCTCTACGTCGAGCTGCTGAACCCGGGCGGCGACGTGGTGCAGCGGCGGAAGCTGAAGATAGACGGGCGGGGCCATGCGCACGGTGACTTATCGTTGGATTCTCTTTACGGTGCGGGCTTCTATGAGGTCCGTGCCTTCACCCGTTACATGTCGAACTGGGGCGGCGCGGCGTGTTTCTCCCGCGTGTTCCCGGTGTTCCGCGCCCCTTCCGCCCCGGGAGCTTATGAGCCGGTGATGGACGAGCGCAGTTACCGCCGCCGCTTGCCTGATTTCCGCGAGGCGGACACGTTGCAGCGTTCGCGCCTGAACGTGTCCTTTTATCCGGAGGGTGGCCGTCTGGTGTCGGGCTTGCGCAGCCGTGTGGCCTTTCAGGTCTCCGACGGCAGTGGGTGTCATGTGCATGCCGCGGGTGAGCTGCTGGACGGCGCGGGGCGTGTGGTGTGCCGTGGCTCCTCGGACAGCACGGGTCGTGGCGTGTTCACAGTCCCGTCATCCTGCGACGGTCTTCGTTTCCGCCTGCGTGACGCCCGTGGCCATATTAAGGAATTTCCCTTGCCGGCGCCATCCTCGGAGGGTTGCGTATTGGAGCTCCCCCCTTGTTTTGACGATTCTTTGCGCTTCAGCGTCCATGGCACGGCGTCGTACCGCGACCGCCTGTTGGGCTACATGCTGATGAACTACGGCCGTGTATGGACTTGCGACACGTTCCGCGTGGGCCCGGGTTACCATAAGTCGTACCTTCGGGACAGCCTCCCCGAGGGCGTGAACCAGCTGACGGTGTTCGACGGCAGCGGCCGCATCTTGTGCGAACGCTTGTTTTTCCTTTTTCCGAAGCCTTCGGCCTCCGACACGATCGGCATCATGTCAGAGACGTCCCGCCTCACGCCCTGCGGCAAGGTCCGCCTCCGCCTGCGTTCCGTCCCCGGCTCTGTCTTCTCCTTTTCGGCGATGGACGGCGGCACGGTGTTCAACGGGCGCAGCCCTTCGGTGAAATCATGGCTGCTGCTGTCTTCCGAAGTGAAGGGTTACATCGACAATGTGGGTTATTATTTCGAGTCGGACGATTCGGTGCACCGCCGTGCGTCCGACCTGTTGATGTTGGTCCAGGGCTGGCGGCGTTACGATTGGGAGGAGCTGTCCGGGTATCGCCCGCGCAGTCCGGAGGAGTGGTATCCGGTAGAAGACATGTTGTATATCACGGGACATTTGCGTTCGGTTAAGAAGTCCTTGCCGGTGGATAGCATTCCGATTAAAGTCTACGTGTATTCCGGTGGAAGTTACACGGACGGTGAGATGTTGACAGATAGCGCGGGTCGTTATGCCTTTTCGCTTCCGGACGTATGGGGGGAGTGGAACCTTCAGCTCAAGGCCGGTGTGAAGAAGCTTAAGAGCCGTTACCTCTTGACGGTTGACCGTCGTTTCGGTCCTCCGGCCCGCCGCTTGTCCCCTTATGAGTGCCGTGCCCTTCCGGTCCTTCCGTCGGACTTGCCCTTACTGCCGGACACGATGGAGTTCGACACGTTGCCCCTTCTTTCCCTTTCGGAACGGCTTCACAAGCTTCCCGAGGTGGACGTGAAGGCCAAGCGCCGTTTCACGGACGGTGCCCGTGCGGCCTGGGCTACGGAGAAGCGCGGGCAGTATTGGGCCGACGTGTATTATGACTGCGATGAGGAAACGGAACGGTATTTGGATGAAGGGAAAGAAATCCCGTTGTTTTGTGATTGGTTCATGGAGCGGAGTGAGTTTGTGGATTTAAGCCATACTCCGTTTTATACAGGGGCATTCGGTGAAATGGATTCAAATCCGCTTGAAGAAGCCGCAGTGGAGGCAGGGGATGTGGAGAAAAGTCCTACCTTTGGGAAGGAACATGTGGAATGGGGACGTTACAAGGGGCGTCCAATCGTGTGGATCTTGGATAACGAATATGCAAAAGGAGGAGGGGAGATGGCTATAGAGGTTCCTATAAGCGAACGAACGAAAGAGACCATAGCTTTGTTCCCTTTTTTCTTGGATGAAGCGAAGTCCGTGTATATTACGGAGAATCCCAATGCGTCGGTAGCTTACCATTATCCCCCTTATGCAGAGGATGTGGTTACCGTATTCGTCTACACGCATTTCTCTCCTCGTCGTAGGATGGAGAAAGGCGTTCGCCGCACATACTTCCAAGGTTACAACGTGCCTTCCACGTTCGAGATGCCGGATTATTCCCTGATGCCCCCGGCGGAGGACTTCCGCCGTACGCTGTATTGGAACCCGGACGTGCGGATGGACGAGAATGGCGAGGCTATTATCGAGTTTTACAACAATTCGTCTTGCCGTGAAATCCGGATATCCGCTGAGGGTGTCACACCGGACGGGCGGAGCATTTTCAATGAATGAGGGGAGGAACCATCAAGGGAGGGAAACGGCAGAATGTCAAAAAGTAAGTTTCTCCCCTTTGAGAATCGTTCATTTGGGGACGAGTGGGGGCGTGGAGGAAAATAGACGATTCTCATCGGTTTTGCGGTTTCCTGTTTGTAAGGGAATGAGGGCTTAGGCTGCCTTTTTGCCGGAAGCTCGGTCAGGTGGGGCGCATGGCGTGCCGTTCCGGTAAAGCGCGATAGCGTTTCCTGGAGCTTTTTGATAGTTGCCAAATGTATGCCGAAACGTCCGTTCTGGCTCTTTTCGGACCATTTTCAGGGCTTCTTTTCCTGCTTTGGGGACGTTTTTGGGCTTTTTCCCGCACTGCTTTTCCTCATTCTGCGCCGAACGATTTTTCGCTTTCAGCCGAATGATTTTTCGTTTGGCTGTGATTGATTTGCATATATGCGCGAAATATCCATTTGTTTGGCGTTTTTTTGGATATTTATTCATAAAAATCTTTTTGGTTGGTTGCTGTTGGACTTTTTACGTTTGTCATATAGTTTCTTTCTTACTTACTTAAGATATGATGGAATTGACTTTTTGCTTTCGTTTTGTTATAAGACGTTCGATTTCTTATGATTAGTTATATAAAGCCGTTTTCCGACTCATTGATATAATTTTTTGCGTATCTTTTTATATAGAGTGATAAACCTGTGGGAATTTTTTCTGGCAGTTTTACGATTTCCCGTGCTACGGCCAAACCTTTTTCATGATTTTTTAAGTGGTTTTTATATAATATCATTAATTCGTATCTGGCCTTAAATTTGGAGGGGTACATTTTAATGGATTTTTTAAGATGTTCTTCTGCTTCTTGATATTGTCTTAATGGTATTAATGCTTTTGCATATAGCAATTCTGATTCGTCACTCTTGATATAATACGAGAATGTATCGAGAGTTTTTATAACATTATTGTGTTCTTTATTTGCAAAAAGATAAGTAGCACGCCTGATTAGGTATTGTGGATTGTCATGTAAAATCGGGATGGAAGAATATGATTCCTTTTCCTTGTATATGAACGTTTTGTATTCATTATGTTTAGCAAAGAATAGAAAGGTGCTAGCTGTTAGTATCATTATGAAAATACCATTGAAAATATATTTCCTTTTTATCATACTTAGGTTTATACAATTATGTCGTATTGTAGAGATGAAAGTTATTATGAGCAGTTGGCAGTATAAGATTTGGGCAAAATAACTAATGCAAGAAGAAATAAAAAATAGAAATATCATAAAATAACTATTTGAATCAATATATACTTTTTTATAAGTAATAAGAGCCGTGAATAAAACTATGAAGGATGGGAGCAATCCGAATTTACATAGGAACTCTAAGAAGTCATTATATGCATAGGAGGTATTTCCTGCTAAAAAGCTCATTTTGTCGGAAACTTTTATTGAGTTTAAAAACATTTGCTGATAATCCATATAGATATTAGGAAATTTTCCAACCCCAATTCCAAGACCAGGGTTGTCAGTGAATATATTAAAAGAGCTTCTCCAAATAAGTATTCTGCCAAGACTAGAATCTGTTTTTAGCGTAAAGGCTAGGCATATAGTGCATATTATGGTGATAATTAGAAGTATTGGAAACCTGATTCTTATTTTATATAGAATTAAAGTTATCAAAATAATAAAAGATGCCCTTGAAGAAAAGTATATGGCTGTAGCGGCTAGTAAAATGGTGAATATAATAAAACTTGTTTTTTTTAAGACTTTTCCGTCTTTTAAGGGAAGGTTAAGGGACAAGAAGCAGATTATAAGTGATATATAGGTGGAAAATATGACACTGTTGTAAAATCTTATGGGTAGAAGGTCTTGTATATGGATAAAGCATACGAATTGTATCATTAACCAAATTAATAAAATGTAGAATAAGCTTTTTTGGGCGAAAGAATAATCGTTCCTAATCAGGTTGCGTAAATTAACCATCCAACATAATAATATGACCATTTTGAGTAAAGCTTGGTAGTAGATTAGAATTTCTTGTTGGATAATAAGTCTGAGAAATTCTATAATAATTACAATAAGAATCCCTATTTCCAGTAATGTAAATTTGTAATGCCCCGTAATTGTGAGAAATATGGAGGATAATACGACAATAGAAGATGCAATGCAAAAAAATAGATAACTATTTAAGTATATGTCAAAATAGAACGTTGGTATGAACATACATAGCAAAAATAAGCATAATGTTCCCCTTTTCAAATAATGAATGAAAGTTCTATAACGATATAGAAAATGTACATTGTACATTTATGAATGTGTTATTTAGATAATTTTATTGTTTTAGACGCACCATTATTGCATTAATAAACTCGTCAGGCTTATTGCAACTTAATACGTATTTCTGATTCTTTGAACATTCAACTATTATCATCTTTTTTTTATTATTAAATAATGTATAGTATTTCTTGTCTGCATCTAAAATACCAATATAGCCCCATACTCCATTACTTCCAAATCTTCTTACGCCTTTTGGTAGGTCATGAATCCGATTTATTTTTAAAATGTTATTTAAATAAATCTTTTTATGGAACATGAAACCTTGTATATGTATATAGTTGTTTTTTAGTTTTATGAAAATGGGAGAAAAGGCAAAAGTTAAGAAATATATAATATATGATAAAGACAAGAGTACTATTACCATACTATTTTCATAACTTCTTTTTTCCCATACAGTAGCGGTAGCTACTGATATATATGTCATTATCAGTATTGATGACACAACAACAGTCGTTAAAAAAACATACGCACTCGGAGTACATTTATAATATTGTTCCATAGAAAGCACCTCTTATTTGATTTCTAATTTCTTCTTCAGAAAATTGGTTGAATAATTCTGGTCTGATTTCCTTTAGTGGCTCAATAACTTCATTTATTATTTGTTCAATTTCTTCTGAAGCGAAATATTTAACTTTCTTGTCTTCATTGACAATGTTCCATAAGGTCCTTATATTAAATAAGGATGTGTTGTCTGTTCTTACAGCCACTATACTCTCTGTATCCATTTGTGTATATGTGTATGTTGCAGCCATTGTATTAAGTTGCCAATATACTAGTGCCATGAAGACCCATTCTGCAAACCAAAACCAAGAGTAGGGTTGGATTTCTGTATTAAATCCTCTCCCTTTTGTTAAACTCTCTGCTATTTTGTTTTTGAATCCAATTTTAGATATGGCATCATCGAACAAGTGATTCTTAGAGCATAATCTGACCATTAGTTTTAAATCATTATTTTGAATAGCCTGTCTTATGTCATCATTCGCGTATGCCATTATTAATTTTATAATTCCATCATCTAATAAAATTTCTCCTTCATATCCATAGCGTGAGAAATATGTTTGCGGAGATTTTATAAAATCTTTTGCTAACTCAGGATAACAGAAAACGTCATTAGCTAATTGTTTTACAGCATTTATATATTGTTTGTTGTCCATTGATAGAGGAACTGCTATGGCCTTGGTCTTTACGTTCGTATTAGTGTTTCCATTTAAGATGAAATCATTCCCTATATCTTTAGTTTCCATGCCTGAATCGCTATTGCATCCTGTGGCACCTGTTAAAACAGAAATTCCGAGAACTGAATTTTTGAATATCTTTTTTTTCATGACTTTTTATTTTATGGATAAATTGTATTTTAACATAATATTGGGTAGTATTTGGTTTATATGTTTTTTTATATCTGCTATAAAATGAGGGCTGTTGAAAAGCATCGTGCAGACTTCGCAGATATGCATGGAATAATCTATTTCATTTCTTTTTATGGGTGTATTTCTGTATAAAAACTCTAATATTTTTATGGGACCTTCTGTATGAATCCAAATTTTAAGCAAGTCCTCAAATTGGTTGGATTCGATAGAGGCTTTCGTGCTATATTGGATATTACCTACTTTCAGGGTCTGATTTTGCAGGCAAGTTAACCCACAACAGCAGTAAATATCTCCATTAGGAGTTATGGCAATAGTATGAAAAATTGAATTGCAGGTGTTATAATGTGGGGGGACTTCTTTTTTTTGATGTTTTCTCTCTTCTTTTGCTTCATCTGTGACAGGCATCCAAACTCCCTGCATAATTTTAATACAAGTTGAGTCTGACATATTATTTCCTATGTATTTTGAAATCCTTTTGTCTTTGATGAATATAGTTCTATTAAAACTTGAGTTTAAGTGCGCTTCGACATTGACTAATGTGTTAAAGCCAAGGTCTCGTGATGCTAAACATGCATTGATGATGTTTTCATAAGGAATCCATTCTTGATGGTCATCACCTGTGCTGTAATTTATTTCGTTTAATCCGTGTTCTTTAAGTTTTACCAAAAACGAATAGGCTTTTTCATAGCTTGTTGCCCAATATGCATTAGTGACAATACGTGTCGTTAGTCCTTTTTTATTTGCGTAAATGATACCTTTAAGCAAATCGCCTTTAATTGATGTGCATTCTCCACCGCTGAATACAATGGTTTTGATTGAAGGGTAGTAGCTAAGTATCTTGTCGATGTATTGGTAAATGTGATTCAAACCCATTCTCTCCTTCTTATGGGGGCTACATTGGAAACAACAGTTTTTGCATTGCGCGGTGCAATGCATGGTTGTCAATAACGATAATGTAGTTGGCTCTATAGGTTTAAACAACATAATTTATTTTTTTATTTTTGCAAATATATTGAAAAGTTTGGCAAGGTATTGTTATCATGATTATTTTTAACGTTATTTGATTTATGGTGCAAGATATGCATGTTTTTCTATTTTATTAAGAAAGTTGAGCGTTATGTCATAATCTTACAAATAGAGCTTGTCAAATAGGCTTGGATGTTTCATACATGAAAATATATGTAACATACGCGAAAGTATGGTTTGGAAGAAATTCGTAATTTTGGGGTATCGTATGTTGTTTGTTAAGACCCAAAGGAATATGAATAGTCTAAAGATGTGGATGGCAGTGTGGACCGGGATATGCGTGGCGGTGTTCCTGGCTTGCCATCCGGGAAAATCCCGGCTTGAAGAAGCATTGGAAGCAGCGGGCGAGAACCGTTCAGAGTTGGAACAAGTGTTGGATCACTACCGTGGTGACAGCCTGAAATCCCTTGCCGCGCAGTTCTTGATAGAGAATATGCCCTGCCATTATGCTTATGCGGGAAAGGAGTTGGAGAAGTACCGCCGATATTTCGAGCGGTTCCCGCCGTGCGCTTGGCGCGGCCCTGAGTTTGTACGTGATTCTTTGCTTGAAGTTGATGGTGCATTTTGTCCCGACTCATTATACAAGGTTTACGACATACATGTCATTAAATCCGATTACCTTATCCGTAACATCGACCAGGCTTTCGAGGTATGGCACGGACAACCATGGGGGCGGCACGTGGACTTTGCCGACTTCTTGGAATTCATCCTGCCCTACCGGGTGGGGACGGAGACGCTTTCCGACTGGCGGCAGGAGGTCTATGACCGCTACAACCCGATGTTGGACAGCATCCGTGCCTCGGCAGACAGCACGGATGTGTTGGCCGTGGCGCAGGCCTTGATGGATTCCTTGTCTGTGGGGACGGTTTATTTTACGGGCTTGTTCCCCTCGGGCATCACGGTGGGGCCAGACCTCGTGGAGTGGCGTTCGGGCAACTGCCGTGAACTGACGGACTTGGTGACGTATGTATTCCGTGCCTTAGGCATCCCCGGCGGATGCGACAAGATGCTGATGCGAGGCGACAAGAATGTGGCGCATTATTGGAATTTCGTGGTGGACGGTGAAGATTCCACTTATTTTGCCTCCATCGGCCAAAGCTCGAAACAGTTTGCGAAAGCCGAGACGTATTGGGACCCGAAAGGGAAAGTTTACCGGGAGACGTTCAGCCTGAACAGGGCGATGCGCGATGCCTGCGGGCGTGACACGACGGATGTCCCGCCGGTGTTCCGCGAACCGTTGATGCAAGACGTGACGGCAGCCTATGCCGGGAAAATCAACCGCTTCCTGCGCATTCCGGCAGACAGCCTCGCCCTTGTCCCGCACGCGGGCGAGACGGTCTACCTTTGCCTTGCCACGCGTGGGACGTGGGTGCCCGTGGGGTATGGGCGTTTCGAGGGCGATACGGTGCGCATCGACAATGTGCAGGGCGATGTGGTGTTCCGCCTGGTGGTTTGCCGCAAAGGGCATTTGGTGTCGCTCGGCGTGCCGTTCCTTTTGGAGAAGTATACCGGGGCGGTGCGCTTCTTCCGTGCCGGGGAGGAACGGCAAAAAGCCGTGTTGCTGCAAAAGTTCAAGGAGGATTTCCAGGCCCACATGGTGGGCGGTGTGTTCGAGGCATCGGACCATCCGGATTTCCGCTGCCCTGATACCTTGTTTGCCATTAAAGGGCGTCCGCCTCGTTTGAGGAATGTGGTATGTTTGCCGGATAAAGGGGAGGCCCGCCGTTACGTCCGCTACTACGGGCCGCCTACGCGCCATTGTAATGTATCCGAGTTGGCCTTCTACGTTTCTGCTGCAGACACGGCGGCCTTGTGCGGGCGTATTGTCAGCCCTCCGGGCGTGGCGGAAGGCCGTATCGTGAACCAGTTCGGCAACGTGTTCGACGGTGACCCTTACACTTCGATGGATTACCGTGAACCGTCCGGCGGATGGGTGGGAATGGATTTCGGCCGTCCCATGCATATTGGCAAGTTGGTCTATATGCCGCGCAACCGTGACAACTTTATCCGCACAGGCGACCGTTATGAGCTGTTCTATGCCACGGCGGCCGGTTGGGAGTCGTTGGGCGAACAGACGGCGGAGTCTGATTCTTTGGTTTACAAAGTGCCTCGGGGCGCGTTGCTTTACCTTCGCGACCATACGCGCGGTAGCGACGACCGTATCTTTGAGATGGTGGACGGGCGGCAGAAATTGTGGTAAAGTGAGAAAGAATAGCAAAAAAATGCGTATTTTACGTGAATGTTACATTTGATGTAATATATGTAAAATAGGAGAAAGCGACTTGTCGCTTTTGTCTCTATCTTTGAGGCAAGTTTTCAATTTAGTAAGGAAGTAAACGATAAAATGGTTTCTTCCGGTAATTTAATAATAGAAGAATATGAAAAAAATGAAATTTCTTTTAGTGGGTCTGTTGGTTGCTTCAACGGGTTATGTGGGTTATGCCGTTTACGATGACATGAAGAGTCCGGATTGGGAGAATTTCTATCTGTCAGATGTGGAAGCGTTGGCAATAAATGAGGGTGGTGAGAGTACCGTACATGTGACTTGTCGTTGTTCTGATGATATGGATCAAAGTTGTGCTGCTAATAATAAAAGTTCTATTTGTGGCGGCGGTGCAGGTGTGGATTGTTCTAAATACAATACAAATTGTTCAAAGCAAACTGAAGAAAATGATTCGGTGAGATAATAATCAATGCTAATTTTAACTCAATGAGGTGTCTGCTTACATCTCATTGAGTTCATATTATAAGGTAAGGAATGAAAAAGCAAATAATTTTATGGGTTGTGGCTGCTTGCATGTTGGCCGGTTGTATGAAGAATAAGAAAGGTAATTTCACACTCCCGGTGGATTCAAGAGCCGATATGGCTGTGGCAAATTTGGAGATAGATACTATCCGATTGGATTCTGTGGTTACCTCTTATGTGATAGAAACAAGTTTGCGGGATAGTGTGATTTCTGTTTTGGATAAGTATTTTGGGATGTTGTACCGGTTTAATTTAGATGGGAGCTTTAAGGAAAAGAAATTAGGGCGGGGACATGCCAAAAGCGAAACTTCTATAGGTCATATCGCCACACATGCCTTTATGGATAATGGAGACCTCTTTTTGTTGGATTACAGTGGAGGGCATCATATATATGACAAAGATATTCAAATGAAGGATTTTTTCCGGGTCATTTATGAGAATAGTGGAGACGGCAGTTTAAATAAGGATAAGCTTTATAAAACACCTTCGGAGTACACCCATTTGTACAATGATATTGTGTGCAGGAGCTATAAAAACAATGTGTATTTTAATGTGCGTATGTCTTATCCTATGTGTTGTTATGTGAATAATACCAAACAACATTTGGAAGAAAATGCCAATATCTTGGAAGTGAAACTTGATGAACAGGAGTTCGGTCGTTTGTTGGCTGTCGGTTATCCGGATAGTTACCAAAAGAATAGCCTAAACAAGGCAATCTTTTCCTCTGTGAATTATGACATCGCCAAGAATGGGGATTTTTATGTGACTTATGAGGCTGATACCCTCATTTACCAATATGATTGCGATTATGGGCAGAAAAAGTGTTTTGGCTATGCGGGCAAAGATATGGATTTGAATTATAGGTATATTAAGACACCTAAAGAATCGGGTAAGTATTGGAGGAACGAGCGTCAAACCAAGGGTTATTACAACTGGTTAGAGTATGTGGATGAAACAGGATTGCTGTTCCGCTCTTATCAAAAAGGCGGTGCCCAGCCAGTTGATGGTCTTCAAATTTATAAAGACGGAGTGTTGATAGGAGATGTGAATGTGCCTAAAGGGCTTAAAGTCTGTGGGTATGTTTCTCCTTATTATTATTCATACGTCATGCCAAACGAAGAACGGGAAATCATGTACTTATATCGTTTTAAGTTATGAGCAGGAAATATGTATGGGTTTGCGTAGGGTTGATAGCAGTGGTTTGGAGCTTTTTTTTCTTTTGGAATTTAATATCTAAAAAAAATGATGTGGTTACAAATTTGGAAAGTCGAGTGGCAGAGGATACTTTTTGGAAACAGCTTCCGTTGACTGAAGTCCGAATTAAAAATAAAGTTGTCAAATTAAATGCTGTAAGAACCGGTGAGAAAGTAACGGCTCGGTATGTCTTATATAATACGGGTAATAATCCGTTGTTTATAGAGTACGTGAATCCGGATTGTAGTTGTACTGGGTATGAGGTAAGTGATAGTATTACATTTCCGGGAGATTCTTTACAAATCATGTTGAAGTTTGATACTACGGGTAAGGCTGGAATAAATTTTATGAGTGCGGTAGTGAAAGCCAATACTTCTACGGCATTGTACAAGCTAAGTTTTGTGGTTGATGTCTTGGAATAGGCCGGATTGCAATAATCGTTATTGGAAATATAGGAAACCGTGAATTGCTAAATAGGTAGTTGGTTTTAAAATAAGCAATTGAATCGTAAGTTGGATGAATTTGTAGTATCCCATTCTTTTAGAATTTATATGTGAGGGCTGATGCAGCTTTTTTTAGGCCGCATGTTGCCGTTACGGGAGAAAATGCCTATATTTGTACCTATATATAAATAGGTATATGAAATATAAATTCTAACGATTATGAGTAATGAAGAAAAACCGCAGCAGGAAGGTATGCTGCAAATAGAGATCAGTCCGGAAGTAGCTCAGGGAACATACGCAAACTTGGCCATGATTGCACACTCCACATCCGAGGTGATTATAGACTTCGTGTGCATGATGCCGGGATTGCCAAAGGCGAATGTGAAATCCCGTATCGTCATGGCTCCGGAGCATGCCAAGCGTCTGCTTTATGCCTTGCAGGACAATATTAATAAGTACGAACATAACTTCGGAGAAATAGATATGCATCAGGGCGGACCTCGTACGGTGGCTCCGTTCAAAATCAATAAGGGGGAGGCTTAGTCCTCCTTCTTTTTTTGCCTTGAATCCGTAAAAAACACTTTTTCGGTGAAAAATAAGTTAAAATACTATGCCGTAGGAGGCTTTGTACGTGGGTAAACCTTTAAATTAGAGGAAAACACATTGTGTATTGGAATAAAATTCGTAACTTTGCGGCCTGAAAGCCCTTAATGTGGACTTTTACGAATTTGCATCATATAAATAACAATATATATAATTTAAAAAAACAAGAACAATGCCTACTATTCAACAATTGGTAAGAAAAGGTAGAACAGTGTTGGTAGAAAAGAGCAAATCACCGGCGTTGGACAACTGTCCTCAGCGTCGTGGCGTTTGCGTCCGTGTGTACACTACCACACCGAAGAAACCTAATTCAGCGATGCGTAAGGTCGCTCGTGTGCGTTTGACTAACATGAAGGAAGTGAACTCTTACATTCCGGGTGAAGGTCATAATTTGCAGGAACACTCTATCGTATTGGTACGTGGCGGTCGTGTGAAAGACCTTCCGGGTGTTCGTTACCACATCGTACGTGGTACTTTGGATACGGCCGGTGTGGCTAACCGCACGCAGCGTCGTTCCAAGTATGGTGCAAAGCGTCCTAAAGCAGGTAAGAAGTAAATCATTTGATTGTAACGAATCTATTATTTATTAGTTTTGGTTTGTTGAGCTAAAGGTTGAGTAAATGCTCCGGAGGGAGGGTTGAAGATTATCGAAGTACAGCCAAACTGAAAAAAACTTTTTGAAATGAGAAAAGCAAAACCAAAAAAACGTGTGATCCTTCCGGATCCTGTCTTTAACGATGTTAAAGTTTCTAAGTTTGTAAACCATTTGATGTATGACGGCAAGAAAAATCTTTCGTATGAGATTTTTTATGCAGCACTTGAAACAGTAAAGGCTAAAATGGCCAATGAGGAAAAAAGTGCATTGGAAATTTGGAAGGCCGCTTTGGATAAGGTGACTCCGCAAGTGGAAGTGAAGTCTCGTCGTGTGGGTGGTGCTACATTCCAAGTGCCGACGGAAGTCCGTCCTGAACGTAAGGAGTCTATCTCAATGAAGAACTTGATTCTTTTTGCCCGTAAGCGTGGTGGAAAAACCATGGCGGACAAATTGGCCGCAGAAATCATGGATGCTTACAATGAACAGGGTGGTGCTTTCAAGCGCAAGGAAGATATGCACCGTATGGCCGAGGCTAATCGTGCATTCGCACACTTTAGATTCTAATTTTTATTAAAGTAGCTAACAATGGCAAAGCAAGATTTACATTTGACCCGTAATATCGGTATCATGGCCCATATTGATGCCGGTAAGACAACGACTTCGGAGCGTATCCTTTTCTACACCGGTCTTACGCATAAGATTGGTGAGGTTCACGACGGTGCCGCTACGATGGACTGGATGGCTCAGGAGCAGGAACGTGGTATCACTATTACTTCAGCAGCTACTACAACTCGTTGGAATTGGAATGGCCAAACATATAAAATTAACTTGATTGATACTCCGGGACACGTGGATTTTACTGCAGAGGTAGAACGTTCGTTGCGTGTGTTGGATGGTGCCGTGGCTGCGTACTGTGCCGTAGGTGGTGTTGAACCGCAGTCTGAAACGGTATGGCGTCAGGCTGATAAGTATAATGTGCCGCGTATGGGGTATGTTAACAAGATGGACCGTTCTGGTGCTGACTTCTTTGAGGTTGTACGTCAGATGAAGGATGTCTTGGGTGCAAACCCTTGTCCGGTTGTAATTCCTATCGGTGCAGAGGAAAACTTCAAAGGGGTAGTCGATTTGATTAAGATGAAGGCTATCTTGTGGCATGACGAGACAATGGGAGCGGATTATTCTGTTGAGGAAATTCCTGCGGACTTGCAGGCTGAAGCAGAAGAATGGAGAGATAAGATGTTGGAGAAGGTGGCTGAGTTCGACGATGATTTGATGAGCAAATACTTCGACGATCCTTCCACTATTACTGAGGAGGAAATCCTCCGGGCTTTGCGTGCTGCAACTGTGGCAATGGAAGTGACTCCTATGCTTTGCGGTTCTTCGTTCAAGAATAAGGGCGTACAGACGTTGTTGGATTATGTTTGTGCTTTCTTGCCTTCTCCGTTGGATACACCGAACGTTGTAGGAACAAATCCGGATACAGGTGCTGAAGAGGATCGTAAGCCGTCGGAAGACGAAAAGACTTCGGCCTTGGCATTTAAGATTGCTACCGATCCGTATGTGGGTCGTTTGACATTTATCCGTGTTTATTCGGGTAAGGTTGAGGCAGGTTCGTATATTTATAACTCTCGTTCCGGTAAGAAAGAGCGTGTTTCACGTTTGTTCCAGATGCATTCAAATCATCAGAATCCAGTTGATGTGATTGGTGCCGGAGATATCGGTGCGGGTGTCGGTTTCAAGGATATCCGTACGGGTGATACTTTGTGTGATGAGGATGCTCCTATCGTATTGGAGTCTATGGATTTCCCAGATCCGGTTATCGGTATTGCGGTAGAGCCGAAAACGCAGAAAGACTTGGACAAGTTGTCTAATGGTTTGGCAAAGTTGGCCGAAGAGGATCCTACATTCACAGTGAAGACAGATGAACAGACGGGGCAGACGGTAATTTCCGGTATGGGTGAGTTGCACTTGGATATTATTATCGACCGTTTGAAACGTGAGTTTAAGGTGGAATGTAACCAAGGTAAACCTCAGGTGAATTACAAGGAAGCAATTACCAAGACAGTCAACTTGCGTGAGGTTTACAAGAAGCAGTCTGGTGGTCGCGGTAAGTTTGCAGATATTATTGTAAATGTAGGTCCGGTAGACGAAGACTTCAAAGAGGGCGGCTTGCAGTTCGAAAATAAGGTGACTGGCGGTAATATTCCCAAAGAATTCATTCCTTCTGTGCAGAAAGGTTTCGAGAGTGCAATGAAGAACGGTATTTTGGGTGGGTTCCCGATGGACAGCTTGAAGGTTGAGTTGCTTGACGGCTCGTTCCATCCGGTAGACTCAGACCAGTTGTCATTCGAAATCTGTGCATTACAGGCTTACAGGAACGCTTGTGCTCAAGCTAAGCCCGTATTGATGGAGCCTATCATGAAATTGGAAGTTGTGACTCCGGAAGAAAATATGGGTGATGTGATTGGTGACTTGAACAAGCGTCGCGGGCAGGTTGAAGGTATGGATACCAGCCGTAGCGGTGCTCGTATAGTGAAGGCAATGGTGCCATTGGCAGAAATGTTCGGTTACGTGACGGCTTTGCGTACGATCACTTCTGGTAGAGCTACGTCTTCCATGACGTATGACCATCATGCTCCTGTGTCAAGTTCTATCGCCAAGGTTGTACTTGAGGAAATCAAAGGACGTACCGATTTGGTATAAAAAACAATAAACTGGATAGAAGGTGCCGGTTAGCGAATGACTCTTAATCGGTATACCTTCTTTCCTTTTCATTAATCATTAAATTAATAAAACAATGAGTCAGAAAATCAGAATTAAACTGAAATCTTACGACCACAACTTGGTAGACAAGTCGGCTGAGAAGATTGTGAAGACAGTGAAAGTGACAGGTGCGATTGTGAGCGGTCCGATACCTCTCCCTACGCACAAGCGTATTTTTACGGTGAACCGTTCAACTTTCGTAAACAAGAAATCTCGTGAGCAGTTCGAGTTGTCTTCTTACAAGAGATTGATTGATATCTACAGTTCTACTGCTAAGACTGTGGATGCATTGATGAAGCTTGAATTGCCAAGCGGTGTAGAAGTAGAAATTAAAGTTTAGTACTATTAAAAATTAACTGAAATGCCAGGATTATTAGGAAAGAAAATCGGAATGACATCCGTATTCAGTGCCGATGGTAAGAATGTTCCATGCACTGTTATCGAAGCTGGTCCTTGTGTAGTAACTCAGATTAAGAGTGTAGAAAAAGACGGTTATGCTGCTGTTCAACTCGGCTTCCAGGAAGCTAAGGAGAAGAATACGACGGCTCCTCTTATGGGACACTTCAAGAAAGCAGGTACTACTCCCAAGAGACACTTGGCCGAGTTCACAGGTTTCGAACAAGAGTTGAATTTAGGTGACACCGTTACGGTAGACATGTTTGAAGGGACCGTTTATGTAGATGTAATCGGAACTTCAAAAGGTAAAGGCTTCCAAGGTGTAGTTAAACGTCACGGTTTCGGTGGTGTAGGTCAGACTACTCATGGTCAGCACAACCGTGCCCGTAAGCCCGGTTCTATCGGAGCTTGTTCTTATCCCGCTAAAGTATTCAAAGGCTTGCGTATGGGCGGTCAGATGGGAAACGAGCGTGTAACTGCACAAAATTTGCAAGTGTTAAAAGTAATTCCGGAACACAATCTGCTTCTTATTAAAGGTTCAGTGCCCGGTTACAAAGGTTCAATCGTAATAATTGAAAAATAATGGAAGTTAGTGTATTAAATATCAAGGGTGAAGATACCGGAAGAAAAGTTCTTCTGAATGATTCTATCTTCAATATCGAGCCTAATGACCATGTGATTTACCTTGACGTAAAGCAATATTTGGCTAACCAACGTCAGGGTACGGCTAAGTCAAAGGAAAGAAGTGAAGTGAGCGGTTCTACCCGTAAGTTGGGTCGCCAAAAAGGTGGTGGCGGTGCCCGTCGCGGTGATATCAACTCTCCCGTATTGGTAGGTGGTGGTCGTGTATTCGGTCCTAAGCCTCGTGATTACGGTTTCAAATTGAATAAGAAGGTTAAGGTTTTGGCTCGTAAATCGGCTCTGTCTTACAAGGCGAAAGAGAATGCAATTGTGGTGGTTGAGGACTTTACTATGGAAGTTCCGAAGACTAAGCAATTTATAGAAATTATAAATAATCTTAAAGTTGGTGGCAAGAAAGCCTTGTTCGTTTTACCGGGTGCAAATAAAAACGTATATTTGTCAGCTCGTAACATCGAACGTGTTAATGTTATGACTGCGGCTGCGCTGAATACTTATAAGGTATTGAACGCGGACGTTATGGTTGTGACTGAAAACTCGCTTAAAGTTGTCGATGAAATCTTAACCAAATAAGGAATAGAGAACCATTATGGGATATATTATTAAACCGTTGGTCACTGAGAAGATGACCGCAATTACAGAGAAGCAGAATAAATTCGGCTTCATTGTTCGTCCTGAGGCTAATAAATTGGAAATTAGGAAAGAAGTCGAAGCTTTGTACAATGTTACTGTAGTAGCGGTGAATACTTGCAGATATGCAGGTAAATCCAAGAGCCGTTACACCAAGTCTGGTCTTATTCAGGGTCGTACAAATGCTTACAAAAAGGCTATTGTGACTTTGAAGGAAGGCGAAACTATTGATTTTTACAGCAATATTTAAATAAAAGATGGCAGTACGTAAATTTAAGCCCACAACACCGGGGCAGAGACACAAGATTATTGGTACTTTTGAAGAGATTACTGCATCGGTACCAGAAAAGTCTCTTGTATATGGCAAACGTTCAACAGGTGGTCGTAACAATGTCGGTAAGATGACAATGCGCTATTTGGGCGGCGGTCACAAGAGAAAGTTCCGTTTGATTGATTTCAAGAGAGAGAAAGACGGTGTTCCAGCTGTAGTGAAGACGATTGAATACGATCCGAACCGTTCGGCTCGTATTGCTTTGTTGTTTTACGCAGATGGTGAAAAACGTTATATTATTGCTCCTAACGGCTTGCAGGTGGGCAGCACGTTGATGTCTGGAAAGGATGCAGCGCCTGAGATTGGTAATGCACTTCCTTTGGAGTACATCCCTGTCGGTACCGTAATTCACAATATTGAATTGCGTCCCGGTCAAGGTGCTTTGCTCGTTCGCTCTGCCGGTAATTTTGCACAGTTGACCTCTCGTGAGGGACGTTATTGTGTAATCAAGTTGCCTTCAGGCGAGACTCGTCAGATTCTTAGTGCTTGTAAGGCTACTGTCGGTAGCGTAGGTAACTCAGATCATGCGTTGGAAAGTTCTGGTAAAGCCGGGCGTTCTCGTTGGTTGGGTCGTCGTCCTCATAACCGTGGTGTGGTTATGAACCCGCATGACCATCCGATGGGTGGTGGTGAAGGCCGTCAGTCCGGAGGACACCCACGTTCACGCAAGGGATTGTATGCTAAGGGCTTGAAGACAAGAGCTCCGAAAAAGCAGTCCAACAAGTATATTATCGAAAGATGTAATAAGAAGTAACAAGTAAATCTGAGTAAATTATGAGTCGTTCATTAAAAAAAGGTCCATACATCGAAGTAAAGCTCGAAAAGAAAGTTCTCGCAATGAATGAGAGCGGTAAGAAGAGCGTGGTAAAGACTTGGGCCAGAGCTTCAATGATATCTCCTGATTTTGTAGGTCATACAATTGCAGTTCACAACGGAAATAAGTTTATTCCTGTTTACGTTACTGAGAATATGGTTGGACACAAGTTGGGTGAGTTTGCCCCTACGCGTAAGTTCGGTGGCCATGCTGGTAACAAGAAGAAGTAAGCAGGTTGATTATTTGAAATAATAAAGTAATTATATAAATGGGAGCAAGAAAGAAAATTGCGGCTGAAAAAAGAAAAGAAGCCCTTAAAACCCAGTATTTTGCTAAGTTGCAGAATGTGCCTTCCTCTCCGCGCAAGATGAGATATGTGGTGGATATGATTCGCGGCATGGAGGTGAACAGAGCACTTGGTACTTTGAAGTTCTCTTCAAAAGCTGCTTCTGCCGATGTAGAGAAGTTACTGCGCTCTGCTATTGCAAACTGGGAACAAAAGAACGAACGTAAGGCCGAAGACGGTGAATTGTTCGTGACAAAGATTTATGTTGACGGTGGCGCTACGTTAAAGAGAATGAGACCGGCTCCACAAGGTAGAGGTTATAGAATTCGCAAACGTTCAAATCACGTGACTTTGTTCGTAGGCACTAAAACTAATGATTAATTAAAAGTAGTATGGGACAGAAAGTAAATCCGATAAGCAACCGATTAGGTATTATTAGAGGTTGGGATTCTAACTGGTACGGTGGCAAGGACTTTGGTGATTCTTTGTTGGAGGACAGCAAGATTCGTAAGTACTTGAACGCTCGTTTGGCTCAGGCTAGCGTATCTAGAATCGTTATTGAACGTACGCTGAAACTCGTGACGATTACAGTTTGCACTGCACGTCCGGGATTGATCATTGGTAAAGGTGGACAGGAAGTTGATAAGTTGAAGGAAGAATTGAAGAAGATTACAGATAAGGATATCCAAATCAATATCTTCGAGATAAAGAAGCCGGAGCTTGACGCCGTGATTGTGGCTAATAACATCGCCCGTCAGGTAGAAGGTAAGATTGCTTATCGTCGTGCTATCAAAATGGCTATTGCCAATACGATGAGAAGTGGCGCTGAAGGTATCAAAATCTTGATATCAGGCCGTTTGAATGGTGCTGAAATGGCGCGTTCTGAGATGTATAAGGAGGGACGTACTCCGTTGCACACTTTCCGTGCGGATATAGATTATTGCCAGGCTGAAGCCTTGACGAAAGTCGGTTTGTTGGGCATTAAGGTATGGATTTGCCGCGGTGAGGTATATGGCAAACGTGATTTGGCTCCGAATTTTGCTCAGACGAAAGAGAATAGCCGTGGTGGCAACGGTGGCAAGAACTTCCGTAAGAAGAAGAACATTAATCGTTAAATTTGAATTTTAGGAATTATGTTACAACCGAAAAGAACAAAATATAGAAGACCGCAGAAGGGCCGTTGCAAAGGTAATGCTCAGCGCGGTAACCAATTGGCTTTCGGAACGTTCGGTATTAAGTCTCTCGAAACGCATTGGATTACCGGTCGTCAGATAGAGGCTGCCCGTATTGCTGTGACCCGTTACATGCAGCGTGAAGGTCAGATTTGGATTCGTATATTCCCAGATAAGCCTGTAACGAAGAAGCCGGCTGATGTACGTATGGGTAAAGGTAAGGGAGATCCTGTGGGATATGTATTCCCTATTACTCCGGGACGTATTATTTTTGAGGTGGAAGGCGTCTCTTATGAGATTGCAAAGGAGGCTTTGCGTCTTGCTGCGCAGAAACTTCCGGTTACAACTAAGTTTATTGTTAGACGTGATTACGATAAAAACGCTTGATTATGAAGATTGCAGAAATTAGAGAATTAGCGACCAATGAATTGGCCGAGCGTATTCAGACGGAAGAGGCGAATTATACTCAGATGCTGTTAAACCATTCTGTCTCTCCGTTGGAGAATCCTGCACAGATTAAGGCTGCACGTCGTAATATTGCCCGTATGAAGACCGTATTGCGTCAGAGAGAACTTAACAAATAATAATGGTCCACACATGGAAGCTAGAAATTTAAGAAAGACAAGAACAGGTGTTGTAATCAGCGACAAAATGGATAAGACCATTGTTGTGGCTGCTAAGTTTAAAGAGAAACACCCGATTTATGGTAAGTTCGTTTCCAAGACGAAAAAATACCATGCTCATGACGAGAAAAATGATTGTCACGTAGGTGATACAGTGTTGATTATGGAGACTCGTCCTTTGAGCAAGACGAAGACTTGGAGAGTTGTAGAAATCGTAGAAAGAGCTAAGTAATTATGATACAAGCAGAATCTAGATTAGTTGTTGCAGATAATAGCGGTGCTCGTGAAGCTCTTTGTATCCGCGTATTAGGCGGAACGAGAAGACGTTATGCTTCTGTAGGTGATGTGATTGTTGTCTCTGTCAAGAGCGTCATCCCGTCAAGTGATATTAAAAAAGGTGCAGTATCAAAGGCTTTGATTGTACGTACTAAAAAGGAAATCCGTCGTGTTGACGGTTCATACATCCGTTTTGATGATAACGCTTGCGTTCTTTTGAATAACGCCGGTGAATTGAGAGGAAGTCGTATTTTCGGCCCGGTTGCCCGTGAGTTGCGTGCTGCAAACATGAAAGTCGTTTCTTTGGCACCTGAAGTACTTTAATTTTAAGAAATAAAGTAATGAGTAAGTTACATATTAAAAAAGGCGATACAGTTTACGTGAATGCCGGTGAAGACAAGGGCCGGACTGGTAAGGTGTTGAAGGTGTTTGTGGATAAACGCCGTGCCATCGTTGAAGGTCTGAATATGGTTTCTAAGAGCCAGAAGCCGAGCGCAAAGAATCCTCAGGGAGGCATCGTAAAGCAAGAGGCTCCTATTCATATTTCAAACTTGAACGTTGTGGACCCGAAGACTGGCAAACCGACACGTATTGGTAGAAAATTAAATGCTGACGGCAAGTTGGTTCGTTATGCTAAAAAATCAGGAGAGGAGATTAAGTAATGGGAAATACTGCGAGCCTTAAAAAAGAATATGCAGAGCGTATTGCTCCTGCTTTGATGAAACAGTTCAATTATACTTCTACTATGCAGATTCCGGTGCTCAAGAAGATTGTGATCAATCAGGGATTGGGTATGGCTACTGCAGATAAGAAAATCATTGATGTGGCTATTAATGAAATTTCGGCAATCACGGGCCAGAAAGCAGTGGCTACTGTTTCAAAGAAAGACGTTGCAAACTTCAAATTGCGTAAAAAGATGCCTATCGGTGTGATGGTGACATTGCGTCGTGAAAGAATGTATGAGTTCTTGGAGAAGTTGATTCGTGTGGCTTTGCCTCGTATCCGTGACTTCAAAGGTATCGAAACTAAGTTTGACGGTCGTGGAAACTATACTTTGGGTGTTCAGGAACAAATTATTTTCCCGGAAATCAATATCGATTCGATAGATAGAATTCTTGGTATGAATATTACGTTCGTAACTACTGCTAAGACTGATGAAGAAGGTTATGCCTTGCTCAAAGAGTTTGGTTTGCCTTTTAAAAATGCTAAAAACGATTAATACAATATGGCAAAAGAATCAATGAAGGCTCGTGAAGTTAAGAGAGCCAAGATGGTAGCTAAGTATGCCGAGAAGCGTGCCGCTTTGAAGAAAATCGTGAATACAGGAGACCCCGTTGAAGCTTTTGAGGCTGCTCAGAAGTTGCAGCGGATTCCGAAAAATGCAAATCCTATTCGTTTGCACAACCGTTGCAAGCTGACGGGACGTCCGAAAGGTTATATGCGTCAATTCGGAATATCACGTATCCAATTCCGTGAAATGGCTTCAAGTGGTTTGATTCCGGGTGTAAAAAAGTCAAGTTGGTAATTTATTATTTAATATTGTCGGGAGAGTCCCGATTAATTAATTCTTATATAAAATGACTGATCCAATAGCAGATTATTTGACGCGTTTGAGAAATGCCATTCAAGCTAAACACAGAGTGGTTGAGGTTCCTGCGTCGAATTTGAAAAAGGAAATCACCAAGATCCTTTTTGAGAAGGGCTATATCTTGAACTATAAGTTCGTTGAAGATGGTCCTCAAGGTACAATCAAGGTAGCACTGAAGTATGATTCAGTGAACAAGGTCAACGCGATTAAGAAGTTGATCCGTATATCCACACCGGGTATGCGTAAGTATACGGGTTATAAGGATATGCCGAGAGTAATTAACGGATTGGGTATTGCTATCATATCTACATCTAAAGGTGTAATGACTGACAAGGAAGCTTCTGACCTGAAGATAGGTGGTGAGGTGCTTTGTTATGTATATTAATTGGAGGATATAATATGTCTAGAATAGGAAAATTACCGATTAGCATTCCTGCAGGCGTTACAGTATCTGTGAATGATGATAATGTGGTTTCCGTAAAGGGACCGAAAGGAGAGATGAGTCAGGCTGTACATCCTTCAATCAAAGTTGAGATTGTTGATTCTGAGATCGTTTTTACTATTGATGAACAGAATGATTCTGTGGAAATGAAGCAGAAGCAAGCCTTCCACGGTCTATATCGTTCTTTGGTTCATAATATGGTTGTAGGTGTTTCAGAAGGTTATGTGAAGAAGTTGGAACTTGTGGGTGTGGGTTTCCGTGCTAGCAATCAGGGCAACTTGATTGAGTTTGCGTTGGGGTACACGCACAACATCTTCCTTCAGTTGCCGAAAGAAATTAAAGTAGAGACAAAATCTGAGAGAAATCAGAATCCTCTTATCATATTGGAGTCTTGCGACAAGCAATTGTTGGGACAAGTTTGTGCTAAAATTCGTTCTTTCCGTAAGCCTGAACCATATAAAGGAAAAGGTGTTTTGTTCGTTGGCGAGCAGATTCGTAGGAAATCTGGTAAGTCAGCTGGTGCTAAGTAATTTTAAAACAGTAAGATTATGATAACGAAATTAGAAAGACGAATCAAAATCAAATATAGAGTACGCAATAAGATTTCAGGTACTACTGAACGTCCGCGTATGTCAGTGTTTAGAAGTAACAAGCAAATCTATGTTCAGATCATTAACGATACGACCGGAACTACTTTAGTAGCGGCTTCTTCTTTAGGTATGGAAACGATGCCGAAGAAGGAACAAGCTGCAAAAGTAGGGGAGTTGATTGCTAAAAAAGCTTTGGAAGCAGGTATTACTACTGTAGTTTTCGATCGTAACGGTTACTTGTATCACGGTAGAGTGAAAGAAGTTGCAGACGCTGCACGTAACGGTGGACTTAAATTTTAAAGGATTATGGCAATTAATAGAGTAAAGATAAGCAGTGATATCGAATTAAAGGACAGATTGGTTGCTATCAATCGTGTTACCAAGGTAACTAAGGGTGGTAGAACGTTTACTTTCGCTGCCATTGTTGTAGTTGGTAATGGTAATGGTATCATTGGTTGGGGACTTGGTAAGGCTGGAGAAGTAACAGCGGCTATTGCCAAAGGCGTGGAAGCGGCCAAGAAGAACTTGGTGAAAGTTCCCGTTTTGAATGGTACTGTGCCTCACGAACAAGAAGCAAAGTTCGGTGGTGCTGAGGTATTCATCAAGCCAGCATCGACCGGAACGGGTGTGGTTGCAGGCGGTGCCATGCGTGCAGTGTGTGATAGCGTGGGTATAACGGACTGTCTGGCTAAGTCTAAAGGGTCGTCTAATCCTCACAATTTGGTGAAAGCTACTATTTTGGCATTGGCTGAAATGCGTGATGCCAAGATGGTTGCACAGAACCGTGGTGTGAATTTGGATAAAGTATTTAGAGGATAAGGAGGTTTTTATGGCAACTATAAAAGTGAAGCAAATCAAAAGTAGAATTGGTGCTCCGAAAGACCAGAAAAGAACACTTGATACTTTGGGATTGAGAAAAATCAATCAGGTAGTTGAAGTAGAAGATACTCCCTCAACTCGCGGTATGGTTCAGAAATTGCACCATTTGGTAATCGTCGTGGATTAATTATTTACTATTAAACTGATACGAAATGAAATTAAATACTTTAAAACCAGCTTGTGGTTCGGTTAAGACTCGAAAAAGAGTAGGACGTGGTGCCGGTTCCGGTTTAGGCGGTACTTCAACCCGCGGTCACAAGGGTGCGAAGGCTAGATCTGGTTATAAGAAGAAGATCGGTTTCGAAGGTGGTCAGATGCCTTTGCAGCGTCGCTTGCCGAAATTCGGTTTCAAGAACATCAATAGAGTGGAGTATAAGGCTGTAAACCTTGATGCTATCCAAGCTTTGGCTACTGCCAAGAATTTGGAGAGAATCACTTTGGCTGATATCGTAGCTGCCGGTTTGGCTTCTGCCAAGCAGTTGGTTAAGATTTTAGGTAATGGTCAGCTTACTTCTAAAGTTGATGTAGAAGCGAACGCATTCTCTAAGAGTGCAGAAGCAGCTATTAAGGCTGCCGGTGGTAACGCTACAAAACTTTGATTCGATGAAGAAGTTAATAGAAACCTTTAAGAACATATGGATGATTGAGGATCTTAGACAAAGGATCCTCATCACCATTCTGTTTATTGCAATCTATCGTTTGGGGTCGTTTGTGGTCCTGCCGGGAATCGACCCATCTCAACTGACGGCGTTGCGTACGCAGACGGAGGCTGGATTGATGTCTTTGCTGAATATGTTCTCTGGAGGTGCATTTTCTAACGCATCTATTTTTGCGTTGGGAATCATGCCTTATATTTCTGCGTCCATTGTGATACAGTTGTTAGGCATTGCGGTTCCTGCTTTTCAGAAGATGCAGCGTGAAGGTGAGAGCGGCCGGCGTAAGATGAACCAGTACACGCGTTATTTGACCATACTTATTCTGTTAGTGCAAGCTCCTGCATATTTGACAAACCTGAAGATGCAGTCTGCCGGAGCATTGAGTCCTGCTATCAGTTGGACTACTTTCATGATCACTTCGACTATTATTCTGGCAGCTGGTAGTATGTTTATTCTTTGGTTGGGTGAGCGTATTACAGACAAGGGAATCGGCAATGGCGTGTCATTAATCATCATGATTGGTATTATTGCTCGTCTGCCGGAGGCATTTGGTCAGGAATTTGTTGCACGTTTGAATAATTTGAGTGGTGGAGGGCTTTTGATGTTTATCGTAGAGGTTGTGATACTTCTATTTGTTGTTTGCGCTGCAATATTGTTGGTGCAAGGTACAAGAAAGATTCCAGTTCAATATGCTAAACGTGTAGTAGGTGGCCAACAATTCGGAGGTGCCCGTCAGTACATTCCTTTGAAGCTTTTTGCAGCGAATGTGATGCCTATTATCTTTGCCCAGGCTTTGATGTTCATCCCTATTACGCTGATAGGTTTCACGTCTGTCGACCAGGCTACTCCTTTTATGCAAATGATGGTAGACCATACGAGTGTATTGTATAATGTGATTTTTGCTTTGCTAATCATTGCATTTACATATTTCTATACTGCCATCACGTTGAATCCTACGCAGATGGCGGAGGATATGAAGCGTAATAATGGTTTTATTCCTGGTATTAAGCCGGGTAAGGCTACGGCTGAATACATAGACCAGATTATGTCACGTATTACTTTGCCGGGTTCGTTGGCTTTGGCAATCATAGCTTGTATGCCCGCGTTTGCCGGATTGTTGAATGTGAAGGCGGAATTTGCGCAGTTTTTCGGAGGGACCTCCCTGCTTATTTTGGTAGGTGTGGTTTTGGATACTTTGCAGCAGATAGAAAGCCATTTGTTGATGAGACACTATGATGGCTTGTTGAGTTCGGGTCGAATCCACGGTCGTTCAGGTATGTCTGCTTATTAAGTTTTATCTGATATGATATTTCTTAAGACAGAGGATGAAATAGAGTTGATGCGGGCTGCTAACCTGTTAGTGGCTGACACGTTGACCGAGATTGCCAAGAATATTTGCCCAGGGGTAACAACAAAACAGTTGGATGCCTTGGCAGAAGAGTTCATTAGGGATCATGGAGCGTTGCCTACCTTTAAGGGCTTTCCCAACCCTTATGGAGGTCCGTTTCCGGCATCAATTTGTACATCTGTCAATGATGAGGTGGTGCATGGTATCCCGAATGACAGGCCACTTGAAGAGGGAGACATTGTTTCTGTCGATTGTGGTACTTTGTTGGACGGATATAATGGTGATTCTTGCTATACCTTTTGTGTAGGGGAAGTTTCCGAAGAAGTCAAGAGACTTTTGAAAGTAACGAAAGAATCTCTTTATTTGGGAATTGAGGCAGCTTTGGCCGGAAAGAGAATCGGTGATATCGGTTATGCCGTGCAAAATCATTGTGAATCCAATGGCTACGGAGTGGTTAGAGAGTTTGTCGGGCATGGTATCGGGAAAGAGATGCATGAAGAACCGGCAGTTCCCAATTACGGCAGAAGAGGTAATGGCGCGTTAATCAAGAATGGTTTGTGCATTGCTATCGAGCCCATGATTACTTTAGGATCTCCCAAAATAGGGATGATGCCAGACCGTTGGACAATCAAAACTTGTGATGGCAGGTGTGCGGCACATTTCGAGCATACGATAGCCATTCATCATGGGAAGGCTGATATTTTATCTTCGTTTGAAGGAATAGAAAGAATAGAAGGAAAATTATATTAAGTATGGCGAAACAGTCAGCAATTGAGCAAGATGGTGTGATTATAGAAGCTCTTTCTAACGCAATGTTTAGAGTAGAGTTGGAGAATGGGCATGAGATTACGGCTCATATTTCCGGGAAAATGAGAATGCATTATATAAAAATCCTGCCCGGTGATAAGGTTCGGGTGGAGATGAGTCCTTATGATCTTTCTAAAGGTCGCATTGTATTTAGATATAAATAAAAAAGCAAAAATATGAAAACAAGAGCATCTTTAAAAAAACGTACTCCGGAGTGCAAGATTGTACGTCGTAAAGGACGTTTGTATGTTATTAACAAAAAAAACCCTAAGTTTAAAATGCGTCAGGGTTAATATTTTATAGCAAAAAGAAATAAAATAAGTATATGGCAATAAGAATTGTAGGTGTAGATTTGCCTCAGAATAAGAGAGGTGAAATTGCTTTGACTTATATTTATGGTATAGGTCGTAGTAGTTCAGCAAAAATCCTTGCAAAGGCTGGTGTCGACAAAGACATTAAGGTAAAAGACTGGACTGACGAGCAGGCTAGTAATATACGTGCCGTGATTGGTGCTGAATACAAAGTAGAAGGTGATCTTCGTGCTGAAATTCAGTTGAACATCAAGCGACTGATGGATATTGGTTGTTATCGTGGTGTTCGCCACCGTTTAGGTTTGCCGGTTCGTGGTCAGAGCACGAAGAACAATGCTCGTACGCGTAAGGGTAAGAAGAAGACAGTTGCAAACAAGAAAAAAGCTACTAAATAATAATTAGATATGGCAAAAAAAACAGTCGCAGCTAAGAAAAGAAATGTGAAAGTTGATGCTATGGGACAGTTGCACGTCCATAGCTCATTCAACAATATCATTGTGTCTTTAGCAAACAGCGAGGGTCAGGTGATTTCATGGTCCTCTGCCGGTAAGATGGGATTCCGCGGTTCGAAGAAGAACACTCCCTATGCAGCTCAGATGGCTGCCCAGGATTGTGCGAAAGTTGCATTCGATCTTGGCTTGAGAAAGGTAAAGGCTTATGTGAAGGGGCCAGGTAACGGACGTGAGTCTGCTATTCGTACCATACATGGCGCAGGCATTGAAGTGACGGAGATTATTGATGTTACTCCATTGCCACACAACGGTTGTCGTCCTCCTAAGAGAAGAAGAGTTTAATAAGAGATAACCCATAATAACAGTAGGGATTCCAATGATTTTCAAGGGCTTCATTTCCTTTCTGTAGTCGCGGCTGCAATGACTTGGGATTTCCTGCAAGAACCTTTAAAAATTAGAAATTAAAATGGCTAGATATACTGGACCAAAATCAAGAATTGCTCGTCGTTTCGGTGAAGCTATATTCGGACCGGACAAGGTGTTGTCAAAAAGAAACTTCCCTCCCGGTCAACATGGAAACAACAGAAGAAAGAAGACTTCTGAGTATGGTGTCATGTTAGCTGAAAAGCAGAAGGCTAAATATACTTACGGTGTTTTGGAGAAACAGTTCCGTAATATGTTTGAGAAGGCTGCCCGTACGAGCGGTATTACCGGTGAGATTCTTTTGCAGAATTTAGAGTGTCGTTTGGACAATGTCGTTTATCGTTTGGGGATAGCTCCTACCCGTGCGGCTGCCCGTCAGTTGGTGGGACATAAGCACATCATCGTCGACGGTGAAGTTGTGAATATCCCTTCATACGCTGTTAAGCCTGGTCAGATTATTGGTGTTCGCGAGAAATCTAAGTCTTTGGAAGTTATTGCCAACGCTTTGGCTGGTTTCAACCACAGCAAATATCCTTGGATAGAGTGGGATGAGAATACTAAGTCCGGCAAGTTACTCCACAAACCGGAACGTGCAGACATTCCAGAGAACATTAAGGAGCAGTTGATCGTTGAGTTGTACTCTAAATAATAATTAAGATAATGGCGATATTAGCATTTCAAAAACCTGATAAAGTATTAATGTTGGAGGCGGATGACAAATACGGCAAGTTCGAATTTCGTCCGTTGGAACCCGGTTTCGGTATTACTGTTGGTAATGCTTTGCGCCGTATTCTTCTTTCATCCCTTGAGGGATATGCTATCAATACCATGCGTATTGCGGGGGTAGAGCACGAGTTTGCTTCAGTTCCCGGAGTAAAAGAAGATGTTACCAACATTATCTTGAACCTCAAGCAAATACGGTTCAAGAAGATAGTAGAAGAATTCGAGAATGAGAAAGTGAGTATCACGGTAGAGAATACGACAGAATTCAAAGCCGGAGATATTAACAAGTATCTGACTGGATTTGAAGTGTTAAACCCTGAATTAGTTATTTGCCATTTAGATGCCAAAGCAACGATGCAGATTGAGTTGTCCATTAACAAAGGTCGGGGATACGTTCCTGCTGATGAGAACCGTATCTTCTGTACTGATGTGAATGTGATTCCAATCGATTCAATTTACACTCCGATTAGAAATGTTAAGTACGCTGTTGAAAACTATCGTGTAGAGCAGAAGACTGACTACGAGAAACTCGTTCTTGAAATTTCTACTGATGGTTCCATTCACCCGAAGGACGCCCTGAAAGAGGCTGCAAAAATCCTGATTTATCACTTCATGTTGTTCTCTGACGAGAAGATTACATTGGAGAATTCCGATGGTGAGGGCAATGAAGAGTTCGATGAAGAGGTGTTGCACATGCGTCAACTTCTGAAGACCAAGTTGGTAGACATGGATCTCTCTGTCCGTGCCTTGAACTGTCTGAAAGCCGCAGATGTGGAAACGTTGGGCGACTTGGTACAGTTTAACAAGACCGACTTGTTGAAGTTCAGAAACTTCGGTAAGAAATCGCTCACTGAGCTTGATGATTTGCTAGAGAGTCTGAATCTGTCGTTTGGAACTGATATTTCTAAGTATAAATTAGATAAAGATTAATAAACAATGAGACATAATAAAAAATTCAATCATTTGAGTCGTACTGCATCCCACAGACAAGCGATGTTAGCCAATATGGCCATCTCTCTGATTATGCACAAAAGAATCACTACGACTCTTGCAAAGGCCAAGGCTTTGAAGAAATACGTGGAGCCGTTGATTACAAAGTCTAAGGACGATACTACTAATTCTCGTCGTGTCGTTTTCAGCTATTTGCAGAACAAGTATGCCGTAACAGAGTTGTTCAAGGAAATCTCTGTGAAGGTGGCTGACCGTCCGGGTGGTTATACCCGTATCATCAAGACCGGTTTCCGTCAGGGTGACAACGCAGCGATGTGTTTCATCGAATTGGTGGACTATGATGAGAACATGGCTAAGCAAGCTACGAAGAAGACTCGTACGCGTCGTTCCAAGAAGTCTGCAGTCAAGGCTGAAGAGGCTCCTGCGGCCGAAGCTCCGGCAGCAGAAACTGCGACAGAAACACCTGCAAGCGCCGAATAATTTGATTTGCTATAAGAGAAAAAGCCGTCCGGAATTCCGGGCGGCTTTTTCCATGTCTGCTCTTTTAATTTGTACGAGAGGAATATTTTTGTCCTCCGGTTTTCTTGCAGATAGGAAAGGACGTAAGAGGAAATATGTTGCTGTAAAGAATTTGTATTTCTTTATATTTTTGTTTATCAGCTTCTTACGTATCTGAAATCATTCGCCTGAGAACGGAAAATCATTCTCAGGCGAACGAAAAATCAATTGCCTGAGAACGATTTTTCATTTGCCTGAGAGTAGTTTAGGATATAACTTTTTCTTTTGAGATTTTGTGCTATTAGCTTAAAATATGTACCTTTACGGCACTAAACATTATACCTAATAATATGAAAAGAAACTTATTCATGTGTTTGTGTCTTGCGTCGAGTCTGCACGGTTGGGCACAAGTGGATATATCCGCTTACTTCTTGGAAAACCACGGTTTTGATACGAATTTCAATTACGATGCCCGGCAAACGGGCAATGTTTCCGGGGATGTCATAAACGAAGTTTACGGTTGGACGAACGAAACCACGGCCACTTATACCGTGGCCGGTACGTTTGCTTATAATCCGGAGGTGACGTTCAACAACAGTTTCGCGCTGCCGGCTTCAGGCTACGAAGGCTCGGAAGGCGGTGCGCTTGGATTGACGACGGGTTGGGGCATGCGGCTTGTGTATTCCCAAAGTGTGACCCTTCCTAAAGGAACTTACCGTTTGTCTTCGGCTTATTATAACGTGGGTACGTCCGGTGCTGGAAACAGCCTGTTGGCCTGGCTGCCGGATAACGGAACCGCTACGGTTTCCGACGTGAAAAATTTCCCCGTGCAGTCGTGGAAAACGGACGAGCTCATTTTTACGCTTACGGCACAAACCACCGGAAAGATACGCATCGGTTTTGCGGCCAACGAGGGGGTAGGGTCGGCCAACCATGCCAAGATTTTGGTGGATTACGTGAATTTGCTCTGCGATGAGATGGATAAGGGCGGCTTGGAAACAGCCCTTTCGGCGGCGCGGGTGGCTTACGGTGACGGCTCGGGTGTGTATGCCGAAGAATTGAAAGCTGCGATAGACGAAGCGCAGACGGTCTATGAAGACGAGCATGCCGCAGTTACGGATATCTTGGCCTCGACACAACGGTTGACGGAGGCTACGCAGACTTACCAATATAAAAACGCATCGCCGGAACATCCGCTGACCATGACTTCGCGCATCGTGAATCCCAATTTTGAGGACGGTACGACCGGTTGGGAAAACGATGGGATGCTCGCGCAGACCAACACGAGTTTTCCGGGCAAATCCGGTACTACTTATTTGGAGCGTTGGGTGAACATCGGATCCAAAGTGCCGGATGTGGGTATCCGGCAGACGTTGGAAGGCATCCCCGATGGGAAGTACCGCCTGCGTGCTGCCGTGGGCAATATCCAACAGAACGGCACGAACAGCACGGTGAATGCCGGAGAGAAGCAGACGGGCGTTACCTTGTATGCCGGGATTTATGATATGCCGGTGGATACGATGAAGGCTCACAAAGACCTCTACTTTACGGTGGTGGACGGGCAAGTTACCATCGGGTTTAAAGCCGAAAACGCTACGGGCAACTGGATTTGTCTCGACAACGTCCGCCTGTATTATCTCGGCGGGAACACCCCGGAAGATTATGCGGCTTATTTGTCGCGTTATGCCGATGATGTCCGTAAGGAATTGCAGGCGAAACATATCCAGTCTGCGGTCCGCCAGGCGGTGGAAGCAGCCATAGAAGCAGCCGAAAAAGCCTCGGCGGCGGAGAATCCGGATGAAAAAGCCATGGCGGAAGCGAAAGTCGCCTTGGACGAAGTCGTGACGGCTATCGAGGCCTCGGCGGCCGTCTATGATGTTTTGGCCGACGCGCTCCGCTATGCCGGACAAGTGAAGAACTGGTATGAAGAAGACGAGGAAAAGCGGGGAAAGATGGAGACGGCCATCCAAGCCGCACAGGAGGTTTGGGAGAATACGGAACAGACCGAGGAGCAAATCCGATCGGCCGCACAGGCTTTGCAGGATGTCACGCAGACGGTAGACAAGAAAGTCTATACGGCCCAGTGGTTGATGGGAGATGTCAACGACCCGGACAATGCTTATTATATCGGGCGTACGCGTCAGTCGAAGAATTGGATCCTGTTCTGGGAAAAAGGATACGGTGAGAATCCTTCCGTGTTCATATGCGGCAACCATACGATAGACATAGACGAGGTGCTGAGGAATGCCGAAATCGCCTTCGATTTCTACACGGATTCGCTGAAGTTCATCCGCCGGGGCAGGTCGAAGACCGACACTTACAAGATGGTCATCCGCTTGCGTTATGACCCATCTGCGTGGGAAGCTTCCGGTTCGGGCGTGGACGACCTTATCGGTTTGCTCACCCTTACGCCTTGGGCCGCCCCGTCGCGCAACTGGCAGACGCTTTACCACGAGATAGGGCACTGTTTCCAATACCAAGTGCATTGCGACAACGGCAACCAGAACGGTTGGATGTATGCCCCGGGCAACGGCAACGGGTGCGCTTTCTGGGAGCAGTGCGCACAATGGCAGGCCTATAAAATCATGCCGGCCGACCAGTTCAACAACGAATGGTTCGACGGTTACCTGCAAAACGTGCACAAGCATATCCTGCACGAATCGCCGCGTTACAACAATTATTTCATACAGGATTACTGGTGTTACAAGCACGGGATGGACTTCATGGGGCGGCTTTGGAACCAAAGCCGGAACCCGGAGGATGCCGTCGAGGCTTATATGCGTCTTACGGGCATCACGGACAGCGAATTCAATGACGAAATGTACGACTGTGCAGCCCGTTTCGCCACTTGGGACATTCCGGCCTTGGAAGAGTACGGGGCCGCGAAAGTGGACGGCCGTCCCTTGCCCGCCATGCTCAAGGTGGCCGACAATTATTGGCGCATCAGCCCCGCTGCGGCTCCTGAGAATACGGGGCATAACATCATCCGGCTGAATTTGCCCCGGAGGGTCGGCACGAGGGTGTCCGCTTGTTTTGAAGGCCTGAACCGCCAAGAGGGCTATCGTGTGAAGAATGCGACCTATGCGGAATGGCGTTACGGTTTTGTAGCGTTGCTTAAAGATGGCAGCCGGGTGTATGGCGACATGGGAAAGTCTGTGTACCGTAACCCGAAGGATACGATATTCTTCGATTGTCCGGTGGACTGCAAACGGCTTTACTTTGTGGTGAGCGGAGGCCCGAAGAAATATTGGCGGCAAGTGTGGGACGACAACGACGCGAACGACGAACAGTGGCCCTATCAGGTAAAGTTCGGCAATACGAACCGTTACGGGTCGGCTAACCTTCCGGACGAGACGGGGATAGGCGAAGTGGCGACGGATGCGTCCGTACCTGTCGTGTCGGTATCTGGACGCACGTTGCGCGTGGAGCCGTCGCCCGTGGCGGCAGAGGTGCGCGTCGCTGCGCTCTCCGGTGTCTGCGTGGCGGACTTCCCGTGTGGGGCGTCGGCGGTAGAGACCACCTTGTCTCCCGGTTTCTATATCGTCCAAGTGTTGTCGGCCGACGGGCGCAACTTGGTGACGAAGAAAGTCGTGGTAAGGTAAAGACGTAAAAAGAAAATACTTAAACGATGAATACCGAAATGAAAACAACACACAAGACAACGTTATGGGCATGGCTGCTTTTGGCCGTGCTGTGCTGCGCTTCCCCGAAGGCGACAGCGCGGACAGCGCGGACGTTCTCCCGTCCGGCGTGGGTGGGCAGTACCACTTCCACTATCCGTATTACGAAGGTAGAGTTTGCCGACACTGCTACGATTATCAGTTTCCACGAGCGGTACAAGCCGGGTTGGTGGATTCAAATGTCCAAGGATACCTGGCTTCTGGGCGATGACAATCGGAAGTATAAAGCCTTGCGGGGCGAGGGCATTGTGTTGGGGGAACATTATGTGACTCCTCCAAGCGGTGAGGGCGAATTCAAGGTGGTGTTTGAGCCTATGCCCCGGAAAACCCGTTTCTTTGATTTTATCGAGGGGAATATGCAAGGGGCGTTTAATATCTACGGCGTGCACGAAGAGGGGAAAGCTCCCAAGGTGCCCGGCAAGCGGAAGCCGTTCGTGATGACACCCGAATTGGAGCGGCAGTTTTTCACGGCGGATACGGCTTGTGTCCGTGGCCGCATCGAGGGCTATTCACGCAGTCAGGGCTATTCCACCATGCTGTATAACCGTTGTGAGCCGACCACCGGCGAGCGCGTTCCCCTTGTGGTGGATATCCGTGAGGATGGCACGTTCGAGTTTCGTTTCTGGGCTTGGCATCCCGTGGAGGGGGCACTGTTGATAGAAGGCAAGGATTTCCGCGAGTGGTTGAACTTCTATGCTGTGCCGGGACAGACCACGGAGATGGTTATGCGGGCGGATGGTTCGGTGTCCTGCGCTTCTGCGCCTTCCGGCCCGTTCGGGCGGAAGCGTTCTTTGGAGCACGGGGTATCGGAACTTTGCGCTTATCCGTATGACGAGTTTTCCGTCGATGCCCGTTCGCTCGACTTCAAGGGATTTACTGAAAATGCCATGAGGCGGATGCACGAGCGGTTACGAGCGGCGGACTACATGGCTTGGCGTTTCGGTTATACGCCGTGGGAGCGTCACTTGGCGGAGTGCCAGACGTGGTTGGCGCATGGTATGGCGGTGTTCGATTACGAGATGAACCAGAGTTTTGCCATCGACTATGAAAAAATGAAAATGGAAGAGATTCGGGCGAAAATGGCACCGTACCGTGACCCAGCCAACTACCATTTCCTGCGCGAGATGCCTTGCAACGATGTGTCCGTTTGGGTGCTTCGTGACTTGGATATATTCCTGAACCGTTATGAGTTTTCTTCGGTCATGCGCAGCCCTGCTGTATTGACTGGTTCCATGGAACCGGACAGCGTGGCCAAAGAGGATGCTGCCATGATGGCCGTGGACACTGCGATATTGGGGGCGGACGAGCCTTCGCTGCTCGGACGTTTGGTGGTGCTGCGTGCCTTGTCTTCCGATTTAGGACGCCATTATAGTGAAGCGCCGTCCATGTACGACAGCATTTACCAAAACCGCTTGGCATATATGGACCGTGAGGTACTGCGTGTACAGGCCGGGCGGTTGCTCGAACAGGCACGCCGCCGCAACACGCTCACTTACGCCCTGCCCGATACGGAAGGCGGGAAACTGTTGCGCCGCCTCACGGAGAAGTACCGGGGCAAATATGTCCTGATAGACTTTTGGGGGATGTTTTGCGGTCCTTGCCGTTCGGGCATCGAGCGTTCCAAGCCGATGCGCGAGGCCTTGCGCAACCATCCCGATGTGGATTTCCTGTTTATCAGCACCGAAGGGGAAGGACCGGAAGAGAACTACCGGAAGTATGTGGACGAACACCTGTCAGGAGAAGATGTGGTGCAGGTGAGTCGCGACGACTTCAACCGTCTGATGGAGCTGTTCAATTTCTTGGGGATTCCGCATTACGAGACGCTCGACCGCATGGGGAATGTGGTGCGGAGCGGCTTGCACTATGCGTCGGAAGAACAGTTCCGTTTGCATTTGGAGGACTTGAAACGACAGTTGGAACCCTGATGTAACACCTTTTAAACCATGAAGCCTATGAAACGGTATGTAATATTTTTCATCTTGTTCAATAGCTTTGTCTTGCACGGCATGGCTCTGTGGGATACTTGCCGGACGGCTGAATTGCACAAAGCCTATACCCGGCTGAAGTCTGACACCACCCAAAAGGCACAAGAGGACTTCTTTTGGGCTTTTCCAAGAAATTGGAATGAATATCTCATCATGGAATATGAAGTGAGCAACCGTAATGAAGAAAACATCTACGACTATGTTGAAGCATTTGGGGGACTTACTGCCATCAACGACACCACATATTGCGCCAAACTCATTTCTGTTGTCCGGGGGGCTTACCTTGATGCCGATGGCCCCAATTACTTGCGCAGTCTATTACATGGGGTGATGGGTGATTCTTCTCATGAAAGTGGGTATTACACTCCCCATGGAAAGGAAAACATGCCTTTCATCATGCTTTGGCTATTGTCTCGTGAGTTGAAAGGGGACATCATGCGGTTCTGGCAGTTTTATTGGTCGAAGTTGTATTTTGAAGAAGACGGGGGAGCGGGTAATGACTACAGCTTTAATGACGACTTCTACCGTTTGCGGGGCATAGTGGAAAAGGAATACCCCGACATGGTGGAACCCATGACCATTGCCTACCGCTACTTCCATCATGGGGTCATGTTTCTATCAAGCTATAATGATTGGTGGCTTGAACGGCATGTGCTTTATTGAATAGGGATTGCCGTTATTTCCATACGGAAACGTGGACTTGGGATAAGAAAACTTTAATAAATGAAAAACGATGAGACATTATTTGAATTATCTATTGTCGGCGATTGTCCTCTTGTGCGGCGGAGGGCTGTTGAGGGCGCAGGAAGCGCAAGTTTGCGATGTGAAGAACCCCATAGTGGGCGACCGTAACATGGAGACGGTGGAAATCAGCCGCGTGGAGTGCACACCGGAAACTACGACCTTGTATATGGAGGCTTATAACCGCAAGGGGTATTGGATTCAGTTGGATTCCGTCCTGCATTTGCGCGGTGCTGTGACGGGGCTAGACTATCCCTTGCGGCGTTGCGAGGGGTTGGCGTTGGGGCAGCACGTGTATATGCCCGATTCCGGTAATGTGAGTTTCCGTCTGGTCTTTCCACCGTTGGATGGCCGTGATACTTCGTTCGACTTCATGGAAAGAGGAAAAGGCGGTGGATTCATCAAAGGCGTGAACCTAAAGGAGGAACGTGAAGGCAAGTTGCATTGCCGCTTGACGGGGACGGTGGAGAAACCGACGGAGGCGAGCCGCCTCGTGTTGCACCGTTACGGGTTGGATGCGCGGGTAAAGCCTTTCATTTCCATTCCGGTGCATAACGGGAAGTTTGAATATGACTTGTATGCCGACCATGTGGAGCTTTGGGAACTTTATCTGTGGCACGACTGGTTGAATGGAAGTTACTATCCTGCAAAGTTCTTGGGGGAGAATGCCACCCTGCATATTACTTTTCCAGATAAGGGAAGGCCGAAAGTGGAGACCGACGGGACGGAGAACCGGATCATGTTGTATGTGGAGCATCAGGTCGATAGCATATTCAGTCCCAAGTATGCACTGTACAATGCCCGAGTGGATACCCTTTACAGAGAGGATGATTGTTATACTCCGGCAGGCAAGGACTTGTATGAACGCCTGAGGACGGCAGAGACGCAGGAAGAGGCGAACAAGATTTATAAGCAACGGGATAGCTTGGAAAAGTCCCACAGGCTTTATTCATCCCGGATGATGGCTTTGCAGGACAGCCTTGCCGCCTACCTTGCCGAAGAGAAGTCGTGGCGGCTCCGTGAGGCGGTGCGCAAGCCTTCGGTGTCCGGCCTGTCTTTCTTGCGTTTTGAGTTGGATTATCCCGATCATCCGGACAGTCTGAAACAAGCGTTATGGGCGGTTTATGATTCCGTCTATGCCGGTTATTTACCGGGACATCCCTACCATGCCGTCGTGAACGCTTTGCGCCAATGCCGGACATTGGCCGTGGGGAAGCCTTATCCCGATTATGAGATTACGGGTAGCGACGGCCGCCCCTTGCGTATGTCCGGCCTGATACGTGGCAAGATAGCCCTTGTAGACTTATGGGCTTCGTGGTGCGGGCCGTGCCGCGCGAATTCCAAATCCATGATACCCGTTTATGAGGAGTTCAAGGACAAGGGCTTCACGGTGGTGGGCATAGCTCGTGAGAAGCACCGGAGCGACATGGAGCAGGCGGTGCGGAAAGACGGCTACCCGTGGACCTGTTATGCCGAGGTGGAGGATGCCAATAATATATGGTCTTTACACGGTATAGGAAACTCCGGCGGAGGTACTTTCCTTGTCGATAGTGACGGTACCCTGTTGGCCGTCGGGGCTTCGGCCGACGAGGTGCGCGAAATCTTGCGGAAGAAGTTGGGTGGTAAATCAGGGCATTGAGGAACCGTGTCCTTCAAAAAACAGCCTCCCCCGGAAACGTATTGGTCTGCGTTTTCCGGGGAAGGTTGTTTTTGTAGGGATAACCTTTAAGCTTTGGCTTTCACCACAGCCTGTGTCTACCGCCACTTATTTCGATGCGTCCAACGCTTGTTGGATGTCTTCGATGATGTCTTCTACATTCTCTATGCCGACAGACAGGCGGATGAGGTCGGGTGCCACTCCGGCTTCGCGCAACTGTTCGTCGGAGAGTTGGCGGTGCGTATGGCTGGCCGGATGCAGCACGCAGGTGCGGGCATCGGCCACATGCGTCACGATGCAAATCATCTTCAGGCTGTCCATGAACCGTATGGCATCCTCTTTCGTGCCTTTCAGACCGAATGCGATGACACCGCATGCCCCGTTCGGCAGATACTTTTGCCCTAATTCATAATATTTGTTGCTTTTCAGCCCGCAGTAGTTCACCCAAGCCACTCGTTCGTTTTTCTCGAGGTATTCGGCCACGGCCTGCGCGTTGCGGCAATGCTGCGGCATGCGCAGGTGCAGGGTTTCCAGTCCGAGGTTGAGCAAGAATGCGTTTTGGGGGCTTTGGATGGAACCTAAGTCACGCATGAGTTGCGCCGTGGCTTTGGTGATGTAAGCCATCTTGCCGAAAGCCTTGGCATAAGTCAGCCCATGGTAACTTTCGTCCGGTTGGCAAAGTCCCGGGAACTTGTCGGCATGGGCGTTCCAGTCGAAGTTCCCGCTGTCCACGATGGCACCGCCCACCGATGTGGCGTGCCCGTCCATATATTTGGTGGTGGAATGGGTCACGATGTCTGCCCCCCATTCAAACGGGCGGCAGTTGATGGGCGTGGCAAACGTGTTGTCCACAATCAAAGGCACGCCGTGCTTATGGGCCATGCGGGCAAAGCGTTCTATGTCGAACACGTGGCCGCCCGGGTTGGAGATGGTTTCGCCGAAGAAACATTTGGTGTTCGGGCGGAAGGCGGCTTCAATGCGTTCATCGTCCCATTCCGGGTCAACGAATGTGCATTCAATGCCTAATTTCTTCATCGTTACCCCGAAGAGGTTGTAGGTTCCGCCGTAGATGGTGTTGGAGGTGACGAAATGGTCGCCTGCCTGACAGATGTTGAATACGGCATAGAAGTTGGCCGCCTGTCCTGAAGACGTCAGCATGGCACCTACGCCTCCTTCTAGTTCGGCAATCTTGGCAGCCACGGCATCATTTGTGGGGTTTTGCAATCGGGTATAGAAATATCCCGTGTCTTCCAAGTCGAACAAACGAGCCATCTGTTCGCTGTTGTCATATTTAAAAGTAGTACTTTGATAAATAGGTAAAACGCGTGGTTCGCCTTTCTTTGGCGTCCATCCGGCCTGTACGCAAACAGACTCTTTTCTGAGTTTCTTTTCCATTTTGTGTCTACAAATTGAATTCTATTTCTTGTCGATTTTAAGTTTCTTGATTTTTGTCGGTTGGGGCTTTTTTTCTTCTAACATTTCCTGCTGCCATGCCGGTACAGGGTAGGTCACTATATCCTGGTATTCCAAGTGCAGTTCCGGAATTTCTTCGGCATCTTCCGGTCTGAATGGGATGCGGTTGGGGTGTATCCGCGTGATTTCCACTTGGCAAAATCCTTTCCGGATGAATCCTAACTCGCGTGCTGCCGCCTTGGACAGGTCGATGACATAACGTTTCGAGAAAGGGCCGCGGTCGGTTACTCTCACCACCACTTCTTTCCCATTTAGGGGGTTACGTACTTTCAGCAGGGTACCGAAAGGGTACTTCTTGTGTGCGCAGGTCATGCTGTCGCGGTGGTATCTTTCGCCGTTGCTCATTTTTCTTCCATGTAGCTTGTCGGAATAATAACTGGCTTTTCCGGTCAGTTGCTTTTGAGCCGGAACAGTTGTTATTCCACATACTAAGCAAAAACAGCACGCAAAGAATTTTTTTAATGCCATACGCTTCCTTGTTTTCGTGAGTCAGCCCTTTTTCCCGATAAGTTGGTTGACTGAAAATTTCTGCAAAATAAGGCTTTTTGTCCATTTCTCCAAACAAATCTTTGTTTTATTGTGTTTTATGAACGGTTTTTTGCGATTGATAGATGGCGTGGAATGTTAATGTACTAGACGATAAGGGTTAAAAGAATTAAAAACAAAGATTCCATTGTGCTTCTTGGTGGTGTATGTTCGTAAGCCGTATAAAAACAAATGAAAAAGTGATATTAACCTAAGTTTAATTCATTAAAAATGTAGAAATGAACAAAAAATTACTATTCACAGCAGCGCTGATGAGTGCGGCATCTTTGGCTTCCCAACAGGTTTACGGAGCTAAAAGGATTGTGACGGACAAGAGTGTTTATGAGTATGCGATGGGCGGGTTGCAGATTGGAGCAGAAGACGGACAAGTGGATTTGTCCGGTTGGGTGATGCGGAATGCCAAGATGTCTACACTGAGTACGGGAATGTATGATGGGCAGATGGGATGGAAGACAGGCGTAACTGGTGGAAATTTCCGGATTTATGCGATACCCAATGATCCTAACAATAAAGATGTAATCCTAGGGGAATGCCCATGTCCCAATGGCGTGGAACGTTGGAAGGATGCTAGTTATCATTATGAAGCCAATACGAAAATCATATATCAGGATGCCAAACTTCCACAGGGAAAATATACCGTGGTCATGTGGGCGGAATGCCAGAATTTGGGTGACCATACATTGAAGGATGGTATGCAAGTGTTTGCCAATGAGAATGCAGCAGATATTACAACAGGTTATACCATGACAAAGTATGAATTGAAAGAGGTAATTGTCGGAGAGGACGGTCTTCTTTCTTTAGGGATAAAAACAGGAGAGAGAGGGAGTGATAACAATCATATTGTCCTTTCGGCCGTAAGTATTTTGGCAGACCAATCCATAGTGGATGCCGTAAATGCAGGTAATCCCATGGATATGTCGGGGGCGATGTCCAATGCCTCGTGTATGGAAAGTTATGGATGGAAAAAGGATCCTTTAAATCGGTCTGCAGGTTATAATGTGAATAATTCTGCGATAAACAGTGAAGCGTATGCCGGTATGGGGATAGAATATTGGACGGATAGCAATGTGCCCACTAAGAATGCCGATTTGATATGGCAGGAAATAAAAGGACTACCTGCCGGAAGTTACAAAGTGACAGCAGTAGCCATGGGGCGTGCCCAAGGCGGTGGAGATGTTTGTGCCGAAGGTCTGTACCTGTTTGCCAATAGTGGTCAGGAAGCCGTATCCACCAATGTGTGGGGAGAAGTTTCCGTAGTCGGTACGGTGGCCGACGGTACGTTGCGAGTCGGTTTGCGTGCTAGTGAAAACAATGGTAACAACTGGTTGGCTATTTCCCGTGTCAAGGTAGAATATTTGGGAGAGGATATGGGTGCCATGGCAGATGCCTTGAAGGAGAAAGTGGAAGAGGCACATATTTTGGTAAAGAACCTTGAAGGGCAGGTGCCTACAGCTTACTTGGAGGAGTTGGGCGCAGTAAAGGAGGAATCTTGTACCACTTCAGAGGAGTTTGCTGCAGCCATAGCCGAAATAGACAACTTGATAGCTGAGGTGAATCTGGCGAAGGCAGATTTTGCATCCAATTACTTGAATACTAAAGGATATGCAGAGTCTTTGAAAAACATGATTGTGACAGAAGAAACTGCTAAAAATGAATTGCAATCGGCCATTGACGCTGCTTCCGATAAGGCTTTTGCATCAAAAGAGAAAGAAGTCTGGGCTATTGCCGGAAATGAACTGTTGGCATCCTGTAAGGCGTTTTATAAAAAAGGAAACGGCTTTACTGATGAAGTCGCCAATTTGGATGTTACTCCGTTGATGGTGGTGAATCCTGGATTTGAGGATAATACGGTGGACGGTTGGACTTGTGGGGAGGAACCTGATATGAGCCATGGCATGCCTTTCTTTGGGTTCAATGCACATTGGGCACCCACTTTGGACTTTTATCAAGAGGTTGATGTGCCCAATGGACTTTATCGTGTATCTGTGCAAGAACATGCAACGATTGGTGATAAGACAAACCTCTATATTCAAAGTTCGGAGGCAAGGGCTACGACTAAAATGAATTGGAATCATGGAGGTTCGGTAGAGCGGGCTGCGGTAGATTGGGCGGCTGATAAAGAGAGGAACCGGGTTGAGACTAGCAGTGTGCTTGTTGTGGACGGCAAGGTACGGATTGGAGTAAATGTACATAAGTCGGAGGCTCGTTTGCAGTTGTTCTTTGATAATTTCCGTTTGACTTTAGTCAACGATGGGGCTCAGGAGATACAGGGGCTATATGATGCTAAATTAGCAGAAGCTCAGGCTATAGATGTGGCTTATTTGCCGGAAAACCTTCAGGTTGTTCTGAAACAGGCTATTGAAATGCCGGTTGCTACGTTGGAGGAACGTTATGCCGCTTATAATACTTTGAAACAGGCTGTGGAAAAATGTGCGTCAATGGTTGGCGTATCAAAAGATATAGCCGGATTGTTAGCAGAATGTTTGACGTACAAGGAGAATTCTACGGCAGACCAAGAAACGGTGAATGTTTTTGAACTTGCCATAAAAACAGCAGAAGGGTATGTTCAACTTGAAACGGTTGAGGAACTTCAAGTTTGCTATAATGCTTTGGAGAATGCTCGTAGGGCTTTTGTACAATCGGCTATCCCTATGGGTGAACAACAGTTCGACATGACGTTTATGTTGAAGAATCCGGATGTTTCAGGTTTCGGAAGTTGGAGTGCAGTAGAAGGATGGAACGGTGATAATGCGAATGTTGCAGGTTGGGGAGTTCGTGCACAACATAATGCAGCTCAAGCCGGTGAGACGAGTGGGGATGCTTTCTTTGAATGTTATGCCGATGGCGTATTACCGGATGGCTTATGGGCTATATATCAAACGGTAAACTTGTCTTCAGGATTTTATACCATGCGTCTGGCTACCTTTGCGGGGCCGGTGAATAATGTGCCGGGTACGGGTGAAGCCAAGGTGGCTTTATATGCTGGGGAGAAACGAGGAGATGAGGTGAAGTCTACAGCATTGGCTTATCGTGAGGTCTCTTTCTGTCAGAGTACGGAAGGGGAAATGCGTTTGGGCGTGAAGACGGAAGAGGGCAATCTGGCCAACTGGATAGGCTGTAACGACATGAAACTCTATAAAGTGGCTCCCAAGGCCGAGGCTTTGGCTTTGGATGAATCCAAGGCTTATGACGTGAAAGCTGACATGTATGCTGATGTGACCCTTCAGCGCAAGTTGGTGGCCGGAAAGTGGAACACTTTCTGTGTGCCTTTTGCCCTGACTGCCGAACAGATTGAGGCCAATAAACTGGGTGAGGTAAGGCGGTTAAGTGGAATGCAAGCGTCGGGAAAGGACATTACGTTGGATTTCGGCAAGGTGGATGCCGTGGAAGCCGGTGTGCCTTATTTGGTGAAACCGGCAGGAACTGTGACGGAAATCAAGGCAGACGGGGTGATGGTCAGTGCAAAACAGCCGGAAGTTTTCCCGATGAATTTGGTTTCGATGACCGGAAACTACGGTGCCACCACAGTACCGCAAGGGGCATACTTTATCAATGATGATATGTTCTATTTGGCCGACCAAGCAGACAAGGTAAGCCTAAAAGGCTTCCGCGCCTATATCAATGTGGATTCGGAATCTCCGGTTGCCGGTGTCAACCGCTTGCTCATCGAAATAGACGGATCGGTGACTCGTGTCGGTGAAGTGTTGGGCAACACGGCGGAAGATGGCGGAAAGATAGTTGATGTGTTTACTCTGAGTGGTGTGAAGGTGAAGGTCGGTGTGAAGAAGGCTGAAGCCCTCCGTGGCTTGGAACGCGGCATCTACATCGTGGACGGAAAGAAAGTAATCAAATAAAAGGTACGAACTTATAAAAACAATAAACAATGGAAAAGAAAATGTATGTGTCTCCCCGTGTGGAGATGGTAAAAATGGAAGCTTCGGATATGATGGCTTGTAGTGATAGTGTAAGTGCGGGTGGTGGCGTGAATATCGGTTATGGTGGTAACGCTTCTGATTATGATATCATCGAGGCGTATTCGAATAAAAACGGAGGATGGGATATCTGGTGAGTTGGAAACTGCCTTTCCTGTTTAATTAACGAGTAGGGGAATGCCGTGCCCCTTTTTGGGGAAAAGGACGGCATCCCTTTTTGGGGAAGAATATATGGATAAAAAAGTTTTGTAGTCATGAAACGAAGATTATTATTGTGTTTATTTAGTGCGGCTTTCTTGACGGGCACGTTATGTGCCCAAGAGGCTGCTTTCCGCCACCCTGGCCTGCTACACTCGGAGGATGACTTTGAGGCCGTGCGTGCTCGCTTGGCCTCAGGAGATGAGCATGCTTTGGAGGCTTTGGAAGCCTTGCGTACGGCTCCTCCCGTAAATGGAGACCACGGACATAACTGGGGCGTGAACGAATATATTTCACGTGGAATATCCGGTCGGGAGAATTATATGAATGCTTACCGTAATGCGGCGCGGGCTTATCAATGCGCATTGTTATGGAAGATTACGGGAGATGAAGGCTATGGCGACGTGGCCATAGACGTATTGAATGCTTACCGTATCTATAACAAAGGACTTGCCGGCAATACGAATGTCTCGTTGATTCCCGGATTTATCGGTTACCAGTTTATCAATGCTGCCGAAATCATGCGCGATTATAAGAAATGGCCGGAAGAAGATTTTGAATTGTTTAAGCAATACATGATAGATGTATGGTTTACTACGGCACAAGATTTTTTGGAACGTCGGCATGATACGGTAGAGCGCGAACAAAACTGGTATCATTACCATAGTAACTGGGGATTGGGAAATGCGCTTTTCTGTGTTTCTTTGGGGGTATTATGCGACTTACCGGATATATATAATTACGGTATGTATTGGTTGAAAGAAGGACCGGGCAATGAGTCGCTTTGCGTGACGGCCCTTCATCCCGATGCGTTCGGACAGGGTTTGTGCGGCTATGGTTGGGGACTGATACCTTGGTTCCATAAAGATGAGCGTGCCCCCTTAGGTTATTTGAACCAAATGCAAGAGAGCGGGCGCGATCAAGGGCATGCCATGGCGGCGTTGGGCTTGTTGTCGTACGCTTTTGAGTCGGCTTACAATCAGGGAGACAATGCTTTTTGCAATTTGACGAATACGCTGATACCAGGCCAGGCCGGTACGGCGATGGTAGCCGGTGCGGCAGAATACGTGGCAGCATACAATAGTGGCACGGACGACCTGCCTTATAAACAGAATTGGTGGATGGGGGGATTGAATGCTACCGGACGCGGGCAATGGCGCCCTATTTGGCAGTTGTTCATCAATCATTACGAGAACCGGATGGGAATCCCGATGAACTTTTGCCGGACGATGAAAGGGATTATCGGTATGGAGCGTGGCGGTGGTTCGTATGGGAACAACAGCGGTGGGTATGACCATACAGGGTTCGGCGACTTGATGTACAGTGACCGGCCGGTTACTGCGGAACAAGTGCCTACAATTCTTTTTCCTGTGATAGCCGGAAAGACGGAAACCCGAAAATATGCGGAAATCCGAGATGTGGAACCGGGGGCTGTATTGACCTTGTCGGCTACTTTACCCGAGGGGGAGAGCAATACGGGAAAATGGACATGGGATGACGGGGCGGCCGGACAGCAACGGCAAGTCACGGCTGAACATTCCGGAATATATCGTCTTACGTACACGAATACCCATGGAATAGAGAGTACACAAATGTTTTCCGTGTCCGTACGCGGTGAGGGGATTAAAGGAACGTTGTCCTCAACGGCCGTATATAACGGTCAGGTGGTGGAAGGCAGTGAAGTCTTGATGGGAAAAGGGCGTTCGCTGACCGTGAGCACTTCTTATGCGAACTGGAATTACATAGAAAGTGAAATATGGTATGATGAGAACGGCAGGCAGCTGGCCACGGGAGGTTCCTATACCTATACTTTAGAGGATGACCAGGAGCACGAGTTGATATTCCGTTTGACCAACCAGTCGGGAGTCGTGATAGAGAAATCCTTCCATATTATTCCCAATGAGAATGAGTTGACTCATTCTTTGCCGGACCCTGATTGTGAGAAACCTGAACTGTGGGCGGTGGACGTGGAAGGTTTTCAAAAGGGTGTGTCGTCAGTTTCGGGGTTAAGCCAACCTTATATCGAACGTAAACGTACGGCTTCGGAGGATGGTCGGACTTGTTGGGGACAGGAACGTTTTAACATATTCCAGACCCTTGAAGGTTTGAAGCCGGGTAAATATGAATTGGGGGCATCTGTCATTGCCACGCAACAAGGCAAGAGCGGAGAGGCTGCCCGTAATTATGTGAAAGATGTGTATTTGTATGCCGACGGGGTAAATACGCCGGTGGCTTCACTGGATGGGGAGGCCGGACGTTTTACGGTAGAGTTCTATGTCGGCGAAGAGGGCAAGGTGACTTTCGGAGCCAAGAATATGACCGATCAGAATTATGCTTATTCGGCGAATGGTATGAATTGGTTTGCCATGGATAACTTTAGTTTGCTTTACCTTGGGGAGACGGATTTGTCAGTTGATTTGTCCGCTATGCGAAAAGAGGCGGATGCCATTCGGGAGGATGAGGTGACACCTGCGCTTTGGCTGCAGTTGCTCGGATTGAAAGAATCGGCTTCGGATGGGATAGAGACGGCCGTGCGTTATCAACGCGTGTTGGGAGAGATACACCTGTTGCAGGTGCATTATGAGGACTACAAGGACGCGTACGAGAGGTATAAGAAGTTTGTGGAGACGGAGGGAGTGGACGATGCCTCATTGAAAGAAGCATTGGAGCTTTTTGCCGCAGCGGGTTCGGCCGATGAGGTTTTCAGGGCTTATGAGAATTTGGATAAGGCTTGGAAGGTCTATTTACCCCATGTGGGCAAAGCCGTGGATGTCAGTTCGGTTTTGCCGGACGGAGGGTGTCTGTTACCTTCGGGAAACGACGTGATGTTTGATAACCGTACGCATTGGATGACCGATGCTGAAGGTGGTAATTATCGTGTGTTTGCCATAGACGGGTCGGATGCGCAGCGTGGGGATGCTACGGGAGAGAACATGATAGAACGTTATTGTACGGGCAATTTCTTGGCCGGACAGCGTTTGATTTATGCGTCTGCATCCGGGTTGCCTGTTGGGCGCTATATCTTCAAGGCGGTTGCACAGAAAGGAGCCGACGGAGGGGTAATAGAATTGTTTGCCAATGACGGCAGGTCTCCGGTGACATCGGTTAAGGTTTTGCGTGGGACGGAAGTGGCGACGGATGTACTTGACCAAGATTTGACAGTGGGAGTGGAATCTGGTTTGAATAATGCATGTCAGTGGGTGTCGTTTGCCGACGTGGCTTTGGAGTATCAAAGTCCGTACATGTTGCTTGAAGAAGCGGTGGCGGCTTCAGATACGTTGACGTATGGTGAAGACAAGGGCGGTGCTCTGAAAAAGGCGGTCGATGAGGCGCGTGTATTATTGGTGTCCGGTGAGGCACGTGAACGTATGGCGGCTTATCATACCTTGTTGGATGCGATGGAGCAATACCGTTTGGATAATGCGTCTGTTGCACATCCGGTCGATTTGACGGCGCGGATACAAAATGCTGGTTTTGACATTGGGAATACGACCGGGTGGACGCTTACGGTATCGGATGCGAACTATCCTAAGTTCAGTCAGGGGGTGATGGAGTTCTGGCATACCACTTTTGATTGTCATCAATTGTTGACAGGACTTCCGTTAGGAAACTGCCGGGTGAGTATGCAGGCGCGAAGCGATTTGGGCACATCCAATAAGCACTTCCGGTTGTATGTGAAGACTACCGGTGGTTTACCGGTTTCGGTGTATAGTGTGGATAAGACGCGGGCCGATGGGGCGAATACGGCATTGCATCTGGGGCAGAATGCAGAGGACTTGAATGCCGATGCAACCGTTTCGCGTATTTATACAGATGTTTTTGTGGGTGATGGACAGTTGACCGTGGGCGCAGTATGCGATAATGCCGGAATGTGGTGTGTGATGAATGATTTCGTATTGGAGTATCTGGGCGTAGGAGATGATGACTTGCGACAGACGTGGGAGGCACAGGTGGATGTGGCTCGCTCACTCGACCGCGAACTTTTGCCGCAAGCTGTAGAAACGTTGTTGGATGAGGCTGTGGCAGTAGACGTGTCTTCCATTACAGTGGATTCTCTGGGGCGGGCGTTGTCTGGCTTGATGAAGGAAATAGAGAATGCCCGCAGTGTCATGGTGGATTATGAAGTATATCGGAACCGGAAAATGGTGGCAGAGGAGATTGCCGGGAATTCTGTCCCTAAATTGAGTTCTTCGCTTACGATTTTCAAGAACAACATTGCGTCTGCCGCAACGGAGGCTGAGAAAGCCGTAGATGTGTCGGCTGTGCAGAAAGCGTGCGAGAATTTAGAGTCCGCACGCCAGAGGTACGTGATAGATGCGGAACCGCTGAACGGCATTGCTTTTGACATGACGTTCAAGGTGAATAATGCCGCTTGCGATGCGGACGGCGGCTGGTTGAACGACGGGACGGTGAACTTCCGTTCCTTGGTCAATACTGCACAGAATGGGGAATACGGAGGTGGTGTGTTCTATGAAAACTGGATTGGTCCGGGCAATGAACTGAAGGATGGGAAACGCCCCATTTACCAGACGGTGGGTTCGCTCCCGAATGGAAACTATGAATTGACGGCTGCGGCATTCCGAAAGGTGGAATTGAGCAGTGCCGATGTGGCAGGCATGAATGTGGCTCTGTATTTGAACGGGCAGCAGACTGACGTGACATCTGCGGTGCTAGATTATTTCTCAGTGGAAGGTGCGGTCTCTTCTCGTACGGCTGAAATAGGTCTGGTGGGCGGTGCCGGCAATACGGCAAATTGGGTTGGTTTGGCAGATGTGAAGTTGATGTATTATGGCAGTGACGTATCGGAGTTGAGTGAGGACGATAGTCGTTTTGACGTGCGGGACGGGACGTATGGCACGGTGACAGTACGGCAGAACTTGTTGTCGGGGCTGTGGAATATGGTTTGCTTGCCGTTTGATTTGTCTTCGGCTCAGGTTCGAAAGTATTTTGAAGAGGTGAAAGCGTTGGAAAGCGTGGAACTGGCCGGAGAGGATTGTAACTTGAATTTTGGGAATGTGCGCGACATGGTAGCGGGAGTACCTTATCTGGTAAAGGTGGCTCAGACGGTCTCTGTGCAAACTTATGAGAAAGTGACAATAGATGCAGATGCCGTTTCGTCTGGTGCAGCAGTTGTTTCAGATGGAGCTGTTACGGCTTGTTTGCAGGGAACTTTCCAAAAGGTGGCGTCCTACGGAGATAATGTATATGCTTATGAACCGAACGTATTTTCAAAAGCCGAAACGGGAACGGAAATTAAAGCTTTCCGAGGCTATTTGGAGCTAGAGGGAGTTTTCCCGAAGCGTTTGAATCTTTATATAGATGGTGAACAGACGGGGGTACGGTTGGTGAAAGGAGCAGATGAGGATGCAAAGGTCAATGTCTACACTACAGACGGAAAACTTATCAGGTCAGCGGTGAAGCGGAATGCTGCCTTGCAGAGGTTGCCTTCCGGAGTGTATGTCGTGGACGGGAAGAAGTGTGTGAAGTGAAAGTTTTTCGTTTTTGGGGGGACTCTTTCTTGATTTGAATAAGAATCGATTATGTCCAAACTGAAATGAAAACCGGAGAAGGTTATATGTTATAACTGAATATGTAGAAGAGTCATGTCAAACTCGGTTTCGAGGGTACATGGCTCTTTATTTATGATCACATACGGGATATAAACGTGCTGTTCGCGTTCCCTCCCGGGTTTATGGCTTTTCGTCCGGTAGGCGCAAGTTTCCGCTTTGGCATGTCGGTCAGGCCGTCCGTTTCCGTCCCGTCCTTTCCGCAATCCGCCCGTTCCCCTTGCTTCCAACCAGCCGTCGGCATCCCGCTCTTTTCTTGTTTTGCCTGCCTCCACCTTATATATATGAGGATGTTTCCTTTCGTGCCCCCTTGTTCGTGCCTCCTGCGCCGATAGGCCTGTCCTGTCCCTTCTTTCTCCATGCCGTCTTTGCCGCCTCTTCTTCCTTCATTTCGCTGTTTTCCGTCCCCTGTCCTCCGTTTCTTTTCTATCTACCTCCTTCCATTCTGAAAAAAAAGTTTTCCCTCAGTGTGTTCGGTGTTTCCTGCTGTTAAACACGTGTTTTACAGCATGTTTCTTGTCCATATGGTTGTGTTTGTGTGTCCTTGTGTCGGGATTGGCCCGGAAAAAGTTGGTAAAACGTTTGGTGTTTACGTTAAAAGGTTGTACCTTTGCACTCGCTTTCGGGAAGCAAGGCCTTGTGTGGCCGCTGCGGATCGGGGGCGGTAAATGAAAGAGTTCATTGAAAGTCTTACATAAAGAGAGAAAGTAGTACAAGAGCTTGGGCGGAAGCCTGCGGTTATTCCCGTTAGCGTTCCGTCCAAGGGTAAAAAAGAAACGAACCGTCATTCCCCTCATTCGAGTTGAGGGGGAACCAGGAGCGGCACGCCGGTAGGCGTGACAAGTTCGGGGAGTCCGGAACAGACGATATGCCCCGCCGTAAGGCGGGGCGAAAAGATATTCTACAATGGAGAGTTTGATCCTGGCTCAGGATGAACGCTAGCTACAGGC